>ERZ791815.13-NODE-13-length-209745-cov-25.683099_pt1 | contig 209745 bp, 175 predicted proteins | sample MGYA00510302_ERZ791815 | MGnify/ENA primary metagenome ERZ791815 (study PRJEB30046, sample SAMN00791995) | human gut metagenome | study: EMG produced TPA metagenomics assembly of the A metagenome-wide association study of gut microbiota in type 2... | reverse complement strand
TATGCAGCTATTAATCCTGTACCAAAAAGTTGCATTTATAACTTGAACTCAAGATATATTAAGTCTATCATGAGCCAATAGAGGTACAAACAGATAATAAAATAAGTATCAAATCACTGATTTTTATCTAAATAAGATTGTATATCACGGAAATTCCCTATCTTTGTATTTGGTGAGAGGCAACTCTTACCAAGACATATGATAAATCAAAGAAGCGTTATGCTTATCTTGTGAATTGGAAACGTAGGAAATTTCACAATTACACACAAGGGTGGCATAGTGGTTCTCACGCTATAGCGTGGGCTGCTATTACTACATTCGTGTGTACAGGTTTCCTACGACCTCCAATTCAGAACGTGGCATTTGCAGTTCCACGCTTCTGCGTAAATAACGGCTCAATTGGAACTAAAAGAGTCACTGGTATAAAAGGAAATGAAGCAAAAGTTTATAATTTATATTATATCTATAGCCGCTATGATAGTACTAATGACATCTTGTGCTTCAGGAAAGATTGTTCTATCTAATGATGTAAACATTAGTAAGTACAAGTATGTCATTTTCGGGAAAGAAACATCAGGAGATAGAGAATTGGATGATGTAGTTATGTCTGTTCAAAATCAGATAGCAGAAACCAATCTAATAGTTTTATCATCCTCTAATATTTTAAAAATTTGTGAATGTTCGGATAGTATTCTCTCCCCAAATATCCACGTTACATCTGAAAAGTGGGATGGAGGACATACATATATAACAGTAACTTTTTACGATTATAACACTAATCAAAGTGTAGCCGTTATAAAAAGTAGTGGTATAGGGATGACGATAAGTCATGACCAAAATATAGCCTTAAATGCAATAAGGAAAAAAATTAATGAGTTGTTCAAATAAGTAAAAGCATTTCACAACAACATAAAAGTATGTACCCACACGATAATATCTTCAACATATATTACAACATTGGCAAACGAACTCCATTCTTGGTAAAAAGATGTGAGTTGGGATTAGCTCGTTCTTCAAGCGAAGAAAGACGTATTGACCCTAATCGAGATAGAACTTTTTTAGTTGAAACGGTAAAGCCACGTGGTAAATACGGTAAGGCTTATGGGAAATGCTTTGTGAATGGTAAGCCGGATGATAGTTATAGACAGGAGTGCTATCCAGATATCAAAGATGAGGAAATTCCTTGTGCAGGATGTGGAGAATGGGTTTTGATTGATGTTCCCGGTGTATCGCTTGATGAAATATTTCCTATCCACAAAGCGGAAGAAGTTCTACAGTTTGGAAAATATAAAGGAAAATCCTTGGGGGATATTTATACAACGGATTACCAATATCTCTATTGGTTAGAAACGACAGATAGGTTCTTTAAAATTGACTTTGAAGAGCTTAAACAATTGTATCCAAATGTAGAAAAGTCCTCGGATATATCCATTTCCGAAAGAATTATTGGCTTTGGAAAATATAAAGGGAAAAAGTTTAGTGAAATCAAAGATGATATTTCTTACCTTGAATGGCTCGTTTCAATAGGAAAAATTTCCAGTGATGACTTCAATTCATTAATAACGATATAATCAATAAAAACAAATTATATGAAAAAATGGCTTATTTACGTGCTTGGTGTAATTACGGGTGTTATACTCACATTTGCTTTCGCATTTTGCGTTAATCTATCTAATAATTCGGGAATTATTGGACTTGAAATGTTTGAAGAGCCCGGAGATTATATGGAATACTCACAATTTGAAGTATTCCAAGTAGTTTCATCAGGATGCGCATTAGCTCATGCCGATGAATCGTTTGGAACAATAGTACTTATTATACCAAATGAAAATCAACAATTCTATGACGACCAAAAAATCGTGCTTAAAAGTGACCAATGTGCTCAACACGTGGGAACATATAGATATAGCACTAAAATGGATATAGAAAAAACAGTTCCGGCTGTTAGAATAATTGACGGTGTAGAATTGCCGAAATCAAATAAACCAGTTTCAGCTAAAAATAATTCTGGAAAGACATTGTTTGACAAACCAGGAGATTGCGTAAGCCGGAAAAATTTTGAAGTACAGGAGGTCTTGGAATCTGGTGATGCTATTGCACTGGAAATTAGAGAAACTATTGGAGGGCATATATTTACTTCTGATTTAGAAGTCTTAATATTAGCCCAAGAGGGCAGTAATTTCTATAACAATCAAATAGTCAAAGTTCCAAGGGGTAAATGTGCAAGACAAATTGGAAACTATAAGTATCAACCATATGAATATGGAGATACAAAAGTAATTCCTATAATTGCCTTCAAATAAGCCTATAGCATTGCCATTTTTCTTTTACACGCAAATTATGTCACTCGCACCTGTTATATTCATCATATGTTTGGCGATTGGTATAGCATATCTTGCTTATATCAAACAAGAAGAACGTAAACTCATTGAGCAAGTTACACCTATTACTCGCGGAGAGTGGTCTGAGCGTAAAGTTATATTAAAGCTATTAAAGGTAGGTATCAACCCTAAAGCTATTTTTCACGACTTATACATACAGAAACCTAATGGAGAATATACGCAAATCGATGTAGCTGTTGCTACAAAAGCAGGTATTGTCATTTTTGAGGTAAAGGATTACAGTGGTTGGATTTTCGGTAACGAACATCAGAAATATTGGACCCAATTATTGGCTTATGGTAAAGAAAAGCATCGTTTTTATAATCCTGTTATGCAAAATGCCGGACATATTCAAGCTATTAGGCAATCTTTGCCACAAAATCCTGGTATCCCAATTTATTCTGTCATTGTATTCTTCGGGAGTAGTGAGTTTAAGAACATTACTTGCCATGCCAACAATACGTTTATCATATATCCTCATTCTATTCAGCGAGTAGTATCTGAGATTCTGACTCAGCCCAATGCTATATTCGGTAACAAATACGAGATAATGGACTTGTTTACTAAGGCAGTACAAAATGGCAATGACCCAATGATTGTTGCTTCGCAAATCAACTCTGCTACATATTACGGTCGCAATACGCCACGGTCCACCTATACAACATCTTTTGGCTCGTTATTCCGTTTTAGTGGTTTCCCTTTTCGAAGAAAATTTTGGTGATTCTGCATAGTCATCCAATATGTACTAGGCCATTATTTCTCATTCTTCCGCCAATACACATACACATCCCGTATCGAAATCTCATGGTTGAGATATGCCTTACTGATTTCGGCAGGAAGTGTATAAGCCGGATAATCGCCAACCTTGAAATGCCAGTAGATGCCTCTGTTGTCGGGATAAATCCGGCAGTTGTGCCGTTCGCAGAAAAGGCGTTCACCTTCTGCGGTATAAAGGTAATAGTTGGTCGCCGCTTTCTGTAATTCCGTGTTCTTCTCTTGAAGCTCACGTACTTTTGCGGCAAGTTGTTCCCGCTGTTTTTGCTCGGATTCATAGGCAGATAAATCCATTTCACGCCATGTGCCAGTCTTGAAATATTCGTTGGTATGATTGATGTATTCTCGGATAGCATCCATTACAAAAGGCAAGCCGTGGATGTTGGCCAACCGTGCAATCTGATTGAGGTTGACTTGCATCTTATAGCTGATGTTGGCTGTGCGTTTCATCCGCTCGCTCTCCTCTATGGTGAGTGCGGCTGACAATTCTTTGCCCAATGCTGCTTCGCGGATGAACGCTGCCACAGACAGCCGTGCGGCATTGGCTTTCTGCTCAACTACGGCATATTCCGCTTCGTTGAACTGTATTTCCTTGCGCTTGGTGCGTTTGTTCCCATTTTCTGTTTTCATCTTCTGTGTCCTCCTTTTCGTTGTTTGTTTTTATTCTTATCACGGTCAAGCGTGTTATCGCTGCTGCCACTGCCTGTACCTATTCGGGCAACTGTCGGTTGAATGATAAGTTCGGTTATACCTTCCATTAGATTGCCACTGATAGATGACGTTGCACTTTCTCTATCATTGCTTGCTGTAAAATCGGAATTGGAGTCTTCATTGGATGCAGGGTTGCTGTACCATTCGATATAATTCTGGTATCTCTGGTCATGCATTTCTGCTGTCCGACCTTCATTTTTATTGGTGTCCTTCTTGTCACCCGTTTGCATCCTCTTCCGATGATTGGCTGGTGTCAATCCCCATTGTTCCGTCACGGAAATGGATGCTTCTTTTGCCGCCTTTCCGATGTTGGCAAGATTGGTGCGTGTGCCGTCGTCCAACACCACGTTTGCCAAAAAGTGGAAGTGCGGATTCTTGTCGTCCTTGTCGTGATGGCGACCGACAATGAATTGGTCAAAGCGATAGCCATGCCGCTCCATGTGCCTTATCCAATCTCCAATTATTTCTTCGGCATGAACTTCAAGCATAGCCGTGTCATTGACATGAAATGAGATTGGAATATGTACGGCTTTCACTTTTAGTGACGGACGCAATGCGTACTGGCGATTGAAGTCTTCGGTAAGTATGCCAATATCAGTAAGGCCACTCACTCCACGGGCAATGACTACGTGCGCTCCCTTCTTGGGATTGAGTATGTAGTCGATGGTTTTGCCCGGATTCTTGCTGTATCTTACTTTGGTTATCATTCTGCGTTTCTGTTTTGATGAGGAGGGGTGGCAGCGAACTTCGCACCACAGATGCGTATGATACGTATCTTGGTACCGCTTGCCACCCCTCCATACATTATTGTTACTTCTGTCACATCGTCCGGTATTATGGTCGTGATGTCTGAAACAGATTCCACCGTTGATTTTGTTGAATCCGTTGAGCAGAATACAAAAAGAGGGAAGAAAAAAGAGGATGCTTTACATCCGACAGCGTTGTCAGCAACCGATATTCTCTTTTGGTAGGCAAGGGTTTCCGTTGAAATCTGTTGAGGGTGTTGTTGAATCATATAGGCCATATACATACGTTCTTTCTTATGTTTCATCAGACTCAACAAATTCAACGGTAGTCTTTCAACTTTTCACGGGTAACGGTATAAAAGCGTCCCACTTTCTTAGATGATGCGGAATACTTCTGCCCCGGCAACACGGATATTTGGTAAGTGAAATAAGACAGCGCATTGGGAGCAGGCTCCAGTTTCCAACATTGTTGCAAGACATTCCTCACCTGATGGCGTTCCACTCTTACCATCGAATAGTTGAACAATGCCAACAGGTCGTTGATGCAGAAATCCACCACATCCACCTGCATCGTGTCCATGATGTCAAGCAACAGTTCTGCCATATCAAGCTCAATGCGGCTCCGGTTGCAACGGATGATTTTCTCCAATGCTTCCGTGCATATGAGTGACGGCGCAAACCACATGCGGCTTTCTTCTTTGGTGGTCAAATTCCGATGTTGCAGGTGGTACAGGAAGGCCGGAATCTCATCTTTTAGTTTCTGCAAGAATGATGTGTCATCTTTTTTCAATCGGCTGACCTTCCTCACCCAATAACGTGTTTCCTCCGGCTCAATGTAAACGGGGAAATTCTCGTTGTTGGAACACAGCACGAACTTGGCGAAGAACTGTACTTCATAGCGGTCTTTGCCTTTGGCTTCCATCTTGTAGGAATGTGCCGTACTTAGGTTCTTCAACCGTTCACTATCCTCACGGCGGTTGAGCAACACTTCGTCCACAACAATCATCAGTTTGCCCGCCCAATCCGCATTGAACTGGCTACGAAAATCCTCATTAGTATTGAACGTGACATTTTCTTGAAACATTGCTTTCAGAAAATTCAGAAATGTACTCTTTCCTGTATTACGTTCTTCAGATACCAACAGAAGTATCGGCAATTTCTGTGTCGGTTTCAGATATAACAGTTGAAGGTAGTCCATCCCCAACTCATACTGCTCACCAAAGATATGTTCCACCAAAGAACAGATGTGTTGGAAATCCCCTTCTGCCGGTATATGGGTTATCGGCTCATAGAGATTATAAAAATTGTTCACGTTGTGGCGGTAGTCCGTATGGCTGGGCATGGTGCAGAATCCATCGTACTTGGGTATCTGAGCCGCTTCATCCTTGCTATGGTCTTGCCGGAACACACTCATCTTCCACTCCACACGCATTTTGCGAAACGAACCATTCATCATTGGTTGGTTCAATATCCGAAATAACGTAGTGCCGATGCGTACATATTCGTCTTCCACTTTCCCGTTTTGTAGAACAGTATTTTCATTTACTTCCATCACTAACCGTTTTATTCGTTCCACCTAATATGCGTTTTACATCTGACAATCGGTATCTTACCTTACTGCCTACTTTGACGGCCTTCAGATAGCTCCGTTTGTTCCAATGCCATAAGGTCGCATCGCACACTCCGCACATATCCTTTACTTCTTCCCGGCTTAGTAGCCGTTCTTCATCCGCTGCACGGAAAGCCAATGCCACTTCGTTTATCGCGCGATTGATGAGCTCGTCCGAGAATACGCGCAAGTCCTCGCCTGTAATCTCCAGTTTGATGTTTGCCGCACCATTGGAGATAATTTGCATCAAGTCTGTCATAATCAAAATCAATACTGCCGGATTGTCCGGTGTAACCGCTTCGGCAGCATAATAAACGATTGCACCACCGCTCCCGTATCGGAACGATGGTGCAAAAGTATAATTGGATTTCGCTAAAATTCAACGATTTGCGTTTCGCTTATTTCAGCGAAATTGGAAACGAAAGAAACGAAATGAATATTGAATGAGTCCCGTTTATCGCTATGTTTAAAATCCCATTTTAGCAAGACTTTATCGCAACACTAATGCTGGATTATTCAGAAGTTGGTCTATCACGGGATGATAAATGCATCCATCGGTAACGGCTGTAATGGTCGTAACTTTATTCCCTCCGTCTTTGGATGAAGCACCGCAATGATAAATCTGCTCATCGGCTGTTTGGTAATCAATGACAATATATCTGTCATGGAATATACCGCCGGATGTTTGCAGCGAAACAGAAACATCGGGATATTCCCGACAGAAGTCATTAAACTCCGCCTGATGTAGTCGATTGCCGATATTGTCTGAGAATACAGTAATTTTCACATTGGCAGAAACCTCTTTCAAGAGTACCAATGTCTTTAATCCGATATAATTATCCACCACGAATATTGTTTTCTTGGCTGTAGCATAAATCTGTTGGTAAGCCAAATCGGATTCTACAGGTTGGCCGTTGAGTATCAGCCAGCCCCTTCTGACGGTAGGATTGCTAAAGTCAAGCATGACATTCGCCAGTTCCGACTTCGTTACAACATTGCCCAATGTATCTATTATACTGGCAACCTTGTCATCAACAGCTGATAAGGATTTACGCAAATCAAGCAAGTCTTGTGTGTTCTGGGTTGTTTGCAAAGATAGTTGGAGATATTCCCTCTGCCCCAATAATGGCTGGTTGTCAACAATGTAGTCCTTCATCTGCTTAAAGATGCGAATCAAGGCTTTACTTTGCTTGGTTGCCAACTCACCTTTCAAGACGGTCATAAGCATATAAATTCCTTGCTCCGTAAAGGCGTATGGATTGTATCTGCGACCTCCCCAACTTGAGGTGGAATTTTTGCACCTCAAGATTTCGCACTCCTCATCGGTCAACTGAAACATGAAGTCTTGCTCAAACTTCTCAATGTTGTTCTTTACCTGGCGGTTAAAATCCTTGGTACTATATCCGTAGATTTTGGCCAAATCCATATCAAGCATTACTCGAACACCCCGGACATAGTATATAAATCCTTTCAGATATTCGGCATTGACTTCTTCTGTGATAATGTCTTTATCCATATTCATAAGCTATTATGTTCGTATTTTCTTTACTCTGCTTTGGTAAGATAACTCCGCCATTCATTTATATATGTCCGTTCAATACCGCAATCTTTTATTTTCCCTTTATTCGTGCTGTCGTTCAATTTCTTAATGGCTATCTGCAAGTTACGCACGCTTTTCAGGTCGCAGTTCGGCATTTCATTGGCAAGCAATCGATGGAATGTCGTCACATCGCAATGGCTTAAAAGCTGTTCTTCCTGCAATGCAAAATACAGCCTTGCCAAATCGGTGCCAGTGTGCTGTGTAGAGACTCTTAGCTTGATTTTTTTTAAAAGCGTTTCTTTATCGCCGAGCAGATAATCCTGTAAGCAAAGTGGCTGTTCCGTATTTGTCGGCATTTCCGTTATCACTTCATTCACAGGTTCTAATTCCTCAATACATGATTCCATTACATTCCCTTTTTCAATGGCTTTCTTTTCACGCCTGAAATTTTCCCAATCTTCTTTCGTCCGCATCTTATTGCGGATACTACTCTTAATGACAACTCGCATCATTATTGCGGCGATTTTCTGTTCTATAAAATTGTTTCTTGGATTGTTCGCTTCCGTTTCAAGTTGGTTAACCATCGTTTCATAGCACTTGCCATAATACAGCCATGCCAACATAGCCGGAACTATCGAATCTTTATCTAGGTTGTGAAATTCATCTACCAATAATTTAGCGGTATCTGCATCTGCTGCATAGTCTTGCATTTGCCGTTCATCGGCAAGGTCACCGTGACATTCCGTCTGATACCTGCGCATCAGCTTGGGAGCAAGTTTCATGCCTACTTTGAAAACTTTGTATAGTCCAATAGCTGATTTGTCATTGACTTCTGCAACGAAACGGTCGTATTCTTCCGGATGACTATCAAGCCAATCTTTAATCTCCTGCTTGAAATGTTCAAAATCCTGTTGAGTCATAGTTTGCCTTTCTTTAGTCCAACAAATGTACGAGTTCCTGTTTCATCTCTTCGTCTATCTCTCTGTAACGGCGGAAAGCCTTGCTGCCTTCTTTATGCCCCGATACCGATGAAACCAAATCCGGGTCTTTCACCTTTTTATACATATTCCCGATAAAGGTCTTTCGAGCCGTATGTGTGGTGGCGACCTCGTACAGATATTTCTGCTCGGGCTTACGGGTCAGAGGATTAAGCACCGTAACGATTCTGTTCAGTCCGGCAAGTCTGAAAGCCTCCTTGATAGCCTGATTATATTTCTGCTCCGATATGAACGGGAGCAAAGTTTCTCCATCATAGTCTTTGTAGCGTTCAAGAATGGTTTTGGCGATGTCGTTCAATGGCACTCTCACCGTTCTTGGATTATGATTGCGCGTCTTTCCTTGAATGTACTCCAATGCACCATTCACGAGGTTCTTCTTCGTGAGCTTATAAAAGTCGCCCACACGACAACCCACCACAGTTTGGAATACAAAAATGTCACGTTGCACTGCCAATTGTGGGCGCATAGATAAATCTGCTTCAAATAGTTGGTTACGTTCCTGCAAGGTTATATAAATAGGTGTACCATAAAGACATTCTTCAATCGGAAATTTGTCAAACGGGCGGTTGATAGTCTTCCCCTGATTATAGCACCATATAAAAAAGGTACGTATGCGCGAGAAGCAATCAATGAGCGTATTCTTTCCTCTGGGTTGTGGAGTACGCTTTTCGGGAATAGTAGAGTAAATCTCAGGATATTCTTCAGCGTAAGCGTGTTCATTCTCCATAAAATCCCAAATGTCTGCAAGCGTATCTTTGGTAACTGTATTTATGTCCAGTGAAAAGTCTTTCATGCCCCTTCTTGTTTCTCTGATGAACAGTTCATAGCGCATGAGTGCTCTTTTTACCACACGGAAATTCTTTTTCCTCACTTCCGACAGACTATGCTTTTCCAGAAATTCATCAAACAGTTCGGCAAAAGTTGGTGGATTTTCAGCGGCCAGTTCTTCTTCCGTCTTGTATTTGTCCGGGTGATGGAATCTGTCTATCACTTCTCCTAACCATTCGCTGTCGGCATCATCCCTATATTCCCTTTCAATCATTCGGGTCAATGCCTGTACCTTATGGTTCAAGTCTATCTTTTCATCTTCCGGTACTAAAGCCACACGGTCTTTATATCCCTGCTTTTCCGGGCTCCAATGGTTGGGGCTAATGGAAAGCTCACTTGCCGCCTTGATGTCTTTCTTTCCGTCACGCAGGCGGAAATAGATGGTGGCTTTGGTCTCCAAATCATTCTTCTTTGCCGTTTTCCGTATGAATGCAGTCACTTTCATAAGCTTCGATTCTATTTCTGGATTGAACACTGCAAAGATAGTGAATTGTTCCCAAATTGTTCCCGTTTATCCCAAATTTGTTTCAATCCAATTAAATAGAATCACTTTTATATTCTAATATAAGTATTTAATAATCAGTTTAGTTTGGTTTAAACTTCATCGTTTTGCTATTTAAACTGATTGTTCCAAATTTAATATTTCAAATGCGGGTCTGGGTACAAAGAAAAAGCTAAGTATTTGATGATTCAATGCTTAGCTTTTTCTTTTGCCTAAAATTTCCCCACATTTTCCCCACACGTGCAAAAAATGTAGCAGGAAGACATTATTTCCTTTGGCTAAACATGGTAAATATACTACCTTTGAAAAGAATAAAGCCTATTAAATAAAAGTAATGGAACAAGGTGTTTGGCAAGAAATAGAACAGTTATATCAAAAATTTCAGAAACTTGGCATCAGTGAAGCGGTGGACTATGATAAGTACTACCTCTATTCTCTCATTACCCATTCTACAGCCATAGAAGGTTCAACGTTGACCGAGCTTGATACACAGCTTCTCTTTGACGAAGGAGTAACAGCAAAAGGGAAACCGCTTGTATATCATCTGATGAATGGAGACTTAAAGCAGGCGTACGAACTGGCTAAAGCTGAATCCGACCGTCTTGTACCGATAACTCCTGCTTTTTTGAAAACATTGAATGCAACGTTGATGCGTACCACGGGCAGTGTACACAGTGTGATGGGTGGCTCTTTCGATTCCTCAAAAGGAGAATTTCGTCTATGTGGGGTTACGGCTGGTGTTGGCGGACATTCTTATATGAACTATCTGAAAGTTCCTGCTAAGATAGATGAACTTTGCGCCATTTTGCAAGAGAAGCAAAAGACCGTGGGAACATTTCGGGAACAGTATGAACTGAGTTTCAATGCCCACCTTAATTTAGTAACCATACATCCATGGGTGGATGGTAACGGTAGAACAGCTCGCTTGCTGATGAACTACATCCAATTCCTTTATAATCTCTTCCCAACTAAGATATTCAAAGAGGATAGGGATGGATATATCCTTGCTTTGAGACAATCGCAGGAAGAGGATAACAATCTCCCTTTCTTGGCGTTTATGGCTGAGCAATTAAAAAAGTCCCTTTCTTTGGAGATTGAGCGATTTGACTCTTCACAGAAGAGAGGTTTTAATTTTTTGTTTTAGTAATTGTGGGAACATCTAAATACCATTATGCTTATAACGAAAATAAAATTGTTATAGACATTAGAAATGTATCTGCTGAGTATAGGATAAAGCATAGTTTTTATTGTATATCTTGTGGCACTGAAATGGTTGCTAAGCTTGGTCATAAAAACATTCACCATTTTGCACACAAAAGTGGGGATGAATTTTGTAGTAGTGAGACTTATTTGCATAAACTTGGTAAATTGTTATTAAAAAGCAAGTTTGAAAAATCCTCAACATTTGAAGTAGAATATCTTCGTGATATAGAATGTCAAAAACAGTCGTCTTGCCCTTTTATAGTTCAGAATGTATGGAACATAGTTATGAACTTTTTGACTTCAAGAAATACTATGATACTTGTGCAGAAGAACAATTTTTCAATAATTACAAGGCGGATTTACTGCTTTCTGATAGCACAGGAAAATATCAAGATGCAGTCTTTATAGAGATTTGTGTTACTCACGAATGTACCCAGGAAAAGCAATATTCAGGGCAGAGAATTATTGAAATTCAAATTAAATCCGATGATGATTTATACTCATTGATAACTGCTCCTATAAAAGAAAGCAAGAGTATTAAGTTTATGGGATTTAATAGGATATCGAAGATTAAAAAAGTTTTGGCAAAAAGGAATTTATTTAGATTTCAATTATTCCAAAGTGGAGCTGCTTATGTCTCTAATTTTGAAGAAATGCCAACTTGTGACGTTAAAAAGCAAAATACAAAATCTATTCTTGAATTAAATATTGATTATGGATATATTGGCGATGTAACTGTTTATGATTATGGACTTATAACTGCTATCAATATGGGATATGAGGTGAAAAATTGCAGACTTTGTAAATATCAAAAGTCTGGTTTTGAAACTTCTATGTCTTCAATCTTTTGCTGTTTGAGCAAAAAATATGGTACTCCTGCTTATCCAAAACAATCTGATGCAGGTAAATGCCAGTATTTTCGCTTAGACAATATGCGAATCAATGAAATAAATAAAGAGCTTCCTCACGTCCCTATTTCAATAGTTGAATGATATTATTTTACAAAATAAATTATCTATAAATTGTAATACGTATTATTTGTTTTGTCGATACAAATTTTTAACTTGGCCAGCGTTCTCCAGTCCTATATAATTTTGGTTACAATATTTAATCGTGTATTCCTCTGCTATATAGAAAGCCCCATGAGGCATATTCTCATAATACAAAATTAGCTTGTGGTTTTGGAGAATTTCAAGTTCCCACTCATATTTTGCAATAGTGGGGCTGACAGTATTGAAAATATACCTCCAAAAAACATGTGAAGCCGTTTTATCATTATTGAAGACATAAAATGGGATGTGCTCTTTATCTGTAAATTCATACCAATACCCAAGGATATTTTGCTGTAGATTATCAAAAATATTTTCTTTTTTAATATATATTGCCGTATTTCCATCTATTGATAACGAGAGTTGCTTTTCCGAGATGTTTGTAATGCGAATAGAATGATTAGACATATTTCCATTCCAATCATTAATAAAAATATAGTCCGAAGTAGTACTCCAGTTCCCTTTATGTTCTTCATCTCCTTTCATTAAAGTATTCGTTTCTATATAATTGCCGGCAGAATTAAATGTTAAAATTTGATTATATATATTAATGCCTTTAGCACCAATTATGGAGGCTATTTTCCCTGAATAAAAATGCCATTCTCCTATAAGGAGAGAATTATAATTAGAACTATCTTCATTCTTTTCTTCTTTGATAACCTCTTCGGATAAATTAGGTGTATTTTCGGAACAAGAAAAAAGAGAAAAAAGTACTGCTATTATTCCGGGTAATAGATAAATTCTCATATTGGGTATATTGATAAATTAAATTTTTTACTCTTAACTACAAAAATAGTATTTTTAATGATTTTAAAATATTAATCTGTATTTTATAGACTAAAGCTTTGTCCTTTTTTAAATCGAGATATTTTTTCAAACCTTTTTTTTGAATTAGTGGAAGGCTGTATTTGCTTTATAACTGTTTATTTACTTTAGTCTGCAAATGCAAATAAATTGATAAAATTTGCTGTGTTAGATATGTATTTCGATATAAGATTAAAATTAAATTTATTTACTTAAAGAAAAAATCGTAACTTTGTTTTCTCATTCTGAGATAGGGTGTAATTATATTGTAACACAATTAGGAGTCGGTCCGAACGGAAATATGTTCTGAAACAGTTATTGTCTATGGCAGATCATGAAAAAACTTTGTCGGTGATTATTCCTTCGTATAATGAAGGGAAAACTATTTGTGACATATTGTGTCGGGTTTTAGAGGTGAAGTTGCCGTTCGGTTTAAAAAAGGAAATAGTCATCGTTGATGACGGTTCTGAAGATGAAACAGTCCATTCTGTAAAAAATTTTATTCGAAATAATCCGGGAGCTCCGGTAAAATATGTCGTTCATGATATAAATCGGGGAAAAGGGATGGCTATCCGTACCGGGATAAAACATATTACCGGAGAGTATGTGATTATACAAGATGCCGATTTAGAGTATGACCCGCACGATTATTCTTTGCTGTTGCCTTATTTGCATTCCGGTGAATATTCAGTTGTGTACGGTTCTCGTTTCCTGAATAGGCAAAACCGGCATTCTTATCCGGCATTTTATTGGGGAGGCCGTTTGGTCTCGGTTATAGCAAGTTTATTGTACGGACAGGTCTTGACCGATGAGCCGACTTGTTATAAAATGTTCAGGTCGTCTTTGTTAAAATCGATACCTCTTGACTGTACCGGCTTTGAGTTTTGTCCGGAAATAACGGCTAAAGTTTTAAAAAAAGGATATAAGATAAAAGAAGTGGCAATAAGCTATACTCCTCGATCTGTGGAGGATGGGAAAAAAATAAAATGGACAGATGGCCTTGAGGCGATCTGGGTTTTGTTGAAATATCGGATAAGGTGATATTATGGGAAGTAAGGAAAGAACAGTAAAAAGCCCGAAAACGGAAATAAACGGAAAAGCCGTGAAACCGGCTTATTCCAGATGGTTGTTTAAGAATATCGTAGCAGTTGCGCTTACGTTGTTTTTATTAAAGGTCGTCATGGTTTTGCAGCCTACCTATAACTGGGTATGCTTTACGATGCTTCCTGAAAATATGGAAATTGTCAGGAAATATCCGAACCTTAATTATGACGGTAGAATGTCTATAAAGCTCGGGGCTAATTATATGTATCTGAAAAATACTCGGGAACATACACCGGAGAATGCGGTTATTTTATGGCCTTCTTCAGAAGCTTTTACAAAAGGGAAGAGCCCTTTTACGGCTGAGATATCGAATAAAATATATGCGCTTCGCTTCCTTTATCCCCGAAAACTGGTTATCCCTTTTGATTTCGGAAAAAGCCATTATGTCGATGAGATTACCCATGTCGCCATTGTAAACGGTGAAGGATTTGAATATGTCCCTTATGAAGTGGAAAAGTTCGAAAACGGTATTTTACCGGTTAAGAAACCTGAAAACAAATAAGCATTATGGTATCGTTTGGTATATTTCTTTCGTTCCTGACAGGATTTGTGACGGTCAATCTTATATCATTGAAGTTCAGTTTGATCGAGAAACTGGGACTCTCTTTCCCGATAGGCATAGCTTTGCAGACTTTGTTGATGCTGTTGATGGATGCCGTCGGTATTCCGCTTACAAGAGTCTCGATTTTAGTGGCGAGTGTCTTGCTCATCCTATCGCTTTCGTTCCCGATGATTTTCCGTCGGGAAGAACTTGTTCAGGAGATTCGGAAACCGGTCTCTTTCGATTTCTCCGGTTTTAACCTGGTATGGCTGCTGTTTGTTATCCTCATTATCATTTTGGAATATATGAATTTCTCTCGGTGTGTCTATTTCCCTACTTATGACCGGGACAGCCTTTCGGGATTCGATACGATCGGGTACATCATTTCCCAAGAGCATACGTTAAAAGGCCTTTCCATATTTCAGGGAGATTATATGCCGTCTATACACCGACCGGGAAGTTATATTACCTATACTCCTATGGTTCAGCTCAGTTATGCCTATGTTTATTTATTGGGAGCACCCATGTCGAAGTTGATTCCGGGGTTGATGTATCTTTTCTTCCTGATTGCTTTTTATGCGGTCTTATGTCGGGTAGTTAACCGTACAGGCGCTGTAATAGCCACTTTCTTTATGTTGATAACTCCCGATATGCTCGGTTTCTCTTCGCTTTCGGGGACAAACGTCATACATGCCGTAACCGCTTCTTTGGGAGTCATATATCTTGCCGTCTGGTTTCGGTATCGTGAGCGGAAAGACCTGTATCTGGCCTCCCTTTTGCTGGCATTGAATATTTGGACACGTACCGAAGGAATCGTATTTATCGGTGCTGCACTTTGTGTTGTCGGTTACGACTCTTTCAGAAGAAAACAGTATAAAGACTTATTGCCGGTTTTGTTGTCATTGTCTCCCGCTTTGCTTTGGAGTCTGTTTATGAAACTGAACGGACTGTATGCCGAAGGTATAGCCATTGTCCGCCTTTTCTGGGATGGGGAGAAGGTCGAGACTATCTATAACTATATGAAAAATCTTTATGTCAATAATTATTATTACGGCTGGTCGTTTTCCGCTGCTCTTCTTTCGCTGCTTGTCAATATCCGGAATGTGATAAAGACACGTGATAACCTTCGTCTGTTATCTATGATTCTGTTGGCATCTCTGTTCTATGTGATTATTTTATATCAGATCGATTATAAATGGGATACGATAGAAAATGTTTTGGCTTATTCCGCCAAGCGTTTTCTTTTCTGCTTTGTCCCTTGCGTATGGTTCTTTACGGTGACGAATAAGATTGTAATGACCGGATTCGATAAGTTGGAAAAATATTTAGCGCTCAGATAGATGCTAAGTATTTATTGGGCAGGAACTTGTGTTTTTCCCTGTTCGGTTTCTAAAAATCTACGTATTTCGCTTTTGACGCGGAGAGTATAAGTGCTTTCTGCTTTTAAAGGTTGTTTCAATATCCGTTCGGCAATGGTGATTGCGGTCGTCGTGTCCCCTCTTTGTAATGAGTTTTGCCATAACAAATAGTTGGGAGTTATTTTCCCGGGAACCATAAAAGACGCTGTTTTCAAATATTCCTCTGCATAGTCGTATTGTTCAGAGAGCATATATGTTTTTCCTATATTGCAATAATTGCTGCATCTCGCCGGCAGTCTCGACAACTTTTTTATATCCGGATGTTTTTCCAGCCACATGCTGTAAATATTGTTGAATGATTCGCTATATTTTAGCTGTTCATAATGTCGGTCTGAAAATAAAATCGCTTCCGAACTGTTTCCCGTGAAAAATTTTTCGAGAGTTTTCGCTCCGTTATAATAAAATCTGATTTCCCGAATTGAAACGAAACAGACCAGAACCGATAGAATTAGCAGGCTTCCCGTTGTCAAGGCGGATACCGGTATTTTAAATACTTTCCGGCTCTTGATGCATCCCGAAAATATTCCGAAAAGGACAAATAGAGGGAAGACCGAATTCGGATAGGAAAACAACGAAAAGCATAAATAAGCGATTAATCCGGCTTTTAAAATCCGTTTTGTCCCGTTTTTCGATCGGGATAAAAATAGAGAGATCAAGAAAGCGCCGATTGCCGATAATCCCGGGATACCGAGTTCTACCAATATATGTAGAAACTCATTGAAAGGGTAGACCGTATCATCGGCAGTTTGAGAAAAGCGCGAGTCGGGATGCGTTTCGAAATAGTGCGCTTGGTGCAGCATATAATCCTGTCCGAATGATGCGGTTCCGTATCCTGAGAACGGCTTATGACAGATCATTTCCGAACACACTCTCCAGATCAGGAGTCTGCCGTTTGCTGAGTTTTCCCGATAATTGAATATAAGGATGGATGACAATATCAATATTCCTCCGATTATCGGGATAATATGCGGATGCTTTTTCAGAAAAATCCGTATTGTTTGAAAGAAATAAAATGAGCAACCTGCTGCTGTTGCTATAAATGCTGCGCGCGAATCGGCAAAACAAAAAGCCGTTAACATTGTTCCGGCGGCAATAATATATATGCTATGTATTATTTTGTTTTGCTTTCGAGTTTCATATATCCGGCACAGGCATATAACAATGCAGATAGCCAAAAATCCGCCTAATGGTCCGGGATTGCCGAATGATCCTGTAATCTCGAACCATTCGTTGTTACTCTTCATATATCCGGTTTTTTGGAATAAGACTATTGCCGATTGTATCGTTCCGCTGAGAATAAGTGTCTCCGGTATTATGTCTGCACATCGTATATTCCGCATCAGAAGATAGACCGCTAATATGGCACACCATTCTTCTACCGGAATAAAAATCAATCGGCCGTTTTTAATGGAATTAAAAACAAGAATAAAGGAGAATAGTACGATTAATATATCGGCATAAGATATGTTTATAAATTTTTGTTTGGAAAAACCGGTTGACTTTGAAATTGCTGTTCCGGTATAAAGGATGCTGCAAAATAGCAGAGTACAAACTATAAGTAGTTCTTTTCCCAATAAAAGACTGTGACAGATATTCCAGAGTATAGGTAGAGAGATGATATATATGCTGAAAATCAGACCGGTTAATTTATCTGTATATTTCTTCGGTTCTGTAAATTCATCTACTCTTGTTCTATTTGTTTCTGTCATTGGGAAATCCGGTAAGTATTTGTAGTTATTTTAGCTGTCTCAATCCATATTTCTGTCTTGTTGCTTTGGGAACGTTTTCTCGAACCTGTTTTTGCGCATACTCGGCTGTCGAGATCAGTAGCAGTGCCGATAAAGAGATTAGTATCCGTTTCATACTCCTGTCGGTTATTTATATACTTTGAACTTCCGCGGAACAATTTTACTTGAATCTACGGGAAGTGGAGTTCCTTCTTTTGATTGAGGTATCCAAAACGGAACGACTCTTGTGGATTTTTTCCTTTCCGCACTTTCGATATCGAATCTCCACTCATTCATAAACATCATATCACAAGCTTTTCCGTTGTCTGCCCAAATGAAAACTCTTACGATATAATCTTTTGCATATTTTTCTTTTAGAGGGTCGTAAAAAAAAGTTACCTGATAATATAATCTCCCCCGGTCTTTTTTTATCCGATAGTTATTGGGTATAGGTTCTCTAAGAATAATTTCCGGTTTTTTATAATCCCTGTAATATCCGGGAGCATATTTCAGTACTGCATTTTTAGCCGTTTCTATAAGGATGCTGTCCCGTTGATTTGGGGGCATCTTTTCGAATATGTTTTTTTGTGCATACCCGGCCGTTATGATCAGTAGCAGGGCCGATAAAGTGATTAGTATCCGTTTCATACTCCTGTCAGTTATTTATATACTTTGAACTTCCGTGGAACAATTTTACTTGAATCTACGGGAAGCGGAGTTCCTTCTTTTGATTGAGGTATCCAAAACGGAACGACTCTTGTGGATTTTTTCCTTTCCGCACTTTCGATATTGAATCCCCATCCGTTCATAAAATACATATCAGAAGCTTTCCCATTATCCGCCCAAATAAACACTCTTACGATATAATCCAAAGAGTGTTTTTCTTTTAAAGGGTCATAGAAAAAGGTTACCTGATAGTATAATCTACCCCAGTCTTCCTTTTTATGGTGTTTTTTAGAGAGAGCTCCTCTGAAAATAACTTCTGGTTTTTTATAATCCCTGTAATATCCTGGGGCATATTTCAGTACTGCATTTTTAGCCGTTTCTATAAGGATGCTGTCCCGTTGATTTGGGGGCATCTTTTCGAATATGTTTTTTTGTGCATACCCGGCCGTTATGATCAGTAGCAGGGCCGATAAAGTGATTAGTATCCGTTTCATACTCCTGTCAGTTATTTATATACTTTGAACTTCCGTGGAACAATTTTACTTGAATCTACGGGAAGCGGAGTTCCTTCTTTTGATTGAGGTATCCAAAACGGAACGACTCTTGTGGATTTTTTCTTTTCTGCACTTTCGATATCGAATCCCCACCCGTTCATAAAATACATTATGTATGCTTTCCCATTGTCCGCCCAAATAAAAACTCTTACGATATAGTCCAAAGAGTGTTTTTCTTTTAGAGGGTCATAGAAAAAGGTTACCTGATAGTATAATCTATCCCAGTCTTCCTTTTTATGGTGTTTTTTAGAGAGAGCTCCTCTGAAAATGACTTCTGGTTTTTTATAATCCCTGTGATATCCGGGAGCATATTTCAGTACTGCATTTTTAGCCGTTTCTATAAGGATGCTGTCCCGTTGATTTGGGGGCATCTTTTCGAATATGTTTTTTTGTGCATACCCGGCTGTCATGATCAGTAGCAGGGCTGATAAAGAGATTAGTATCCGTTTCATACTCCTGTCGGTTATTTATATACTTTGAACTTCCGCGGAACAATTTTACTTGAATCTACGGGAAGTGGAGTTCCTTCTTTTGATTGAGGTATCCAAAACGGAACGACTCTTGTGGATTTTTTCCTTTCCGCACTTTCGATATTGAATCCCCATCCGTTCATAAAATACATATCAGAAGCTTTCCCATTATCCGCCCAAATAAACACTCTTACGATATAATCCAAAGAGTGTTTTTCTTTTAAAGGGTCATAGAAAAAGGTTACCTGATAGTATAATCTACCCCAGTCTTCCTTTTTATGGTGTTTTTTAGAGAGAGCTCCTCTGAAAATAACTTCTGGTTTTTTATAATCCCTGTAATATCCTGGGGCATATTTCAGTACTGCATTTTTAGCCGTTTCTATAAGGATGCTGTCCCGTTGATTTGGGGGCATCTTTTCGAATATGTTTTTTTGTGCATACCCGGCCGTTATGATCAGTAGCAGGGCCGATAAAGTGATTAGTATCCGTTTCATACTCCTGTCAGTTATTTATATACTTTGAACTTCCGTGGAACAATTTTACTTGAATCTACGGGAAGCGGAGTTCCTTCTTTTGATTGAGGTATCCAAAACGGAACGACTCTTGTGGATTTTTTCCTTTCCGCACTTTCGATATTGAATCCCCATCCGTTCATAAAATACATATCAGAAGCTTTCCCATTATCCGCCCAAATAAACACTCTTACGATATAATCCAAAGAGTGTTTTTCTTTTAAAGGGTCATAGAAAAAGGTTACCTGATAGTATAATCTACCCCAGTCTTCCTTTTTATGGTGTTTTTTAGAGAGAGCTCCTCTGAAAATAACTTCTGGTTTTTTATAATCCCTGTAATATCCTGGGGCATATTTCAGTACTGCATTTTTAGCCGTTTCTATAAGGATGCTGTCCCGTTGATTTGGGGGCATCTTTTCGAATATGTTTTTTTGTGCATACCCGGCTGTCGTGATCAGTAGCAGGGCCGATAAAGTGATTAGTATTCGTTTCATACTCCTGTCGGTTATTTATATACTTTGAACTTCCGCGGAACAATTTTACTTGAATCTACGGGAAGTGGAGTTCCTTCTTTTGATTGAGGTATCCAAAACGGAACGACTCTTGTGGATTTTTTCCTTTCCGCACTTTCGATATTGAATCCCCATCCGTTCATAAAATACATATCAGAAGCTTTCCCATTATCCGCCCAAATAAACACTCTTACGATATAATCCAAAGAGTGTTTTTCTTTTAAAGGGTCATAGAAAAAGGTTACCTGATAGTATAATCTACCCCAGTCTTCCTTTTTATGGTGTTTTTTAGAGAGAGCTCCTCTGAAAATAACTTCTGGTTTTTTATAATCCCTGTAATATCCTGGGGCATATTTCAGTACTGCATTTTTAGCCGTTTCTATAAGGATGCTGTCCCGTTGATTTGGGGGCATCTTTTCGAATATGTTTTTTTGTGCATACCCGGCTGTCGTGATCAGTAGCAGGGCCGATAAAGTGATTAGTATCCGTTTCATTGTATTTTAATTAATTGGTTCTGTTTCAAATTCGCTATTGGGACGTCTTTCCAGACCATACGAATATATTTTCCCTTTGTCTATTTCATCCCCTCCGTAAGTATAGTAAGTATTATCTTTTTCGTTATATGTTCCGATACAATCATAAACGAAACCGGGTAGTTCAGCTTTTGCGATAGAATCTTTATCAATTGGGGACGGGCCTACAGATCTGACATCGTCTTCCCCGGCATATTTCATCGGCGGATGTGTATGAAACCATGCAACTCCGAATTTCCCGCCCAATCGGAAATCGTTTCTATGATCATCAGTCATTTTAGACTTTACTGTTACGATCGGAGATGTCGGAGGAGTTACTTCTCCCGGAATATCTTCGTAGGTATATCCTTCTTTCCCTTTGTCCCAAGTTTCAAGATAAACAGTACAGCCGTATTCCCGACACGAGGTTTCGGAATAGTCGTCTAAGGTTTTTTGCCATAACTCATCGAAATGTCCCCGGGCTTCTTGCAGTATCTCATCCCTCGACGGAAAGATATGCTCTACCTGTATGATATTGCTGTAGAAAGGCTGATAATCGATATAGGCGTATGCCCGCAGATCGAATTTTCCGGGAAAGCGAGCTTTTACCGTTTCGTTTTCAAGACCTTTCCATTGGTTTTTCCCCTGCATGGACATTTCGTAATAAAATATTCCGGGATTTTTGTTTGCAGGAGAAACACTTACCGATAGCGTATATTCATCGAGAAGAGTATAAGTTTTGCTTCCCGACACATTCAGCCGGATAATTACCGGGTCGGTATCTTCGTCCGGATCGGTGGGATTTTCTCCGCTGCCACCCCCGCCGCCGCCCCCACCGCTACCGGGGTTGGGATCAGGTTCAGGAATTTCCGGGATCTCCGGATCCGTTCCGGGTTCAGGCTCAGGCTCAGGATCGGGCCTGTTTCCCGGTACTTCAATATCCGGCAAACTGTAGCCGTTCCATATAATTGTTTCGTTACTGTAGCCGATATACTCCCCTCCCCTTGCAGCCGTAGCCTTCGGCATCCGATAGACCACGCCGTCTTCGACGAACGAACGCATTATCCGGTGGTTCTCCTCAAACGTATTCTCATTATTGTAGACCGAAGCCGCTTTCACGGCCTTTCCGTCCCTCAAGACGTTTATTCTCACCGTGCTGTTATCTTTAAGATACGAGTATAGAACGATACCGCAGAAGTCGTTTTCGCAATTCGCAAAACGCAGGGCGATATCGTTTTTGTGCTTATTGTAATACAGCTTTGTCGGAATCAGGTTTATAATAAAGCATCCGGTCAACCGGCTTCGTTTATCATAAACGACCAGCAGTTTCTGAAAAATGTCGGTAGCATACCTTTCTGTCTCATCTTTTTTAGATGGCTCTTTGGAGACGAAAGTTCCCCGATATAAGAATTGCGCGCAGATGGGCACATCGACACATTCGATAAGAGAATCCGCCGATTCGTTCGCTTTATCCCAAATAGGAGTGAAGTCACCCGGGCACAGTCCGGGTTTCTCGACACGTGATTTTTTCAGAACAAGAGAATCTGAAGAAACGAATTGCTCGAATATCTCTCGGGCTTTCCGGATGGTAAGGGAGGAATTGGGAATTCCCTCGCTCTGTTCTTGCGGGAAAAAGAGGTCGTCTTTGCAGGCGAGAAATATGATCGGAATAATTAACCCTACAAGAGAGAATGCGATGCATCTATTTTTCATGGCAACGGGAGATATAAGGTTATAAAAAATATTGTGTTTCGATAATAAAATTTGGTTATCGTATGATCTGAATCATTTGTTAAATGAGGTCGATTCAGTATCAATTCATCGATAAAAATAGAGATTATTTATTAAATATCAAAATTTATGATACAAAAATATTTGATATTATAAATTTATTGTGAATAAATTTTTTCGGAGTATTATTTTTATTATATTTGTATTATATAATATTATAATATTAAGGTGGAGTATCGGCAATCGGCACATAGTGTTATAGATAGGTTCATGAAAATAGTTTGTCTTTTTTCAGGGCTTGCCGTTATCGTATGCACCGGCTGTAATCGGGAAAAGGAACGAAATCTCGAGATATTGGAAAAGGCCGTTTACGAACATTACGGCCATAAGGCTGAAGATAGTCTGAAACTTGTTGCGGCAAAATTCTTGATCGAGAATATGCCGGGACATTTTTCGGTTCGGGATGAGGATTATTTGGGGCAAGTCGCATCGATTGCACAGACAAAGGGCATTTCTTATCCGGACAAAAAGGCTTTGGAGATGTTTGCCTCTTATTACGGAGAGGGAGCGGAGCGGCTTTCGGATGCGGATGCCGTTTCTCCCGCTTTCCTGATCCGGCATATCGACCTGGCTTTTGAACAGCGGGCAAAGTTCCCTTGGTTACGGGATATCGATGACGAAACTTTTTTTGAGTATTTATTGCCATATCGGTTTTTGAACGAACCGTTGGATTATTGGAGGGATTCTCTGACGATAGCTCCGCAGGCTTTTTCGGATATGATATCGTGCGATAATTTGAAATATGACCCGGCTGCAGTCGCTTCGCATGTATATACCGATCGGGAATCGGGCGATATGGGAGGATATGCGTATGTGCGACATTTACCGGGGGTGACTGCGGATAAGGGTTGTTACTTTTTTGCCGCTGCCAATTTGTTGCGTTATCGGGCATCGGGAATACCATCGGCGATCGACTTCATTCCTGCGTATGCCAACCGGAACGGAGGACATTGCTGGGTATCGGTAATTTCGTCTGACGGGAGATTCGGAAAGTCGGAGATAGACCCGGGCAGGCGTGCTCCTAAGATTTATCGGTATATGTATTCGAGAACGAACCGTTATGCCGATTACCGTACGAGAGAATATCTTCCCGAGATGTTCGGCAATCCTTTTATTAAGGACGTGACAGATTGTTATCTGAATACGCGGGATGTGACGGTTCCCATTTCGAGAATGTCGGGAGGCAAACTTCCGAATCTCTGTTTCCTTGCGGTTTTTAATGCGGGGCAATGGATACCGGTTGCCGTGGCGGAGAGAAAGATGAAACGAGCGACTTTCGATCGTATGGCGGTCGGGAATGTCTATCTTCCGGTATATTATTGGCGACGAGAACTGAAGGTTTTCAACTATCCGTTTATAGTGAACGAAAAAGATGGTATGGTTTATCTGATTCCCGATCATTCCCGTACCCGGAAAATCAGGATCTCCCGAAAATATCCCTACAACGAAAAGTTGAACGGTTATTGTAAATCGCTCGAAGGGATGGAAATCTGGGGATCGGATGAGCGATCTTTCGATCGAGCCCGGCGATTATGCGTGTTGAAGAAGGGCAGCGGGGATGCGATATTCGATAATAGCGTGAGTTTGTCCGGTAAGTTCCGTTATCTGAAATTGTTGAGCCGCAAACCTGTTGCCGATTTGTCCGAGATTGTTGTATATGATGAAAAAGGACATGCGGTCGGTTGCGTGCCGACAGACTCTTGTTTTAAAAAAAGTACCGACCGTGACCCGTTGACGTATGTCCGCTATGTAAGAGATAATAAGAAAGAAATGGTAATCGATCTGAAAAGTCTTGTCGGGATAACCCGGATCGTATGTGTGCCTCGAAATGACGGAAATTCGGTTTTCCCGGGTTCTGTCTATGAACTGTTTTATTATGGTATGGACGGATGGGAATCGTTGGGGATAAAACGGGCTGAGGATTATAATGTGGAATATGAAGATGTGCCTGCCGGGGCGTTGTATTGGCTGAAGTGTCTTACCGGAGGTGTTGAAGAGAGAATATTTACGTTTACCGATAAAGACGGAATACGTTTTTTTTGAGGACAGAATTAGATAGGCTCTTAGACGGATTCTTAAACGAGTTATGAAATAAAAAATATGTTTTTGTGTAACATTTAAATCGGATTTGCCATGAAAAAGTTTATGATTATTGCCTGCTCGGTGTTGATTGCTTGTTTCGTTTGGGGTATTGATTTGACGAATGATTCGGGAAAACAGGTCGGGATCGATACCGGTACAGAAGAGGTTGAAGATGCTTCCGAACCGGAGAGTATCGGAATAAATAAAAATTCCGAGTCAGCGGTGCGGTATAATTCGGGACGACAAAATCGCTCGGTCAGGAATTATCCGGAGGGGCGCAGATATACAACAAACCATGTTTGGGTACAACCCGAAGGCGATTATTGTTGGGTCGGGATAACCGATTATCTCCAAGAACGTTTGGGAGATATCGTATATGTCTCTGTCTATGGAATCGATGAATATTTTGATAAGAACACTGTATTTGCCACTATAGAATCGATTAGCGAGGTTTGTGATTTGTATATGCCTCTTTCGGGCACGATCTTAGGCGTGAATAATATTTTGAATGATTCTCCGGGTATGTTGAATTCCAATGCTCATGAATATCCGATTATTATGCTGAAACCGGACGATAGTCTGGAATTCGAAGAATTATTGCCAGCCAACGAATATTCTGATTTTATTGATAGTTGGTAAATCGTTTAGAGTTCTTTCTTCAACAGTTCTCGGATTTTCCTACATTTATATATGTGTGAATCTTCATGTGTCCGGCAAGTTCCATAACATGTTCATCTCTATTAATTTTATCAGTCATGTTGCAAGCCAATGGAATATTACGTTTATTATATTAAAATAACATGAGTTTGATATAAAAAGCCAACTAATTCATAATTATATCATTGTGAATTAGTTGGCTAATTTTTATTATTTACTGAATCTACTTAGTCGTTCAGGCTTATTTTCTTTGCTTTACCATCTGAATAGTTCCATCTTCATTATAATACAATCGGTCTACACAAATGGATCTCAACCAATCATGATTAGACAATGCACTATTATGATAGAAAGCAAACCATTCGCCTTTATATTCTACAATAGAGCCATGATTTGTATAACTGTCGGTAGGTTCCATATAGATACCTTGATGTTTCCATGGTCCCAACGGGCTATCACTGATAGCATAACGCATCCGGTTATCACCTTTGACTCCATCATTCATATTTTCATCGTGATTATCCGAGTATGACAGATAATACTTTCCGTTATATTTATGTACCCATGGTGCTTCATGAAAATCTACCAATCCTTCCATTCGGAGCATTTCACCATCCAGTTCCATCATGTTATCTTTAAGCTTTCCGCCTTTACATATACCGCCTCCTCCATGGTATATATAGGCCTGTCCATCATCGTCAATAAATACGCACGGATCGATCAATGAATCCATACCTTTTATATATCCTTGAACTTTAAAATCTCGGTCAGGATACCGACTGGTTGCCACTCCGATTTTCCAGGAGTCATTCCAAGCCGTTTCACTCGGATGCGGGAAATAAAAATAATAAGTTCCATTTTTATAGGCACAATCGGGAGCCCACATGAAACCTCCTTCTTTACGCCCCCAAGCAACCTGAGATGAATTCAGTATCTCTCCATGATCTGTCCAATGTACCATATCATCGGTAGAAAAGACATGATAACGGTCCATCAGATCACATCCCCGTGGAGGATCGATATCGTGGGATGCATAGATATAAAGTCTTCCATCCTCCCATACATGCGCCGAAGGGTCTGCTGTATACATATGCGTAATAAAAGGGTTGGATGCCAAGCTGTCTATACCACTTTTTTCTGTAATCTTATTCTTGACCGACTGGCACGACATCATGCAACCAATAAAGCATAAAGCTCCAATAGTGTGTAAAACTTTCATAAGCAGTTAGTATTAATCATGAAACAAATATCAATGAATTGACGGAGGAACTCACCCTTTTATGCCCCCATTCCTTATTTGGCATATCATATCTTTACGGGATCTTCCACATCCTGTAAAGATCAAACACATTATGAGATATAGAATATTATTCTTCATTATTTCTTTATATTCAAAAGTCAAACAATCAGTTTTAATGCGGACGCTTGGGCAATGTAAATGTCAAGGATTTCTTCCCCTTGAGAATTAACGAAGCCTCTCCTGTCAACCATAAATAGTGATCAGAAGGCATATTGTCCATTCCCACAAATTGAATATTCTTGCCTACCGGTGGATTATCAGTACATTTAAAGATAGCCGTGCCCTCATTCACTTCATCGAACATAGCTATATACAGCATTCTGGCACCGCAGTTTATGGCCGTAGAGATCTGCTGCCAATAAAAACGACCACCTTGGCGGGGTATTGAACCGGATGGTTTAACGTCGTCCGGAAATGCATATCGACTTAAATTATGCCAACTGAATCCGGGTGTAACACAAGGAACGTATTCTATACCGTTCTCCTTACACCATGACATATCACGCAGTATAACATCGCGATAACGATCCATGTCATTATGCAACAAAGGAGTAAATCTTTGTACCATCCAAGGCATAATTAAATCTGCTTCGCGGATAATTTCATGCAAATAAGGATCATGCACACAGTCGGCACCAAGTTCACGCCAATAGGTAGGTACTCCCAACATAATGCTGCATCCTCCATACTCGGGATCATTACATAAAAAATCTATAAAACGTTTCAGGCCGATGTCCCGAATATCGTAAGGTCTGTCAGGAAAACCTACTCCCCAAATTGTAACCAATGGCTTTCCATTATGGAAAATATAAGTATGAGCTCCGTCCTGATTTGTAACTTTTAAAGAATCGACTAAGAATTTCCAGTCTTCAATCAAAGATGAACAATCCTCACCATGAGCTTTCAGCCCTGACAAATCATACATGATGCCGATTGCGCGGTTATACTTGGAAGCTGCTTTAAAGGCATGACTGATAACAGCATTCCCTTTTGTGTTATCTTTACGGGCAGCGTTGAAGAAACGCTGCATGAAGACACCGTCTATTCCATACTCTTTCATCCAACGGAAATGGAGGTCTACAGTACTCTCGTCGGAAGAACAAAAGAATCGTGCAGTAGAACCGTCGGCATGTTTCAGACCTGTTGGATAAGTTTCTGGATATTCGCTTACATCAGGCCACATGTCAATTCGCACATTCTTCTCATCAGGATACATCATCCCTTTTTCCGGTTTATGGAACCATCCTTGATACCCGGCCATAACAAGTCCGTGATAAGACGGATAATTTGTATCTGCTGCATGCTTGGGAGATGCAGACAAACTTAATACAAAACCATTAAATAAAAGGAATATGCTTATCCGGATTCTACATGTCTTGAGACTACAATATTTTTTAGTAACAGAATATATCATCAATCAACTATATTACAGATTTAGAACAATATTGACTATTTATTTTTTAACTTGATTTGTTCTACTGCCTGATCACAAAGACCAAGCAGTAGGACAAATACACGGATTTATCTTGCCGGCCAGGATGACTTCAAAGGAACCTCTCCTCTAAGCATCTTGCGACCTTGCCCGGTGAGCCATAAATAATGGTCTGTCGGAAGCCCATCTTCCACTCCCTGAAATTTAACCTTTAGATCCTTAGCCAACTGACACCATTCATTAGCCCCGGTCACTTCTACCTTAGATTGAGTCATGCGATAACTATTATTTTGATATACAACATAATAATCGTCTTCAGCTTCATTGCTTGGCACATCGCTTTCATTCAAGCATTTGAAAATAGCTGTACCTTCGTCTATTTCATCGAACATGGCAATGTACAACATTTGCGCACCGGACTTGATACAGAAATACATCTGATCCCACAAGAATTGGCCTCCGTAACGCGGATTAATCGAATTATTCGGGTGCATATTACGGTCTGAAGAGCCTGGGAAACATAAAGGAGCATAGGCTACATTATTTTCTTTACACCATGCAATATCTTGCTGAATCAAATTATGGAAGTTAGAATATTCACTTTTCCCATACCTTCCGACAAACCAAGGCATAATCACATCGGCCATTTTGATAAGGTCATGTAGTTTGGCATCTGGTATTGCATCATTTCTTCTTTCTCTCCAATAAGTTGGAACTCCCAACATGATACTGAAACCTTTTTCCTTCAGTCCATTCATCAGTTGCTCTACATCATTCATGTTATAAGGACGATTATCGTTAAATCCGACGCCCCATAATACGATCAGCGGTTTCTCATTTTCATACAAATAGTATTTCTGCACATTCCTGTCTTTCAATCGATATGTATCCAATATTTCCTGTGCATCGGCCAAAACAGCATCTGCATTACGAGTATTATCAGACATAAATCCTCCCAAATCATACATGACACAAATAGCACGCTGATACTGATTTGACGCTTTCATTGCAGAAGCCAGTACTTTATTGAAATGTGCTTTTCCGTCAGGATTATTTATAACTTCACCTACGAATCGCTGCATAAAGACACCATCTAATCCGTAATCCTTCATCCATTTAAAATGTAACATAACGGTAGATTCATCATAAGAGCTGAATACTGTCGCTTTTTCACCATTAGGAAGAATAAATTTGCCGGGAGTATATTGAGTTTCATACTCACTCATATCTGGCCAAAAATCAATTGAATTTCTCAAAACTCCGGGTTCAAAGCGGTCGTTTTCACGATAATGGTACCATGCGGTATTGGAATGGTCACTGTGCGGACATCCATCACCGGGAGCGCCAAACCATCCTTGATATCCGGCCATAACCAACCCGCGATAAGTATTGAAGGGTTCTCCATCTACGTGGGGTGTAAATCCTAAATCATTATAGATTTCAGGAGCTGCCGGTTTTTCCGGTTCTTGAATGGCAGGAGGGATATGGTCATCATCTTTATTACTACAAGAAATACAGCACAAGCCTATTACAGCCCAAAATATGTATAAATTATATTTCAATTTCATAAGCAACTATTCGTTTTTTTTACGTTCGGGAAAAGATTTCTCCTTTCCCGAATCGAATTTTATTAACTTTAATATGTCTATTACTGAGGCACTTCGACCTTTACTATTTCGGTATAGTTATGTTTTTCAAACGAATCCTTAACTTTTGCTCCCATACGAACAAAGTAAATATATCCGCGTTTTACAGGAACAGTAACCTCAAATGGAATAGTTCTGCCATCTCCCTCTTTTTCGATCTTGTCCCATGATTTCATCACATTAACTCTAAAATCATTGGTATTATAATAGTTAATGCAGTTGGATGCTCCACAGAACTGATTTAAGCTCAAATATGGACGGACTTCCATTATTTGTGGCAATCCCTCGGTTATAGGTGCATCCAGACGGCAGGACATCGTAAGATTTTCGCCTTCCAGATTCACTTGAAAATCTATTAACTTCAGATAGGGAGTTACCTCAAAATTCTGAGTTACCGTTTTCTTTCCAATCCCGACACGGATAGTATCACAAGGCCACCAGGCTCCTTCCGGAACGACATCGTATGTTCCGGAAAATAATTTTGAATTATTATATGTACCATCTTGTTTCACAGGAATATCCTGATTTGCAGGATTCAGGCTGAAACTTTTCTCCCAGATACGGACTCTGCATTCACCCTGGTCTGCCAAAATATTTTCACCTGTAGTACTATCTATGATACGGCCGGTTACATGAGCTTCAGGGGCATCAAAGTTATCTACTTTCATGCATGAAGAACTTGCTAACACGGATGCAACAAACAGAATACTATATATTGTCTTTTTCATATTGTGATCGTTTATATAGGTTTGAAATTAATAACCATCATTGCGGATCAAATTTGGATTCTTTCCGATTTCACTACTTGGAATCTGTTCATAGTACCAACGTTTTTCAAACGTTACTTTACGTCCTTCACGTTCCACTTCATTCAAGAAAATCCACTTATTTTCGTCCATCACATAATATGGCAATAATGTGTGAGTATACATACCATTCTGGAACATGATATCCGCAACTCTCCAACGACGTAAGTCGAAAATACGATGGTTCTCATAACATAATTCACGAGCACGTTCATCACGGATATACTGAAGATTCTCATCGATAGGGAAACCATAAATTTCAGAACCTATATCTTGCGGACTTTCTACCATATCATGGCGATGGGCACCGGCTCTATCACGAATTTCGTTGATATGATCAAACGCTTCTCGTTTTAGGTTATTATCATTCTTGATGAGTCCAAGTTCATAAGCGGCTTCTGCCCAATTCAACAGAATCTCTCCGTAACGGAATACTTTCCATGACTGAGAACTTCCATGCAGAACTCTACTCGATGCGTCAGCATTATAATTGACATATTTGCGTATAAACGCACCTGTACGGGAATATCCTTCATCACCGGTTCCTTCGGCCAATCCATGCTTCCCACTTACTTGAACAGATTGTCCGTTAATGACTTGAGTTTCACCGGGACTTGCTGCCCTTACTCTGTAAGTGTCAGTATAATCGTTAATACTTCCGGGAATTTCAGACTCTCCATCACTTGCCAAACCCGGATATTCCTTATATACACCACCCCGTATGTCAATGCTAACCCCGGAAACAGACTCGGTCATGCCAGGAAAGAAGAAATTGGCACGGCAACGAGCTTCCATCTCGTCTGTATTCCATAATTCATCGACACTATTGAAGCGAATCGGTTTACCTTCTGCATCTTTTATTGCCGGCATTTCATATAAACCTATCATTTCCCAAACCGGTTGTAAAGCACATCCGACATCGCTGGCCAGACCTTCTCCTCTCGGTAAAATCATAGTATCCCAAGAATGAAACAAGCTCGTGTTTGCCGGAGTAGTCGTCTTGGGGCCATACTGTTTAACAAAGATATCTTCTTCATTGTCTATCAAGAAAGTTTCAAGATAAGCTTTTTCCTTATCAGACCCGGTATGCAATGTAAAACCGGCTTTTTTCAAGAACACACAAGCATCATAGGCATATTGGAAAAACTCTGCCGCTTTGTCCGACGGGATTCCCATCAATCCTGCAGTAACTGCAGGACCTGTCGTCCCGACATAACCTCCGTATTTGGCAATTGTTCCGGCATATAACATCGCTCTTGACATTAATGCCGCTGCAGCATACCGATTTGCTCTACCGATTTCAGCTTTGGATGCAGATGCATTATTCATTGCATATAACAAATCATTGTAGATAAACTTCCAGCAATCGTATTCGGTATCTCTCGGCTGTTGGAGTTCGGCCGTCGGAGCACTTGGATCCAATACTTTATCTACAATAGGGACTCCTCCATATCTTTTTACGATACCGAAATAGTAGAAAGCGCGTAAGAAACGTGCTTCTCCCATATACGCATTGTAATCTTCTTCTGTATAATAGCTACGATATTCAGGAAGTTTCTCTATGAAATTATTGATATCACGGATCCTGTCATAAGGCCAATATCCCCAACCATCACCATATGAAGGATCGCGACCGGCAGCTTCTGCTCCAGCGGCAGCCGGGCTACCTTTTTGGGCTTGCCATTTATTACCAGTATGCCAACCTCCTTGATTGACTGTCGCAAAGCCTTTTTCATCACCATTTTGTTTATAATTGAAGTCTTCAATAGGCAAATCTTGGTATATAAGGGCCATATATTTCTTTATACCATTGTCTGACTGAAACAAAACATTTTCGTATAGTAATCCTTTTGGTTCCAGCTCCAGATCATTACAAGAAGTAATCGAGACTCCCAAAGCGGCTAATATAAATAAATATTTAAAAGTTTTCATATGCTATTCCTTTGATTAGAATTTAATAGTCGCACCAATATTAAATGTACGATTTACAGGATAATTATAGTAAAGGATACCACTGCTACTACCACTATTACTTCCCCCTTGATATCCGGGTCGTTCAGGGTCGATATTATCCAATCCGCTAAAGGTTAACAAGTTATATGCATTTACATATACTCTCAGATTTTTTACTCCGATCTTATTCATCCATACTTTAGGGAAAGTATAGCCGAGTTCGAGTGTTTTCAGACGTATATAAGATGTATTGTGTATACCTGTCGAACCTGTGTTAAAGCTATGTCCCGTAGCCGGATACAATCCTTCTACCCATTGAGTATTAGGATTCCACGGATCATCATTGACATTTACTGTATGCCAACGGTCCTTATACATGTCAAGGACTGCACCACCGTTGAATGGTCCGACTTCTGTAAACACTTCATTATACGAATTATATACACCTGCAGCACCTTGCCAATTCATTGATAGGTCAATGCCTTTCCATGATGCTCCCATAGAAATACCATAGTTGAAAACCGGCAGATTAAATGTGGCTACAGGATGTCTGTCCGCATCATTTACGATACCGTCTTCATTCCAGTCTTTATACCAATAGTCACCCGGCAATGTTCCTTGGTTATAATTCGCACCGGTCGTTCCATGATATCGAATTTCTTCATAACTTGTAAAGCGCCCGCCTTCTTCGTATGTAAACCAAATATCCTTATTACGTCCTGATACATCGGAACGGTACCAATTCTCCATCGAGTTACCGGCTTGACTGTCCAAGTGATAATCCCAACGATTCTTAGTTGCTGAAATCTGAGTATTTACCCAATAATCGATATTTGCTACACGGTTATGGTGTCCCAAACTGATTTCCCAACCGAAAGTTTCGTCACTATTGATATTTTCTTGAGGCATAGAGGCTCCCACAGTACCTGGAATAACAGCCGATGACGTAGCTAACAAGCCTTCACGTTTACGTTTAAATAATTCCAATGTACCGGTAAGTTTCTGACTCCATAAGTCAAAATCCAATCCCAAATTATATGTTTTAGCTGTATACCATGTCAGTTTCGGATTAGGGATCGATGTTGCAGAAACACCTGCCATAAATTTCCCATTATAAAAATAACCTATCTGATCTTTATTGATATTATAGGCAATTTGCGTCTGAGGATATGTATTTGCACCGCTGTCATCTCCCATTTCACCATAAGATGCACGGAGCTTTAAATTGGTCAAGAATGACACCGCCTCTTTTATAAAATGTTCCTCGCTTATTCGCCAACCGGCAGATATCGCAGGGAAGAATCCCCAACGAGATTCTTTAGGGAAACTTGATGTTCCGTCGTAACGGAAAGAAAAATCAACCATGTATCGACCTTTATAGTCATAATTGAATTTACCAACCAGAGCCTTTCTGGTCTTATCACCGGCACCGGACATTGAACCGACCTGTTCTTCATCTTCACCATAAATCAGATAATCTCCATCAAGCATCATCACACGCTGAGCATAAAAATTATCCCAATTATCATATTGTTCCTCGAACAAAAGCATACCGCTTACATTATGATCACCGAACTTATTCGCATAATTCAAAGAAAGTTGCAGCACGGTTCCATATCTTGGATCCGTATTTCTACGCAAATAACTGTCACTATTTCTAATGAATGATTGTAATTCGCCATCTCCCCCTCTATTATACAGTTTATAAGTACGACGATATTCTGTATTATTCGTTGTATAATAATCATAACTGTAGAATGCTTTTGCAGACAAACCTTTAACGCCAGGTATATCATAGTTCAAAGCTAATGATCCATTAAAATTGTACCGCTTTTCTCTACGATAGCCGGTAAATTCGCTATTTGTTGCAGCCACCGGATTTTCACTGTCCAACATTTCATCATCATACGCTGGCAGACTGTGGTCACCGTCAACCCATGCAGACGATGTAGGTCTGAATGTCCATGCCTTCTTATATACTGCCCAAATATCAGTAAACGGTTGATTCTTTTCATCTATATAACCACTCAAAGCAACGGTAGCTTTCAAACGGTTAGTGATCTTTGCATCTATATTTGAACGGAAATTCCATCTATCGTAATTCAAAGAACCGCTTTTATATGAACCTTCCTGTTTCAAATAGCCCAAGTTGAAGAAGTACTTGATCCTGTCCGAGCCACCATCCATACTGATATTATATTGTTCCTGAGGTACATTGCTGTCAAACAACTCGTTTGTCCAATTTGTACTCTGTTTTTTTCCTGTACTATATTCCATCATCTGTTCCCAAGTATATTTGGGAGTTGTGCGGATAGGATAGTTTCCGTCGAATGAATTATAGCCTTTCTCATTGATAAGGAGCATATGATCTACTGCACTTGCTGTTTCCGGGACATATAAGAATTGTTGCCATCCGTAATTTGCAGAAAATGTAATGTTAAACTTGCCATCGGAGCTATCACCGTGTTTTGTAGTCACCAAAATAACACCGTTTGCAGCTCGGATACCATAAATAGCAGCTGATGCATCTTTCAAAACAGATACGCTTTCTATCTCATTGGCATCCATACGTGAAAAATATGCCTTATCTCTTGGAATTCCATCAACAACAATTAATGGCTCTCCCATACCACGAATATCAATGGTGTTATCAAACTCACCGGGTTGAGAACTATTTTGAGAAATTCTGACTCCCGGAATTTTACCGGTAAGCATATTGACAACGTTCTCATTCTTGGTAACTGTAATTTCTTTATTGGTTACGGCAGATACGGCACCTGTTAAAGTAGCTTTTTTTTGAACTCCATATCCTACCACTACCACTTCATCTAAAGTCTTGGTATCCTCTTTCAAAATGACCTTAATATTTCGTTTATTACCGACAGAAATTACGGCATCTAAATAACCGATAAACGATATGGTAAGTTTCTCATTATTTGAGACATTTATATCGAACTCTCCATTAAGGCCTGTTACAGTACCTCGAGTACTACCATCCACTCTCACATTGGCCCCGATAACCGGTTCACCAGAAGTGTCTAAGACGACACCATGTAGAGCTCTATTCTGAGCGAAAGAAGGAAGCGATGAACAGAAAAGAAATAGTATCATCATAGTTTTCCATAAATATGGGCTTCCTATTATTAGTCTTTTATGTTTCATGTTTTAGATTCTTAAAGAATTAGACGAATAATATTAAATTATTCTTTAGGAGCCGGCATTGTAGCACCTTCTGGAGCTAAACGACGATTAAAGAAGAATAATCCGAATTGGTCTGCTTCACCTATCTTCTTGACTCCATAAGCATATTCATATCCTGCACCTACACCGATACGGAAGCCATAGCCTGTATATGTTTCAGGAAGGGTGATGACACCTGTCTGTTCATCAATCTTAAAATTCCAAGATGAAACCGGATCATAGAAAGTTGTCGGATTATTGATATATTCACTATAAGAGCCTAACCAGAGATCATAATCATATCCTTCTCCTCCGGCATAAGATTTACCATTTGTCCCGATGTATTTACCATCTTCTACGGCCAATGTTTCAGGAACATAAATTGCAAATCCGCGATAGAACCAATAAATCCCACGAGATTTCGCAGCATATTCTGCGCCCAAATCTCCTAAAACTAATTTAGTTCCGTCGCAATAAATAATGTTATCCTCATTAGGAGTAGAAATAGCGATACTTGACCATTTTGCAAAGAAGTCATCTTTTCCGCTATGAATTATTGTATAATCACTTTCATAGTTAGTAAATGTAGCTTGAATATCAATAGTCTGTGCTCCTAATGACAGCGATTTTTCACGACCTCCCCATTCTGCTTCAGCTTGTTTTAAACCTGCATTAAAATCAACATCAGCCAATTCATCAATAATTTTCAAATAAATTTTGGCCTTTACTACATCATTGGATACTATATTAAACAAGAATCCAGGACGGTCTTGATTGGAATTAAAACTTGTTCCCGGTCTTTCGGCAAATGCCCATGTTCCATCTTTCTGCAAACTGTTTGCCAACAGAGTATATTTATTCTGCGCATCACCGACAGGCTGCTGATCTATACCTGCAATTCTAAATTCTGCATTTTCCGGTAATTGAGAGAAGAAGTCCTTAAAATTCAAATTTTTTAATAGAGTAACACCATTTACAGTCATTTCACTATAATTTTCGTCCAAACTGGCAGGGTTATATTCTGATTTTATTTCATAACCACCGATTTGTTCACCGATAAAAGAAAAATCCTCGGCAATATGCACATTGAAATAATTAGATCCTATGACTGTTCCACGCATATTCATTTGCAGAGAGATTGCATAATGATTTCCGGCCTCAACGTTTAAAGCCTTAAGAGGAACAGAAATGAATCCGTTATCCAAAGTTGCCTGACCATTTACTTTAAACTGCTCACCATCTCCTGCACGGGTTACCGCATGTGATTCGGCAATAGAGAACTCAGCACCATCCAGACTATTTAACGAAGGTCTTACTAAAAATTTTACGACCGCACCGTCATTTCCGATTTCTACGATACCATCCAATGTTTCAGGGACATATACCAATGAACTTACAGATGCTCCTAAAGGAAGGATATATTCTTGACCATCTATTGTTATAACTGCATTGGTATCTGTTACTACAACAGAGATATTAGAACCTCCTCCTGCCTGGTTCTTAATTTCAATAGTCTGCCCATTACTTAAAGTAATGTTCCAACTTCCGTCGTCTTTTTGTTCTACCTTCGTTATACTAGCACCTGTAACAAGAGCATTCTGCAATTGCGACTTAATATCATCAATGGCAATTTCTACCACAGACATTCGAGATTTTAATTCATCAACATCATCGTTACACGAAGTAAAACCATTACAAGAAAGGATAATTGTTCCTAATAGGAACGCATTTAAAATGTGTTTATTCATACATGATTAAATTTATAAATGAAAAAAATAATGAAATCAAGGCATTGTAATTCAATATTTGAGCGGAGTTATTTCGAGATAAAAGTATGCTTGCGACCTTAATATTTTCCTTAAAAAAACATTAATAAATACGCTATGTATCTAAAATTGTTGCTATTATATTATTATTATATAAAGTTGTACGACAGGCTCTTATAGAAATAAGCAGAAAATATTCGCGGATAATTTTCGTATTTATTTATAGGAAAAGTTACTTTTGTTTAATTGCATATATTTCTTGTGTTTTATCTATGAAAAGCATACTGAATTTATTAACGTTTTTGTTTATTTCAATATGTACGGCGATTGCTGCATCTCCAAAAGAGTATGGGTTATATATTCGAACATATCCATACCCCAAAGACGAATTCACCAGTGTCGTATTAGAAAATGGGTATCCGATAAGAACTTTCCAAAAGAAGCTCACTTTAAGTTTCAGTATATTCACAAGAGAAGAAAATGTTTTTGGTAGCATATTCCGAATAATAACCAACAATAATCAGAATATAGATTTATTATATAGCGTTGATAAAAATGATAAGCGCTACCCTATTTTAGTCACAGGTAAAACAGTACATCCTCTTTCTGACGAGAATGTAAAAAAAGGAGTATGGGTTAACGTCTCAATAAGTATTGACCCCAAGACCGGTGATATAAACCTGATCTATGATAAGACTTCCGCATTTATTAAATTTCCGGAATTGAAAGATACCGAGAGTGTTCGAATCGCTTTTGGATATTGTCCGTTTGAAAACTTTTCTTTAGCAGATGTTGCATCAGTCAATGTCAAAGACATAACTATCAACAGAGGGAAAGAAGAAATACGAAGATGGAAATTGGGTCATCATGACGGAAATACTTGTTATGACGAGCTATTTTACAAACCTGCGACTACCTATAACCCTCATTGGATTATCGACCAATACATAACTTGGAACAAATTATATTCCGCGACGTTCAATTCATCTCTTTCTATAGCGTTTGATCCTAATATAGGGACTTTTTATATGGCTACGGATAAAAATAATTTATATGTGTACCATCTTGGAGAAAAGAAAACAGATACAATTTCTATAAAAGGAGGAGAAATAGCATCAAATTATCCTAATCAATTAGTGTTTATCCCTGATCAGAATCAACTTCTCTCATATAACTTGGATGAGAACATATACTCATCGTTGAACCCTATCAGCCATCGATGGGGCAATAATATAGTCTCCCAAAAGGACCATGATTATTGGAACAATACTTGTGTATTTAACCCTGAAGATTCCAGTCTGATTAGTTTTGGAGGATATGGACATTATCGTTATAATAATGAACTCTTGATCAGCTATCCGTTCCATACGAAGCCTCAACAGAGATATATATTAAAAGAGATAGATCCACGATATTCATGTGCCTCAGTGATAGTCAATGATACTTTGTATGTTTTTGGCGGACGAGGATGCCCATCCGGAAGGCAAGAATTATCTCCACAAAATTATTATGATTTATATGCTATTGATTTAAAGACTTATAATGTACACCGATTATGGCAACATATCACCCCAATAGAAGGAGGAGAATTCCAACCTTGCGAACACATGATTTATGATAAAGCCAATAATTGTTTTTATGTATTCTGCACCCAAGAAGGAGGAGTATTAATAAAAATAAATAGAGACAATCCCCATTTTGAAAAGATGTCACTCCCCATAGGCAAAAAATTTGATTTACAATATTTATATACCAATATATATTTCTCCCGACAATTAAATAAACTATATTTAGTCATACATGAAGCTGAGGTATCGGGAAAATCTTATGTAGAAATTTACGAATTAGACTACCCTCCAATTCCTGCAACAAGTTTTATACAAACCAACAATACGCAAGAGACATCACAAACACATAATTATTGGGTAACTATTATTATATTATTATCCCTTATTGCTATCGCGATCTTAAGCTACATTATCTATATCAAGAAAAGAAAACATAAGGTTGCCCCCGAATATAAGGCAAGTCTTAATAATAATTTAGATGTCAATAATATACATGAAGAAATATTCTCTGCAAAGCAATATGATTTTTCGAAACGATGCATCTGTTTTTTGGGAGGCTTTCGCATTGTAGATAAAGAGGGAAATGATATAACCTTATTATTTACACGTACTCTGAAAATGTTACTTATAGCATTGATATTATATACCGGAAAATGTGAAAAAGGCATAAATGGTAATAAACTCATCCAAATGTTATGGCCCGGAAAACCTGAAGATGCCGCACAAAATATCCGTAATGTATATATGAGCAAATTACGTAACATACTTGAAAAGATCGGTGATATCAAAATTATTAACCAGAAAGGATTTTGGAGCATAAAATTAGATACCGATGTTACATGCGATTATCTTGAAGTATTATATCTCTATAACAAAAATGGCAACAATAATAATATTGAACAATTATTGGAATTATTATTGCATGGAATGATGCTGCCTAATATTGAAACAGAATGGGTAGATACGTTTAAAAGTGATTTCTCCAGCCAAACAATTGATTTACTTTGTAACTTACTTAAACAGGAAGACTTATCGGATCCCCTCAAAATACGAATATCTGATGTTTTATTCCAACATGATTACCTCAATGAGAATGCTTTGTCAACCAAGATACGTATACTCTGTACCCAAGGTAAGAAAGGTGTTGCTAAAAGTGTTTATGATGCATTCTGTAAGGAATATTATACGACATTAGGCGTAGAATATCAATATTCTTTTATGGAGATTATTAAAGATACTCTGGAAATAAGATAAAATGGAAGGCTATCTTAAACGGAATGCCTCTAAAAGTTAGATGATTATAGAAGGATGTCTGTATATTTCTCTCGGAGTTTCAGTTTTATTTCAGGATTATCTTTTATCTTTGAATTGCAGGTTGTTTTTAGTTTATCGAAAAAGGACAGAGACGATCCGAGAATAAATCGGATGCGATTCTTTATTTTAAAACAGTAGGAAATGAAAATTCTGATTGTCGAAGATGAACCTTCTTTGAGAGAGTTGATGCAGAGAACATTGGAGAAAGAGCGTTATGTTGTCGAGGTTGCCGCAACTTACGGTCAGGCTTTGCAAAAGATCGAAGATTACAGTTATGACTGCATTTTACTGGATATTATGCTGCCGGACGGTAGCGGTTTAGATTTGCTCGACCGTTTTAAAGCGTTACGAAAGCAGGGGAATGTCATTATTATATCGGCAAAAGATTCGATAGAGGATAAGGTGTCGGGTCTTGATTTAGGTGCGGATGATTATCTGGCGAAACCTTTTCATCTGGCGGAACTGTCTGCACGAATAAAAAGTGTGATGCGCCGTAATCGCGGGAATGGAGAAAATACGATCAAGTTGGGAAATGTGGTCGTGTCGCCCGATAAATTTCAAGTATCGGTAAATGGCGCTGATGTGCCTCTGCTTCGTAAAGAGTATGATATATTGTATTATTTTATTCTTCGTCCCGGTCATTTGGTCGATAAATCGGTATTGGCGGAAGCCGTATGGGGCGATCATATCGATCAGGCGGATAATTTCGATTTCATATATGCGCAGATGAAAAACCTGAGGAAAAAGCTGAGAGATGCGGGAGCTGAAATTGAAATAAAATCGGTGTACGGATTCGGTTATAAACTTGTCGTTGCCGGATAACCGGTTATAGTGGAATGAAGCTTATATATCAGATCATATTGCGGGTTTCGGTCGCCTTGGTGATTTTACTGACGGCTTGGGCGGCCTTTTTTTATTTTGCATTGCAGACGGAGATTAACGATGAGGTGGATGATGCGCTCGAGAACTATTCCGATATGATTATTATGCAGGTACTGGCAGGAGAGAAGACACTTTCATCAGGTGACGGGTCGAATAACAGTTATCAGATCAGAGAAGTAACCCGGGAATATGCCGAAAGCCGTTCGGCTATCAGCTATACGGATGCGAAAATTTACATTCCCCGTTTGCAAGATACCGAACCGGCAAGAATCTTGAAAACCATATTTCAAAACGACTCGGGTGTTTATTTTGAGCTGACTGTAGCGACACCTTCTTTTGAGAAAGAAGACTTGCGTAATTCTATTCTGAACTGGATCATCGTGCTATATGTTACTTTATTGTTGATTATTATCGGGATAAACACATGGGTTTTTTACCGGAGTATGCGTCCGCTTTATACATTATTGCATTGGCTGGATGATTATACTGTCGGGGGAGAAAACAAACTTTTGAAAAATGATACGAAGATATCGGAGTTTAAAAAATTGAATGATGCGGCGATTCGTTATGCGAGAAGAACCGAACAGCTCTTCGATCAGCAAAAGCAGTTTATCGGGAATGCTTCTCACGAGATACAGACCCCGTTGGCGGTTTGCCAAAACCGTCTCGAATGGCTGACGGACAATACCGAGCTTACGGAGGAACAATTGGTCGAAATCTTGAAAACCCGGCAGACGATCGAGTATATAGTCCGCCTCAATAAATCTCTTTTGTTCCTTTCTAAAATAGATAGCGGACAGTTTACCGATAATGTTTCTGTAAATATGAACGAATTATTGGAGCGGCAACTGGATTTGTACAAAGATATATATAGCTACCGGAACATAAAGGTGGAATTGGAAAAGCGCTCTCAGTTGATTGTTGATATGAATGAGTCATTAGCGACGGCACTTGTCACGAATTTATTGAAGAATGCCTATGTCCACAATTCGGACAACGGTTATATCCGTATCATAACGGACGCTTCGGGAATTATGTTTTGTAACGGTGCAGATTCCGGAGCTTTAGACGGAGAACGTATTTTTGACCGTTTTTATCAAGGTTCTAAGAAGAAAGGATCGACCGGTTTGGGTTTGGCTATTGTTAAAGCTATAGGACAATATTATGGAATAGAGGTCGATTATCGGTATGTCGGGGGAGAGCATCGTTTTATCCTTTCATGGAATAAACTGCCTTAGAACCTGTTCAAATTTTGTTCGGGTCGGCGGTTTGGATAATTTCTTTCGGTTTGTTTTACTGTCTCTATTTCAAGTTCATTTCAGATTTGTGTTTCATTTTTGTCACATAGGTCATTCTTAACGGTTGTATGACAGTTGAGTTGAAGGTCTTTTTATAAACGAAAAAAAGAGATTATGAAAAAATTATTTGTTCTGTTTATCTGTTTGTTTACCCTTAGTACTGCGACTTATGCGAGAGAAGATCGTCCTATTCGTGTGGATCAGCTACCTGCTAAAGCCCAGCAATTTATCAAAAAATATTTTCCCGATCTGAAAGTTGCATTGGCAAAAGTGGATAAGAGTTGGTTCGATCAGGAATATGAAGTGATTTTCGTGAATGGCAATAAAGTCGAATTTCGTAAATATGGCGATCTGAAAGAGGTGGATTGTAAATACAGTATGGTTCCTGCCGGTATTGTTCCTGTTCCGATTGTTGAATATTTAAAGGAAAATCATCCGGATATACCGGTTATTAAGTTCGAACAAGATACGAAAGAGTATGAAGTGAAGTTGAAAGGTGGTATAGAGTTGACATTTGACAAGCAGTTTCGTCTGATAGATTATGATGATTGATCTTTGCAGAAGATTATAAGAGTGCGCCCGGAAGCAATTCATCTTTCCGGGCGCATTTTTGTAAAGTTACATTGAGATACGGGGGAATACGTATTTATCGGATAATGATGTAAAAGTAAGTCGGACAGGAAAATTATTCTGCTGGATATCCGGATAAAGCCTCGCCAAGTCTATTTGTTTTAATAACCGGAGACTTTCGGCATCTAATGCATATATTTTGTTTTCTTCAGGATTAGATAAAGATACCGTCCAGTCGAAAATGTTTCCGAAAATAGAAATTTCATCTTTCTGTGGGTTGAAGTGAGGAATACCGCTTTTTTTGAGTTCGTAAGTTTTGGTATATAAAACATACAAATCATTTTTGTCATCGGTCAGGAAAGCATGGTATTTCCGATTTTTAAACTCTGTTGGGAAAATATATTTTATTTTCAATCCGTTCGGAATTTCTATTTTCCTGAAATACGGGCGTCCTTTTACCTGTTTCAAATGATATAAAGATCCTGTCCGGTCTGTAATGAGATAACCTTCGTCATAATCTTTTCGGGCAGTCGGATTTCCGGCTATGATATTCGCCGGGAAACAAAATCCTTTTTTCTTCATGGCATCTGTGTAAATGCGGCTTTTCTTTTCGTCGATACTGTTTGTTTTTATATCTATGAACTCGATACCGTTGTTGTTTATCCTGAAAACATCATCCGGCATTTTCAGATCGACTCTGCCGGACATCGATTCCAAAAGAGGATAAAGTCCCGGTTTTTTACAATTCACGTCAGACGGCTGATGGCGGAAGATGAAATTTTCCGTTTGTGCGATTTTCGGAGACAAGGCGACACCGTTTATTTCCTCCGGGAATCTTTCGTCCGCGATTAATTGCCGGTAGTAGAACATCGGCAATATGCTGTCGAATTCCGATTCGGTATAGTATTTCCCTTTCAGATCTTTTCTTTCCGTTCCTTTTCCGTTATTTTCCAAAATGGCGAAATCGTTTATTACCGTACTGTATAAAATAAACGGATTTTTTTGAGGTTTTGAAAAAATGAAGCCGTATCCCCACGGAATCAACCAGAATAATAACAGAATTATGGTTATATATAGGAGTATTTTACTGAAACGTATCATGATTTTTAGTTTTATATTAGTATCTTAATATTAATCCTGTTTCCCTGCTCTGAATCGTGATACCGATAATAAGCTGAAGAATAGAGTCAGTATTGTAAATAGAATGAGTATAGGTAAAAAACAGTTATAAGATTCGGGAACAGAAGATAAAAAGAATATGCGGAGTATTGCTGTGGAAATAAGAATATTGAGTATTCTGCGTTTCCATGTGGGCTCGAGGCATATCCATGCGGTTAATAGATATCCGGTAATTCCGGCTGTAAACCAGGGAATCGCGGTCAGCAATATTCTGGATGTCAGTTCTGTTGCAAAGAACTTCTGCAAATAAAGCCATAACAGCAAAAAGTCGGATGCAAATCCGATAAGCAGCAAGATGATTCCGAAAGATAACATGATCGAGATTGTCTTGTATTGCGATACCGGCAGATGCAATGTCAGTTTCAGCCGGTTCTGCTGCATCTCAGGAACAAATTGTACCCATGCCAAAAATATCCCGATCAACAATGGTAAATAAGTCAACAAGTCGATAAAAACCACGTCTTTCCCGAGCATTACCTCCCATAGATGAGGTGCGCCTTTCATCGTTATTGCCCGGTTGATTTTAAGTATGCAGTATCCGGTCATACCCCATGACACGAGTATTGCCAAGAAGTAATAGTATCGGGTTTTGATCCATTCTTTATAACATAATGCTTTTTCCATTCTGAGAAGAGTCTTTAATGTATTAATATTTTCCGGTGAGACCGATAAATGCGTCTTCCAGATTGACTGATTCGGCTTTTAGTCCGGAAAAGGGAACTCCAAGAGACTTGAGTTTCTCTTCTGCCTCTTTTTCCGAAAAGAAAGAAAAGGTTTCTACATGATTTCGTATTTTCGAAGGATAGTAGAATCCTGAATATCCGTTTGGTTCATATCGGTCGGGTACGGTAAACTCATACCGTTTTACAGAGCCTAAAAGCTCTTTTACCGGTTGTTGGATCATTATGCGTCCGTAATCCATGATAATACAATCGTCGATAAGGCGTTCCATATCCTGAATGATATGAGAAGTGAGAAAAACCGTCTTTTGCTCTGCACGGGCATATTCACGCAAATAATCGACAAAAAGCCTTCGGTAACCGGGATCAAGACCTAACGAAAAATCATCCAAAATCAACAATTCGGGATCTTGGGCGAGAATAAGTCCGAGAGCTATTTGAGATCTTTGTCCGCAAGACATGCGGCTGATGCGTTGAGTCGGGGTGATTTTTAATTTTCCGACCAGTTCGTAAAAAGCCTCTTTTTTCCATTTCGGATAAAAAGAGGCATAGAATTTCTCGATTTGCCGGATATTCATGAACGAGTATTGGATATGACCTTCTATCAGTAAGCCTATATTACGACGTAATGACGGTTCCATGTTTTGTACATCCCGCCCGAAGATAAGGCATACTCCCGATTTAGGCTTCAAATAGCCGTTCAAGATATTGATCGTTGTTGTCTTTCCCGTTCCGTTTTTTCCTAAAAGCCCTAAAATGCGGCCCTTCGGGACATTGAAACTCAAATCTTTATAAATAAGCCTTTTCCCATAATAATGAGTCAGGTTTTTACATGATATGACGTTTTCCATTATTCTTATTCTAAGATCTTATAAGACTCTGCTTCTACAAAATAAAAAGAGAGATAATCTTTTCCGGTTTTCGCTTTGCGTTCCGCTATTTTTTTTCTGAAGTCTGCAATCCGTTCTTCTGTCGTGTTTCCGGTTTCTCCCCGAGCTTTTTTCTCGGTGCTGCATCCGGCTTCTCCTGTTCCGTGTTTCTCTCCGGTTTGCGCTTTGGCTTGTTCTTCCCATTGTACCAAATAGTTTTCATCGATCCGCTGTTCTTTTAATATACCGTTTACTTCGACAATACTGTTTACGCAATCGGGGCTGAATTGTCCTAATTCACCTGCTTCGATACGTATCGTCTGCGTATCGTCACTTCCCATCAAGAATATTTTTTTAGCACCGTGTTTGCAAGTGTGTGTGCAAATACCTTGTACCGTTATATTTTTTTCAGCCAGCGAGTCAGCGTTTGCGAGCAGAGAATCGACTTCCATTCCGGCAGATACGATTGCTTGCTCTTCTGTCATATTCTGAGATTGTTGTTTTGTGTTGTTTCCGCAACTGACGCTCCCTATGCATAATAATAAAGAAGCGATGTAAGTTATTGTCTTATTCATAATAATTTTTTTTATAATAAAAGCACCCATTTCCTGCGCTAACAGGTTCATGGATGCTTTTTAATAGTTAATATACAACCACTTTAGTCTTGTTCACGATATAAATTCCTTTTGGCATCGAAATCGCATGTTTACCTGTCGATACGGTCATGCTTTTCACGATTTGTCCGTAAGTATTCAGAATTTGTATTTCAGAAGATTCTCCGGCTTCTACAAATATCTGATTTTTTCCGCTGTAAACTTTGATGTTTTGCTCTTTGGCTGTTTCCGAAGAAATCAATCCGGTAGTTTGTCCCAGTTCCGGAATTTCGAAAGAAGTAAGAATCGTGATCCATGATCCGGCATCTTTTGGGCTTTCTATTGTATAAGCACCATCTAAAATAGTGTTAGCAGATTTTGCGTTACTGCGGGCGAGAGTCAGAAGTTGTCCTTCGTCGAACAGGCATCCCCATGCCGTTGTTGATCCGCCTTTTACCAGACTGTATTCATTCTCTATATCCCATGTAGAAGCGTTATAAGTTACAAGATAAGCTTCTCCTAAAGCGTAACCGTATGTGTAGATTTTTCCATTTTCGTTTTCGAATGCTCCGTAATATCCTCCGATCGAGTTTTCTCCGATAGCACCGCCTAACCAAGTCCCGTCAACTGCGCTACATTTGATAAGGAACCCTGTCTGCATGGTCGATGATCCTTCAATCAGAGCTTCAGTTTTATCAGTGCCGAAACCTCCGACGACGTGTCCCATCAAATACAAATTTCCGTTTTGAATGTTCATTTCTTTGTTTTGAGTAGTGTGTCTTCCGTTACTGGCTGCAAATGCAGGGAAATGTTTTACCCATGCGATGGTCATATCAGTGTTGACGGCACCTACAAGAATATCATCAAATTGTGTCGGTTGGATTGTCACATCTCCTAATTTTATTTCCGAATCTTCTGTCGATACGCCTTTTACCATACCCAAGAAATAGATTTTTCCATCGGCATACGTGATATTGTTAATGCTTTCTCTTGCAGCAGTTCCGGTAGTAGTTATATGTCCCAGATAATTTCCTGCGTCATCTAATTTTACTAAAAACAGGTCTCCGACACTCGATTGGGGATCTCCTGTCCAGCCTTCGGTATTGTGAGGACTCAATACAACCTGTTCTCCGCTTTTTTTTACGAATGTCATGTCTTTTCGGTAATTTCCGGCAATATACAGATTTCCTTCATTGTCTTCGGCTGCACCATAGAAATAGAATCCTTGCGGAGTATAGTTTTTATAGGTACTCGATGTCGTTCCCGGTACAGGAGAATAATCTACATTGATCAGTTTAGTCCATTCAACGTTTCCTTCCGTACTGATTTTTACTAAAATTCCTTGATATACCCAGTATCCCGGATATTCCCAAATGACATCTGTCGTTTTACCCGATGCATCGACCAAAGACAATAATTTCCCGTTTTTTGCAGCATCGTAGTTGGTATGATAAAATTTCAGAGCAAGGAATGCTCCTCCGTCGGCAGTCGGGGTGTAAGCACAGTCAGAAAGAGAGGCTCCGCCCCAGCAGCTATATACAGACCAGACAAGATCTCCGTTTTTTTCTAATTTTTGGAATACGATGTTTGAGTTTCCGGAGGAACTGCTTCCGTCGTAGGGAGCTCCGTGTCCGATTATAGCTTCACCATAAGAAAGAGAATCTGCAGCTCCGGAGGACCCGAAACCGGCAAATGCGAAGACTTTATCGTCTGCACTTTTTGCAAGAGAATGTGCACTTGTTCCCATAGGAGAAACAAATGTTTTTGCCCATTGAAAATCGATGTCGCTCGCATAGGCAGTCAATCCACATAAAATCGAAACAAATAGTAAAATCTTTTTCATTATCACTTAGTTTTAGATATATTTTATTGCACGGCAAAAATATGTACCGAAGAAAAATTGTGAAATCACTTGATTTAGGTATTTTATAAAGTATTAATCAGTATTTGTAGGTATTGTATGATGATAATATCCACTCTATTTTCGCATCGCATTAATATAGGTATCTCCGGGGATGAATTTGAAGAAAATAATTCTGATTTTTTTTGTGACGTTTTTGTATTTCCCTTTTGTCCGGCCTGTCCCGGATAAAGTAATTTTCAGTGGTTGTGTAAGAGATACGCTCACGAAGGAGTTACTTGAGTTCGCTACGATACAATTAAAAGGGAAAAATACATTTTCCGTGTTGTCTGACAAGAACGGAAATTTTAAATTTTCTTCTGTCTTGCCCGGGGAGTATGTTTTGCAGGTGTCTTATTTGGGATATGTGTCGTGGCAGAAAAAGATCGAACTGAAGAGCGACCTTTTTTTACAGATAAATATGACTGCCCGGTCTAATAAGTTGAAGGAGGTTGTGATAACTGCTGCCGAGTCACCGGGGATCGTTAGTTCGTCGAAAATCGATAGAGCTGCAATGGCGCATTTGCAACCTACGAGTTTTGCAGATTTGTTGGAACTTTTGCCGGGAAATATATCCCAGACCCCCAATATGGGAGTAGCCAATACGATAACGTTACGTGAAACGGGTACGTTGAATGCTTCAGGAGAAAAAAGCGACAATCCCGATTATTCTATCTCCTCTTTGGGTACTTTATTCCTTGTCGATGGAGCTCCGATTAACGGTGATGCCAGTATGCAGTATATTCCTTCGGGCTCTGACTCGAGTTCTCCCGAGTATAAAAGAAATATAACGAATAAAGGTGTGGATATGCGTTCCATATCTACCGATGATATAGAAAGCGTGGAGATCGTTCGTGGAATTCCTTCTGCGGAATATGGAAATCTTACCAGCGGTTTGGTGAATATTAAGCGGATAAGGAAATCGACTCCGTTTACCGCTCGTTTTAAGGCAGATGAATACAGTAAGCTTTTTTCTGTCGGTAAGGGATTTGCCGTTCCGGGACAAGATCTGATTTTGAATATAGACGGGGGATATCTTGATTCGAAAGTAGATCCGCGAAATAATCTCGAGAATTATAAACGTATCAATGCTTCGGTGCGTTCGACGTGGAATCTTAAAAAAGAGATGTGGAATATGGGATGGAACTCCGGTGTCGATTATACCGGTTCGTTCGATAATGTAAAAACTGATCCCGATCTGTCATATCAGAAAATAGATAAATATAAATCTACGTATAACCGGACGGCTTTTACGAATAATTTTTCGTGGACTTTCCCTAAGGTAGATTTGATAAAATCTATAGAGCTCAACTCTTCTGTAAGTATTCAGTCGGACAGGTTGAAGAGGACGAAACTGATGTCTCCTCAACGTGCGACGGTAGCTCCGACCAGTATGGAAGAGGGGGTACATGACGGAACTTATCTTTTGGGACAATATGTTGCCGATTATTTAAGTGAGGGCAAACCGTTGAATGCGTTTTTGAAAATAAAGGGAGAATTGGAATTTTTTTTAGGTAAGGTTAAAAATAGTATGAAAGCCGGAGGGGAATGGAACTATTCGAAGAACAGAGGCCGGGGGCAAGTATATGATATAAGCCACCCGATCGTAACAAGCGGATGGACTACACGACCGAGGGCTTATAAGGATATACCTGCATTGCAAAACCTCTCTTTCTTTCTGGAAGATAATATTACCGCTCGTATGGGTAAACATAAATGGGAGACGTTGGCCGGTGTCCGTTCGATCTCTTTGGTCGGTATGAGTCCGGCATATTTGCTACAAGGAAAAGTTTATCTTGATCCGCGTATCAATTCCCGATGGAGTTTTCCGGGCATTCGGTTGGGTAACCATGATTTGAATATAAATATATCAGGAGGATATGGTCTGACGACAAAAATGCCGACCATAGATTATTTGTATCCTAACAAATGGTATAACGATATTATTCAGCTAAACTATTATGATGTTAATAAACCGTTGGAATATAGTCGAATTAATGTACGTACTTATATCAAGGATATCACGAATTACCGGTTAGAACCTTCGAGGAATCGGAAATGGGAGGTAAGAAGCGATATATCTTATAACGGTAATCGCCTGTCTGTGACATATTTTAGAGAAAGATTGACATCCGGATTTCGTTACTCTTCTTATTATATGCCTTTTGAGTATCGTAAATATGATGCATCTTCTATTGATGCAGGGTCTTTACAAGGCCCTCCCGCATTGGAGGATATTTCTTATACAGATATCCGGAAACTGGATGGATATACGCAAGCGGCGAATGGCAGTCGGTTAGAAAAAGAAGGGGTGGAATTTCAATTTACATCTCAACGTATCAGGCCGTTGAGAACATCCGTGATTATTAACGGGGCCTGGTTCAAATCTACTTATACGAATAGTCAACCTATGTTTGAAACGGTTTCGGAAGTGGTGGATAACCGTCCGATTCAAGAAGAATATGTCGGATTGTATGATTGGAATAGCGGGAGGATAAATCAACAATTCAATACCAATTTTATGTTGGATACGCAAGTCCCGGAATGGGGACTTATTTTCTCGACATCGGTACAGTGCATGTGGTTTGTCTCTACGCAAAGAATGTATCAGAACGGGGTGCCGGTAAGTTATCTTGATGTGAATGACGGACTTTTACATCCTTATACGCAGGAGTCTGCAGAAGATATGAAGTTGCAGTTTTTGGTGAAGACGTACAATGCCGATTCGTTTAAGAAACAAACTGTTCCGATGGCTATGTATGTCAATTTTAAAGCAACGAAACAGATCGGTAAATATCTGAAGCTTGCTTTATTCGCTAACCGTATTTTGGATTATCTTCCGGATTATACCTCTAACGGATTGCGGATAAGAAGAAATGTAAATCCTTATTTCGGTATGGAATTGAATTTTAGTTTGTAATATATCTAAATTATAATAAGAACAATGAAATCCAAGTTATTTTTTCTGGTTATTTTTTTTATTCTTTTTGTCAGTTGTGAGGAGAAAAGCGATATTCCGCATACAACGGTGGATATATTGATTGAGTATCCATCCGATTTAGAAGAACTGTCTGTACAGTATGAGACAGTGAAATTCAAGAATATATCTTCCGGAATGGAAACCGAGTATTCCAATTCTAAACAGTTTTCGCTACCTGAGGGATTGTATGACTGTAGTTATGAAGCAAGTGTCGCTTATTTGAAAAATGGGGAAATGACAGAAGGAAAATTAAGGGGTTATCAGGCCTCTTTAAAGGTACTCGGGACAGATGTGAAGGTTACGTTAGAGTCCTATTTGTTAGAAGATAAAAACGACTTCATTATTGAAGAAATCTTTTTTACCGGAACGTTGCAACCTTCTGGAAAACAGTATAATGGTGATCAATATGTCAAAATCTATAACAATACCGATCATGTCTTGTATGCTGACGGTGTGTCTTTGATGGAGTCTAAGTTTATAACGGTTACCAAATATGACTATACACCGGATATTATGAAAGAGGCGATGACGGTACAAGCCATTTATACAATACCCGGGAATGGGACAGATCATCCTGTACAGCCGGGGGAATCTTTGATAATTTGTGATACCGGTATGGATCATCGGGTTGCCAATCCGAATTCATTCGACTTGAGTCGTGCTGACTTCGAATGGTATGATGAATCTTCTGTTCCTGCGCATATGGATATCGACAGCCCGACAGTTCCGAATTTGGATAAGTACTATTGTTATACACTTAGTTTCTGGATTCTACATAATCGGGGGTTCAGAGCTTTTGCTTTAGCTCGTATTCCGGAAAAGAAAGAAGACTTCTTAAAGAATTATCTTTATACTTATAAGTATGTCATGGTATTGCCTGCCGGGACTTTCCCTATGGAACAAACAGCCTATAAAGTTCCTAATGAGTGGATTATAGATGCTGTGAATACAAGTGTAGAGTCTCGTTATGTATGGAATGTTACCGATCCGTCTTTGGATTCGGGCTGGACTCACTGCGGAACGATCGACGGAGATAAAACTCGCTATTTTAAAAGCGTTCGCCGAAAGTTGTTGTATATTACTCGTGACGGTAGAAAGGTGTTGAAAGACACGAATAACTCTTCTGATGACTTTAATACCGAATGTGTACCTTCTTTGATCGAAGAACAACATACGGCCACGGATGCCAATGGTACTCCGGCTGTGAATATTACTTATGACGGTGTAACGCCTAAGACCGAGTAACATAAATTGAAAGTGAGATGAAAAAAGGATGTGCTGTCGTTATGTTGCTTTTATTGTGTCCGGCTTTCTTGTATGCCGGGGATACGCTTTCTGTCATGCAGCGAAATTTGCGGAATAATTCTTTCGGAGAAACTTTTTTCGATTTGCTTTATCGTAATCCGGCAGAAAAATATTATCAGCATGCCTTAACTCTTACCGAAGCAAATGCGATCGTGGAATATTCGGCTGAGGATCAACCGATACTTCTGCAAGAAGGAGACGGTTTGATTCGCGGATCATTTGATGTGGATTCGTATATTGTTCTGAAAAATAGGAAATTATGGGGACAGGCTTATTATAGGAACGGCGTGAAACGAAATGTCGTTTGGAACGAGACATCCGATTATGATTGGGTGTATCCTTATGTTTTGGGAGATTCGGTCGGCGGAGATTTAAGGTGTGAGGAATATTATTTTGCCGGAGGATATGCCCGGGAATATGCTCGTGTCACTTGGGGCGGAACGTTGGATTATCGGGCTGCCGTGGAGTTTAGGAATATCGATCCTCGTCCTAAAAATGTTGTTGGAGAGTTGAATGCTTCGTTAGGTATCTCGTTGCGGACAAAAACTCATTATGGCATCGGAATATCTGCTTTTGCAACAAAGTATAAACAATCTAATGAAATAAAATTTTATAGCGAATTAGGTCAGTCGAAAGTTTATCATTTTACCGGAATGGGAATGGACTATGCCCGTTTCTCGGGGAATAATAACAGTGCGTATTATAAGGGAAAATCTTTTGGCGGAAATATCGGGCTCTCTTCTCATAAACAAAGCGGATTTTCCGGGACGTTCTCTTATCGTTATTATTCTTGTGAGAAAATAATTTCTTCTTTGAATGAATTACCGATGGCTTTGATACATGAACATTCCGGAAAATTTGAAATGGGTTACCGTAATACCACGAAATACAGGGTATGGGGTGTAAAAGGGTATGGTAATGTTTCTCGTAGAAACGGAATTGAAAATCTGTTCGGTGATGCAACGAATGAAATTTATCCGAAAATAGGTGAGGTAGAACAGTATCGTAACAATATATTCTACACCGGTATTGTCGGTATGTATGAGGCGGAAATTGCGAAGGGATATAAATTGTCTTTGTCGCCTGAAGTTACCTATAAACGCAACAAAACATCATATATTTATCCGTCTCGTTCACTTGAGGAAAATCGTTTGTCCGGAAACGTCTCTGTTCGAGGATATAAGACATGGGAAAATTGTTTTTTGCAGATAGATGCCGGAGTTGGCTATTCTCGTGCTTTTAACACGGATATTGCCTTGTCGGAAACGGAAATAACAGATTCCGGAGTTTTGAATATGCTTTATCATAATTACCGTTTTATTTCATCGAACAGCATATTTTCTGATATTGGTATACAGTTCTCGCATCGGATTTTGAAGAACTATCTGTTACAGATTAAAGCTGCTTGGAAGCATGGTTGCTACATGAGCAAAGTCAAGTCTGACTATATATCAGGGGCGATAGGAATATCTTTTTAATATAGGCTTTTAGGTGGTAGAAAAAGAATCGATAAATTGTTTATATCGTTTTTCTGCATTTTCGATAAGATGTTGATTAATAGAAGTCGTTTTTTCAAAAAAAGATGTTTTTATAGTTATTCCTGATTTATTTCGAAGAAGTTTCCAGTTACCCGAAATTTTTCCATTATATAAAATAACGGGGTAAAATGTACCGTAATTGTTAAATGCCATTGCCCGGTATTTTTCGTTTAGGACCTCGCTTCGGTCTTTATAACTGATCAAATATTCATCGAATGAGGGTAAAAAATGGAGAATGTTTTTTTGAGGTAAATTTTTGTTTGAATATGATTCATGGATGAATATTTCTTTTTGATTGTCGAGTTGCTCTTTTAGCAGGGAAGAGTTGATGTAATCAATAGCTTGTCGGGCTTCCGTAACAGATAATCCTGACCACCATGTAAAATCTTCTAATGTGGCGGGAGAATGACTTTGAAAATATTTGTTTGCCAGTTTGGCAAGAGCTTCGTCTTTCGTTATTTCCTTGGCAGGAGAAACACGTTCGTTGAGTAGAGCATAAGTTTGTTTGTTCCCTTTATTTATTCCGCTACAAATGATTTTTTCTGTCTCTGCCCGGATAAGAAATCTATTTAACCGAGGTATGTCGGTTTTTATATTTTCTTTCTTCAAAATGTCTCCGATTTCTTGTTTGGTGAGATGGTTATTTCCTGTTAAGTGTTTTTCGATTAACCGGTTGCATTTTGTGTATAGCTTTTCTGTTATTTCTAGATTTTTCCCGAAGGACTCATTGGCGGATTTTATTCGCTGCGCCGAGAGCTTCAGCATCCAATGTATATCTTCTGCAATAATAAAGTGCCATGTAGGACGCAATATGTGCATTCGTAATATTTCTCCCTGTTGGAAGGCTTTTTCTATGATGTTATCTGTGACGTGCTTGAGCCGGATACTGATTGCCCATTTCGCCATATTGTAGTTTTGTGCTTGAATAGCTCCCATCCATGATACGATTTCTTTAGGGGTATCGAATGTCGGTTCTGTTAATTGCTGGCTATATAAACGGATATTTATGAGCATATACTTTTTTTTACCGTAAAAATAATTAAAAAAATAAGAAATAAAATCGGTGTGTACTATATTAATAAATAATACCGTTTCATTAAAAATAAGCGGGAAAGAGAAGAGTATATAAAAAATGTAAAAAATACACTCGTCGGATTATTCATCGTTTGATTTTAGTATTATTTGTCTAAATTTGCGGAAGGACCTTATATGGTTATTTTTTGTTAAATGAAAAATGTTGCTGTCTATTCTCGTTTCGGGAAATTGTCCAAATATTAAAGAGGATAAATTATAAAATATAATATACCCATGAAAAAAACATCCGTTTTTGCATCATTATTTTTGGTTATGGTGGGCGGTGCTTTTGCCCAGAATTCTGACCGGTATGCCGAAATAACCGATCCGAAAGTTGTGAGTATAAACAAAGAACCTGCTCGTGCCAGTTTTATTTCATATAAAGATGAAGATAGTGCATTGGCAGGAAATCCGACATCAGGGGCAGATTATTTGCTACTTAACGGAAAATGGAAGTTCAATTATGTCGAACAATTCAATGATCGTCCAATAGATTTTATGGACCCTTCTTACGATGTCAGCAGATGGAAAGATATTCAGGTTCCCGGGAATTGGGAAATGCAAGGTTTCGGAGATCCTATTTATACGAATATTCCTTATGAATTTGTCTCTGCGGGATATAGCAAGTATCTGCAACATCCTATGCCCCCTTATGTTCCTAAAGAGTGGAATCCGACCGGAACTTATCGTCGGGATTTTGATCTTCCCGATTGGAATGGGAAAGATATTTTTTTAAGTGCCGATGGTGTAAAAGGTGCGGCTTACTTCTATCTGAACGGGAAATTTGTCGGAATGTCAAAAGCCGCAAAAGCTCCGGCGCGTTTTAATATTACAAAGTATGCTAAACCCGGTAAAAATACGTTAGCGGTACAGATACATCGTTTTTCGGATGGAAATTATTTGGAATGTCAGGATTTTTGGCGTTTAACCGGATTTGAGAGAGATGTATATGTCTATGCCCAACCGAAAGTGCGGCTGGCCGATTTTTTTGCACGCACTCCTTTAGACGACTCTTTTAAAAATGGCATGCTTGATTTGGATATAACGCTGAATAATGCTTCGGGCACAGTGCAATCATATACTGTAATGTATAAGGTTCTCGATAGACAGAATAAAATTGTTGCTGACGGAGAGGAAAAACGTTCTGTTGCAGAAGGTCTGTCTACCATGAATTTTAAAGCGATTCTTCCGAATGTTGCTGCATGGACTGCCGAAACTCCAAACCTTTATACTTTACAGATAACCATTAAAGACGGGAATGGAAAAATTTCTGAATCGATAGCCAGCCGTATAGGTTTCCGTACTGTTGAGATAAAGGGTAAACAGTTGTTGGTGAACGGACAGCCGATACTTATAAAAGGGGTAAATATTCATGAACATAATGGATATACGGGGCATTATGTGCCAGAAGAACTGATGCAAAAAGATTTCGAACTTTTTAAAAAATATAATGTGAATACTGTCCGCACCAGTCATTATCCGCAGCCAGAACGTTTTTATCAATTGTGCGATGAATATGGTTTATATGTAATTGATGAGGCGAATATAGAATCGCATGGAATGGGATATAACATACAGAAAGGGCATTCTCTGGCGAATAATCCGGATTGGGTGGATGCTCATATGGATCGTACCCGAAGTATGGTCGAAAGGGATAAAAACCACCCGTCAGTCATTATTTGGTCTTTAGGAAATGAATCGGGAAATGGAGTTTGTTTTTATGATACTTATCGTTGGATTCGTGAAACCGATCCTTCCCGTCCGATACAGTATGAACGGGCCGGAATGGAGTGGAATACCGATATTTTCTGTCCGATGTATAGTTCCATAGAAGGAATCAGAAACTATGCTACGAATAAAAAATCCGATCGTCCGTTGATATTATGCGAGTATGCTCATGCTATGGGAAACAGTCTCGGAAATTTCCAAGATTATTGGGATACGATCGAAAAATATGATTTACTGCAAGGCGGATGTATTTGGGATTGGGTAGACCAAGGATTGATCGCTAAGAATGCAAAAGGAGAGTCTTATTGGGCCTACGGGGGAGATTTCGGAGAGGAAGGTACGCCTACGGATGGAAACTTTTGTATTAATGGTCTGGTTTATCCCGATCGTAAAGTTAAACCCCATACGATCGAGATGGGAAAAGTTTATCAAAATATAAAATTTACCGATTTCGATCCGATACAGGGAACCGTAAATATAAAGAACGGTTTTTTCTTTACCGATTTGAGTAAATATGATATCGTATATACGATAACAGCGGATGGTAAGGCTATTAAAAGCGGAAATATATCTCTTAGTCTTGCTCCTCAGCAGGTTAAACAGATTAAGGTAGAAGAATTGCCTTCCACACAGCCGGCTTCGGTTGATTATCGGATACTTTTTGAAGTCAGAATAAGAGATGCAGAACCGTTTTTGCCCGTAGGTTATGCAATTGCCAAGGAACAGATGCCGATAAATATTTATGTAAAGGAAAAGGCCGAGTTGCCGCAAGGATCGATCAGTGTCAAAGAAGATAAGAATTCTGTAACTTTATCCGGAAAAGATTTTAAGGTCGTATTTGATAAGAGTTCTGGTTTTATGACCTCATACCGATATAAAGGAACTGAATATATCTTGAATGGTTTCGGACTGAGACCTGTATTTTGGAGAGCGCCTTTGGATAATGACTACGGGTGGGATACCCCTAATCGTTTGAGGGTTTGGAAAGATGCGACATACCAGAACCTTGTACCGAAAAATTTTGCGGTAGAAAAAACGGAAAGCGGTGTAATGGTGTCATGTAGTTATCCTTATCGTCGTATCAATTCTCATTGGAATGTGTCATATAGAGTTTTTGCCGATGGGGTAATAAATGTAGATAATACATTTACTGTAAACAATAAAGATGTCCCGGCAATACCGCGTATCGGTTTACGGATGCAAATGCCTGTCGATTTTACTGATCTTACTTATTATGGACGAGGTCCGTGGGAAAATTATCAGGATAGAAAAACAAGTTGTTTTGTCGGAGAATATTCTTGCCGTGTAGCAGATATGTTTGAGCCGTATATTCGTCCGCAGGAAAATAGCCACCGTACCGATGTTGTTTGGTTCTCGTTATCTGATAAAAAAGGAAAAGGGCTGTTAGTTGTTGCAGACGATAAGCTGGAAATGAATATTTCTAATTATACTCTTGAAAGTTTAGATAGTGGGGAATTCAGGGATAATATTCCTCAACGCCCGTCGGTTTTGACCCAACGCCATACGTGCGATGCAAAACCTCAGCAACTGGTAGATCTTTTCATCGATTATAAAATGATGGGTATCGGAGGAGATAATTCATGGGGAGCTCAGCCTCGTAATGAATATCAGATTAAGTTGAATCCCGGTAAGGTTTCTTATGGCTTTACACTTGTCCCTTATGATACGAAAGTTGATAAGAAGAGTTTTATAAAACAGTATTAAATTTAGGATGTTTAAAAGAGAAAAGCAGGAATCGGCAATATTGCCAGTTCCTGCTTTTACATTCACAATACACACACATACTAAAATAATACTCTTTTAGTATTTCCGTCACAAAGATAAGTATTTCAATCGGTTATCAAAGTGAAAAATCGATAAAATACTTTATTATAATGTTGAAAAGGTATTTTTTATGTTTAATCGTATTGTGTTATTATAATTTAGGAGTTTGTTTAAAGATATTTGATAGAACTATATTCCCGAGCTTTTTCAGTCTGTTTTAGTCTCATTTTGTAATGTGAATTTCCAACAGCAGGCACATGTCGGGTCGGTAATATCGGGAAAGCAGCTTATCGTTTCACAATCGAATCTTGGATCGATCTCTTTTGCGAAATAAGAGTATTCTATGATCCCTACCGATTTGCAAGGATGCAGAGGCATTCCTTTACGAGTACGGGCAGTCTGTACACGACAGTCAATAACTTTGTAAATAAGTGTATCTTCGGTTATTCGGGTTTCTGTTTGGTTCAGAAAAGCGTTAAAATGAAAATCAAGCGCTTTTTTTAAGCCGTTTATACCCGGTTTTTCCGGTAATTTTAAAAACGTTTTAATACGATTGGCTTCAATTGCAGTATATATCCTCCAAGCATTTTGATCATGCTCTATCGCTTCATCCATGCCGAGCTTAGCTTCTATGGATTGAAACCATACACCGTCTAATGCCAGCATGTTTTTAGCAAAAATATGTACTAACTCGATGAGTTCTTGCTTTGATAGTTGTTCTAATTGATCCATAAAAATTTAAAAATGCCAGTTTCCCCCATATAATGCAATAAACTTCCATAAAGGAGCAGCATGTTGGGCTTGAGTTACTTTATTATTTCTCAATAGATCTTTTACCTCTTCGATAGTCAAGAGCTTTACTTGTATATCTTCTGTTACTTCTAAGTGAGGTTCGGATATTTTTTCTACATTAGTAGCAAGATAGCAATAGGTTAAGTTTGTATGGGTTCCCGGGTTGGGAGATATGATCATAAACTCCTCCCATTCGCCTTTCCCGTAGCCGGTCTCTTCCATTAGTTCCCTTTGTGCGGAGATTAACGGAGACGAATCTTCTTTTTCACAAACTCCGGCACACAACTCGTATGAGGTACTTCGCAATCCGTGACGATATTGTCGTTCGAAAATAAATTTTCCGTCTTTGGTAATTGCGATTACGTTAACCCAATTAGGGTATTCTAAAACATAGTATGAGTCGATCGTGTTTCCGTTAGGAAGTTGCACTTTTTCTTTGCGTACGGTAAACCATGGTTCTTGAGATATGTACTGACTGCTCAATACTTTCCATGCCATATCGTCTTTTTCTTTCATTTCTTTGTAAATAAAGTAGTTTGGAGAACAAATATATATCATGTGATTTGTTTACAAGTAATTTTATGAGCTGTTTTTCATCTTTGAATAAAAAACAATACCTTTGCGCGCGGCCTTAAATTAAGTTCTGTATTCAGGAAATAGTTTGATTACGATATGTCGAAACGTATCTTAAAGCAATATTGTACTAAAAATTTTCGTAAAATAAGACATCGGAAAGGTTTCGGTGTCCACTCCCCGTTTGCTTATAATTTAATAACCAAAGTAATAGAAGAAACTTATAGTTATTATGCCTATCAACAGATCGAAGAAGTTTGGCATACTCGAGTGTGTAGCCAGCTTACTCAAGACGATTTTCAACGACGTAAACCTGTTTCGAAAAAATATGGACGCTTGCTTTTCCGTATGGTCAACCGATTTCGTCCGAGTATAATATTTGAATATGGTTCTTGTTGGGGTATTTCGTCTTTGTGTCTTTATTTAGGGAATACCCGGTCTCAGCTTTTTTGCGCAGACCCAGATACTCGTATTTATAATTTCTCAAAAGAAGTCATACCTTTTGACTCGCAAAATATCCGTTTTTTCAACTCTTGTTTTTCGGAAGGGTTGTCAGAGTGTTTGAAATTCGGCACGCCCGATTTTATTTGCATTCACCGTCCATCTGATATACAAGAATATGAATTGATTTATAATCGGTTATTTCCCTGTTTGGGAGAAAATACCGTTATCCTCATGGAAGGAATACATTCGGAGAATGGAGCTTTAGATGCGTGGCGCAAATTTATTTTGGACGAAAGAATCCGGGTAACAATGGACCTATTTGATTTAGGAATTGCATTTTGTGATCCTAAATTAAATAAACAAGATTATATTGTTGCATTCTAAATATTGCTTTTCAAAAAAAATTTGTATCTTGCTTTCGCAAAATAATTAGAAATAAGGTGTACCTGTTGTTTTGTTTCATAGTGAAGAGGGTATCTTTTTTTCGATTTGTTGAATTTGTTAATCACTAATCACATACGCAAATGAAACGGTTATTATCTTTATGTTTCCTACTTCCTTTATTAGTGGGGTGCAACTCTGGTCCGAAAGTGACCTTGTTGCCTGATTCGCAATTTGATACCATTATAGATGGTAAAAAAGTCGCGCTTTATACGTTGAAAAATGCCAAAGGAATGGCTATGCAAGTGACGAATTACGGAGCTCGAGTGGTCTCTTTATGGGCTCCCGATCGGACAGGAAAGATGTCTGATGTAGTTCTTGGATATAAAGATATTCGTAGTTATGTCAATAATCCGGGCGAACGTTTTCTCGGTGCGGCTATCGGCAGGTATGGGAATCGCATTGCAAACGGTAAATTTACTTTAGATGGCAAGGAATATCAGTTGGCTGCTTATAATAATGGACAATGTTTGCATGGTGGCCTTAAAAGTTTTGACCGGGTGGTTTGGAATGTAGATAGCGTGATGCCAAACAAGATATGTTTTTCTTATTTATCTCCGGATGGAGAAGAGAATTTTCCGGGTAATTTGAATGTCAAAATGACTTATGAGCTTACGGATAATGATGATTTTGAGATTAATTATACTGCTACCACAGATAAAGCTACACCGGTTAATTTGACGAATCATACTTTCTTTAATCTTAAGGGTGAGGGGAATGGAGATATATTAGCCCATGAGTTGACTATACGGGCTTCTCATTTTACTCCGGTGGATAGTCTTTTGATTCCCACAGGAGAATTAAAGGAAACTCTCGGAACTCCTTTTGACTTTCAGAAACCACGCCAAATCGGCAGCCGTATAGATATGGATGACCCTCAATTGCGAAATGGTCAGGGATATGATCATAACTGGGTGTTAGATCGTCATACTGATAAGAATTTGGAATGGGCAGCGACTGTTTTCGAACCGGTAACAGGGCGTCAGCTCGAAGTTTGGACCACAGAGCCCGGATTACAATTTTATAGCGGAAATTTCTTTGATGGGGCAGCTACCGGAAAATCCGGACAGCCGTATGATTACCGTTGCGGCATTGCTTTGGAGACACAGCATTTCCCGGATTCTCCTAATCATCCGGATTTCCCGAATACGATTCTTAAACCCGGAGAAACTTATCAGCAGACATGTGTTTATAAGTTCCGGATAAAATGATCGGATGATTGTATGAAAATCATATAATTTGATTAAATTAGCACTGCTTCGGTAGAACCGGGCGGTGCTGATTTGTTTATTATGTCGATATAATTGATGGATTATGGAGAAAAGTAAAATTTATACGAAGACAGGAGACCGGGGGCAAACATCTTTAGTGGGAGGAAAGCGTGTTTCGAAATATGATGTGCGTTTAGAGGCTTATGGAACAGTTGACGAGTTGAATTCATACTTGGGTATGTTGATAGCGACTTTGCCCGTTTCATCTTCAGATACTGAACTATTGCAGTTTATTCAAAATAAGTTGTTTGTCGTAGGTTCTTATCTGGCAACTGATACCGCATTTACCGAATTGCGCGAAGCAAGTCGAATGAAAATTGCGGATGTAGAGCGTATAGAACGGCGTATCGATGAAATTGACCGTGTATTGCCACCGCTCAATCGATTTGTTTTGCCCGGAGGAGTTCCGGCTGCGGTTAAAGCTCATATTTGCCGGACGGTTTGTCGCCGGGCGGAAAGACGTATTTGTGAAGTTGCCGGACAATATGAAGTAGATGAACTTATTCTTCGTTTTATAAATCGATTGTCGGATTATCTGTTTGTCTTATCGCGCTTTATGAATGTAGAAGAAGGTATAGAAGAAATTTATTGGAATAATAGTTGCGAATGAGAAATTTTATTCTATTTTTGCGGAAAATTTGGAAGGAAAACATTAAAAGCATATAATTATGTACTGGACGTTAGAATTAGCATCAAAATTGGAAGATGCGCCTTGGCCTGCAACTAAAGATGAGTTGATTGATTATGCAATGCGTTCGGGAGCCCCTCTTGAGGTAATCGAAAATTTACAGGAAATGGAAGATGAAGGTGAGATATATGAGTGTATAGAGGATATTTGGCCCGACTATCCTAGTAAAGAAGATTTCTTCTTCAACGAGGAGGAGTATTGATCTCTTTTGATGCATAATTAAAGTAGGAATTATAATATGTGAGGCAGCCTGTTATGGGCTGCTTTCTTGTTTTGTAGTCGGTATGAGTTTTCTTGATTTAGAGTCTGTTTAAATTTTCTGATAAAATTATATGTTCAAGCTTTTTAATTCTTTGTTTTGTTTGCCTTTTCGTTTCTCTATGTCATGAGCCCCGTTGCATTTTTTATCAAAATCGAAAAGGTATCCCTAAAAGATTTTCAAAAAATGTTTGTGTAAAATTTAAACTGTTTCTAATATTAATGCTAATTATAGTATGTTGAAATCTTGGCTGTACTCTTATAAATTTGTATACTATAATTAGTGAGTTAAAATCTATCAACATGAAACACGAAATTTTAGTTTCGTTTGGACGCAAGGTGCAGATGAGGCGTAAAGAATTGAAATTGTCTCAAGAGCAGTTGGCTGAGGAAGCAGGATTGCATCGTACATATATTGGCATGATAGAAAGAGCAGAAAAAAACGTGACTCTTGTGAATATTGAAAAAATTGCAAAGGCGTTAAAAATTAGCATACCGGAGTTGTTCTTGTTCTAACCATTAAAATACTCTTCACGTTGATATTCGTGACCTTATTATATATCATAAAACTTTAAAATTGCATTATGACTGACATCAAAGCTATTATCGACAATAATTCAGAAGCAATCAAAAATGCTGTTTCTGAAAAATTATCGCATTTAACATCAGGTACTGAAGACTATATAACTGCCTGGAAAGCTCTTCAAGACGAGGCTGCCGAAGTCGTTGTTGATATTCTAAAACCTTTACTTCCTAACTGTGAGTTCTATATACCTAAAGGTAAGAGTACGTATCCTGATATAAAAATTACAGCTCCTAATGGAGATTTGTATGCTATAGATGTTAAGTGTAATGAAGCGAGTAAAGATCCATGGTTTGATATGGCACGATTAGATACGATATACAAAGAGAGGATCAATAAATATGTTTATGAGTGGGAATTAATAATTAAATATGATAGCGAAGATAATGGAAAGTTCTTAAAAGCTTATTTCCTGAAGTTTAGAGAAGTTGTTGGTATAAGACCTGACTGTAAGGGCGTTAAGTATCGTCCTTACGATGGAAAGGTCCGACCGAAAACTTGGTCAGACTTTGATAATGAAATTGTTTATTGGAAAACTGACGACGATTTTTATAAAGGTATTGATATTTCGTTAATCTATCGCTGGAAAGAAAACATTAAAAGTACACTTGTTCCTAAACTGACAGATGAACAGAAAAAAGAGTTTAAAGCTCTTTTTGATTAAGATATTCCATCTGTCTTTTAACAAATGTTTGTAATTTGTTAAAATCACCTGAATAATCAGAGAGAAGTGTGAATAGTTCGGAATGCTCATTCTTAAGGTCTTCAGCGTTTAGCACTTTCTCTTTTTTTATACAAAGATTAATGTATTTTTTTTCAAATTGGTTCTTTGCTAAGTTGGTCGGCTTCGGAGCATTTGAAACGGATTCTCTCTGATAATACAAGTTACCCATTGGGTCTGGTACTACCTTTGAGATATTTTTCTTTGCAATTTCAACATAATTCTCGTCTAATTCGGTAATAACATAATGCCTACCTAAGAGCTTAGCTGCGATAGCGGATGTTCCGGCACCTCCAAAAGGGTCAAAGATCACATCTCCTTCATTTGTAAACAACTCTATTATTCTTTCCATCAATTTTGTAGGAAGCTGACAAGGATGATGATCCCGGTCTTTTTTATGTTTTATCCTATATACATCTTGCCAAATATCTGAAAGCAGTTCTTTTTTATCATCTCCGCTATCTTTTCTTTCCTTTACACATTTTGCTCTCAAGCAATAATCTCGACTGTCTATATATTGAAGTTTGTCTATGTTGACAGTGGGTATACCGCCCTCTTTAACAAAGTATAATAATGAGTAATGAGCAGGCAATAATTTGCCTGCTGGAGTTGACAATGCGTCCCAAACAATCCAATTTTTGAAAAGTAGTCTCTTATTCAAAAAAGTGAAATGATGAATTGCCCATTTCGGGATATTTAAAACCAGTAAAGAACCTCCGGGCTTAAGATTATCGCACATCCCTCCAAGCCATTCATTACACCAATTGATGTATTTTTGATCTTCTTTATCATCTTTATATGTAGAGTAATTTTTGGCCAAATTATATGGTGGATCGGCAAAAGCTAAATCAAAGCTACCCTGCGGATATTTTTCTTTCAATTTTTTAAGATATGCTATACAGTCGGAGTGTATGACAGTATCCAAATGATCTATCTGCTTTTGCGGTTCAAAAATAAAGATGTTTTCTTCCTGTTTGTGTAAGTTTAATGATTCAGTAGTCTGTGCTACCGCCAGAACTTCATTTCCCTCTGATAAAAGTTGTAATATTCTATCTATTACCGGTTTGGGTAATTTGTTCGCATCTTTAACAGGAAATTCAATAAAATGCCATACGTCGGAGATTGCTGTTCCCAAAGGATTGAGCAAATGCTTTTTCCCTCCCCAATCTTTTGTGTTCTGACCGCAATGAATGCAATTTTTATATGGTATTCTTACAAATTTGGTATTTAAATTGAAAGGAGTAACACTTTTTTTACTCTTTGATTTGAGATACATTAAAAGACCGATATGGGATGTCGGAATACTGTTTTCAGTAGCACTAACACCAAACTCACAAGCAATCCAATATTTAAAAAGATAGTGGTAATCGACTTTCTCTTGATTATTAAGTTTGTCTAAGTATTCGCCAAAATATGCCAGATAGTTAGTCAAACCATACACGAACAATAATCCGCCGTCTTTTAATAAATTCTTTGCTGTATCGATGGTCTTTATAGTCTGATTAACAAATTCTAATATTTGCGCTTCATTTGATGTTTTACCTATATCATTGACTTCGAATGAAGTATTTAGAATAATTGCATCATACGAATCAGTTAGATTTTTGAGTTGAGTATCTGAAATTACTGTTAAGTTTGCTTTTGCAAAGTCTGACGCCATTATAATTGTATTAGTTTATCTGCAGTTTAATTATTACTTTGGGGGTATTTATGTAGATTTTCTATAAACGTCTGCACATCCTATATTCAGAGGTGCGGATATTTTATCTCTTCCTTATTCTTTTTTAGTTGATTTTTCAATCCTTTCTATCTATGAATAAATATAACTGATCATTTGAAATATAATAATTCATGCTTATTTATATGCCTGCTTTATCAGTAAATAACAGACTTGTCAAATCTTAGCAAAGGTAATAAATCAGTCAAGAGAAAGCAAATAATAGTATGCAAAATGTTTTGTTACTTTTTTGCTCGATACTTTGTTAAGTATTGAAATACTTTGAAAAGCAATGTATAAGGATGATAGGGGTTTATATTAAAATACGGTCCACTATTTTTAGCGCTTGTCTAACTTTTGCTCCGATAATTCTTTTAACTGGGTTCTTTTTATAATTTGCATGTTCTAATTTTTTACGGATTTGTGTAATATGATTGTTACGTCTTTATAAAATAAATGTAGTCTTGTTGCATTGAGCTTGTAATTTGCGTGTCGGATATTTGCATCGTAAAAAGAACAAAGCAAGAATGATGAACAGAATTACATTGAAACAACTTTCTTTTTTAGTAATAGTTTTTTTCCTATTTTCTTCTACTGCATCAGTCGCACAAACTATTTCAGGTAAAGTATTTGATAAAGAGACCGGAGAACCGGTATTGGGTGCAACCATTTTATTAACCGGATCTTCTGTTGCGACAGCATCGGGAGAAGACGGTTCATACCTGTTAAAAAACTTGCCGGCAAATAAATCTTTGGAAATAGAGTGCCGTTTTATCGGATATAGTGTTCATAAAGAGACTATCATGCTTCAGAAAGGAGAGACGAAAAATCTCGATTTCTTTTTGGCTCCGGAAGATAAGCAACTTGACGGAGTCGTTGTTACAGGTGTACGAAGACGAAATACCGAGACGGCAATGATTTCGAATATAAAGAACGCCTTGACCGTTTCTACAGGTATATCGGCTGCACAGATCGTCAAAACATCAGACAGCGATGCTGCTGAGATTATTAAAAGAGTACCGGGCATTTCCCTTATTGAGAACCGGTTTATTATTGTAAGAGGACTTTCTCAAAGGTATAACAACGTGTCGATCAATAATGGTGCGGTACCGAGTTCCGAAGCCGACGGCCGAGCTTTTTCTTTCGATATTATACCCAGTTCCAATATCGACAATATGATGATTATCAAATCCCCGACAGCAGAATTGCCGGGTGATTTCTCCGGAGGGTTTATAAAAATTTCGACGAAAAATATGCCGGATGAAAATTCTCTCTCGTTAAGTGTCGGTACTGGAATAAATACAGTTACCCATTTTAAAGATTTTTCGCTGTTGAAATCATCTTCGACCGAATGGTTGGGATTCGATCGGTCTGCACGACCTTTATCTAAGAATTTTCCTTCGCATTTGGGATCGATAACCGATCCGGCTCAAATTACTTATTATACGAAAACCGGATTTAATAATGATTGGAATGTAAAGACATTTCGTCCTCTTCCCGACTTGAAACTTAATCTGACATGGAATCGGAAAATCGGAGATAAAGTCGGTACGATTCTTACTTTCGGATATAGTAATGCAAACAAGACAATTCCGGATATGCAGAATACTCGGTACGGAATATATAGTGCCACAGCGGATGTTCCTACTATTGAGAAAAATTATATTGATAATCAATTTACAAACGAGGTGAAAATCAACGCGATGAATAACTGGTCTTTTATCCTTGATTCGAGAAATCGATTCGAGTTCAGGAATCTTTTCTCTCAGATCGGGAAAAATCGGTTTACAGAACGTTACGGGACGAGTACGGTAAGCGGTGAGTATTATGAAAATCAGACGGAGATGCTATATTCTTCAAGATTAAGTTATGTGGGGCAGCTTGCCGGACTGCATACGTTGGATGAGGATATGACTCAGACTTTGAACTGGACTGTCGATTATTCGTATGCCAATAAAATGGAACCTGATCGTCGAATTATAAAAAATATCGGGGGAATTCCTGCCGATAAGGTAATTACTCCCGATTTACCTTCTTATAACGATATGATAAACCGTTATGACCAAAAATTGTATGACCATATTGCTTCGGTTGGGGCAGATTATAAAAAAAGTTTTTCCGATCGCTCATGGAATCCTGAAATAAAATCGGGAATATATGGTGAGTATCGCATTCGTGAATATACGCCGAGAGAATTTATTTATCGCTATGACAGACTTTCGGGGGACGAACGGGTAGATTATATAAACTTACCTTATACCGAGATGATGAATGAAAAATGGCTTGGTTATGATAAAGTTTATATAGAGGAGACAACGCGCAAATCGAATGCGTATGACGGAAAGAACAGTATTGCGGCAGCTTATGTAGAAGGAGTGTTTCCATTCGGTGCATTTCAGGCGAATTTGGGTGTGCGTGCCGAGTGGTGGAATATGTCGATAAAATATGACCGTGCGATCAGTGCGTCACAGATACTGATGACAGAATATAAGTACGATAAAGTTTCGGTTCTTCCGTCTTTTAATGCTACTTACAGTTTTAATGACAAAAATCTTATCCGGTTGGCATACGGACGTTCGGTCAATCGTCCCGAATTTCGTGAAGTTTCTCCCGCTGTTTATTATGATTTTGAGCTTTTTGCCGAAGTGCAGGGAAATCCCGATTTAAAGATGGCTACGATCGATAATGTCGATCTGCGATATGAGCTTTATCCTTCGGCCGGAGAAACCGTCAGTGTCGGATTATTTTATAAGAATTTCAGAAATCCGATAGAATGGAATTTTATCGATATGGGTGGCAGTTATCGTTACAGTTACGAAAATGCCCGTAGTGCTTATACGACCGGAGTTGAGGTGGATATTCGAAAATCGCTTGACTTTATAAATATTCCCGACTTGACTTTAGTTCTTAATGCGGCATGGGTGAAAAGCCGGGTCAAATTTAGCGATGAAGGGTTGGTAAAAGAGAAAGACCGTCCTCTACAAGGTCAGTCTCCGTATATCGTGAATGCCGGACTTTATTATACTTCTTCCGAAAAGATAGGATTATCGGCAAGTTTATTATATAACATTATCGGTAAACGTATTGTCGGGGTCGGAAAATCTACCTCTGTCGATGGAAACAGCGATTATGATGTCCCTGACGCATACGAGATGCCCCGTAATGTCCTTGACTTGACTATAAATAAAACATTCGGGAAGATAGTTTCTTTGAAATTGGGGATCAAGGATATTCTGGCACAGTCGGTTATCATGAAACAATTTCCCACTACGACGATCGATGGCGTAAAACAAGAACGGGAACAGATTACCCGGAAATATACGCCCGGAAGATCGATATCACTAAGTCTTTCTTTAAAGTTTTGATCATAAACCAAAATTAAAAAACGATGAAATCAAAATTGAAATTTTTTGTTTTAGCAGTAATCGGTGCTGTTTGTGCAGCCGGATTTACGAGTTGTAACGATGATGATGACAATGGGGGCGATCCTGCTGTCACCGGAGAAGTTATCGATTTGGGAGATGGTTCCGACAATTATGAGATAGCGGGTGATTTGACATTGACCTATCCCAATACTTATAACTTGAAAGGTTTTGTTTATGTGCCTGACGGCAAGACGATAACGATAGAGCCGGGCGTGGTTATCAAAGGAGATAAAGCCAGTAAAGGCACGTTGATTATTGAACGTGGAGGTAAAATCATGGCAAAAGGCGAGCAAGATCGTCCTATTGTGTTCACTTCATCACAAGCTCCCGGAAGCCGGAAGCCCGGGGATTGGGGTGGATTGATTATTTTAGGAAAAGCGAAAAATAATGCCGGTGAACAAACTATCGAAGGGGGAGTACGTTCGAAACATGGAGGAAATGATGATGCGGATAATTCCGGAGTGTTAAGCTATGTCCGTGTTGAGTTTGCCGGGATAGAATACTCTACCGATAACGAGATCAACGGTATTACTTTCGGATCGGTAGGAGCAGGTACTCAAGTCGACCATCTTCAGGTGTCTTATTCAGGAGATGACAGTTATGAATGGTTCGGCGGTAAAGTAGATGCCCGCTATTTAGTCTCTTTGGGTTGTTGGGATGACGACTTCGATACCGATAACGGCTATCAGGGACGGGTACAGTTTGCTGTTGCTCTCCGTAATCCGCAATACGCCGATAAATCATGTTCGAACAGTTTTGAGTCGGATAATAACAGTTCAGGTAGCGTAATCGATCCGACCACTCGCCCTATTTTTGCCAACGTGTCGCTTTTCGGTCCGGTTACCGATCCGGCCAATTATCAAGATAAAGGAAATGATAAGGGTAGTACGATGGGCTGTTTCCAGACCGGAGTTCAAATACGTCGGAGTTCAAACTGCAATCTGTTTAATTCCGTTATTGCCGGATATCCGATCGGTTTGATTATCGAGAATGATAAGGCCGGTTCTAATTCTCAGGAATCTGCTACGGCAGGGACATTGAATATTTCCGGATGTGTGATTGCAGGATGCCAAAAAGCATTTCAAGATAAAGCTCTGAATCCGAAAAATCGGGAAAGCGTTATTGATCCCTCTGATCCCGGTACGTTTGTGAGTGCATATTGGGCTACTGCTGCGCTCTCCAATGAAGGAGTCTTATCTTCTATTTCTGATTTGAAATTAAAAGGAAATCCTCAACTGTTGAACGGTACACCGGATATGTGTCCGAATACCGATAGTCCGTTAGCTGCCGGAGCAGTATGGACCAATAGTTATGTAAATAACTCGTTCTTTACCAAAACGGCTTACAGGGGAGCTTTCGGCCCTACTGAAACCGCTTCGGATAATTGGATGAGCGGATGGACTAATTTTGACCCTCAGAATACGGTATATTGATTAGATTCTTGTTTTGTCGGAAGGAGGGGGAAGAGATTTTCTCTCCTTTCTTTTTCATGTCCCGAAGTAATCCGGGACATTTTCGTTATATTTGCATAGACTATTCTTCATAACTATACATCATACACACACGATGAATTACAGAGCAAAGTATTTGTTAATCCTTTCTTTCTTATCCTTATTTGCGGGGTATGACCTGTTTGCGGTTGCAGCATCTTCTCATAGAAAAAAAGAACATCTTTCTGAATATGTGAATCCGTTTATCGGAGCAAGCACCAATGTCCGGAAAGCAAGAGCCGGTCATGGATTGGGAAAAACTTTTCCCGGAGCTACGACACCGTGGGGAATGACTCAAGTAAGTCCTAATACGATTACAGGAGGTGATAATGGTCCGGGGTATAGTGACGAACATACGACGATAGAAGGCTTTGCTTTGACGCAAATGAGCGGAATTGGTTGGTATGGAGATTTAGGCAATTTTTTGGTTATGCCTACAACCGGGGAATTGTTTACTTATCGGGGTAGTGAACAGTATCCCGAAAAAGGATACCGTTCACGTTATGACAAGCGATCTGAAAAAGCTTCTGCCGGATACTATTCGGTTTTTCTTTCCGATTATAAAATAAAAGCGGAGTTGACGGCTACACCGCATTGCGGAATTATGCGGTTTACTTATCCGAAACATAAACAAGCCCGTATTCAGATCGATCTCGCCCGCCGTGTGGGAGGAACTTCTACTCGGCAATATATAGAACGGGTAGATGATCAGACTATACGAGGATGGATGCGTTGTACGCCTGCTGGCGGAGGATGGGGAAATGGATCGGGAAAAGCAGACTATACAGTATATTTCTATGCGCAATTCAGTTGTCCATTGAAAGAATACGGGATATGGAGTGCCGATATTCCCGATAATTGGACACGTCGGTTAGGTGATATAGGAAAACCCGAATATATCGACCGGGTCATCCATGCCGAGACGTTTCATAAACGGGACAAAATGGAAGGAAATCATTTAGGATTTTATACGGAGTTCCCTACAGAAGAGGACGATGAGGTGGTTGTAAAAACCGGTATCTCTTTTGTCAGTATGAAGGGGGCGGAGATGAATTTGAAAGCCGAAGTGCGAGGGTGGAATTTTGATCGTTATCGGGACAAAGCTGCCTCTCTGTGGGATGAAGCTTTGAGCAAAATAAAAGTGTCGGGAGGTACTCGAGATATGAGAACGATCTTTTATACAGCGCTTTACCATACAATGATAGATCCGAGGGCATTTACCGATGTTACGGGTGAGTATATCGGAGGCGATAAGCAAGTACACAAGACCGACGATTTTATCAAACGGACGGTATTCAGCGGTTGGGACGTATTCAGAAGTCAGTTTCCTTTGCAGACAATTATTAATCCGGAAGTCGTAAACGACATGATCTGTTCTTTCATATCTCTTGCCGAAGAGAATGGTACGAAATATTATGACCGGTGGGAGTTCTTGAATGCTTATAGCGGATGTATGGTCGGAAATCCCGCTATATCGGTAATTGCGGACGCTTATCGGAAAGGAATTCGTAATTATGATGTAAAAAAGGCTTACGCTTATGCGGTAAATACAGCTGAGAAAATGGGGAATGATAAAAAACTCGGATATGTGCCGGGAAGGGTTTCCGAAACATTGGAATATGCTTATTCCGATTGGTGTCTCTCTGTATTGGCGGAGGATTTGGGCTGTAAAGAAGCTGCTGCCGAATATTTTGAACGTTCCCGTTCTTATTCTAAAGTTTTCGATGAAGAACAAGGGTGGTTCAGACCTCGTAATGCAGATGGTACATGGAAAGAGTGGCCTGAAGAAGGGCGGTTGAAAGAAAGTTACGGATGCGTGGAAAGTAATCTTTATCAACAAGGGTGGTTTGTCCCTCACGATATTCCCGGAATGGCAGATTTAATGGGTGGAAGAACAAAAACTTTGGCTGATTTGACGAACTTTTTTGAGAAATGCCCGTCCGATTTTTTGTGGAATGCTTATTATAATCATGCTAATGAACCGGTTCATCATGTCCCGTTTCTTTTCAATCGTTTAGGAGCACCTTGGCTTACACAGTATTGGACAAGGGCTATTTGTAACGGTGCTTATAAAAATAAAGTGGAGGGTTTGGTCGGCAATGAAGATGTCGGCCAGATGTCTGCATGGTATGTTTTGTCGGCTATGGGATTTCATCCGGTGTGTCCCGGAGAGACTCGGTACGAATTGACAACGCCATTGTTCGACCGGGTCGAAATAAAATTGGACGATCGTTATGCAAAAGGGAAGAAATTCATAATTAAAACAGTTGGAAATGCTTCGGAGGCTTGTTATATCCAGTCTGCAAAATTAAACGGGAAATCTTTAGAAAAATGTTATATAGACCATAGCGATATTATGAATGGCGGAGAGATATCTTTTCGATTGGCGTCGTATCCTAATTATTTATGGGGACTTGAGTAATTCCAAAGAGCGTTTGTGAAGCTGTTTTTTGTCCCGATAAGGAGCATAGCGGACTTGAGATGTGCATGAGCGGGAAAAAGGATCGGAAAAGGGACTTGAAAAGATATATGGTTTTACTTTTTGTCTCCAATGGCCGGAGTTAAAGATATATTTGTATTTTTGTAAGAAATTTAATTAGTTTCTTAAACAGGTTTTGAAATACTTGGACAATTTATCAGCCTTTTTTGAGTTATAAATTAAGAAAGTAATTAGACGGAAGTTGGTATTTTTTAATTCTGAAATAAAAAATATATGCTTGTCCGGATCGGTTTGGCTTTTCGGGAAGCATTCGTCATGAGTATAAAAAAAATCATATCGCTGTTTTTATTGTTGCTCGGATTTGTAGAACTTCGGGCACAAGTCGATGCCCAGTTCAGTCAATATTGGGCATTGCCTAATTATTACAATGCCGGAGCGGTAGGACAAGACGGTAAGTTGAATATTCGTGCCGGTTCGCGTCAGCAGTGGGTAGGTATGCCCGGAGCACCCAAGACGTTTTTAGTTTCGGCCGAAATGCCTTTTCGCTTATTTAAACAGAATCATGGAGTAGGGTTGGCGATGACAAACGAAACTCTCGGTCTGTATTCAAACATGACGATTGCCCTCCAATATGCTTATAAAGTGCGTTTATGGCAGGGACAACTCAGTCTGGGATTACAGTTGGGGTTACTCGATCAGCGTTTTGACGGTACGGAAGTTTCTATACCTGAAAGCGATTATCACAATTCTTCGGATGACGGTATTCCCCAAAGTGAGTTGCAGGGGATGGCATTCGATATGGGATTCGGAGTATTCTATTCCCACAAATATTTTTATGCAGGTCTTTCGTCAACACATCTTACCGAACCGGTGATTACGTTCGATGAAAAATATGAAACTTATACGGGACGTTCGTATTATTTTATCGCCGGGGGCAATATTCCTTTTAAAAATGCGTTATATGAGTTGCAACCCTCGCTTTTGTTAAAGACGACGTTTCAAATCACTCAGGTGGAGTTGACAGCTCGTCTGAGGTATAATAAGTTTTTGTGGGGGGGATTGTCTTATCGCTGGAAAGATGCGTTGGTGATTATGATTGGTGCTGATTATAAAAACTTTATGTTGGGATATTCTTATGATTATCCGGTTTCTGCAATTGTAAAGGCAACAAGCGGGAGTCATGAAGTTTTTTTAGGATATAGTTTAAAGATAGATTTTTCAAATAAGAACAAGAATAAACATAAAAGTATTCGGATACTATAATTTATGAAGAAGATCATGTTATTTTTGGCAATCGTGGGCATGTTGGTATCTTGCGCTCCGTCTTCTGCACCTAACGGTGGAGAGGTGGTGGGAGTAAGCAGCACTGCTTTCGGTGAGCCTACACCTTACGGTATGGTATTGGTAAAGCGCGGTTCTTTTGAAATAGGTCCGTCCGAGAAAGATACTCTTTGGGGAACGCCCCAAACGGCGAAAGGGATATCTATTGATGCTTTCTGGATGGATGAGACCGAGATAACCAATTCCGAGTATAAACAATTCGTGTATTGGGTGCGGGATTCGATTATTCGGGAACGTCTGGCCGATCCGGCTTTTGGCGGGAACGAAGCATTTAAGATAGAAGAAGATCGGGATGGAAATCCGGTAAAACCTCATTTGAACTGGAATAAGGCGATTCCATGGCGTAATCCGACCGAAGATGAGGCTCGGGCGATTGAGAGTGTCTATCGGATCAATCCGATTACCGGCGCAAAAGAATTGGATGTGAGACAACTTAATTATCGATATGAAGTGTTTAACTATACCGAAGCTGCAAAACGGAAACATCGTCTCGACCCGGCACGTCGCATTTTGAATACTGACGTACAGCCCGATCCTGAGGCAGAAGTGCTCATTTCCAAAGATACGGCCTTTTTCGATGATGATGGGCGGATTATTACACAGACGATTGTTCGTCCGTTGCAAAGCGAGTTCGATTTTCTGAATACCTATATCGTTAATATTTATCCTGATTCTACGGCTTGGGTAAATGATTTTGATAATGCATATAATGAACCTTACATGCGTATGTATTTTGCACATCCGGGTTATAACGATTATCCGGTAGTCGGTGTTTCATGGGAACAGGCGACAGCTTTTTGCGTATGGCGAACTCATTATTTGTTGGCCGGAATCAAAGGCGCTTCGTATATAGAGCCTTATCGTCTGCCTACTGAGGCCGAATGGGAATATGCGGCGCGTTCCGGAAAGAACGAAAATAAATTCCCTTGGTCCGAAGATGCTCCGATGTCTGATAAAGGATGTTTTTACGCTAACTTCAAACCGCAAAAGGGGAATTATGTAAAAGACGGAAATCTTATTACATCCCGAGTCGGAACATATCCGCCTAATGAGTTCGGACTTTACGATATGGCGGGAAATGTATCGGAATGGACATCGACAGCTTATACTGAGGGTGGAAATCTTTATACCAGTGACATGAATCCCGATTATCGTTATAATGCGGCGAAAGAAGATCCTTATCGGATGAAAAGGAAGATCGTACGTGGCGGTTCGTGGAAAGACGTGTCGAATTTTGTACGTTCTGACATACGTATGTGGGAATATCAGAATGAACAGCGTTCGTATATCGGTTTCCGGTGTGTACGTACGCAAGTGGGATTCGCCAAAGGTCGTAAATAATAAAAGGATTTAAAGTTTACCATTATGGGAAAATATAAAAGATATAAAAATCGTATTGAGAAATTTCTTTCGGGCGATTCCGGAAAACGATTCTTTAATTTTGCTTATAGTATCGGTGCTGCTATTGTAATTTTAGGGGCTTTATTTAAGATATTGCACCTTCCGGGAGGTAATTTTATGTTGTCGGTCGGTATGGGGGTAGAGGTGATGATGTTCTTACTGACAGCATTCGACCGTCCTGCCAAAGAATATAATTGGGAAGAAGTGTTTCCCGTGCTATCGACCAAAGATCCTGAAGATCGTCCTGAATTTCATGGAGGTCAGGGCGGTGGCGTAATTATTAAGGGGGGCACCGGAGCGACCGGAACAGTTGTCGTTAACGGAGGATCGTCCGGAGTACATGTTTCGCCTGAAGAGGCCAAGAGAACGGCTGGCATTCCTTCGGACATACAGTTGGGGGAAGAAGATACGCAGAGTCTTTCGGAAAGCATTCAGAAACTTTCTGCCGCAGCCGACCAACTTTCGCGTATGGCTGAATTGACTGAGGCCACCCAAAATTATTTAAGTCAGTTATCAGCTATTTCCGCACAAATGGATCAGTTTAAAGAGGCTACACGTTCGTTGACGGAAGTTTCTAATATTTTGCTTGATTCCTATAAAAGTATAACCGAGAATTCTGAGGGTATTTCGGATCATTCTCAAGGGTATGTTACTCAAATGGAAGATCTGAATCGGAATCTGGCTGGTCTGAATACGATTTATGAAATCCAATTGAAGAGCATCAGTTCACAATTGGATAGTATCGACCGGGTCAATGCCGGATTAAAGAGCATTCGGGATATGTACGAACATTCGATGAACGACAGTAATCGTTATTGTGAAGAGACGGAAAAGATGACTAAGTACATGGCACAATTGAATGCCGTATATGAAAATATGCTTGCGGCGATGACCGTAAATATGTATAACCGTCCGATGACGCCTCCTCAGCCTCCTGTAACTCAGACAACTTCTGAAGAGGATGAAAATAAAGCGGTTGCTCAATAAAGAAATTATAGATTATGGCATCACCTAATTCAAATCTCTCTCCCCGGCAGAAGATGATAAACTTGATGTATATCGTCCTCACAGCCATGCTGGCATTGAACGTATCGTCCGATGTGCTGAACGGGTTTAAGCAAGTAGATGAGGGATTGGTGCGGACGACACAGAATTCGACGATACAGAATCAGGCTCTATATAATGAACTTTCGGCATTTAATCAGACCAATCCCGAAAAGTCCGGAGCTTGGTATGGTAAGGCGACAGAAGTGAAAAACCGTACGGAGTCTCTCTATAAATATCTTGATGAGTTGAAATTGCGTATTGTGCGTCAGGCAGACGGAAAGGATGGCAATGTCAATGATATTGTACATCAGGATGATCTGGAGGCCGCTTCTTATATTATGCTTTCTCCGCGTACGGGAGAGGGTAAAAAACTCAGAACGGCATTGGAGCAATACAGTGACTTTGTCACGCCGATGATTACCGATACGATTCGGCGACAGATTATTTATGATTATCTGTATCCTCGTATTGCAGGACAGTCGGAACGGAATCATAAAAAATGGGAAGAAGTGATGTTCGAGAATATGCCTGTTATCGCAGCGGTTACTTTGTTGAGTAAAATACAAAGCGATTTGCGTTATGCCGAAGGGGAGATCTTGCATGCTTTGCAGAAAAATATAGACGAAGGAGACGTCCGGGTGAATCAGTTGAATGCATACGTGATTCCGGCTTCTAAAACGGTAATGCGGGGGGGAAAATATTCTGCCAATATTGTATTGGCGGCTATCGATACGACTCAAGCTCCGGCAATATATATCGGAGGACAGAAACTTCCCGAAGATCGTAACGGACTGTACGAGTTTGTATGCGGGAAAACCGGAGTATTCGACTTTAGCGGGTATCTTGAAGTTCCTCACGGAGACGGAACTCTGACTCGTCATGATTTTACTTCGTCATATACGGTAATAGACCCCACGGCGACAGTATCGGCAACAATGATGAATGTTCTTTATGCCGGTATCGACAATCCGATCAGTATTTCGGTTCCGGGCATTCCGACACAAGCGGTTCAAGCTACTATGTCGGGAGGGACGTTGACCCGTTCCGGAAATGGTTGGATCGCACGTCCCGGAAAAGTCGGACAGGATGTGACGATTACGGTGACCGCATCTATGGAGGGCCGTTCTCAGGTCGTGAATACGACGACTTTCCGTGTTCGGAAATTGCCTGACCCGATGCCTTATATTGCATATAAAGATGATAAAGGTAATGAACAGCGTTATAAGGGAGGAAAACCTTTCTCAAAGCGAATATTGTTGTCTGCACCGGGTATTCAGGCGGCAATAGACGATGATTTGTTGAATGTATCTTATCGTGTTTTACAATTTGAAACCGTATTTTTCGATTCTATGGGGAACGTAATTCCCGAAGTTTCTGACGGGGCATCGTTCTCACAACGTCAAAAAGATGCTTTTCGCAGGCTCTCCAGAGGAAAACGTTTTTATATTTCCCGGGTTAAAGCGGTCGGCCCTGACGGAATAGAACGAGACTTGTCTCCGATAGAAGTGATAGTAAATTGATAAAAGATTTAAGAAATAGAATAGAGCGTATGAAAATAGCAGTAAAAGGAGTTATTCCGGTACTTTGTCTTTTTATGGCGATGCCATTGCTCCGGGCTCAGAATAATAACAGCAGTACGGTGCGTACGGGTGTGGTGGGAAGCACGAACAATACTTCGTCTTCTTCTATTTCGGTGCGGGCAAAGTCTTTGTATGAGAAAGAAGCGATCTCTCCCGCCGATATTCCTTGGATGCGGGTTATTTACCGTTCTTTAGATCTGAAGGAGGAGAAAAATATGCCTTTGTACTATCCTGAAGAACCGACTGAAAATCAGGAAAATCTTTTTAGATTGATTATGAGGCTTCTGACAGAAAATAAGATCGTTGCGTATGAATATCTGGACGGAAGAGAGGTATTTACCGACCAATATAAGATGAATCTGAAAGATCTGTTGGACAAGTTCCATATTCTGTATGAAGAGAAAGAAGGACGCACCTCTAAGAGTACCCGCTATATCGTGAATGAGAGCGATGTGCCTTCTAATGAAGTCCTTTCTTACTATATTCGGGAAAAATGGATATTCGATCAACGTAATTCAGGTCTGACTTCCGTAATCGAGGCGATTTGTCCTATACTGCATCGTGTCGGTGATTTCGGAGGAGATGCCATGACTTATCCTATGTTTTGGATTAAATATGACGATTTGCGGCCTTATATGGCACAACAGTATATTTTGACGAACAATGAAAACAATGTACAGAATTATACTTATGATGATTATTTTAAAATGAGAATGTTCGAAGGCAAGATATATAAGACGACCAATTTGAGAAACATGTCGTTGATGCAATTATATGATACGGCGGAGAAACAAGACAGCGCACGGGCCGGTATCGAAAAACAGTTGCAAAATTTTGAAAACAGCCTTTGGGTAAAATCTCCCGCTCCGGTAGAGCAAGCTTCTAAGGATACGGATAAAAAAACGACAACGGCTTCATCCGGTCAAAATGCGACGGAAAAAGAAGTGAAAAGTTCGGTGCGTTCTTCTCGAGGAACGACAACATCCCGCTCGTCCGTAAAATCAGGAAGTTCAAAATCTGTAAAGAGTAAATCTTCTCGTTCGTCATCTTCCAAATCTGCACCGATACGTTCGGTACGAAGAACGAGATAAAAAATGAAATATAAAAACCTCAAAAAACAAGGGACTGTTTGAATTTTGTTCGAGTCGGATTTGAAAATTTCTTTCGATAATATTTCCCTGTCGGAAAATTCAGGCGGGCTTTAAGCAAACATCTTAATGTTTGCTTGTTTTTTTATAAATCATTGTTGATTCAGTGGACTATCTGGAAATTTGCGGAACTTTTGTCGGATTGCTTTATCTGTGGTTAGAATATCGGGCGAGTGTTTATTTGTGGCTGGCAAGTATTGTGATGCCGGCAATTTATATTTTTGTTTACTATCGAGTCGGCCTGTATGCCGATTTCGGCATAAATATCTATTATCTTCTTGCAGCCCTTTATGGGTGGTATATATGGAAGTATGGGAACAAAACGGAGAATGGAGCAGGGAAACAGCCTGTCGGAGAATTGCCCGTTTCCCGTATGCCTTTGCATTATTATCTCCCCTCGACATTCGTCTTTATTTTTTTGTTTGTTGCAATAGGATATATATTGCTTTTCTTTACCGACAGCAATGTTCCTTGGTGGGATAGTTTTACTACGGCGCTCAGCGTGATTGCATTGTGGATGCTTGCACATAAATATGTAGAACAATGGTTGGTCTGGATTGTTATCGATGTAGCATGTTGAGGCCTTTATGTTTATAAAGGCCTCTATTTTACTGCATTCCTGTATGGATTTTATGCCGTAGTCGCTATCTTTGGGTATTTAAAATGGAAAAAGATGATGCAATGAGCAGAAATGATGTTCCTCTGATTGAAAATAATCTTGATTTTCTTCCTTTTGTACCGGATGCCGTTATTTTGGCTGACGGTGAATATCCGGTACATGAATATCCGTTGCGTTTATTACGGGAAACACCGTATATCGTTTGCTGTGATGGGGCTGCAAATACATTTATCTCTCACGGGTATATTCCGAATATGATTATCGGAGACGGAGATTCTTTGTCTGTCGAGAATCGGATGCTCTATAAAGACCGGTTACTCTATGTTGCCGATCAGGAGACGAACGATCTTACTAAAGCGATTCGTTTCTTGCTCGGAAAGAATTTTCGCAATGTCGTTATTTTAGGAGCTACCGGGAAAAGAGAAGACCATACGTTGGGGAATATCAGCTTACTCATGGAGCATTTTCCCTGTTTTTTACACTTGGCTATGGTGACCGATTATGGAGTATTTATACCGGTATGCGATAGCCATACATTCGGTTCTCGTCCCGGACAACAAGTTTCTGTTTTCAATTTCGGTGCATGTGACATGCATTCCGAAGGGCTGGTGTATCCGGTCAGGGATTTTTCCCGATTATGGGAAGGAACACTCAATGAAACCTTAGGAAGTGCTTTTTCTATTTTTTGCAAAGGTAATTATCTGGTATATTTAGCTTATGATGTAAAATAAGATTTCATGTCGTTTTTGTATTCGGTTTAAATAGTTTTCGTTGCATAAAAAGTACCCATACGGTTATTAAAGTAGCTATTCCGTCAGCGGTGGGAGATGCAGACCATACACCGTCGAGACCCCATATTCTGGGTAATAACAAGATTGCCGGAATCAAGAATAATACTTGCCGGGAAAGACTTAAAAATATCGATATGGACGCTTTCCCTATTGATTGGAAAAAATTTGTAATGACAATTTGTGCACCGACAATGGGAAACATCATCATGGTAATTCTTAGCCCGACCGAAGAAGCGTCGATAAGGTGTGTGTCGGTGGTGAATGCTCTTGCCAGGTAATGCGGGAAAAAGGTCGAGCCGATAAATCCTAAAGAGGTAATGATTGTGGCGACTGTTGCCGTTAAGGTCAGAGCTTTTTGCATCCTTTGCAGATTCCCTGCTCCGAAATTGAATCCTACGATGGGTTGCATGCCTTGGCACAGGCCGATGATGAGCATGACAATCAACATACCGTAACTATTGATAATGCCGAATGCCCCGATTGCCGTATCTCCTCCGTATTTTTGTAGTGAAGTGTTCATAAAAATGGCGACAGCGCTTGCCGTGAGATTGATTAGGAACGGAGACATACCGATAGATACGATATTGCGTATGATCTGTCCTTGTAACCGGAATGAATGTTTGTGGAAACGAATCGAACTTTCTTTCCCGATAAAGTGGTACATGACGAATGCCGTGGATACGGCCATAGAAATAACCGTGGCGATGGCTGCGCCCTTGATTCCCATTTTGAACCAAAATATGAAAATCGGATCGAGAATAACATTCATAACAGCCCCGATCAACATCGTAATCATTGCTTTTTGGGGATATCCCGATGCTCGCATCATATTGTTGAAACTGTAACATAAATTGGTAAGAGCCATGCCGGGTAACAGATAGAACAAAAATTCCCGTGCGTAGGGAATTGTTTTATCGCTTCCTCCGAATTGCCTCAGTATATCGTCCATAAAAAAAATGAAAAACAGAATATAACAGGCTGCTAAAGCGAGTGTGAGCACAAGGCTGTTCCCCAATATTTTTTCTGCCCGTACCGGATCTTTTTGTCCCAGTACAATCGATATGCGGGCGGATGCTCCTGCTCCGACCAGCATTCCGACGGCTGCCGTAAGATTCATGATCGGAAATGTTAGAGCCAGTCCCGAAATAGCGTCCGGACCTACTCCTTGACCGATGAAAATACGGTCTATAATGGTGTAAAGAGACATAACCATAGTACCGACAATAGCCGGGACAGCATATTGCCATAGTAATTTTCCGACCGGTTCGGTTTCGAGTTTGTTGCTGGGCGGAGTACTTTGTGTCATAATATAATGTAGAGTCGAATATTTCCTGCCTTGCTACTTAGAGCCTGTTTAAATTTTCCCAAAAAAAATACTATCAGGTCATTTTTGCGTTCTCTTCCAGTCTTTTTCCCTGTTTTCCCTCGTCAGATAGCCCGCTATCCTCCTCGTAAAAACAGAAAAGCATACTCGGAAGAAATTCTCAAAACTGACCCGAGTAAAATTTAAACAGGCTCTTGATTCTATTTGTCTTTCCAATCTCCGTTTATTTTTATTAATTCTATCAATTTTTCTACGGCTTGTTCTTCAGGGATATTCTTTTCAATGCATACTTTATTTTTGTACAGGCTGATTCGGTCACGTCCTGCTCCTACATATCCGTAGTCAGCATCCGCCATTTCTCCCGGACCGTTTACGATACATCCCATAATTCCTATTTTCAGCCCTTTTAAGTGAGAAGTGGCAGCTTTTACTTTGGCGATTGTTTTTTGCAGGTCGAACAACGTCCGTCCGCATCCGGGACAGGAGATGTATTCGGTTTTGCTGATACGTTGTCTTACTGCCTGAAGGATTCCGTACATGCAGCATATCTCGGCCTCTGTCGAGATATTTCCCTGATTTTGCAGCCAGACCCCGTCTCCGAATCCATCGGATAATAAAGTCCCGAAATCGGCTCCTGCTTTGATCTGCAGATCTTCATTATCGTTTTCTGTATAGTTGTGTTGAAGAATTACCGGAGTATCTAAACCTCGACATAATAATTCATGGAAAAAGGCTCTTTGCTCCCCGACCGGGTTTTTGTGGCCGGAGGTTAGAATCGCCACGATGTCGTCATTTTCTTTTAAAGTTTTCCATAGCGTTTCGTCGAGTTGGGGATAGGAAAATAGTAAGAATTTTGTTTTCGCTTTTATTGAAGGGATAAGCCCGGCGGATTTTGTTGTAAATAGCGGATATACGTTCGGCTGAGGGACATAAACATCTGCATCGACGATCCGTGCGGCAGTGTTCGGGTATTTGTCCGGGTCATTATTGCCTATATACCAATAGTCGGGATATTGTTCTCCGATTATGCCTATTATGTCGACATTTTTTTCAAGTGCATTGGCTATGGTAACGGGAACATTGTTGCCTCCGATATTTCCGATGATTTTACTTTTTCTTCTTTCCATGCGGAGAAAGTCGAAGTGTGGGTATGTTTTCCCTTTAATCGGGGTATGACTTTCTCTGTTGGTAATATAATCGACGAGTTTGCGAGCTACCGGAATTTCCGCTTCGGGAGCTTCGCTAAGAGAAACCCGTATCGTGTCTCCGATTCCGTCGGCGAGAAGTGTCCCTATACCTACGGCAGATTTTATTCGTCCGTCTTCTCCGTCACCGGCTTCCGTCACTCCGAGATGTAAAGGGTAGTTCATACCTTCCTGTTCCATTTTTGCAATCAACAATCGTACGGATTTTATCATAATTCCGGTATTCGATGCTTTGATCGATAGCACGACATCATTGAAATTTTCTTCTTTGCATACTCGTAAAAATTCCATACATGATTCTACGATGCCGGCCGGGGTGTCTCCATATCGACTCATGATGCGATCAGATAACGATCCGTGGTTTACACCTATACGCACGGCCGTATGGTGTTCTTTGCATATATCGAGGAATTGAATAAAACGGGCACGCAATTTTTTTATTTCTTCTGCATATTCTTCATCGGTATATTCGAGGTGAACGAATGTCCTGGCACTGTCAACGAAGTTTCCCGGGTTGATACGGACTTTCTCAACGATTCGTGCGGCAGCGTCTGCAACGTTCGGATTGAAGTGTATGTCGGCAATCAGCGGAGTATGGTATCCTCGTTTGTGCAGCTCTTTCTCTATGTTTGCAAGATTTTCTGCTTCTTTTGTCCCTTGAGCTGTCAGTCTGACATAATCTGCTCCTGCATCGATGATGCGAATACTTTGCTCTACACAAGGTAAAGTTTCTTGTGTGCGAGTATTGGTCATGGATTGTATGCGAACCGGATTCTCCCCGCCTAACGGTGTATTGCCTATTCGGGTAACAGAGCTTTTCCGACGATGATAATTGAAGTAGTCCATACGGGTAAGAGATTATAAAGAGCGGAAGAAATCCGGACAGGACTTTTTACCGCTCTGAAAATCGTTATTTTTAATTTGTTTTGAATTTGTATTCTATTTTGGACAATTGCTGGTTGGCGTCTACGATCTTTTGGGCCAAACCTTGCTTGTATGCTTTTAAGCGAGCATTGATTTTTTCATCTCCGAGAGCGAGCATTTGAGTCGCGAGAATGGCTGCATTCAGAGATGCGTTGATTCCGACTGTTGCGACAGGAATACCCGGGGGCATTTGTACGATAGCATAAAGGGCATCTATTCCCTCCAGGCTTGATTTGATAGGGACTCCGATAACCGGAAGAGTAGTCATGGAGGCTATGACTCCGGGCAAATGAGCTGCCATTCCTGCTGCTGCAATGATTACTTTGATTCCTCTCGATTCTGCATTTTTGGCAAATTGTTCCACTTCTACGGGAGTACGATGCGCTGATAATGCATTCATCTCAAACGGAATCTCAAAGTCGTTGAGCAGTTGTGCTGCTTTTTCCATGATAGGCAGGTCTGAAGTGCTGCCCATGATGATGCTGACAATAGGTTTCATCTTTTTGTGGTATTATTTGTTGTTTAATAAATTCTTATTTCAAGTAATATTAAAATAGAACGAAATCAGGAGTATCGATCCGAACACCCAAATGAATCCGTTTATAACGCCTGCTGCGACCTGCATTAATGTGTGACGCCCCAAACCGATGCGGGCACTTCCTAATATTCCGGTCAGCATGATGAGGGTACAAAACAGTACGATCGGGAATGTCATTTGTATGCTTGCCAACCCGAACGCTAATCCTGTCAATCCGCTTATTCCGGTCAGGTGTGCGCTGATTTTCCAGCGTATATTTATCAGTAGAGCAGTAATTATCGAACCGATGCAACCGATAAAAAATGCAAGAACCCATATCGGAAGCCGGGTTTTATATAAAAAATAGAGACAAAATCCGTATCCGAACAGATTTATCATATACGGAATTTCACGATCGTGTCGGTCATTCAGTCCGATGCTTTTTACTTTTTTTGTTTTATACATCCACAAGATGGTCATTGCGGGAATAATTGCCGTAAAGAACAGAATTCCGGATGCGATGAATAATTTGAAAGAAACAGGCAGAATATAGAGGTAAGAAAAGAAAAAAATGATGCAGATGCCGTAAAACGGCATCAATAACGGGGTTAAGACGGCTGAAAAAAAATGAGCCAGCGTTTTCATTCTGTATGTCGAGTTTTATAGATTTATATTTCTTTTCTTAAACGGGCAACCGGAATGCCTAACTGTTCTCGATATTTCGCGACTGTACGGCGAGCGATAACATAGCCCTTTTCTTTTAGCAGGTCGCAGAGTTTATCGTCTGCCAGAGGTTTTCGTTTATCCTCGTTCTCGATGCATTGTTGTAAAATTTTCTTTATTTCCCGAGATGAAATTTCTTCACCCGATTCGTTTTGCATCGATTCGGAGAAAAAATATTTCAAGGGAAAAATCCCGAAATTAGTTTGTACATATTTGCTGTTACTTACTCGGGAGATGGTAGATATATCATATCCTGTACGTTCGGCAACATCTTTGAGTATCATCGGTTTCAGATTGCTTTCGTCTCCTGTCAGGAAAAAATCTCTTTGTAAATCGATAATTACCTGCATCGTATTCAACATTGTCTGTTGACGTTGTTTGATGGCGTCGATAAACCATTGAGCCGAATCTAATTTTTGTTTTACGAATAATAACGCGTCTTTTTTATCCCGGGTTTGGTTTTGTTTATTTCCCATGTAATCTTCTAACATGTGAGTATAAGAGCGGTTGACCCTTAATTCCGGTATATTGCTGTTATTAAGGCTCAATGTCAGTTCTCCGTCATGAGAATCGACTATGAAATCGGGGATAATATGGCTCATCCCGTCAGAAAACGAATCGCTCCATGAACTTCCCGGTTTCGGATTGAGCATTGTGATTTCGTGAATTGCCTTTTTTAGTTCTTCTTCAGAAACATTATATTGTTTTTGTATTTTGTCATAATGTTTTTTGGTGAACTCGTCGAAAGATTTGTCTATGATTTTATAGGCTAATAATGCCGCTGGAGTACCTTCATGGCGTTCTAACTGTAATAACAGGCATTCTCGCAGATTGGACGCTCCGACTCCTGCGGGTTCGAAATCCTGGATCATTTGCAGCAGATCTTCGAGTCGTTCGGTAGAAATATCTATTCCTACCTGGAAAATGAGATCGTCAGATATTGCAGACAACGGACGTTGCAAATAACCGTTGTCATCGATATTGCCGATAATGTATTCTGCTATTTTGGCATCTTGTTCCGACAAGTTTCGTTCACCTAATTGTTTCAAGAGAAAATCATGAAAAGTCGATCCGCCGGAAAAGGGAATATCCTCATGCTTTTGGTCTTTTGAGAAATTGTCTGCCTCGAGTTTGTAGTCGGGGATATCGTCTTCCGTCAAGTAATCTCCCATGGAAATGTCTTCAGCACTTTCGGCAGATGCATCGGTATCTTCGTTCCCGAATTCGTCGGTATCGGGGTTTTCATGCTCTTCTGCCCCCTCGTCAAGTGCCGGATTATCGATCAGTTCTTGTTTGATGCGTTCCTCCAGCTCAATAGCCGTCAGCTCAAGCAGTCGTATTACCTGTATTTGTTGGGGTGACAGCTTCTGTTGCAGCTTTTGTTGTAGTTGTTGTTTCAGCATCGGTTTTCTCTTGAAATTTTCGAACGAAGATACTCTATTTTATTGGAAAGAGGGAATTTTTACTTAATTTTTAGCCGTTAAAAATCGTGACAAAGAAAAATTATCCTTACCTTAAATCTTTGTCCAAAGTTTAGAGTCAGTTTAAATATTCCAATAATGTGATTGAGCCGAATTATCTTTTTTTCAGCCATCCGGGAATGACACATACACCTATGGCTAAATAGAGGTAATAGGTGATGATTCGCCATATAAACGCGATAACCAATGCCGTTCCTGCAATAGGAAAGAAGTCTGCGTAGTATTGGCTGAACATGTATTCGCTGAACCCGCTTCCTCCAGGAGTCGGACTTACGGTCATGACGATCCACAAGATAAATTGTCTGCCGAATGCCAATAGTTGTTTTCCGGTAACAGGAGAAAATGCAAGAAGCAATGCATTCACAACGAGGAAACGAGATGTCCAAGAAAAAACCGTAGCTCCAAATGCCGAAATCCAAAAAGAAAAGGGCTTTTTCCCTATCGCATGGGAACTAACGACCAGATTGTCTCCCAGTTCGGAGACTTGCTTTCCCCATCGTTTGAGCATCCTAATCTTGAATATTTTGTTTAATGAGTTTCGTATCCATTCAGGTTTTTTGAAAAGCCCTGTGTATAATATCAGTGTCCAGCTCACTATTAGCATATAGACGAGAAAAAACAGATTCATGATACTTTTAGACAGGATTGTTGTTGTACCGAAAAGTTCGGGTATAGAGATGCTGATTAAAATTATCGGGATGGCAATTACGAAAAACAACTCGTCTAAAAACAGGCTGGCGAACATCATTGCCGTACTGCGTCCGGCGTTGATCCCTTCTTTGTTGAGAAATACGACGATGAGGCTGCTGCCTCCTACTGCAGAAGGGGTGACTGCCGATGTGAATTCGCAAAGGATATTGACTCGTATTGCCTGCCACCAACTCAACGTATTTCCCGATATTCTACGATAACGCCAAATCAGTCCCGCATCTCTTCCCAGCATAAATATAACAGCAATTGCGACAAATGCTGTTGTTTTGAGGGAAAAAGATACATGGGTGAAAATGTGTGGATCAAACTCCTTCCAAAATAAATAACATATCACTGTCAGTCCGATAAGTACCGGTAATAGGATATAAGCGACGGTTTGTAGCGGTTTTGTTCGTATATCGGTTATTTCAGGCATAGCGTTTTAGTAAAGATTTATATCGGTCTTGTACTTCTTCTGCTACATTCTCCCATGATCGGGCTATCGTATTGGATGCCGCGATTCCTGTCTGACGCACCTTTTCCGGGGATTGTATGAGGTCGGTTAATTTTTGTGCAAATTCTGGAACAGATCGCCCCGATAAAAATCCGTTTTGCATGTCTTTGACGATTTCGGCAGAAGTCGCTCCCGATAGTAATAAAGACGGAGTTTGCATTGAAGCAGCTTCTCTGACGACCAAAGGAGCATTATCATACAATGAAGGGAATAAGAAAAGATCGGCGGCGGCATAGTATCGCTTTAATTGCTCTCTATCGGTGAGATTTCCCACGAACTTTATTTTGTCGGTCAGTTTAAGATTTTTAACCTGTTCATGTAATTCTTTTTCGGCATATCCTGATCCGATGAAGAACATTTTAAAAGGCTTCTCTCTTATAAGTGATAAAGCATCGATGATCAATTCGGGATTTTTTTCTTTGATATGCTGCCCGACGAAAAGAAACATTAGTTCTTGATCGGTAATGTTTAATTCTTTTCGCATATCGGATTTTAAAGTCAAAATGTCTGTCGATCCTGAAAATTCGGTCCCGTTGTCCACTATTTCTACTTTCCCTTTATATCCATATTCCCGTATTGTGTCTTCTACGGCAGCTTGGGGTATCCATACTTCGTCTGCTGCTTCGTAAAAACGGATTATCTTGCGGATGAGCAGGGATAAAAGAATTTTGTTAGGGATGATTCTTTTGAAATCATCCCGGTATTTTGAATGAAAAGTTGCAATTATAGGTATATGCTGGCTATGGGCTATGCGCATGGCCAGTTCTCCCGAAGAAAAGGGACAGTGAGCGTGTACTAAAGAGAACGGCTTTTGGCAAATATGCTCATAAAAAGGCAGGTCGATACGGGGAAATCCTAATCTGTAAGGCTTTCTCATCGGTATCGGGATAGATGTGTAACTGTATATCGGGTATTCTTCTGTGTATCGAGTTCCCGGTATTTTAGGTGTTACGACACATACATTTTCATTTTTTCGATTCAGCCAGTAAGCATAATTTTTGACAGTAAGAGATACTCCGTCCATAATTGGCGGGAAGCCGTCATTAAAAAGTCCGATCAGTCGTTTATCCATATCAATTCATTAGTCTATGCTAAATAAACAATAAAATGTTACGATCGTTTAACGAAACGGTGACAATTTAAAAACTGTTTTATAGTTAGACAGCCATTTTCAGATACAGAACATGAGAATTACTTGTGCGATAATTACCCGCAAAAACATACATAACGGATATACCGTGGCGTATGAAACTGCGGGATTATCTCCCGGGATAGTATCGTTTGCATAATTCAGAGCCATCGGATTCGCCATGCTGCCGCACATCATTCCGGCTACCGATCCGAAATCAAGCTTAGTAATGCGCAAAGCAATTAACGCAACGATAATTACCGGTATAAATGTAATAGCGAATCCGAGAAGTATCCATATTAATCCTTCCGGACGAATGACTGTTTCGAAAAAATGCTGTCCGGCATCCAGTCCCAGACATGCCAGATACATAGATAATCCTAATGCTCGTAACATCAAGTTAGCGCTGCGGGTGGTATAAGTGATCATGTGTAAACGTGGTCCGAAACTTCCGATGAGGATACCTATAACGATAGGGCCTCCGGCTATTCCCAGTTTTACAGGTGTACTTATACCCGGAATCGAAAATGGTATAGCTCCGAGAGCTAAGCCTAATACGATTCCTATAAATACAGAGATCAGATTAGGTTCGTTTAAGCTTTTTACAGCATTCCCAAGAACTTTTTCTACATTTTGTATGGCGGCTGCTTCGCCTATGACCGTCAGTCGGTCTCCCATTTGCAATATAAGATCCGGAGTGGCTAACAATTGTACTCCCGAACGATATACCCGACTGATATTTATGCCGTAATGATTTCGTAATCGCAGGGTGCTGAGTCGTTTCCCGTTAATTTCAGGGCGGGTTACGACAATTCTTTGAGAAATGAGCTGACTGTCGATGGCATTCCAGTCTATATCTTCTTTGTTCCAATCCTTTTCTTCGTGTTCTCCAAAAAGAACTGTGAGAGCATCGACATCCTTTTCGGAAGTGATAACGAGTAAACGGTCTTTTGCTTCCAATTTTTTTTCAGATGTGGGAATGCTCACTTTGCCATCTCTCCAAAGTCGGGAAATAACGAATTTTTTTTGACTGAGAGATGCTGCTTCTCGTATGCTTTTTCCTATAATGCCGGGGTTGTTGACTTGGAACTCTGCAATATATACCGGTTTTTTCTTATCTTTCTCTTGTTCGGGAATATCCGAAGCCCGTGTAAATATTTTTCGTGTGGCGAATATTGCGAGAATTACGCCTAAGACACCTAAAGGATAGGTGACCGCACAACTTAGTGCCGGAGAATTAGAAGGCAACCCCATTTGCTTCAAAGTTTGTTGCGCTGCTCCTAAAGCCGGAGTATTGGTTGTTGCACCGCATAGGATACCTACCATGTCGGGTAGAGAAATACCACAAGTGAGATGGAAAATTACCGTCATGATAGTACCAATGAACACGACACCCAGAGCGAGAGCATTGAGAGTAATTCCTCCTTTTCGGAATAATCCGAAAAAACCCGGACCGACTTGCAGGCCTAAGGCATATACAAAGACGATGAGTCCGAAACTTTCTGCATAGTTGAGCATTTGCGGATCAACGGTTATTCCGATATGTCCTGCCATAATTCCGATGAAAAAGACGAATGTCACACCTAAGGAAATGCCGGCTATACGGATTTTCCCTAATGCCAATCCTATGGCGGATATTAAAGATACGACAATAACGGCTTGCATTGCCGAATGTTCGGAAAATAGACTATATAACCAATTCATCATCTTTCTGCTTTTAGGCAAGAGTTTGCAAAGATAGGAACAAAATCTTTGCTTTTATATAGAAATTCCGTTTAAAAAAGGAAATAGTTTTTCCCGTAGATTGTCTTCTGGACATACTTGACATACTTGAAAACCTGCTTGTCGTGCACCGTCAATGTTTTCTGTTTTGTCGTCTAAAAATAATGATTCGGCAGGATTTACTTTTGTGTCGTCGATTACTCTCTTATAAAATTCCGCATCGGGTTTTGACGCTCCTATTTCGTAAGAGAAATATAGCTTATCGAAATAATCGTCTATGGTGAGCCCGTTTTCCCGGAACAGATATTTTCTTGTGTATTCGATGTGGGTTATATTCGTGTTGCTAACCATATAAATAGGGAAATCCTCTTTTAAAGTGCGAAGAATTTTTAGTTTATAAGCCGGGATCGTTTGTATGATCTTGTTCCATGCTTGTCGTATCTCTTCATCTGATATCTCTATGCTCAAAAAGATTCTTAATTGGTCGAAGAAATCTTTTTCTTCTGTTTGCCCGTTTTCAAAATCTCTGAGAATTTTATGGAAATTCTCAGAATTAAAGGCCTCGGGAATAGTCGCACCGAATTTACAGAATGCTTCGATTGTTCCGTTAAAGTCTAAATCGACTAAAACTCCTCCGAAATCGAAAAAAAATTGTTTTACCGGTATCATAATGGAATTAATATTTGAAACTGCTACCTCCTAAAAATTCTCGTAAGAGAGATGTCGGGGGAATTTCATGCTCGTTAAGAGGTAAAAAGAAATCCAGAAACTTGAGTAAGCGGTTTGCTTCTCCATATTCTGTACAATCTCTGGGGACGGCGTTCAGAATAGGCATTGCTCTCCGTTTTAAAACAGCGAGTTCGAATAATAGAGATGAATTGAACATGGCATCGGCATTTTCCTGGTAAGGAAAAATCCATTTTTCTTCACCTCTGCGCACGCTCGGCCAGCGGGCTATTGTACTTTGTGCCGTGCTTCCTCGATATTTTGCATCTCTGATGATGCGACGCAATAGCCGATTGTCTGTTGTCGGAACCCAGTTATGGTCATCTATGGATATAGACGTCAGTGCCGATACGTATATCTTGAATTTTAATTTATCTTCGATTTGAGGGGTTAAATCCGGATTTAAAGCATGAATACCTTCTAATATAAGAACTTCCGATTCTTTTAATCTTAGTTTGTTTCCTCGATATATTTTTTTTCCTGTCTCAAAATTATAAGTAGGTAGGTCTATTTCTTCACCCTTTAAAAGTCTGTTGATGTCATTATTGAATAATTCCAGATCGAGGGCATATAAAGATTCGTAATCGTATTCTCCATTTTCATCGAGAGGGGTTTCTTCCCGTTCTACGAAATAGTTGTCCAAAGAAATGGTTACCGGACGTATCAAGTTTGTCATTAATTGTATTGCCAGCCGTTTTGAAAAAGTTGTTTTACCTGAAGATGACGGTCCTGATATTAAGATAATTCGTGCACCCTCTCCGTCTCGGTTACGTCTGGTTATTTCATCGGCGATATTGCTGATTTTCTTTTCATGTAAAGCTTCCGAAACTTTGATCAAATCTGTTGCCTGACGGTTCTCTATGGCGAGATTTAAATCACCGACGTTATTCAATCCGATAATGGAATTGAAATGTATATATTCTTTGAATGCTGCCAGCATTTTATCTTGCTTTACTACAGTGCCTAAAACCGAAGGATTTTCGGTTGAAGGGGGAACTAACAATAATCCACCGTCATATTTGATCAGATCAAATAAATTCAAGTATCCGGTGGAAGGAACCAGACAACTGTAATAATAGTCAATGAGATTGTCGAGTCTGTAAAAGGTCGTATATAAAGATTTTGAAGTTTCCAACAAGTCGACCTTATCCAACAGATTTTGTTCTTGGAAAAGTTTTATGGCATCGGATGTTTTACATTCGATTCGCTGGAAAGGCAGATTATCTGCTATGATTTTTCGCATTCGGGCTTTTATGCGATTGGTGGTCTCTTGAGAAATTTCTTGCCGGTTGTTGATTCCACAGAAATAACCTTTCGATATAGAGTGCTCGATCCGTAACCGAGCTCCGGGCATTACGTCTTCCAATGCTTTATAAAAGACAAAACAGAGAGAACGTACATACGTTCGCATACCGGATGGATGAGAAGCATCGATAAATTCTATATCTTTAGGACGAAATACTCGATAATCAAGATCCTCGGTTTTATTATTGACTCGTGCACAGAGCACTTGATATGGTAATTCTACTCCTGATTGACCGTATATTTGAAGCAGAGAATCACCTTCGTTTATTTCAAGAATTTGGTCAGTGTTTTTACAGTGGACCAGCACTTTATTACTCATAGTTTATTTGTTATAGTATGTTTGATTTGCAACAGAGATTGAATAAATATTACATTCTCAAGAAAATTCAATGATCTACTCTGTCGTAAATTCTCTTATTTTTTTTATTTTTGCCTCAAATTTGCATTTAGCTATTATGCACGCTAAATATATTATATTCTTGCGGATTAAACAAAATATCAAATAAAGTAAATCGAAATGGAGTACACATTTTTTGACTTTTTGACGCTTATTGGCTCATTGGGTTTATTCTTGTACGGGATGAAAGTTATGAGTGAAGGGCTTCAAAAAGTGGCAGGAGACCGGTTGAGAGGAATTCTTACTGCGATGACGACCAATCGGGTGACCGGTGTGCTTACCGGAGTGTTAATTACCGCTCTTATACAATCTTCTTCCGCAACGACGGTGATGGTTGTCAGTTTTGTAAATGCAGGACTACTTTCTTTGACACAGTCGGTGTCGGTTATTATGGGTGCCAATGTGGGTACTACTGTAACGGCATGGATAATTTCTATTTTTGGTTTTAAGGTAAACATCAGTTTATTCGCTATTCCGTTGATCGGTTTAGCGATTCCTTTTATTTTTTCTGGGAATAGCCGGAGGAGATCTTGGGGCGAGTTTATCATCGGTTTCGCTTTTTTGTTTATGGGGCTTGAATTCCTCAAAAATTCAGTTCCTGACATTCAGAATAATCCTGAAATACTTTCGTTTCTTACCGAATACACCAATATGGGGTATTTGTCGGTATTGCTCTTTCTTTTGATCGGGACGATTGTTACTATTGTCGTTCAGTCTTCCAGTGCGACGATGGCGATTACTCTGATTATGTGCAGTAAGGGATGGATTTCGTTCGATATAGCAGCCGCAATGGTTTTGGGCGAAAATATCGGAACGACTATTACGGCTAATCTGGCGGCTTTGTCGGCTAATGTTTCGGCAAAACGTGCAGCCTTTGCGCACTTTATGTTTAATATTTTCGGAGTATGCTGGATGCTTGTTCTCTTTTTTCCGTTTACTCATTTTATTGGCTTTTTGGTAAAAGAACTTACGGGAGGCTCTCCGACAGATCTGATGACTTTTATTCAGCACCATAGTCCTGCAGTCGTAAATCGTATTTCGGCTGAGAGCGCAGCCGGTTTGTCTGCTGATGAGTTGGCTTTGCGGGCACAATACCAGGGAATGCAGGTTACGGTATCTTATGCTCTGTCTCTTTTTCATACTGTATTCAATATTCTCAATGTTCTGATAATGATCTGGTTTGTAAACCTGTATGTAAAAATCGTTACGCGGGTTATTAAACTGAAGCATAGCGATGATGAAGAATTTCAGCTTAAGTTCATTTCCAGCGGAATGCTTTCTACTTCAGAGCTCTCTCTCTTACAGGCCAAAAAGGAAATCGCTCTATATGGACAAAGGACGCAACGGATGTTCGGAATGGTGAAAGATTTGATCCACGAGAAGGAAGGTAGCGAGACTTTCTCTAAAATATATAGCCGGATCGAAAAATATGAGAAGATCAGCGACAGGATGGAGTTGGAAATTGCGGCATATCTGAATCAGGTTGCAGACGGGCGTTTAAGTTATGATGGGAAATTACAGGTAAGTGCGATGTTGACGATGACTACCGAAATAGAAAGTATCGGAGATAGTTGTTTCCATTTGGCCAGAACTGTGATTCGAAAGCAGGAAGCAAAAGTCGAATTTAATGAAGGTATAGAGAAAGATATAGATTTGATGTTTAAGCTGGTAAGTGAGGCTCTCGATAATATGAATCTCATTCTCGACAAGAATGATATGGCGGAATCTGATTTGAATAAATCTTATAATAAGGAGATGGAAATTAATAACTTCCGAAATCAGCTCAGAATGGAGAATATCGAGAATATCAATTCTAAAAAATATGAATATCAGTCTGGCATTTATTTTATGGACATTATCTCGGAATGTGAGAAATTAGGGGATTATGTGGTTAATGTAGTCGAAGCCGTGAAAGAAAAAAGAAGAATGAACTAATCATAACTTGACTTGTATATAAAAAAAGACCGAAATATTTTACATTTCGGTCTTTTTTACTTTTTATTATTTTTTTAGTATCTCGATCAATTCTCTCATTCCTTCGGAAGCTCCTTTTCGAATAAAGTGGCTTACTCGTCCCGAAGGATCGTGAACATCATTTGGATCAATCAGGTATATGGGAACGTTTGCTCGGACATAATTCAACAGTCCTGCAGCCGGATATACGTTTAAAGAAGTTCCGATGATAACAAAAATGTCGGCTTCTGACACTAACTCTATTGCCGGTTCTATCATGGGGACAGCTTCTCCGAACCATACGATGTGCGGACGTAGTTGTCCTCCGTCCTCCGCCTTGTCTCCAAGGTGAATTTCACAATGTTCAGGAGTGAGTGTGTAAATTAGTTTTTCATTTCGTACCGAACGGACTTTCATGAGTTCTCCGTGTAAATGTATTACGTGAGAACTGCCTGCACGTTCGTGTAAATTATCAACATTTTGAGTGATAATATGTACTTCATAATCCGATTCCAGTTCTGCTAATTTTTTATGACCTGCATTGGGCTCGGATTTAATGAGGGTTTTTCGTAGTCCGTTATAAAAATCAAGAACTAGTTCTGGATTACGATACCAACCTTCAGGTGTTGCGACATCCTCGACGCGGTGGTTTTCCCAAAGTCCATTACTACTCCGAAATGTTGATAATCCGCTTTCGGCACTCATGCCGGCACCTGTTAATACGATCAGCTTTTTCATTTTAGATCTCTCTTTTTAGCATGATAACGTTTATTTTCTTAAAATATTTGTTCAACAAAATATGTCACCTGAGTGTTATACATTTTACTTTTAAACGATTATGCTGTTTATTAGTTGCAAATTTATGTTTTTTTTTAATAGAAAATAAAAGAACTATACAATAAAAACTCTATCTTCGCCCGGTAATTAAAAACCGGATGGAGATACGGGAGGTTAAGAAAACTTCCGTTAAAAACAACAATTATATATGGATAAATTAAGCTATGCACTGGGGCTGAGTATGGGTAACAATTTTAAAAGCTCAGGTATCCAGACTCTTTCGGTTACGGATTTTGCTAATGGAGTAAAAGCTGTATATGAAGGTGAGAAACCCGAAATGACTTATGACGAAGCAAAACAGGTGATTAATGATTTCTTTACGCAGATGCAGCGAGAAGTTAATGATCGTAACCGAGCAGAAGGAGAGGCATTTTTGGCTGAAAATAAAAAGAAATCCGGAGTGGTGGTTTTACCGAGCGGATTACAGTATGAAGTGTTGACCGAAGGTAAAGGAAAGAAACCTGCTGCAACAGATCGGGTACAATGCCATTATCATGGGACATTGATAAATGGAGAAGTGTTTGATAGTTCTATTGAACGAGGAGAACCTGCGGTTTTTGGTGTAAGTCAGGTAATACCGGGTTGGGTAGAGGCTTTGCAGTTGATGCCGGAAGGCTCTAAATGGAGGCTATTTATACCTTCTGATCTGGCCTATGGAGAGAATGGTGCGGGAGGCAAGATTGCCCCTAATTCTACTTTAATATTTGATGTTGAACTATTAAAAGTATTATAAATAATATCACAAACACAATGAAAAAAACAGTCTTATGTTCAGTCTTGGCTGCAGGTTTAGTAGCTATGGGACTTACTTCTTGTAATAAAAAAAGTGGTGCTGCTTTAGCAGACGGTGTGGACAGTCTCAGTTATGCTTTTGGTGTACTGAATGGTACGGATTTGGCTATGGGATTGAAGCAATATCCTAAAAAAGTGGATATAGATCAGTTCATCAGAGGTATGCAGTCTACCGTAAATTCGGACAGTGCGAAATTTTCTTATGAATTTGGAGCAGCTATCGGTTCGAATATGAAACAACAGATCGAACAGATGGGAAAACAAGGCATCGAGATGAATAAAGAAGAAATCTTGTCAGCATTATTTGCTACATTAAAAGAAGATTCTACTTTAATTTCAAGAGCTCAAGCTGAAGAAGTTTTCCGTAACGGAATGCAAGCTATACAACTAAAAAAACAAAAAGAAGAAGCTGAAAAGTTAGCGAATACTCCTGAAGCAAAAAAGAATAAAGCCGATGGGGAAGCTTTCTTGGCAAAAAAAGCAAAAGAAGCAGGTGTGCAAAAAACAGCTTCAGGTCTATTGTATAAAGTAATTAAAGAAGGTAAGGGTGAAAAACCTGTTGAAAATGATAAAGTAACCGTAAGCTATAAAGGTACTTTGATCGACGGTACTCAATTTGATGCCAGTGAGAAAGTTCCAATGTCTGTAGGACAATTGGTTCCGGGATTTAACGAAGCATTGATGTTGATGACTCCGGGTTCGAAATATGAAGTGTATATTCCTGCAGAATTGGCTTATGGAACAAATCCTAATCCTCGTATTCCGGTTAATTCTACATTGATTTTCGAAATCGAATTATTGAGTGTTGATAAATAAACTTCGATAATATAGGGTAAAAAAGAGGACTGAACGAAATGTTCGGTTCTCTTTTTCTTTTCAAAAATAAATTAGATAGTAATATAATATTATGAGAACATTAAAATTTCTGTTGGTTACATTGTTGATAATTTCAGCAGTACCTGTACAAGCAAGGCGAAAGGCTTCTAAAAAACAGCAAAAGGAACAGGTACAGTTACCGGCAAAGGTAGATAGTATCAGTTATGCTTTTGGTATAGATGCCGGGAACGGAATTAAGGCTGCATTTAAAGATATTAAAGAACGAAGTGACCTTGAGTTGAAGCCGGAAATTTTCGTACAGGCGTTCAATAATGTTTTATTGAATGATTCTGCAGTATTTACAAAAGAGGAAGCAGCCGATATTTTGAATAAATTCGGGGCGGAGATGCAGCGTATTGCCCGAGAAAAACAGAAGATTGCAGCAGAAAAGAACCTTGCGGAGGGAAAAGCCTTTTTGGCTGCCAAGGCTTCTGAGGTCGGTGTGCAGAAAACCGAGAGCGGATTATTGTATGTAGTAGAAAGGCAGGGAACAGGAGAAAAGCCGACTCTAAATGATAGAGTAAAAGTTCATTATACAGGAAAATTGATAAACGGGAAAAAATTTGATAGTTCTTATGACCGTCAACAGCCGCTCGAATTGTCTGTCGGAGGAGTTATTGCCGGTTGGCAAGAAGGTTTGCAGTTGATGCCGGTAGGATCTAAATATATTTTTTATATTCCGTCTGAGTTGGGATATGGAGAACGTGGAGCAGGAAAAGATATTCCAGCAAATTCGGCATTGATCTTTGAAGTCGAATTGCTTGAGATAATTCGTTAAAAGGGATAAATGTAGCACAATGAAAAAATGTAACTTTCTTTTTGCTGATTTCTTATAGTATTTCGAGGTTTATTCAATAATAAACCTTACTTTTGCTGTCAAAATGATTTATTATAGCTTTTGAATATGGAAAAGATAGATAACCTTGACAGGCAGATATTAGAAATTATTATGCGCAATGCGCGTATTCCGTCTAAGGATGTGGCCGCGGAATGCGGAGTTTCGCGAGCTGCGATTCATCAACGTATCCAGAGAATGATCGATATGAATGTGATTGTCGGTTCTGGATATCATGTAAACCCTAAAATACTTGGATATCGTACCTGCACTTATATTGGGGTAAGATTGGAAAAAGGTTCTATGTATAAGGATGTAGTTCCTGAATTGGAGAAAATTCCCGAAGTTGTGGAATGTCATTTTACAACCGGTCCATATACGATGTTGTGTAAACTTTATGCTCGGGATAATGAGCATCTTATGGAATTATTAAATGGTCGCATTCAGGAGATTCCGGGGGTTACGGCTACCGAGACGTTGATTTCTTTGGAACAAAGTATGAATCGAGAGATTCCCATTCGAAAGAGGAATGAAGAATAAGGTATAATATCTTAATACGAAATAGAAGAGTTAAGGAGTATGTTCATAGCATGCTCCTTATCTTTTTGTAATTGATCGGTCAATTCTTTCAATCCGTTCATTTTTTTTTCAGAACGGAGACGGGCTATAAATTGTATTTCGATATACTGCTCATATAGGTTGCCTGAAAAGTCGAATAGATGGGCTTCTATGCATATCTCTCCATCGGAATGCACGGTAGGACGGTTACCGATATTTACCATTCCATTATAGTGATATTTCCTGTTTACTATGATTCTGACGGCATATACTCCGTTTGCCGGGATTATTTTGTGCAGGTTGTTGATGGCTATGTTAGCAGTGGGAAAACCTATTTTTCTACCGATTTGGTATCCCGAAATGACATATCCTTGCAGTGCATACGGATGGTTTAATAACAGAGCTGCTTCAGATACATTTCCTTCGTTAATTAATTTACGGATTACGGAAGAACTTACATTTATATGTTTTTCCCCCGGCATATACATTTTTGCCTGTAGAACATCTATTCCCAATATTTTCCCATATTTTGCATAGTCATCGAATCCCTCGCTTCTATTGTGACCGAAACGATGATCATATCCAATGAAAAGACATTTCAAAGAATAGTTATCTATTAAAAATTCAATAAATTCAAATGCGGACATTTGAGACATTTCAACCGTAAAGTCGAGAACAATACAATAATCCAGTCCGGTTTCAGAAAGATTATTGATTTTTTCCTCGAAAGTATTGATCAGTTGAGGACAGTAATCGCTATGTAATATCTCTCGGGGATGGTTACGAAATGTTATCACAGCTGATGACATGCCCCGGCTTTGAGCTGTAGAAATAATATTGGAGATCAAAGACCGGTGTCCGGAGTGTACTCCGTCGAAAAAACCGATTCCGGCAGCTATACCGGTTTCGATAATAGTATGGGGTTGTTCTATGATCTGCATTTGTAATTTTATAAACCGAAAATAAATGAAAAATCTTCTCGGGGAGCAACTAAATAGGTTTGAAATCCGAATTTACGGGCAGCATCGATATTCTTTTGCGAGTCGTCGAGAAACAACGTCTCTTGTGGTAATATTCCGGAATCAGCAATGATCTTTTCAAAAATTTTCGGAGAGGGTTTTGTTACACCGAGTTGATATGATAAATATAATTTATCGAAATAATCAGGAATATTTAGCCCTTGTATCCGGAATAATTCGGGAATTCGGCTTTCGAACATAATAGGGTTTGTATTGCTGAGCATAAAAAGCCGATAAGATTTATGCAGTTGACGTAATAATGTCAGTTTTTGTTCCGGTATCCCTACAAGAAAACGGTTGAATGCTTCATCGATTTGTTGGTCTGTGATTGCCTCACCGATATGTTTCCGGACTTCATCCCGAAATTCGGTTGCAGAAATAGTCCCGTCTTCCAAGTCCATGAACATTCCTTTTTGTTCGTATTCTCCCAGATATTCAGTAATATCCGAAAATCCCAAATCTTCGAATGCTTCGATACATTTTTGTTTATCGAGATCCATTAGAACACCGCCTAAGTCAAAGATGATAGTCTTGATATTTTTCATTATACCGGTAAATTTATTGATCAAATGACGCACAAAAATAAACAAACTTTGTCTATGAGGTACGAAACGTTTCTCTATTAACGTTTATTTCCAATATTCGAGAGGATAATGATAGAAGTTTCTCATTTGTCAGCATGTCGGGTATCAATCTTTTTGATAGTCTGAATTTAAGATGTGAATAGGAGAAGGTGTTTCTCAGGATATTTCTGAATGGAAGGTAAAGTTTATCTGATTTTTGGTGGTAATTGGGGTGTGAATGCAGATACTTGATGTAAAAAACAAAAAATAATTTTGGTGATTCGAAAAAAAAAATTACTTTTGCAATCACTTTCGGGAATGCTCCGAATCGGTCCTATAGCTCAGTTGGTTAGAGCATCTGACTCATAATCAGGGGGTCCTTGGTTCAAGCCCAAGTGGGACCACATTTATAGTTTAAATCGTCTGTTAGATTTATATCTAATAGACGATTTTTTTATATATCAGATGTCTGATAGTGAATTGGTAAAAAATATTTTAGATCGATATATAATTTTGTTTTTAATATTTTATTATTTCACTGATATTTATTTCATTTGCATAAATGAATAGTAAATTTCTGACGTTTTTTCTTTTGTAAAGAACTTCTGATAAGAAATTTTTCCTTTTTATCGATTGTATTAATAAAACATGATATGCGCAAGATATTGCTTTTATCTTTGTTATTTATACTCCCCTTTTGTGCTTATGCACAATTTGGGTTGATTTCAAATGCTGTTTCTAAATCAAAACAAAAGAAGATCGCCAAACAAAAAACTTTACTCATACAGCGTTATTTGCAGCTCGATACTATCATCGGTGATACGTTATCGATTTTGCGAGTTCCACAAGATGAATTGAATAAGGTCCTTGATTCGAAAGTTGCCACAAGGATCTTTCGCTTGCAGAAAGATCTCGATACTGAGAATAAAAAGTATCATGAAAATAAGGATGTCGCTCTTAATAATATCTCGGACGATTTATTTTTGTTGGGGATAATAGATAACGGATGGGATATTTCTTATTATCAGCGAGAGAGATGCTTATGATAAATATCAAAAGGTTAGGGAATCAGAGAAAAAAAAGAAGCTTGTTCTGGAGAAGGCCCGTCAGGATAGTTTGAAAAAAGCCCGAATTGCTTTAGGGGAACTTCAACGCAAGGAGCGATTGTTGCGTCAAGATAGTATTAATAAAATAGCGGCACAAAAAGCCGATAGTCTTGCTTTGGTAGAAAACCCCTATCTTTATTTGAGCCGGGCAATGGAAGACGTTGCTCCACATAGACAATTTACAGTTTTTTATGGCATCGATCTTGATTTTGCAATGCCTCGTCTGTCTATGTTTTTGCAAGGAGACCTGATGAAACTGACTCCGGTTGATTTTAAAGCTGTTCAATCGGGGGTTATGGAGAAATACGAACCTCGCATTTCAACGGGAAAAGAGTATTTAAATGTGAGGTATTATATAAAAAAAGAGGGTAAGTATAGTAATATAACTCGTTGTGAGATTATCGGTACTGCTGATTTGGTGGTCAGGCTTTATATTCATTTTTGGCCTCAAAAGTTAAAACTCGGAGGCTATAAACAAGGGGAAATTGCACATTATGAATATCTGGGAGACCGTGTTTCTTTATATGGTATATCTCCGAATATATATAAAATCATAATTACTTCAGGTAATGTGAAAATAGATTATTATAAAAATTTCCATATTAAATAGATGAGTGTATGAAACAAGTAAGATTTTTGGTTTGTTGTATGTTTTTATGGGGGATGTCTTATCTATTACATGCCCAAATGTTGGTAGTATGTGCACCGGAGTATATAGAAGAGATGAAACCTTTCGTAACATGGAAGATACAGAAAGGAATTCCGACGCAAATGGTATCCATGTCGGAAATCGGAGAGACGTATGAAGATTTAAGGGATTATGTGAAAGATTATTATCAGACACATCATAATCGTTATCTTTTGTTGGTTGGAGATGCAAATCAGGTACCGATCAATTATCTTCCCGGTTATGACGTAACGCCGTTTACACCTTATACCGATGCTGAATACGGATATGTTTCCGGGACATATCCCCCTGAGGTTTTGGTCGGTCGTCTTTCTGCTGAAACGTCAGATGATGTCAGAACTCAGGTCGAGAAGATCATCTTTTATGAGAAGAATGTGGATGAGAACGCATCCTGGCTTTCGCAGTGTGTGGGTATTGCAAACCCTTCAGGTACGGATAAAGGAGACAATGACGAGACAGATATTCAGCATATCCGTCAAGTGAATTCGGTTTTAGAGCAATATGGTTATACGACGCATGAGACGAGTGCGAAAAAAGAGTTGACGGATTTGTTGAATGCAGGTTGTGGAATTGTGAATTATGCGGGACATGGCTTTATGTCGGGATGGGCTACTTCGGACTTTTCGGTTTCGGATGTAGCTGCATTGTCTAATGAAGGGAAATTTCCTGTAATTATTTCTACCGGATGTGATAATGGAAAATTCGCTACCGGGACATGTTTTGCCGAATCGTTTTTACGGGCTCGTAATAGTGCTGGAGATCCGATAGGGGCGGTTGGAATGTTGGGATTTTCAGCTCAGGTTACTTGGAATCCACCGATGTTGGGACAAGATGAGATGGTCAGAATACTGACATCTCCGGATATTCCCGATTCCCGGAAAACTTTTGGCGAAGTTGCGAATGAAGCATATCGGAAAGTGATTGAAAAATATAGAGGCAGTGGAGAAGATGCTGCAAAAGAGTGGATATTGTTCGGAGATCCGAGTATGATGTTGCGTACCCGTACTCCCGGGAAAATGGTTGTTTCTCATATCGAGGCGGCAGATAATGGAATTACCTCTTTATCTGTTGGTTGTGATAAGGATGGTGCTGTCGTAGCTTTGTCAGAAGGGAATAATTTATTGGCTGTGCAGACTGTTGAAAATGGGAAAGCCATGCTTGATTTTCCGGCGGTAACCGGAGATAAGATATTGACAGTTATGGTGACCGCTTTTGATAAGGTCACTTATACGGGGCAGATTATTATCGGAGATGGTTCTGGTTTAGAAGTTGCTGATAGTGATGCTTCTGTGATGATCTATCCAAATCCTTCACGGGGAGAAATTCGTATAGACGGATTATCTGCTTCCTCAGCTTTTATTTCAATATATTCTTTAGACGGAAGCCTTATAAGAAAAGCCGAAGTCGATCTCGGTACTTCTATTCCTTTGAATGTAGAGCCGGGTACTTATTTCTTACATTTGCAAAGTGAAGGGAGATATATTGTCCGTCGTATTTTAGTAACGGAATGAAAATGATGTAGCTGTTGTTTGACTGTAAGAAATTCAAGAGCCTGTCTAAATCTTATTAGAAAATTTAGGCAGGCTCTTGAATTTTTGATTATTATATGATTAATTGATCTAAAGTGAATATTTTTATTTTTTGAAACAGGGAAGTATCAGTAACCCACTTAATTTCTTTTTCAGGGGAAAAAAATTCTCTATTATGTTTTTTCTAATTGGTACGTTAAGTCTATTTTACGAAATTATTAATTATGTGCGTCTATCTTTGTTTTTGTAATCGTGTAAAAGGTGTCTGCATATAAAGCACATTACAGTAACTGTATATCAAAAACAAAAATAGTTGTACATGAAAACAAAAATGTTGTTCGCTGCTGCACTTGCCGGTGCGGTCTTTTTTTCTTGTAAAGAACAAAAAGCTCCCGTAGAAGAGCTTTATAGCCGAGTTGACCCGTATATAGGTGCGGGAGGTCATGGTCATGTATTTGTCGGAGCTAGTGTCCCGTTCGGTGCAGTACAGGCCGGTCCTAATAATATTCATAAAGGTTGGGACTGGTGTTCTGGGTATCACTATTCTGACAGTATTATTATCGGATTTTCTCAAACTCATCTGAATGGGACAGGCTGCTCCGATATGGGAGATATACAGTTGATGCCTTATCCGGGCGATGTAAAGATCGATCGGGGAGAGCAAGATAATATCGAGGGTGCTTATGCTTCTACTTACAGTCATAGCAATGAAAAAGTAGAGCCGGCTTATTATTCGTTATTGATGGATAATGGCGTAAAGGCTGAATTGACGGCTACCGCACATGCCGCAATGCATCGTTATACTTTCCCTATCGACCAGATGGCAAATATTATGATCAATTTGGTAGAAGGCAATGGAGATCGGGCAGATTCTACTTATATAAAGCTGGTAGATCGTAATACGATAGAAGGATACCGTTTTTCTAAAGGATGGAGTCCTAGACATAAAATCTTTTTTGCAATTAAAAGTAATGTCCCTGTAGATCAGTTAGCAGTTTTTGATAATGATCAACCGGTTGAGGAAGAAGAAGGATATGGGTTGATTAAAGGTGTCGCTCGTTTTGAAAAAGCACCATCAAATGTTGTTTGGAAAATCGGGATTTCATCGGTAAGTTGTGCAAATGCTATGGAAAATCTGGATGCAGAGATGCCGTCTTTCGATTTTGATAGTGTTGTTATTGCCGGTAAAAAACTGTGGGAACAAGAACTTTCACGAATTGCGATTAAAACATCGAACGAAAAATATAAGAAAATTTTTTATACCTCCCTTTATCATACGGCTATTGCTCCTACGAGATACAGTGATGTAAACGGAGATTTCCGGGGACATGATGATAAAATATACAGAAATGTGCCTTATACCAATTATTCGACACTTTCTTTATGGGACACTTATCGTGCGTTGAATCCGTTGTTTACGATTATTCATCCGCAAATGATTCCAGATATTGTAAATTCGATGTTGGGTATTTACGATCAGCAAGGACGTCTTCCTATTTGGCCGTTGGCAGGAGGAGAGACGAATTGTATGCCGGGTTACAGCGCTATTCCGGTTATTGCGGATGCCTATTTAAAAGGGTTCGAGGGTTTTGATGCCGAACGGGCTTTTGCTGCATGTGTCAAATCAGCTACTAATCCGAATCAAAAGGGTATTTCTTTCTTGATGAATCGTCGTTATATCCCTTGTGATTCTGTTCATGAAGCCCCCTCTTTTGCCATGGAATATGCTGTCGGTGACTGGGGTATTGCTCAAATGGCGAAACGTATGGGAAAACAATCTGATTATCGTGTTTTTGCCGAACGGGCTAACTACTTTGAAAATTATTTTGATAGTTCTATTGGGTTTATTCGTCCCAAAATGGCTGATGGAAGTTGGCGAACTCCTTATGATCCGTTCATTAATGTTCATGGACGGGGGGATTTCTGTGAAGGAAACGGTTGGCAATATACTTTCTTTGTCCCTCAAAATCCGGAAGGGTTGATTTTGTTGTTTGGTGGAGATGAAGGCTTTACAAAAAAATTAGATGAATTTTATGTCGCAGAGGGAGATCTCGGAGAGTATGCCGCTCCTGATATTTCGGGATTGATCGGACAGTATGCGCATGGAAATGAACCGAGTCATCATGTCGCTTACCTTTATGCGTTTGCTGGACAACAGTGGAAAACTGCTGAAAAGGTACGCTATATTATGGATCATTTCTATACAGATCAGCCGGATGGAATTATTGGGAATGAGGACTGCGGTCAAATGTCTGCTTGGTATATACTCTCTTCTATGGGCTTTTATCAAGTGAATCCGTGTAACGGTGTGTTCGTGTTCGGAAGTCCTTTGTTTGACGAGGTGTCGATCACGTTACCTGAAGATAAAACATTTATTGTAGAATCGATAAACAACGGTCCGGAAAATATTTATATACAAAAAGTCGAATTGAATGGAAAACCTTATTCTCGTAGTTATATCCTTTATCAGGATATTATGAAAGGTGGAAAACTGACTTTTTATATGGGAGATAAGCCGAATTATGATTTTGGAACAGCAAAAGAAGACCGACCTGTTTCTTTAATTTTCGATAAAGAGTAGAAATCCGGTTAATATTGGGAATATAGAACAAAGGCTGTCGCAAAATAGAAATCTGCGGCAGCCTTTGTTCTATATTTTAATCGAAAAATGTAGGTTATCGGTTTGTTAATCGATTATTAAGTGCCAGTTATAAGAGTGGTTAATATTCTGCATTTACCTTTGTCTTGTAATCGTTTTAATTTATATATCATGAAAAGAATTTTATTGTTGCTATTTGTCCTTTGGGGGGGGGCTATTTTGGTTGAGGCTCAGAAAACGATTTGTAATCCGCTTGATCTGAGTTATGGTTGCGGAGGCAAAGATGCCAATAAGCCCTATAGAGAGTGTGCCGACCCGGTTATTGTGACGTTTAAGGGGAAGTATTATTTGTTTACGACTCAAGATCGGGGAGGATATCGTATGTCGGACGATCTTATTCACTGGAAAGACATGGAGTTCAGCGAGAATGTCCGTAAGGATGCGATTGCCGACGGAACTCATTATGTCGCGCCTGCTGCGGCTGCCGATAGTAATTATGTATATTTTTTCGATTTTAACGGAAAACGAAGTCCGGGATTGATAATCCGATCTTCAGACCCTTCTACCGGTAAATGGGAACCTTTCGGGAAGATCCGTATGTCGGCAGATCCTCATTTTTGGATAGAGAACGGAAAAATATATGTATATAACGGTTTAGGAGGCCCGGGAGAATGTTTTGAATATGATATGCAGAAAAAGGAGGTTATCCCTCAATCGCAAAGTATATTGCGTCCTCGTATAACGAATATGGATACATGCGCCGGGTATCATTTCGGACAACATGAATTGGCTCGGGAGTTGGAGGCCGGGAAGTTGAAATATAATTTCAAACGGCAGCCCTGTCCTGAAGGCAGTTGGATGGTAAAACATGATGGGAAATATTACCTCCAATATGCAACACCCGGGACAGCATCCCAATGGTATTGTGATTTTGTGTTAGTAGGAGATAATCCGAAAGGACCGTTTGTAGAACAGCCTTATAATCCTATCTCGTTGAATGTCGGGGGATTTATGGGAAGTGCCGGACATAGCTGCGTTTTTCAGGATAAATATGAAAACTGGTGGCAGGTTTCTACGATGTGGGTAGGTAAATATACCGGATTCGAACGTCGGGTCGGCTTATTTCCTGTGAAGTTTGATAAAGAAGGGCGAATGAAAGTATATACTCGCTTCGGAGAATATCCCTCATATATCCCGCAAAAGAAGTTCGATCCTGATAAAATCAATTGGACAGGTTGGAATCTTTTGTCCAAAGATAAGGAATGTACTGCTTCCTCGTTTGAAAAGGGAAAAGAACCTTCCAAAGCTGCCGATGAGGACATTCGTACATGGTGGGCTGCTCGGTATAAGAAACCGAATGAATGGTTATGTATGAATTTGGGAGGAGTAAAGACCGTGCGGGCGATACAGGTCAATTTTACCGAAATAGAGATCGATAAAAATTTAAAAGATGCCGATGATTATAATTTGTATAAGTTATATGTATCGAAAGATGGGAAAAATTGGACATTGTTGATCGATAAGAGTAAAGAAAAAGCCTTTACTCATGATTACGTAGAATTGGAAAAGCCGGTAAAAGCCGCGTATATCAAAATAGAAAGTATTTATAGTGCTAAAAACGGAAAGTTTGCCTTGTCTGATTTACGGGTTTTTGGAGAGGGCAACGGAAAGTTACCAAAGCGACCGGGAAATGTTTCTGTGTTACGGGATGGAAAGGATGATCGTTATGCTACTGTAAAATGGAATAAATCTCAGAATGCTGACGGATATATCGTACAATTCGGATATCGTAAGGATTTCTTGAATCAGACGATTCGGGTGAAAGATAAAGACAAGACGTCTTTAGATATTCATATTCTCATACCCGGACAAAAGTACTATTATCGGGTGGATGCATATAATGAAAACGGAGTGGTTGAGGGACGGAATATTGTGGCGGATTGATATGGAAAACTTGTTCGTTTTTTTCGATAAAAAATGTCTGTGCGAAATGTAAATAGATTTTAAAGGAGATTCTGAAAGTCCGATTTAAAGAGATAAACACCGTATCTGTCTCGGCGTTTGTCTCTTTATCAACTATGTTGTGACTTTTCTATAAATGAGCATTCGGATTATAGTTCATTTCTTGGGTTGCCTCTTTGACCTCTTCAGTTGTTGTCTTTTCGTTATCTGCTTTATCTATAGCCATTCCGGCATATTTTTCACTGGGAGCAATGCATTTGTTGATATATTCTGCACCACTGCCTTTCAACTTATCTCTGAATGTTTTTGCCGGACAAATATTGAGGCTCTCATCATAGCCGACTAATGCGATCTTTTTTGATTTGAGATCTGATTTTTTTAATAAGATGACAGCGTTCTTCCATTCGTCAGACAACTCTCCGGCTTGCCAGTTGGGAGATACGAAAACAAGGGTATCATAATTTTTTAGTTTTTCCTTTGTCATCGATATAAGAGGGAAAGTGTCGGACTGTTTGACATCCCATTTTTCAGAAGCCTCTTTAATCGTATTTCCTCTTTTTTCGATATGTGAGTCATAAAATATTGCAGTTTTTCCCATAAACTATATTTGTTTTTTGATTTATCGTTTATGTCAAAACAACTCATCGGTACAAAAGGTTTTTCTCTGTCGGGTTTCCGTAGCAATATTTATAGAAAATAGTATTTAATTTTTTGCCGACAACTGTTCTGTTAAGAATGTTTTAACTTCTTCTATCTCTATGTCTTTCGATATTATGCGTCTTTCGGAGTCCAGAATGTAGAAAGACGGGGAGAGCGGAGTGTCATAAAAATTATCATATCGGGATATATCCCTATCAGGATCCCATAAATTTGTCCAGTCTTGTAGTTTATGTTTCTGTATGAAAGAGCGCCATAAATTTATATCATCAGAGATATTGAATGCAACAATACTCAGTTCTTTCGGTGTATATTTTTTGTAAAGTTTATGCAGAGAAGGGATTGCTTCTTTGCAGTGAGTGCAGTCGGGATCATAGAAACAGATAATCATATATTTCCCGGAGAGATCTTTTAAATTTAATGTATCGCCTTGTGGTGTTAAGGCTGTGAAAAGAACGGCTTTTTCTCCGATCAGGCAGTGTTTTTTTAATTTTACGGTATATTTTAACCGTTCTATCCATCCCGGATCTTCATTTCCGAACGGTTGTTTTAAATAATACCGCTCTGCCAGTTTTACCCAAACGTTTTCCATCCACGGTATTTGACTGTCGATTGCCCGGTAGAATAAAAAATCCAGAGTCCATTGCTTTGCTTTATCGGATGAGCAGTTGTCTATCAACCGACAGCTTACATTGAATATTGTGTCAGGTTGTTGATAAATAACCGAATCCATGAAATATGCAAGCCGGTGAGAAAAGTCCGGAATATTGAAATCTTTATGATTCAAAAAATCTATGAATGTTTTTATATTATCTTGAGACACTGAGTATTTGTCAGAGGTTTTATTCTTTCCATTTGCTTTCGGTACAAGTAGGGAAAAAAATAAACAGATAAAAAATCCGACATAAGAAATCTTTTTCATATCCTGTTAATCTTTTATGGACTGATATATGACCGATTGTATGCGAGGACGAACATTCAGGGACATTAGAGCCGTATTCCAACGATGCGCATAGACCCGATTGCTTAAAAATATAAAAATCAAATCATTTTCCGGATCAACCCAAAATGCTGTTCCCGTATAACCTGTATGTCCATAAACACATTCCGGAGCTTCTTCGCAGGTTGGGTTTTTTTTCGTGTTTTGCATATCCGGCTTGTCGAAGCCCAATCCTCTTCGGCTATTGGGACTTTTGGTTTGAGTAAAAAGTTTAACCGAATTTTCAGTTAAGATACGTTTGCCGCCGTAAACTCCTTTGTTGAGCATCATTTGCAGTATTTTTGCCATATCGGTCGAATTGGAAAACAATCCCGCATTTCCACTTACACCTCCAAGAAAACAAGCCAGTTCGTCATGAGGATATCCGATCATAATCTGTTTTCGTAAAAATTCGTCGTTTTCGGTGGGTGCGATTTCTGATCTGTTTATTTTCAATAATGGTCGGAAAGTGGTTCTGTTGGCTCCTAAAGGTGCAAAAAGGTTTGTCATCAAATATTTATCGATACCATCTCCTGTAATATTTTCCACTGCTTTCTGAAGCAAGACGAAATTGAGGTCGCTATATCGGTATTTCTTATTTTCGAACGGTTTTATTTGGTAAATGGCATTTAGAATGGTATCCTTTAATGCCGGAGATGCAAATAAATTTTCAGCGATGGGGATCGTAAAATCTTTTTCTTTGACCGAAGAGAATAAGTCCGGACGAAGTTTGCTGTCTTTATGGGCGAATAGTTTTTTCTCAACCTGAATCCGGTAATTGATGTCTCGGCTGCCTTTATATAGGGGGGCTTTACCCGGAAGAGTATCTATCAGCAGCTTTGCGATGGGAATACCCGAAGGTAATCCGGTTTCGTGGAACAGGACTTTGCGAATTGTAATGTTCGGAGAGAATGTTTTCCGGATTTCCGGAATATAACGGCTGATTCCGCTGTTGATGTTGATTTGGTTTTTATCGTTTAACAACATGATTGCCGGAACTGTTGCGATTGCTTTGGTTATCGATGCGACATCATAAACATCTTCGGACCTTACCGGATGGGTATGGGCGTAGTCGAAATAACCGAAAGTACGGTCATAAACGATCTTCCCTTTTCTGGCAACCAGAATCTGGCATCCGGGAAAAGCCTTTTGTTGAATACCTTCTTTTATTATGGTATCGATTTTTTGTAAGATACGGCTGTCCATTCCGGCTTCTTCAGGAGTGGCATATCCTAAGCGGGTTATCGGAGTTTTCAAGCCTTCTCCCATAGCATATAAACCCTGTATGTTAACCGGCAATTTACCTTTTGCTTCTATACCTCCGAATAATAGTTCGGCTGCATATTCTTGAGCTAACGGAGTGCTTTCGTAAGCCATTATTACGGCTTCTGCATCGGGTAATATGTCTTTATATGCATTTAAAGCATAAGGAGATACGAAAAAGACAAGGATAGGGTGTTTCCCTTTGCAAGCTCGTTTTACGAGTTCGATATTTTCCTTTTTTTCAGAATATATGCCGATGATTATCGTATTATATTTTGATAGTTGCTGAATTGTTTCGTTGGTTAATGCCGGTTTCATACCAGCATATAGTAGTGAAGGGGTGACCTCTGCATAATTTTGAAGCATGTTTTGGAAAGAGGTTTTGGCTTTCACACCTACCGAGACAGCTCCGAATGTCCGTTTTTCGAGATCTGAAAAAGGGATCGTATTATTCTTATTTTCTAATAGAGTCACTGAACGGGCGAAGAGCTGGCGAGTGATTCGTTCGGCATTAGGATTGTTAAGCTCTTCGATAAGGTTTTCCGTTTTGATCGGTCGGTATCGGTTCAATCCAAGTATATATTTGTAATGCAATACCTTAAGGCATTTTTCTTCAATTATCTGGTGAGATATTTCATTATTTTCGAGAGCTTTCTCTAACCGTTCGATTTGAGTTCCCGGAATAATCGGTTTTAACAATATGTCATTCCCGGCTAACAATGCGGTAAGAGCTTGATCTGTATAAGACGATGCTCCTTTCATTTCTAAAGCGTCAGTAAAAGTTAATCCCCGGAATCTGAGTTTTTGTTGTAATAAGGTATCGACGATAACCGGAGAAAGAGAGGCCGGTAACTCTGTCGTACTGTCTAATGCCGGAATAAGCAGATGTCCGGTCATCATTCCGGATAATCCGGCATCGATATAATGTTTAAAAGGCAATAGTTCGTTTTTTTCAAGATGTATTTTGCTGTGATTGACGACCGGAAGTGTATGGTGAGAATCTTCGGACGTATCGCCGTGCCCGGGAAAATGTTTTCCGACAGCCATGATCCCTTCGCTTTCGAGACCTTTGGCGTATGCGATTGCTTTACGGGCTACCTGTTCCGGATTTTCACCGAATGATCGCCTTCCGATTACCGGATTCTGCGGATTGGTATTGACATCGAGTACCGGAGCGAAGTTTACTTGTATTCCCATTCTGCGACATTGACGTCCCATTTCTTTGCCGTAAGCATAAATAAGGCTGTCGTTGTGGATTGCCCCCAATGTCATATTGATCGGGAATTTTGTCGTATTCTTTAACCGCATGGCAAGTCCCCACTCACCGTCCATCGTGATCATGAGCGGAATTTTTGCCAGAGATTGGGCGTAATTGGTTAATTCCGCTTGTTTTTGTACATCCCCGCTTGTAAATAACAGACCTCCGACCTTGTATTCTTCAACATATTTGCGTATCAGTTCTTTGTTCTTTGCGGATGTGTTGACATCGACTGCCAACACAAAAAGTTGCCCGATACGTTCTTTTACGCTCATTGAGTCGAAAACCGAATCTACCCAATGCTCCATTCTTTGGAAATCTGCTTTTTTATAAAGATCAGGTTCCCGTTTTGCTTGTACGGGAAGTATAAAAAACAATATAAAAAGAATTGGCAATATTCGGTCTTTCATTGATTTGTTTTTTATTTTTCTTGAATGAGTCTGTTGTCCAACGAAGCTTTCAGTTTTTCTCCTTTAGCCGTTTTGTCTGCTATATATTGCAACATGACGTCTCTCAACCGCAAATCCAAATCGGTGCGTGACACTGAATTCTTAAACGGGATCAGTTCATCGTTGCCATTGGCGATGTAATCGATTGTCGCTATTGTGTATAACCGGGAATCATCGATTTTTTCTCCGTTGATTTTTAGTCCGTATGCTTTCCCGTCTTTCCCGATTTTTACTTCTACCTGTTTGCTTACTCCTTCACCTCCGCGACGGGCTATGATATCAAAAAGATCTTTTACATCTTTTCCTTTCAGAGTAATTACGGAAATGCTGTTTTCGAACGGGAAAATACTGAATATATTTCCGACCGTAATATCTCCTTCAGGTAAAGATGTGCGTATTCCGCCTATATTCATGACTCCGAAATCACATTTCTTTCCGGTATTTTTTTCTGCAGTTTCCACTAACAAATCGGAAGTGAAATTCGACAGACAGCTCTGAGGACGTTCTACGTCCATTGCTATTTCCGATTGTCCGATTATACGGGATGTGATACTGTCGACTTTTGTTTTGTAGATATTTATAATTTCGGCAACTGACGCATCGGGGGAAGCATCGAGCCTTTCTGTTACGGGAATGGTATATCCTTTGCTTTCTATGACTGTATAATGAGTCGCAGTACAAGCTGTGATAGTGTATAAAACGACTCCGACGATAATATATTTCAATGTATTCATAAATTCTTTTTATTCTTTTTCAACGGTTAACTCTATGATTCCGACGTTCAGACCGCTTTTGCCGGTTTGCCCGATAATAACATCTTTTCCTAATTTATTTTTTACTTTTTTGGCCACAGGCAATAAAGTATGCGTATGTCCGCCGATAATAACATCTATATTTTCGCTTTGTTCTGCTAATTTGATGTCATCAGGCACGTTTCCCGGCTCTTCAAAACCTATATGTGACAAGATGACAATGACGTTTACCCCTTTTTCTTTTAATTGTGCCGCTACTTTATTGGCTGTCTCGATAGGATCATGGAAGATGATGCCTTTAAAGTTTTTGGCTTCGATAAGACTTTCCGGATTTACCCCTAACCCTATAAAACCGACCGTAATGCCATCTATTTCTTTGATGACGTATGGTTTTATTTGAGAAGCCAGAGCCGTTTTGCTGACGTCGTAATTTGCATTTATAATATCGAATTTTGCAAGAGAATACATTTGTGCGAGGGCTTCTACTCCGTTGTCGAATTCGTGATTTCCTATCGTCCCTATTTCATAGCCTAAAGCGTTCATCAGTTCTATCTCGGGTTTCCCTTTGAAAAAATTAAAATAAGGGGTACCTTGGACGCAATCTCCGGCATCGACTAAAAAAACGTTTTTTTCGACATTACGAACACTATCTATAAGAGCCTTTCTTCTTAAAATTCCTCCCATGTCCGGGTCTTTAGAAGCTGATTTTGATGTCGGCTCTATCTGACTATGAGTGTCATTTGTGTGTATAAATACAATTTTTTTAGTTTCCGCCTGTAATGTCAACGTGATGAAGCTCAAAAAAAAGAAAGCGGATAGAATTTTTGTTCGCATGATTTTATTGTTCCTTTTGTTTTATTCTGATGACTTTCATTGCGAAAATAACAAACTTTATCGGGGCTGTGAAACCCAATACCGTTATTAACGTTTATTTGTTGTTAAGGAAGTTTGCTTGTTCGGTATTTCCGTTTGCAAAAAAAATCCCTTTGATTTGGTTATCTGGCAAATAAATTGTTACTTTGCACCGCTTTTCGTAATCTCTGGCAGGAGAAGAGTACCCTGTTACATTACGTTTCAATACAAACATTTTAAATAGCTATTAAAAATGGATCTGATTAAAGTTGCAGAAGAGGCGTTTGCTACCGGAAAACAACACCCGAAATTCAAGAGCGGGGATACGATTACCGTAGCATACCGTATCAAAGAAGGTAACAAAGAACGTATACAGTTGTATCGTGGCGTTGTTATCCGTATCTCAGGACACGGTGATAAAAAGCGTTTTACAGTTCGCAAAATGTCTGAAAATGTGGGAGTGGAAAGAATTTTCCCGATCGAATCTCCGTTTATCGACAGTATTACTGTAAATAAAATCGGTAAAGTGCGTCGTGCTAAATTGTATTATTTGCGTGCGCTTACTGGAAAGAAAGCCAGAATCAAAGAAAAGAGAGTGTAATTATTCTCAAGAAAGGCTATATAAAAACCGCTTCGGAAATACGAGGCGGTTTTTATTTTGTATTAGTCGTGGTTTGAGCAAAATTGAGGATTTCTGAGTAATTCAAAATCTTCATAAAATTATTTTTGTCCCGTTTTTAGATAAAATTTTAAGCAGGAATAATAACATATAACAACTTTCCGTGTATAAAAATATTTTCGTTTTTCGTACCTTTGTGTCGCATTCAGAAAACAGGTTATAATTATAAAACAGATACACAATGAAAAAGAAGGCGTTTCTTATGATTTTGGATGGCTGGGGTATCGGCGATCATGCGAAAGATGATGTTATTTTCAATACTCCGACACCTTATTGGGACTATTTATTGGCGACTTATCCTAATTCCCAATTGCAGGCTTCCGGTGAAAATGTAGGTTTGCCCGATGGACAAATGGGAAATTCGGAAGTCGGTCATCTTAATATCGGCGCGGGACGTGTCGTATATCAAGATTTGGTAAAGATCAATAGAGCTTGTGCAGATAATAGTATTTTGAAAAATCCGGAAATTATTTCTGCTTTTTCATATGCAAAAGAAAAAGGGAAGAATATCCATTTTATGGGATTGACTTCTGATGGAGGAGTACATAGTTCTCTCGATCATCTTTTTAAACTTTGTGATATAGCCAAAGAATATAATCTCGAGAATGTATTTATCCATTGTTTTATGGATGGCAGGGATACCGATCCGAAAAGCGGTGAAGGCTTTATAAAACAACTTTATGCTCATTGTGAAAAGAGTGCCGGAAAAATAGCGTCTATTATCGGACGTTATTATGCTATGGACCGGGATAAACGCTGGGAACGTGTTAAAGAGGCTTATGACTTATTGGTAAACGGAGTAGGTAAAAAGGCCGATTGTATGGTGAAAGCTATGCAAGAATCTTATGATGAGGGAGTAACCGATGAGTTTGTTAAGCCGATTGTCAATGCGAATTTTGACGGGACGATCAAAGAGGGAGATGTGGTTATATTTTTCAATTATCGGAATGACCGGGCAAAAGAGTTGACCGTTGTTCTTACTCAACAGGATATGCCGGAATTCGGGATGCATACGATTCCTAATCTGCAATACTATTGTATGACTCCGTATGACGCATCTTTCAAGGGCGTACATATCTTGTTCGATAAAGAAAATGTAGTAAATACATTAGGCGAATTTTTAGCTTCGAAAGGACTGAAGCAGCTTCATATTGCCGAAACGGAAAAATATGCACACGTAACATTCTTCTTTAACGGAGGGCGTGAAACTCCGTTCGATAACGAGGACCGCATTTTAGTACCTTCGCCGAAAGTTGCTACTTACGATTTAAAACCGGAGATGAGTGTTTACGAAGTAAAAGATAAACTCGTAGCAGCAATAAATGAAGATAAGTATGATTTTATCGTTGTGAATTATGCAAATGGCGATATGGTAGGACATACTGGAGTATATGAAGCTATCGAGAAAGCTGTCGTTGCCGTAGATGCTTGTGTAAAAGACGCTATCGAAGCAGCTAAGGCAAACGGATATGAAGCTATTATTATTGCTGATCATGGAAATGCAGACCATGCTTTGAATAGTGATGGCACGCCGAATACGGCACATTCCTTGAATCCTGTTCCGTTTGTATATGTGACGGAAAACAAGTCTGCGAAAGTGGAAAACGGAATTTTGGCAGATGTAGCTCCTTCGATTTGTCATATTTTGGGAATTGTTCCTCCTGCCGAAATGACGGGTAAGTGCTTGATTAACGATTAAAAAATTTGAAGGTTCGTAATTTTATATGCAATGGATAATAGGAATGTCCCTGTTATCCATTGTCTTTTAGTAAGAAAAATTTATGTTGCAGATACAAGATACGTTGGTTAGTTTTGATGTAGTCGAGAAAGAATTTATCTGCGATCTGGAAGCTTGCCGGGGTGCTTGTTGCATTGAGGGTGATGCCGGAGCTCCGATCGATGAAGAAGAGCGGAGAAAATTAAAAGAAGTATTACCGGTGGTATGGAATGACTTGACTCCTGCTGCTCATCGGGTAATAGAAGAACAAGGAGTTGCTTATATCGACGAAGAAGGAGATTTGGTTACCTCTATTGTCAATGGGAAAGACTGTGTATTTACCTGTTATGAGCCGGGAGGCATGTGCCATTGTGCCATAGAAAAGGCTTATCGGGAAGGGAAGACCGATTTTTATAAACCGATATCTTGCCACCTTTATCCTATACGTCTGACGGCTTATGATACTTTTACGGCAGTGAATTATAGCCGATGGAAAATTTGCAAGGCTGCTGAAGTTTTAGGTAGAAAAGAGGGGGTGAAAGTATATCAGTTTCTTCGAGAACCTTTAATTCGCAGATTCGGTCAGGAATGGTATGATGAGTTGTGCCTGACTGTTGCCGAATATGAAAGGCAGAAAAAGGGAAAGTGATATTTTGATTTTTTATGAAATAACCTCATGTAGCTTTGAGCAGAAAGTGGCATGAGGGATTTTTATTTTTATAATCTTGTATTTATCTCATGAATTAAATATTTTCCAATGGAAATTTGTTTTATTGAGAAATATATCTATCTTTGTAATATTGTTTTCTTTTGGAAAATATTATTACAGGAAATAAATAGGGATAATATGAAATATTTAATTGTAGGAGGAGTCGCCGGTGGAGCGACAGCTGCAGCTCGGCTTAGACGGAATGATGAACAGGCTGAGATTATATTGTTTGAAAAAGGTAAGTATATATCTTATGCCAATTGCGGATTGCCTTACTATATCGGTGGCAGAATACAGGATAGAGAAAAATTATTTGTGCAGACCCCTGAAATATTCGGAAAGCGGTTTAATTTGGATGTCAGGACAGAATCGGAGGTCATTTCTGTAGATCTCGGTCAGAAGAGAGTCCTGGTGCGTAACGGTAAAGGAGAAGAGTATGCCGAATCTTACGATAAGCTGCTTTTGTCTCCGGGAGCAATACCCGTACGTCCTCCTCTTCCAGGAATCGATTCGGAGGGTATATTCACTTTGCGCAATGTCGATGATACCGATGACATTAAGAAATTTCTCCAGACCCGAGACGTGAAAAAGGCGGTTGTTGTCGGTGGCGGATTTATCGGATTGGAAATGGCGGAGAATCTTTGGCATAATAATATACGTGTTTCTGTCATCGAAATGGCAGATCAGGTAATGACTCCGGTCGATTATTCGACTGCGGCTATAATACACGAACATTTGCGTCAAAAAGGTGTGGATTTGTTGTTGAATGAGAGTGTAATCTCTTTTGAACGAACTGCTTCCGGATTAAAAGTGAATTTTAAAAGCGGGCGGGTCATAGATGCCGATATGGTAATTCTGTCTATCGGAGTTCGTCCGAATAATTCGTTGGCTGTCAGTGCCGGGTTAAAAGTCGGGGAACGGGGAGGAATTGTCGTTGATAAATTTCTCCGGACTTCGGACGAGAGTGTGTATGCCGTAGGGGATGTTATCGAGTATCCGCACCCGTTGACCGGAAAACCTTGGATGAATTTTTTAGCAGTTCCTGCAAATCGTCAGGGGCGTATTGCTGCTGATAATATGAGTAAAGGAAATATCGTCGTGTATGAAGGCGCTGTCGGGACTGCAATTGCGAAAGTCTTTGATATGACGGTAGCAACTACCGGCTTGCCGGCTAAACGCTTAGCTCAGGAAAGCATTGATTATTGCTCTTCTATTACCCATTCGGGGTCTAATGCCGGTTATTATCCCGGAGCAGCACCTATGTCGATAAAAATAACTTTCGACCGACTGACCGGAAAGTTATATGGAGCTCAGATTGTAGGATATCAAGGTGTAGATAAGCGGATAGATCAATTTGCTCAGGTAATTAAGCATAATGGAACGGTGTATGATTTAATGACGCTGGAGCATGCTTATGCCCCGCCTTTTTCTTCAGCGAAAGATCCTGTAGCTATTGCCGGATATGTTGCCGGAAATATTTTGGAGAAAAAAATGAATCCGTTTTATTGGAGAGAGTTGAAGACTCTTGATCGAAATAAAGTAACGTTGCTCGACGTCCGTACAGCAGATGAGTTTGCATTGTGCTCTATCGAAGGGGCTAAAAATATACCGTTGGACGAATTGAGAGAACATTTGGATGAAATTCCTCGGAATAAGCCTGTATATGTATATTGTGCTGTCGGCTTAAGAGGGTATTTGGCTTCTTGTATTTTGAAAGGAAATGGATTTCGAGAGGTGAAAAATCTTTCGGGCGGATATAAAACTTATAGCGCAGTAATGCATTCTCTCTCTCCTGAAATTCCGCAGTGTGAACCGGATGCGGTCATTCAGGATATCGATAATCAGAAAGTGCAAAAGCCAGTTGGCGTCTTGACTGTGGATGCGTGCGGATTGCAATGTCCGGGGCCTATACTCAAACTGAAGAAAAGTATCGATGAGATAGCGCCGGGAGAACGTGTAGAGTTGATTTCCTCTGATCCGGGTTTCTTAAGAGACAGTGCTGCGTGGTGTAAGCAGACAGGACATAAGCTTATCGCTCAAACGGAAGCTTCGGGAAAATTCTCGACTGTAGTTGAAAAGAATGTGAAGAAAGATGTGGATGTTCAGTCGGTATGTAGTACTACTCCCAAAGGGAAAACTTTTATTCTGTTTAGCGATGATTTGGATAAGGCTTTGGCTACATTTGTATTGGCAAACGGTGCGGCTGCAACAGGAGGAAAGGTGACTTTGTTTTTTACGTTCTGGGGTCTGAATGTTATAAAGAAGGAGATAAAACCAAAGGTTAAGAAAGATATTTTTGGCAGGATGTTCGGATTTATGTTGCCTTCGAACTCTTTGAAACTCAAACTCTCTAAAATGAATATGGGAGGATTGGGTAGACGCATGATGCGCTTTTTGATGAGTAAGAAAGGTGTGGATTCGTTAGAATCTATGCGACGTCAGGCATTGGAAAACGGAGTAGAGTTTATTGCTTGCCAAATGTCTATGGATGTTATGGGCATACATCCCGAAGAGTTGTTGGATGAGGTTTCTGTAGGCGGAGTAGCTACATATATGGCTAAGGCGGATGAATCTAATGTGAATCTTTTTATTTAAGGAGTTATGAGAAATATATGTATTATGCGGGATATATACCGGGCGTTAAACGACTTCGAACGGGATTTTGAGAAAGTACATGGAGTAGGGCTGAATGAAGCGATGGTACTTTGTTGTTTAGAAAATGCATCTCTATCGTCCGGCGAAATTGCGGAAAGTACGGGAATGACTTGTTCCCATACTTCGAAAATGATAGGTTCGGTTGAAGGAAAAGGATTGATAGAACGTGTTTTAGGAGAACGGGATAAGCGTCAGATGTATTTTCATTTGACGGTAAAAGGTCGGGAATGTTTGCAGGGAATGGTTTGCGGAAGTGTTCCTGTACCGGATATTTTGCAGCCGATATTTGAAAGAAATTGTAACAGAAAGTAATTATAAGACAAGGTTGGTTATGAAAAATTTTGTATTCGCATTTTTACTGTTTCCTTTATTTGTGGCCTGTAATGGACAAAGTAAGCCGGAAAAAGAGAATGTTTCGGATGAGACACAATCCGTTTTAAGTAATGAGTCGGAAAATGTTCCGGTTCATCTGAACAAAGTACAGTTTTTGGATAAAGTGGCGGATTATGAAAAGAATCCGGACACATGGGTATATCGTGGAGATAAGCCGGCAATCATAGATTTTTATGCCACTTGGTGCGGTCCGTGTAAAGCTGTTGCTCCGATTTTAGATGATTTGGCAAAGGAGTATAAAGATCAGATTTATATTTATAAAATCGATACAGATCAAGAGCAGGAGTTGGCTGCCGATTTTGGCATTCGTTCTATTCCTTCGCTGTTATTTATCCCGATGAACGGACAACCGCAGATGATACAAGGAGCTATCGGGAAAGAAGAATTCAAGAAAATTATCGATGAATTTCTTTTGAAAGAATAACTAAGAGACCGTTTAATTTTGATCGTATCGGGTTTGAGAGCTTTTTTCAAGGATGTTTTTCTGAGAGTGAAAATGGGGAAGCTGTCCAAAAGAAAACGAAAAGATAATCTGATAAAATGCTCTTATTGGGAAGTGTAAAAAGACTCTGAAATTTTGTAATGAAAAGAGCCATATCCTTACTCAAAAATAGAATTTGATATGGCTCTTTTATGATTGTTGATTTTCAGTTTTGAAAATATTTTCGATTTCTCCTTTCAATAGGAGTGTTGATTTCTTAGTCGATAATATCAAAGCCCGTATAAGGAACTAATGCTTTGGGAATGCGGATTCCTTCCGGAGTTTGGTTATTTTCGAGCAGAGCCGCTACGATACGAGGTAAAGCCAAAGCACTGCCGTTAAGAGTATGCACCAATCGGGTTTTCTTATCATTGGTACGGAAACGGCACTTCAGACGGTTTGCCTGATAGCTTTCAAAATTAGAAACAGAACTTACCTCTAACCACCGTTTCTGTGCGGCGGAGAATACTTCGAAATCATAAGTAATGGCAGAAGTAAAACTCATATCTCCTCCGCAGAGACGCAGGATATGCCAAGGTAATTCCAGTTTTTCGACCAGGCTTTGAACATGAGCGATCATTTCGTCTAAAGCTTCATAAGAGTGGTCGGGATGTTGTATCTGTACGATTTCGACTTTGTCGAATTGATGCAGACGGTTCAATCCTCTTACGTCTTTTCCGTATGAGCCGGCTTCACGGCGGAAGCAAGCAGAGTATGCCGTATTTTTTATCGGCAAATCTTCTTCGTTGAAAATTACATCTCGATAAAGATTGGTAACCGGGACTTCTGCTGTCGGAATCAAATATAAGTCGTCTTCGTTACAATGGTACATTTGTCCCTCTTTGTCGGGTAATTGCCCTGTCCCGTATCCCGATGCCGCATTAACGACATAAGGCGGTTGTATTTCCAAATATCCGGCTTCCCGAGCATTATCCAGAAAGAAACTGATCAGAGCCCGTTGCAGACGTGCTCCTTTACCTTTATAAACCGGGAAACCTGCTCCTGTAATCTTTACACCTAATTCAAAATCGATCAAGTCATATTTTTTTGCCAATTCCCAATGGGGGAGAGCGTCTTCTCCCAAATCGGGCATAGGACCGCCTTCTCGTACGACAACGTTATCTTCCGCACTCTTTCCTTCTGGAACCATGTCACATGGAGTATTGGGTACGGATAACAAAATTTCCGTAATTTCCGCTTCAGCATTTTTCATATTTGCTTCGAGCGTTTTATTGTGTTCTTTTAGTTCGGAAACTTTATTTTTAACCGTTTCGGCTTCGGCTTTTTTCCCTTCTTTCATTAGCTGGCCTACTTGGGCGGAAAGAGTTTTCAATTCAGACAGACGAGTATCCAATTCTGCTTGAGACGTCCGTCTTGTTTTGTCCAGATCCAGCACTTTTTCGATCGCGTCTTTTGCGTCGAAATGTTTTTTTGCTAATTTCCGAATGATTTCTTCGGGATTTTCTTTAATAGCAGCAAGTGTTAACATATAACATAATGTTTTGTTCGTGAATAGATTAGGCAAGTAATTCTTTTACTTTTGCCGAGATAGCTTTTCCTTCGGCTTTCCCTGCCAGTTGTTTGGTTGCTATACCCATGACTTTGCCCATATCTTTTGCCGAAGTAGCACCGGTTTCGGCTATGATGGCTTTTAATGCTGTTTCCAGTTCCTCTTCTGTCATTTGTTGCGGCAAATACTCTTCTATGATTTTAGCTTCTGCTAATTCACCTTCCGCTAATTCCGGACGGTTTTGCTCGATATATATTTGTGCACTGTCCTTGCGCTGTTTTACCATTTTTACTAAAATCTTCATTGCTGTTTCATCGGGCAGATCTCCGTCCGATCCTTTTGCCGTTTTAGCTTCCAGAAATTCTTTTTTTACACCACGCAGAGCTTCCAGTCTCTGTTTGTCTCTTGCCAGCATAGCAGCTTTTATATCGCTGCTGATTTGATCAAATAGGCTCATTTGTTTGTAGTATTTAAGTTCAATTTATTTTAAAATAATATTCTCCCGTTCGGGTTATTATCCTTTTCGGAAGTTTGTACCGAAATTACGCTTTCCTGCTCTTCGGTTTTATTTTCCATTGCTTTTTCCAGCTGGGATTTGAATTGCGGGGTTCTGTTGTAAGTCGGGGATTTATCGATCATTTCCAGTATCGTGTCGTTATCCATTTGGTCTATCGACAAGATGGCGAATGAAGCCCGGGCTTTGGTACGTTTCATCTCATCGGCAGCCTTTTGCCCGTAGATTTGCTCTATAATATTTTCTTTATTATTCGGTATCTGTTCGTTTTTTTCTTCCGGATGTTCATCCGAAGGAATCTCCCAAGGATTTTCTATCTCTGCGTATTGCGGTCGGCCGGGTAATGCGCTTGATCCGAATCCTGTCGCCAGAATCGTAATTTTCATCGTATCCTTGAGTGAATTGTCGAATGCCGCACCCCAGATGACTTCGACATCATCGTTAAATTTAGACATGAACTCGTTTACTTCGTTCATCTCTTCCATTTTTACCTGATCTTGGTCTTCAGGGCTGAAATAAAGGTTGAACAGTACCCGTTTAGCATCGAATACGTTGTCATCGTTTAGAAGAGGAGAGTTCAATGCATCTTCGATCGCTTTGGTTACACGCTTCTCCCCTTTACCGTATCCGCTGCTCATAATGGCTACACCACCATTTTTCAATGTGGTTTTTACATCGGCGAAGTCGAGATTTATGCGCCCCTCTATCGTAATGATTTCTGCGATACTTTTTGCTGCGATAGTCAATGTATCATCGGCTTTGGCAAAAGCGTTCATAAAGTTCAAGTCCGGATAAATTTCCCGGAGTCGTTCGTTATTGATTACGAGTAGTGCATCTACGTTTTTCCGCATTTCTTCGACACCGACCCATGCTTGCTGTATCTTTTTCCGGCCTTCGAAAATGAACGGAATCGTTACGATTCCGACGGTAAGAATACCCAAATCTTTGGCGACTTTGGCTACGATCGGAGCTGCACCTGTTCCTGTTCCTCCACCCATTCCGGCCGTAATAAAAGCCATTTGAGTTCCGTCATTGAACAGTTCGGTAATTTCATCTATACTTTCTTCTGCAGCTTCTCTTCCTTTAGGAGGAATACCGCCAGCTCCCAATCCGGCTCCCCGGCCTTTTCCGATTTGCAATTTTCGGGGAATGTCCGAATTTGCTAAAGCTTGTCGGTCGGTATTACAGAGAACGAATGTAACATCCTCTATTCCGGTTTTGTACATGTGGTTTACGGCATTGCCGCCACCACCGCCGACTCCGATCACTTTAATGATCGAAGGAGAAGGGTTTCCTCCCTCAAAGGGAAGTGTATTATTTATGTCGATAGTTTCATCCATAGCCGTTGTGATTTTAATTTCATGAATGGTCTGAGATCAATACTCCGTATTAATTTTTTTTTCGAGGAGGGTTTGCATCTTCCTCATCTGTTAAAAAGTTTTCAGTAGAACTGATGACTTTATCGGTCATTTTTTCAATAGCCCCGAAAATATTCCATGATTTTTTCGGTTTTTTCTCATGTTCTTTCTTTTTCTTTTCGTCTGAGATTTCTTTATTTTCGGGCTTCTCCGGTTCTTCTACAGTCGGTTCTGTTTTTGGGGTGATAGGCTTCTCTACGCAATTCTCTTCACCTAATAAAAGCAATCCTATCGCTTGCGAATAAGCCGTCAAACCACCTTCTTGATGTCCAGAGAATGTAATTCCTTTTTGAAGATTACCCCGTTGTACCGACATTTTTGTTTCTCGGGCAAGAAGTTCGGGCAGTTCTTTCAGTAGCGATGCACCACCGGTTAAAATGATACCTGCCGATAACTGGTCTTTATATCCCGATTCTTTGATTTGTTCGACAATATTGGCAACGATTTCCTCAATACGGGCTTCTGTTACACGGCATAATTCTTGATAATTGATTTTAGAAGAATCAATACCTTCTATTCCGATACCTTTGGGTTCTTCTCCATTGTTGATGGCGCACCCGAAGGCCAATTTCAGCCGTTCGGCTTCCGACATCAGAATATTCAGGCTGCTGATGTCTTGTGTAATATTGCGTCCGCCGAATGGGATCGTCACTACGTATCTCAGAAAATTGTCTTTATAGATGGATAGTGTGGTTGTTCCTGCTCCGAAATTGATCAAGGCACACCCCAGACTCTTTTCTTCATCGTCTAATAAGGCGGCGGCATCTGCATGCACCGACATTATATAGCCGGCTATGGGAAGTTTCAGCCGTTCGACGATGCAACGGTTTATATTTTTCTTTATAGACGGACGTCCTACTACAAGCTGTAAATGGGCTTCGATTTCTGAGGCATAAGTGCCTTTAGGTTGAGTTTCCAAATGATTGTCGATTGTATATTCATTGGGAATGACGTCCATAATTTCTGCATTGGCGACCGGGAAACTCCGGCTCTCGGCATGCAGGGAGTTGATGATCATATCGGTAATAGGAGTATCTTCTGCCAATTGCCGGAAAACAGAATGACTGATCGAGTGCACCGATTGCCCGCCGACACCGACATATACTTTTGTGATCTTGAGAGAAAGCCTGTTTTCGAGCTTTTTGATGATTTTCTGTATTTTAGAGGCTGTATCTTCAACATTGAAGATGCATCCTCGCTTTATACAGCCGGCGGAGTCTTCTTTCTCCGTAGCCAGAATATTTAATCTGCCGTCTTCGTTTTTAACTCCGACAATCCCGACTATTTTTGATGTCCCAAGTTCTATTGCTACTATGTATTTCCCTGCTTCCATAACGGTTTATTTATCTCTTTTTGAACAAATCACCTGATTGTTATATTTCAGGTTGATTGTGTCATATTTGTTCCATCCTACTTTGGAAAGTGCTTGTTCGTATAAACATTGCAGATTCTCGAGTTTCTGTTCAAAGTTATCAATTTTTCCCAAAAGTATCAAGTTATCCCCAATACGAGGAATTAATTCTATCTCGTTGTTTTCCGTAACATATATTTGCTCGATCTGGGCATCCCAGAACGGGTTATTTTTCAGATAGACGGCCATCGGATATAGTTGCGATTTTGCGTAGGAATGGGTGATATATCCTGTTGCTAAAGGCAAATATGCTGTAAACGAAGATGTTGTCGGCATAATATCTCCGTTTTCATCGATGTAATACGATTCAAATCCGCTGATAATCCGCATAATCGGTACACGCTGTTCTATGTCTATGCGAATAATCCCCGACGGAGATTTATAACATTCGGCACGGGCTATTAGTTGATTCTTTTTGAGAATCTTTTCCATTTTTTCGGTGTTGATGCTACCTAATGGTTTGCCCGTAGGATCTATGCCTTCATCTTTGATCTGTTTTCTGATTTCCTGAACAGATGTAAAATGGGTATCGGTGCTATCCAACAAAGTGATTTCTATGCGTGAACATCTCTGCTCGTCATGTGCTGATGCATAAAAAACAAGGCTGGCAATCAGATATGCCGGCAATAATGAAACAAGTATGTATTTAAAAAACTTTTTCATTTAGAGTTCAGCGTGTCTCGTATTTCAGGAAGCATGCGGTCTATATCTCCGGCCCCCAATGTAATTAGGACTTCAAAGTTACGTTGTTTTATTTTTTCTAACAACATATCTTTGTGACAAAGTTCTTTATTTCTGCAAGTTACTTTATCAAAAATTATTTCGGACGTGACACCCGGAATCGGTTCTTCCCGTGCCGGATAAATATCCAGCAGAATCAATTCGTCCGCAAGAGACAGTGCTTTTGCAAATTGTGGAGCAAAATCCCGGGTACGCGTGTAGAGGTGGGGTTGAAAAATGACGCTGATTTTTTTCTCCGGGTAAAGTTCTTTAACGGATGAGATACTGGCTTTGATTTCATCCGGATGATGAGCATAATCGTCGATCATTACCAAATCATCTCGTTTTATCCAAAAATCGAAGCGTCGTTTTGCCCCTTGGAATGATGCGACGGCATTTTTTATATCTGTTGCCGATACACCGTTCAACCAGGTTATGGCCATTGCCGCAATGCTGTTTTCGATATTTATTTTTACAGGGACGCCAAGCTCTATATCTTTAATTGTCTCTTTTGGAGTTACAAAATCAAAAATGATTTGTCCGTTTCCGATACGGATATTTTGGGCATAAAAATCTCCTCCGCCATTCATAGAATAATGATAAACGGTTACTCCGTTTTGTACGTCGGGCCGAATCTTTATCCCCTTTTTTATGATAAGGACACCTCCCGGTCGTATCAATGTCGTGAAATATCGGAAACTTTCCAGATAAGCATCTTCGTTTCCGTATATATCTAAGTGATCGGGATCGGCAGCAGTAATTACTGCCATATACGGACTTAGCTGGTGGAAAGAACGGTCATATTCGTCAGCTTCGATGACTGTCAGATCGCTGTGATCGGAAAGAATCAGATTGCTGCCGTAATTTTTCAGTATTCCGCCGAGAAAGGCATTGCATCCTACCGGAGATTGTGCAAATATATGTGCCGCCATGCTGGATGTGGTCGTTTTTCCATGTGTTCCGGCAAAACATAACCCCTTGCTTGTACGGGTAATCATTCCGAGCAGCCGGGCGCGTTTTACGATTTCGAAGCTGTTTTCTTTGAACCATATCATTCCGGCATGGGATTCGGGAACAGCCGGAGTATATACGACCAACGTGTTTCCCGGATTTTTGAAATCGGAGGGAATCAACATCGGGTTTTCATCGTACACGATTTGCGCACCTTCTTTTATAAGCTCTTCTGTGAGGGGGGATGGAGTTTTGTCATATCCGGCAACAGGATAACCTTTGGCTAGGAAATATCGAATCAAGGCACTCATGCCGATTCCTCCTGCTCCGATAAAGTATAGTGATTTATAGTTTTCCATTTTTCTTGTTTTTAGTGACCAGTTCAAAAATAATGTTGGCAATGCGTGTCGCAGAATCTCGCTGCGCCATTTTTGAAATGTTGTCGCTCATGTTTTTTAATGACGTTTCATCTTGAACAGTTTTTAATGCTGTGTCTATCAATAGATTTTGGGCATCGCAGTCCCGTATCATCAGAGCCGCATTCTTTGTCGATAAGGCCTGGGCATTCTTTGTTTGATGATCTTCGGCTACATTTGGGGAAGGAATCAGTATTACGGGTTTCCCTAATAAGCAAAGTTCTGATATAGAACTCGCTCCGGCTCTTGATATTACCAAATCAGCAGCTTTATAGGCCATATCCATACGAGAGATAAACGGCATTTGTTTTATATTCTCCGGTTTTTTCTCATCCAGAACCTTTTTTGCCTGAGTATCATATCCTTTCCCGCTTTGCCAGATTAATTGTATATTCTGAGGAATTTTTTCTATTCCTGCAGCGATACTGTTATTGATTGTACGAGCTCCGAGGCTGCCTCCGATAACAAGAATTGTTTTTTTCGAGGGATCGAGATTGAAAAAACGAATAGCTTCTTCCCTGTTTATCGTATCGTTTTGTAATTCTTGCCGCACCGGATTCCCTGTGAGGATAATCCGGTCTTTAGGGAAAAATCGTTCCATATTTTCGTAGGCCACACATATTGCCTTCGCTTTAGATGCAAGTAATTTGTTGGTAACACCAGCATAAGAATTCTGTTCTTGAATCAATGTCGGAATGCCCCTTCGTGCAGCAGCCCATAAGGTAGGACCGCTGGCATACCCTCCTACACCTACTGCAATATCCGGAGAAAATGATTTTACGGTCTTATCTGCTAAACGGATGCTTTTGAATAATCTGAATAATACTTTGATATTTTTTAGCAGATGCTTGCGGTCAAAACCGCTGACCGGCAGTCCTATAATAGGATAGCCTGCAGCGGGAACTTTTTCCATTTCCATACGATTTTCTGCTCCGACAAAAAGAATATCGGCATTCGGACATTTGTTTTTAATGGCGTTCGCAATAGAAATGGCCGGAAAGATGTGTCCTCCAGTTCCTCCGCCGCTGACAAGAACTTTTATTTTTTTATCCATGATATTCATTATTTACAACATATTGGGATTCGGAGCAGAAATGTCTTCTGGTATTTCTGTTTCTTCTCCTGTCAATTCTTTTTCTTCTTTAATAGCGTCTTGGGTCGCATATCGGCTGATACTTAGCATGATCCCGAAATAAGCACACGTAATGATCGTCGATGTCCCTCCTCGACTTATCAAAGGAAGGGGCTGGCCGGTTACGGGAATGAGTCCCGATGCGACCGACATATTGACTATAGCTTGGAATACGATCATCATGGCAATACCCATGATCAGGAATGCAGGAAAAGCCCGGGTACATTTTTTTGCAATCATTCCGGCTCTTATGAGTAGGGACAGATAAAGAGCCATTACTACAACTCCGCCTACAACTCCCATTTCTTCGATGATAATCGCATAGATAAAATCGGAGTAGGCCTGTGGTAAAAAATCGCGCTCCCGACTGTTCCCGGGAAATGTCCCTATCGCTCCTCCATTGGCTATTGCCATGCGGGCATGGTGTACCTGATAATTCTTGTCGTTTGTTTTTACTGCATATTCCGGGACGTCGTTTCCATGAGAAAAATTAAGGATACGGGCTCGCCAAGTAGGAATACGATCCAGTACGGGTGTATTTTCAGGAATGTAGGGACTGATAGAGAACAGTACGATAACGAATCCTGCGAGTACTGCTACTAACTTGAATAGTTTTATCAATTCTACACGTCCGATCAGCATTAGGCAAAAACAGACCAGTCCTAATAGCGCCGATGTGGAAAAATTTTCGGGCAGAATCAACATGCAGAAGATACTGACTATGATGAGTATCGTTTTGAATGTGTCGGGTTGCACACCCCCCGGTACTTGTTTTTTTGCCAAAATGAATGATACGGTGATGACTACCGCCATTTTAGCTAATTCGGATGGCTGTAACGGAATTCCGCAGATTGTCAGCCAACGCTGTGCCCCGTTTACTTCTTCTCCGAAAAACATAGCGTAAACGAGCAGAATGAACGATAATGGCAACAATACTACCGGTATCAGTTTGAACCATTTATAGTGAAAATTATGAATAATGATGACCCCGATTGTCCCGCAAAAAAGAATGAGTGTGTGTCTGATTGTGGGTGCTAGATAATCTTGTATCTTGAAGGTCAGTGTACTGGTGGCACTATACATTTCTACTATTGAAATCATACAGAGCATCAGGTATACTCCCCAGATATATTTATCTCCTTTCAGAATCGATTTTACAGTATCCATAACTTTTTTTATTTAGTTATAAATTGCGTACACATTCTTTGAATTGTTCTCCTCGGTCCTCGTAACTTTTAAACAAGTCGAAGCTTGCACAACAAGGGGACAACAGCACGGTTTCTCCTTTTTGAGCACAAGCAAAAGCTTTATCTACGGCTTCTTTCATTGATGAGGCATCTTCTATATGCGGAACTTTCCCTTCAAAAAATGCGTGTAGTTTGCTGTTGTCGACACCTAAACAGATGATTGCATTTACCTTTTCTTTTACCAACTCTTCAATTTCGGAATAGTCGTTACCTTTATCTTTTCCGCCAAGTATCAATATAACTTTGGTACGCATGCTTTCGAGTGCATACCAGCAGGAATTTACATTTGTCGCTTTCGAATCATTGATAAATTCTACACCTCGTACACGGGCGACTTTTTCAAGACGATGTTCCACCCCTTTGAAATCTTTAAGCCCTTCCCGTATGTCTTCTTTTTTTATATCGAGAACTTTTGCCGAAATACTTGCTGCCATGGAATTATATAAATTATGTCGTCCTTGTAATGCTAAATCATCTTCAGTAATTGTCAGAGTATCGTTCGGAGCATCGATGACAATTTGGTTGTTTTCCGTGTAAGCCTTTACTCCTTCCTCTTTTTCTTCTGAAAAGGGATAGAGACGGGCTTTCAGGTCATGGGCCTTTAGTTCTTTGGTTATGATCGGGTCATCATTCCAGTAGATAAATGCATCGTTTGGGGTTTGATTTTGCGTAATTCTGAATTTGGCGTTGATATAATTTTGCATGTCATATCCGTATCGGTCAAGATGATCGGGGGTAATGTTTAGCAAAACTGCGATATCGGCTTTGAATTTATACATGTTATCAAGTTGGAAGCTGCTCAGTTCGATTACATAATAGTCGAAATTTTCTGTTGCTACCTGCAATGCCAAACTTTTGCCTACATTCCCGGCAAGGCCGACATTTAGTCCTGCATTTTTAAGAATGTGATATGTTAATAATGTTGTTGTCGTTTTTCCGTTACTCCCGGTGATACAAATCATTTTCGCATGAGTATATCTTCCTGCGAATTCGATCTCGGAAATTATAGGAATTCCCTCTTTTTGTATTTCTCGAATAACCGGTGCGGTATCGGGTATTCCGGGACTTTTTATTATTTCATCAGCATTGAGAATTTTTTCGATACTGTGACGGCCGTCTTCCCATTCTATTTCATATTTATTTAATAACGCCTTGTAAGTATCCTTGATCAGGGACATGTCCGAGACAAAAACGTCAAATCCTTTTACTTTCGCCAAAACGGCAGCTCCTGCACCGCTCTCTCCGGCTCCTAAAACTACAATTCGTTTATTCATTGATATATATTGTTTTAATATATGTTCTTTATCGCATTTTTAAAGTTACGATGGTAATGACCGCAAGTATAATGCCAATGATCCAAAACCGGACAACGATTTTTGATTCCGGAACCGGACGAAAAGGTTTTTGTATCAACGCTATGATTCCGGCATTTCCCGGTTTCTGGAAATGATGGTGTAACGGAGTCATCTTGAATATGCGTTTCCCTTCTCCGTATTTCCGTTTTGTAAACCGGAAATAGGCGACTTGAATCATTACCGATAATTCTTCTACAAGAAATATCCCGCAGAGAATGGGTATTAATAGTTCTTTGTGTATAATAATTGCGAATACTGCTATGATACCGCCTAAAGTGAGGCTTCCCGTATCTCCCATGAAAACTTGGGCAGGATATGCGTTGTACCATAGAAATCCGATCGTCGCTCCGATGAACGCACTGGCGAAAACCACTAACTCTTCTGTTCCCGGGATATACATGATGTTCAAATAAGAGGCATAAGCGATATGTCCTGATAGATAAGCGAGAATGCCTAATGTGACACCTATGATTGCCGAACTCCCGGTAGCCAGTCCATCGAGTCCGTCTGTCAGATTTGCACCGTTTGAAACTGCTGTAACAATAAAAATAGTTACTAACACGAAAATGATCCATCCGGCAGTTTGAGCATGATCTCCCATGAAAGAAACTAAATCGGCATAATCAAAGTTATTGTTTTTTAGGAATGGGATAGTCGTTTGTGTCGATTTGATATTTTCGGGCATATATCCGACAACTTCTTGATTATTGGCATCTTTTATAAGCACATTTTCTCTGATTACGACATTCGGGCTGAGGTAAAGGGTCAATCCGACGATAAGCCCTAATCCTACCTGACCGATAATTTTGAATTTCCCATGCAACCCCTCTTTATCTTTTTTAAATACCTTGATGTAATCGTCCAGAAATCCGAGTGTCCCTAACCACAATGTCGTGACCAGCATCAGTATCATATAGATGTTTTCGAGCTTTCCTACTAACAAGCATGGAATGATAATGGCGATGATAATGATAATGCCTCCCATCGTCGGAGTCCCTTTTTTACTCATTTGACCTTCGAGCCCGAGGTCTCGAATGATCTCTCCGATCTGTAAGTATTGTAATTTGTCTATGATCCGTTTACCTATGATCGTTGAGATGAACAGGGATAGAATTAGCGCCAATCCGGATCGGAAGGAGATATATTTAAACATCCCTGCTCCGGGAAAGTCTAATTGGTCGAGATATTGAAATAAGTAATAAAGCATTGTTTGTCGGATTTCTTATTTTTCTGATTGATCGTATTCTTTAAAAATTTTCTCTACTTCTTCTTTGTCGTTGAAATGGTATTTCACACCTTTAATCTCCTGATAGTCTTCGTGGCCTTTTCCTGCGATAAGTATGACATCTCCCGGCTGAGCAAATTGAGTTGCCGTCTTTATCGCTTCTCTTCGGTCGGAGATAGACAAGACCTGACGCAGTTGTTGAGGGGAGAGTCCGGCCCGCATATCCGAAAGAATATCTTCCGGTTCTTCGAATCGAGGATTATCGGATGTCAAGATTACACGGTCACTTATTTTAACAGCTTCTTGTGCCATTATAGGACGTTTGCCTTTATCCCGGTTACCACCCGCTCCTACGACTGTAATGATTCGGCCTTTTTTACCGACGACCTCACGTATTGATCCGAGCACGTTGGCTAATGCGTCCGGAGTGTGAGCATAATCGATAATTACCGTATATTTTTCAGGGGAATGAATGGTTTGGAAACGTCCAGCTACGGGTATAAGCATGCTGAGTTTTATCAGTGCTTTTTCCGGATTTTCTCCTAATAGGCAAGTTGCTCCATATACAGCCAATAAGTTATATGCGTTGAATTTGCCGACAAATTGAACTTCAACTTCTCTTCCGTTTATTTCGAGAGTCGTTCCGTCCAAACGGCTTTCTATGATGCGCCCTTTATAATCGGCCAAAGTTTTTAGCGAGTATGTGTGTTTTGCGGCTTTTGTGTTTTGCAGCATGACCATGCCGGACTTATCGTCCAAGTTGGTAAGAGCGAATGCGTTTTTTGGCAGATGATCGAAAAACGATTTTTTTGCTTTTAAATAAGCCTCTACGGTTTTATGATAGTCGAGATGATCCCGTGTGAGGTTTGTAAAAATTCCGCCGTCGAAATCTAATCCGGCTATACGTTTTTGATCGGCAGAATGAGAACTTACTTCCATAAATGCATATCTGCATCCGGCGTCTACCATTTCCCGTAATAGTTTGTTCAGGGTGATAGGATCGGGTGTCGTATGTGTGGCCGGGACGGCTTTTTCGTCTATATAATTGCAAACGGTCGAGAGCAAACCTGCTTTTTCTCCGAATAAGCGGAACATCTCGTATAACAGTGTTGCAATAGTTGTTTTGCCGTTAGTACCGGTAACTCCGACCAATGTCAATTGCCGAGACGGATTTGCATACCATTCGGAGGCTAATAATCCTAATGCTTCTTTACTGTCGGATACTTGAATATAAGTTGTTGTCGGAGTTATGTTTCCCGGCATTTCTTCACAGACTATTGCTGTCGCTCCTGATCCGATTGCTTTGTCGATAAACTGGTGTCCATCGACGGCAGTGCCTTTTACGGCAACAAAAAGGAAATCTTGTTGTATGTTTCTTGAATCGGAATCTAAACCGGAAATTTCTTTATTTGTATTTCCTGATATTTGTTTGACCGGAATTGCTTGTATTAATGATTCTAATTTCATAATTGTTTCTGTTTTTTTATCCGACACTATTTTAATGTCAACGTGATTCTTTGACCTTTAATTAAGCGAGCTCCTGCCGGAATCGATTGTCCGACGACTTTCCCTTTTCCGGAAATTGTTACATGAAGTCCAGCTTTCTCCAACAAATATATGGCATCTCGAGCTCCCATCCCTTTGACAGAAGGAATCGATTCTTCTGGTGTTTTTATCCCGTTTAAAATAATTTTATTTGAATGGTTTGCCGTTTCTACCCATGAACACTCTTTAGCATAATCTTCATATTGAATTTTCAATAAATCGCAGGCAAATGTCAATTTCTGAAAATTCCCGTTTTTGATATATGGGATGAGGGGGTGGAGCGTATCGGGATGCTGTATGACGACAGAAGGGTATAATCCTTGAGCGTATATTTGTTCTGCAATACTCCGAACTATAGCTCCGGACATAGAGCCTCCCGACGGATAACCCTTATGAGGGTTGCTTACTAAGACCATGCATGTATATCTTGGTGTCCCGTCTGCCGGAAAATATCCGCAGAATGAGACTCTGTGCTGTTTCCCATTACCTCGGTATCCGGCTGCTCCTTGGGCTATTTGAGCCGTTCCTGTCTTTCCTGCAATTTTTACATAATCTGATTTTACCGGACCTGCTGTTCCCTTTTGAACGACATCGGTCAGCATTTGCTGTATCTGTGCTAATGTTTTGGGTGTACAAATCTGAGGGTTGATGGTTTCTGTTTTTTTCGTTTCGATAATAACCCCGTCTTTACTGATTTCTTTGACGAAAATAGGCTTGATCATTTTTCCCCCGTTCGCAATGGCGTTATAGAACATTAGCGTGTATATAGGCGGTATTTGTATCTCATAACCGAATGTCATCCATGGCAAGGTCGTTTTATACCATCGGTTCTTGTCTTTGATCGGATGTTTGATTTTGGGTCGTCCTTCACCGGGGATATTGAGGTTTACAGGTGTATTCAGTCCCATAGCATATAGTCTGTCGACAAAGTCTTGCGGGCGTTTTTCGAATCCTTTCAGGATGATTTTTGCGATTCCTATATTGGACGAATACCAAATTGTCTGAGCTGCACTGATGCGATGATACCCGCCTCTGTGAGCATTGTGGTCGGTCATTCGAGAGCCTGCATACATGAAGATACCGTTTCCGACATCTATAGTATCGTCGGGTTGTATGATGCCGGCATCCAAGGCTACCATCATAGAGACGGTTTTAAATGTTGACCCCGGCTCTACTTCATCTGCAACAGCGTGGTTGCGAGTTTCTGCGTATGTCCCGTCCGGCATGCGTCCGATATTTGTGATTGCTTTTATCTCTCCGGTAGCAACTTCCATCACGATTGCCGTGCCTGATTCAGCCTCAATTTCCGAGAGTTTTTCGACAAGAGCCTTTTCTGTAATATCTTGAATTTTTATGTCTATTGTCGTGCGGATATTTGCCCCGTTTATCGGTTCGATATTAGTCATGTTTACCCAACGTCCGCGTATTTTTTGTTTTGTTCCGCGACCTGGAGTCCCACGTAATAAAGAGTCATAGGCAAGTTCTATCCCGTTTTTTCCGCCTTTTTCATATTCTCCGTAAATATCTCCGATTGTACGGGAAGCTAAAGATCCGAAAGGTTTTATCCTCCGGACCATTTGCTTCGTATAAAATCCACTTTTATTAGGTCCCATTCTGAAGAGCGGGAACTGCTTTATCTCTTTCAAATCTGTATAGGAGACTCTTTTTCGATAAACGGGATATTGGCGGCTTTTAGAACGGTATCCTTTCAATAAATGGGCTTCATATCCGGCAGGAGTGCGATCTCCGAGTTTTTCTGAAAGAGCTTTGCTCAAAGGTGTGATGTATTTCATGAGCGTGTCCCGTTTCAATCCGTCGGCTTTGAAGTCTATGTACAAATAGTATTGAGGAACGGTACTAGCCATTAATCGTCCGTCTTCTGCCAGAATATTGCCTCGTTCTGGCAGAATCGTTATATTTTCGATTTTTAGAGAATCTGCTTTTCGTTGCCAGTGCTCTCTATCGATAAAAGCAGTGCGGCCTACCTTATAAAGTATTGCACAGCAAATGAATACGATTAATAAGGTAATGATAATATATCGAAATATGATGTTTCCTCTATCGGTTGCCATGATTTTTCTTTACAAGTTTAAACGGGGGCTGTTTTGACTCATGCAGATCAAGACCTTTCGATTCTATTAATTTCTCGACTTGCGATTGACGGCTGCTTCCCATTAATTTAGAAGACAATGTCAGGGCTTCATAACGGACATCGACCAACTGCTTTTGTAATTCACCGATCTGGGTGATTTTTTGCTGGCAGGTATATCTGTTGCTGATATAAATGAAAAGTAATATGACAATTACCAGAATGCGTTTCCATTGGCGAATAAGGATGTCATTGGAAATGAATCGTCCCAGAAAAATATCTTTTACATGAAGTCCCTGAAAAAGATCTCTGATACGAAATCCTTTTTTGTCTTCCTGAACTTCTTGATTTTTCTCCGTTTTTATATTTTCTTCCATTTGAGTGGATAATTTTCTTTAGAAAATTTATCTATTATATTTTTTCCGCGATACGCAATTTTGCACTTCTTGACCTCGGATTTCGTTCTATTTCTGCATCAGACGGGGCGATCACTTTGTTGTTTATCGGTTTAAAAGGAGTATTAATTCTTCCGAAAAAATCTTTTTCGGCTTTTCCTTCGAAATTACCGGTCTTGAAAAAATTCTTTACCAATCTATCTTCAAGAGAATGATAAGTCAGAATAGCAATACGCCCTCCGGGTTTTAATAACTCGGCTGCTTGTGCCAGCATTTTACGGAGGCTGTCCATTTCGTGGTTTACTTCGATGCGTAAAGCTTGGAATAATTGGGCCAATTCTTTTTTTTCTTGTTTCCGGTTTATGAACGGATGTATTATCTCTAAGAGATTTTCAATATCCGTTATTTTCCCTCCTGTCCTTTTTTGGACAATTGCTGCAGCTATTTTCCGGGAGGTTTTTAATTCTCCGTAAAGGTAAAATATATCCGATAGTTTTTCTTCATCATAATTATTTAAAATATCAATGGCAGAAATTCCTGCCCGATTGTTCATCCGCATATCCAGTTTCCCGCCGAAACGAAAAGAAAAGCCTCGCTCAGAATCGTCGAAATGATGAAATGAAACACCTAAATCCGCTAATAGTCCATCGATTTTTTCGACATTGTAATAATGCATGAAATTCTTAAGAAAACGGAAATTGCTACGGACAAAAGTGAACCGGCTGTCGTGTAAGATATTCTGCTCTGCATCGGCATCTTGGTCAAATCCGTATAGGTGTCCGTCATCATCCAGGCAGTTTAGTATCGCTTTAGAATGTCCTCCTCCTCCGAACGTAACATCGACATATGTTCCGCTCGGTCGGATATTCAATCCTTCGATACATTCATTGAGTAATGCAGGTATGTGATATACAGTGCTTTGCATAAGTTCTTGATTGCCGATAAATATGAAATAGTTTTTAGACGATAAAGGTATGAATAATTATTTATAGGAGCTTTATTTTTTTATCAAAAGTTATCAACAAAATATGGCTTTGCAAGGGGTTGTCGGATAGTGGGTTATTGTAATGTTAAACAATATGTGAAAATTGTTTTTTTTGATGTAAAATCTTCGGAAAAAACGGCATTCGATATTGAAAATTTTAAGAGATAAGGAATGAAAATTAAAAAAATAAGAATGAAGCTCAAGGGAGTTAAAGAAATATATGCTATTTTTGTTCCTCTTTTTATGGATAAAATGGAAAAGGAAGAGCCTATACAGATTGATATTGAAAAGGTTATTAAGAAAAAAGCTCCTGAGGTCGGGAAAAAAATTCCCGGATTTGTATATCGTTTCTTGGAAAAGACGATTTGTCAGGAGCAGATGAATTATATTCTGCGGGAATATGCCGATTGCAAAGGCGTTGATTTTGCAGATGCTTTGTTGTCGGAGTTGAATGTAAAGGTGAAGTTGGAGGGAGAGGAGAATATTCCTGCAGAAGGTAAATTTACGTTTGCATCGAATCATCCTTTGGGGGGATTGGACGGTGTTTCTTTGGTATCTGTGTTCGGGAAAAAATACAACTCTCATATTAAGGTTCAGGTAAATGATCTGTTGATGAATGTAGCGCCTTTAGCTCCTGTGTTTTTGCCGATAAATAAGCATGGACGTCAGGCGAAAGATGCTGCCGATGTACTGAAGAATGCCTATGAATCGGATGATCAAATGTTCGTTTTTCCTGCAGGATTGGTATCCCGACGACAAAAAGGTCGAATTTGTGATTTGGAATGGAAAAAAGCATTTATTTCTAAGACTATCCAATTTCAGCGGGATGTGATTCCTATCTATTTCGAGGGATTAAATTCCGGTTTTTTTTATCGGTTTGCTCGTATTCGTAAGAAACTGGGATTGAAATTTAATATAGAAATGATATATTTGCCGAGTGAAATGTTTAAAAGTAAAAACAAAACATTTGTGATACATATCGGTAAGCCTATACCTTGGCAAACTTTTGATAAATCGAAGAGTCTTTTTGAATGGGCTCAGTTTGTGAAAGATAAGGTGTACGAATTAAAAAAATGATAAGAAATTCATCAGTGATATTATGGAAGAAATTATAGCGCCGATAGATAGAGACCTGATCAAAGCCGAACTTACTCCGGAACGCTTTCTTCGCCATACTCGTAAAGGGGGAAATGATATATATATCGTCAACTGTTTTAATGCTCCTCATACGATGAGAGAGATAGGACGGTTACGGGAGATAGCATTTCGTCATGCCGGTGGTGGGACAGGAAAGGAGGTCGATGTAGACAGGTATGATCTGATGGATGAGCCGTGCCAGCAGCTTTTGGTATGGAATCCGGATGCTGAGGAAATATTGGGCGGTTATCGGTTTATATTGGGAGAAAATGTCCGTTATGATGAATCCGGACATCCAATAATCGCGACTTCTCATATGTTTGATTTTTCTCAGAAATTTATTGATGAATATATGCCCAGCACTTTGGAGCTGGGGCGATCGTTTGTGACATTGGAGTATCAATCTACCCGTTCGGGTTCTAAGGGTTTGTTTGCGTTAGATAATCTTTGGGACGGTTTGGGCGCTTTGACGGTAGAATATCCGCAAATCAGATATTTTTTTGGTAAGGTGACGATGTATCCTACTTTCTCTGCAGAGGGACGCAATATGATTCTTTATTTCTTGAATAAGCATTTCCCGGATCCTGATCATTTAGTCTGGCCGAGAACGCCTTTGGAGACCAACATGGATTATGAAAAAATGTCCGGACTGTTTAGAAACGATGATTTTAAAGAAGATTATAAAGTCTTGAATCAATATGTAAGATCTTTGGGATTCAATATTCCGCCTTTAGTAAATGCTTATATGAGCTTATCTCCTACGATGAGAATGTTCGGGACGGCTATTAATGATGAATTCGGAGATGTGGAGGAGTCGGGAATATTGATTGCCGTAGATGAAATTCTGGAAGAAAAAAGAAGCCGGCATATCGAAACATATGATAAATCAAATATAAAGATAATATAATCGAAGTTGTATGAAATAGGTCTGTAAAAGGACATCTTATCAAGATGTCCTTTTTGCTTTTATATTTAATTTGTTTATGGATATATTGTTGGATGTACATACTCATACGATTGCGAGCGGTCATGCATTCAGTTCTTTGCAGGAGATGGTGAAAAGTGCTGCTGAAAAACGATTGCGGTTATTGGGAATAACAGAGCATACTCCCGGTATTCCGGGAACATGCGATCTGATTTATTTCAGGAATTTGCATGTCGTTCCCCGGAAAATGTATGGCGTAGAGTTGCTGTTAGGTGCAGAAACCAATATCGTAGACTATAAAGGAAATGTGGATTTGCCGGAAGATTACTTTTCTTTTTTGGATATTTGTATCGCAGGGATACATTCTTTTTGTTATTCTTCAGGAACGGCAGATCAAAATACCGATGCGGTGATCGGAGCTATAAGCAATCCGCATATCGATATCATAAGTCATCCCGGAGATGGAACTGCTCTTTTGAATTTCGAACCGATTGTGTTGGCATCTAAAGAATACGATACATTGCTTGAAATAAACAACAGTTCTTTAAATCCTGTCCGTAATAAGAGTGCTGCACGTAGAAATAACTTGGAGATTTTAAGGTTGTGTAAAAAGTATGAAGTTCCTGTTATTCTCGGCAGTGATGCGCATATATCGTTCGATATCGCTCGTTATGACAGATTGTATGATTTATTGAGAGAAGCCGAGTTCCCGGAAGCATTGGTGATGAATGATAAAGTAGAAGAATTTAAAGCCCGGTTGAAACGGGTATAAATTTTTGTGTTCTTGCCGTTTTATGGACTGTTCGAAATTTCCGATGAAAAATATGAAACAAAACCGTATATTTGTAGTTATTACATAAAAGTTATAGACAGATGGTTGCTCGGAAAGTAAAGTATTGTATGGGGGCGGTTTTGGCTTCGTTATTCGTTTTTTCTGCTTGTAATTTGCAATCGGGACGTATCGAAACTGTATCCCTTATTCCGGTTTGGTACGGAGATAGCTGTTTATATATAAACGCTGAAGATAAAGTGGAGTTTAGCGGACTATATCCTTCGGTTTCGCTTTTCCGTGAGGATATTGCTTTGGTACAGACAGCCGAACGTGACGCCCGTATCGGGTTTATTGATAATTCCGGAGAGTTTGTTCTTCCGGCTGTTTATAAACAAGCTACGATCTTTCGTGAAGGAATGGCTTTTGTAGTTCGTCCGGGAGAAGCGCCTTGTGCTATTAATCAAAAAGGTGAATTGAAATTTACACTTCGAGATGCGGAAAGTGTAGAGACTTATCATGAAGATATGGCTCTTTATTCGGTTAGGGAAAAAGGAAAGCTTCGTTATGGATATGTCGATAAAAGAGGAGAAACTATAATAGATCCGGTTTACTCCGGAGCAATGTCTTTTTCTCAAGGAAAAGCAGCTGTCCGGGATGCGAAAGGGAAATGGGGTTTTATAGGTAGAAACGGAGAGGCGGTTATTGAATGCCGTTATGATGAAGTAATGCCTTTTAATGATCGAGATGCGGCTTTAGTGAAAGAGAACGGTTTGTGGGGAGTTATCGATAAGAAGGGGAGATATATTATTGACCCTCAGTTTGAGGTGATGCGTAATGATGGAAAATGGTTTCAGATAAAGTCTAAAGAAAATCTGTGGGGCTGGTGTGATCTTGACGGTGAAATAGTAATTACTCCTCGTTTTGAAAAAGCTTTTGGCTTTTTTGACGGAGATAGAGCTCCTGTGCTCTTTGAGGGGAAATGGGCGTATATCGATAGAAAGGGGGTTGTTGTTATTAAACCCCAATTCGATCGGGCTCTTCCTTTTGTCGGGAATTTAGCCGCTGTTTGGGTCGGGAATTATATCGGATTTATAAATAGGGAAGGCCGCTATGAGATAAATCCCCAATATAATGGTCTGAGTCGGGACTATGAAGCGAATGCTGTGTGGGGAATATCTTGCTATGAACGTGTTACTACAGGCAAAAAGTAAGAAACTTTTTGCCTGTAATTACAAGGTTTAAAGGTCTGTTTAAATTTTATTCGGGTCTGGTTTGTGAATTTTTAGAGAAATCCCGTTCTTCATAAAAAGAAATAGCTTCTCTCCATGCATCGGAAATTTCTTTTGCCGAAGACGATTTCACATCAAAGCCGACCAAGACCGTTTCACAAGTCGCTTTTATCTCTTTTGTCTCGATATTTATGATTCGTTGGGCAACTTTCAGGCTTTTGTTTCCGATAGATATTGTAGCGGTCTGCACGGCTATTTTTTCATGCATGAAGACCGGTAGTAAAAAATTTGCATTGATATTCGCGATGATAAGATCTGCATCATTCCAGTTGATAGGACTTCGTTTTACCTCTTCAAAATAACGGGCTTTCCCCAAATCATAGAATGTGAAATAGATAGAGTTATTTACGTGTCCTAAGGCATCGATGTCGTTGAACCTGAGTTGTACGGGTAACGTATGTTTGAAAATCATGTCTTGCATAGAGTTATCTGAATATTATGTTTGTTATAATTTGACGTCCTACTTGTTTATTTAGTCTGTCCATCAACATATTCCGGCACATACTGAGTTCGCTGCGTAATACAGAAGATGAGAGATGTACATACAGAACACCCCGTTGAATATAAAGTTTGGTCGTATAAGACGCGACTTGTTCGCCCAGCAGAGAATTCCATGCCTTTATAAGACGGGTTTCGTCTAACTTCAAATCAAGATTTTGTTCTTTGAGTACTCGGTCGATGATTTCTCCGATAGATTGGGCATCTTGCTTTTTCATTTTATTTCTCCTCCTTTAAACTCTCGATATTTCCCTGTATTACCTGATAAAGATGAAAATCATGTCCGGTTTTACGGATAATTTCGTCGAGATATTCCCGGTTGGTATCTGTTATGAAAATTTGCCCGAAACGCTCTTCTGAGACTAAAGAAATGATACGCTCCATCCGTTGGGAGTCTAATTTGTCGAAAATGTCGTCCAATAGTAAAATCGGAGAAGTGAATCCGTTCCGGTTCAGGAAGTCGAATTGGGCAAGTTTCAAGGCGATCAGAAAAGTTTTATTCTGACCTTGTGACCCGATTCGTTTCATGGGATATTCTCCCAATGTCATTTCCAGTTCATCTTTATGAGAACCTCGAGTGGTGTAACCTAAAATACGGTCACGTTCTCTTATTTCTGCCAATTGGGCGAATAGCTCTCCATGTTCGTGATGTGACCGATAAGATAATCCGACCGATTCATTACCGCCGGATATATAAGTATAAAATTCTTGGAAAACCGGTATGAATGTGGATAAAAACGATTTCCTTTGTTTGAAAATCTCTTCTCCCGTAACAGACATCTGTTCTTCCCATATTTCATATAAAGCGGCATCTTTGATCTCTTGCTTAAGCAAAGCGTTCCGTTGAGCTAAAGCTTTGTTATAACGAATAAGCGTATCGAGGTAGTTCTTGTCGAATTGGGAAATTACAAGGTCTAAAAAGCGTCGTCGTTCGTCACTTCCTCCCAAAATAAGATCTGAGTCGGATGGCGAAACCATAACCAAAGGAATGAATCCGATGTGGTCGGATAGCCTGCCGTATTCTTTCTTATTCCTTTTGAACTGTTTTTTTTGACGTTTTTTCATCCCGCAATATACTTCTTCTTCATTTCCGTTATTATCATAATACCCTTGTAACATAAAAAAGTCTTCGTCATGGCGGATGATTTGCGAGTCGGCTATGTGAGAGTAGCTTTTGCAGAACGAAAGATAATAGATCGCATCCAACAGATTTGTTTTCCCCATACCGTTATTCCCTAAAAAGCAGTTGATATTTGGGGAGAACGAAAGATCTGCCTGTGCGATATTCTTGAAATTGATAATGGATAACCGTGATAAGATCATTCGTATATACGTTTGAAATGCAAACGTACATAAACTTTTTTATTCTAAGGGGAATTTGGTGGTTAAAACCCGATAAAAAACAAGATATTAAGGGGGTAGATGTAAAAAAATGAGATGGAAATTTCATTTATAAATATAATTAAATTACTTTTGTCAACCTAAAAACACATGCTTAAAAATTTATACGCGAAATAAAATTAAAATCATATGTCAAAAGAAAAACTTGAACACGACGAACTTGATAAGGTAAATGAGGTTTTGTCGTCCTCCGAACAATTTGTTGAAAAATATCAAAAGCCTTTGTTGGTTACCGTATTGATCATTATTCTTGTGGTAGCCGGTTTCCTTTCGGTACGACATTTTTATTTCCAGCCCCGTGAAGTGAAAGCTCAGGCTGCGATGTACAAAGGGGAAATTTATTTCGCTAAAGATTCTTTTGAATTAGCTTTGAAAGGAAATGGTGCAGATTTTGTAGGGTTTGAGGCAATTGCCGATGATTATTCCTCTACAAAAGCGGGAAATTTGGCTGCGGCATATGCCGGTATTTGTTATTATAACTTGGGCAAAGATGCGGAAGCTTTGGCGTATTTGAAAAAATTTGATGGTGATGATGCATTTTTGTCTCCGAATATTGAAGCTATGATCGGTAATTGTTATGCCAATATGGACCAGTATGATGATGCTATCAAGGCTTTTGAAAAGGCTGCAAAAAAGGCGGATAATGAAATGGCTTCACCTGTATTTTTACAAAAAGCCGCTACCGTAGCCGAAAAGATGGGAAATTATAAGAAAGCTCTGGATTTTTATCAGAAGATCAAAGATGAATACTCACAATCTATGATCGGTCGTGATATTGATAAATATATAGAAAGAGCTAAGGCTCATGTAAAATAAACCTGAATCATATATTATAAATGAAAAGCCGCCTTTCTCGGGTGGCTTTTTTTAACAAGTTGAATATATAAATAAAAATTTTGAAGATATATGGCGACAGCTTATCAAAATTTATCCTCTTATGATCCGGCTACAGTCCCTGATGCAAGTAATATGCGTGTAGCGATCGTTTGTGCTGAATGGAATGCGAATATTACCGAGAACCTTCTTGAGGGAGCTTGTAATACGCTTGAGAAGCATGGTGTGAAAAGCGACAATATATTTGTCGGTCGTGTGCCCGGGACATTTGAGCTGACTTTTGGTGCTCAACGTATGGCTTCTTTTTATCATCCGGATGCCGTAATTGTATTGGGATGTGTCGTACAGGGAGATACCCCTCATTTTGATTATGTGTGTCAGGGAGTGACATCGGGTATAACTCATTTAAATGAGGTATTGGATATTCCCGTGATTTTCGGAGTGTTGACTACCGGAAATATGCAGCAGGCAATAGATCGTTCAGGAGGAAAATATGGGAATAAAGGAGATGAAGCAGCAATAACAGCAATAAAAATGCATGCTTTTGCTTGCAGATTAAAATAATTTGATTACCTTTGCTCCGCAATTAAGAAAAGGGGCGAATACCAGAGTGGCCAAATGGGGCAGACTGTAAATCTGCTGTCTTACGACTTCGGTGGTTCGAATCCATCTTCGCCCACTTTTTTAGATTGTATAAATGCGGGAATAGCTCAGTTGATAGAGCATTAGCCTTCCAAGCTGAGGGTCGCGGGTTTGAGTCCCGTTTCCCGCTCACAAGAAAGCCGGTGGAATATTCCAACCGGCTTTTTTATATTGCATTTGTGCAAATCTGATTTAATGGTGGTATTCTCGGTTGATGATATCGAGGTACAAAAAAAGACGATTCGAAGAATCGTCTTTCGTTTTTTTTAATCTTGATTATATTGCTTATTCAGCAGGATGAATAGCTCCGGTCGGACAAGCGTCAGCACAAGTTCCGCAATCTGCGCAAATTGATGGGTCGATTTTGTAGATATCGCCTTCAGAGATAGCTTCTACCGGACATTCGCTGATGCAAGTTCCGCAAGCAATACAATCGTCACTAATAACGTAAGCCATTGTTTCTAAGTTTTAATTGATGAATTAGTACTAATTATGTTCTGCAAAAGTAGTAGTTTTATCGGTTCATTCAAATAAAAAAGGACTTTTTTGTTTTGGCGTTTACTGACAGGTATTGCCAAAATGTTATCTTTGCAGGCAATAAGAGGAACTTTTCACCGTTTAATGTATGTATTAAAGGAGACGCGATTGAGAAAGACGATACTTTTGTTTTTAATGTCATTGATGGCTGTTTCAGGTATTGCACAGAAACGTAAATTGGAAAGATTGCCTTATATTGACCAGCGGAGAATACATTTCGGATTCTCGGTGGGATTACATACGCAAGATTTAGGATTTACTCATACCGGATATACGACTGAAGCGGGAGAAACTTGGTATGCCGAAGTCCCCTCTTTCTCTCCCGGTTTTAATGTCGGGCTGGTTAGCGACCTTTATCTTTGTAAATATCTTAACCTTCGCTTCTGTCCCACCATGTATTTTGGAAATAAGACGGTCGAATTTCGGGAAGATCATACAGATGAACGTCGTACTGTAGATTTGAAGTCGAATTATATTATGATTCCGATAGAGCTAAAATATAGTGCGAAACGTCTGAATAATTATTGCCCTTATATTACTGCAGGAGTTGCTGGGGCTTTTGATATTTCAAAAAAGAAAAATGAACTGTTGAAGCTTAAGACTTATGATACTTATTTGCAAGTAGGATTGGGATGTGATATTTACCTGCCTTTTTTTAAATTGATTCCGGAGCTTAAGTTTTGTTTTGGTCTTGGCGATATTTTGCAGCATAAGCGTCCTGATCTGCGCGATCCTTTAGATTATAAATATACACAAGCGATTAAGCGGGCATCTTCTAATATGGTCGTGCTTACATTCTATTTCGAATAAAGTCTATTTTGGGGCTCGTTCTCAATTCAGAAGTAGAATTTTTTGTATTTGAGATTCAACGTCGTGTTAAATATATAGATTTAACATTTCTCTTCTTGTATAATCGAACAATATGTTATATTTTTGCACCATAAATATCGCGGGGTGGAGCAGTGGTAGCTCGTTGGGCTCATAACCCAAAGGTCGTCAGTTCGAGTCTGGCTCCCGCAACTAAGTTTAAGAGCGCTAAGTGGTTGGCGTTCTTTTTTTGTTTTATTGGGGGCGGTTTGTCCTGATTTTTAAGGCAGAAAATATTGGGACTAAAAAAAATATCCGGACTTTAAAGTCCGGATATTTTTTTAGTCGTATAATGGAAATACGAAAATTCAAGAGTTTAGAATCGAGGTCGGGCTTCTTTTACTACCATCGTGCGATTGTCATACTGTGCACCATTAAGTTCTTTAATTGTGTTTGCTGCTTGCATGTCATCTGGCATTTCTGCAAAAGCAAAACCTTTGGAACGACCGGTTTCGCGATCTTTAATTAATTTTACAGAGTTAACTGTACCATACTCTTCCAAAACTTGGATTAAATCTGACTCCTTAACATTATAGCTAAGGTTACCAATGTAAATATTCATAAGAATGAAATAAAAATAAATAATAAAAAATTGAAACAACGAGGTTTGGGGAAAGATCTTGACCGACGATAAAAAAATACTCAACGGTTTGCGTTTGAGAAAATCCTCATAGAAGAGTAAGAGCGATATAAACTCTCTTTGTTTGTATTGCAAATAACGATATAATAATCGATATATCTACTATGTTATCTTTATTTTCTTCGTAATTTAAATATTTAGCTTTTTATTTTACGCATTTTACCATTCCAATTTAGAGCCCTGTCTAAGAGAAAATGTTATCAGGCCATTGTTTTCTTCCAGTCTGTTTTCCGGTTTTCACTCGTTAGATAGCAGGCCATCATTCTCGTAAAATCGAAAAAATATCCTCAATCGAAATTCTCAAACGTAGACTGAGCAAAATTTAGACGACAGACCTGAATATAGTTTGTATATCGTCACTATTAATATTAAAAGACTTTGAAGCGGGTTGTATATATAGATATATTTTTATAGTAAAGAATACATTTATGGCTTTTGTGTTTCTTTTTTATATTAATAGTATAACAATATGTTGTTTTAATTGTAGAATTATTATCTCAGAATATGTTTAATAACATATTTTATGCTTGATAATTTTTTATAAACATTTGATTTGTAATAAAATATGTGATTTTGTGTGTTTTGTGTGTGCGCACACATATTTGTTATTTAAAATTTATGCCATATATTTGTCCGTGAAATTGAGCCTAAGTCTGTTTTATGCCGATTGATTAGACTGTCCAAATAAACGTTCGTTTATTCGGACTTTTTTTTATTCACTAAATTTCTTCCTTAATTTTTACACAAATTTTTGTTATCAATACATTTATCGAATATCCAACACTACATATTTAAGACTTTTCATTCCGTTTAGTAAAACGAACATTTGTTTGGACAAAAGATGGAGTTTGTAAATAAAAGAAGATATCTATTACCATGTCTATCTGAGTGTTTAAATTTTTTTACTAAACTAATACATAACATGAAAAGTGGAACAGAGCGAATAGTCCGTATTGTCGGATGCCTAATGGCTTTTTTCAATTTCTTATTGCTGGTGCAGCCAATAAATGCGCAGACTTCCGGTAAAGTAAGTGTGAAAGGTGTTGTTCTGGACGAGGCAGGGGAAACATTGCCCGGTGCTACCGTCACAGAAAAAGGGACAAAAAATGTTGCAGCGACCGATTTGGATGGTAAGTTTACGATTAAAGTATCGAAAAGCGGTGCTACTTTGATCGTTTCGTATGTCGGGTATGTAACTAAAGAGGTTACATCAAAGCCGGATATGAAAGTTATTTTGTCCGAAAATTCTAAAAATCTCGATGAAGTAGTCATTGTCGGATACGGAACGATGAAAAAACGAGATGTAACAGGTGCTATCAGTTCTATATCCAGTAAAGATATAGAGCAGAAGATGGCGACGAATGTGTTTGAGGCTTTACAAGGACAGACTGCCGGAATTCAGATTATTTCCGGTTCTGGCCAACCCGGGGAAACTTCTTCAATTAAAATACGTGGAACATCTACATTCTCTGCCGATGGAGTAAAACCCCTTTATATTGTGGATGGTATTCCTTTGGATGATATTGATGGAATCAACCCAACGGATATTGCATCTATGGAAATTTTGAAAGATGCAGCTTCGGCAGCTATTTACGGTTCTCGTTCTGCTAATGGTGTGATTATCATTACAACTAAGCAAGGAGAAGCGGGTAAGCCCCGTATTGATGTGAAGTACAATCATTCATGGGGAACATTGTCTCATAAGTTGGCTCAGGCAAACCGTGCTGATCGTCGTTATTATGATAATGCTCGTCGTCAGTATTTTTTAGATAATAATATCGGTAATGCAGATGAGAGTATCCAAATGATTCAAGACTCGTTGAATGTATTTTTTAATGTAGATAATGACTATCAGGATATGATTTTGCAAACTGCACAGAAGGATCAGGTTGATATTAGTGTGGGCGGTGGCAGCGACAAAATCAAATATTTTATCAATACCGGTTATTTTAATGAAAGAGGTATAGTTCCTAATACGGCATTTCAGCGGTTGACAACTCGTATTAATTCTGATTACAAACCGGTAAAATGGATGAATATGGGTAGCCGCATCGCTCTTACTTACTCTAAAAAAGAGGGTATAAACGAGAATGCATTATTAAATGCAATGTTGAGTCGTCGTCCTTATTTCTCGACATACTACCCTGATGGCTCGCTTGTGGGAGTGTTTAACGGACAGAAAAATCCGATTGCGCAAGTCGAGTATACAACAGATTTTACAGACGCATATAAAGGGAATTTTTATCAGTTCTTTGAATTTGACATTTATAAAGGTTTGAAGTTCCGTACGAATATCAATGCCAATTTCTCGCTTAGCAAACGGAAGAAATTATATCCCAGTATTATTACGGATGAGTGGCAAAAAAGTAACGAAGGCGGTTCTTATAACTATTTAGGCTGGAACTGGATGAATGAAGATTATTTCAGTTATAGCCACAAATGGGGAGACCATAATTTTTCTGCAATGGCGGGTTTTAGTGCTCAGCGTTGGTCAAATCAAAATGAAATTCTTGTAGGGACTAATTCTTCTACCGATTATATTTATACGATGAACGCTTTTGCGTCTAATTTGACTCAAACTTCTACCGGTACATGGCAGACGAGCCATTCTTTAGCTTCTTTGTTTGCTCGTATAACTTATGATTATAAAGGACGTTATTTATTGACGGCAAATGTGCGCCGAGACGGATCTTCTCGTTTTGCTGAGAATAATAAATGGGGGAATTTCCCGTCTGCATCTGTCGGTTGGCGTATTTCTGATGAGAAGTTCATGCAATTTGCCAAACCTGCACTCGATGATGCGAAGATTCGTGTAAGTTATGGTGTAACCGGAAATGAGTCTATCGGAAATTACGATTACGTATATACTTATTCTCCGAGCACTATTTATGACGGTGTCGGAGGCGTTTCTGCAACTCGTATCGGTAAAGACAATCTGAAATGGGAAGAGACAAAACAGTTTGATATCGGTCTTGACCTTTCTTTCTGGAATAGTCGTCTTACCGCTACATTTGATTACTATGACAAATATACTTCAGGATTGTTGGCAGATTATGAACTTCCGAAGGAGTCGGGTTTTTCAACGATGAAAACCAATGTAGGCGAGGTCAGCAACCGAGGATTCGAAGTCGCTATTGCCGGAGATATTATCCGCACAAAAAATTTCCGATGGAATGCTTCGTTTAATATTTCACGAAACATAAATCAGATAGAGCGTCTTTCTGAAGGTAAAGCTTATTTGGAAGGAGATTTATGGTGGATGCAAGAAGGAGGACGTATCGGAGACTTCTATGGATATAAATATATTAATGTTTTCCAATATGATGAGTCTAATGCTTTTGCCGAAGGATCATGGCAACAGCTTACACCGGTTTTTGAAAATGGTGTGTTTCAAAATAAATATTTATTGAATGGAACGGAATATACCGGTAAAGTCTTGCAGAAAACTTTACCGAACGGAAAACCTTTTCGCGGAGGAGATATTAACTGGGAAGAACCGGAAGGTAGTCGTGACGGAATTATCGATGATAATGACCGTATGATTATCGGCAATGCACTTCCTGATGTTACAGGAGGTCTTAGCACTCAGTTTACGTATAAGGATTGGAGCTTGTTTATTTCTTTTTATTACTCTTTGGGTGGAGAGATTTACAACTTCGGTGAGCATAACCGGAATATGTTTAAATATACCGGAACGACACCTTCTCCGGATGTAATTTATAATACATGGTTGAAACAGGGAGATATCGCCCTTTATCCGAGACCTTATAATGATGAATATGATAATGCCCGTTATGCTAACTCTTTCTATGTCGAAGATGGTTCTTTCATCCGATTACAGAATGTACGGTTAAGTTATAACCTACCGAAAAATTGGTGTCGGAAGTGTGGTGTAAAAGGTATAAATCTGTATGCTTTTGTAAATAACGCTCTTACTTGGACTAAATATTCGGGATTTGATCCGGAGTTTTCGACAAGCGATCCGTTACAAATCGGTCGGGATAATTATCGTTACCCGAAAAAAAGAGAATATGGTGTAGGTATGTCTGTTAATTTTTAATCGAAACTACTATGAATAAGATAAAGTTGTTTTTTGGAGTTGCCGCACTTGCTTTTTCGTTGAGTTCTTGCGAGGCATTTCTTGAGGAAGAGCCGATAAGTGAAATACCGGTAGAAGAGATGTGGCAAACTTCACGGGATGTAAAAGCCGGAGTAAATGAAATTTACGGACTTTTCCGTACGACTATGCGGAAGAATTATTTCTACTGGGGAGAGTTCCGTTCAGACAATATGTCTCCCGGTTCTTCTTCTGCGGCAGATCAACAAAGAGTTATCGATAACTTGATAACGACGAGTCATGAATGTGCCAAGTGGACAGATTTATATAAAATGATCAATCAGGCGAATTTGGCGATTAAGTATATTCCGACAGTCGATATGCCTTCTATCGCTACCCGTAACGATTATTTAGGACAGGCCTATGCTATGAGAGCTCTCGGCTATTTTTACGCTATTCGCGTTTGGGGAGACGTACCTTTGTTTACCGAGCCGAACGAAAAGTATAGTACTGATCTGTATAAAGAGCGTACCGATAAAAATTATATCCTTAGGAATGTGATTCTTGAAGACCTTAAAAAGGCTGAAGAATTAATGGATAAAACGAATAATAAGGAACGGAAACGTATCTCTATTTATGGCGTTTGGGCTATTATGGCAGATGTGTATATGTGGCTTGAGGAGTATAATTTGGCAGATCAGACTATCGATAAGATGTCCGGAGACGCTACGTTTATGAAACTTGAAACAAGTATTGAGAATTGGCGGAAAATGTTTGTGGAAGAGCTGAACGGAAAACCTTCGGATGATACTCCTGAGAATGATGAATACACGACTAAAGAACTCATCTTTGTTGTCCATTTTGATATGGACGAAGTGGGATCGAGCGGATATAGTTATATGTATCAATGGTTTACTGGATCGGGAAACCGTGCCGCCGTTTTATCGGATGCTATTCTTGAAAAATTTTCTGATGATGATTTAAGAAAAGCATATACAACTCAGTATTATCAAAATGGATGGGAGCTCAATAAATTTATCGGAGGAACAATCAGTACGACTTTAAATAAGACATGTGAAGTGGCTTATCCTATTTACCGCTATTCAGATATGATTTTGTTACAGGCCGAAGCGCGTGCCCGTATGGGAAAATGGGAAGAAGCGTTGGATTTGGTAAAACAGATTCGCGACCGTGCTGGGTTGACAACCGCTACGTCTATGGATTTTGCTTCGGAGGACGATATTATCAATTATATTTTGGATGAACGTCAAATAGAGTTGGTCGGAGAAGGACGCCGTTGGTTCGATTTGTTGCGTACGAAAAAGTGGAAAGAAGTCATGGAGCCTATTAATGGAATGAACCAAGATGGAAATGAACTTTTCCCGATACACTATTCCCATATCAATGAGAATCCGAAATTAACACAGAATCCGTATTACGGTAAGTAAAAATAACCACATCTAAAATATAGAATCATGTTGAAGAATTTATTAAATAAGATAGCGGTTCTACTGGTCATTATCGGTACGATGAATAGTTGTGACATGCCGTTGCAGAAAAATTACGACTATGAAAGTTCTGTTCTTGATCCGCATGTGAATATGACTGCATGGGAGTATATTAATTCTCGTCCGGATATATTTTCAACCTATATCGAAGCAATAGAATATACCGGAATGAAAGATTATTTTACTCAGACTGATACCGAATATACTTTTTTGGCATTGAACAATACTGCCATGAAAAATTTTATGGCAGATCGTTTTCCGGGAATATCATCTATTTCTGATTGTGATATGGAAAGCGTAAAAAAATTATTGCAGTATCATATTATTGAAGGAAGTTATAGCGCTTATGGAGATTTGCCCGTAGAAGCAATCCATGTTCTTACTTTGCTAAGAGGAGAAGAAGGTCTTATGACTATCCTGGTACGGAAAAATCCATGGCAAGCAGATGCGGGTAAAGTGATTATCAATGATACGGGGACAAATGGAAATTCTCCGATGAGGGGAGCTATCACCAGCAATATTATGCCTGTAAACGGTGTAATTCATGTCTTTGACTCATATTGCTATTATAAAAAATAGTTTATCATAAGTAGTAACGCTTAATATATAAACGTATGTTAAAAAAAATATTATCAATATTGTTTCTTACAGCTTGCATTTTACCGTTTTCGAGCTGTAAAGATGACGAAGAGACCTTAGATCCGTCATTGAGCCAACCGGTTATTAAGTTCGCTTATGATGATCTTCAGGCCGATATGAATGAAGTGGATAATTTGCCGGTAGTCGCTGTTATCCGTTCTGAGCTTGGACTGAAAAAAGTTATAATGCAAATCGAGACGGAAACAGGGATGATTGATTATAAAACGGTAACGACGTTCTTTAATGAGAAGGCATATAGCCTGTCTGAGAACCTGAACTATCAGGAAGATTATAAAGCTTTTGTCGTTACTGCGATCGATAAACTGAACCGGGAAGCCAAAGCGACTTTGGAGTTAGGAGTTACGGGAATAAAAGAAGGTCCGTCGATAGTCTTTGATCCTGAATCGATTACTTATGATGAGTTGGTTGGCGGGGATATGCCGAAAACGCATTTCACGGTAACCTCTGTCGCCGGATTGAAGAAGATTGAGATGTATCTTGTGTCGGAAAGCGGACAAATGCAATATGGTTTCCCGATCGAGTTTGATAATGCTGAGACCGAATATGTTTTTGATGAGCAGATTATGTATATGGAAGGGGACAAAGGTTTTAAAGTAAAAGCTACCGATGTTTACGGACAAGTGAAAATCGTTACGATGACGGTAAATTATCTGACACCGGCACCTCCGACTATTACGTTGAAAGAAGATACTGTATTTGCGGATAAGGATGAAACGAAAGCGATTACATTGCGTATGGAATCTCAACGCGGTATCCGCAATGTGAAAATTTATCGTATAGAAGATTCGCAAGAGGTGCTTGCCGCTACGAAAGATTTTGCAGACTCTCCTCTTTCGGTTACCGAATCTTTGGATGTATTGTTGACGAATGCGACATCTAAGCTGAAAATTGTGGCTACCGATGTTGTGGATAAGACATCGGAGGCGACGATGACGGCGATTGTCAATATGGATTTTGTCGCTAATCTTTCTGTCGGCAGCCAGATATTGGCTAATGGGAATGCAAATTATCCGGATGTATATGCCTTGATCTCATTGAAAGATATGAAGACTTATTCGGTAGATTATGCACTTGAAAGTTCGGCCAACGCTTCAAATGTAGATCTCAAATTTTATGCTTATGGCGGACAAGGGGTATTGCGTATGTATGCAATAGATGGAGGTAATGATACGAAATGTTCTGAATTTAAAGGAAAGAACGGATCGGTAGCAGATATGGAGGTTCAAAACAAAACTCGTTTGTTGGCAGTTCCCGGATTTGATTTCGATAATGCCACGGCAGAGTCTATATCGAATGCTATTTCTGCATCTAATATAACATCGAACAAAATCAATCCGTTTGTTGTCGGAGATATAATTGCATTTAAAACGGTAGATACCTCTACTGCAGGAGGCGGCCGTATCGGTGTAATGAAAATCTTGAGCGATACGCAGGTTGTGTCGAATAATCCGACAGCCCGTATCATAACAGTATCGATCAAGCTTCCGAAAAAATAAATCTTGAATGAAAATATGCGGTATGGCATTTTTATATGCTATACCGTGTATTCTCTTTTTTCGTAATCCTAATCAAGAATGTATAACTTCTGTTCAAATAGTGTTTTATGAAAAGATTGTTGACTTTATTTCTGCTGACGGTTTTACTTTTTCCCGTTTATTCGCAAAAAAAGGTATATGCCGATTATCATGGAATCCGCCGTACCCGTCTCTATGACGGTGAATTCGGAGAATGGAAGTATGCTTCGAAAATGACTTACAGCCCAGAAAAGTCAGGCGTTACTCAATTAACGTATAATCCTGATCTGATTTTGGCGAATGGACAGCATAATATCGCGGCCTATGAATATCCTTTGGTGGGTATGCAATCGCAATACGATCCGGATAATATCGAATATCAAGTATTAAGTGCCAAAACTGCCGGGATTGACGGATTTTTTGTGGAATGGGGTTATATAGACCATACATCGAACACTCTTTTGCAAAAAATTCAGGAGGTTGCGAAAAAGTATGATTTTGAAGTGGGCGTTAATATTTGTGATGGATGGTTGATGGAAAAGGGATGGCATGCCGGTACACGAGAAGAGAACGTAGAGTATTTTATTACCTGTATGCAATATCTTATAGATAATGTGTTTACCGGTTCGACAGCACCGATTGTCAATGGTAAACCTGTATTTTATTTGTTTCATGACGGATTTACCGCCGAAGAGTTTAAAACGATTCGTGAACATACTTATACGTATCCGGATGATTATCCGGTAAGCGGTACGGATAAATTTCCGAATGTAATTATGCGTACGACACTTAACCCGTCTTTGACGAACGATGTATATACTCCTAAAAGTCCGTTGACACAAGCCGGTTCTGAATGGGTGACTGAAAATAAAGTCGTGCCTACACCTTGGATGCCTGAACGCATACGTACCGGTTATCATCTGACTCCTAAATTTCACCGATATGCTTCTGCTGATGATTGTGAAATATTTTTGAATGCTTTTGCTACGACGGTATGGCGTTCGGGATATCCTGTCAAATCGGGATTTGTAGCTCCCGGAATGAATAACTACGGGTGTGGAGGATGGTCAACGACCGGAAAACTTTCTTATATTCCGAGAGATAATGGAGATACCTATGAGAGAATGTGGGAATTGAATCTGAAATATAAGAATATGTTAAACATGATTTATATCGGATCATGGAATGATTATACCGAAGGGCATGAAATCGAACCGACTGTCGAGAACGGAGATCGTGATTTGCGTATGACGCTTAAATATGCGACACAGTTTAAAGGTGAAACCTCCTATGATGAATCGGGTATAACCCTGCCGCTCGAACTATTTAAGTTACGTAAGAAAGCTGAGTTTTTTACTCTTTGCGGTATAGACGGTTCTGCTTATACTTCTGATCTTGATAAGATAGCCATGTCTATATCCGATGGAGATTACGCCGATGCAGAATCGGAGATTGAGGATATGAAAGACCGGTTTGCTCAGTTGGAAGCAGGGATAACTTCAGAGAGTTATCATATCGATGCAGCCGGTTTGACGATTACAGGCTCATTGAATGATGACGGTGAATATGTATTGTCTAATAGCCGTACCGGAGTAACGATAAAAGACAATGATCTTAAAGGTAAATTGGCTGCCCAGAATTATGAGGGATATATGAATTTCGAATATTGGGATGACACATGGGGTAAGAATATCAATATCGTATCCGGAACATATAAAGAACCCCGAGATCTGTTCAAAACGATAGCACAACTTAAGCATGAAGGACTGGGTGCATGGAAAACTGCGAAAATACGCTTATATAAAGAGAATGTAAAATATGGAGCAGAATCGGGAAATAGCGATATTTCGTTTTATGGAGACGATTCGAAGGTTTCTAAGATCAGAAATCTGTCATTTGATTTTACCGTTTATTCGACAACATCGGGAGCTGTTTCAAAATCGGTATCCGAAGCATCTGTACGGCTTTTTATGTCCGGGAAAAAACTGAATATTCTTAATGCAGGGGAAAATGCCCGTTTGCAGATATATAATGCTGCTGGGGGAAGTTCGGTTTGTGATATGCTTGTGACAAAAGTGGTTGAAACAGTAGATCTTACAAGTTTGTCTTCGGGAGTGTATATTGCGGTTATTGTTTCGGACAGCCAGTATTCCTCATGTAAGTTTATCCATTAACCGATAAAATATCCGGATCATGAAAAAAAGGCTACTATATAGATTAATGCCGCTTCTGTCTTTGTTTCTATTAAGTTATCCGACGATAGCGAAGAATACGGGGAACGGCAAAAAAGTATATGCCGATTATCATGGAGTACGTTATACCCGAAATCATGACGGGATGTTAGGTCGTTGGACTATGTATGCCGATACCCGAAAATCTCATACGGGGATAAATTCCTTGTGTTATAATGCAGATAATTTATCGGGAGATAAAGAGCCGTATATGAATGAAATTGCATCGGTTCATTATCCGATTCTCGGCATACAGTCCGATTTGGATGAAGACTATATCGAGTATCAAATTCTGAGTGCAAAGACTGCCGGGATCGACGGCTTTTTTATCGAGTGGGGATTTATGGGGCATGAGAATGATGTCTTGTTAAAAGCCATGCAAAAAGTCGCGGCTCGATACGATTTTGAAATCGGGGTGAATTGGTGTGATGGTTGGCTGTATTATGATTGGATAACCAAACGTTATCCTGAAATTAATACTCGCGAAAAAAAGACCGAGCATTATGTACGTTGTTACCAATACCTTATCGATAGTGTTTTTACTGGAGTTACAGCCCCGATAGTAAAAGGATATCCGGTATTTTATCTATTTGGTCCTGGTGCGACTGTCGAAGAGTATAAATGGGCTTATGAAAGAGTCAGAATTCCTGTAGGAATGAATGCTCCGGTAGTCTTACGTCGGTGGGCAGATTGGGGCAGATTGGAAAATAACCGTTATATTCCGGTTACTCATAGCGAAGAAATTGATGAATGGATCGGTTTGGGAGCAGTTCCTACAGCATGGTTGCCTGCCCGTGTTCGCATAATGGATGCGGCTCATCCTTATTGGGATAATTATGCGGAAACGGAAGATTTGATCGAATTTATGAAACCATTTCGTGATTCGATCTGGAACAATCCGAATCCTGTTTTCAGAATCAAGTCGGGATTCGTGATGCCCGGTATGGATAATCGGGGATGTGCAGGATGGGGACGAGGGCATTTCTTTTATATTCCGAGAGATCGAGGAGAGACATATCGTAAAATGTGGCGATTCAATATGGCGAACAAGGATAGTCTGGACATGGTTTTTATTGCGTCATGGAGCGATTTTACGGAAGGTCATGAAATTGCTCCGACACGTGAAAACGGAATACGTGAACTGGAAACTACATTGTATTATTCCTCTTTATTTAAAGAAAAGATTGCAGATAAAAGGGGATTGCTTTTGCCGGAACGGTTGTTTTATCTTCGAAAACAGTTTGCCTTATTGAAAGATTCAGGCATAGACATCGAAAAAAAGCAAGTACGAATGTTAAATGATGCAGCTAAGTATATTTCCAAAGAAAAATATAAAAAGGCGGACGGATTATTGAGAGCTTGTACGGATTATGTCTTGAAAATGTCTTCTCGTTTGATGAAGGAAAATTTAAACCTTTCGGAAAAAGATCTTTTACGGGACTCGCTCGATAAACAGGGATATGATGTCGGCAAAAGTTTGAAACTTTATTTGCCGAAGGATTTGTATCATAAGCTTTTAAAATATAATTATGAGGGATATATATGTTTTGAATATTTAGATGAAGGAGATGATTTCATTCGGATATATTCCGAAACAAATAGGATACCTAAAGATAAGTATAGTGTTGTAGGAAGTATTCGCAAGAATAAGACCGGTCAATGGAAACCTGTTAGAATACGTCTTTATAAGGGAAATATCTTTTATAAAGAGAATAATCCGGCATTTTATATTAAAGGACGGGGGTATGTTCGAAATATTATGTTACAATATCAGATGATGCATTATGAAAATGATTGACCGAATTTGTATTCTTCTTGTTTTTCTGTTGTCCGGATGTTCTGTCTCGGAAACAGGAATAATATCTTTTCGGGAAGATAACGTTGATTATCGGGTCGAATTCTTTTCACCGCGGATAGTCCGGATATTATCATATCCGTCGGGAGATACTTTGGTTACGAAAAGACTTGTTGTAGATACCTCTTTACCTCGTTATACCGGTTATACTGTAAAAGATAATTTTTCTGAGTACCGTTTTGTTACTCCTGAACTTATCATTCTTTTTGATAAAAAAGAGAAAGCCTTTGAATTTAGAGAGGTCGGTACGGACAGACTTTTATTGCGTGAGAAGAATAATGGGGAGGCTCGAACGTTCCGCAGAGATACTGTTGCCGAAGAACCTTGCTTGCACGTAACGCAACGCTTTGTCCCCACAGAGAAAGAAGGTCTGTATGGTTTAGGTCAATATCAAACAGGTGTCATGAATTATCGCGGTGATACCGCTCTTTTGTTACAGGCAAATATGGACATAGTGAATCCATTTCTTATCTCTACTAACCGATACGGGATATTATGGGATAATTATTCTGAAACCCGTTTTAGAGATAATGAACAGGGGTACAGTTTCGATTCGGAAGTCGGAGATGCCTCAGATTATTATTTTGTTTATGGGGAAAATATGGATGAGGTAATCGCCGGTTATCGAACTCTTACCGGGAGAGTCCCGATGTTCGGTAAATGGGTTTTCGGTTTTTGGCAATCTAAAGAACGTTATCGTTCGTTCTCAGAATTAGAAAATGTCGTGAAACGCTATCGGGAAGATAGTATCCCTCTTGATAATATCGTACAAGATTGGGAATATTGGGGTGATAAGGCCCATTGGAACGGTCTGATGTTCGATACGTTGAATTTTAGCCGACCTAAAGAGACGATTGCCCGATTGCAGAATGATTATCACGTTCATTTTACGTTATCCGTATGGCCTGGTTTTGGAAAAGAAACATCTGTTTATAGAGACCTTGATTCTATACACGCTTTGTTTGATGAACCTACTTGGGCAGGTTATAAAGTGTTTGATGCTTACAATCCTTATGCTCGGGAAATATTCTGGAATCATTTGAAACGAGGACTATATGATCAAGGTGTTGACGGATGGTGGATGGATGCGACAGAACCTTCCTTCAGAGATGGGTTTACCCAGTTGAAGCAGGCCGAGAAAACAAAATCTGCCGGAGATACGTATATCGGTTCATTTCATAGGTATTTGAATGTATATTCGTTAGAATTGTTACGTTTTTTACACGATAAACTTCGTGCCGAAAATGATGAAAAACGGGTCTTTATACTTACCCGGTCGGCGTTTGCTTCTCAGCAACGATATGCGACGGCGGTGTGGTCGGGAGACGTATCTGCATCATGGGAGAATTTTCGCAAGCAGATCGCTGCGGGAATAAATCTTTCTATGTCGGGCATTCCTTATTGGACATCGGATATTGGAGGTTTTTTTGTAACCGAAAGAGATGCTTGTTTCCCGAAAGGATTGGATGATCCGGCCTATAAAGAATTGTATCTTAGGTGGTTTCAGTTCGGGTGTTTTTCTCCGTTATTTCGGGCGCATGGTACGAATGTACCAAGAGAAATATGGCAATTCGGAGAACCCGGTTCTGTATATTATGATACACAGTTGAAATATATCCGCTTGCGATATAAATTGTTACCTTATATTTATTCCGTCTCTCGGCAGGTAACAGAGCGTCATGGCTCTATTATGAAAGGGTTGTGTATGGACTTTGTTTCCGATACATCTACATACGATATTGCCGATGCGTATATGTTCGGTCCATCGTTGCTGGTTAGCCCTGTCGTGACTCCCGGTGCACGGGAGAAGAGTACATATCTGCCCGAACATTCCGGAACGTATTGGTATGACTTTTATTCCGGTGAGGCATATCGTGGAGGACGTATGCAAAAAACTTCGTCGCCATTAGATGTCATTCCTCTTTTTGTGCGGGGCGGGTCGATATTGCCTATGACCGATGTGAAACAATATGTTTCGGAATGTCCTGACCTGAAGGTAGAACTCCGTATATATACAGGGGCTGATGCCTCTTTCGAATGGTATGATGATGAGGGTGACTCATATCGATATGAAAACGGGGAGTTTGCTATATGTCCTGTCTTGTGGGATGAATCGGATAAAAGTGTAACATTAGGAGATCGTATAGGAAAGTATCGGAATATGCCTGAAAATCAACGAGTAATTGTAAAAGTTTATTTCCCGGAACAATCTACTCCGATAGAAAGAGAAATTTTTTATACAGGAGAAAAAATAAAAATCGATTTTAAATAACGCGTAATTATGAGAAAGAGCTTAGTATTTGTTTTTCTAATAGCATTGTTCGCAACAGCATCAGCCGGAGTACGAACAGTCTATACGATAAATGACCGATGGAAGTTTTGTCCGGGATCTCCTTTTGATGCGCAAAATATCGGAGCTGATGATAGCTCGTGGGAAACCGTAAATATTCCTCATACTTGGAATAATCTTGACGGAGATGATGAGATCCCGGGATATTACAGAGGTCCGGCGTGGTATAGGAAATCTATATTTGTAGATAAATCCCGGGAAAACCAGAGTGCGGTTATTGTTTTTGAGGGGGCGAATCAGGTCGTGGAACTTTATGTAAACGGACTTTATGTGGGTAAACATATAGGGGGATATACCCGATTTAATTTTGATATCAGCCGTTTCCTTAATTATGGAAAGAAAAATGTTTTTGCTATGAAAGTAGATAACGGGTATGATCCTAATATACCTCCGTTATCGGCGGATTTTACCTTTTATGGAGGCATTTATAGAGATGTTTACCTGATGTTTGTCGATAAGGTACATTTGGCGACAAATGATTATGCGTCTTCGGGAGTATATATTCGTACACCTGAAGTGACTGAGAAAAAAGCGGTTGTGGAGATTACCTCTTTGGTCAGTAACGATACCGATTCTCCTGTGGAAGTTATTCTTGAAAATAAAATATGCGATGCTACCGGAAAAGAGGTGAAATCTTTGCGGACAAATCTGAAAATTGCATCTCGGACTACGGAAACCGATATACAGAAAAAAATCATAATCGATAATCCTTTGCTTTGGGATATCGATAACCCGCATCGCTATCAAGTTTATACGCGTGTTTATAATAAAAAGGGCGATGTCCTTTATGACGAAGTTTCTAATCCGCTCGGACTTCGTTGGTTTGAGTTCGACCCGGAACGGGGGTTTTTCTTGAACGGTAAGCCGAGAAAGTTGGTCGGAAATAATCGGCATCAGGATTATCTGGCTAAGGGAAATGCTTTGCGGGATGAGATGCATGTCAGGGATATTTTGTTGATGAAACAGATGGGAAGCAACTTCTTGAGAGTATCTCATTACCCTCAAGACCCGGTTATTATGGAGATGTGCGATAAGTTGGGAATTGTAACTTCCGTTGAAATACCGGTTGTGAATGCAGTTACCGATACGCCGGAATTTCTTGAGAATTCGGTAAATATGGTGAAGGAGATGATCCGGCAGGATTTTAATCGCCCGTCGGTAATGATCTGGGGATATATGAATGAAATATTGCTTCGGCGTCCGCGTACGGATGAGGATTTTCTAAAATCTTATTATCCCGTTGTGGAAAAGACAGCGAGAACGTTGGAAAATACTATTCGAAAAGAAGATCCGTCCCGTTATACGATGATGGCATACCATAATGCTCCTGATTTTTATGAACGGGCTCATTTGACGGAGATACCGATGATTATGGGATGGAACTTGTATCAAGGATGGTATGAACCGGATATCGATGAATTTCAAAGGCTTCTTGACAGGGCTCATGATAAGTATAAGGGAAAAGTGTTGTTGGTGACTGAATATGGGCCGGGAGTTGATCCGAGACTACACTCTTATAAACCGGAGAGATTTGATTTTTCTCAAGAGTACGGAATTATTTATCATCGTCATTATTTGCGGGAAATGATGGCACGTCCGTTTATTGCCGGATTTACAATGTGGAATCTGAATGATTTTTATTCCGAATCCCGAATAGATGCCGTGCCTCATGTAAATAATAAGGGTGTAACGGGGCTCGATCGTGAGCGTAAAGATACCTATTTGTTTTATGAGGCGTCTTTAGGGAACAAAGATGTCTTGCGCATAGGTAACCGAGAATGGAAAAATCGAGGAGGAGTCGTAAATACGGTAGAAAATACATGTGTTCAATCTGTTCCTGTATTTTCTGACTATCCGGTGGTTGAGTTATATGTAAACGGCAAAAGTATCGGGTCGAAAAAATGCGAAGAGAATATCGCGTTTTTTGATGTTCCGTTTGTCAATGGAGAAAATGTTGTGGAAGCAGTTGCCCGTAAAAACGGGAAAGAGCTGCGTGATATGATTCGGATCGATTTCAAACTTATTCCCGATGATTTGAAAAATGGAGACGTTCCTTTTACCGAAATGAATGTTATGCTCGGTTCTCCCCGTTATTTTGAAGATCGTACGGCAGAAATGATCTGGATACCCGAACAGCCTTATAAACCGGGAAGTTGGGGATATATCGGAGGTGAGCCTTATCGCAGAAAAACAGGCTTCGGTTCGATGTTAGGTTCTGATATAGATATATTCGGAACGGACAATAATCCGATTTTCCAGACTCAACGTACCGGTTTGGAAGCTTTTAAAGCGGATGTCCCGGATGGAGAGTATTCGGTATATCTTTATTGGGCAGAATTGGACACTGATAAAAAGAAAGAATCTTTGGTATATAATCTTGGCGCGGATACGGAAAACGGGGGGTATAGCAAGCGTACTTTCGGATTGGAAATAAATGGTAATCCGGTAATGGATAAGGTCGATATTGCTGAAGATTACGGTTTTGGTTGTGCTGTTATCCAGAAGTTCATTGTGAATGTAAATGATGGGAAGGGCCTGACTGTTGGTTTTAAGCGCATAGAAGGAGAACCGATATTGAATGCTATTCGCATTTATAAAAATTATTAGGAGATAATCAGGTTATAAAATGAAAAGATTTTTTGCATATCTGATATGCAGTTTGACGTTTACCATGATGATTGCCCGTTCCGAAGCGTCCGGGAAATTCGACATATATCTTTGTATCGGTCAGTCTAATATGGCAGGGCGGGCGACTTTAACACCGGCTGTTATGGATACTTTAGTGAATGTTTATCTTTTTAATGACCGAAATTTTTTTGAACCGGCCGTTAATCCGCTGAATCGTTATTCTACGATAAGAAAAGAGATAGGAATGCAGAAATTAGGGCCGGCTTATTCTTTTGCCCGTAAAGTTTCAGAAAAGAGTGATTGTAAAATCGGGCTTGTTGTAAATGCTAGAGGCGGCTCTTCTATTAAATCATGGGAAAAAGGGGCATCGGATAATTATTATGGAGAGATGTTGAGCCGAATTAGAGAAGCCTTGAAATATGGTCGGTTAAAGGCGGTATTATGGCATCAGGGGGAAGCCGATTGCCGTTATCCCGAGTCGTATAAAATCTATATTTGTAAATTGGTTGAACAGTTGCGCGCAGATTTGAATATGCCTGATTTATTGTTTGTTGCGGGAGAAATTTCTCGATGGAACTGGACAGGACATACCGAAGGAACAATCCCTTTCAATAAAATGCTCAGATCGTTAGAAGATAGCATTCCCCGATTTAAGGTGGTATCATCTGAAGGGTTGAAACCGTTAATTGATGAGAACGATCCTCATTTTGATACCGATAGCCAAATTATACTGGGAGAACGGTATGCAGAGAAAGTCCTCCGATATAACAGGGGGAAGTAATTAATTCTTTTATTTATAAAATGTTGTATTATGAAAAGATTTAGACTCTTTTTGGCAGGAATAGTCGTTATGACCGCTGTTTCTGCAACACAAGCCGCTGTTGTGACAGATGGTTTTGATTTTGTTGAAAATTTGGTGGTCGGTAGCCAGAATTATGTACAGACAGCACCGGTCGATTATCCCGAATCGTTTGCGTTTATTTCAGTAAATGATTTGAAAACCTATGCTTTTGATGATGTTTTCGGTGTACAGGAGAATAATATAGATATGAAATTCTATATTATGGGAGGAAGTAATAATGCAACGGTACGTCTGTATAGTATGGATGGCGGTAATAACACGAAAGATTCGGAATATAAAAGCGGAGATAAAACTCAGGCCGATTTTACGGTAAAAAATGCAACTCGTTTTATGGCCGTTAAAGGTGTTGATTTTGATGCGGCTACTGTTGATCAGTTGAAGAGTCTGTCATTTACAGGGACGAATGCTGTGAATCCTGTGAATGAAGGGGACGTTATCGTATTTAAAACGGCAGAGACTTCAAAAGCTGCTGACCGTTTGGGATTGATAAAAGTTCATTCTATCGTAAAAGAGAATGAGACCAGCAGTAAAGGGGTGATTACTGTGTCTATTAAAGTGGTGAAACCGGCAAAAGTAGAAACTACGGGATTCCGTTATGGCGTTGTGAAAGTTGGTACTTATGGATTTTCTACAGGAACAGTTGAAGGGTATGAAGGTATAGGCTCTCTTCTTTCGATAAAAGATTTGAAATCATATACCGTAGATGAGGCTAAATCTAATTTTAGGAATGTGGATATAAAACTTCATTTGCAGGGAGCTGATTCCGAACCTCGTGTGTATAGTATGGAAAACGGAGATTCAAAAAACTCTCAATATAAAGATGCCGAAGGAAATACATTACAATCTTTATTGACTGCGGAAACGACGAATGCAACTCGTTTTTTGGCTGCCGACGATATTGATTTCGATAATGTAACAGCATCTGAAATAGCGGCTATCGATCCGGAGACGATCGGAAAAGGGACGATAAAACCTGCTGCCGAAGGAGATGTCATTCTTTTTAAAACCGATGAAAATTCAACTGCCGGAAGTAAGGTCGTAGGAGTAATGCGTATTGATCGGATAACTTTGGTTAATAACGTGAATAAAGAGCTGGGCTGCTATACTGTATCGATAAAGGTATTGGATAATACAGAAAGTGTATCTGTCCCGAAAGTCTCTAATAACGAATGGAGTTTGAAGGGCAAGAGTGTTCGTATTTTGGTCGATACCGGATCTAAACTGAATGTATATGCTGCCGGTAGCGGACAGTTAGTAAAGACAATTGATGTTGTAGCCGGAGATGTGATAGATTTTTCTAATTTTTCGGGTGCTCATATAGTTTCTTATGGAGGAAAGTCGGAGAAGGTGATTTTCTGATATGAGTTGTGAGAAAAGATTTGTCCGTTAAAAGTCCTGTGAGAATTTTTGACGGACAATCTTTTTGTTGTTGAAAGCCATTAAATTTCCTGATAAAGGAATGTTATCCGATCATTTTTGTGTTTTTCCTAGCCTGTTTTTTTGTTTCTACTCGTCAAATAACCCATTATCCTTTTCGTAAAAACAGGAAAATATTTTCAAAAGAGACTCTCGAACTTGACCAAGCAAAATTGAGATACTCTATACGGGTACGATTTTCCCTAATTCGACATACCAGATATAACCTTTTACCTGAGAGAATCCCATTTCTTTTATGAGGGATATATACCGGATCACTTGTTTATGATAGCTTTTTTTCTGAATATTCCCGAATTTGTAGTCGATTACAGAAACTTCTTCTCCGGAAATGACTACTCGATCCGGACGGAGGAATGTTCCTTTTTGCTGTAAAATCTCCGTTTCGTTGATAATTTGTATATCGGGAGAAAACCATGGAGCAACTTCAGGTTGATCTAACCATGTTTTTAATTTTTTTTCTAAGACGACTCCTTCTTCATGGCTGAGTTGCCCGTTAAATATATATGGTAAAACGGCGTTGTGAATATCTTCTGCATAGCGGACGTTGCTGAGAATTTCGTGCATGAGATTGCCGTGTTGCCGTTCGTGACTGTCTCCGAAATAGCCTTTCCCATGTAGTCGTAGTTGAAGACGTTTGCCGGGATCGGTAGACCGATATTCGGGCATTGTTTTAATTTTCTGTTTTTCTTTTGCTGTTTGTATATTTTTCCATGTCTCTCCGGTTTCATAACAGTTCTTTTCAAGATCATAATAGGCAGATAAGTCGATTATCGGTTTGTCTTTTTCCTCCGGACAGTTTATTTCATTTTCGGGATTGACACAATAATATAGCAATCGGGAAAGAGAGCCGAAAGTCCCTTCTTTCTTAGGTTTCGGAGTAAAGAGCAACAGTTCGTCTTCCGCCCGGGTAAAAGCTACATATGCAATGTTGAGATTGTCGATGTAGGCGTGCATCTTTTCGTTGAAGTATGCATCGGCATAAAGGCTTTTTTTCAAGATCGATCCATAACGTATCGGGACGAGAGGAATGTCATCCAGAGGTTCTTTTTGGTTGCACCAAAGTATGTTTTCGTGATGCGGGTTGTGATCGATTTCCCAATCGCAGAACGGGATGATAACGGCTTTGAATTCCAATCCTTTCGATTTATGGATCGTCATGATACGAATTGCATTTTGGGAGTCGGGTGTTGTTATGGTTTTCTTTATCCCTTGTTCGTTCCACCATTGTAAAAAAGAGGCGGGATCGGCCGAGTGATTTGTTGTATAGTCGAGTACGATATCCTGGAATGCCTGAATGAATATACTTTCATTTCGTTCTCCGGAGGGAGGAAACAAACTGATAATTTTTTCGCACATTTCGAATAAGGGCGTGTTTCTCAATTGTTCGAGTTCCCTGACGATTTCAGGATCGAAATGATGCGATAATTCTTTCTCCTTTTCTGCAAAATAAGAGGCGAGAGCTGTTTCCGGAGGGAGATTCCGGTGCGTTGTCGAATATTCATATACGGCAAGTATCCGGTTTATTTCCGTCTCTGGATTTTGCAGGTAGTTTAAAATACCGATTACCAGTTTGACAATCGGGGCATTGTGGATGAAAAGAGCTTCGTCCGAAATAATATCGAAGCGATATGTAGAATCGTTATTCTCGGCTTTGGCTTTTAAAAGACAATCTGCAACAAGGCTGCCTTCAGCTTTGCTTCTGACCAGAATGGCAATGTCCTTTAACGAGATATTTTTATCTTGAAGTTCTTTTAAGGTTTGCGGAAGTAGTTCTGTCGCCCGATTTTTCCAATCTATTTTTTCTCCTTCTTCCGTCTCGGTTTCCAAGAACATTACTTTTACATGGCCTTTTTTTTCTTTATTTTTAGGGGATATATGTTGGTATATATCTTGGTATGCTTTCCCGATCTTCTCGGCATATTCGGAGTCGATGTGTACATTGGCGGGAGTATCGGCTATTTCTTTTTGTAAAGATTCTTGAAGTAAGAATGATGCTTTCCTGAAAAACGAATTGTTGAACTGTATGACATTTATACAACTTCGCCAGTTCGTCTCCAATACATGGTCGTTCAGTTCTTCCGGCTTCTTGAATTGGTTGCCCAGTTCGTCATTCAGCAGTTTCCAGTCTGAATTTCTCCATCGATAAATACTTTGTTTTACATCCCCCACGATGAGGTTACGGCCGCCTTTATCATTACTCTCCTTAATCAACGGAAAGAAATTATTCCACTGCATCCGCGAGGTGTCTTGAAACTCATCGATCATAAAATGGTCGATCCGGTTACCGGTTTTTTCATATACGAAAGGCGTATCGCTACCATCGATGATTCGGTTGAGCAATTCGGTGGTATCGGACAAAAGAAGGATATTGTGTTCTTTTTCGTATGTCTGAATGTGTTTGTCGATGTCGCTCAAAATCCCTAATGTGTAAATATAGCGGCGTGTTTCCATTACCGATATATAAAATGGATAAGCGTTATAGCAAGCGATAATCTGTTTGATATATTCGTTTAATTCCGGATATATTTCCCGAACTTTTGTAATAATGTCGGGAGAAGTTTTTTTTGTCGTCCAGTTTTCGATATTGTCGGATAGTTGTGTAAATGAGGCGTTCGGTTCTTTTATGTTGCCGTCCGCCCATTTGGAAAACTCTTTGAACGGAGACCGATTCCCGCCTTTAAGGTCTTCAGGGAATAGTCCCGCTTTTTTCATTATTTCGGTGGCTTTTCGTGCTATTTCCCGACTTTCGGTCTCGAAATCCTGTTTTATAATATTCAGTTTTTTGATGTATGCTCTTAATAGATCTTTATCCGCCATGAAATGGCGTATTTCCGAACTGTGCGATTTATATTCTTCTTTAAATATTTCTTGTGCCAACTGGACGATATTTCGTTGTATTCCCCAGCTTTTTCCTCCTTCGACCTGCTCCTCGGAAAATCGGATCAGCCAGTTTAGCAAATCTTTATTTTCAGGATTTTCGAGATCGAAAAACATCCGGTCTATGGCTTCCGTAAGCACATGACTATTGTCTATTTCGGTATTGTATCCGCCTTGCAAACCGATTTCTCGAGTGAACGCCCGTGTCGTTTGTTGAAAAAACTTGTCGATAGTACTGATATTGAAACCCGAGAAATCGTGCAGAAGGGTAAATAAAATTTCTGAAGCTCTTTTTTGAAGTTCTTCGATGCTTGCCGGGATTCCGTCTTGCCCCAACAGGTCATTTAAATATTCCGATTCGGAAGTCCGATGAGCCAGAATATCGAGTTTTTCGATAATGCGCCGCTTCATCTCTTCTGTCGCTTTATTGGTGAAGGTTACGGCAAGGATATGTTGAAAAGCCTTGTTCCGTTCCGATGGCAATATCGGTTCGTTATTGGGACGAACAGGAGATAATAACAATTTGAGGTATTCTAATGTCAGCTTATAGGTTTTCCCCGATCCGGCTGAAGCTCTGTAAACGTGGAGCATATCGATATTTATTTAGACTCTAAATAATCCGGGCTTTCGTATAGCCTTCTTTTTTCAGAATTTCCAAGACCTTAGTACGAAAATCCCCTTGTATAAGGATTTCCCCGTCTTTACTTGATCCTCCGACTCCGCATTTTGTTTTTAATGTTTTTCCTAACTCTTTGAGGTCCTCTTCTTTCCCGGAAAATCCTGTGATCAACGTTACCGATTTTCCGTTTCGGTTACGTTTGTCGAGTTGTATTTTCAACGGTTGTTTTTCCGGAGCTTGAGTCTCCGGTTCTTCTGTTTCTCCGGTATCGTACGAAAAATCGGGATTTGTCGAATAAACGACATTCAGGCGATCTTTCCAGTCATTATTATTTTTTGCCATTGTTCGCTATTTTAAAGAATGAGATTATCGGGTTGTAGCCGATATACGGTATATTTGTTTTCAAATTTAATACAGATCGTGAACGTAGCCAAACAAAATATATAGTTTACGAAAAAATTTATTACTTTTGTATTATTCAGAAAACAACAGATGAATGGCTGGAGATAATTCAAAGATAACGATTAAGTTGCCTGAGCCGTCTTTGAGGCGGTTGCCTTGGTATTTAGCGTATGTAAAACTCCTTAAAGACAGAGGGGTCGAATATGTGTCTTCTACGCAAATATCGAAAGATATTAATGTCGATGCTTCACAGATAGCTAAGGATCTTTCGTTTATCAACATATCGGGTAAGACCCGTGTAGGATATGAGGTGGAGTCTTTAGTTTCGGTGTTGGAAGATTTTCTCGGATTCACAGATGTTCATAAGGCTGTCATTTTCGGAGTCGGCAGTCTGGGTGCTGCATTGCTTCAGGATTCGGGTCTGGCGCAGTACGGAATGAATGTGATTGCCGGATTTGATATAAAAGAAGAGTTGGCAGGAACTTTTATTAATGGTATACCGGTATATCATGTGTCGGAGTTTGAGGAACGGCAAAAAGAGTTGAATGCGCACATCGGTATTTTGACGGTCCCGGTAGAACGTGCACAGGAGACTGCTGAAAGTATGATCGCGGGAGGAGTTAAGGCTATCTGGAATTTTACTCCGTTCAGAATACGTGTGCCAAAACATATTGTTGTTCAGAATACTTCTATTTATGCACACCTTGCCGTTATGTTCAATAGACTGAATAATCTTAAAAAATAAAAAATACTTTCCGGTTTTTTATTCCGGAAATCTTATAAATACTTCAGAATGAAAATTATTGCCGTAGGTTGGAATTATCTCGATCACAATAAAGAGATGAATCGTACGTTATTACCAAAAGAACCGGTTATATTTCTGAAACCCGAAACGGCTTTATTAAAGGATCACAAGCCGTTTTTTCTTCCGGATTTTTCGAACAAAATAGAATATGAAACAGAAATCGTGGTTCATATTTGTCGGTTGGGAAAGAATATAGCTCCGCGTTTTGCTCACCGTTATTATGATGCTGTTACTGTCGGCATCGATTTTACGGCACGGGATTTACAATCCCGGCTGCGAAGTGAAGGAGCTCCGTGGGAAATATCCAAGGGTTTTGATTCTTCGGCAGTTGTCGGAGATTTTGTCTCGCTTGATCAGGCTGGAGAAATACAAAATCTTGCCTTTTCATTGCAAATTAACGGAGAAACGGTACAGCAGGGAAATACAATAGATATGATTTTCCCGGTAGATGAAATTATTGCGTATGTAAGTCGTTTTTATACGCTTAAGATAGGAGATCTGATTTATACGGGAACACCGAAAGGTGTAGGACCGGTGGCGATAGACGATCATTTGCTGGGATTTCTGGGAGACCGTAAAGTATTGGATTTCCGTGTGAAATAGACCGGTAGAAATTTCTGTTGCTTAGAATTATAAAAATGAGAAAGAATACCGTTGTTTTATTTTTTTTGTTACTGTCTTTTGGCATTTTCTTTTTCCCGGAAATGTTGAATGCACAGTCTGACCGATATACCGGAATATCAAAATTAAATTCCGGTTATTGGGTAAAAATCAGAATATCGGAGAGCGGTATATATCAGATTTCTTATGCCGATTTGCGGGCATGGGGATTTGTCGATCCGGCAAAAGTGAAACTTTACGGATATGGCGGAGCAATGCTGCCGGAGGACTTTCAAAAGCCTTATATCGACGATTTGCCTGAAGTGCCGGTGATGCGTTACGGAGAGCGGATGATTTTCTATGCACAGGGAGTCGTGAAATGGACGGCCGGCAGTTCGACGTTTACACACGAAAGAAATCCTTATTCACAGTATGGATATTATTTTTTGTCCGAAAATGATGACCAGCCTCGAACGATGGAGACAGTCTCTGCAAACGAGTCTATGAGTGCGACAACTGTGAATGTCTTTAATGACTATGCTTTGCATGAACAGGAACTTATTAATTTAGGACGTACAGGCCGAAAATTTTATGGTGAAGATTTTATTTATGAACAAATCAGAACTTTTACATTCGATATTCCGGGAATTACGGAGACTCCGGTTTCGATGCAGATCGATTTTGTTGTTAAAGCTTTGGCCTCAAATTCCAATACTATTGCCGGACAGATAAAGATCAAGCACAACGATGTCTCTCTTTCTCAATCTTCTCAGGATAGGGTTTATGCGATTTTGAATAATAGCCAAGAAGCTACTTATGCAAGCGGACGTTCTACGTCTACTACCAAAACATGGGTGAGAGATCCCGATAATCCCGACCGTATTACGATACAATTCGAAGGGAGTCAGGCCTCTACGGCGCGACTCGATTTTATTCGATTGAATATGGAACGGGATCTGAAAATTTATGACGGGATCGTTGCATTCCGAAATTTGAAATCCCGCAATACATTATTAAAATATGCCGTTAATGTATCAGGATCTTCAGATCCTCGGATTTGGGATATAACCGATCTTCAAAATCCTGTATCTATCGAAAGTTCACAACATGACGGATGCTTGTGGTTTGTCCCTCAGTCGGTAGGATTAAAAGAGTATGTCGCATTCGATGCTGCACGGACATTCCCGTCTCCTGAGTATGTAGGAACTGTGTCGAACCAGAATTTGCATGGTTACAGCCGTGCCGATCTGGTTATTATAGTTCCGCCGGAATTTTACTCACAAGCCGAACGTTTGGGAAAATTCCATGAATCGGAAGATGATATGTCGTATTTAATTGTATATCCTGAACAGATTTACAATGAGTTTTCTTCCGGAACTCCTGATGCGACAGCGTACAGGCGCTTTATGAAGATGTTTTATGACCGGGCTGAAGGAAATGAAGATTTGAGACCGCGTTATTTGCTGCTTTTTGGAGACGGTACGTATGATAATCGTTTGATTACGAGTGAATGGCAAGGCTATAAGTATCCGTTTTTATTAACTTTTCAGTCAGAGTCGAGCTTAGATGAACGTACGTCTTATGTAACGGATGACTATTTTGGTTTTTTGAAAGACACGGATGGCGCGAATCTACTGGCTGATAAACAGGATATTAGTATCGGACGTTTTCCGGTACGAACGTTAGCCGAGGCGACCGTTGCCGTGGATAAGGTAATCGAATATGGACAAAACAAAAATTTCGGAGTATGGAAAAATAATCTTTGTTTTGTAGCCGATGACGGAAATAATTCGGATCATATGGAGTTGGCTGATGAGTTGTGCGATAAAATAGAGTCGAAATATCCTGAATTTTTCCCGTATAAAGTTTATCTCGATGCTTATACCCGGGTAAGTTCTGCGAGCGGAGGTACTTACCCTGATGCAAAGAAACGTATGTTCGATTTGTTGGACGATGGGTTACTCTTTATCAATTTTTGCGGGCATGGGAGTTCTACAAGCTGGACGGCGGAGAAGATTTTGGAAATGTCGGATATTCGGAAACTTTATTTGAAGCGTCTTCCGTTATGGATTACGGCAACTTGCGACTTCAGCCGGTTCGATGACAAATCCAATTCTGGAGGGGAAGAGTTGTTCCTGAATTCAAAAGGCGGAGGAATCGCCCTTTTTACGACGACTCGAGTGGTATATATGGAAAAGAATGCCATTCTAAATAAAATGTTGATCGAAAATATCTTCGAACGGGATGCGGACGGCTCGAGATACCGCTTGGGAGATGTGATGCGTGTTGCGAAGAAGGCTGTTGCCGAATATGTCAATTCGGATGGAGTTCGTCCGTATGAAAGAGATCTGAACAAATTGAATTTTATTCTTTTGGGAGACCCTGCGCTTCGGTTGGCTTATCCTGAATATAAGATGGTAATTACCGAGATTAACGGAGATCCGATTGACGAAACTTCAGATTTACAGACTCTGAAAGCACGTTCTTGGGTAAAAATGAAAGGAGAAGTGCGGGATCATACTACAGGCGAAAAGAAAGAAGATTTTAACGGTTTGGTATATCCCCGGTTATATGATTCGAAGAAAGAGATAACGACGAATGGTTTTGAAAGCGATGTACCTTTTACGTTTTATGAACGTGCGAATATGTTATATTCCGGTAAAGATTCGGTTCGGAACGGAGAGTTTGAATTTGAGTTTAAAATGCCTGTAGAACTGAATTACTCCTCGGAGACCGGATTATTGAATTTGTACGGGTATGATGAGCAAGGACGTGAAGCACAAGGATCGAATGAGCAGTTTGTCGTAGGAGACATGGATAATGATGTCGAGGCGGATACGGAAGGTCCGATTATCCATTCTATGTATCTGAATAGCGAGACATTCAGTTATGGCGATAAGGTAAATGAAGAACCTGTGTTTATTGCCGATGTGGAAGATGAATCGGGAATAAATATTTCTGGAATCGGTATCGGGCACAATATGACGGTAACGATCGACCATTCTTCGGCTCAAGAATATATTGTTAATAACTACTTTGATCCGGTGGTAGGTGAATTCGGGCGAGGAACAGTAATGTATCAATTACCGTCTTTACCGGCAGGATCACATACTTTGACGTTTAAGGTTTGGGATACGGAAGGTAATTCTACGGAAAAGACAACTTCATTTGTTGTCGTACCGGGTATGAAACCCCAGATATTCGATCTTTATCCTCAAAAAAATCCGGTGTCGGAATATGCAGAGTTTTATTTGAAGCATGATCGTCCGAATATGAATATACAATTAAGGCTGTCTATTTATAATTTGATGGGTACAGAACTATGGACTTATTCGGATGACGGACTTTCCGATATGTGGACTTCTCAACCGATCGTTTGGAACCTGACCGATAAAGCCGGAAGACGGGTTGCGCCCGGTGTATATCTTTATCGGGCGTATATCTCGACAGAAGGCAGTAAGGAGGCTACCAAGACTAAAAAAATCATAGTCGTTGCACAATAAAAGCCTTTGAATACAGTTTTTATTAAGGAGAAATAAAATAGAAAAGAGAGAAATATATTTATGAACCGGATACGAAGTTTTTTTGTAATTGCTTTTCTGGGAGCTTGTTTTACTTCGTTTGCTCAGAACGATGTTAAGAATAAATTTAATCCGATTAACACGGGAGTAACCTCTTTGGGTATTGCTCCGGATGCTCGAGGCGGATCTATGGGAGACTTGGGAGCTGCTACCGATCCTGACGTGAACTCTCAATATTGGAATCCTGCAAAATATGCTTTTGCATTCAGCCGTGCGGGAGTTTCTGTATCTTATACTCCATGGCTGCGTAAATTGGTCAATGATATTAATTTAGCGTATGTGGCCGGTTATTGGAAATTCGGCAGTAGCGATTTACAGGCATTGAGTGCTTCATTGCGTTATTTTTCTTTGGGATCGATCAATATTACAGATGATGGCGGAAATATAACTAATTCTATAAATCCGTATGAGATGGCCTTTGACCTCGGTTATTCCAGAAAATTGTCACAAAGTTTTTCAATGGGTGTCGTCTTCCGGTTTATCTATTCAGATTTAGCTTATGATGAGACCGAGGGAATGAAAGGGGCGGCGGCTTTCGCTGCGGATATATCCGGTTATCAGACTTTTTATCCTATTGTAGGACGGAGCGAGTGCCAGTGGTCATGGGGATTTAATATTTCCAATATCGGTTCTAAGGTTTCGTATGACGGTGGAAATAACAGCGCTTTTTTGCCGACGAACTTGCGTTTGGGGACGACTTTCCTTTTCCCTTTGGCTGATTATAATACGTTGTCGTTGAGTCTTGACTTGAATAAGCTGTTAGTACCTGCAGCTCCAAGACAAGAAGATTATCTGGATGTAGAGGGAAACGAAGATAGAGAAGCTTATGAAGCTGCAAAAGAGAAGTATCAAAGTACATCTCCCATCAGCGGAATTTTCAAATCGTTTTCAGATGCTCCCGGAGGATTTAAAGAAGAGCTTCAAGAGATAAATTTTTCGGTAGGTGCAGAGTATGCATATAACAATCAATTTTTTCTGAGGGCCGGATATTATAATGAAAACAAGTATAAGGGGAATCGTAAATATTTTACTTTCGGAGCAGGATTTGCACTTAAGGTCCTTCGGCTGGATGCCGCTTATGTAGTTGCTACTGCACAGAGTAGCCCGTTAGATCAAACTCTGCGTTTTTCCCTTTCGTTCGATATGGATGGAATAAAAGATTTAGTCGGACGTAGAAGACGTTGATAAAAGAGACAAATGAAGATAAGGGTAGGCTTCGGTTTTGATGTTCATCGGTTGGTTGAAGGCCGGGAACTTTGGTTAGGAGGCATTCGCATAGAACATTCGTGCGGTTTGCTCGGGCATTCGGATGCGGATGTTTTGATTCATGCCCTATGCGATGCTTTGTTGGGGGCAGCCAATATGCGGGACATCGGCTTTCATTTTCCGGATACGGCAGGAGAGTATAAAAATATAGATAGTAAAATTCTCTTGCGAGATACGGTTAAGATGATTAGAGATAAGGGATACCAAATAGGTAATGCAGATATTACGGTTTGTGCCGAGCGGCCCAAATTAAATCCTCATATTCCGGCAATGAAGAAGTGTCTGGCAGAAGTTATGGAAGTTGATGAAGAGGATATATCTATAAAAGCTACAACAACAGAGAAGCTTGGATTCACAGGGCGAGAAGAAGGTATTTCGGCCTATGCCACGGTGCTGTTGCAAAAATAATTTATTTGAATACCATTGTTTGTACACAAAAAAACAGCCGCTGTTTTTCAGGCGGCTGTTTTTCGTATAATGAGTTATCTATTTCACATATAACCGTGTTACGGCTTTCCACTCTTTACCGGGTTCTATAAATTGAAAACCGGTGAGTTGTGCTGGCAGTTTCAAGTTCGGAGCGTTCGTTGCCCAGCTTTGCGGTTCAGGACATACATAGGGAACTTCGCCACCGTTGTTCCAGAGAGTCCAGTGTTTAAATTGCTCATCGGTTTCATAGAATACGCTTATCCTTTTTTCTGTATCGGTCAGAATCGCTCCGTTATAGTTTTTTCCGTCTATCGATAGCGGTTCGTTAGTCAAAGCCCATTCTATTGCTTTGCCGAAAGGATAAAGACCCTCGGTGCGCAGTAGAACTTCTTCTTCGTTCAAGTCGTTGAGTTTTCCGGTCGGGAGCGAACGTTCGCTCATTTCCCAGCGTTTTCCCACCGACAGTTTCAGTTTATAGTTGTTTCGCTTTCCGTTTGTTGTGAAGGGAACATTGATAGGAGTGTGGAATCCCATGCCTATAGGCATATTTTCTTTGCTTTGATTGATGAAAACGGTAGTTTGTTTTAAACCTTCTGCCGACAGTCGGAAAATCATGCGGCAAATGAATTCATGGGGAAAATGTTTATAAATGGGATCATTAAATAAGTTAGAGAAATAAGAAGCCTCTATTTCTACGTAGTCATTTCCGGTTTCTGTCCGGGTAATTATAAACGGCTGGGATTTAATGATCCCATGATGGTAATTGTTCTGAGCGGGAATGGTAATCGGATATTTGTATGTACGGTTCTCGAATGAATAAGTTCCGTCCTCGATACGGTTAGGAGGGAATAAAAGCGGAAGTCCGAATACTTGAGGTCGTCCTTTGAAAGTCTCTATTTCGTCTTCTGCCGGAGTTCGCAATATATTTGTGCTGGAAGCTTTATGGCTTAGTTTAACGACATTAGCCCCGATTTCGGGAATCATAATTGCTTCATATCCGCCTGCTTCGAAATGAATGGCTGACATTCCGTAAAAATCAATTTTTTCGATTTGCATATTTCTTTTGTATTAGTTGGTGACAATTGATCTTATTTTTCCAAAAGTACAAATATCCGTTAACCTTGATGTATGAAAAATGGTTATTTGTGTTTAAAATATGGTTTTGAAACCTGCTAGATTTTACTCGAGTCAGGTTTGGGAGTTCCTTTCGGAAGAAGTTAAAGGCGGCAGTTGACTGTGTGGTGTACCGGAATGAGAAAATAGGTTGCAAAAGGCTCGAAAGATTCGGATATATAATTTTATCGATTTAAAACAGGCTATTAATGAAAAAGCCTGTTGCAACTTGCAAACAGGCTTTTTGTTATCGAAAATACGGTAATTTTTAGAGAGCTTTGATCTCGTGAAGTACACTGTTTGTTTTGTGAACGGCAGCAGCGCTTTTTTCGAATAACTCTTTTTCTGTATCATTGAGTTTGAAATCAACAACTTTTTCCCAACCGGTGCGACCCAAAACAACCGGAACGCCTATGCAGATGTCTGACTGTCCGTATTCGCCTTCCAGATATACACTGCAAGGAACGATTTTTTTCTGATCGTGAAGGATAGATTCAACGACGTATGCAGCAGCCGCACCCGGAGCATACCATGCAGAAGTTCCTAATAATTTTGTCAATGTAGCACCTCCTACCATAGTGTCGGCAGCAACTTTTTCTAAAGTTTCGGCATCGAGAAGTTGAGATACCGGCAGACCTTTATAGGTAGCAAGACGAGTTAAAGGAATCATTGTCGTGTCGCCATGACCGCCGATTACAATGCCTTCCACTTCATTAGGGTTGGCATTCAAGGCCTTGCTTAAGTAGCATTTGAAACGAGAGCTGTCCAATGCTCCACCCATACCGATTACGCGGTTTTTAGGAAGTCCCGAAGTTTTCTGAATCAAATAAGTCATAGTGTCCATAGGATTGCTTACGCAGATAATGATTGCGTTAGGAGAGTGAGCTAATACACTTGCTGCAACCGATTTTACAATCCCTGCATTTACACCGATCAATTCTTCGCGAGTCATACCCGGTTTACGAGGAATACCAGATGTAATGACAACAACGTCAGAACCTGCGGTTTTTGTATAATCGTTGGTAACTCCTGTGATACGAGTATCAAAACCGAGCAAGGTTGCTGTCTGCATCATGTCCAATGCCTTACCTTCTGCTACGCCTTCTTTGATATCCAACAATACTACTTCGTCGGCCACTTCATTAAAAGCCAATACATTTGCGCATGTAGCACCTACGTTACCTGCACCTACGACTGTTACTTTTGACATAATAATTCTTTATTTATTAGTTGATAATTAATCTCTTTTTTTACGATATGCAAATGTACAAACGATATTTAATTGTGGAAAATTTTCCGTATTTAATTTTTGATAAATCATATCTATTCGGGTTAATTTTATTCGGTTTATATCAGAATATTCGACATTAAGTAATGAACAGGGGATATGAACGGTTGTTGATAATTTTAATTGTCAGATATATAGGTGATTATAAATTAATTTTGAGAAGGATATGAACAAGTGTTGTGTATAAGTTGGCTATTTTTGTGAATAACTCCGATTGTGTTCCGTTAATAACTCGGTCATTGCGGAAAAGAGGCTAAAACACAGGTCGAAAAATTGGTTACTCGTTGGACTTCTGTTTTTGTTATTAACAACAGTTGATAATGTTAATGTCTTTATTTTTATTAAGTTATATTTTTTATCAGAAGGGTTATAAACATGAATTGTTGATAACATTGTTAATAGTCCGATGTAATTTGTAAGTTATAAACTATTCGTTGATAATCGGTTGGATAATCAAACTTTTATTTATTGGGGGATTGAGTTTACTCAAAATAAAAGTATTATTGTAACTCTTAGAGCCTGTCGTAAATTTTGCTCGGGTCAGTTTTGAGAGTTTCTTTCGAGGATGTTTTTCTGTTTTTAGGAGGATGATAGCGGGCTATCTGACGAGTGAAAACGGGAAAACGGACCGGAAGAAAGCGCAAAAATGACCTGATAATATTTTTCTGTTGGAAAATTTAGACAAGCTCTTACATAGGATCGACATCGTAATATACGGTAACAGATTTGAACCGTTCGTCTTTTAACATATCGTCTTGAGCCTGATATAAGAGTTCTCTTACTTTTGCCATAGATGCATTATTTTCTACTTTTAGAACGATTTTGCGGATATATAGAGATTGTATCCGGGCAACGGGAGGAAGATCCGGGCCTAATATGCGATGAGCGAAAACTTGTCGTAAACGTGTTGCGTAAGAACATGCAACCGAATTGAGAATTGTTTCATCCCTATGTTTTAGATAAATATATATCAACCGAAAGAAAGGGGGATAGGAGAATTGCTGACGCTCTTTCAATTGCGTATGAAACATTCCTGCGTAGTCGTGGTTGATAACTTGTTGTATGAGCGGATGTTCGGGCTGTGCCGTTTGCAGAATTACAGTACCCTGACGCTTCTTTCGTCCAGCGCGTCCTGCAACTTGAGCCATAAGCTGAAATGCCCGTTCGTGAGCTCTGAAATCAGGGAAATTCATCATTGTGTCGGCACTTAAAATACCGACTACACTTACATTATCGAAGTCCAGTCCTTTGGTGATCATTTGAGTCCCGACCAGAATTTGAGTTTTGTGCTGTTCGAAGTCTTCGATCAGTTGTTCATAAGCCTTTCGTGTACGAGTGGTATCCAGATCCATGCGGGCGATTTGGTAATCCGGAAAATATTGGGCTATATCTTCTTCGATGCGCTCTGTCCCGAATCCTCGAATATCGATTTCGGTATGTCCGCAGGCCGGGCATTGTCTGGGAACTTCGCATGTATATCCGCAATAATGACAAGTAAGCTGATGATATCGTTTATGATAGGTTAACGTTACGTCGCAATATTTGCATTTGGGAACCCATGCGCAAAGTTTGCATTCTATTACCGGGGCGAAACCTCTACGGTTTTGGAATAAAATGACTTGTTCTCCTCTTTTTAGGGCCTGATTGGCTTCATCGAGAAGCAGAGGAGATATATTGCCGGTCATCTGTTTTTTACGACGAAGTTCTTGAGTGTTGGCTACTAATATTCGGGGCAATTGTATATCTTCGAATCGGGAGGTAAGTTCTACGAATCCATATTTCCCTTGTTGTGCATTATAATAGCTTTCTAAAGCCGGAGTTGCACTTCCTAATAATGTTTTTGCGCCGTGCATCGATGCCAATACGATGGCTGCGTTACGGGCATGATAGCGTGGTGCAGGATCTTGTTGTTTATACGTATTTTCGTGTTCTTCATCTACAATAACCAGTCCTAAGTCTCTGAAAGGTAAAAATATCGAGGAGCGCACTCCGAGAATGACTCGTATTCCTTTGTCCTTTAGGAGATTGTTCCATATCTCTACGCGTTCGTTATCCGTAAATTTGGAATGGTAAATAGCAAGACTGTCTCCGAAAACCCGTTGTAGTCGGGTTGTAAGTTGTGTGGTCAAAGCTATTTCAGGAACGAGATAAAGCACCTGTCTCCCTTTTTGAATGACTTCTTGAATCAGGTGGATATATATCTCTGTCTTACCGCTGGAAGTTACACCGTGCAGCAAAGTAACCTCTTTATCCTTGAAAGAATGAAATATTTGGTCAAGAGCTTTTTGCTGCACTGTATTGAGAGCATGAGCAGGTTCGGCAGACCGTCCGGAAGTGTCTAATCGGCTTATCTCCCGTTTATAAGAGATCAGTATTCCTTTGTCGATCAGCCCTGAAAGGACAGATGAGGATACATCGGCTCTTTCGAGCAGAGTGTTTCGGGATACCTCTTTAAATTGCCCTCTTTGCATGAATGATGACAATTCGAGATAGGCCATCAATAATTTGAGCTGTTTCTTGGCAGTAGCCAATTGTTCGAAAATAGGTCGTAATTTCTCTTGTTCTTCCGGTCCGAAAGTCAATTTTATATATGTCTCGGTTTTAGGACGATATTTCCGTTTTATCTGTTCTGTAATGAATAAGGCCTCTTTGTCGAGCAGAGTACGGATAACGGGTAAAATATTGCGTAACCCGCTCTCTTTTTCCAGATCTTGTACTGAGATTTTGGGATACTTGCTTAGTGTGTCTAATAATATCGACTCTCTTTCTGTCAGTCGGTTGTCCGGATTTTCTTCATAATCAGGGTTAGGAGAAACCAAGGTTTCGCTTTCTAGTTTTAACCCCGACGGTAATGCCGCTTTATACACATCGCCGACAGAACAGAAATAATATCCGGCAATCCATTCCCAAAATTTGAGTTGAGGACGCCGTAAAATAGGTTCATTGTCTAATAAAGAGATGATCTCTTTTGTCTCATAATCAGCAGGTGCATGATTGTGAGTAAAAATGACAATAGCCGTATAATATTTTTTTCGTCCGAAAGGGACGATAACCCGGCTTCCGGTAGATAAATTTTCTTTTAATTCCGCAGGAATACGGTATGTATAATATTTATGTAACGGAAGAGGTAATATGACATCGGCAAATTGGGACACGACTGATACGGATTTAGAATTGTCAGACAAAAATAGTAAAATGCCCCGGATTTATAGTGCTCATCTCATTTATAATTTGCAAATTGAGAAACGTCAGTTTAAAACTTTGCTAAACTATTTTGTTGGAAAATTTAGATACTTTATAGATGTCTGTTATCTTTTAAAATGCGGGTTATGACGTTACACGAAATATGTTGTTTCATTTGATATTACGGAATAGAAATATTTTTATTATCACAAGAATTTCCCGACACTATTTTAGAATATACTCTTGGGGGGAAGGGGCGTCCTTCTGCTTGTTCGAATTCTAAAATATGCTCCCCTGCGGATAAAGTAATGGTCCGAGTCTCGTTTGGAGAGATGTTTGATATTAGAGAGCCTCTTTCAGTGCAAATTTTATACGTATATTGTTCGTTATTTTTTACAGATACGTAAAATACTTTCTTTTTTTCGCATTCGGGGAAGTCCGGATCTTTTATGTTGATAATGTATTTTTCGCCTTGATTTCCAGGAACTTTTTCATCATATGAATAAGTGTAAGGATAGTTTTTATAAGATATTTGAAATGATTTGTTCTTTGTAGAGATTTTTATGTTATTTGCTGTTTTGTTGGGATTTAAAGATATTATAACTCTGCCATCACATTCAACATAGCAAGTGTAAGGTGTATAGTTATTTACAATAAGATAATATATGTCTTTTTCTTTAGAATTTTCTTCCTCGTATTGATAATTTATATCAAGCTCATGATCATCTTTTTGGTCGCATGATAAAATTAGAAAAAAGCAGATTATGTATAGTAATTTGTTCATATTATTATTATTTGTTTGATGAATAACAGTATAAATTGTTTTTTTAGGATAAAACTTTGTTTCTCAAATTTTTTATGGATTTATTCTGTTTTTTTATTTTATGCGAATATAGTAAAAAGAAAATAAATATGAGTGCCTAATTTGATAAAAAAATGAGATGAGTTGATTCTTTTTGTTGATCATTGGTTAAATAATTATAACGAATTTATCCTTAAAACAATAGAAAAATATTTGGTTTGTTTATCTAAAAAGATTTTATAATCTTATAATCAGTGAATTGTAATTATTCTTATTAAGAATATAAATAATACATATTAATATTTATGTATATTTATTGGCTTTGTAAAAAATTCCTTTTTCGTATTATATAGAAAACTCAGGACGAATAATACAATATCTCTTACTGATGTTGTTGTTCTGCTAAACAAATGCTATATTTGTAAAGTCTCGCAAGAGACCTTACATATAGTGAAAGTGTTTCGCTTTATCCCGCATAGGAAATCTGACAGTTTCAAAAGAGACGGGGAATAGCAATGGCACTCATCGCTTGGGTAGTCGTATGTCCGTGCGGATATATACTAAACAAGTGTGGGGATATTGTTTATTCGTCTCTGGGTTTTGTCAGAACCTCCTATGCGATAAACGATTAACTCCACACTTTTCTTTTTTTAATCCTGTCATTTTGGAGTTGGGTGACAATAAATAAATTCAATATGAATGGATTAGAATTTATTAAGTCGAAGCAGCAAAATTGGGCGAGGAGAAAAGGCTTCGAATTAGTAGGAGGAACAATTCCAAACAAGGGAGAGAAAAATTACCTTTCCGATTTAGCGAACAATTTGTTCGAGCCTTTAACGGAAGAAAATGTAAAAAGTTTTGATTCGGGAGCTGGGAACGAGACAAAAGACTGCAAGACGAGACTGGCAAAAATGAAAGCTCTCCACTCGTCCTCTGCCATTGTAGTTAATTTGTTTCAATATTGGCAAGAAAAAGACCCTTGTCCTCTTCTGAATGCTTGTAGACTTACCTCAAAAACCGATAGAATAGATGGTTATATGTTCAAAAACATAGGTTCAGATTCTCCGGTAGAAATTCGTATACCTAATATTGAAATTAGATTTGAAGAGCAATTCGAAATTTGCAAGGATAAACACTTGTTTCCTCGCGTTCCTAATATCGATGTAATCATTTATTCACGATATGCCGATATTGCCATCGAATCTAAGTTTTTAGAGCCATACGATAATAGAAAGCACAAAGGATTAAAACAAAAATATATTGATGATATTTCTTTTTGGGACGGTTTGACTAATTTGTATGAATTGGCAAAAGAAATATCTCCCGATAATAACAAATTTCGATATTTAGACGCTGCGCAACTTATCAAACATATTTTGGGGCTGAAGAAGAAATACAGCAATACTCCTCATATTGCCGAAACACAAGGAATACGAAAACTCAGAATTGCTCCACTACACAAAAGCTTTTGTCTCTTGTATCTGTGGTACGATGTATTGGGTAAGGATGGATTCAGACATCGGGAAGAAATAGAACAGTTTGCAAAAGTTGCGGAAAAAGACAATATCCGATTCAAACACATAACTTATCAGGAAGTGATCGCAAAATTGTCCAAAGATTTCTATCAAGGGAATGAAGATTATTGTAATTATTTAACAGATAGATATTTATAGTACATAATTAAAAATCAAATGCGATGAAAACATTAAAAACTCATTAATGCTGTTCTGAATAATTCAGAGGCCAGATTGCTTAAATTAGATAGTTAGAGAACTACGATGATGACAGATTAGACAGGTTCTAAAGGTAAGATAAATTATAATGATTTACAGTAAAAAAGATAAAATTTGATTTGCAATTTTATTTTGCGATACCTTGATATTTAATAGTTATTTAGAATAAAATTAGTAATTATGGATTTAACAGAAAAAGAAATGATTGAGGTCATGTTAGCCCTTGATTGTGGTGATAATCCAAAAGTTGGAATATTTTGGTATCTTCCTGAAGAGCATGACTTGTTTGACGTTCATTCTATATGTCCACCAAATGAACAAGAACCATATACAATTCCAGATCTACACAAAGATGTGTGGAGAAAAGCCAAGTTCAGAGCAAAAGCTCGTGGTAAAAAAGATTCAATCTATTATCAGGACTACACCAAAATACCAAGGGGCAGGGTTTACTATAACAAAGGTAAATTTACAGTAGCTGTAGGTTCTTGGTATAAGAAATATGAGGAAGAATTAACTAATCTATTAAAAGATTATTTTGATTTAGAAGAGTTCGATTTCGAAGTAATAGAATATTTTGAATTAGGTCATAATGGAGGAGAGGAAGAGTTTCTGTATAATAAATTTATTTAATAATTATTCTTATGAAATATGTTTATAATTTTTATTGCTATTCAAGACTTCACATGGTTAGAATTTAAATAATTGAGTTATGATTGTTACCAAAATTGAGATACCATTCAGAGAGTTTCTGGAAAGTCTCAAAATACCATCTGCCCCACGTATCAAGGGTGGTAAAATTTTTAGCCCGGATGAAATAAATTATCTTACAAGATATTCGACCCCCTCTGTTTATGAATTTACACAAGAAATAGGAAATGAAACCGACAGGGAATTTTATGAAATGTTTATAAAATGGTTGCAAGAGGAAGATTTGACTTATGGTTATGTTGATGTTTATATGATCTTTTATTTACGTTATGGCCAACATTTGACAAACGATGAGTTTGAGTATTTGCAACGAAATATTCCGGAACGTTTTGAGAAAGGGCACGTATGGCTTTATGAAATAAACTATCGCAGGCGTTTTCGTTTACGTGTTCGATTGATTTATTGTTTAAAAAATGATTTTCAAAGAATCATCCGAAAAAATATTAGGAAACATCTGTAATACATTAGCAGCTATTGTGGAAATGAGATATTCTCATTTATGTTTGTTATAATAGCTTATGTATCATAGATATTGGCGATTATTTTAGCTATTTTGAATAAAATTGTGGTTAATGCACACTACCAAGGTTAGGAATATTCTCCATTTCAAGGAACTCTTATTATGAGTAAAGATAATTCGTTTCCTTTATTTAGGAATTTAGAGTAAACACATGAAGTTGATATTAAATTTAGATCGATATGAAAAAGTTATTATTGTTTTTAATGTTGTGTACAGTTTTATTTTCTTGTTCGCTAGGAGAAAAAAGGTTTAATTGGGAATTTTGCCATGAAAAAGTGGATTCTCTTAAAAATCGTATAACAGGAAAGTCGCTTAAATTTGGATTTACCCCAAAGAAAGATAATTCTCTTTATGATTATATAGCATTCTTAGAACACAAAAATGATAGTCTGCAGAAAATAGCCACTCGTTGGGAATATGGAAGAGAGTTTGCTATTAACGAACAGATAGATTATGAAGATAGAATGGGTGGTAATGCCACTTCGTGGGATACTTATCTGTCTGCTACAGAGTTGAAGTTCGATCCTAATCTTCTGGATTCAAAAAAAATTGAGATGTCAGAAAAAAGTCCGTGGAGACTAGGATATACTGAAATAGATCACCTTATAAATGCTATGACATCTTCTCTTGTTTATCTTGGATCTTTAGACCCAACCTTTGAAGCCGATAGGTGTAACTATTTATATTCTGTAATGATGGTCAATGCCATGAATGAATTGGTAAGTATACGGGCAGTAAGAGAACTTCGTGGAAAATATGAGAATTTATCACGAGTAGAGTCTGATAACTTAAGATATTATTATGAAGGATTGATATACAAATCAATATATGAAAAACTTTATACACTATACAATGAACATCCCACATTGGAAATACTAATACCAGAACTTTTGCAACCGTTGTATTGAACATTGAAAAGAGTGAAATTCTGGATATAGGACAAAAAAGGATAAAGTTAAAATTAATAATTCTAGTTAACAATGAAAAATAAAGAAAATAAAGAAACGGAAAAGAATAGGACCGTAATTAATAATCCGTCACCTAAAGATGTATATTATGAAAAATTGAAACGAATCGAAGAAACTCAAGCGGGATTTAATCCCGATTATCAAGAATCTACAAAATACGATCATAAAGAAAATTTGAAAAATTCATTTGAGGATGTAAAAGTTGAGCCTCTTCAAGGCAGACGTAAGCAGATATTGGAGAGGCCCTTAAAAGAGATAAAACGAACCTCTCTGGATATTTATAAAGAACGTCTTGGGCATCGATTTTGGTTATTTGCGTTCGGATTTGTTCTATTTTTAGCTGCGTTGTCTTTATCTGATGAATTATTCTTTATGTCGAGAATATTATTTGGAATTTCTTCCTTTTTCTTTTTAAGAATGTTTTTTCTCGAGATAGGAAAAAACTTGAGGCAACAGAGACGGTTAAGGGCTTCACGAATAATTTTATATACCATTTTCATGGGGGCACAAATTGTTTCGATATGTGCATATTACATTGGAGATTATTATAAAATTGGAGAGAACGAAATTCTCTATATTCTTTATCATACAGAAGATGCAATTTTAGCTTCTGTGCTTATGATAATAGTTTTGGTATTATGGATATTAGCGATTATTTTAGCTATTTTAAATAAAATCATGGTTAATGTACACAATCAAGATTAAGAATACACGTTTATTTCAGAAGACTTTTACTCTTTTGAAAACAGAAGAAAAGAATTTGAATAATCTATCAATTCTTAAGTTGTAAATAACTATTTCAGTTTCAACAATAACATTTATTCTGATTTATCTTCAATTGAGAAAATGAATGTAGTATAAGCTAAATAAGTGATGTAATTAAATAATAAATTTGTGTTCCAAACGTGTTCCATTAAAAATGAATCAGCCATTTACTTATTTGTAAGTGGCTGATTTTCAATGTCGGGGTGACTGGATTCGAACCAGCGACCACACGCCCCCCAGACGTGTACTCTAACCGGACTGAGCTACGCCCCGATTAATTGTGAGGCAAAAGTAGTATATTTATTTTTACCAGCAAAATTTTTCTATAAAATTTAGGGAAATACGGCTTATTCTGTGCGGAAAGCTATTTCTTTATAGATGAAAAAGATCTCGGTACAGGTCAAAAGCGGTACATATTTCCTCTTTTGTTGCTGTTTGGTTAATTTCCACTATGCCGACATCTTTCAGCAATGTGAAATTGACACTATCCGATTCGTTTTTTTTGTCGTGGGTCATCTTTTCATATAAAGAGTCGTAATCTTCACATGTAATTGGAAATGCACCGTAATTATCAGCAATGAAAGTCGATAATTGACGAATACGCTCTACCGGAAATCCTAAATGCATGTGTGATAATAGCAGTTCGCAAATCAGTCCCCAAGCTACGGCATATCCGTGTTGTATCGGAGATTTGCGTTCGTGCGATAAACTTTCGAATGCATGCCCTACCGTATGACCGAGATTTAAAGATTTTCGGATATTCTTTTCAAAAGGATCAGCTTCCACTATGTGTTCTTTTACTTTTACCGATTCTTCCAGTAGTCTCAGCAATTTGTCTAAATCGAGATCGGAAAAATCCAATGTCAATAATTTGTTATATGTGTCGGGAGTGCTAATCAGTCCGTGTTTAAGCATTTCTGCATAGCCCGAAAGGAGATGTTCTCGGGATAATGTTTTAAAAAAAACAGTAGAAATCAATACCGATTCGGCAGGATTAAATACTCCGATTTCATTTTTTAGTCCGTTGAAGTTGATTCCGGTTTTCCCGCCTACAGCAGCATCTACCGCACCTAATAATGTTGTGGGAATATTGATATAACGAATACCTCGTTTGAATGTGGATGCTGCAAATCCTCCCAGATCAGTTACCATGCCACCTCCCAGATTGATCATAAAAGAACGGCGGGTAGCATGTTTATTGCTTAAAATTTTCCATACGGAGGCTAAAGCCTCCAAGTTTTTATGCGTGTCGTCCGCTTCGATGATGATCTGTTCGGCGTTACTGCATAATTTACTGTTTTCAAGTAAAGGGGATGCAAATTTGAAAGTGTTCCGGTCTGTTAATACGAACAACTTATCATAGGAATAACGAGATAACATCTCATCGATACTTTCAGATATATTTTGCGTGAAAATAACGGGTTGTTTCGACATAGGTTTATTTTTTTAATGCAGTATATATTTCTTCGAACCGATCAGCTAAGGTCTGCATATCCGGAACAAGCATGTTTGCTCCGGCAGATAGAAGAACTTCGTCATCTAATGGACCGGTATTTACTCCGATCGTAAAGATTCCGGCGGCAACTCCGGCTTCTACACCTAATGGGGCGTTTTCGATGACGATTGCCTGATTGGGCTTTGCTTTGGCTTTTTGCAATCCTATTAAATATGGTTCGGGATGAGGTTTTCCATATTTGACGTCAAAAGCGGTTACCATTGTTTCCGGGGTAAAGATTCCGGGGTATTCGTGGTCTAATTTATCAAGAAGTGATGTTTGTCCTGATCCGGTTACCAAAACCGGAGTTAATCCGGCTGCTTTTATCTTTTTTAGAAATTCGGCCGCTCCCGGCATGGCTTCGGCTTTTGGTTGGCGGTTAAAACTTTCGGTTTTCTTTGCATAGATTTCGTGGATCTCTTTTTCGGTAGCCGGCCGGTTGAATGCTCGTTGGAATAGTAGGTTGATTGTCGAAGCACCGGTTCTACCTTCATATAAATAAAATTCACGGGGTGTAGAATCTATGCCTAAAGCCGAAATCGTTTCATACCACGCATTCGCGTGATTTTTCATCGAATCATACAAAACACCGTCCATATCGATAAGTACGGCTTTCAGATCGATTTTGTCATACCCATGCTTATCTAAAAAAGTCTGTATTTCCGGATTCGTCATCTTGTCTTTTTTTTAGTTTTGCAAAAATACAAAGTATTTGTTACTTATAGTTGCAAAATTTACTTTTGAATGAAAAACTTTATTTGAGCAGGGAAAATTTGAAGATATGAGTCACCGTAACTCGGAATATAGATTTTTTGTGGCATAACTTCTTGAGGATATCGGTCGAATTGGTGTGATATTTTTAGGCATTAATAAGACTTGTTATGAATGTGTATGTAAAGTAAAGGCATACGATAAATTTTAATGCAGTTCCCAGTAAGAATCCGACTAAAGACCCCAACCCTGATTTTATAGCATGAGAAAGTTCTTTTTGCCCTAATAATTCGCCGATAACAGCCCCAAAGAAAGGACCGGCTATTATTCCCCAAGGTAAAAAGAAGAGCCCGACGATCGTTCCGATTAGGCAACCTCGGTTTCCCCATTTACTTCCACCGCTGTATTTGCTGCCCAGCATCGGGATGAAATAATCTAAGACCAATGTGATGATGACGATAAGCGACCAAATCAGCAATTGTGTGCCGGAATATTGTACTTTGTCGGTGAAGTGTAAGAAAAGAATGCCTAAATAGGCAACTGGCGGTCCCGGAAGAACTGGAAGAAAACATCCGGCTATTCCTGTAATGAGGCAAATTATTCCTAAAATAATCAATATGGTATCCATATTTTATTTTTTGACTTGTAAGGTTGTAAATATATTCTTTTTTGTACAAAATAAGTGTGTTTTCGGTAAATAAAAATTGAATATAAGTAATAGGTGAAAGGTGTAAATATCGGTGTGTTTTTTACAGAGTATTGTAAAAAACGAAAAGGCGACAAACTTTGATTTGTCGCCTTTCGTACCCGGAGCGGGACTTGAACCCGCACAGCTGCAATAGCCAAAGGATTTTAAGTCCTTCGTGTCTACCATTCCACCATCCGGGCGGCCTGGAGCGAAAAACGGGACTCGAACCCGCGACCCTAACCTTGGCAAGGTTATGCTCTACCAACTGAGCTATTTTCGCATTTGCGACTGCAAATATAGAATTGTTTTTTGTTTTTACAAAAGATTTATAGTCGAAAAGCAGGATAAACTTAAAAAAATATGATTTTATAAGTTTATAGAGATGTGATTTTATATTAATATTTAGCCTGTTAATGTTTGATTTTTAGTTTGTTATATAGTATAACCCGTTTGCTATGCCGACTTGATAACTTCGTAACATATATTTATGTTCTCGAGCTGTTCCGCTTAAAGGCGAACCTGTCCCTTCAAAAACATCGAATGTCGATTTGCATTGTGGGCAATAAGCGTGATATGTCTCTTCATCTATATCGATTCTGACAGAGGGGTCTCGTTCTACTGGACATGTCAGGTCGTATGCATATAATTGATTAGAATACCCGCAAACCAGTAATACTCCTCCATAGCCTGTTGCAGAAGATACATTATAAAACTCTTTGTTGGGAATTTTGTTAAGAATGAATTTCTGATAGTCGGGAAACGCATGTACACCGTATTGACTCCATAAAGCAGAGCTCCTGAACTCGATTCTTACAGTCGTTACCGGAATACGGTATTCATCATTTTTATCGCATCCGGAGAAAAGAATAATTAGAAATAGATATAATATGAATGGATATTTGAACATTGCAGGCATTTAATATATAAAACGCAGAGATATTCTTTTTTGGTATATCTCTGCGTGTGAAGAATTTATTTTTTTCTTTAAAAATCTTTGATCTTTTGTCAAGATTTCCCTAAAAGAGCAGCTTCAGCCGTTTCGATTTTATTAAAATCAAATCCGTCTATAACTTGCTGTTTTAGTAAAGATATACGGTCGTTGCAGAGATTACCGATACTGCCTTCATGTGTATGTTGCACATGTTTGTCGGGTTCAAATGTTCCGGCTTCGATGCTCAATCCGACCTGTTTGTAAGCATCCCGGAACGGAACTCCTGAAAGGGTCAGACGATTGACTTCTTCGACACTGAATATCAATTTGTATTTATCATCGTCCAGAATATGGGTGTTTACGGTCATATGGCTCATCATTTCCGTTACCATGCGCAGGCACTCCTTTAATTCATCAAAGGCCGGCAAAAATACTTCTTTAATAATTTGCAGGTCTCTGAAATATCCTGATGGAAGATTGTTGGAGATTAATGTAATTTGATACGGAAGAGCTTGTATTTTATTACATTTGGCACGAGTCAATTCAAATACGTCCGGATTTTTCTTGTGTGGCATGATGCTTGATCCCGTAGTATATTCATCCGGAAGTTTGATAAATCCGAAATTTTGGGAGTTAAATAAACAGGCATCGAAGGCCAATTTAGATAATGTTGCAGCGATTGATCCCATTGCCGATGCAACGATCCGTTCGGTTTTTCCTCGTCCCATTTGAGCATATACAACGTTATAATCCATAGAATCAAACCCTAAAAGTCGGGTAGTCATTGTTCTATTCAAAGGGAATGATGAACCGTATCCGGCAGCAGATCCTAACGGGTTTCTGTTGCAGATGCGATAAGCCGCCTGCATAACAGTCAGGTCATCGACGAGACTTTCTGCATAGGCTCCGAACCAAAGTCCGAAAGAAGAAGGCATGGCGACTTGCAAATGCGTGTATCCGGGCATTAGGATATTTTTATATGTATCGCTTTGTCGGATTAGTGCATTTATTAAGTTGTCGGAAAGCTCGACAAGAGTTTTTATCTCACTCCGAATAAATAGTTTTAGATCTACCAGCACTTGATCATTTCGAGAGCGCCCGCTGTGTATCTTCTTCCCTATGTCCCCTAATTTGCGGGTGAGCATCAGTTCTACTTGCGAATGAACATCTTCAATACCGTCTTCGATAATAAACTCGCCCTTTTCAGCTATGGTGTAGATGTTCCGAAGTTCTCCGGTCAGAATATCCAGCTCGTTTTTTGTCAATAATCCGATACTTTCGAGCATAGTAATGTGGGCAATAGAGCCCAATATGTCGTACGGGGCCAAATAGAGATCCATTTCTCTGTCTTTCCCTACTGTAAATCGGTCTATATCCGCATTTACCTGAACATTCTTTTCCCAGAGTTTCTGTGCCATGAAAAATTTTTTTATTCGTAAGTAATTGTCGTCAACATATCCGCCAGTTTTTCGATACCGTCTTGTAACGGTTTCGAAACCATTCCTTTGATAAGCATATTCAGCTCAGCCCGACATGTGATTTTGATTTTTGTCTCTTGATCGGTTACGGGTAATAATTGTATCCATAAAAAGAGTGGTACCGGAGATTTTTCCGTTTCAAACTTGATCGTTTTGTAAGGTTCTCGTTCGATAATTCTTAGTCCGAGAGAGCCGACCGGATTTACCGAGAATGAACAACTGTCCGTGTCACAAGAGAAGTCCTGTATTTTATCAACAGGCAGGCGGTCTTTAATTTTCTCCAGATTTTTTAGATCGGATATCGTGTTAAAGATGATCTCTATATTTGCAGGAATAATTTTTATACTACTTTCGAATTGTGTCATTTGCCGTTTATTTATCTTGATTCCATTTAGCTGGGTCACGTCTCCATTCTTGTAAAGTAGCAAGATCTTCTTCTTCGATATATTTGGTTTCCAAAGCTACTTCCAATACTGCATCGTAATTGCTGAGAGTGGTCAGTTTTACATTTGCCGCTTTAAATCGTTCTTCTGCAATCGGGAAACGATAAGTGAAAATTGCAGCCATACCTATAACCTCGCAACCTGCATTACGTATGGCTTCTACAGCTTTGAGGCTGCTTCCTCCGGTAGAGATCAAATCTTCGATGACAACGACCCGTTGTCCCGGAATCAAATTTCCTTCGATCAGATTTTCAAGTCCGTGATCCTTGGGTGTAGAACGCACATATACATAGGGTAGTCCTAATTCGTCAGCAACCAAAGCTCCTTGAGCGATTGCCCCTGTCGCTACACCAGCAATTGCATCGACATTATCATATTTTTCCATGATCAGGCGGCATAATTCAAGTTTGATAAAAGACCGGAGTGCCGGATAAGATAAGGTTTTGCGATTATCCGTATAAATCGGTGATTTCCATCCGGAGGCCCATGTGAAAGAGTTGGATGGCTGGAGTTTTACTGCGCTGATTTTTAGTAATTTCTCAGCGACTAATCTCTCTAAACTTTTCATATTGGTTATTAGTTCTATGTTGTAACTCTTTTATTGTAAATGCAAAGGTACAAAAAACAGAACGAAAGAAAATTTTCTGCAATGATTTTTTCAGGGTCTTATTTGTTGTTTTGTTGAGTGATGGCTAAGGTTAAAAGAGAAATTTTACAATTTCCGGATTTCAATAATGCTTCAGCGCATGCCAATAGTGTAGCTCCGGTAGTTACGACATCGTCAACCAGTAGAATATGCTTGTCTTTTATTTCTGCCGTTTCTTGGATATAGAATGCCGAATGAGTGTTTAGCCAACGTTCATAGAGCGATTTATGGGTTTGGCTTTCGTTTTTTTTTCTTCGACATAATAAATGAGGGTATACCTCTTTCCCTGTAACATCGGCAATGCCTTTAGCGACCCATTCGCTTTGATTATATCCTCTGGCACGTTCTCTGCTGCGGTGTAACGGAACGGGAGCGATAATGTCTATATCTTGAAGCTTCCCTTCTTTAAGCAGTTCCGAGGCGAAAAGTCTCCCCAGATATTTCCCGCAACGTTTTTCTCCTTTATATTTTATGTTATGTATTAGTCGTCTGTAGTCTCCGTGTTGGGTAAAATAGAAGAATGCGTATGCATCCTGTATGTCGATTTTCCCTCTGAACAATTGTTCCATTGGATGGGATTCTTTTTTGTGAAAATCGGTTCGGGGTATATTGTGAATGCAATGAAGACATAGAAATTCTTCGTGAGTTAGCAGCATTCTTCCACATACCCGACAGGTGCGAGGATAAAATAGATCTATTATATTCCCAATCTGTTTTTTCATAGTTTCATGGATTGGATGGCGGATTGTATGATATCTGGTTCGAATCCTCTGGATGCGGCAAATCGGAATAGTTTTGCGTGCAGGTCGTATTTATCGGCCGCTTTTGTGTTTTTTTGTTTGTTTTCCAGAATCTGCAAGAGAGTATCCCGATACTGCTCTTCATTTATGTTATAAAGAGCTTTATCGATTAATGTTTCCGGAATTTTTTTTAGACGTAAAGCGTATGCGATTTTAGTTCTTCCCCATTTGTTGAATCTGAATTTATCATTTGTGAATCCTTTTGCATAACGGGCTTCATCGATAAAGCGCTGCTTTATCAGATATTCTATGATTTTAGAGGCTTCGGAGTCTTCAATTCCCCATTTTTTTAGTTTTTCGGATATATCGTAACAGCATTGTTCTCCTGAAGAACAATATGCTGCAGCCTTGTGCAGAGCTTCTTGAGGTGATAAAGACTTAGGCATAGCGTATATAATGAAAGTTATTCGTTTTTTTGAGCTATTCTGTTTTATAAAAAAGAGAAAAAGATTCCGGAAAGAAAACAGGTCTTGTCATATCGGGGTTATCCGTTATTCTTTGCAGAGATAAATCTGTCTTTTCCCGAAATGTCTTTATATATGTGAACATCCGTGTAACCGTATGCTTCTATCATTTTCTGTGTCTCTTTCCCGAATAAAGCATTGATTTCGAAATAAAGTCTCTTACCGGGTTTGAGGATGCTTTTTCCTGCTTCTGCTATTTTTCGGTAAAAAAGTAATGGATCGGAATCTTCTACAAATAAGGCGAGGTGCGGTTCATAATCCAAAACATTTCTATCCATTTCTTTCTTCTCTCTTTCGCAGATGTACGGGGGATTACTTACGATCAGATCATATTGCCGGGAGATTTCCGAGGTGTTAAGATTTAAAATGTCTTTTTGTAAAAAAAATGCTTCAATACTGTTTTGCCGGGCATTCTGAGTTGCTATGTTCAGTGCTTCGACAGAAATATCCCAGCCTTCTACTCGGGATTCAGGTAAAAATTTAGCCAGAACTAATGCTATGCATCCGCTTCCTGTACCGATGTCGAGGATGTTTCCTTTCAGCTTTTCATTTTCTTTTAAGATAAGTTCGACCAATTCTTCCGTTTCAGGGCGAGGAATCAGCACTCCGGGAGCCACATTGATATTTATTCCGTAAAATTTTGTATGTCCGAGAATATATTGGATCGGTTCATTTCGTTTCAATCGTTGTAAGATAGTTTCGATCTCCTGGTGCTTACTTGTCGATAAAATGCTACTTTTGTGCAAAAGTATATCTGTAAGAGAATATTGGCATACTTCTTCGAGAATGATGCGGGTCAATGCCTTGATTTCTCCGGCAGGATATATGTCCTGTAAAGAACTTTGAATACGTCGAATACTTTGTTCCATATGGGAGTTACTGCTTTGTGTACAAAGATAAGAAAAAATAGTATGAAACATTCGCATGAGGATCATTGCCGCTATATGCGCCGTTGTTTACAATTGGCGGCATTAGGTCGCGGTCACGTATCGCCTAACCCTATGGTGGGGGCTGTGGTCGTGCATAAAGGGAAGATTATCGGAGAAGGGTATCATCGCAGGTGCGGAGAAGCACATGCCGAAGTCAATGCCATCCGTTCGGTTAAGAATGAAGAGCTGCTTAGAGAATCTACGATCTATGTTTCGCTCGAACCTTGTTCTCATTATGGGAAAACACCCCCGTGTTGCAAACTGATTATCGAAAAGCAAATACCTCGGGTCGTCATGGCCTGTTTCGATCCTTTTCCTGAAGTTTCCGGGCGAGGAGTCCGGATGCTGCGTGAGGCCGGAGTCGAGGTAATTACGGGAGTACTGGAAGAGGAGGCTATCCGTTTGAATAGCCATTTTATGACAGTTCAAAAATTTCATCGTCCGTATATCCTTTTAAAGTGGGCGCAGAGTTCCGATGGATTTATCGACCGGATACGATCTTGTAGTGAGTCGCCCGTTTTATTCTCCAATGCTGTCACTTTAACATCTGTGCATCAGTTAAGAGCTGAATATGATGCAATTTTGGTCGGGACGCATACTGCATTATATGATGATCCTTCTTTAACGGTACGTTATTGGAGCGGAAAAAATCCGTTGCGTTTGGTCATAGACCGGAGATTAGAACTTCCTGAAAGTTTAAAATTGTTTTCTGATGGAAATCCGACATTGGTTATTACGGAAAAAACACACAAACCGAGTGGCAATATCGAGTATCTGACAGTCGATTTTACAAAGCCGATAATTCCGGTACTGCTGCAGGAACTGTTTTGCCGGAAAATAAGCAGCTTGATTGTCGAAGGTGGTGCGGCTCTGTTGCAAAGTTTTATCGATTCGGATTGTTGGGATGAGATCCGGATAGAAGAGACTCCGTTAGAATTGAAAAACGGGGTCTGTGCTCCAGTTGTAACTCGTATTCCCGATCAATTTTTTTATTCCGGGGGACATTTGATTTCAAAGATACATCGTCGATAGAAATGTCGGATAAATAGAGTCATTTGGCGTGTATATCGAAAAAACAGGAATGTTTTTTATCGATTTTATTAATTTTGAAATTTGGTGAAATTAGAGATTGTCTTGTGACTATAATTTATAGATTGCTATTTTGTTGAAAAAAAATCGTGGTTTCCTATAAATTGTTATAATTATATGCAATACTGTGGCTAAAGCGAAAAATGTTTCTAATTTTGCAACTTTAATAGCTATTAATGTAAAATATTTCAGCATGAAAGTGTCTAAAATACTTTTTTCTCTTTTATCCGTATTTTTTATATTGTTTATTAGTTGCAATGATGCGGAAGATGAAGATGTGCCGTTGTATTCCTCTTATTCGAACACTATGGTAAAATCTTTTTATCTGTCCGATGATACGGCCTCTATTGTCGATAATTTATCCAAGCGTTTTTTTACGATTGATCTTGTATCCGGAAATATTTACAATGCAGATTCTTTACCTTATGGGACAGACATATCCCGTTTGGTCGCAAATATGGAGTTTTCATCTCCTTCAAAAGTTGAAATATATATAAAAGGTAAAGATGATTCGGGAAATGAAAAGACTACGACAATTAACTATTTAGAATCGCCTTCCGATTCTATCGATTTCTCAGGAGGAAGAGGTTCGGTGACCATGACCGTTGTTGCAGCGGACGGGACGACTCAGCGGGATTATGTGATCGATGTGCGGGTACATCAGGTAAAAGCCGACTCTTTAATTTGGGAGAATTTGTCGGGTAGCGGGCTGCCTGCATCGGATGCTGTTGCTCAGAAAACCTTGATGAAAGACGGAAGTGTTTATTGTTTTACTGAAAATGAGCCGGGAGAATATTCTTTGTTTAAAACGGCTACTCCGGGACAAGGAAACTGGCAAAAAGGTACGATTTCAGGAATATCCGATTTAGATATAAATTCTATTATCGTTTCTCCCGAAGGCTTTTTTGCACTGGTCGGAACATCGGACTCAAAGACATTAGTCTCTTCTTCTAATGGTGTTAGTTGGAGTCCAGTGGCAGGTTCTTCTGCATTTTACAGTTTGATAGGAATGTACGAGAGTACCTTATTGGGAATAGTTAAAGACGGAAGCGCATATAAGTATGCTTCTTATCCTCAACAAGGTGAATTGACTGCTGTTCCGGCAGACTTTCCGGTTTCTGGTTTTAGCAATACGGTCTCTTATAAAAGTGATTGGGGAACGTCCCAGATCGTTTTTGTCGGCGGGCGATTAAGTGACGGGCATTCTTTTTCCAATTCGGTATGGGGATTTGACGGAGAAAATTGGGTTTCGTTGAATAATGTAAACGGAGGGGCTGGTGGAGCTCCAATCACGCCGAGAGAAGGAGCTATGTTTTTTACATATTATACATATAAATATAATTCGTCTCTTGACTATTACACTGAATTGTTGACCTACTTTATTATAGGAGGATCGGACGGAACAAAGGTGTTGAATGATATTTATACTACGACAGATTTGGGTGGTTTTTGGACGAAAGCAGAAGACGGCTCTTCTTTGTCTTTACCGGAAGATATTAAAGGCAGAGCCTTTGCATCGGTTGTCGTGTGTGAAGAAAGTCTTAATATCCGATCATCTCAAATGCCTTGGAATGTTGTAGAGGGACCTGTTGTTCCGACAGGTATGCGGCGATATACAAGGGCGTTGACGACCGAGCCTGTACCTTTTATATATATGTTTGGCGGAGTGAATGAAAACGGAGATTTGTATGATGAGGTGTGGCGGGGAGTAATTACACGGCTTACTTTTGAGCCTATACCTTAAATAAATAAAGGTGAAAAATGAATTCTTGAAATAATTTTAATCAAATTGTAGCGTTTTTATTATTAGGTTGCGTTTTTAAATGACATCACATGAAGAAGCTCTTTTTGATTATCATTATATCGATAACTTCTATATCGGTAGTCCGAAGCCAGGATTTTAAGTATGAGATCGGTGCGGGCGCAGGTATAGGATTTTATATGGGAGATATTAATCCTTCAAAAATATTTCGAAAGCCGGGAGCGGTTTTCGGAGCGGTATTTCGGAGAAATCTGAATTATCGCTGGGCTATAAAATGTGATTTGGCAACGTCCGGTATCAAAGGTGATACAAGAGGAATGTCCAATGTTTTTCCCGGAGGAGCTGATTATATATTTAAGCGACAATTAATCGATATGGGAGCTCAGGCGGAATTTAACTTTTTCCATTATGGATGGGGGTATTCCTATTTAGGAACGAAGCGATTTTCTCCGTATTTGTTAGCCGGGGTTGGGATTACGGCAGTTCCTAAGAAAGGTGACGGATATTTTAGTTTGAATATCCCTATCGGGGTAGGACTGAAGTATAAATTAGCTGAGCGATGGAATATCGGTTTTGAGTTTTCTATGAGGAAATCTTTAGGGGATAAACTTGACGGAAAAGTGTTGGATGATCCTTATAAAATTCAAAGTTCCGCGTTTAAGAATACCGATTGGTATTCTTTTACATGGTTTACAATAACTTATGATTTCGGACGTAAAAAGACTATTTGCAATAACTTATAATAAAAATAATGAGATCGACTTATGTCGTATTTAGAGAAAATAGATAAAACACGTTTGCCTCAACATATTGCTATCATAATGGATGGTAATGGCCGTTGGGCGAAAGAGCGGAATATGGAACGTACTTACGGTCATAAATATGGTGTAGATGCCGTGCGTACCGTTACAGAAGCTGCTGTTGAAATAGGTGTCAAGTATCTTACATTATATACTTTTTCAACGGAAAACTGGTCACGTCCGGATGAGGAAATAACGGCTTTAATGGCTCTTATGGTAATGGCCATTGAGAGAGAAACTCCGGATTTGATGAAGAATAACGTTCGTTTGAATGCTATCGGGGATTTGTCGCGTATGCCGGATGAAGTTAAAGCGCGATTAGATAAATGCATAGCGCAAACCTCTGTTAATACCGGACTTACATTGATATTGGCATTAAGTTATTCTTCCCGGTGGGAAATTACTGATGCGACCAAACGTATTGCTGCAGATGTTATTTCGGGGCAGCTTGCAATAAATGATATTGATGAATCTTTGATCAGTTCTCGTTTGACGACTGCTGCTTTTCCTGATCCGGATTTATTGATTCGTACCGGAGGTGAATTGCGGATCAGTAATTTTTTAATGTGGCAGCTTTCTTATGCCGAACTTTATTTTACTGAAGAATATTGGCCTGATTTCGGTAAAGAGAGCCTGTATAAAGCTATCTGCGATTATCAGTCGCGCGAACGACGGTTCGGAAAAATAAGTGAACAGCTATGAGAACGATATTAGAAATTTTACAACGCAATATGCTTAAATACCCATTATTACTACTCGTATTCCTTTTATTTGCAACCGGATCTATGTTTGCACAGGATGGGGCGACAGTCAAAAACGATACGATTTATAATCCCGAAGTTTTATATTCGGCGACTCCTAAAAAATATGAAATTGCAGGAATATCGGTTTCCGGAGTAAAGAATAATTATGAAGATTATGTTTTGATCGGTTTCTCTGGATTGTCGGTAGGGGAAACGATCGAAATACCCGGAGATGCTATTACGACTGCCGTAAAACGTTTTTGGAGGCAAGGGCTGTTTTCTGATGTCGCTATTTCTGTAACTAAGATATATGGTTCTCAGGTATGGTTGAATATCGATTTGAAACAACGTCCCCGTATTTCTCAAATCAATTATAATGGAATAAAAAAATCGGAGCGGGAAGATTTGGAGTTGAAGCTTGGTTTAGTAAAAGGTAACCAAATCACGCCAAACATAGTAGACCGGGCTAAAATGTTGATAAAAAAGCATTTTGAAGAAAAAGGTTTTAAAAATGCAGAGGTACAGATTTTGCAAAAAGATGACCTTTCTCATGAAAATCAAGTTATCGTCGATATCAATATTGATAAAAAAGAAAAGGTTAAGGTTCATAAAATATATATAGACGGAAATACTGTCCTTTCAGATAATAAGTTACAACGTGTAATGAAGAAAACCAATGAGAAAGGGAAATTGCTTAATCTGTTCCGTACCAAGAAATTTGTAAAAGAGAAATTTGCAGAAGACCTGAATTTGATTATTGATAAATATAATGAATTGGGGTATAGAGATGCTGTTATCGTAAGTGATAGTGTTGCCCCTTATAATGATAAGACTGTAGATGTATTCATTAAGGTAGATGAAGGTCGAAAATATTATTTGAGGGATATCCGTTGGGTGGGAAATACCCTTTATCCATCTGAATATCTGAGTGCGTTGCTTCGGATGAAACCGGGAGATGTATATAATCAAAAGCTCTTGAGGCAACGGACTATGGAAGATGAAGATGCGGTTGCCAATCTGTATATGAATAACGGTTATCTTTTCTTCCAACTCGATCCTATCGAAGTAAACGTCGAAAATGATTCTATAGACTTGGAATTGCGTATGTACGAAGGACAACAGGCTCGTATCAACAAAATCATCATTCAAGGTAATGACCGGCTGTATGAGCATGTCGTTCGTCGGGAATTGCGAACTAAGCCAGGTGAACTTTTCAATAAATCCGATTTAATGCGTTCTGCCCGTGAAATTGCCCAGATGGGACATTTCGATCCGGAAACAATGGATATTCGTCCTGAACCTGATCCTGAGAACGGAACTGTAGATTTGGTGTATGCTTTGCAGTCGAAAGCTAATGACCAGATCGAGTTTTCTGCAGGTTGGGGACAGACCGGTATAATCGGAAAACTAAGTTTGAAGTTTACGAATTTCTCTGTAAAGAACTTCTTGAATCCTAAATCTTATAAAGGAATTATTCCTCAAGGAGAAGGCCAGACTTTAACAATCAGTGCTCAGACTAATGCCCGTTATTATCAATCTTACAGTTTGTCATTTATGGATCCTTGGTTTGGTGGAAAGCGGCCTAACTCATTCAGTTTTTCGGTTTATTATAGCCGTCAAACTGATATAAGTACCAGTTATTGGAATAATAACTATATCGATCCGTATGGTTATGGGTATAACGGCTATTATGGTTATAATGATTATTACGGCAATAATTATGACTACAGTTATGCACTCGATCCCAGTAAATCTTTACAGATGTTCGGTATTGCCGTAGGGTTCGGGAAACGATTGAATTGGCCGGATGACTATTTTACGCTTTCTGCAGAATTGGGGTATCAGTTGTATAAACTGAAAGATTGGGAATATCTTTATTTTATGCAGAACGGTACGTCCCACAGTATTACCTTGAATTTGACATTGGCTCGAAATTCTATCGATAATCCGATATATACTCGTCGGGGATCTCAATTCTCACTGTCATTGCAGCTTACACCTCCGTATTCTCTTTTCAATAACGTCGATTATAGTAAACTCGATCCTTCCAATAATAATAAAGATCGGGAGACAATGTATAAGTGGATTGAATATCATAAGTGGAAATTTAAAGCAAAAACATTTACTCCGCTTACTTCGGCGGAGAGCCAGCATACTCTTGTCTTGATGACTCGTGCCGAAGTGGGGATCTTAGGATCTTATAATAGACATAAGCGTTCGCCGTTCGAGACTTTCTATGTGGGAGGAGACGGAATGTCGGGATATAGCTATAATTATGCGACCGAGACTATTGCGCTTCGCGGATATGAAAACGGATCATTGACTCCCTATGGATATGAGGGGTATGCATATACACGTTTGGGAGTAGAACTTCATTTCCCGATTATATTGCAACCATCGTCTACTATTTATGCTTTGGCATTTGCCGAAGCCGGGAATGCTTGGACTGAAGTGAGAGATTTCAATCCATTTAAATTGAAACGTTCTGCAGGTGTGGGAGTCCGTATATTTTTACCAATGATCGGAATGATGGGGCTCGATTGGGCATACGGATTCGATAAACCTTTCACCGGAGTACAAAAAGTCGGAGGCAGTCAATTACACTTCATCCTCGGGCAAGAGTTCTAAGGAGTGTTATTTGCTGTGGGTAGAGCGGAACAAAGAGAATGAAAGAAATGTTTTTAGGAGAAGGAGGCTCTTTCTGCCGATTCTGTTTTTAACCTTTAAAATAATTGAGTATGAAACGGATTATTTTTATTTTAGCATTAGTTGCCGCTTTTGCATTCGAGAGCAAGGCTCAGAAGTTTGCATTGATAGATATGGAGTATATATTGAAGAATATACCTTCGTATGAAATGGCGAACGAACAACTGAAACAAGTTTCTCAACGGTGGGAAAAAGAAATAACGACTCAGGCACAAAAAGTAGAGAGTATGTATAAAGAGTATCAATCTAACTCCGTCTTTTTGTCAGATGATCAAAAGAAAAAGAAAGAAGAAGAAATTGTTGCTGAAGACAAAAAAACTCAAGATCTTCGTCGTAAATATTTCGGGCCGGAAGGGGAGTTGTTTAAGAAGAGAGAAAGTCTTATGAGGCCGATACAGGATGATATCTATAATGCCGTAAAGCAAATTTCGGAGACAAAAGGATATCAGATGGTAATGGATCGAGCATCTTCTGCAAATATTATATTTGCCTCTCCTCGCATCGATATAAGCAATGAAGTTCTTGCGAAATTAGGATATTCAAAATAAATATGTATTTTTGTGTCCTGTTAATGGTTCTCGATTATTAAAAATAAAAAATTGAATTATATGTTTAAGAAACTTTTGATTATTGTATTGTTTGCATTGCCTTTTTGTGCATTTGCTCAGACTCCGCAATTTAAATTCGGAACTGTAAATACTATGGAAATTTTTTCTGCTATGCCCGAACGGGAAGCTGCACAGAAAGAATATGACGCTCTTGCTAAGAAGTATGAAGATGAATTCCTTAAAATGCAGGAAGAATTCGGTAAAAAGTATAAAGAATTGATGGCGACACAAGACTCGATCTCTATTCCGGAAAATATCAAAGCTCGTCGTCAACAAGAATTGGCTGAATTGAACCAAAGAATTCAGAATTTCCAAGAGGTAGTTCAAAATGATTTAGCTAAGCAGCAACAGCAATTGCTCGCTCCGGTAGAGAAAAAAATGAGAGATGCTATTAAAGCGGTGGGAGACGAATATAAGTTTACCTATTTATTCGATCTTAACGCTGTATTGTATGCTGGAGTCGGGAGTGAAGATGCTACTCCGTTGGTAAAGGCAAAATTGGGATTAAAATAATAATTTTCAATACATAATCAGAGAAGGATGATCGTCTGTATCATCCTTTTTCTGTTTTCTTGTGAAAATGAATTTATATAGTGAACAACCCGGTCCGATAGGAGTATTTGATTCAGGTTACGGCGGATTGACTATTTTGGAAGATATTCGTCGTCAGATGCCCGAATATGATTATATCTATTTGGGAGATAATGCCCGTACTCCCTATGGAACTCGCTCTTTTGAAATTGTGTATGAGTTTACTCGAGAGGCTGTATTGACCTTATTCGAGCGGGGTTGTCAGTTAGTTATTCTGGCTTGTAATACTGCTTCTGCGAAAGCGCTTCGTTCTATTCAACAGAAAGATCTTCCCCGAATTGCTCCTAATAGGAGAGTTTTAGGAGTTATTCGCCCGACAGTCGAAGCGTTGGGGAATATAACCCGGACAGGAAAAATCGGGATATTGGGAACGACGGGGACTATACAGTCATGTTCATATCCGTTAGAAATAAAAAAACTATATCCGGATTATGAAGTATTTGGAGAGGCATGTCCAATGTGGGTACCATTAGTCGAAAATAATGAGCATCGTTCTCCCGGAGCCGATTATTTTGTCCGTCAGTACATAGATCGTCTTATGGAGCAGTGTTCCGATATAGATACGGTTATTTTGGGATGTACCCATTATCCTTTGTTATTGGATAAAATCAAGACATTTTTACCTGAGGGAGTATTACCTCTTCCTCAGGGAGATTTGGTTGCCGCAAGTCTTAAGAATTATCTTTATCGGCATCCAGAAATGGAGAGAAGGTGCACTAAAAACGGTTCGTGTCGTTTTCTTACGACCGAATCCCCTCAAAGGTTTTCTGCTGCGGCATCTTTATTTTTACAAGAAAATGTAAATGTTTCACGCATTGTTTTGGAATGATAATATGGAAAAGATAAGAATCAATAAATATATAAGCGACGCAGGTTTTTGTTCTCGTCGAGAAGCCGATCAGTTGATCGTAGACGAGCGGGTAACGATAAATGGTGTTCTTGCGGCTATGGGAGCTAAAGTGTCGTTAGAAGACAAAGTGCGGATAGATGGTGAAATATTGCATTTCCCGAAAATAATTTCAAAAGATGAAGAGAAGAATAAACGGAAATCTTCTGAAAACTTTTCATCACGGGAAAATGCGACCAGATTACGAAAAACTTTGCGTGGCACACGTGGAAACGAGAGAAAAAAGGCCGAGAAAGAGATTTCTATGCGTTCTAAGTCAGAAGATAGAACACGTAGTGTCAAGAAGAAATCTCGGCGTCCTAATCGTTGATTATTCGGTAAGCAGACTTCTTATCGATTCGGCCAAGGCAATACGGTCAAAAGAATAGGTCCGGTCTCGTTCTTGCACGAAGTATAAAAGCTGTTGAGCTTTTTCTATTTGCTGGCGGTCGGTATTTATTCTGTCATCGGCTAACATCAACTTGACTAATAATTCAAGGAGTTCCCAGTCCGGCACTTTCTCGGTTAACTCTTCAGCTGTTGCATTTTGTACCTCTTGTAAGCTCAGGTGTATATCTTTGTAGCAATCATCGGCGAGAGTATCTGTGTTGCTTCCCGGAGTTTCTTTCTTTTTCAGAAGCTTAGCTAATTTTTTAGCGAGTTCTTCAATTTGTACCAATAAAAAATCTTGTTTTATCATTGTTCCGTAAAGGTTATTTATTTAGACAGGATCTTTTATGCAAATGTAGCAAAATGCTTGAACTTTTTATCTCTGTTTTGAGTTTCCATAAAAATTAGTTACCTTCGTTAAGATAAATACTACATTATGGAAGAAAAAGAAAATGATATATTGACTGTTGAGGAAAAAATCGTGAAGATGCTCCGTACAGTTTATGATCCGGAAATTCCGGTAAATGTGTATGATTTAGGGTTGATTTACTCTATTGAGGTAGATGAAGAGAAGAATGTCCATATAGAGATGACCCTTACTGCACCAAATTGCCCGGCAGCAGATTTTATCGTTGAAGATGTCCGGATGAAGATCGAGAGCATAGATGATGTTAAGAGTGTCGATATTCAGTTGGTTTTTGAGCCGGAATGGGATAAGGATATGATGAGTGAAGAAGCCAAATTGGAACTCGGTTTTTTATAAAACGAAGTACCTGACCTGTATTTATAAAGTGCCGTTAAATGAAAAAAATCTATTTCTTGTCCGATTTGCATTTAGGTGCACGAACATTAGAAAATCCGCTTGAGAATGAGCGAAGAGTGGTGTGTTGGTTCGATTCGGTTAAAGAGGATGCTTCAGCAATATATCTGATGGGGGATATATTAGATTATTGGTATGAATATAAGACTGTCGTTCCAAGAGGATTTACCCGATTTTTCGGTAAAGTTGCCGAATTGACAGATAAAGGGATAGATGTGCATTGGTTTATCGGGAATCATGATATATGGATATTCGATTATTTACCCGATGAATTAGGTGTAAAAGTGCATTATACTCCGGAAATTGTCGATTTAAACGGGAAGACATTTTATTTGGCTCATGGTGACGGGTTGGGAGATACTTCGCTGACTTTTCGTTTTATACGGTCTGTTTTTCATAATCGATTTTGTCAGAAGTTATATTCGGCAATTCATCCCCGTTGGACGGTTGCATTTGCACATAAGTGGTCTTCTCATAGCCGACAGACCGGTAATTGTAAAGATTATTGCGGAGAAGAGAATGAATATTTGGTTCGATATGCGAAAGCCTATCTTGAAAAATCATCCGTTCATATCGATTTTTTTGTTTTCGGCCATCGACATATCATGTTAGATTTGATGATACGTCGAGATAGCAGGGTAATTATTTTAGGAGATTGGATTAATTATTTTTCTTATGCTGTTTTAGAGGGTGATCAAATGCGGTTAGAACAATTCGAAGAATGATGGTATTGTTTTAAGCGATTGTCTAAACTTTTCGAATTAGAAAATATTATCAGGTAATTTTGTGTTTTCTTCCGGTTTTTTCTTGTTTTCCCTCATTAGGGATATTCAGTAAATGTCCCTAAAAAATAAGATGGCATAGGAAGTGATGATGGCGCATCATCACTTCCTATGCCATTTTTATTGTAGTTTTTCGTTGTTT
>ERZ791815.7-NODE-7-length-242491-cov-103.678134_pt1 | contig 242491 bp, 211 predicted proteins | sample MGYA00510302_ERZ791815 | MGnify/ENA primary metagenome ERZ791815 (study PRJEB30046, sample SAMN00791995) | human gut metagenome | study: EMG produced TPA metagenomics assembly of the A metagenome-wide association study of gut microbiota in type 2... | reverse complement strand
GTTACAGATATGACTGCATCGGGTTACAGATATGACTGCATCGGGTTACAGATATGACTGCATCGGGTTACAGATATTACAGCGTAAGCTAACGGAGTCGTATCCGTAGGCTTATCGAGATGTCTGCATCAGCTAACTGAGACGTCTGAACTCGCTTACTGAACTACTTGAGGTGCTTGGCTGAACAGCTTGAATTGCTTGACAGAAGTGTGATACAGCTACTTATTATGGACGCAAACTTGTCGCCCTGTAAGGGAAAAAGCTTTAAAAACCAAGGATTTATAAAGCTTTTGCTCTTACAGGGCGCCTTGCTGATTGCTATTATACCCAGGGCGCTGCCCTGAGCTAGGAGCTTTTGGGCCTTCAGCCCGTTCTTGAACCACATGCGAAAGTTCTGTTGTTTAAACAAGTCTCTCTATATCTTCTATTGAAAGGTCTGTACCTTTGGCAACTTGCTCTTGTGTGAGCCCCATGCCGAGAAGACGTTTTGCGGTGGCCAACTTTTCTTTGGCAATGCCTTCTACTCTGCCTTCTACTCTGCCTTCTACTCTGCCTTCTTCCTTCGCAGTATCGATCGAATTTTTTATATCTCGGTAAGCCTTGAGGCTGTCTTCATATTCTCGTAGCTCTTGTTTGAAACCAAAGTCGGTAAGTAAGCTGATATATCGTTCTTCTGATAATCTCATAATCTGTTCTTTTTATAGAATTCTTTTGGCAAAGATACGATATTTGTATCATTTTAGACGATATTGCGAGCGTTTTTGCTAGATTATCAGTACTTTTGTGGCGAAATATAAATAACGCAAAAATCATAACCGAAATGAAACGAATCTTTTTATCGCTGATACTCACAGCGGCAACCTTGCCTTGGGCTACTGCAGTCCTGGCACAGCAGGACCCATCTGAGGCTCCTGCCACCAGACCCGTAAATCCTGTTTCTGCATCACAGAAACTCATCTTCGTACCGGACTCTCTGAAACCCTATGATTTCAATAAGGATGATGAGAGATGGTGCTGGCGACATAGTGCACAGACCCAGAATATCGTGTATTTCTGGGAAAAGCCATTCGGAGACAATCCGCAGAATCCTCCTTCGCTCGAAGGTAAGCCGATGAAATTCGACCTGGGCAATCTACAGACTCAGGTAGAACGGTTCTATCGTTTCTTCCGTGACACCCTGAAGTTCTCTCTACCAGGCAGCATCTGCGACAAGTATAAGATGATGGTGATGGTGAACTATTCGCTGGAAGGAACTGCTTACGGCGGAACTTACGATGACTTTATCGGCGCGCTCTGGGTAACCCCTAACCGTATTCAAGATAAGAAACTCAACTGTCTGGCTCATGAGTTGGGACATAGTTTCCAACTTCAGATTATGGCAGACAAAACGGGCGAAGCCTGGGGAGGAAGTGGCTTCTTCGAGATGACATCCCAATGGATGCTCTGGAGAGTGAATCCCGACTGGATAACAGATGAGAAGTATCATTTCGATGCCTTCAGACAGCTTACCCATAAGGGGTATCTGCATCTGGACAACATCTATCATTCGCCATACGTGATAGAATGGTGGGCTGAGAAGCATGGTTTGGAAAGCATCGCCCAGCTCTATCGTGAGGGAAAAGTAGGAGAGGACCCGGTTGTTACCTACAAGCGGAAGTATAAGATGAGTCAGAAGCTGTTTAATGATGAGATGTTCGACTGCTACCGTCATCTCGTGAACTTCGATTTCGATTATGCCCGTAAGGAGACCCGACCTTATGCCTGCACCTTTGATACCAGGATGCTGGAGCAGAAAAATGGTTATCTCCGTCCGGATACAGCTTCGGTTCCAGAGAACTATGGTTTCAATGCCATTAAGCTGGAAATCCCGAAGGCTGGCAAGAAGGTTACAGTAGATTTCAGAGCTCTCGATGCCGAGGGTAAGGTGTTCAAGGCATCTAAGGACAAGATGGCACGAACCATCGGCTACCGTTATGGTTTGGTGGGAGTAACTGCCGATACCGATGAATGCATCTACAGCCCGATGGGCGAAGCGATGAATGGAAAGGTTTCGCTTGTGGCTCCAAAGTCCCAGCCTCTCAAGGCGCTCTATCTCGTGGTGATGGGTGCTCCTTCGAATCATTCGCTCGATCCATCTTCCCGCCGTTTCCCTTATGAGGTAAGAGTGAAGTAGATATCATTATTAAAGAGAATGAAATAAAAAATGAAGAATAAGACTTTATTTACTGCATCCCTCGCCTTGATGATGGCTTTGCCGATGCAGGCACAGCGCTTTGAAGACAACTTCGAAGATAAGACGCTGCGACTGGATTACATCGTGGCGGGCGATAGCGTGAACCAGGCTATCTATTTTGAACAGGCTTACAGCAACCCTACCTGGACGGGCAGAAAGACAAGACTGGATGAGAAATTCCTGAACGGAAACGGACAGGTGACCGTGTATGAGCATGGCACCAACAAGGTGCTCTATGTAAACACCTTCTCTACACTCTTCCAGGAGTGGCAGCTTACACAGGAGGCTAAGCATCTGCAGAAATCATTCGAGAGCAGTTTCCTCGTGCCGTTTCCAAAGAAGCCGGTGGATGTAAGCATCACCCTGAGCGATACGCATCAGAAGGTGACTGCAGAACTGCGCCATACCATCAATCCACAGGATATCCTCATCCGACCATTGGGCGAGAATGGCATCCCTTACCGCTATATCGTGAAGAGCGGAGAGACTGCCGACTGTGTTGACCTCGCCATCATCGCCGAGGGCTATCGCCAGGACCAGATGGATAAGTTCTATCAGGATGCGCAGCGGGCAGCCGATGCCATCTTCGAGCGCGAACCTTTCGCTTTGCTCAAGTCGAGATTCAACGTGGTGGCTGTTGCGGCTCCATCGCTCGATGAGGGACCAAGTATTCCGCACGAAGGGAAATGGAAGAACACGATGGCTTACTCTCATTACGATACTTTTTATTCGAACCGTTATCTCACCACGAGCAAGATTCATCGCATCTATGATGCCTTGAGTAATGTGCCTTTCGAGCAGATCATCGTATTGGTGAATTCTCCTACGTATGGTGGCGGCGGCATCTACAACCAGGTTACGCTTTCCACCTCTGATCATCCTACGTTCAAGAAGGTGCTGGTACATGAGTTCGGTCATGGCTATGCGGGCTTGGGTGATGAGTACAGTACCGATGAGTACGACCCGATGTATCCTGGTGATACCGAGCCTTGGGAGCCTAACCTCACCACGCTGAAGGATTTCCAGAGCAAGTGGGCGGATATGATGCCGAAGGGCGTGAAGATTCCTACGCCGCTTGCCAAACTTCCGGATCATAAGAATATCAGAAATGAGAAGGAGCAGAAGAAACTCAACGAAGCCGTCTTCAAGATTGGTGTGTTCGAGGGGGCGGGCAACCAGAGCAAGGGATGTTTTCGTCCGGCGCAGGTCTGCCGTATGCGAATCAACGAAGTGGATGATTTCTGTCCGGTTTGCCAGCGTGCCATCCGACGCATCACAGATTTCTATACTGGGAAATAATTATAAGTTTCTGATGGTCTTCATTTTTGGCGAATGGTGAAAGGAGAATTGAAATCGTGAATTGTTTTTGGAAAATGACTAATAGAGCAATCCGAAGGCCCAAAGTGGGAGAATATCGCCATTGGCATACTCCGTATCATCACGCACAATGAAGGAATCGGCTACGTCTTTTATCTGGCGATGGCTCTTTTTGGCTCCGCCTATCTCAAAGGTATATTTGCCAATGGAAAAGTCGGAAACCTTGGAAGAGGTTACATCTAGAGCTAGGCGAGTTTGGTTGTAGAAGAATGTCTCCCTCACATTGCCTATGTTGGCATTCTCGCCAGAGAGGGCATAGATGATGTTGGTATTGTCTAGATATACCTTTTCGGTCTTGCCAAGTCCTCGCATGCCGCCTGTCTCATCACGTAGTTGTCCTATCATGCCTGCCTTCTCCATATATAATAAATAGGTAGGTATGTCGTTGCGGCTCACCTTGATCTCATTAGCCAATCCTGTGGCCTCTGGCTTGTAAGGCACATTGCTGGCTATGATGGATAACATGCGGCGCAGTTTCTTGCCTGTGGCTGGCGACATGTTGGCATACTGTGGGATGTCCACTTCCATCGTGAGGCGTATCACTTGCTGCAATCTTTGCTGGAAAAATCCTTCTTTGGAGAATGGATAATACCCCACGCGCAGATATTGGTTGAAGAGCGGTATCGGATGCTGGAGGCCTTCTATCTCTGTTTTCCCATTGAGGATATCCTCTAGGCTTCTGATAGGAGTCTTGATGCCATGAAACATTTCTAGGTATTCACGGAATGATAAACCCTGCATGTCAAACAAGATGGCTCTGCGACTCAAGTCGGCTTCGCCATCTATGATGTCGAGGATGGAAGAGCCTGTAAAGAATACATGAAGCCCAGGGTGGGAATCGTATATCTGCTTGAGCTCCTGCGACCATCCTTCATATTTGTGTACCTCATCTATATAGAGCCATTCGCCCCCTTCACGCACAAACTGGTTGGCTGTTTCGATGAGCGTGTTGGTGGTGAAATAGCTGTGATCGGCTGAAACATAGAGCGACTTAGCTTGCTCTTCTAGACTCTTGCTTTTGATGTGTTGCAATATCAAGGTAGACTTGCCGATACCTCTTGGTCCCATCAAACCTACTAGACGAGCCTCCCACGGAAGCTTGTCATAATTGTATCTCTTGAACGCTAAAGATACGAGTTCAAGCTGTTCTTTCATGTAATTTATCAATGTAATATCCATACGCTTTTTTATTAAATGCATCTTCCAAGGTGCAGATTTATTGCTTTCGTGCACCTTCTAAGGTGCAAATTTGTGCCTTTCGTGCACTTTCTAAGGTGCAAATATAGAGTTTTTGTTTGAAATATCAAAGGAAAATGCCATAAAAATGGGAATTACTACGATTTTTTCATTCTTTTGGACTATTTTGCTCGTTTATATCAGAAAGATTTTGTTATTTTGTGGGCTGAAACTAACATGATTAAAATTGATATGAAGAAAATCTTATTATCTCGTGGTGATGGGAGCTCTTTCGAATCATTCGCTCGATCCATCTTCCCGCCGTTTCCCTTATGAGGTAAGAGTGAAGTAAGAGTGAAGTACGAATCGAATAAAAAATATCATAGCTTATGAAGAATAAGACTTTATTATCGGCATCTCTCGTTCTGATGATGGCGATGCCGGCAGCTACAGCTTCAGCACAGGGCACATTAGAAGATTACAACAGAGCCTATGCGCTGCGTCATCAGTTCTCTGCCGATTCCGTGTTCCATTGGGCACGTTCGTCGGCTTGGTGCGATTCCACCCATGTATTGCATTATCAGATTTCTACTCCTCAGGGCAAGAAGTTTGTATCCTATGATGTCGACAAGGATGAGATGAAGAGTTATGAGTCGCAGGAAGCGATGGAGAAGGCGCTGGGCATCAAGCCTCGCCCTGCCTACAAGCCTCAATTTGGCAGACGCCACGAGCGCCATTGGATGGAGGTAGATGAGGAGAAGGAGGCTTATCCGGTACTTTCACCCGACGGCAAGATGGAAGCCTACATCGAAGGTTACAACGTGGTGGTTCATGAGGCAGGAAAACCTTATACCGAAGCCAAGCGAATCCTTACCCAGGATGGTACCATCGGCTGCTATTACAGCAACCGCATCCAATGGAGTCCAGACGGCAAGCACATCTTCGTATGCAAGCGTGTTCCGGTAGAGAAACGCTATGCCTACTACGTAGAATCTTCGCCTGCCGACCAGCTGCAGCCTATCCTCCACAAGCAGGAGTATGCCAAGCCGGGCGATGCCCTGCCACAGCACTATCCAGTCATCATCGATGTGGCTACCGGAAAGAAGGTGGAGGCTGACAAGCATCAGATAGAAAACCAGTATGAACTGGAGTGGATGCAATGGACACCAGACAGCAAGGAGGTGACGATGGAGTACAACCAGCGTGGGCATCATCTCTATCAGATGCTGGCGATGAATGCCGAAACCGGCAAGCTTCGTACCGTGGTAGAGGAGCGTGCCAATACTTTCGTAAACTATGGTCGTCTGTGGCGTCAGTTTATCAAGGATGGCAAGCAACTGCTCTGGATGAGCGAGCGCGACAACTGGAATCATCTCTATCTCTACGATGTGCAGAAGTCGAAGGTTATCCGACAGATTACCAAGGGCGAATGGTTTGTTCGCGGCATCCAGCGTGTAGATGAAGAGAAGGGAGAAATCTATTTCTCGGCTAGTGGCGTGAACAAGAATGAGGACCCATATCTGGTACATTATTATAAAATAGGTATCGACGGCAAGAATATGGTGGCGCTCACTCCTGAAGAGGGAAATCATAGTGCCCAGTATACCTACGATTACCGTTATCTTCTGGATACCTATTCTAAGGTGGATGCCGCTCCTGTTACCGTGCTCAGAGATGCGCAGACCGGTAAGCTCGTCAAGACTCTGGAAACGGCTGATATTACTACTTTGAAGAAGCACGGATGGGTGGCTCCGGAAGTGTTTGTGGCAAAGGGAAGAGATGGCAAGACGGATATGTGGGGCATCATCCAGCGTCCTACCAATTTCGATCCTAATAAGAAATATCCGGTCATCGAATACATCTATGCGGGTCCGGGCGATGCCTATACTCCGAAGAGTTTCATGCCATACAACTGGTACACCACTTCGCTTGCCGAACTCGGTTTCATCGTAGTTCAGCTCGATGCGATGGGAACTTCCTATCGCGGCAAGAAGTTTGAGGAGGTTTGCTACAAGAATCTGAAGGATGCCGGATTCCCAGACCGTGAGCTCTGGATCAAGGCTGCAGCCAAGAAGTATCCTTATATGGATGCTGATAATGTGGCAATCTACGGCTGTTCGGCAGGCGGACAGGAGAGTACTACAGCCGTATTGCTGCATGGCGATTTTTACAAGGCAGCCTATAGTGCCTGCGGCTGTCACGACAACCGGATGGATAAGATTTGGTGGAATGAGCAATGGATGAGCTGGCCTGTCGATTCCAGCTACGTGGAGTGCAGCAACGTGGAGAATGCCCATAAGCTGGAGCGCCCGTTGATGCTGGTGGTAGGCGAGATAGACGACAACGTAGATCCATCGAGCACCTATCAGGTGGTGAATGCCCTGCAGAAAGCCAACAAGGATTTTGAACTTGTGGTGATTCCGGGAGCCCATCATACCATGGGCGAACTCTATGGCGAGCACAAGCGTTACGATTTCTTCGTGAAGAATCTGCTGGGTGTGAAACCGCCTAAATGGAGCGATGTAAAGAGCAAGTAATTCAGGTTTCAATCTGTTGATAGTGAAACTTCTCTCTTGAATCTTTATTTAAGTTTTGCCCTGAAGCAAACGGATAGTCTTACTTTAAAAAAGTAGCTATTTGTTTGTTTCAGGGCTTTTTTTGTTCTTTTTGTTGTATTTCTCGTTATATTTTTGTAATTTTGCGGCATTATTTTATCTAACAACAGAAAATAAAGACCCATATAATGAGAAAGATATCTACTCTAATGGTTTCTGTGCTCTGCATGATGATGCCTGTAGGGGCTGAGGCGCAGGTGCCAACCGCTTTTGTCTCGAAAGGGGCTACGGATATTCAGGCGCAGCCACATACGATAACGCAAACCAACTCGGGTGCACAATGGGCTCCTATCGACCCTATGGTGCGCTCTATCACGATGGATGATGGTTTGCCGAGTAATTCTGTGCGTAGCGTGGTTCAGGGTTCCAAGGGATACATGTGGTTTGGTACAGACAACGGATTGTGCCGTTTTGACGGATACGATGTCAAAACCTATTATAATCCCTTTACGACTGTAGACCAGTTTGTGAGCGCCCTTACTGCTTGCGAAGAAGGCCTGCTGGTAGGTTGCAATAATGGAGCCTATCTGTTCTGTAATGCAACCGACCGATTCCAGAAACTGAGTGATAAGATTACGGCGCCTGTCCTTAATTTTTCGCTTGACGGCGATCAGAATATTTGGATTTCTACCAACGGACAGGGCGTGTTCAGATACAATCGGACTACTCACGAACTGCATCAGTATCCGATGAAGAATATTCAGGGTAAAGTGCAAAGTACGCTGGTTGATGCCAACAACCAGGTATGGATGCTCTGTAACCATGGTGGAGCCAGCATCTATCATCTCAACAAGTCGACCGACCAGTTTGAAGCATTCCCTCTGAAGGGCGATGCAACCATGTTTTACGGCATGGCGATGCTGGCTGCTCCCGATGGCAATCTTTATGTCGGAACCTGGGAAAACGGACTTTACAAGCTCAACGCCGATGGTAGTGCCGAACAGCTCATCAGCGGAACCTTGAGTAATGCTGTTCATCATATCCACCAGCTTTACAACAACAGCAACAAGTATATTCTCATAGCCAGCGATGATGGATTGGTGCAGTATGACATCCAGAACCGCTCTTGGAGTATGCTGTCGGAAGTAAACGATCCGAGCCGGAGTACCAACGAGCGTTTTGTTTATGGTATTGCTGGCGATAATGAAGGCGGCATCTGGGTAACTACTTTCTATGGTGGCGTAAGTTATCTTCCTTCTACGAGTGTTGAAGAACGTTTCCGTGCTTACTCAGCTCGACAGGGGGGATTGCGCGGTAATGTGGTAGGAAGATTCTTCGAAGACCAGCAGCATCGCATCTGGATAGCTACCGATGATGCTGGACTTGACTGCTTCAATCCCCAGACCAACAGTTTTGTTTCTTATCCGGGCAAGGCGGCTATGGGCAAGTATAATGTTCATGCGCTCTTTGCCAATGGTAATGATTTGTGGGTGGGAACCTATGGTAATGGTGTCATCAGAATGAACATGGCTACCGGAGCGCAGCAGATTTTCCAGACCGATGGAATGGCTTCGGGAAGTAATGCCTATTGTATTTATCGCGACCGGAAGAACCGGCTATGGGCGGCTTCGATGGATGGAGCCAGCCTTTTCGATGAAGGGCAGCAGAAGTTTAGTAAAATCAAGTCGTTCAAGTCGCTTACCATCGATATCAAGGAAGATTCTCAGGGCAACGTATGGTTTGCTACCCAGGGAGGCGGCTTGTGGCGCTTGGACAAGAATAATGTCTGGAAACAGTATAAACATGCAGAAAATGATTCTAATTCGCTGGTGAGTGATCAGGTAAACTGCCTGGTTATCGGCGAAAAGGGACAGCTTTATGCGGCAACCGGCGATGGGCTTTGCGAATTTCTGCCTTCAAAAGGTGTATTCCGACGCATCTCCATCGAGGCGCCTAGTCAGGATTTCACGAGTCTTGTCATTTCGCAGGGAGTAATGTGGATTTCTACCAGCAAGGGTATTGTAAAATATACGCCGGGTGAACCTGTCCAGCTGTTCAATAAATATGACGGACTCACTTGCGATCAGTTTATGCCAAACGCCGGACTCCTGGCTTCTGATGGTAGAATCTATTTCGGTTCTACAAGAGGTTTCAACTGCTTCTATCCATATCTCGTCAAGATTAACCAGGTAGCTCCTCCTGTAGCAATCACTTCGGTAGAACTCTTCGGACAGCCGATAGAGGCGGGGAGCGACCAGCTAGAGAAATCTCTGAGTCATGCAGCAGAACTCAATCTGTCTCATAACGAGAATACCATCAATATCTCGTTTGCCGCCTTGAGCTATGTCTCGCCTGAGAAGAACCAGTATGCTTACAAACTTGAGGGAGTAGACAAGGATTGGATTTATACCCACGAGCATCGTGCCAACTATACCAATCTTCCTGCCGGAACCTATACCTTCCTGGTTAAGGCAACCAATAATGATGGTGTATGGTCGAAGAATGAGGCAAGACTGCAGATTGTGGTTCATCCGCCGTTCTGGTGGTCTCTGCCAGCCAAGATTCTGTATCTTCTGCTCATCGGTTATGCAATCTACTGGTTCATGCAGAGCCGGTTGAAGCGTGAGAAGCGCCGCCATCAGGAAGAACTCGACCAGTTGGAGCGCAAGCAGGACCAGGAAATGAGAGATGCCCGCCTGCAGTTCTTCACGATGATAGCCCATGAAATCCGTACGCCGGTAACGCTTATCATCGGACCTTTGGAGAGCCTGAAAGAGCATTGGAAACAGGTTTCCGGAAAACTTACCGATGGTGAGACTATCACGCAGACGCTTTCTGTTATCGACCGTAATGCCCAGCGGTTGCTCTTGCTCGTCAATCAGCTGCTCGATTTCAACAAAGTGCAGCAGAAGGGCATGCAGGTTCATTTCCGTTTGAACAACATTTCGAAGCTGATGCATGCTGTGGCAGAGCGCTTTGCTCCTACCTTCGAGCAGAAAAGCATCCGTTTTGAGGTAGATTATCCAGCCGATGATCTCGTGGCGATGATAGATCAGGAGGCCATTACCAAGGTTATCAGCAATCTGATGACCAACGCCTTGAAATATACCGGAGATTATGTACGCTTGTCCTGTCGCCTGCTGGAGGATGGAAAACATTTCCGCATAGAGGTAGAAGACAATGGACTGGGTATCAGTCCTGACGAGAAGGAAAAAATTTTCGGAGCTTTCTATCAGGCACGCGACAATAAACCGGGAACCGGAATCGGTCTCAACATCGTGAAGAATCTCGTTGAGGCTCATCATGGTATGGTAGAAGTAGAATCGGAAGTAGGTAAGGGATCTACCTTTATCGTAACCTTGCCGCTCAACCAGATGGATGCTGTGGTAGAGAAGGCAGACGAAATGGTGAAGGAAGAAGAAACGGTTGCTGAGGAAAATCTGCTGACAGATGAAACTCCAGTTGAGCAAGGTTCTCAAAAGGCAGGCGATGCTGTTGCCAGTCAGCTTCGTGAACCGGCAAAACCGGCGATGCTGATTGTGGATGATGATGAAGACATGCGCCAGTTTGTGAAGGCTCATTTCGAAAAGATGTATACGGTTTATACCGCCGACAATGGAAAGAATGCGCTCCGTAAACTGGAGAAGCATCCGGTTTCACTCATCATAAGCGACTGGATGATGCCAGAGATGGACGGTCCGGAGTTCTGCCGTAGGGTGCGTGAAAATTCTGAATATTCTCATCTCCCGTTCGTGATGCTCACGGCAAAGACCGATGATGCGGCGAAGACGGAGAGTATGAACTGTGGAGCCGATGTCTACATAGAAAAGCCGTTCTCGATGAAGTATCTTGAGGCAAGCGTAAGACAGCTTCTTGAGATGCGCCGTCTGTTGAGGAGTAAGTTCTCTCATACTCCGCTTGAGCCGATAGCAGAGATAGCTCCAACTCAGGTTGATAATGCGTTCCTGGAACGAATGTCTTGCATCATCGAAGAGAATGTGGCGAATCCGGAGCTCAACGTGGCGTTCCTTGCAGAGAAGATGGGCATGAGCCGCTCTTCGCTCTTTAATAAGATTCGCGGTCTTGCCGATGTTACGCCAAACGAGATGATCCAGCTCGTGAAACTGAAGAAGGGTGCACAACTCCTGAAAGAAGGAAACTACCGCATCAGCGAAATCAGCTATATGGTAGGTTTCAGCAGTCCTAGCTATTTTGCCAAGTGCTTCCAGAAGCAGTTTGGCGTCAAGCCGATGGATTTCGTGGCTGCGGAATCGTAGGATAGAAAAACTATTCGGATAGAATAAAAAATCGCCTGGGTGCTCAGATGCATCCAGGCGATTGTCTTATTTGTAAAAAGCCTATTCTTTATTTCTTTGTGGCTCTGATAAAGAAACCGATGAGGCAGATGTACGCCAGGAGCGAACAAACCTCAGACATCGGATTAATCCACCAGCTGTCGGCGATACTTACCTCGATGCCGCCAAACTTCAGAAGGGCGCTAACCACACCCATCAGGGCTCCACCGGCGATGAAACCGCTGGCGATGAGCGTTCCCTTCTCACCACGTTCGCTGTTCACCTTGGCATCCTTGCTGCGCGAAGTAACATACCAGTTGATGGCTCCACCCACGAGCAGAGGAACGTTCAGTTCCAGCGGAATAAACATACCCAGAGCGAAAGCCAGGGCAGGAATCTTGAAATAAGTGAGCACGATGGCTATCACGGCTCCGATGCCATAGAGCACCCAAGGAGCTCCCACGCCATTCATCAAAGGGTCGATAACCGCAGCCATCGCATTAGCCTGAGGAGCTGCAAGCGAACCCGATGCGAAACCGTAAGTCTCGTTGAGCAGCATCATCACGCCGCCCACGGTAGCCGCACTCACCAGGGTACCGAGGAATTTCCATCCCTCCTGTTTCTTAGGAGTTGTTCCCAGCCAGTAACCTATCTTCAGGTCGGTAATAAACGAACCTGCTACCGAGAGGGCTGTACAAACCACACCACCCATTATCAGAGCAGCCAGCATGCCGCCAGGACCTTTCAGGCCTACAGCCACCATCACCACAGAGGCGAAGATGAGCGTCATCAGGGTCATTCCCGAAACAGGGTTTGAACCCACGATAGCGATGGCATTAGCCGCTACGGTAGTAAAGAGGAAGGCGATGGCAGCCACGAGCAGAATGGCGATAATAGCGAAGAGAAGGTTGCCCTCCATCACGCCAAACCAGAAGAAGAGGAAGGTTACGAGGATGGTAACAAGCGAACCGATAGCGATAATCTTGAAAGAGATGTCGCGCTGGGTGCGCTTCACGTTCTCATCCACATCGCTCTTGCCCTTCAGCTCCTTGGCGGCAAGTCCTACGGCACTCTTGATGATGCCCCAGCTCTTGATGATGCCGATGATACCCGCCATGGCGATACCGCCGATACCGATGCTGCGGGCATAGGCACGGAAGATTTCTTCCGGACTCATCGCACCCACGGTCTTCACGATGCTAGGATCCCAGGCGCTCAGCACGCTATCATGGAAGATAACGCTCATGCCCGGAACAATCAGCCACCATACTACGAGCGAACCCAGGCAGGTGAAGAAGGCATACTTCAGACCGATGATGTAACCCAGACCTAATACGGCAGCACCTGTGTTTACCTTGAATACGAGTTTAGCCTTGTCAGCCAGGTCGCATCCCAGACTTACCACACGCGATGTGAAATTCTCGTTCCACCATCCAAGACTGGCTACGATAAAGTCGTAAAGACCACCCACCAGTCCGGCTATGAGCAGCGGCTTAGCCTGGTCGCCACCCTTGGCTCCGCTCACCAGTACCTGCGTGGTAGCCGTAGCCTCAGGGAACGGATACTTGCCGTGCATATCGCTTACGAAGTACTTGCGGAAAGGAATAAGGAAAAGGATTCCCAAGACTCCTCCCAGGGCTGAAGCCATGAAGATCTTCATAAACGAAGTCGTCATCTCCGGATATTTAGCCTGCAGGATGTAGATGGCTGGCAGGGTAAAGATGGCTCCTGCCACCACAGCACCCGAACAGGCTCCGATGCTCTGGATGATGACATTCTCGCCCAGCGCCTTGCTACGCTTGGTAGCGGTACTTACGCCCACGGCGATGATGGCGATTGGGATGGCTGCTTCGAACACCTGACCCACCTTCAAGCCCAGATAAGCTGCGGCAGCAGAGAAGATGACTGCCATCACGATTCCCCATGTAACCGACCATCCGTTCACCTCAGGATAAACCTTGTCAGGCAACATCAGCGGCTTATATTCCTCCCCGTCTTTCAGTTCGCGGAATGCGTTCTCGGGGAGTTGCAAATTGTCTTTTTCTTCCATTATTTCTCAATTCTGATGATATACTCACTCATGAAACTTGCACCTGGCTGCAGACGGTTCATCAGATACTTGTCCTTAAACTCGCCATCATATTCAGCCCAGTCGCTCAAACCATACCATGGCTCGATGCAGATGAATGGGGCGTGCTTGCCTGTTGGGTTCCAGATACCTACGGCTGGAGTCTTGAACTCGAGGGTTACATGAGGTTCGCCCTGCTCGTTGAGAATGCTCACCTGCTTAACCTGACTCTTGTCGAAGATAACAGCATCTTCTGCGAAAGTCTCCTCGTTTACTTCCCAGATACCCTTGTCGGTTTCTACGGTTTCCTTAGCCTGACGGTCGATGCATCCGCCCACGTTACCATAGAGACGAACAGGAGCCTCGTTGTCGAGTTTCAGGGTAGCCTTCATTTCTTCGCCCTTCTTGCAGCCAGGAACCATGAATGCTGGGTGACCGCCAATCTGGAAGAAGATTTCCTTGTCGTCGGTATTCTCTACGTGCCAGATGACATGAATCTCGTTGCCCTGCAGGCGGTAAGAGATGGCAAGGTTGAAGTGGTAAGGATAGTTCTTCTGAGTCTCTTCGTTGTCGATGAGCGCGAAGGTGAGGCGGTCGGCAGTCTTGCCAACGAGTTTGAACTCTGTATCGCGTGCGAAACCATGGCGAGAAAGGTGATACTCCTTGCCCTCTGTGCGATAAGTGTCTTTCCACAATCCGCATACGATAGGGAAGAGGATAGGAGAGTGGCGGTTCCAGTATTTCTCGTCGCCATCCCAGAGATATTCATTACCATTAGCATCCTTGATGCTCTGAAGTTCTGCTCCGAGAGATGAAATCTCAAGTGTGAGCTGATCATTCTTAATCTGTTCCATTGTTATTAATTCTTTTGTTTAGTTTTTAATGTTTCATCTGATTATCTTTTTTCAAAGATATTGCAAAGGTACAATTTATTTTCGTAAAGCACAAGAAAAGAGCGTTTTTTCTCAGATATTACAATATATTTATACGATTTTGTTAGCTTATCTCGAATATTTGCTGTAACTTTGTAGCCCGAAATAGATAGATAACAAGAAGTATAAGAAAGAAAATAGTATTTAATCTAATGACAAGCAGTAATAAAGTTAAAGGCTTTGCGGCGGGTATTGTTGCCGCAGTATGTTATGGTACCAATCCTTTGGGCACGCTCGAACTCTATGGCGACGGATTCAATTCCAGTTCTGTACTCATCTATCGTTATCTCTTGGCGGTACTGATGTTTGCCGTGGTGATGCTGTACCGCAAGGAGAGTTTCAAGGTGAAGTGGGGACATCTGATTCGTCTTGGCGTGCTGGGCTGCATGTTTTCGCTCTCATCAGCTACGCTTTATGTCAGTTTCCATTATATGGCGGCCGGTATTGCCAGCACTATCCTCTTCGTTTATCCTATTATGACGGCCATCCTGATGACGGTCTTCTTCCACGAGAAGGTAACGTGGTCTACCTCGCTTGCTATTCTTCTGGCGGTATCGGGAGTAGGATTGCTCTATCAGGGCGATGGAAACGATAAGTTGAGCACGGCGGGTTTTGCCCTCGTCATGTGTTCATCCCTGCTCTATGCCCTTTACATCATCTCCATCAACCAATGGAAGAATCCGGGCATGTCGAACATCAAGTTTACCTTTTATATATTAGTCTTCGGACTGCTTACGATGTTTGTCTATTCGTTTATTGCAGGCGAGCCGATACAGATGCTTCAAACGCCTAAACAATGGCTCTGTGCTGCCCAGCTGGCTTTGTTGCCAACGGTATTGTCGCTCTTCTTCATGACCATCTCCATCAATCTCATCGGCAGCACTCCAGCCGCCATTATGGGAGCCTTGGAGCCAGTAACAGCCGTCATCATCGGCGTATGCGTCTTCGGCGAGAGTTTCTCTCTGCAGCTGGCGATAGGCATCCTCGCTATCCTGGCTGGCGTAACGATTATTATCGCAAGAAAGAATGGGTAAAAAGGCTGTTTAAAGGTAAAAGGGTAAAAGGGTAAAAAGGTAAAAAAGCCTAGCGGGGTTGCGTGTCATCCCTCTGGTTCCCGTTCCCAGCGATTCCATCGCTGGTCTCCATAAAGGTAAAAAGAAGAAAAATCCTCGCTCGAAAAAGAACTCGAACGAGGATTTTTTTTATCTGTTCTAGCCGCAAGCAAATAGGCTCGCAAGCCGCCAGGCGTTAAGATGATTATCTCAGAATATCCTTCAGGGCAAAGTTGGCAAGGATGGATGTTGACTGGCTCAGCATGCGGATGAACTCCTGGGCTGAGTTTTTCATGTAAGCATCTTTCAGAATGTGGATGCAGCCATCCATTTCGTTGTCGGCAGCATCGATAGGAATCGCCTTCATGCCGTTCTGCAGAATGGTGGTCGATTCGGAGAGAATGGTCACCAGATTGCTGCGGCTCAGAAGGTCGAAGATGATGTTTACATTATTCACCTCTACCATAATCTTGTAGTTCAAATCCTTGCCCTCTACCATGTGCTCAAAGGCGTTGCGTGCCTGCAGACCCTTGGAAGGAAGGATGAGGTCGTAGCGCTCCAGATCGGAAAGCTTGACCGATGAAAGGCGCGCCAGCGGATGATTCTCGTTCACGATGGCGGCAAGACGGTTGCTGAAAATAGCTCGGCTGTCTACCGCCTTCTCGTTCTTCAGAGGCTTGAAAGCCAAAACGAGGTCGAGTTCGCGCTTCTTCAGTCCGTCCATCAGTTCCTGCATGGTGCGGTATTGGATGTTGAGCTTTACATGAGGATAGGCGTGGAGAAAGGCGATGAGCGTCTCGGACATGATGTTGCTGAAGGAGAACGTTACGCCGATGTTCAGTTCGCCTGTAAGCATTTCCTTCAGATCGTTCATGTGGTCTACACAGGCTTCGGCAGAATTGACCGCATTTTGGGCGTAAGGTCTCAATTCCTTGCCCGCCTCTGTGAGGTAAACTTCATGGGAATTGCGCTCGAAGAGAGGCAGACCTATCTCCTGTTCCAGATGCGAAATCTGTTGTGAGAGGGTACTCTGGGTGATGTATAACTTGCGCGAAGCTTCTGAGAAGTTGAGCGTCTCGGCTACCTTCAAGAAATATTTCAGTTGTCGTATTTCCATATTGTTCCTTTATTGAAGCTATCGGCTATAGAAATAACCGATAGCTAAATTTGGGTGCAAAGATAAAACATTTATTTTAATATCCTCTTTTTTTGAAGAATAAAATGATGTTTTATCGCATCTCTACTTCTTTTTATCCGGTTATCATCCGATGAAAAACCGGTTAACATCGGATGAATTTCTGATTATCATCCGATGAAAATCAGATTTCCAACCAGATGATTATTTGATTTCTACTTCGTGCAAATCTACGAATTCGCCATTCTTCTTCTTTCTTTCTACCAGCATGGCAAGCAGCTTGCGCTTGCGGTTGTCGGCGATGAAACGACGGAAGAATACGTTTGGAATTGCCACACCCAGGGCGATGCAGATGATGGCTAGCGAAGCCTTAATGAGGTTGTTCATACCTACGGTTACTTCGCCAACCACGCCATGCATGTCGATGAAGGCGAACAGGGCGCGATACATCAGAACTCCCGGTACCATTGGGATAACGCTAGGAATGGTGATGCATTGGTGAGGGGTATGGAACCAATGGCGCGCCTTGATCACGATGATGCTGATGAGCGCAGAACCGGCAAGCGAACCGATGCTCAGACCCATGTCGAGACCGATGTTGCCGTTAGATGGACCCAGATTGACGAAATTGCGGAAGCATACGGCGATGATACCGCCCACAGCTACAACCGGCAACAGACGGCGAGGTATGCTGAAGATGGTAGAGAAGCCCATGGCCGATACGGCAGCTGCGATGGCAAACTCCCAGTATTCGTGATGAGGAGTCATCGTAAGATCCTTCACAAAGTTGTCGATATGGCAAACCTGGATAGCGAAGGCGATACCGAAAGCCATCGCGAAGAGCATCAGCAGGGTGTTCAGGGCACGAACCATTCCCACCTCAATATATCCGTCGAGCATATCGCACACAAAGTTGATGAGTGGAACTCCCGGCACGATGAAGAGGGCACACGCCATCAGCGGATGCCAAGGGGTATCTGAATGCATGAAGGCTGGAAGCGCTTCGGCAATAGATGGGTTGAGCGAAAGAAATGAGGTCAACCAGGCTATCAGAGTGGCTACGAAGGCCGAAATGCCGATGGCTACATAGTTGTTGCAGCCCTTGGTTGGCAAGAACATTCTCAGGCGGAAACCCAGAATGGCTGCAAGCGAACAGAAGAAGAAGGCTGGCCAGTCGCAACCGAACTGGATGCAGAATCCGCCGCAGGCAAAACCGCCGCCGATGGCTACCTGCCAAGGGGTGAAGCTGCGTGGGGTGGCCTTGATGTCGTTCAGGGCCTGCTCATACTGTTCGAGCGAATAGTTATCCTTGATGGCCTTCCAGGTGAGCTTACTTACCTGGGAAATAGAGGTGAGGTTGATACCATGCTTCTCGCATCTCTGGAACTTGGAGAAGGAATGCTCCTCGTCGCTATAGTTTACCATCAGCACGTTCCAGTTGATGTAAAGGTGCATGTATCGCTCGTCGAGACCGAGGAAAGCTGCTGCACGCTTCATGGTTCGCATGATGCGGGATGTGTCGGCAGCACTCTCCATGAGAATGCTACCGGTACGTAATAATAAGTCGAGTTTTCTTCTGAGTTCTGATTCTGCTATTTCCTTGCAGTTGCAGTTATCCTCTACGCAAGCGCAGGTTTTCAATTCTTTTTCTGTCATATATGTTTATCCGAATACAAAAATAATAATCTGAATGGTTACAATTCTGAGGAACATGGCGAATGGATATACATTCGCATAGCCTACTGTTGGCGCATCAGCCGAAGTCTGCTCACGTACGTAAGCCAGGGCAGAAGGGTTGGTGTTGGCACCTGCCAATACGCCGAGTAATGTATAATAGTTGATGTGGAACACGAGCTTGCCGATGATGCCGCCCAGAATGATTGGTATCATGGTGATGGCGATGCCGTAGAGTATCCAGGTCAGTCCGCTTTCAGATGCTACGGTCTGGATAAACTGTTCGCCTGTGCCGAGACCCACGCAAGCCAGGAAGATGCAGATGCCGATTTCGCGCAGCATCAGGTTGGCTGAAATGGTATTGTAGGTAACGAGGTTGTATTTCGGTCCGAAATAACCTATCAGGATGGCTACTACCAGAGGTCCGCCGGTAAGTCCGAGACGCAGATTCTCGTTGATGCCTGGGATGAAGAACGGAATGTTGGCTACGATACAACCCAGCATGATGCCCAGGAAGATTGGGATGAGGTTAGGGTAGTTCAGACGCTTCATCTGGTTACCCAGCACCTTCTCGGTATGAGCGATGGCGAGCTCCTTGCCCACTACGGTTACGCGGTCGCCCAACTGGAGTTTCAGGTCTGGGGTTGCGATGAGGTCTACACCATTTCTGTTTACGCGGGTAATGTTGGCGCCAAGGTTGCTTCTAATCTGCAACTGGCTGATGCTCTTGCCGTTGATACCCGGTTTGGTAATCAGAATTCGGCGGTTGATGAGCTCGCTGCTGAATTCCTCGTCCTTTACGTCAACCTTCTCGCCGAGCAGGGCGATGATAGGTTCTTCTACGGTAGGATGAGCCACAATCTGCAGAATGTCGCCCTCTTCTATCACGGTCTGTCCGTTAACCACCTCGTCCTGGCGTTCGCCGTTGTTACGGATAATCTTGGAAACCATGAAGTCGCGCTTCAGGAGATAGCGAATTTGCTTGACGGTATCTTTGAAAACCATCTGGTTAGAAACCTTTACGGCGAAGGTGTTCAGGGTCATCGCTTCAAGATGTCCCTTGCCTCGCTTAGCTTCATCCTCTTCCTTCTGCTTGTCTACGCGTAGCGCGAACCTTAATATAATGAAGCTGAGGATAACGCCGAGCACACCCATAGGATAGGCGATGGCATAGCCGGCTGCGATGGATGGGGCGTCGATGTGGCGCAGGTCGCTGAATGCCTGCTGGGCTGCACCCAATCCAGGAGTGTTGGTTACGGCACCCGAAAGGATACCTGCCATAGAGGTGATGGAAGTTCCTGAAAATGAGAAGATGACTAAGGTAGTAATGATACTCAGGGCCACAACAATCATACTGAGCAGGTTGAGACTCTTGCCGCCGTTCTTGAACGAAGCGAAGAAGCCCGGACCTACCTCCAGACCGATAGAGTAGACAAAGAGGATCAAGCCAAATTCCTTGAGGAAGTGGAGCAGATGCTCGTCAAGGTTGAGAGAGAAATGTCCAAAGATAAGACCGATGAACAGAATCCAAGCCAAGCCCAGGGAAACACCTTTAACTCTGAGCTTACCTAAACACAAACCCAAGGCGATGACCAGCGAAAGAATCATCACAGAGTGGGCTACTCCGCCTCCCCAAAGGTCTGGGAAGCCATAAAATAGATTTTTTAAAATCTCCATTTTTCTTTATCTATTAATGTAAATACTGAATTTTCAAAAACATTCTTTCTTATCGATTTCTGAAATCGATTGCAAAGGTATAGATAAAAACGAAAGCAAAACTCGTTTTATGTTTAAAAGCTATAAATGCGGCTATAAGTGTTTTCTATAGCGAAAATAGGCTCTGCGGGCTTTTCTTTTCTCTTTCCCATGCATTTCTAGCCCTTTCTTTGCTCATTATATCAGTTTTTTTTCGTAATTTTGCAACCGGATTATTATAAACAGGAAAGAATATGCTGAATATTGACGAAATAAAGGATAAGAGAATTGCCGTGCTCCTTTCGGGAGGCGTCGACAGTTCGGTTGTGGTTTGGGAGTTTGCCCAGCTGGGTCTGCATCCTGATTGCTTCTACATCAAGATAGGTCCTGAGGAGAAAGAGGAGTGGGACTGCTCTTCGGAGGAGGACCTGGAGATGGCTACGGCTGTGGCTAGAAAGTATGGGTGCAAGCTTCAAGTGGTTGACTGCCATCATGAATATTGGAACGAGGTAACCCGTTATACGATGGAGAAGGTGAAGGCTGGTTTTACGCCTAATCCGGACGTGATGTGCAACCGCCTGATTAAGTTTGGTGCCTTCGATGAGAAGATGGGTCACAACTACGACCTCATCGCCACGGGGCATTATGCGCAGACCGAAACGGATGAAAATGGCGACAAATGGCTTGTCACGAGTCCTGATCCTGTAAAAGACCAGACCGATTTCCTGGCTCAGATAGAGAGCTGGCAATTGAAAAAAGCGATTTTCCCTATCGGCCATCATATCAAGAATGAGGTTCGCGAGATAGCCGAAGAGGAGCATCTGATAAATGCCAAGCGCAAGGACAGTCAGGGAATCTGCTTCCTGGGACAGATAAATTATAATGATTATATCCGCCGTTATCTGGGCGAGAAACCGGGCGATGTCATAGAGATGGAGACGGGCAAGCGCATAGGCGAGCACAAGGGTTTGTGGTTTCATACCATCGGCCAGCGCAAGGGCTTGGGCTTTGGCGGTGGTCCCTGGTTCGTGATTAAGAAGGATGTAGAGAACAACATCCTGTATGTGAGTCATGGTTATGATCCGCAGTCGGCCTACAAGAAGAATTTTCCTCTCCATGATTTCCATTTCCTCACACGCGAGGTTGCGATGCAGAAGGTAACTTTCAAGATTCGTCATACGCCGGAGTATCATCCTGCTACGATAGAAAAGCTGGAAGACGGCCGCTGGATGATTCATTCAGAAGAGGCGATTCATGGTGTGGCTCCCGGCCAGTTCTGCGTAGTTTATGATGAGCATCATCATCGTTGCTATGGCTCGGGCGAGATTACGGTATAAATATTTTAAATTGAAAAAAGGGATGAGTCATCAATCTGATATTTTGATGATTCATCCCTTTTTGTTTTATCTGTTTTTACCCTTCCCCGATAATGCTGTCCAGCAATTCCTGGCAGGCATCTTCGAGAAGCGTGATGACGAGCTCGAAGTCGCTATAGTCGCCATAATACGGATCGGGAACGGTGGTGTATTCACGATGATGGGTCAGGAAATCGGCCATGCGCACTACTTTCTTCCTATCAGACTCTGAAGAAGCCATGGAGGTTATGGCACGGTAGTTTTCGTTGTCCATTACCACGATGGTTTCGAAACGGGCGAAGTCTGACTTCTGAAACTGGCGGGCATGGCTGTTGAAATTGTAGCCATGCTCGGCGCCACATTTGCGCATGCGGCTATCGGGCAACTGACCTACGTGCCAGCTCCCGATGCCCGCAGAATCGATTTCAAACTCATCCTGAAGCCCTGCTTTTTCTACAAGACTCTTCATGATTCCCTCGGCTGCCGGAGAGCGGCAGATGTTGCCCAGGCAGATGAATAATACGGTATGTTTACCTTTCTTTGTCATGTTGCTAACTTTTTTGTTTGCAAAGTTAGCATAAATCTCTGTATTATGCAAGATTTTTCTTCATTTTTCTTCCCACAAATTCTTAATTCTCACTTTATTTCCGTATATTTGCAGCCCAAAAACAGCACATGACAACAACACTTATCATATTGGTTATTACGGTAGCCCTGTTCATTTGGGGCAGGGTGAGGGCCGACATCGTGGCGCTTACCGCCCTGGCTGCACTCCTGGTTCTGGGTATCCTGACGCCTGCCGAGGCGCTGGCGGGCTTCTCTTCGCCCATCGTCATCATGATGATAGGACTCTTCGTGGTGGGTGGAGCTATCATGCAGACCGGACTTGCCAAGCTTACGGGCAATAAACTCATGGCGCTCTCGCGCGGCAACGAAACCGTTACCTTTCTGCTCGTAATGCTCGTAACCTCCTTTATCGGCGCCTTCGTGAGCAATACCGGAACGGTGGCCCTCATGATGCCTATCATCATGAGCATAGCTGCGGGCTCGGGCATGCAGTCGTCGCGTTTCCTCATGCCGCTCGCCTTTGCCGGAAGTCTGGGCGGAATGCTCACCCTCATCGGTACGCCGCCCAACCTGGTTATCGATGAAGTATTGACCGAGAGCGGTTATCAGCCGCTTGCCTTCTTCAGCTTCTTCCCTGTGGGCATCATCGTCATCGCCATCGGCATCATCGTGCTCATGCCGCTCAGCAAAATCTTCCTCAGCAAAAAGCAGAGCGGTAAGAAAAAGAAGCAGGGCAAATCGCTTGATGACCTGGTAGACGAATATCAGCTGCTCGATAATCTGCATCGCTACATCGTGCCTAGCCGCCGCCCTTCTGCCACCCTCGACGAGAATGGCGAGCAGATGGATATCGTGGGCAAAACCCTGAAGGATCTGAGCATCCAGAAGAAATATGGCGTGAGTATCATCGAGATAAGAAACGAGAAGAAATCACGACTGGGACTGGTGAAGGATGTGAGCCAGAACATGGCGAAGAGCAGCAGCACCATTCAGGTTCACGATACCTTATATATAATAGGTGAGGAGGAGAAGATGAAACGCTTTGCCAGCGATTACGGCCTCAGGAAGATGAAGGATGTGAAGATTGATTTCTATGACCTTGGACTGACCGAAATCGTGGTGATGCCTACGTCTAATTTTGCCGGTCTGCGCATAGGCGAGGCTAATCTGCGCAAGCGTTTCGGCATCAACGTGCTGGGCGTAAAGCGGGGCGATGAATATATTACCGACAATCTGATAGCCACCAAGCTGCATGTGGGCGATATGCTCTTGGTGCAGGGCGAATGGACCAATCTGGCTCATCTGGCTACCGATACGAGCAACTGGGTGGTTATCGACCAGCCAGAGAAGACTGCCGACAAGGTGCTTTTGGATTATAAGGCGCCTGTGGCGGCTGCCATCATGCTGCTGATGATTGCGATGATGGTGTTCGATTTCATTCCTGTGGCTCCCGTCACGGCGGTCATCATCGCCGGACTGCTGACCGTCTTTGCCGGTTGTTTCCGGAATGTGGAGGCGGCTTACAAGACCATCAACTGGGAGAGCATCGTGCTGATAGCCGCCATGATGCCGATGTCTACGGCGCTTGAGAAGACGGGTGCTTCTGCCTTGGTATCTCAGGGGCTGGTAGAGAGTTTGGGTTCGATGGGACCTACAGCTCTCTTGGCAGGTATCTACTTCACCACTTCTCTGATGACGATGTTTATCAGCAATACTGCCACGGCTGTGCTGATGGCTCCTATTGCCCTGGTGGCGGCCCGGCAGGTAGGTGTGAGTCCTTATTCCTTCCTCTTTGCGGTTACGTTGGGCGCCAGCATGTGCTTTGCCTCTCCGTTCTCCACGCCTCCTAATGCGCTGGTGATGAAGGCGGGTGGTTATACGTTTATGGATTACGTGAAGGTAGGTTTGCCTCTGCAGATTATCATCGGTGTTGTGATGACCTTCGTTCTTCCGCTCCTTTTTCCTTACTAAGGATTTTTGATATCAAAATAAAAGCCCCTGATGTTTTTCCCGCATTGGGGGCTCTTTTTTTTATCGGATTAAATCAGGCCTTTTTATTTTCCCAATTAGGGAGATTTTTTTCTCCAACTGGGCAAATGATTTTGCGCGCTTTCTGAATCACGATGCAAAGATACGAAATCCCGTTTTATCAGTTGTGCGATAGCGTGCGATGTCGTGCGATAGCGGAACATTTTTCTCCAATCTCTTTTCTTCGTGTTCACGGAAGTTGGGAAAGATAGTTTCAGCGATGTTGGACAGTTGTTCCTTATTATAGCCCGAATCGGCAACAAGATAGGTCTTCATACGGCATGATTTCTCCTAATTGAGGGCGGAATACTGAAAAATAGCCCCATTTATCTCCACTTCGAGTATCGGGAAGAGCATCGGAAATAAGGGTTCCTGCATGTCTTTAGATGCCTGAGAGATGGCAAATTTTACAAATTCAGTACCCTTGCTGGGTTTGGGCTTCGCCGGAGCGATGTTGCTAAAAATATTATAATCCATTGCTTTTTAGAGAGTTAAATCAAATTTCATGTTCATTTTTTCTTGCTTGCAGTCTCAGTCTCAGAGTCTCAGTTGTTTTTTTATGGTCTCGCTTCCTATATATATTATATATAACTAATTAATAATCAGTAAGTTATAAAGGCTTAAGAAGCGGGTTTGAAGTTGGAATGTGACATTTTTCCTAACTGAGACTGAGATTTGAGACTGTTTTGAAGAGGAAATGAGGGTAGGGATAATCCTGTTACCGGTCCCCCGAAGTCCCCATTTCCTCTAGAAAGCCTCACTCCGTTTTATCTCTTTTTACCCTCGCAATCATCAAAAAATTGTTTGCGGTTCTCTGTCATCTCTTAATAGTAGTATAGTAGTATCAACATTCCTCTTCTGGAGTTTTCAAGTCGTTATTTCAGCGAAGAACGCAACGAAGAAGGGGTGGAAGTTCATTCAAAAATAGAACTGCAGCCACTCAATAAAGATGGCTTCCAGACCATAGAAATTCCAGAGGATAATGAAGCCAAGATTGCTACCATCGGCGTTTTGAAATACATTATCCGTTAAAGATAAAAGGGCAAAAGCATTACCTTGTCAATATATGGTATGATGCTTTTGCCCTTTCTTTCTGTATGTCTTTTATTCCACTTTCTTTTCTTCCGTTTTATTTATTCCACCTCCTCGCACATCGCCATCTCTGCTCCCCGGTAAATCACAACGAGCTGATGAAGCTTCGTGGTTTTCACGGATTTGTGCACGATGTTGCTATTGGCGTAGCGCCTTATCTGGGCTGAGGCTTCCTCGAAGAGATGGTTCAGCTGCTCATCACTGGTGCCCGGCTTGCAATATTTCAATTCTACGATGTAGGAATCTTCTATGTCCTTATAGATGTCGCAGAGGGGCAGCAGGAAGATGTCGGCATAACCGCCATCGTTGTCAAGTTCAGAAATAGGACGGTAGAACTTGCATTGGCTCGTCATCGCCAGAGTGAAACCATGAACGTAGTTTTCGCCCTTCTGCTTATCGCGCTGGGAGGAGAAGCGCTTCAGACAATCGGCTATGTAGGCAAAGTAGGGCTTGAATGCACCTTCGTAAGCCAACTTGCTCTCCAGCTGGGTCTTGTCGTATTGTTCAAAGGTGAGGTCGTTCTCCTTGTAGGTATCCAGCAGATAGGTGTACATCTGGTCGCGCACCACCTCGTTGGGAACCACAAAGCGGGTGTTGCCCTGATAGGTGCCGTCTATCGTTACCATGCCGAAATAGAAGAGCAGACTCAGGAAATTATCTGGATCGTTGATGCGCTCGGCAGGGAAATTCTCCATCAGGGTTCCCGTGGTGAATCCCCTGGTCACGATATCCTGAATGATGCTGGCATCGTGGGCAAACTCCTTGTCATGGCGGATGAGCATGCGAATCTTGTCGTAGTCGATGCGGATGTTGGTTTCCACCAGTTTCTTCGGAATATCATAATCGTTGCGGATGTAATTATCAACAAAGTAGAGTACCATCACGGAGTTGTACATGGTTGTCTTGCTGTACTCTTCTTCTGAGAAGCAATAATTATCATACCATGGCTTCATCACTTCTATCAGCTCATCCACGCTGTGGTGAAATGGCAGCACGCTGGCGTAATAAGCCAGCATTTCACGCACTTCCTCCTCGGTGAATCCCACCATCTCGTTGAACTCCTGAGACAGGGAATAGTTGGTACCGATGTTGAAACCGCTGGTCAGATCATCCATGGTTACGGGACTTACTCCTGTAACAAAAACTCTGCCCAAAGAATCTCCGGCGGCTCCCTTGATTGTGTCGAAGAAATGTCGCAGATATCCCTCGCCGTGAGTCTGCTCGCACTATCGGGTTTCATGCTCCTTGTGGGCAAGAATCTGATTGGTAAAATGGTCGTATTCGTCAATGAAGAGATAAATCTTCAAGCCTGCTTCAGCACATTTGTCGCATAGAAATCCCAATTGGGCAACGGCATCTTCCTTTTGGTTCATCTCTTCCTTTGTGTCCGGTGGCAAAAGGTGGGCGTATCTGCTGCAGAAGGATTTGAACTTGTTGTTGCAATGGGCATCAAGTCCTTTTTTATAATTATCCAATCCTGCTGAAATCATGGCAAAATTCAGGTGAAGGATGAGATAGCTGTTGCGTTCGGGGGTAGGATTCTCTCCGATGTAAAGCTTGCCGAAGAGGCTTTCGAACTTATCCTTCTTGTTGATGTCGTAATAGTTTTCGAGCATGGAGAGGGTAAGGCTCTTGCCGAAACGGCGAGGGCGAATGAAGAAGAAATACTTATTGGCATCTTCGATATCCTCGATGAAGGGAGTCTTATCTACATAGTAGCAATCGCCCTTTATTACATCCTCGAAATTCTGCATTCCGTAAGGGATGCGCTTGCGATAGATTCGCTTTTGTCTTTCTATTTTTGCCATAATCGAAACCTGCTTTTTGTTTTTATGCCGCAAAGTTAAGATTATTATTTGGAATAAGCAAAGTTTTTGGGGCTTTTTCTTGGTGGTTTATCAGAAAATGACTAGTTTTGTGGGCGTGAATCAAATAGATAACGAATAAGATAATGGATAAGATAACGACTCAAATTACGATGCTCGGAACGGGAAATGCTACGGTTTCCCAGATTTATAATACCTGTTTTGTGCTCCAAACTCCCAGCACCCTGATGCTGGTGGATGCGGGAGGAGGAAACGGAATTCTTTCACAGCTGAAGAAAGTGAATGTTCAGATTTCTGATATTCATCACCTCTTCGTTACCCATGCCCATACCGACCATGTGTTGGGTGTGATCTGGGTAATCCGAATGGTGGCACAATGTAAGGGATATGAGGGATTGCTGCATGTGTATGGAAACGACAAGGTGATGAAGGTGATCAAGACCATCATCGACATGATTCTTGCCAAGAAGCAACTGACTAAGGTGGCAGAAAGGGTGGTGTTCCATCAGCTGGAAGATGGCGATTGTTTCGAAGTGGGGGATATAAAGCTGGAATGCTTTGATATTCAATCTACTAAGGAGAAGCAGTTCGGATTCAGGGCTGAGTTGCCTTCTTCTTCTGATGAATCGGGTAAGCCTTTGGTCTTGGCGTGCCTGGGCGATGAACCTTATAACGAGCAGAACCGACGCTACATAGTGGGGGCTGACTGGATGATGTGCGAGGCGTTCTGTCTCTATGCCGACCGCGATACGTTCAAGCCTTATGAGAAGTGCCACAGTACGGCGCTTGATGCCGGAAAACTGGCGGAGAAACTGGGCGTGAAGAATCTTATCCTGTATCATACGGAGGAGAAAACGCTCGCAAATCGTAAAGAAAATTATACCCGTGAAGCTGCCGAGAATTTCAAGGGTAGAATCTTCGTTCCGGATGATTTGGAGGTAATCGAGCTGTAGAATTTTATTTGTCCCACAGATTCCACAGATTTCCACAGATTTTTGACCTGTACGGTCGGGGATTTCGCAGATTTTTTTGTTTGGATATTTGGGGAATTTCCCTCCCGATTATGGCAAGAATGAATCTGTGTAAATCTGTGGAATCTGTGGGACTTTTGAAGAGACTCACTTTTTCAGTCTTTTTTAATACGCTTCTCCCTGCCTTTTTTAATACGCTTCTCCCTGCCCTATTTCTTCCTGCGTAATGCGCTTGCGGTCGATGGCGCGCCAGGCAAAGACGATGTAGGCGAGCACGAACGGGATGAGGAGGGAAACTATCGCCATGGTGCGGAGCGTGAACTCGCTGCTGCAACTGTTGGCGAGAGTGAGCGAACTCTGAAGGTCGATGTTGGATGGATAGTAGGCGGTATTGTTCCAGCCGGCTATCAGCAGCAGAACCAGCACGGTGAGCACGGTTCCGATGCCCGTAAACCAGATTCCCTTTCTATACTGCACGCTCCTCGATGACTTGAAAATGCCGAAAAGAACGAGTACTACACCTATTAATAATATTACAATCAAGATTGGCATCTCCAGAAGATTGTGAAGATACTTCATGCTCTCAATCGTAATGCCGGAAGAAGAAGTGCTGAATCCATCCTTTACCAGCAATCTGATGAGGAATGGCAGGAAGAACAATAGGAAGAGCAGGGTATTCCATGGCAACTGGCGGGTGCAGCGCTCCTGAATCTGCGGGTGCTCGATGTTGTTCTTGATGTAGAGCATGCCAAGAATGCGGGCTAGCATCAGTACGGCAAGTCCCAGCACCACGTTCCATGGGTCGAGCAGGGCATCAAGACCATGACTGGCGTTTGCCCAGCGGCTGATGACGGGTTGCAGACTGTTGGTAATATTGCCTTTGTCTATCAGGAAATTGCTGCCGTTGAAGAAGGTGGCTACGGCTCCGCCAAGAAGCAGCGGACCCACGATGCCGTTGATGATGAGGCAAATCTGAAAGGTCTTTGGTCCAAGAAAATTACCTATCTTGTTCTGGAATTCATAGCTCACGGCTTGAATCACAAACGAGAAAAGGATGATCATCCACAGCCAGTAGGCTCCGCCGAAACTGGTGCTGTAGAACAGCGGGAACGAGGCGAAGAAGGCTCCGCCGAAGGTGACGAGCGTGGTGAAGGTGAACTCCCATTTTCGTCCCGTAGAGTTGATGATGAGGCGACGCTCTTCTTCCGTTTTTCCCAAACAGAATATCAAGGTGTTGGCTCCCTGTACAAACATGAGAAACACCAGCATGGCTCCTAATAATGATACGAGGAACCACCAGTATGATTGCAAAAATTCGTATGTCATAATACTTTCGGGTTTTGTTGTTTACTGAAAAACTATCCTATGATTCTTTTCGAAATCTTTCTGAAAAACCTTGATTATCAGAGAGATTATTCATATTCCGGTCCTTTCTTAATCTGTTTCACCAGGATGCTGATTTCCACGGCAAGCATGGTGGTGAAGAGTGCCAGGAAGATGAAGAAGGTGGTGGCCACGCTGCCTGCCTCGATGTCGGAGATGGCGGCACTTACTGGCAGCAGGTCTTGGATGGTCCAAGGCTGGCGACCGATTTCTGCTACTATCCAGCCCGATTCTGAGGCGATGTAAGCCAGCGGAATCATGATGATGGCGAAAATGAGGAACCATCGGTATTGGGCGATTTCCTTCTTATAGACCAGGAATAGGCTGAGGGCGAAGAAGAGGATGAGCAGGCATCCTACTCCCACCATCAGGCGGAAGGCGTAGAAGCAGATCGGGATGCTCGGCACCAGTTCCTTGGCGTCCTTGATGTAACCATATCCGAAGTATTTCATGTTCTCCTTTAAGATAGGGAGCTGGTCTTGCGCCTTGGTTTCGCGATAGGTTTTCAGGGCAACAATCGCCTTCTTGCCCCGGGTTATCTTTTCCTGTGCAGATGGTTCCCGGGTGCCATCCTCGTGGGTGTAACCCTTGAGAATATCGTTTACGCCTGGCACGTAGCCATCGGCTGTGCGGGTGGCTAAGAACGAGAGCATGTTAGGGATGGCGATGCGCATGGCTGGCTCCTGCTCGTTTTCATAATCGGGCTGCTGGAATGGGTGAACGGCTGCTATCGCCGTAAGGCTTTCGCCGTTTCCACCATTATATAATGCTTCCATCGCAGCCAGTTTCATCGGCTGCACCTGTGCCACCTGATAGGCAGAGCTGTCGCCGGTCATCGCAGCCAGCAGGGTGGCGATGAGTCCTACTCCGGCACCCATCTTGATGCTCGCCTTGGCAAGTTGGGTTTCTCTCTTTTTCAGTAGATACCAGCAGCTTACGGCTACCACGAAGGTGGCGCCGATGATCCAGGAAGAGGTGACGGTATGGGTGAACTTGTTGATGGCGAATGGCGAGAGTGCCACATCCAGGAACGAGGTCATCTCGAAGCGCATGGTGTCGGGATTGAATTCCTGCCCCACCGGATATTGCATCCAGGCGTTGGCTACGAGAATCCACCAGGCAGAAATGGTGGCACCAAGACCCGTGAGCCAGGTGGAGGCTAGATGGAAGCCCCGGCTCACCTTATCCCAGCCGAAGAACATCACCGCCACGAAGGTGCTCTCCATGAAGAATGCCAGGATGCCTTCGATGGCTAGGGGAGCGCCGAATACGTCGCCCACGAACCAGGAGTAGTTGCTCCAGTTGGTGCCGAATTCAAATTCCAGGATGATGCCTGTGGCAACGCCCATGGCGAAGTTCACGCCAAAGAGTTTTTGCCAGAAACGGGTTACGTGCTTCCAGAACGGCTTGTTGGTGCGGTAGTAGCATGTTTCGGCAATGCCCATGATTACTGCCAATCCCAGGGTGAGCGGCACGAACAGCCAATGGTAGATGGCCGTGAGTGCGAATTGCGCCCTCGACCAATCGATGGTGGCTGATGTAATGTCTAACAATAGATTTGTCATCATAGTTGAATGGTTTTAAAATTGTTATTATATAATGTTTTTGTATTTCTTTCGATGTGAAGCTTGCGGGGATTCTGAGTCTTATCTGCTCAGAATTTCCTTGGATACGAAGCCTGCCTTGTCTCCGTTCTTTGCATTCGTATTGATAAAATCTGGAAAGAAAAAGAGCTTGAGCACCAGGAAGATGATGGCAAGCTTGATGAGGATGACTGCCCAGAGCGTCTTGCCCAGGGTCATCGTCCTGAAACCATCGTAATAGAGATGGAAAATCCGGGACAGCAGTCCTTGTTTCATCGGTTTTACATCCGTTTTCATCAGGTTTTTATCCTTTTTCTTCTGCATAAGCACTCCTTCTTTAAAAAATCTGCTGCAAATCTACAATAAAATTATGTAACTACCAAATATTTTCTTGAAAAAGTTACAAAAAGCTTGTTTTTAGATATCTCATAAGGGAGTTATTTTAAAGTTTTTCTTTTTAATTTCATCTGTTTATCCATCAAAAAGTAATCTATCTTCTCTAAAAACTCTCGTTTTATTCCTTTATTTTAAAAAAATTGCCTATCTTTGCAGTCGCATTACATCAAATGGGATGCAAAAAACTTATCATATAAATAGGAGAAAATGAGGATAAAGTATGATTTGAAATAAAGTTGATGAGAAGAAGAATGTTATGAAGAAAGAGATAAATGCAAGAGAAACTTCCAGGGCGGCGGCATTCGAATTATGGATGTCGTCGCCGATGCCGATGGTAACCCTGACCAAGACATTCGACGTTTCCCGAATTTTGAAGATAAGCAGGAAGAGGGGATGGAAATTCAATATGGTCTTGTGCTGGGCGATAGGTTGTGCTGCATCGAGAACCAGGGAGTTTTATCTTCTTCCGGAAAAAATATCCGGCTCATCCTGGCGATTGATGCAATACGATTCTATCGCCATTAACGTAATTGTGGAAAATAAGAAGGGAGGAATCAATTCCTGCGATATTCCTTATTCTGATGATATTCAGAAGTTTAATGAAGATTATCTCCGTCTGACTTCTGAGGCTGCTGCTGAATGCAAATCATCTTCTTTAGAGGATGCGATGGTGGTGGGAACGTCGGCGATGATAGGAACGGAGCTTGATTGTATCGTGAATCAATACACGGATTTGTTCTGCAACCCTATGCTGATGTGGGGGAGTTATCGCCGTGGTTTCTTCCGAACCACGCTCCCCATCTCCTTCCAGTTTCATCATGTTCAGATGGATGGGGGCGAGGCTGCAAGATTTATGAAGTTATTGCAAGCTATCATGAAAATAACTAAGTTGTAGAAAGTAATTCGGCATTTTAGGAATAAATGAGGCAATTACAATAAAAAAGTTCTAATAATCTTTGTACTTTAAAGAGAAAAATGTATCTTTGCATCTAGAAATTAAACGATTAAGATTATGGATGTAAAACCTTATATAAACCCATTTAAAGAAGGTTCTGGTGATAAGGTTGAAGAACCGGTAACAGTTAGTACTTCTTCTGCTCATTAGCTTGATGCTTTGCGCCATCAGGTGATGGATGCTGTTGCTTCGTCTGATGACAAAGTAACCTTGGTGTTGTGTCTGGATATGTTGACACATCAGAGAAAACATCGTAGAATTCATCGTGCAGGAAAATCTGATACGGAACTGGCTGCTACGCTTTCTGCGACGACCGATTGGGATGATACAGACCATGCAGATCTATCTCAGATAGATTATCAGAAATATAAGCCTTATCGTTCACCTAAAGTTCAAAAAACAATAGAAAAATGGTTGTAAGTTCTGTTGAGCAAAGAGAAATTATAAGCTGCATCTCAGAAAGTTTTATGGATAAGCTGCATCTCAGCAAGTAGAATTAAAATATAATGTGAAGAAATGTAGAATTAATTTAATGTGAAGAAATAATGAATATAGAATCAGTTAGAGAGTATTGCCTCTCGCTTCCCCTCGTAACCGAGGATTTTCCTTTTGATGAGCAGACCTTGGTGTTTCGCATTTTGGGTAAGATCTTTGCCTGTGTTGACCTGGAGCGCCCCGAGTGGGTTACGATGAAATGTAATGCCGATTACGCCCTCGAACTCCGGGAAGAGCATCCCGAAATAGAAGGCGCATGGCATTGGAATAAGAAATACTGGAATCAGGTAAACCTCTATGGCACGCTGGAAGATGATTTCATCCAGTCCCTGATTCGCCACAGCTATTCCGAAGTGGTGAAGAAGCTCAAGAAAAAGGAAAAGCTTGAGCATCCCTTAATTCCGCAATACTATAGTTTATAATATTTTTTAAGTACCTGAGCAACAAAAAGTTGCTCAGGATTTTGTCATGTCAAAGAATTCACTTATATTAGTGTTGCAAAAAACAAGAGAATTCGATAAATGACATGGCAAAAGTACAAATAAAATCTGAGAAACTTACTCCTTTTGGAGAATAATCCCCGATAAACCACTGTCATTGTTGGCGACAATGTCAATCGGCGTGGGTTGTCCTTATCGCGGATTTTTGTTCATACCTGATGTGAGATATCATCAGGTCCGGGCTCATCTTTGACCATATCCATTATCCTTTTACGGCATTCACCCTTTGTTTTTGAGCCTGATTTTCTCATGATAGAAATAGTTCACGATGACAGGCTTACCTTTTTCGGAGCGTCCGTAAGGCAAATCGTTCACCCGATAAGGAAAGCCTTGTGTTTGTGCATACTGGGATATGTCCTGTTCCAAAGCCTGCCAGTAATCAAGTTTTTTCTTGTTGTATATCTCTTCGTACAACGGAAAGAGCTCGGGATATTTCTCACGAATATACGTCATTATTCCTCCTTTGAATTGTCCACGCAGGTTCAGATTTTCAAGCCATATCAAATCGGCATAATTTTTCACCTCCCCAATAATCGCCTTCACATCGGTTATTCCCGGAAATATGGGTGAAACGAAACATACGGTACGGATGCCTGCCTCATAGACTTGACGCATCGCTTTCAGGCGACGTTCTATGCTCACGGCATTGTCCATATCCGTGCGGAACCGCTCATCAAGCGTATTGACCGACCACGATACCGTTACTTTAGGAAAACCTTTCAATAGATCGAGGTCACGCAGGACGAGGTCGGATTTCGTACAAACCATAATCTCGGCATTACTTCCATGTAGTTCTTCGAGCAATTTACGCGTACGACGGAAAGATTCTTCATACGGATTGTAACCATCCGTCACAGAACCTATCACAATACGCTCGCCATCATATTTGTGTGGATTCTTTATCGGTTTCCAATTCTTCACGTCCAGGAATGCTCCCCACGGTTCGGTATGTCCAGTGAAACGTTTCATGAATGAGGCGTAGCAATATTTGCAGGCGTGTGGACAGCCTACATAGGGATTGACCGAATACCCGCCGACCGGCAGCGAAGATTTGGTCATGACACTCTGTACATCTATTTCTTTGATTATTTCCTTTTCCATATTTTTTCTATAAATTGTTCTGGTAGCTCTTGAATCATTCGGTCTTCTCCCATGATAGGCAAAAGGTCTTCTTTCATAAATACCGGAATGTGATTTCTTTTCGCCTGTTCTACAATATGAAGTACCCATTCAGGATTGGCATCTACTTTCCCTTTCCTTTTGCCTGTTTCCGTCCCTATAACAATCCATTCGTAACCCTCCAAATCTATCTCACCCACATCCTCAAAGAGAGGTTCAAAAGTGGCATGATAATGTTTAGAGCGAATGTGACCTTTTAATTCCTTCAGCCGTTTCTTCTCGGAAGCCCTAGTCACAGTAACTCCCATCCATACGTTTTCATCGTTATAAGTGATTTGATACAGACGCTCATAATATTATTGTTTCTCCATCTTCAGGAATAATCAGGCGACTCATTTCTATTTCGTGATGCATGGCCTCGTTACGCAGAATTGCGCGTGTGGTCTGCCCATGATCAGTAGCTTCCATGTGGACTGCTATTAGTTTGATGTGAGCAGGAAGTTCATCAAGCATGGTCATAACTTCCTTTTCGTCGGGAATAATGGAACCTTCTGTTCGAGAAAATTCAGGGAATATTGCACCTCCACTGTTCACTATGATGTAATCGGGAGCAAACTGTTCTATGGTCTGACGGATACACTCCTCCCACTTGCAGTCACTCATTATATATACGGTAGGGAAACCAGACGCGGTAAGCACATAGCCGGATACCGGCCCCATCATTTCTCCAATCTGTCCGAAGCCATGGTGCCCTTGGATGCGATGAATGGTTAAATCTCCAATGGTTTTGTCTTTTTCAATGCTTTCTACATTGGTAAAACCATCCTGCATAATCTCCTCTTTATCCTGCGGTTGTGTCAGGAACAGGATGTTCGTCGCTAAATGCTGTTTCACTGTCGGGTCGTAATGGTCAATATGGTTGTGTGTCAGCAATACCATATCCAGACCATCCGTAATTTCATTCATCGGCATCGTAAGATGTACTCTTGGTGTCTTATATACTCCGAGGGCCGACTGCAAAGTGCCTTTTTCGGCAAGCATGGGGTCAACAAGTATCTCTTTTCCAGCATAATGAATTCGCAAAGTTGCATTGCGAATCAGTCGAATTGTAACATTATTTTTCTTCATAATTTGTTGTATGAGTCCACTTGAAAAAGTGGATTCTATTTAAATTAAACAATAGCCTTGGGTAGTTATATTCTTCCCTTGGCTTTAACTAACTCTGGCGAATAGTTAGTGTTCATTAGTTGGTCAAACAACTTTAGCACGCAACTACAGCCTTAAAAATGCCTCAAAATGGGGCTATTCGCTCTTTGAACTACTTATTTTGCAATTTGGAGACTTAATTGGCAGTCAAACCAGAAAAGACGGCGCATGTTCATCCAAGCGCATCTTGCAATTGCTTGCAAGCCGTGCTTAAAGAGTGTGCGATATCTGGTCTTGTTGTTTCTTGTATGGAAACCATACTGGAACATTGCTGCTTCTACGTTGTTGCGTTTCTTCCGTTCTTCAAACGGTATGGACTCAACTTTGCGTCTGACCTCAGCCTTGTCCACATGCTCCTTCTTGAAATACCTATATGACTTCTTGCCATCGGCGTTCTCAAGGACAATCCATGGTGGTGGAGTAGTTCCTACCACTCCACCTTATCATTCAGAATCACGCCGTCGGTTGCATCTTCGGCTGTAAAGGTTTCGCCCTTATACTGCACGCAGAGCATCACGAGTGGTTCTGTACCGTTGTTGCGAACAGAGCGCTTGCCGTCTGGTGCTACTCTCACCACGCTTCCCTCCTGAATAGGGAATACCTTGCCATCCACCTGGAATTCGCCCTTGCCGCTGAGGAAGAAATACAGTTCCTCGTGGTTCTTGTGAGTATGGAGGAAACCAGTCTCTGTGCCAGGAGCAAAGTTCTGGAATGAGAACTCGCCACCAGTAGCGTTTACGCTCTGACCTCCGAATACCTTTCCGGGAATCTTAATCTCAGGACCCAACTCTAAGGTGTAATCCTTGATTTCACTCATCTTACCAAAATCTGTGGCTGTGAAGTTCTCAGCCTTTGCAATAAGCTTTGTTTCTTTCATCTTTTCTGTTATTTTTAAATGTTTATATTTCTCTTTTTATTTCTGAATTGCGCTGCAAAGATACTGCGAAAAACTGGTTCCTGCAAGAGGGCACTTGGGGGTAAGATGGTTACCGGGAGGTAACTATTGTGTGGGAATGGGAGAAAGAAAAATGAAGCGTTAACTTAGATTAACTTGGTATGTTTGGTGTCTTTTCGGATATTAGTTACTTTTGTAGCCTATTGCAGAATATTATAGATTATTGCAGAATATTATAGTAGAATATAAAGAAGATAGATTATGGCAAGAATGATAAAAGAAATGGTAGTGCAGGACTGTCCCATCCGTAACGTCCTGGCGCGTGTTTGCGACAAGTGGTCTCTACTGGTAATCTACACCCTGAAATATCATCAGGATGGTCCCCTCCGGTTTAATGCCCTGCGTAAGCTGATTCCGGATATTTCGCAGAAAATGCTTACCAGCACGTTAAAATCGCTGGAGGCTGATGGCTACGTTACCCGCAAGGCTTATGCCGAAGTGCCGCCAAGAGTGGAGTATTCTCTCACACCTCGTGCTGAAACCCTTATTCCTATTATGGATCATCTGATAAAATGGGCGCTGGATAACATGGCTGTGATTCTGAAGGATAGGGATAAGGCTGTAGGCTGATTTCCAGGATGAGATTTCCGGAAAATCATTCATTTTTTCTGTAGTTGGGGTAATGCGTGTTTTCGGGAATCTTCGTATCTTTGCACCCGGAAATCATGATCCTCATATAATCATGATTATAATCATCATATAATCATAATAGAATTATAACTATAAGTATAAAAAATATGTATATTGAAAAAATAAAGTCGCCAGCCGACTTGAAGAAGCTGGATTTGAAGGAGCTGCAGGTGGTGGCTGATGAAACCAGACAGGCTGTGCTGAACCGTGTAAGCAAGCATGGCGGTCATGTGGGGCCGAACCTGGGATTCGTAGAGGCTACCGTGGCGCTTCACTATGTGTTTGATGCGCCAAAGGATAAGCTCGTGTTTGACGTAAGCCACCAATGCTATCCGCATAAGGTGCTCACCGGACGAGCTGCGGGATTCCTCGGCGATGTGAATGACATGAATGCCATTTCGGGCTATTCTTCTCCTGCCGAATGTCCGGAATATGACAACTTCGAGGTGGGGCATACTTCTACTTCCGTGAGTCTTGCCTCCGGTTTGCAGAAGGCGCGCGACATCAAGGGTACCGATGAGAACATTATCGCCATTATCGGCGACGGATCTCTTTCGGGAGGCGAGGCTTTCGAGGGACTGGATGAGGCTTCGGAACTCGGTACGGGCATCATCATCGTGGTGAACGACAACGAAATGTCTATCGCCGAAAATCATGGCGGAATCTACAAGAACTTGCGTGCCTTGCGCCAGAGCAACGGCACCTGCGAGCACAACTGGTTCAAGGCTTGGGGCTTTGAATACAAGTATCTGGAAGAGGGTAACGACATCGAAAAACTCATCCAGGTTTTCGAGAGTGTGAAGGATACGGATAAGCCTACCGTGGTTCACATTCACACAGAGAAGGGTCATGGTTTTGCGCCAGCCGTAGCCAACAAGGAGGCTTGGCATTGGGGATTGCCTTTCAACCTGGAAGATGGCAGCCGACCAAGAAAGAATGCCAATGGAACCCTCCCGGAGGTTGCTCCAACAGAGGATTACGGCACATTATTCTCTGACTGGATGCTCAGCCAGATGAAGCAGGATAAGACCCTCATCGCCGTAACCGCAGGTACTCCTACCGCAGGCGGATTTACTGCCGATAAGCGCCAACTGGCTGGCAATCAGCACATCGATATGGGAATAGCCGAGGAGCAGGCTGTGGCCATGATTTCGGGAATGGCGAAGGGCGGACTGCATCCGGTATGGACGGTTTACAGCACCTTCATCCAGCGCACCTACGACCAGATAGCGCAAGACCTCTGCATCAATTCCAACCCAGCCGTAATCAACGTGGTAGGAGGCGGAGTGAACTCGATGAACGACATCACCCACATCTGCCTTTTCGATATTCCGATGCTCTGCAGCATTCCGGGGCTCATCTATCTGGCTCCAACCACCTGCGAGGAGTATTTCGCCATGCTCCGCTGGAGCATTCTGCAGGATAAGAAACCTATCGCCATCCGCGTGCCAAGCAATGGCGTGGTTCATACTTCTGAAACCGTTGATGCAGAGTATGGCTACGAGGCAAAGTACAAGGTGATGCACCAGGGCGAGAAGGTGGCAGTCATCGCCGCCGGTTCGTTCTATCAGAAGGGCGAGAATGTAGTCCGCCTGTTGGCTGACAAGGGGATCGATGCAACGCTCATCAATCCACGTTATCTGAATGAGGTGGATGCCGAGATGCTGGATAGCCTGAAGGCAAACCATCAGTTGGTGGTAACCCTGGAGGATGGCTCGAAGGATGGCGGCTTCGGCGAGCGAATCGCCTCTTACTATGGCACTTCAGAAATGAAGGTGATGGTGAGCGGTATCAGGAAGGGACTCTACGACAGATACGATGTGAAGCAGTTGCTTTCGGATAATCGTCTGCTCGATGAGCAGATTGTGGAAGACGTTTTGTTAGTAATTAATGATTAATTATTAATGATTAGTTAGTCAGCATAGTTAGTTTTTATTTAACGAGAAATCCAAGCCGGAGAATCATCTCTAGCTTGGATTTCTTCTGTTTTATCATCGAATGTTTGTCTTAATCTTAGTCATCATCTCAGTCATTATCTCAATCATCGTCATCATCCCAATCTCTATCGTGCTTCCACTTCTTCTTGTCGTGCTTCCACTTCTTATCGTGCTTGTGATGCTTGTGATACTTGTGATGCTTGTCCGGCTTTCCTGGTCCATAAGTTACATGGGTTCCGCCTGGCCATCCAGGTCTTCCGTAGCTGCACTCAGGGCGAGGGCGGCGCTTGTCGTGTCCCCAGTTATGCTTTGGATACTTGGTGTAAATATGGTGAACATACACATGATTATTCCAGCCGATAGGACGATAGAAATAGTATGAGTTCTTGAATTTCTTCCATTGTCTGGCGGTCATCATGCGCTTGAGCTGCTTGTTGCGGTAATGCCAGCCGTAGGCATCAATGTCGCGATAGCTGCGGATGCCGTCCAGGTAGGTGAAGTTGATGTTCAGGAGATTGTTGCGCTGGGCGCTGCTCAATCCCAGTTCCACCACCATCTTATCTGTGATAAAACGAGCCTCTGCCTGAATGTTTGTCAGTCTCTGAGCATTCATAGATGTAATCATCATCCATATTGCTACCAATGTCATAATCATTCTTTTCATAACTATCTTCTCTTTAAAGGGTTATTACTGCATTTATTTATTTCTGGTGCAAAGAAAGTGCAAACGAGCACAATGAAAGCTTGCTTTCAAATTGTCGAGTGCAGCCTTTCTTCTAACGTAGTGCAAAGATAGGGAGAATAGCTGAAAAAAGCAAGGGGAAAACCATAATCTGATGTATGATTTTCCCTAAAAGCATCGGGGGAAACTCCCGTAATAAAATTGTAGCATCTTTTATCTGCTAATTAAAATCCTTGTAACCTCATTGACACATAATACCCCTACCTTTGCACCCGAAATTTAACAGGTATTACCCCGAAAGGGGAAATCTTTAATAAAAGTATTATAGTCAGATAAAGAAAAATGGAAAAGAAAGTATCGGGTAAGCATAGCAGCATGAATGGCTTTGCTATGATGAAAGGTAGAGTAGCTACTGTAGTTTTGGCTTCGGCTTTATTGTTGGGTGGAGGCTTGACTGCACAGGCTCAAAACGCAGCATTAACAACCTGTTCTCAGAGTGCAGCAACCGCTATTCCGCAGAATCCTAACTGGAAGGTGAATGCTGCCGAATGGCAGAAACTGAAGGGCGAAATCACCCTCTACATGACCAATGATATGGGACGCAACGGCTACTACGACCAGAAGCCTATCGCCGAACTGATGGGCGAGATGGCGGGCACGGTAGATCCGGAATGCGTACTTGCCGTGGGCGACATCCACCATTTCAATGGCGTGGCTTCTACCCAGGACCCTCTGTGGCTTACCAATTACGAATATGTTTATTCTCATCCCGACCTGATGCTCAACTGGTTCCCGGTTTGCGGAAACCATGAGTATCGTGGTAATACTCAGGCTTTTATGGACTACGGCAAGGTGAGCCGCCGCTGGATGATGCCAGCCAAATATTACACCAAGGTGTTCGACCACAAGGGAACCACCATCCGTGTCATCTTCCTCGACACCACACCCCTCATCGATTCTTACCGCAAGAATTCAGAAATCTATCCTGATGCCTGCAAGCAGGATGTTGAGGCTCAGCTCTCCTGGCTCGACGAAACCCTGAAGAATGCCAAGGAAGATTGGGTCATCGTGGTAGGCCATCATCCTATCTACGCCTACACCACGAAGAAGGAGAATGAGCGCCTCGACATGCAGAAGCGCCTTCTGCCTATCCTTCATAAATGTAATAATGTGGCGATTTATGCCTGCGGTCATATCCACAACTTCCAGCATATCCAGAAGAAGGGCGACAACATCGACTACGTAGTCAATTCCTCTTCATCTCTGGCTCGTCCTGTGAAGCCTATCGATGGCACCGTATTCTGCAGTCCTGCCGATGGCTTCTCTGTATTTACAGCAGATAAGAAGCAGCTCAGAATGTCGATGATTGACAAGGATGGAAAAATCATTCACACGGTTACAAAAAGTAAGTGAAGAGTGAAGAACGAAGAGTGAAGAATTCAATAGCGATATAGATGAAAAGATTTTTATTGAGTGCGGCGCTTCTTGCCGCTGCAACTTCCGCCATCCAGGCCCACACGCTGGATGGTATTGTTAAGGATAACAAAACGGGCGAACCCCTCATCGGAACCGTAATCCGGGTAAAGGAGCTGCCCAACGTGAGTACCACCACCGGACTTGATGGTACTTTCACCCTGCATGAATTGCCTGATAAAGGCAAGTTTACCATCATCGTTTCCTACATGTCGTACAAGACTAGGGAGATGGTAGTGGATGTAGCTAAGAAAGACAAGGTGGATATTCCGATGGATGAAGACCTGAAGCAGTTGGGCGAAGTGGTGGTTACCGGTCATCGTGAATACCGCAGCGACCGCAGCGCCATAGAAACCGTGAAGAATGCCGGCAACGTGCTCAACGTGATGAGCCAGCAGAGCATCCAGCTTTCGCCTGATGTCAACGTGGCGAGCGTTCTGCAGCGTGTATCGGGTGTCACCATGGAGCGTGATGCTTCGGGCGAAGCTTCCTACGCCATCCTCCGAGGCATGGACAAGCGATACAACTACACCCTGGTGAACGGCGTGAAGATTCCTAGTCCGGATGATAAAAACCGTTACATCCCATTGAATATCTTCCCTTCAGATCTGATGGACCGCCTCGTGGTTTCCAAGTCTCTGACTGCTGATATGGAAGGCGATGCAGCCGGCGGCGTGGTGGATATGGTGATGAAGGATGCCCCATCCCGCTTCCAGATTCAGGCGAATGCTGCCATCGGAGCAAGTGATTATTTCTGGAAGGATGGCAGAGATTATCTTACCAGCAACCGCTCTGATTATACAAAGAAATCTCCTTACGAGGCTTTCGGAAAAGACTACAAGGCGCAGATGAGCGATTTCAAGAACGGTCCTGTTCAGTTGAAGAGCCATTCTCTTCCTGCTCCTAACTTCATAGGAGGTCTGAGCATCGGCAACCGCTTCTGGAACGACCGCCTGGGCGTGATGCTTGCCGGAAGTGTGCAGAATGTTTTCCGTGGCACCGAGCGCACCTACAATTCCGTAAAGATGGCTTCGGGCGAGCAGGCCATGTACATTTCCAATCTACAGCATCGCTACTATAGCATCCACGACCTTACTGCGGGTGCTCATGCCAAGATAGATTTAATCCTGCCTGGTCACAAACTGGAATGGTACAACATGTATGTGCGCACTAATTCCAAGGGCACCAGATACAACAATAGCGTCAATACCGAATACATCGGTGCCGACAGCTACACCCAGGATGATGAGGTACGCTCTCTTTCAACCACCCAGAGCATCTTCGCCACCAACCTGAAGGGTACGCATCATCTTGCCAAGGATTTTACCGTAGATTGGTCGGGCGTGTTCTCGCAGGCAAAGGAGGAAGATCCGGATAGAACTTACGTTACCCTGACGAATACCGTGAGCAGAAAAGCCGAGAATGGCGGCGATGTCGTTTCGGGCTCCATCTGGGAAGGCGACAAGAACATCATCAAGACCCTGCCTAAGAGTGCCGAGCGCCGATTCCAGCACAACAAGGATACCGACTGGGCGGGTTACATCAACCTCTCTTACGATACCCATTTCGCCAACGATGCGGAGGCACTCTGGAAGGCGGGAGCGCAGTATCGCAGAAAGGAACGCAGCAACAGATATTATTCTTACATCTTCAATCCTGCCGACATCTCGCAGCGATTGGATGGCAACGGAATAGACCAGTTTGCCAACATCGATTGGGTTTGCAAGACTCCTTATTCTCAGGCTTCGCAGCTCAACTACGATTCCAAGGAGCACATCGGCGGAGCCTACGCCATGGTAACCCTGAAGAGCGAGGTGGGTGAACTGAATGCCGGTTTCCGTGCCGAGCACACCAACCAGATTTATACCATGCTCCAGCATTTCCGCAACATGGGACAGGTGGGTGAGCAGAGCTACTGGGATTATCTGCCATCGGCATCCATCAAGTGGACGCCAACCAGGAAGATGAACGTGCGTCTCTCTTACTATCGCTCCATCAACCGTCCGGGCTTCTACGAGATAGTGCCTTATCAGATTCAGGGCGAGGAGTATCAGGAAAAAGGTAATCCAAACCTGAAGCGTGCCCGCATCGACAACATCGACCTGCGCTTGGAGTGGTTCCCAAGCAAGACCGAGCAGATTCTTGCCGGCGTATTCTATAAGTATCTGAAAGACCCTATAGAGCAGGTGTTCGTAACATCGGATGGCAAGATAGGATCCGGAACCGATGCCTACTATATGCCGGATAACCTGGGTAATGCCAAGAATATGGGCTTCGAAATTGATGTGATCAAGTACATCCGCCACTTCGGAGTAAAGGCGAATTATACTTACACCCATTCTGAAATCACCACCTCAAAGCGTGAGTACAAGGAGGGGAGTGCCGAATATAAATCGGGCGTAACTCAGACCCGTCCGCTGGTTAACCAGGCCCCTCATACCGCCAACATCTCCTTATTATATAAGGATACGGAGAATGGCTGGAATGCTCAGTTGGCCTCTTCCTTCACGGGCACCAAGCTTGCCCTGGTTTCTCCTTTCAAGGATGCCGACCAGTGGGATAAGGCGATGTTCGGTCTCGACCTGAGTGCCGAGAAGCAATTCAAGAACGGCATCTCCATCTTCTTCAAGGCAAACAATCTGCTCGATGCTAAGCGCGAGAGATACTTGAAGACCGTGAACAAGAGCAACCTGGAGTATGAGGGTCAGAAGAGCGATAAGACCATCGTGGGAACTTATCAGTATGGCAGAACCTTCCTGCTGGGAGTAAGATACAAATTATAATGTTAAATGTTAAATTAAGGCTAACACCTTGATTACTAATCATAAAGTTCAAAGTTCAAATGTTAAAGTTCAAAGTAAAATATAGCTTGCTGTTGATGGCAGCTGCTGCAATGTTCTCCACATCTTGCGAGAACGATAATATCAATCCATACGATTACGTGAATAATGGCGGTAATGGAAGTAATGAGAACCAGGGTTCTAAGGATGTCATCACAACGAAGGTGGCAGAATATCCTGCCGGTTCTGTGGTTTGGACCAAGGATACTACCCTCAGCGAGAGCGTAGAGATTCCAGTAGGAGCATCGCTCTACATTGAGCCGGGCGTAACCGTTACCTGCAAGTCAGATGTTCAGGTGCCGGTAGAAATCGTAGTATTGGGCAATCTCTATTGTATGGGAACTGCCGAGAAGCCAGTAGTCTTTACTTCTGATACCAGGAAGCCTGCCGATTGGGGCGGCATCATCTGCGGATATAATTCTGAGGAGGTGGTGCTCAACCACGTGGATGTGGCCTATGCCGGTGCTACTCCTACCGAGAGTTCAGCTTCTTTCCAGAACAAGCTTTTCAAGACCACCATCGATGGTGGCATGCCAGCCTTCCACTTCTGTAATGTAAACGGCAAGTTTGTGATGGCAAACAGTTTCTTCCATGACAACTACAACGATCAGACTTACTTTACCGGTGGTAACGGCGTGATTATCAATAATATATTTGCTGATAGCGGAAATGCAGCCGATGGCGGTGAGGCCATCAACGTGAAGGCGGGTTGCAAGCTCGATGTAGCCAACAACATCATCTACAACGCCTGCACCAACGCCTTCAAGCTTTCGAATGCCGGCAATAGCGAGTTGATTCCTCTCTCAGAGATGACCGCCTATAACAACACCATCATCAACTGTGGCTGGCGCCGTTCCAAGAACAAGAAGGGTGGTTCTGTCTGGGTAGAGAAGGCAGCTAAGCCAATCTTCGTGAACAACCTCATCTACGATTCCCGTTTCGGTCTGAAGCAGCCAAAGAAGGATGGTGTAGATATGGAGCACAGTCGTCTTACACCAAACTACTACTTTGCATCTACAGAGACTGGCGTAGCGCAGATGGCGAAGGGTGCAGAGCTCGGCATCTGGTTTGATACCGACATCAAGAGTAGCGTGGCTGGTCAGCTCAATCCACTCTTCAAAAACTTCAAACAGAGCGAGAAGATGAATATCAACTGCGAGATTGATAAAGTGGAGAATGGTGCTCCATTAGCATTCGACAAGAGTTGGAATTTCGATTATCAGGCAGGCAGTCCTGCTCTTTCTGGTGGTGTAACCGATTTTACTCCGCTCTTCCCAGAGGGTCTGCCATTCTTCGGTATGAAGCAGGTGAATTTCCTGGATAAGAATAACGACCAGAACTATTACTTTGCCGCTCCATTGCCAAGCGCAAGATTCGGACTCTCCTCCTCTTATTTCCTTTCTCCCTCTTTCCAGTATTAATAATGTGTTAATCTCGGGAAAAGTCTTGGTTGATTATAGGATAAAATGTTCTTTAATCTTATTAAAATCTCCGTTCATAGACGTTGAACGGCGGTTCAGCGTCTTTGAACGGCGGTTCAACGTTTTTGAACGGACATTCAACGTCTATGAACGGAGATTTTATCTAGTTATAAATGCTTTTATTCTTAGTTGAAAGAACTGTTTTAGTAGGTTAAAATCCTTGTTTTACCCCTCTTCTTGTTCTAATAAAAAAGAAAAAAGCTTTGAAAACAATCTAGTTTTCAAAGCTTTTTCCTTATTTATGCCTCTTTCTTCTTCGTCTTAGGAAGAACGAGGTTGAGTACTACGCCGATGACGGCGGAAAGACCGATGCCGGAAATGGCGAAGGAACCGGATGAGAGAACGGCGCCACCCAAGCCCATCGTCAGCATCACAGAGATGATGATAACATTGCGGGTTTCATTCATGTCTACCTTGTTCTGCATCAGATTCTGAACGCCCACACTTGCGATGGTTCCGAAAAGCAGCAGCATGATGCCACCTAAAACTGCCTGAGGAATACTCTGCAACAAAGCACTCAACTTTCCCACGATAGAGAAACAGATGGCGGTGGCTGCGGATATGCGAATCACGGCAGGACTCGTTACCTTGGTGATAGACATCGCACCTGTTACCTCTGAATAAGTGGTCTCAGGAGGTCCGCCCAGAAAGGCTGAACAGAGACATGCCAGTCCATCGCCCAACATCGTGCGATGCAATCCCGGATCTGCCACGAAATCCTTCTTGGCTACGGCACTCACCACATACACATCGCCGATATGCTCCAGCACCGGAGCTATTGCCACGGGCAACATATAGAGGAATGGAGCCCAGGAGAAATGGGTGATGGTATCGAAGGATACAGGACAGGAGAACCATGATGCCGCTGCCACGCCCGAGAAATCTACCTCGCCCATGCAGATGGCGATGACGTAGCCCACGATAACCCCCGAAATGATAGGAACCAGCTTCATCAAGCCCTTGCAGAAGGTAAGCACCAGGATAGCGGTGATGAGCGATGCAAAGGCGAGAATCCAGTTGGTCTTTGCCATATCCACAGCGCTGCCCGAAAGGGAGAGACCGATGAGGATAATGGCGGGACCGATGACTACCGGAGGAAAAATCCTGTCCAGCAGTTTCTTGCCCTGCCATTTCACCAGGGCGCTCATGACGAAATACACCAGAGAAACGCTGGTTAGTCCGGCGATTGTTCCCGGCAGTCCCCATTGCTTGGTTGCAGCGATGATAGGGGCGATAAAGGCGAAGGAACTGCCCAGAAAAATAGGCACCTTACCCTTGGTGATGAAGTGAAAAAGAAAGGTTCCTACACCAGCGGTGAAGAGAGCCGTTGCCGGATCGATGCCTATCAGAAGAGGCACCAGAACCGTTGCACCGAAAGCCACAAACAGGAACTGTACTCCCACAAGGGTTTTCTTGGTCATAGAAAGTTGTTCTGTATCCATAATCGATATTCTTTATTAGTCTTTCAGACTCTCCTGATACCAGTCGAAGAGTTTCTTCACACCATCCTCAATCTCTACCTTATGCGTCCAGCCGAGGCTGTGGAGCTTATCTACAGAGATGAGCTTGCGCATGGTTCCATCTGGCTTGCTGGCGTCAAACTCTACCTCGCCTTCGAAACCTACTGCCTTTACTACAAGCTCAGAAAGTTCACGGATGGTGAGCTCCTTGCCGGTACCCACGTTGATGTGGCAGTTGCGAATCTCACCGAGAGATGGGATAGCGCCACCACGGCCCTCAGAGTTGTTTCTATCCACAGCACCATCTACCTTGGCACCATAGAATACAGAACTGTACTTCTCGATACCGATGATGTCCTTGAAATCTACATTCAGGAGCACGTGAACGCTGGCATCTGCCATATCCTCGCTCCAGAGGAATTCACGCAATGGCTTGCCGGTTCCCCAAAGCACTACCTTGTTGTCGTAGATGCCATAGAACTCCAGCGCCTTCAGAATGCGCTCGTGAGAGTTGCTGCCGTCTACGTTACCCTCGCCGATGATTTCGCGGAGCTTATCAGTAGGGTTGATAGGGCGCTTGTTCATATCCACCTCGATGCTGTGCCAGTCGCCATCGTGGATGAGTTTGGCAAGATAAATCTTGCGCATCATCGCAGGCATTACGTGGCTGTTCTCCAGATGGAAGTTATCGTTAGGGCCATAGAGGTTGGTTGGCATCACAGCGATATAGTTGGTACCATACTGAAGGTTGTAGCTCTCGCACATCTTCAGTCCGGCAATCTTGGCGATGGCATATTCCTCGTTGGTATATTCCAGCGGAGAAGTAAGGAGCACATCTTCGCTCATAGGCTGCGGTGCATTCTTAGGATAGATGCAGGTAGAGCCCAGGAAGAGGAGTTTCTTCACGCCATGAGAATAAGCGTTGCTGATTACGTTGCATTGCATCTTCATGTTCTGCATGATGAAGTCTGCACGATACAATGAATTCGCCATGATACCGCCCACGAAGGCAGCAGCCAATACTACTGCATCAGGCTTTTCCTCGTCAAAGAACTTCTCTACTGCATACTGGTCGGTCAAGTCGAGTTCTTTGTGAGAACGACCTACCAGGTTGTTATAACCTCTCTTCTTGAGGTTATTCCAGATAGCAGAACCCACGAGTCCGTGGTGTCCTGCAATATAAATCTTAGAATTCTTATCCAACATAATTACTTAACAATTCCCTTTTCCAAATATTCTGCAAGATTGCAGCGAACCTTCTGACCGGCATCCTCGGCAGCTACCTTCGCCATATCGCTCTCTACCATGATCTTTACGAGATCCTCGAAAGAGGTGGTGTTAGGATTCCAGTTGAGCTTAGCCTTAGCCTTTGTTGGGTCACCCCAGAGGTTCACCACGTCGGTAGGGCGGTAGAAATCAGGAGAAACCTCAACGAGTGTCTTGCCGATGAGTTCCTCAGGACCCTCAACGCAGATACCCTTCTCGTTCTCATCCTTGCCTTCCCATTTCAGTTCGATTCCTACATAGTGGAACGCCAGCTGGGCGAACTCACGGACAGAGTGCTGCTTACCTGTTGCAATCACGAAGTCCTCTGGTTTCTCAGCCTGGAGAATCAGCCACATACACTCTACATAATCCTTGGCATACCCCCAGTCGCGGAGCGAATCCAGGTTACCGAGATAGAGCTTGTCTTGCTTGCCCTGCTTGATGCGGGCTGCAGCCAAAGTAATCTTGCGGGTTACGAAAGTCTCACCACGGCGCTCACTTTCATGATTGAAGAGGATACCAGAGCAGCAGAACATATCATAAGCCTCACGATACTCCTTGACAATCCAGAAACCATACTGCTTGGCAACAGCGTATGGAGAATAAGGGTGGAATGGAGTGTTCTCGTTCTGAGGAACCTCTTCTACCTTACCGTAGAGCTCAGATGTTGAAGCCTGATACATACGGCAGGTCTTCTCCAGACCGCATTGGCGGATAGCCTCCAGGATACGGAGCACACCGGTAGCATCTACATCTGCTGTAAACTCAGGGGAGTCGAAGCTCACCTGTACGTGGCTCTGTGCTGCCAGATTATATACCTCAGTAGGTTTCACCTTGTTCATTACCTGGATGATACTCATAGAGTCACCGAGGTCAGCATAGTGAAGATGGAAATTAGGTGTACCCTCCAAATGGGCAATTCTTTCGCGGTAGTCGGTAGATGATCGGCGGATAGTTCCGTGAACATCATACCCTTTTTCCAACAATAATTCAGCCAAGTATGAACCATCCTGGCCTGTAATACCTGTAATTAAAGCTACTTTTCTATTCATGTCATTATATGTTTTTAATGATGTCTTTTTATTGAATAAGTCAGAATATCTGTGGGTGAACCGGATTAAGCCTTAGCAATCAGGTTTTCAAAGTCATCACAGAATTCAGTCATCTGGTGATAGAGTAGATTGCAACCCTTATTGGATAATTCTTCATCTGGTAGCGGACCGCTGTTAATTGCTACCGTAAAAATGTTGGCTGCCACGCCGGCACGGACGCCCAAAGGAGCATTCTCTACCACGATGCCTTCCCAGGGTTTCAGGTTTCCTGCCTTCTGCAATCCCATGAGATATGGGTCAGGATTTGGTTTGCCGCGCTTTACATCATAGGCGGTTACGATATGTGCTTCATCCAGAAAATCGCCGAAGTCGTTGAGCAGTCGCATGATGAGCGGGCGCTGTCCGCTTCCTGTTACCACTCCTACCTGCATGCCTGCATCTTTAATCTTCTGCATGATTTCCTTTACGCCAGGAAATATTTCGGCAGTAGGCATCGAGTGGAATATTTCGGTCTTTACATCATACATCTTCTGTGCTTCGTCCAGCGTGATGTCGATGCCCTTCTGCTTCTTCACCATCATCTGGATGGTGTCAATGCCTCGGGCTCCTTCGGTGGCATAAGCATCGGCTGCTGTCATGTGGATATCAAACTGTTTCATCGATTCCTGCCATGCCACAGCATGATTTGGCATACTGTTGTACAGCACGCCGTCCATATCAAAAAGCACGGCTTTAGGGTTGAATTCCCCAAAGCCGTGTTCTTTCATATATTTAAAAATAATTTCCTTCATCAATTATTCATTCTTCAAGCGCTCCTGGATAGCTTTGCTCTCTGCCTCATAACCTGGCTTGTTGAGCAATGCGAACATATTCTTCTTGTATGCCTCAACACCAGGCTGGTTGAATGGGTTCACCTCTTCCAAGAGACCGCTGATACCGCAAGCCTTCTCGAAGAAGTAGATCAGCTGACCGAGGTAGTAAGCGTTCAACTCTGGTACGTTAACCAGGATGTTAGGAACACCACCGTCAACGTGAGCCAGACGTGTACCGAGCTCTGCCATCTTGTTCACCTCGTCAACACGCTTGCCCTCGAGGAAGTTCAAACCGTCGAGGTTCTCATCATCGTGAGGGAAGAGCAACTTCTCGTTAGGAGTCTCTACGCTGATAACAGTCTCGAAGATAGAGCGCTCGCCCTGCTGAATCCACTGGCCCATAGAGTGAAGGTCGGTAGTGAAGTCGCAAGCTGCTGGGAAGATACCCTTCTGGTCCTTACCCTCGCTCTCACCATAGAGCTGCTTCCACCACTCAGCGAAGTAGTGAAGTTTAGGCTGGAAGTTGCATACAATCTCAATCTTCTTGCCAGCCTGAGTATAGAGAGCCTGACGTGTAGCTGCATAGATAGCAGCAGGATTCTCCTCGAAAGCTACGTCCTTGCCGCAAGCCTTCTCCATGTCAGCCGCACCAGCAACGAGCTGCTTTACATCGAAACCAGCTACTGCGATAGGCAACAAACCTACTGGAGTCAAAACTGAGAAACGGCCACCTACATTGTCAGGGATGATGAAGCTCTTGTAGCCCTCCTTGTCAGCACAAGTACGTGCAGCACCCTTCTTGGCGTCGGTTACAGCTACGATAACATCCTTAGCCTCTTCCTTACCGCGCTGATCCTCGCATTGCTTCTTCAAAAGACGGAAAGCGAGAGCAGTCTCAGTGGTGGTACCAGACTTAGAGATATTGATGACACCAAACTTCTTGTCCTTCAAGAAAGAAGTCAACTCGAAGAGGTAGTCCTCACCGATATTGTTACCTGCGAAGAGGATAGTAGGGTTCTTCTTGTCGTTTACGAGCCAAGCGAAAGAGTTGCCGAGGCCTTCGATAACGGCGCGTGCACCGAGGTAGCTACCACCGATACCTGCTACAACAACCACCTCACACTTTTCGCGCAAAGTATTGGCAACAGCCTGAATCTCATTGAGGAACTCAGGAGTGATAGAAGATGGCAAATGCAACCATCCCAAGAAATCGTTACCTTCACAAGTGCCGTTCTCAAGAGCTTCCTGAGCGGCCTTAACCTTAGGCTCGTAAGCCTTTACTGCACCTTCTGCAAGGAATGATGCAGCCTTTGTAATGTTTAAGCTGATACTTTTCATTTTTCTTTTAATATCTAAATGAATGTGTTAATGTTACTACTTGAAGACAAACTCTTCTGCCGAAACCGAAGGATAGGATGTGCCTATCTGAACGAGTCGGTCAAGAGTTTGATTTCGATTTGCGGACTGATGCGCTCGTACAATATATTATATACAGCATCGAGAATCGGCATGTTGACGTGCATGTGGCGATTGATTTCCTTCATACACTTGGTGCCGAAATATCCTTCTGCAATCATCTCCATCTCTATCTGCGCACTCTTCACGCTGTAGCCCTTGCCTATCATGGTTCCGAAGGTGCGGTTGCGGGAAAAGTTGCTGTAACCTGTTACGAGCAAGTCGCCCAGATAAACTGAGTCGTACATGCTTCGATCGATAGGGTGGACGGCTGTCAGGAAGCGGTGCATCTCCTGAACGGCATTTGACATGAGTACCGCCTGGAAGTTGTCACCATACTTCAGACCGCCACAGATACCTGCTGCGATAGCGTATACGTTCTTCAGAACCGAAGAGTATTCGATACCGATGACATCGCTCGAAGTCTTGGTCTTGATGAATTCACTCGCCAGACAATCGTTGGCGAAGGCACGCGCCTTTTCGGTATCGCTACAGCCCACGGTGAGATAGCTCAGTCGCTCCAGTGCCACCTCCTCGGCATGAGAAGGACCTCCGATGCAGGCGAGGTTCTCGTAAGGCACATCGTAAACCTGATGGAAATACTCTGAGCAAACGAGGTTTTCATCTGGCACAATACCTTTGATGGCTGTGATGATGAACTTGTCGCTGAGTCGCGTCTTGAGCTTCTTGAGATGATTCTTCAGATAAGGCGACGGGGTGACGAACACGAGTGTATCGTAGTTCTGCACTATCTTGTTGATGTCGGAAGAGAAGAAAATCTCATCTACATTGAATCGTGCCGACATCAGATAGGCAGGGTTGTGCCCCATGCGCTTGAAGTCCTCGATGCGGTCATCGCGACGCATATACCAGCCTATGTGATGAGTATGACCCACCACAATCTTGGCTATTGCCGTAGCCCAGCTACCGCCGCCAATTATCGCTATTTTACCGCAGTTATACATGTTAATGTTGAATGTTGAATGTTGAGTTGGCATACGCCTTGCATGCTGGATGTTGTGAGACTTAATGGCTGTCTGGTTGTAATTTCTTAGTAACAGAAGCAAGAAGACTTACCATTTCATTGGCATCCTTATATATAGATAGGTATAGCTTTTCGTCTAAGTATTTAGTTCGATACAAAAGCTCTATCCAATATAATGTCTCTTTACTTTCTTTGAGAGAAATGTAAACCTTTGCAGCAAAGTCTGCTTTGCTGATTGCTGACTGAGCTTCGGAAAGATTAGCTCCGATACTAGTACCAGAACGAAGGAGTTGTTTGCTTAAAACAAACTCCTTCTTCTCGTTACATAACCATTTGTATAGATTAACGATGCGTACAGCAAAATCCATACTCTTGGTCATAAGTAAATCTTTTGCGCTGCTCATAATTCAACATTCAACAATCAACATTCAACATTACTACGATCAATCCAGCCCTGGATGTCGTCAACAGAAGGCTTCTCGTAGCCGAGCTTGTACTTCTTGTTGATTTCGCCGATTTTCTGCTGGAGACCCTGAGCCTTTTCTTCACGGATATCAGAGATGAGGTTGAAGCCTGCCTTGCGGAGCACGTATGCCCAATCCTCTGGCACGCCAATCTCTGCCCATTCCTTGATGGTGCTCTGTGGCATCTTCTTCTCTGGCTTCATCTGTGGGAAGAACAGTACCTCCTGAATGAAGGTCTTGCCTGTCATCAACATGACCAAGCGGTCGATACCGATACCGATACCTGATGTTGGAGGCATACCATACTGGAGGGCACGGAGGAAGTCCTGATCGATGATCATCGCCTCGTCATCACCCTTGTCAGCAAGCTTCATCTGGTCGATGAAACGCTCTTCCTGGTCAATTGGGTCGTTGAGCTCAGAGTATGCATTGGCAAGCTCCTTACCGTTAACCATCAACTCGAAACGCTCGGTCAAGCCTGGCTTAGAACGGTGCATCTTGGTCAATGGAGACATCTCTACAGGATAGTCGGTGATGAAGGTTGGCTGGAGGAAGGTTCCCTCGCAGAACTCACCGAAGAGCTCATCAATCAACTTACCCTTACCCATGGTCTCATCTACGTCCATGCCCTTCTCCTTGCAGAATGCGCGGATCTCTTCCTCGGTCTTGCCGTTGCAGTCGAAACCGGTCTTTTCCTTGATGGCATCGAGGATAGGCAGACGGCGATATGGAGCCTTGAAACTGATGATGTTGCCATCAATCTCGCGCTCTGGCTTGCCGTTTACGGCGATACAGATCGTTTCGAGCAACTTCTCTGTGAAAGCCATCATCCAGTTGTAGTCCTTGTACTGAACATAAAGCTCCATACAGGTAAACTCAGGGTTGTGGTTGCGGTCCATACCCTCGTTGCGGAAGTTCTTGCCGATTTCATAAACACCCTCGAAACCACCTACGATGAGGCGCTTCAGGTAGAGCTCGGTAGCGATACGCATGTACATATCCTGATCGAGCGCATTGAAGTGGGTGATGAATGGGCGGGCAGAAGCACCACCGGCAATGCTCTGCAGGGTAGGAGTCTCTACCTCAGTATAACCTGCGTTGTCGAGTACGCTGCGGAGTGTGCGGAGTACGGTAGCACGCTGCATGAAAGTGTCCTTTACGCCATCATTAACGATGAGGTCAACGTAGCGCTGGCGGTAACGCAACTCTGGATCATCGAACTTGTCGTAAGCCACGCCATCCTTATACTTCACGATAGGGAGTGGCTTCAAGCTCTTGGAGAGCAGGCACAGTTCCTTGGCGTGAACAGAAATCTCGCCAGTCTGTGTGCGGAATACAAAACCCTTTACACCGATGAAGTCACCGATATCGAGAAGTTTCTTGAATACAGTATTATAAAGGTCCTTGTTCTCGTCTGGACAAATCTCGTCGCGGGCGATATAAACCTGGATTCTTCCCTTTGAGTCCTGCAACTCAGCGAAGCTAGCTTTACCCATTACGCGGCGACCCATCATACGTCCGGCGATAACTACCTGGCGTGGCTCGTCCTCGTCCTTGAATTCAGCTTTGATATCTGTGCTGAATGCATTGGTTGGAAACTCTGCTGCTGGGTATGGGTCGATACCCATCTCGCGCAATGTCTGAAGACTCTGTCTGCGAACGATTTCCTGTTCGCTTAGCTCTAAAATGTTCATATTCTATTCAGATATATCTTTTATTTTCTTATTTTTGGTGCAAAAATACAAAATAAATCTGAACTATATGCCGTTTTTTATGTTTTTTATTATTAAAGAAAGGAAAAGGTATGTAAAGTTTGCCCTTTATCAAATAAAAAGTGCGATAAATTTTGTTTTCTCTAAAGAAAGTCTTACCTTTGCGTTGAGTTTATCAGAAACATACTTTGGAGCGATGAGAAAACGAATAGCTCTGAATCAATAACAAAATACGAAAAATAGGAGATCATAAGATGAACATAGATGAATTAGTAAAAAGAATCAGCAAGACTGATGGATTATCCAAGACCCTCGGAATGCATTTCATTTCTACCCCTGAGCCTGATACGCTTCAGGCAACGATGAAGGTAGATGAGCGTAATCGCCAACCTTTCGGCTTCTTGAGTGGAGGTGCTTCTCTGGCTCTTGCCGAGAATGTGGCGGGTATCGGTTCCCTGGCGCTCTGTCCGGGACAGATTGCCGTGGGCATCAACGTGAGCGGTACTCATGTTCAGGCGGTCAGCGAGGGCGATATGGTTACTGCCTTTGCCAAGATTGTGCACAAGGGCAGAACCTTGCATACCTGGCAGGTGGATATCAAGAATACGGCTGGTGAGGTAATCTGTACCGTACAGGTAACCAACTATGTGTTCACTCCAAAGAAAGACAATCAGAAAAAGGGGGCAGAAACAAAGGTATGATAGCTTTTGCGTATTATCGTCTGCCTTATCTGCACCATGCTACCTATGTGGCTCAGCATGTGGGAGAACTTGAGGTTCTCTCTTCTGTGGCAGAACTGAATGGCAAGGAAGGTTTCGTGATAGCTCCTTTCGCGCCATCCAGCGAATGTCCCGTGGTGCTGATGCATCCGGATGAAAGCAAACTTCTCTCTGCCGAGGGGGCTGAAAATGCATCGCGATGCGGCACTTCCTACGTCGTGACGCAGCAGGATTTACGTCGGGACGTAGCAGAATCTACGTCGGGATGTAATTTTGAAGCCTATGCAAGGGAGTTTGAATGCTTTCACCGGCAGCTCTCTGAAGGTAAATTCAGTAAGATTGTTCTGGCAAGAAAACTGCGTATTCAGAGCAATCGGCAGCCTTTAGGATCTGTCCAGACTTCAGCAGTGCAAGATGCCGGCAAGCCTTCAGATGTGCAGAATACAGCCAATGCTTCAGTTGTGCAGGATTCAGACTCTTTAAAGGCTCTGTTTCTGAAGACCTGCCGGATGTATCCCCGTCTTTTTGTAGCCTTGATTTATACACCCCAATCGGGTTTATGGCTGATGGCTACACCTGAAATTCTGCTCAAAGGTGAACTGAATCAGATGGCAACCATGTCGCTGGCAGGCACCCAAAAGGCTGAACCTTCCAAGACCGTAGCCGATTATCCGGTAGAAGGGATAGAATGGTCGGAGAAGAACAGAGAGGAACAGCAGTATGTAACCGATTATATCGAGGATTGCATCAAGGTCTTTTCGGATGATTATCAGAAGAAGGGACCTTATACCACGATGGCTGCCAATCTCTATCATCTCCGTACCGACATCGCTTTCCGTCTGCATGATACGGGGCGTCTGGGCGATGTGCTCGATGCCTTATATCCTACGCCTGCCGTCTGCGGAATACCGAAGGATGAAGCTCGCCGGTTTATCCTGCAGCATGAACATCAGTCGCGCAAATACTACAGTGGTTTTGTGGGACCGATTTCGCCGAAAGGTAAGACGCATCTCTATGTTTCCCTGCGCTGCATGAATATCCTGGATGATGGTTCCTGCGAACTCTATGCCGGAGGCGGATTGCTGAAGGAAAGCGAGATGGAGAAGGAGTGGAAGGAAACTGAAGCTAAGATGCAGACCATCCTGTCGGTCCTGTAAAGGTCTTGCAGAGAAATGATAGGGATTCATTCTGATTTTATAATGCTAAAAGACAAAGGCTCTTCAAGAATCTGAAAACATAAAAACAACCTAAAAAATAAGGTGAAATGTATAGCAATAAAGAAAACGTCAATATTTTGACAAGTTTACTGGTAGCGCATGGTGTTCGCCATGCTGTGGTGTGTCCGGGCAGCAGAAATGCAGCCATAGTTCACAATCTCAACGAGTGTGAAGACATCACTTGCTATCCTGTAACCGACGAACGCAGCGCCGGCTTCCAAGCTCTTGGACTTTCTATGGCTGAAGGTTATCAGCCTGTCGTAGTGTGTGTGACTTCGGGTTCTGCATTGCTCAATCTTTATCCGGCAGTAGCTGAGGCTTATTATCAGCAAATCCCGCTCATAGTGATTTCTGCCGACAGACCGGCACAGTGGATTAACCAGCTGGATGGTCAGACGCTTCCTCAGCCTGATGCTTTGGGGCAGATGGTAAGAAAATCGGTATCTCTGCCAGAAGTGTTCGAAGGTGAGCAGCAGGAAGAGATGCATTGGTATTGCAACCGGCTGGTCAACGAAGCGCTGTTGAAAAGCATGGGGCGGGTAAAGGGACCTGTACACATCAATGTACCTATCTCTGAGCCTTTCTATTCGTTTACGAAAGAAGCTTTGCCCGTAGAGCGCAAGATAGAGGTTGCTTACTGCAGGGCAAATATTGACACATTTGATGGGACCCCTTTTGAATGTGTGTTAGAAGCCAAGCGGTCATTGTTGGTAATAGGACAGTTGGACAATACCGAAAAATATGTAGACTTGTTGGCTTATATTGACCGAATGCCTATATTATGGGAATCTCTGGCAATGCCACCTTATTTATATAAGGTTCAGGAAGAACTGGGAGAAGATTGGAATAAAACCACCCTGTATAGCGCTTTCGAGAATTTGCTGGATGAAATAAAGGACGATGAAAGATTCCGTCCTGACCTGGTGGTTTATATAGGTGGACATATTGTGAGCAAGAAGTTGAAATCTTATCTGCGTTCGCTTAAAGGAGTTGAGCAGATAAGAATTTCGCAAGAGGCTGATATCGAAGATACGTTCATGCATCTTACTAAAGTGATGGATTTGCCAAACAGTGATGCTATGTCATGGTTGGATAATTTTGGCTGGCACAACCACTGGGAGGATTATCGCAAATTGTGGATGGACGCGTTGGCTAAAAGCTATGAACGCAAAGAGAACTTCAAGCCTGAGTTCAGCAGTCTGGCTACCGTAAAGGAATTCTTCAGCCAGCTTCAGAAGGTTGAGCCTCAGGATTTCAAAGCGTTCACCTTAGGCGGTAAAGATGCTCAGGACGATGGTATCTATGACCGCGAATTCGATACATTCCTTCCAGGTATGATGAGCAGCGTCATCTCCGGTAACAGTTCTGCCATCCGGTTGATGAATCTGTATGCCGACCGTCATGTTTACTGCAATCGTGGTGTGAACGGCATAGAAGGTTCTCTTTCTACGGCTGTAGGTTTCTCGATGTGCAAGAACAAGTCTGATAAGCATGTATACTGCGTTCTCGGCGACCTGAGTTTCTTCTATGACCAGAATGCGCTCTGGAATAGAAATCTGAACGGCAAGCTCCGTATCATCGTGCTCAATAATGGTGGCGGTGCCATCTTTGGCAAGTTCCAGGGGTTAAAGGAGAGTCAGGCTCGTGAAGAAATGGTAATGGCAAAGCATCATGCAACGGCTGAAGGAATCTGTAGTCAGAATGAGGTAAAATATCTCGCAGCTCATACGATGAAAGAGATGGAACAGGGCATCAGCCAATTGATTCATGCCGAGAGCGATCGCCCGATGCTTCTGGAGGTTTTCACCGATATGGATGTAGATAACGAGATGCTTGAAGCCATCCAGAAGTGCTGATAGATGACTTATAAGGAACTATAACTGATAGTTCTGACAAAAGAATAAGATAGTAAGTAATCATAAAGTTCAAAGTTCAAAATTCAAAGTTCAAAGTAATAAAATGAGAGAATGGAAAAAGATAGAAGGTTTTGATTTCAAGGAAATCATCTTCGAGGAGTATAATCATATCGCTAAGATTACCATCAACCGTGAGCGCTACCGCAATGCCTTTACACCGTTGACCACTTGGGAGATGGCGCAGGCATTCAACTATTGCCGCGACTGTCTGGATATCCGTGTGGTCATCCTGACGGGTGCCGGCGATAAGGCGTTCTGTGCAGGTGGCGACATGCATGTAAAGGGCCGAGGCGGTTATGTAGGTAATGACGGTGTACCTCGCCTGAATGTGCTCGATGTACAGATGCAGATTCGCCGTCTGCCAAAGCCGGTTATCGCTATGGTGAATGGTTATGCCATCGGTGGCGGTCATGTGCTTCATGTGATGTGCGACCTGACCATCGCTGCAGAGAATGCCATCTTTGGACAGACTGGTCCTAAGGTAGGAAGCTTCGATGCCGGTTTCGGTTCTTCTTATCTGGCAAGAATGGTGGGTCAGAAGAAGGCTCGCGAAATCTGGTTCCTCTGCAAGCAGTATTCTGCCAAGGAGGCTGAAGAGATGGGAATGGTGAACAAGGTGGTGCCTCTCGAAAAGTTGGAAGATACCTGTGTAGAGTGGGCTGAAATCATGATGGAACGTTCGCCTCTGGCACTCCGTATGATCAAGGCTGGCTTGAATGCCGAACTGGATGGTCAGGCTGGTATTCAGGAGTTGGCTGGCGATGCCACGATGCTCTATTATACGATGGATGAGGCTCAGGAGGGCGGCAAGGCATTCCTTGAGAAGCGCAAGCCTCGCTTCGAGGATTATCCTCAGTTTCCATAATTTCATCAGCAATAAACAATAAAAAACCTCGGAAGAAAAGCAATCTGCCAATCTTCCGAGGTTTCTTGTTTTTTTATTCGTGAGTAGTGAATCTCTGCTCTGCCAGTTTCTCGTATTTGGTGCCTGGCTTGCCATAGTTGGCATACGGCCAGATGCTGATGCCGCCACGAGGAGTAAAGATGCCTGTTACCTCTATATATTTAGGGTCCATCAGTTTGATGAGATCCTTCATGATGATGTTTACGCAGTCTTCATGGAAATCGCCATGGTTGCGGAAACTGAAGAGATAAAGTTTCAGACTCTTGCTCTCTACCATCTTTACGTCAGGAATATAGCTGATGCGAATCTCTGCGTAATCTGGCTGACCCGTAATAGGGCAGAGCGATGTAAACTCAGGGCAGTTGAAACGTACCCAGTAATCATTGCCAGGATGCTTGTTCACGAAAGTTTCGAGCACCTCTGGCGCATAATCCATTCTATATGTAGTCTTGGCACCTAATGCCTGAAGACCGTCTTCTTTTCTATCCACGCTTGGTAATGTTTTAATGTTTGATATTTACTGATGTCTTTTAGCCGAGGCTGAAGATCTTGAATACATTGTAGGAGATGTTATTGTCGTATGTATCTTCACCTTCATGCTTCTTTACGTATTTCACTACACGGATGGTCAGAGGCAATACCACAATCTCGTAGGCTGTCTTCAGTATCACCTGCCAGAGCATGAGCCAAGGCAATTCTGATGTAGGCACCACACCGCCCAGGGCAAGTGGGAAGAAGATAAGACTGTCGCAACTCTCACCTGCAATGGTACTGAGGATGGCACGGGCAGAGAAATGCTTGCCACCATCGCGGATTTTCATCACGCTCATTACATAAGCATTAGCAAACGAACCGATGATGAAGGCTACGAAAGAGGCTGCTGCAATGCGGGGTGCCAGACCGAAGATGGCATGAAAACCGGCATCGTTGGTCCAATAAGGCGCTGCAGGAATTACATCGCAGATAGCACCCAGTGCCACGAAGAAGAAGTTCATCGCAAAGCCGGTCCAGATCAACAGACGCGCTTTCTGATAGCCCCATACTTCACATACCACATCGTTGATGATGTAGCTTACAGGGAATACGATGAGTCCACCGGTAAGGGAAACTGGCCCGAAGGCGATTTGCTTTGTTTCGAGTACGTTTGCTGCAATCAGGCAAACGCAGAAGAGGATGCTGAAAAGCATAAACAGCACGCTCACTTGAGTTTTTTTCTTGTCCATTTTCTTGTTTTTTACGAGGTTTACCAAGCACTCGGGTTATTGAATATGATGATTCTTTTCAGAAATCGGCTGCAAAATTACAACATTTCTTCTTAATAGCCAAATATTTGGGCAAAAAAATGGCTCCAAATACTAATCACTAGCACTTGGAGCCCTTATCTAACTAAAAACCTAAAACTTTTTTCTAAAAACTAAACCTAACAATCTTAACCTATGAGAAACTAACCTTTTCAGATTATATTGTGATAGCGAAATAACACTCTTGTTATCCGCTGTCATCTGTCAACAAGCAACAGATATACCAAAAAGTAGTTTCATGACAAGATGTCAGAGAAAATTTACTTTTCCATAAACTTCTTTGCAGCTCTTAACTGATGTCTCATCACACTCAGGAATTCCTGACTCTCCTGCAGTACGTTGAGATAGACCAGAGAAATCTGCATCAGCGTATTGTCAGTCATGTGCTGGATGCGGTCGATATGCTTCTTGCGGAGAACTGAAAGCTCGTCTTTGCAGGCATCTGCCTCGGCAAGTATCTCGCGATAGCTGTCATATCTGCCAGTTTCAATCAGTTCGCAGCTCATGCGCATCAGGTCATTGATCTTCTGGCGTACAGGAGCAAACTCCTTGATGTATTCAGCAGGAAGCGGATTGAAGTTGTTGTCAACATGTTCCTTGATTGGGTCGAGCATACGGCGCAGAGAGTAGATAAACTGCTGGTTGCTGTTGGCGCCCAGATGGAACCAGGTGTTGCGCTCGATGGCAATCTCGATAGGCGATTTCTTCAAACCGAGCATCTCCTGACGGCGGAACTTCTTCAGCATATCCTGTTCCTTCTTCAGATCCTTGTTGGCATGACGAAGGTTGCGGGTATTCTCGTTGGCAAGACCATCCATAATCTGGTTGAACTCGTTCAGGGCGAAGTGGCAGACGTAAGACTGGGTGCGTGAAACCTGACGGCGAAGCAAATCCCATATAATCTCTGGGTCGCGAGAACGCATCATCAGTTGGAAGGTAGTACTCTTGCTCTCTTCCTTAGCCTTCTTGTTATACTGGATGTTGCTGCGGATGAGCAGGTAGATAACCAAGCCCATGAAGCAAGCCTGGATGCCCACACCACCGAAGTGCATGATGATACAAACAATGGCACAGGCTGCGAAAGCTACACCGGCTGTGATGAACCAACCACCGATTACACTTAATACACCTGTTACACGGAATACGGCACTCTCGCGGCTCCATGCTCTATCAGCAAGTGAAGAACCCATAGCTACCATGAAGGTAACGTAGGTGGTAGAGAGAGGCAACTTCAGGTTGGTACCGATGGTGATCAGCATAGAAGCAAGTACCAGGTTTACGGCTGCACGAACCACGTCGAAAGCAGCACTCTCCTCGAGTTCAACATCATTCTTGTCGAAACGGCTGTTGATCCAGTTCATCAGCGCCTTTGGCATAAACTGCTTCAACCATGAATCTGTAGCCTGGCAGTTGCGTACAATCACGCGGGCTGCAGAAGAACTGCCGAACATCTCATCGCCTTCGTCCTGACGGCTCAAGTCAACAGAAGTCTTGATTACGTTCTGTGCTTTCTTGGATGTCGCCATGGCGATAATCATTATGGCACCGGCAGCAAGCAGGAAGCCTGGAGTAGTCTTGGCACTCTCCATCAATGAAGTCATCATAAATTGGTCTGGCGCTGCACCGTTGGCATTTGCCATATAGTCCTGATAAGAAGAGAGACCAGCCAGAGGCACACCGATGAAGTTTACCAGGTCGTTACCAGCGAAAGCCATAGCCAGGGCGAAAGTACCCATCAGCACTGTAAACTTGAAGATGTTGACACGGCAGAGGTGCAGGAATTCCATTACAACAGCAGATACCACGAAGGTGATGCAGATGAGGAAACCGAGATTCTGGTCGATGTAATCGCGCACCTCAGCAGGCAGGTAAGGACTCTTGCCCAAACCCTTCATGAAGATGAAGTAAGAGAGGGCTGTAAAGGCGATACCGCCGAAGATAGCGATGCTGTAGCGGCTGTGCTTGCGGTAGTTAAAGGTGAAAATGATACGGGAAAGCCACATCACAAAGGCACCAAACACGAAGGCAATGATGACAGATGAGAAGATACCCATGATTACCTCCAACGCCTTGTTGCTATTGAGCAATACGCCATAGTTGAGGCTGTCGTCGCCATACATCTTCAATGTAGCGAGGATGAAAGCACCACCCAGCAACTCGAATACCAGAGAGACAGTGGTTGAGGTTGGCATACCTAAGGTGTTGAACACATCCAGGATGATGACATCAGTCACCATGACCGCCAGGAAGAGCGTCATTATCTCTTCGAATGTAAAGTGGTCAGGACTCATGATACCATGGCGGGCGATATCCATCATTCCCGATGACATGATGGCTCCGAGAACCACACCGCAGGATGCGATAATCAGCACCGTGCGAAACTTAGCCACCTTAGCTCCGATGGCAGATTGCAGGAAGTTGACAGCATCGTTGCTGACTCCTACGAAGAGATCGAACACTGCTAAACAGAGCAGGAAGATCACAATACATAAATAAATTGTACCCATATATTTTATTGATGTTTATATACCTTATTATATAGGGGCTTGTCTCAACATAGCTAGATACATTTGTCCCCTTGCTTTTCCGGGTGCAAAGGTACGGGTACGATGTTACAGGTGATTTAAACAGGTATTACAATATTGTTAAAATGTTGTTGTGGCAACTTTCGCGGAATAGATAATATGTTTTTCGGGAAAAATGGTTTGTAAGGGTGAAAAGTACATGTCTTTAGTCTGAAATCGTAAAAATGAATGAATTTATTCATAAAAATAAAGAAATATGCGAAAATATTTGGAAGTTACAGAAGTATTTTATATTTTTGCACTGTCCTCACGCTGAAGTCGCATGTCGTATGTGACGTGGAGGCTGAGGGCATATATACATAAGGCGTTACTGGACGCTTTGGTTTTGACTGTAGAAGAACTTCGCAAACTCATCTGATTGTCAAAAACAAAGCAACGGGAACGCCCCAAGGGTGTAGTATAATATTACGCTTGCATTATCATAATGTTTGTGATAGTGTGGGAGTTCTATATATGCATCAGCGTGGGGCTTTCGGCGTTGTATCAGCGTTGTACATTGAAAGACTATATTTCTTATTTGTTACCTACTTGATTATCAGCAGGTACAGGAAAACTCAAACGTAAGCATCATTTTATTGGGTGACAAGAAAGAACCAACAAAATGAAAAACAAATCTTGTGCAACAAATTTTGCTACCCAACAACCATTTTCCCTGTTACTTTTATTTCAAGAACCGTTTTTACTGGCGGAAAGAAAAAAGATGTGTTACTTGTCTATGGCTGCCAACCAAAGCCAATACACAAATATAAATTCATTCATCTTAGGATATATATACTAATGGATTGGATGAACTGAACGAATTGCGGAGCGATAGTCCAACCATGCCGTATGCTGTATTGGGTTGTCGCTCTCTTTCTTTCCGCCAGTAAGAACTCTTGTATGATTTCTGTTACTTTCCACTTGTAATCGCTTGTTTCAAGTCGTTCTTGGCTTTTTTATCCTCACAACTCAACTTTTCTAATTGTTACTCCGTTACCTGAATCTTCATCACCATTTCTGGGCTTTGATAAAATTGGTTGCAAAGGTAATGTCTGTACCCATATTCCTTGCAAGGTCAGTGCCTATGGTCTCTTGCTAAAATCTCCACCTTGCAGGTCGTATTTGAGCAGAGAACCTTGCAGGAAAAGCACAGACACCTTTTGAGGCAACAAAATTTTAATCAATCCCGAAATTGCAGATGCAAAATTAGGGAATAAAAAAAATGAAGACTTATGGCAAACATTTGTGACACTCAGTACAAGGTGATGGGCGAACGCAAGGCGGTAGCCGACCTTTGGAACACGCTCCAAACAATGGAGGTGAACACCAAGAACGTATATCTCTACAAGTTGGCGGAACACTATGGCATCGACTATGAGAAGATGGGCATATCGGTAAGAGGACATGTCTATTGGGCAGAGTTTGAGGCAGACGATGACATCTGCTTGTTGTCCTTTGACACCGAAAGTGCTTGGTCTGCCTGTGAGGAGTTCTTTGATGAACTGAACAAAGTCCTTGGTGGAGAACTTTCCATCAGTTATCGTGAGATAGAATGTGGATGCGACATTTTCTATGTCCACGACGAGCAAGGCTTCTTCCCAGAGGAATGCTGTGTGAGTTCTTCGGGTGAGCCTTTCGAGGATGCTTGTGAGGACATCTTTGACACTTGCCAAGATGCTATTGCCAAGTGGTGTGAGAAGATGGGTATCTCGCAAGGCGACAGAACCGATGATGAAATGGTGGACTTCATCAACGGCTATGAGTATGAGAACGAGGATACCTATTATTATATAAACAAGTTCACGTTTGGCTGATGGAAAGATTTGAGACGATAGAGAAAATCCCCACTTGGGCATTATGCTATATCATCAATGGCGACCCTACGGGATTGAGTGACGAGGACATCAAGATGGTTGATGGCTTCATGCAGAAATGGCAAGTGGAGATTGTTTCTCCACTCAGCCAAGACGGAAACGCATCATTCTCGCACTATCCTGCCTTTGGACTACCTGCCGAGGTTGAAGATTGCAAGGTGATTTATCATTCGGAGAACCCACAAACTTTATAGAGCTATGTTTGAATACGAAGAATTGACCGACATTATCGGTTGCAGTTGCACACTGCTGATACCCTACAGAGGACGCACAGAAGGTTTCGTGGTTGCAGACTATGGTGAGGACATCGTAGTGAAATTGCGCAATGGCAAGGAAATTGTAGAAAGACGTGATGACGTTCTTGTCTATGACTGACGAAAAGGATGCTTGGTGAAGGTTATACTCGCCAGGCATCTTTTTTCTTTCCGCCAGTAAAAGCCCTTTTGTATGTAACGGCAAACTCCCTTCATCGTTTGCCGATAAACTTTTATATGGCTATGCTTTGAGGTTGTATTCGCCAAATGGCGACCTGCCTCTTTGTATGAGATAAAATCTGCGACTACGCCTTTCTTGGAGCTTTTCGTACAATGAAGCCTTTTGTCTGAGGATGGATCTTGTTTGCAGCATGGCGATTGTAGTTGGTTGCTCATGCTTACCTTCCTCTACAAATAGGAGTAGCCTTCGAAGCAGGTTCTCCTTCTGCTTGTCTTGGTCAATATGCTCATGCGACCACCCTCCATGCGGAAAAGTGTATTGCCTGTTGGTTTACCATTGTTTATGACGGCACACGCCATAGAAACGTGTTTTGCATTGGTGATGGTTGCTGCAAATGATTGAGCCATACGATGCTGTTACGGTGTTCTTGCGTCCTTTTCTGAATTACCGATTTTTTGAAGCCACTATTTTTCCTATGCAAAGGTAGCGTGATGCTTCGACAGATGGAATCCGTCTTGTGCGGTCGCTTCGCTGTGACCAATAAAATAGCCGATAATCTTCCTTTTTCTCCTCACCGCCAACAGAAAACGAGTATTATAGTCGATTTTCATGGTGCTGCCCTCATGTGCCACATCCCTGCTTTTGAATTGCATGTAAAAATTAAGTTTCACTTCAAAAAGTAATTCAATATGAAAAAAATCGAGAACACTTTCGTAGTAACAGGATTCGTAGGCAACAACGCAGAAATCCGTCAGTTCACCAACGCTTCAGTAGCACGTTTCTCATTGGCAGTCAGCCGTCAGGAGAAGAATGGTGAGGAAACCAACAGAGTATCAGCTTTCATGAACATGGAGGCATGGCGCAAGAATGAGCATGTTGACTCTTTCGACAAGCTGCAGAAGGGAACCATGCTCACTGTCGAGGGCTACTTCAAGCCAGATGAATGGGTTGATCAGCAAGGCACCAAGCACAACCGCATCGTCTTCATCGCAAACAAGTTCTATCCTACACCAGACAAGGAGGAAACTCCAGCGGTAGAGCCTGAAAAGCCTACCAAGAAAGGCAAGAAATAGGATTTCTTCATTCTCTCTAATAAACAAAGCGGCTTCGGTCGCTTTTGTTTTGTTCATACAACCATGTTTACTTTTATAGCCACTATTAGCAAGTTTACTCTTATAACCGCCATTACGAGTTCCCTTTATATCAGCCAAATCACCTTTCTTTTTTAACGCTTCGTCCCACCCATCTGCGAAACCGCACCAACAGTTCGTCAAAGCGACATTCTTCATTTATCGGGAGTAACATCCCGAAAGATGAAGAATGACCATTTGCCGAAGGACAAGCACGAACAGAATGGCATTGGCTAACGGCATCCGTGACGCAACCGTCACTTACATGCTGTCTACCAATGCCACCCCTTTCGTGGGATAGCTTGTCTGGCTGTTGCGCAGTTTCACTCCCACCCATATCTTTTATATTCGCTTCTCGTCTTCCTTTTATAATCCATGGTTTACCCTTTTATAGCCGTTACAAAGATTTCATGCCAAAAGGCTCCTTGACTGTGGCGACCAACTGTCGCTACTGCAATAAGCCACATGGCATGAAGGCAGGAGCGGAAACACACTCGGCATGGATGCCAAGAGAGTCTCCCAATTACTCCTGCCGCATCTTTGTTCCGTCCTTCTGTTATAATCGGCAAACCGTTCTTTCTTTATAGCACTTCGTCCCACCCTTGCGGAATTGCACCGATGGCGCAGTTCCACACCCACCCTTTTCTTGTTGTAATCTTATGTAGTAGCACTTATAGTCATTTCATTTCGTCCATCGTCTTTGCCGCTTCGGATATTTTCCGCAAAGGTACCAGTTGCGTGGCAAATGCCAAATTGGGCATCATGGATGCTTTTCAAAAAATCTTCCTCTATGTGCCTTGCATATAGAGCGTATTTTTCGCTTCCGATTTGTCTTTTTGCCTTCCAACACCTTTGCGTGGCGGAAAAATATCCCTTGGGCAAGCCGAAAGGCTTCCGAAAATAGGGAAAATAAAAATTGAGTTTAACACAAATAATTTTTCCGACTATGGTAAGAATGATAGACGACAGCATCAAGAGACAGCTGAGCAAGAGGATGGATTTCTTCTTGAAGTATTTCCCTGTGAGAGTTCGCAATGTGGGCGAGGACGCAGTGGCTGCACGCCAACTGATTTGGGCGTTCAAGGATGCAAGGGACAACGCTTTTGAGAAGGTGGCGCAAATGACCGCAGCACATCTTATCAAAGTTTGTGGTGAGAAGATAAAGGACATCGTGTTTGTATGTGTGCCAGCCAGCACCCAAGCCAAGAACGAGAGTCGATACATGGCTTTCTGTAATCGTGTGAGCGAGCTTTGCGGCATCATCAACGGCTATTCGCACATATCCGTTTCAGGCGACCGCTTGGCAGTACACGAGCACCGCCATGACAAGGAAAAGAGCATCACTAAGACACAAGTGATTGAGTTTGATGAAGCCTACTTCAAAGGCAAGGACATCTATGTTTTTGATGATGTGGTAACGACCGGCGCAAGCTATGCCATTTTTGCCAATCAGTTGGAAATGTTTGGCGGAAACGTATTGGGAGGTCTTTTCTTGGGACGCACACACTATAAATATGCAAAGTGATATGGATAAGACAAAGTACATCAAAGCCAATTCCGTGGCTTTTTCGGGACATCGCACGATAGCGGAAGACCGCAAGGACGAGATAAGGAAGAAACTGAGGGGCAAGATAAGGCTGCTCTATGCTATGGGTATCACAAATTTCTATTGTGGCATGGCACTCGGCTTCGATATGTTGGCTGCTGAAGTGGTGATTTCATTGAAAGCGGAACTTACCAGTTTAAAACTTATTGCCGTCATTCCCTATGACGGTCAGAACGAGAGGTGGAGCGCAAGGGAGCAAGACCGCTATTGGGATATTCTTGACAAGGCGGACGATGCTATCCTGTTGAGTAAGCACTATTTCAATGGATGCTTGCTCAGACGAAATGATTATATGCTTTCTCATTCGTGCGGACTGATTGCTTTCTTCGACGGCAAGCCCAAGGGCGGCACGTTCTACACTTGCCGAAAAGCCAAGTCGATGGGGATGGACATCATCAATCTGTACAAGTCACAAGTATAACAAACGAAAACTATAGCTTATGAACGACATCGTATCTTTGTTCGTGGTATTCTTCGTGTTCAAGGCTTTGGGCGGAACGCTCAAAAGCCTTTTCCACGGAGACAAGCGAAATGATTTCAGAAGAGACAGATAAGGAATTGCCTTATCTGCCAATAATATTATTCCACAAGGTCAGAACATCTTGCGTGCTTTTTCGTGCGCAGATAGCTATGGCTTTGTGGACGGAAAGCGTTCGTGTATTCGAAGCCACAAAAAAATATCGTATAGCAGCATCTGTAGGCTGAATATTTTTCAACAAGCAAGAAATGCTGTGATATTGATGATTTCATGTCCTATCGCAAAGTTTATCTCGCCATTTTCTAACATATACTGTGCGATACTTATTGCCTCATTTTCATCATTAGCATTTATAAGAATACACTCTGTATCAATTTCAGTTGTGATTTCAACTTGATATAAATTCATTTTGTTGGAGTATTTATTTGAAATAAAATTCTTTCCGTCTTATGGGATATATCTACAATCTTTAAATTTCCAATGAAGTTGGATTTCTTACTGTGGAAACAAAAGGAATTTGTCCCAGTATGAGTACGATGCCAGATGAACATCTTTTATCTACTTCTTGATTGATATAATCCCTTGTTATTTTTCCTTTTCTAATCAATTCGTTATATGCAAAACGGAAACCGTCTATAGAGATAGAACTTCGTCTTTTATTTGAAGTTATTCTTGTAATACCGCCCCAATTTACATCCAGAATTTTATTTTCTCCTTTTGTATTCCATAGTGTCACTCCTTTTAAAGGCATAATGTATTTTCTCCAGACTTCATCAAACGTTGGATATTCCATACGAAAATCTTTATGGATAGAATCTGAGTTCTCCTCTTCTTTTTCTTTATGAAAAGTTGAAACAAAATTTGTTTTTGTCGTCAATATCTCTATTTTCAGCTTCTTTGCCACTGATATAGCATCATCAAGAAGTTCTCCATCGGTGGCAATTACCGCTTTTGTACAGTCTTGATAGGCCATAGCTCCATATAGTTGCATAATGGCAGCTCTGTTGACTTTTCTTTTATTTCCATACATTTTAGCTTGAATTGCTATTTTTTCTTTACCTTTTATAGCAATAACATCTATACCCCAATCATTGGAGTATGGAGTTACAAGAGTTTTATATCCTTGATTTTGGAATATACTTGCTATATATTGCTCATATTCTTTTGGTGTCATACGTCTTTAATTTTGGAATATACTTGAATGTTATAGTGATTATTCATTCTCATCCTTGGGCTTTCTCTTGCCAAGCGGTCCGCTGAACTTGCCACGGTTCAGCTTCACCCCATACTTGTTGAGTATGCGGAACACCGAGCTGCGACTCCTGAAGCCGCTGACCTTCCAGATGTCATCGATAGTGTAGTTGTTGTTATACATATTGACGATATTCCTCTCACGGTCGATGCCTTTCTTTGGAGTTGAACTCTTGGCAGGTTTAATACCCGACTTGATATATTCCACATGGGCAGTAGCCTTGCGCAAGGCAACGACCTCTTCTGACAACGAACCGAACATGAAAAGCACATCGGCTATTGATGTACTTGGGAATAGCTCACCCTTGGAGTCGATCTTGTCTTGTATGGAAATGACCCTTATCACCTTCACCCTGCAAAACTCCAGGAACATCGCCAACTCCCGAATGCCACGCAGCGCATTGCTGAACTTCGAGATGACCAGTTCGTCACCTCGTTCCAGACAATCCATGAGTTGCTTCCATTCTGGGCGTGTCTTCTCTTGGCTTGCATTATCTTCTATGATACGGCAGCAGCCATACTTCTCCATCCAAGCCCGGTCAAAGGTGAATGTGTCATACTGCTCCGAGTTAAATATGTAACCTACTTTTGCCATAGCTATTATACACTGATTTGTAATTTGCCGACAAAGATACTTATATTCCATCAAAGTATAATCATACTCTGATAATTATTATAGTTAATTAAAGATTGATGTACTGCACTTTCTTGGATATATTATCATTTCATATCATGCTATAAAGTATGAATTAGAATAAAACATAAAGTTTGATTTAGTTTGAATGAATACCCGATAAATAGTCGTAAATTCGCACTGTAAATTTCAAACAAAGTCCGAAATGGAAAGTATAAATATTATCGTATCTGCGGCAAAAAGCCGATTGAGGGTGAAGTGCAAACAATCTTGCACTTCAAGTTTTCACATATCATACTTTAAAGGTAGAAAGCATATGTCCATGTTGTCTGCCATCATACTTGCCATTCTTTTGCTGGCATCCTGTTCAAAAAATGCCAGTGAATCATCTTTCCATGATGCAAGGGAGGCATTGGATGCGCAAAAGGTGTTCCTTTCAAGGATGAAATCAGACAAGGATTTGTCTATGGAACACCTTGCCAACAAAATATCCAAATGGCGTACTTTAGAAGACTCGGTTTCTGCTTGTCTGATGCGAGACACCATCAAAAAGGCACATTCGTTTCCTCTGGAAGAATTTTCCAATGTCCATGACTCCATCCGTGACGAGTTTATGCGCATAGCAACCGCCAAGCGAAGGACATTCAAGGATGTACTTCTGTTGAAGATGAACGCTACACCTTATAAAGGTAATAAGGAAACGGATAGCCTTTCCTTGGTGGCTTCAAAGTTTTTTGAGAGTATGGACACCATACCATTATATAAAGGTGACAAGACAAGGATCTTGACCACCTATCATTTCTTCTTAGAGAAGGTGAAGAAGGAAGGCATAGCCAACCAATCACAGTTTCTTGCCTTCTTGAAAACGGAAGACAGACTGTTCAGAACATTTCTATCTCATCTATACGAGATGAGCGACGTGTCGGTTTCGCATATAACAAGTGGAACAGAAGATGTGTGCAAGATGATTGCTCAATCTTCAAGGAAAGGAAACTTAACGGCAAGGGATGCCGTGGCATATATGGCGGTTCGTACCAATCGAAGAATCATCGCCAATGCGCAGACTTGCGTTGCAGACATAAAGAGCGGAAAGATTACTTCAGCCGAACAACAGACTGCCTATTTCTGGATGATACTGCAACCATTCCTGTCCATTGATGACTTCGGAATGGCGATGCTTTCAGAGAATCAGCGAAAGGATTTGGTGCAACTGTCAATAGATGCTTTAGGCACAATCGCCTGTCTTAGCCGTTCCTTGCAGATGGACAAGAATATGACAGACGGGTTACCAGATATGTTCATCAAGCTATACATTTCTTCATTATAAACACAATAGTTATGCTGCATAAATTTCTCAACGACTTCCTGGCACTTGCACCATTGCAGTTGCCAGAGCTTATCAACCAGGAGCGCATGGAACAGCCAGTCTATGAAGACGGCTATGTCTTGCTTGACTTCAAGTTGGAAAAGCCTTGTCCTCTCGAAGAGGTGATGAACCTGTTCGAAGACCAGATGGAACTGGTCATCCTTTACCACAAGGTGACTTCCGTACATACAGAGTTCGGACAGTTCTGCTGTGCCTTCTCCAACCCTAATTTCGGGCGGATGTACAAGATGAATGCCAGTACGGATGCCAACGGAAATGTCCACTCCGTCATGGTGACAATCTATGAGTCCTTGGAGTTCATGTACGGTGACTTGTGCCACGACATGGAACTGCAAGCGAGGACAGGCTTTTTCAAGTACAAGCGTGACAAGGCGGACATGCTGATGTGTTTCATGTGACATTACGTTCCATTTATGAGCGACATGCAGCTTCAGAACATCGTGGACATCATCCACAAATGCCACACATGGATAGACGTTGGCAGTTCGTTCTATTGGAAAGACACCGCAGTTTCACGGCATGGCATGGTGCAGACCGTCTGCTGTCGGTGTATTACCCTTCGGGCCTGTCATTCCAACAATGATTATGTCCGTGGGCAAGAGTGGCATATTCCTCTGCTTGACATTGACCGAAGTGCCAAGATTCTTATGAGAAAGGATGCTGGTTTCAAGAAACGCCTTGCTTCAAATGCTTTGACAATGGCGGATGTCGAGCGACTTTTCATGGAAGTAACCTATGAAATTATTGAGTTGGAGCTATTCGAAGGTTATTGACCGTTTTACATTACAATTTGATCTATGATATTCAAGATTATCTTTCTTTTCTTCCCTATGTTTCTTCTCTTGGCATCAACGATGTGCTACAGGAAGAACAATCGGATGATGCAGAGATTTTATCTCCGCATGGTGTTTTCGCATAATTTTCGAAAACTGTATACGCTACTGTTGCTGATGGCAATATTGGTGTTCAGTTTCGTGGCATATCAAGTACAGCCCAACGAGATTGGTGCTCATGTATCGGCACTGTTGGCATTGTTGCTGTTCAAGTTCTCCTATGCAGACAATCTGCTGCATAGGTTGCATGACAGCAGGAAATCACGTGCCATCGCTTTTACAGCCTCATTGGTGTTCTTGTTCACTCCCCATTTGTACACGTTGGGAGTGATGGTAGGTTTGTTCTTAGTGGCATCCATCTACTATCCGTCCTCAAAGGTCATCTTCAAGGCACAATGTCCTGACAGTGGCAGACACTTGGCGCAATGTCCTGAGGACATCGTAAACTTCTACTTTTAATCCTATCTTGGAATATGCCACTTGGTACTTGGCACATTCTACAACACTCAGTCTAAAATGAGAATCATTATTTCACAACATCAACAAGACATTTTCAATGAAACATATACCAAAGGAAAATATAAAGGTAAGCCTCTCTGTCTGCTTCTTGGCTTCTCTCCAGGACCGACATAATGAGCGGTATTCCAAGCATGAGGCATTCTGCTATCTGCTGGACAAGGCTTGTGAACACTACATGCCGAAAGCCGTAAGTAAGGAAGTGGCAGACAAATTGAAAGATTTTCAGTTTGTTACAACCAAAACTCAACTTGCGGAGGACTGGCATTGGCATCGTGCCACCGTGCGTCAGTTCCTCGAAAAATTAACGAAACATGGGCTTATACACTGCAAGGAGTTTGAAATGAAATACACCATCCTCACGATGATTGGCATGAAGGACGGTAACGTTCCGACAATGCGAAATAGCATATTGGAACCAATCATCCGTTTCACAATGGACAGTTGGTTCAATGGCACTTCCACCACAGAAGAGATTGCCGTTGTATGTGGGCAGATTGTAAAGGGTGCGGTAGCATTATCGCAAGAAAACAACTCTGCTTCTACATCATCTGACAACCAACTTTCATCTGATGATATTGCCACTTGCATGATTGGCAGACTTGTGGTTTGTATGCCTCTTGTAGATGAGGAAGAACATAACAAGCTTCAGTTGCGTAACGCAATCTTCAAGTTTTTCACTCGTGTTCTCAATCGAGACTGGCTCCAGTTGCTCCTTCTGATAAAGGAACTGCCCGACATCGCCAGTCATGGAAAGGCTGCTTCCGTCAAATTGAACACAGCTGAAGACATGAGCCTTTTCCAATCCCTGTGTTCCGCTTATAAGGCTTGCTGTCCTACCTCAACAGTTGAGACAGCTGCCAAGCCAGTTGTAACCGCCAAGGCGGACAACGATAAGTAGAGTTCATTCTGTTCCATTATAGCTGCCTTACGGACATTCTCCTTTTAAGACCTCACGGTTCGGTACTGGCATATCGCACTCGTCGTGGCTTGCCTTTTTTAGCGCATCGGGCTTGCCCGCTGTTCACGAATTTAGGGAGTGTGGTAACTCATTACCCCTACGACCTAAAAGTCTTCGGGAGAGTGTCCGCCAAGGCAGCAAGCTGGGACACTGTTTTTACTGACACATATAAGCATATCAGAGATATGGAAAGAATAGCAAAGCAGGTTTTGAACGTCAGGGGACGTAAGGGATGCGCCGCCGCTCTCAGCCGTGAATACCAACGCAACTGGAGCGACAGGGCTTGGCAGGTAGCCATTGCCAAGGGTAACTATGACCTCGGCAGACAGCATCTGAATTTCCAGATTTTCAAGGGAGGCAAGATAGCACCTATCGACAAGAGCAAGTCCATTCCACAGCTGATGGCTGAGAACTTGGCTGCTCGTGGCATCAAAGACAAGAATGAGGGGTTGGCAGAGCCACGCTTCAGAACTGTAGCGGATTTCATTTTTAGCGGTTCACAGTGGAAGATGCGAGAACTTGCCTTTGGTGACCAAGAGGTAGTATTCAAGCCCGGCGACAACAAGGAGAATTATGCCGTCAAGCGTATGCCTGAGATTGAGCAATGGGCGACAGACATTTATAATTTTGTCGCAGGAAAGTATGGTGAGGAGAATATCGTTGCCTTCTATGTACACTTGGACGAGACTTCACCACACATCCATTGCGTTCTTCTGCCAATCAAGGACGGCAAGTTTGCCTTCAAAGAAATCTTCGCAGGTGCCAACAATCGGGAATATAGTCAACGTACATCGAAACTTCATGACGAGTTGGCGATGGTCAATGAGCCTTGGGGACTGGTGCGTGGAACGAGCCAAACGGAGACTCGGCAACGACACAGACCTACGGAGGAATACCGCAAGCACCTGTCCGAGGAATGTTCTTCAAAGGAAGAGGAACTGGACAACCTTAACAAGGCTGTAAGCGATCTTCGGGTGGAAATAGCACTGGCAGAACGTCGTGTAAAAGGTCTCTCTTCCATGGTGGAACATCTGGAAGAAGAGAAACATCAGAAGATGTTGGAGATTGACAAGCTGAAGGTGCAGATTGCTAACAAGGAAGGAGATAGTTCCATCTTGTCGCAGAAGTTGGAAAAATTGCAAAATGAGTTGGCTTCCGTTGATGAGAAACTGGCAGACAAGAAAGACAAGCTCGCTGTAGCTGACCAGCAGTTGGATGAGTTGAACAAGGACATGGAGTTTGTCAAGGAGCGGACAGAGACGCTTCGACAGGATGCCATGCAGTTCTCTCGTGAGGCTCAGACTGGTGCTGGCGCACTTATCAAGACAGCTATGTTGGAAAGCATGGTCACTGACTACCGTTCCAAGATGGCATCGTTGCCACCTGAAATCAAAGTCGCATTTGACGGTTCGCCATTGGAAACCATAGCCGAGCACACTGCCGAAGTTCTTCATTGTGCCACCTTATTATACCTTGGCTACATCGACCAAGCCACGACATTTGCCGAAGGGCAAGGTGGCGGAGGCGGTGGCAGCAATGACATGAAATGGGGGCGCAACGATGACGAGGATGACAGGCGTTGGGCGCACCGTTGCCTTGCGATGGCAAACAGGATGATGCGACCGAAAGGCAGCAAGAGTAGAAAGCGTTAATAGAAAAAATAATCGACAAATTGAAATTTATGATTAGAAAAGCAATATTTATGATGGCATTGTGCCTATGCGGACAAATGCAAGTCAATGCAGAGACTATGGATGATGGCACGGATGATTTGGTGCCGTCTGGCATAAACGAGGATATGCTCCGACAGATTGAGCCTACATACCTCAAAGAAGTGGCAGTTCCTTCTGCATGGTCTTCCAACTGGTTCGTTGGTATGTCTGGTGGCATATCTACCTTTGTAGGAAAGCCGCATGGTACAGGGAACTTGTTCGACAGAATGAAACCTTCCCTTGCAATAAAGGCAGGAAAGTGGTTCACGCCAGAGATTGGTGGTCGATTTAGTTTCCAAGCTTTTCAGTTCAAGGATGCCAGCAAGAATGTCCGTGATTACAAGATGGTTCATGCGGATTTTCTTTGGAATGTGACCAACAGTTTTGTCAAAGACCATGCCACCACACAAAGATGGGGATTCATTCCGTATGTTGGTTGCGGTATTATCCATAACGAGGATAACGGCAAGAGTCCGTTTGTCATCAACTATGGTGTGATTGGACAATATCATTTAACAAAGCGTTTGGCAGTCAACATGGAATTGGGTGGCGCAACAACATTCCGTGACTTTGATGGTGTGGGCGCATCCAATAAGTTTGGTGACAATTTGTTCACCTTGTCTGCCGGACTGACTTTCAATATCGGGAAGGTCGGTTGGAAGAAGGTTGTAGATGCCGCTCCTTATATCAACCAAAACAAATGGCTGGCAGATTACACCAATGATTTGTTGGCTCGCAACCAAAAGTTAAGCAAAGCTCATGCGGAGGATGCCAATGCCATCGCTGAAATGAGAAAGATCTTGGAGATTGAAGGATTGCTGAAAGCCTATGCCGACCGCCTGACATATTATGCGGATAGTACGGAGTATCGCATCTACCCGAAAAATAACTACAGCGGTTTGAACTCGCTCCGTGCAAGATTGGCTCACAAGGATTGGAATGGCATGGGAAAAGCAAAAACAAGCCGCTCTCTGGAGTATAGTTTCTCCGTTTCTGATTCTGTTTCTTGGAACAAATACGTTGCAGAAATGGCAGGTGGAACCAAGTGCATCGGTTCGCCAGTGTTCTTCTTTTTCAAGATTGGAACCACGCAGTTGGTTGACGTTTCACAGATGGCAAACTTGGATGAGCTTGCTCGTGTAGCAAAGGCTTATCATCTCAAAATTTCCGTTGTTGGTGCTGCCGACAGTGCCACAGGAAACGATGGCATCAACAATCCTCTCAGCAAGTCAAGAGCGGATTATATCACGCAACAGCTTGTGGCAAGAGGCATTGACAAGTCCATGATAATATCAAAAAGTAAGGGCGGTATTGATAAGTATTCACCAATTGCAGTCAACCGTCATACGGCTGTCAGACTATTTGCACAGTAAATGTGTTTTACTATCATTCATACGATAAGCGATAATCTGCAAAACAATGATTATCAAAAGAAAGAGTCCGTTCGTGATGAATGGGCTCTTTCTGCTATTGGTTGTTTTGTTCTTTCTCCTGTCGCAATATCTTGTTTATGACAGTGATAACTTGCTCTTGTATATAAGCTTTGAACATCGTGTCATCCTTTATGGCAAAGTCCAACTGTTCATATACTACAGTATTGACAGAACTTCTGAGTTGTTTTAGTTTGTCGTTTACTGGTATCTGTCGATGAGCTTGCCAATAGAACGCAACTTCATCTTGCACTATCGCTTTCAACACCATTTTCTGTTCACGGCTGAGTTTCTTGAAAGTTTTGGGTTCTCGTTCTTCGCTGTTGCTGTATAAAACGGAAGCGATATATTCATCTGCGTCAACAATTTCAAACTCATTATCCCCGAAAGGCAAGTCCAAAACTTTCTTGTTACCTTTCTTCATCTCACCCATGCACTCCTTGCATATGTGTTGGGCATGACCTTTTCCAGAAAATGATTCATTCGACTTGTATTCGCCACAAATCTTACAGTAATGTCCTTTATGCTTCTTCTTTGCCATATCTCTTAACTTATCAAGGGTTATGCAACTGTATGAGAATGCAGGATGCATCATCTTCCAAGTATTCTATACGACTTGGCAATTTGTTTTCTACTATAACAGAATCTATGCAATCCTTGGATTGATAAAATCCATCTGTACATAAAAACAACAAGTCCATGTCTGATATTTTTGTTTCTTGAATGGATATAGGGTTGCGGAAACCTCTTCCATTCACACAACGAGTCAGAAAGGTACAATTATCACCTTCCTTCTGGTGGTCTTCAGTAAGTTGATGTATACCTTTTTCTTTTTTGTAATATAGACGGACATTTCCTTGCCATGCGTAATAGGCAGTATCATCTTTTATGTATAAGACGATAACTGCTGCTCCCATTTTGCAACAAAGAGCCTTGCATTTATCTGCAACAGCAATGTCTGCTTGTTCAAAAGCCTTTGCTAACAGCTCTCTTATATCCACAGAATTATGTTCTGCCAATATTTTATAAATACTTTGTGCAACAGTGGCAGCTGCGATCTCACCATATTGTAAGCCACCCATACCATCGGCAAGGATAGCGATGCAACTCCCATCTTGTAATTGTTTGCACAAGATAAAATCCTGGTTTGTATCACATAAGCCTTTTTGACTACAATAATTTATATCTATCATTATAAATCCCTTTCTTCTGTAGCAGAGCGAAACACTTCTGAAATGACTTGCCATGTTCTCCTTACTTGGTCATAATTCAAACCCGATTGAGAATTGAGAGTTTGGCTTATCAAATAGCTTCTCTCCTCCAACTGCAATTCCTCGTCAATTTTGTCTGCATAATATACAAGTTGGTCTCGGTTCAATAACTTTGCCAAATCGTTTGCCAGCCAATAGCCACCAGCCACATATTCGTCAAAATCTTCCCAATCATACACTTCCATATACGCTTCTCGATCCAAGTTTGCCATAAGGTAGTTGTCCAATATGAACGACATATCCTCTGCATCCTTGTTTGTGGTTAGATGTCTGTCCATCCAAGCATTGAACTTCAGCAAGAATAATCCATGCAAAGAAGCTATCTTTACAGTGAATCTGTCATCAATACTAACCGTTATAGCATCAGAAAGCACTTCGTCAAACCCTTTTACGGACATGGCAATTGTTTCTTCGGGTGGCCAATAGATGTTGTCATCTTCCTTGGCGACATATCCGTATGGAACAACATCTATCTCATAGTCACCATAATAGAAGCGTTGGTGTTTTGACTTGTCCTTCTCGAAACCATCCGCAATCAAACTATTTTTGATTTTGTCAAATTCCTGCCAGTTTGGAATAGCTATAGCTAGATCCAAGTCTCTTGTCTTTCTACGTGATGACGTGTTCAGCATCTGCTGCATGACTATATCTCTAGCGGTGGCTCCTATGATAAAGAAGTCGTGATCCATTCTACGGAAGCTATCTGTAAGTTTCTCCAACAAATCCACAAGAAATGGATTGTTTATCTTTTCACTCGAAATCTTTAAGCTCATTCTTTAATATGCGTTGCGCAGCCTCCAAGCAGCGACTATTGCCACTACCCATCAAGTCTGCATAGATTAATATAGCAGGAACAGTTCTGTTGTCTGTTTCCCAATTCCAAAATTTGTTGTACAGATGAATTTCCCCATTTGCATCTTGCTTGACGACACCTGTTCGTATAAGATGTGCTGCAGGTATTTCCGTGTATATGTCGAAAATTCCTGGTTGTAAGTAGCCATCCGTCAAGTTTGCGGCAGGTTCTCCTCCCCATGACATGCCCTTTGGCAATGCTATGTTTTTCCACTCATTTCTATTCGCTTCTGTTCGAAATGCCATTGCGCCTACCAGCAATTTGGGTTTCAATACTTCATTGTAATTGCTAACCCATAAGTCAAGCAGTTGTTTTTTGTCTTTTATTATGCGCCCGTTTTTAGTGTCACAAACAAAACCACGTCTTGTAAGTTCATCCAAAACGTTTTTCACGCTTCCCAAAGATACACCAATTTGCTCTTTTATCTCTCGATAAGGCTTCTTTATATTGTCTGCATCTTGCAACAGATAAAACACGACCTTCAATCCTGCATCTTGAAACACGGGATAGGTTTTCACCTTGGACTCTGTATTTTTCCTTCCTTGATTAAATATTTGGAAAATCAAGTTTCCTGCCTTTGTATATCTGACAAGGCAGTTTCCTGCACAGTCCAGATAGTTGATACCTCTGTTTGCCAATTCTGTTGATACCTGCGGCGTGACGTATTGCGTAACAAGCAAGATTTGCTGCTTGTCATTGTTCATCGTTTGCATAGTCGCTAATGTCGGATTTAATGTGGCCTTGGTTATGTTTTCCCTTACATGACACACAAAATCTACATTCATTATTTTAACAGTGACATCATTTTCATTGGTACAATTTACTTTGACGGCTGTTGTTGACACAACATCCCCCACAGGAAGGCTTGCTCTAAGAGCATCCAATGCTTGGTTTATTATGATATTGTTTGCCATCATTTTATGTTATTTGTTCAATATATCAGTTGTGTTCAATTTGATTGAACATTGCAAAGATAATGAACAAAACTTAAACGAACGAACTTTTTGTTCAATATTTCATCTTGTTCAATACTATTTAACATAGTGCGAAGATTGAACAGGGATATTTTCAGAAATACAATTCCCGAAAAGTGACACAAATGACAAAAAACGGGAATGCTCGAACTGTATATGCCGGTTCTAACAGATCTCTCTATTATCAAAAAGTGGTAATCATACCACTTTTCGTCACTAGAATATTTCCATACCCTTCATCCTCCCTTGTTTTTCCTTAGCAAATTTAGTTCAGCCCACCAGACTGTCAAGTACCGCCTTGCTATTAGCAGGTTATTTCATCAGCAGCCTTCCACCAATCAAAGATTGGGGTATTCCGAAGAAATGACCTCCCAATTCCTTGCCTTGTCTGTCTCCATGCCCGAACTCTTGATTGCACGTAAAATCAATTCCCTCGATGAAGTTGTAAAGGCTTCGAGAATAGGGAAGAAAAAGATGTTTCACAATTTAATCCGACAGATATGAACGATATGATTAACGAAAGAGACAAGGAGTTTGCCAATGAGTTTTCACGCTTTGTGAACGGCAAGATGTGCTCTGCATCCAAGGTGGGTGCTGAGTTTGCCAATGACCACCGCTTTCTTGTAAACGAGAAGTTCAAGGTGATGATGGCTTTCATGGAGCAGTTGGCTGTAAACTATCAGAAGGGCTATTATGACCCTCGCAATGAATGGGCTTGCACCTTGGCACATGCAGCCATTGAAGCCTTGCGTGAGCAGCAGCTCTACTATCCATCTTCATCAGAGTATTCACCCAATAAATAATACAGCTATGACAAGCAGATTGATTACACCACAGTTGGCGGAGCAGTTCAAGCAATATCCGCTTTATTCACAGGACGGCAAGAAGAAGGATGCCATTTGCCAATGCGTCTTCTTCATCGGCAAAGTCCGTTGGTATGTATTGGAAGGTCAGCCGGAAGGCAATGACTTCACGCTGTTCTCGATCGTTGTCGGTCTTGCCGATACAGAATATGGCTATGCTTCCATCAAGGAAATGGAGAGTATCAGCGTGGATGTCGGATATAACCTTCCCAAGATACCGATATTGCAGGACAAGAGCTTCAAGCCTTGCCCAATCGGAAACATTCCCGACGAGAGATTGCAGTCGTTTCTGTCTGACATGTATGACAGGGAAGAAGTTTAAACCATTCATCAGCCGTAGGCTTCTTGCCTATGGCTGCTAAAAATCAAACTATATGATACAGCAAAAGATAACGGAGATAGCCGAAATATTAGGATGGAGCGTTGATTTCTCCGAGCCACAAAATGGCAAGACAGATGTAAACTTCGCCAAATATACTTCCTGTGGTCAAGATTTCAATTTCAGCGTGGAACTTGAAGACGATGATATGGAAGCCTTCATCGACAATATCCATGAGTATTATGAGAACTTTGATGTTGACGAGGAAGCGTACATTTGGATTGGCTCAGACGGTCACGGCAAAAATGGCGCACCTTACCACATTGCCGATATAGTCAAAGACATGGAGGAAGCCGAAGTCATGATGGCTGACCTTTTTGAGGCATTCAGACAATATTATTCACAGTTGGAACTTCAAGCCGTATGACAATAGAACAATATCTTTACCGCCTATGTCGAAACATTCTCAATGAGCGTTTCGACTGGCGCAAATACCTTACCACCCGAAGCTATTTCGGCAGAGACCTTTGCGTCACTCCGCTCCATGTCTCCTATGGACAAATCGGCTATACCATCCATTTTCCTTACTCTCGTGACCCAATGCCCGAACTCGCATATGATTGGGAAATGGACGACCTCACCATCGATGAGAAAGATTGGCAGAAATGGCTATCACCCGAAGAAGATGATGAGGAGGAAGAATAAAACTCCCAAAACGAAAAATCCAAGATGCCTACACATTATTATATATGTGCGCATCTTGGATTTTTGCATGTTTGCCACAGATTGACTCGTTACCGACGGAACGCAGACCGTGCGACTTTTTCCTCTTCTACCTCAGTCTGCTCATTATCATTTGATGATGCAGATTGCTTCATGTCCTTCGCATCCTTGTTTTCTTCCGATACTGAAGCTGCAACATCCTCACTCTGTTGCTCCTTCATTTCCAAAGACACTTCGTCTATTCTCTGCGTGAGAATAGACGTTGCCTTTTTCACATCCATCAAGGTGGTCTTGATGAAACTTGGCGTCTCCTTCAGACTGCCGAGCCACGATTTCAGATAGGCGGCACTGTCTTCCTTCAGATTCTTGGTCATGCCATACTTCTGGCACACCAACGCACTGCCTAACTCTGCAACAAGTTCCTCACGTGCATATTCATCGGAACCGAAGCCCGACTGCGGTTTGAGACGGTTCAACTGATCTTCCGCTCCTGTCGAGTGTACCATCTCATGGAACGCTGTTCCATACCACGACTCACCATCCTTGAACTGTGACTTCTCAGGAATGGTTATCTGGTTGCGAGAAATGGAGTAGAACGCATTGTCCTGGTGTTCGATATTGATGGGACAAATCCATCTCTGCTCCTTGAACATCCGGTCTACAGCAGGAAACGAATACATGTCACCTTCCTTCACCAATGCCTTTTCTGGCTTGTTCTCCGCTTCCAACTTGGCATACAATTCAGGTCTTGCCTCCTTCAGATTGGTCTGTGCCACATTGAACACCTGATACACATTCAACTTCGGATAGACATTATACTCCTTCTGCTCCTCAGCACTCATTCGCTTGTAGTCGTCATAGGGTATCTTTTCTTTTGTCTCCTTGTGTACAATGGTGAAACTTGTCAGCATCACGGGAAAACTCTTCTCTCCCTTATTGATGCCAACCTTGGGCAACGGCTCGCCATTGGCATCCACCATCTGCTTCTTGTTACCTTGCTTGTCGGTCTGATAGTTCAAACCCACTGCACGGTTAAAGGTGCAGAACACTGGCAACTCGTAGCCTTTCTTCTCGCAGAGCATGGTGAGCAACAATGCATTCATGCCGTTATACTCCCTGCCAGACAGGTTCTTCGGCCAGCTCAATGTACCTTCCGTAAACCAAGGCTTTTGCCATCCGTCCTTGCTTCCCAACGACTCGATCTTCTCTATCATCATGTTTGCGAAGGTGTCCAAGGCTCTGTCCTCAGCATTTTTTCCATCGCCATTATTCTGTGGACTCTTATTGTAATATGCCATACTTGCTAATTGTTAGGATGATACGGTTTCTTCTCCCACTGGTTCAACTCCGCCACCTTGCAGCCTAAGTTGAATCTGTCGTTATACACCGAGATTTCCAACTCGCCCTTTGCCTCGATGGTGGCTTTTGGCTGCAACCATTCCTCTCTTTCTTCCGAGAAACGAACAAAGCGCACCCATGTAAAGGCGAAATCTTCACCAATCTTCTCTGCACTGAAAGCCGAAAACATCAGGAAAGTCTTTCCTTTTTTGTCATTCTTCATGTCAATGTCCTTACCGACTTTGCCCTTGAACTCCATATCTCCCACGATGCCATCCTTGCTTTCTGTAGCAGGCTGGCTCACTTCGACTCCTTTCAAGTTAAAAAACAGGTTGTCGTCTTTCTTCTTGAAGGTAAGCACACCTTTCACATCGATGCGATTGCCCACAACGATAGCTTCGGCACAATCTCCATCCATGATGCAGCTTACCATCACCGTCTTGTTGATACCTTTCTTGGCTGGCACCACCACATCTACGGAATATGTAGTAAACGGCATTCCGTCCTTTCCATTGCGAACCACTGCAGCCTTGCTGACGGTTCCGCACACACTTACGTTACATTTAATCATAGCTCAAATACTTTTTTATTCGTTTTCAATCGACCAAGATGTGGAACTTCCAAGTATCTTACTTTCTTTGCATTGTCTGACTTTGACCTTCTTGCTGTTCCAGGACTTGCTCATAGTTTTGCGATGCCTGTTGCGTCAGCACGATAGTATTCACCATTCCAGCTATGCGCATTTTCTTGGCATCATTGCTCAGGTTGGTATCACCCAACACTTGCGACAATCTACAGAACTCCGCATTGGTCAGCTCTCTCGTCACTTTGGTAGTGCCATTGTCCGCTTGCAACACAGCCTTTCCATTATCGCCAACACTCAACACGCACTCCTTCATAGTCGGCATCAACGGTTTCAAGTCCACCTGCCTTTTGCTTACAGCTTCTGAGATTTGCGCTTTTTGCTCTTCCTCGCTTTTACTGTCTATTTGCACAGCGAGGGCAAGCAGACTGCTATACATGGTAGTCACCAATCCCATTATCGGGTCTGCACTTGACAATCCTGTGCTTGCGTCCTCGGATGAAAGCAGTTTCTTCATCCAATCGTCAGGTGACAGACTCGTGTCCACTGCCGAACTATTTCCCTTGTATTTTGCCAACAGGTCATTGCCGTTATACAATGCTTGTTGCTTCAGATTGCCTTTCTGCGCTATCTCCGCCAAGTACGATGCAGGATCCACGTCCCTTGTCTTGCCGTCTGCCGATATGGTCTTCACCCCGAAATGCAGATGCTCACCTGTGGTTCGTGTGCCAGTATTGCCCGATACTCCCAGTTTTTGCCCAGCTTTCACCTCGTCACCCACCTTCACGACGATACTGTCCAAGTGCATATAGGTGGTTTGCACCTTGCTTCCGTCCGATCTTGCGTATTCCACTGTCACAGACTTGCCACCGCCAGTATTGGCTTTGTGGTTCACAGCTACCACCTTGCCACCATTCTCGGTTGCCAACACATCATCATGCTTGGCTCTGATGTCAATGCCCTTGTGCATCTGCTGTTTGCTTTTGTCCATAGGGTCTTGACGCATACCGAATGGAGAAGTGACAAACAAGAACTCGTCCCTTTTCACAGGGAATGAGTATTTGTTGTTGGTTGTTTGAGATGCTGTTTGCTTCTTTTCGTCATTATTGGATGTCGATACCGAAGACGATACCGTTGCTGAAGTCCTTGCATTCTGTTCTACGCCGAACTTCTTCCCCTCAGCCCTCATTTCTTGCATTACTTGTTGGTCATACTTCTGTAATCCATTGATCTCGATAATCTTTTGCAAACTGGCTGCATATCCTCCATTGGTGGCATAACCGCCTCGCTCAATGCCTTTTGTCCATCCCTTGTAATCATCGGGAGAGAGTTTGAAGCATTGGCTGTAGCGGCTGCTGTTCTTCAATATCTTGGAATGGTGCTCGTATGAGTCACCTACCGTGGCATACTTGCAGAACTTCTCATTAGGCTTGTCATCGGTATAGACAAGATAATCGCCACCGTTCTTCAACCAACTTTTCGAAGCCTTCACGCCAAAGTGGTTGTTGCCCAACTGCGACAGTTCACTCTGTCCATTACGGCTTTCTAAGATGCCTTGCGCCAAGGTGACGGAAGCAGGGATGCCATATCGCTTCATCTGCTCCATCGCCTCGGCAGCATATCTTTCTGCATATTGCTGATTCTTGCTCATGTCTTTTATATCCTCATTATTATCGTTTCATACCGCCAGAACGCTGCTGTTCCTCAGTATTTTGCTCCTCTTGCTTCTGCTTGGGTGCCTCCAACTGGTCACAGATAGCTACTCGTTCTCCTGCTCGGATAAGCTTGGGTAGATAGGTGTCCAAGGCATGATGTGGAAAGCCAGCCATGTAGGGACCAGCTTGGGTGTTTCTCTTTGTCAATGTAATCCCCAACACTTCCGCTCCTCGCTTGGCATCCTGTTCATACATCTCATAAAAATCACCTACACGAAACAGCAGCAAAGCATCTGGATGCTTGGCTTTCAACTCCTTCCATTGCTTCATGATGGGAGAGTCCTTGGTCTCTTCCTTCTGCTTACCCTTTGTTTCTTCCTTCTTTTCCACAGTAGCGTTATTATCTCTTTGAACAGTCGCATCCTTCTCTTCCCTAATATCTGTCTTTTCCTCAGAAGATGCTTGCTTATTCTCTTCCTCGTGATACTCTCGATGTTCTTCCTCATTCTTATCGGTGGAGACTTGCGTTTCTTGCTTCACCTCGGTTTCATCAACTTGCTTTTCAGATGCAGTCTGCTCCTGTGTCTGTCCTTTCTGCAGGATGTCAGCAAACAAGGTTGCTGCAAGATGCTTCTTATACTCGTTTTTGTCTTCGGCTATCCACATCCGTTGCCATTGGCTTGGCGATACCACACGAGGCTGCAACTTGTCTGCGCCATCAATGGTGGCTGCACACAGAATGACATCGTTCTTTGCCTTGAACACGTTCACTTTCTGTATGCGGTTCATGTCCACCTCGTTGTGCTGACCGCTGCCAAACAAGTCCACCTTCAGGTCAGGCTTTGTCTCTGCCATCGCATAGTATTTCTGTGCCAGTTCCACTCGCAGACTGTCCATTGTGTCCTGCGCCTGTTTCAGCGTGGTGAAGAAGCGGTTTAAGTCCGCCTTGTCGGGATAGATGGAAAAAGCCTTTTGTCCTTCTGGCTTGATATACATCGCCCAACGCTTGTTGTCATCCTGCACCATCTGTATGCGGTCGAAGCCCACCTGCTTGCTCTGGCTCACGGCATCACTCACGTCTATCTTGGATATGTCTTCCAGTTGCCAGTTCTTCAATCTTGCCACAGTGATGTCCTTTCCTGCAAAATAGCTGTCATCAGGATGGTAGCCCAAAGCGCCATCGGGATTATAGAACTTGACAGACTGAAAACCTTCCTTCTGCAAGGCATGCTCAATGCGCTGCTTGCTCATGCCCGACACTTCGTTGTTTACTTCCAATGATGCTCCTGCAGGCAACACTACATCGGCACTCTTGTTTTCTTTGTCCCTTACAATCACCACAAACTTCTGCTCGCTGTCAGGATGCTTGGCTATCTCGTCTGCCACGAAGTAATGCTTGGGCATCTTCAATTGCATCTCGGTGGTCTGCTGCTCGTTCTTCAAGGATGAATATTCTATTTTCTCGCCACGCTCTGCCTTGCGAATAACGTCCAAGGCATTGTTCACATCACTCTCTATGGCATCTATCAGGCATGGATTTTCCTTCAATTCACGGTTCCAGTAGTCCACCAGTCCCATATTCTCCTTGGAAATCTTGGCTGGCATACCCATTTCCATCATCTTGATGCCCGAAGCCAGTTCCACAACCAGTTTCTCTTGCTTCACGGCATCCTCCGATGGCGCAATGCCGTTTTTCATCACCATGCCCTCCCTTGCCAGTCGCTGTTGATGTCCTGTGGCACTCACCACTTGGCGCAACATCTCCTGTACATAATCGCTATAATGCTCAAAGTTTTCTTGCTTTGGCATATACACAGCATCTTTTTCTGTGTCATAGTGTGCCACTCCGCTTCCGTCTTTGCGCACCGCCATCAGGTTTTCCTTCATCTTCTGGATGAAGTCATTTACTTGACTACGCAATGCCTTGTCTTCGTTCGCACTGACATTCGCCTTCACCACATCTTCATATTTTTCTTTATCTTTCAGTGGCAACATGGTTTGGTCGATGTTGAACAGCACTCGTATTTCCCGATTATGTATGCCCTTATACTGTGTCTGATCGGTTGCCGACAATTCCTGATAGTCCTTTCTGCTGATGATGTCTTCCGGATTATGTCGGTTCACATACTTGTTCCACGCATACCAGTTGAACGGCACACCTCTCTCATGTGCCATCACAGACTCGTCTCGCTTCTTGGCTTCACTAAATAACGTGTAAAGATTTGTAGAAAATCCGTTCTTGTCGGAGTTCAATCCCATCACGAGGGCATTGAACGGACTCACTGCCGTTCCCTTTGGGTAAAACCGTGGATATTGCTTTCCTTGCTCGTTCAGCCAGACACCCTTGTTGTCGGCTGCTTTCGACAGGGCTTCGGTAATCAGTGACACTTGACGCTCTGCCGCATTCTTCTCTTGTGGACTTTTCTCTTTCATTGTATGATTGTTTTACGTTTTCTTTTATTATCTTGAACGTTGAATAACTTCTCGCTGCTCTGCGTTTTCCATCGCCTCGTTTCTCACATTTCTCACTTCTTGCTCGCCATAGTTGCGTTCTGCCATCTGTCTCATCTGGTCACTCTTGGCAAGCACGGCATTGGCAATGGTGTTGAGTGGTAAGGCTCCTGCTTGATATGCTCCAACCACATGCTCTGGCAGTTGGATGGTGTATGGCACTCGGTCGATGGTTGCCACTAAACAGTTGCCTTGTAGCACAGGGTTGGCTATTCGAGGATTCAACGGTTCGTCTGGATAGGACTTATATTGCACTGCTTGTGCTGTTGTATTACCGTATGATACAGCATTTCCATCATTGCCTTCCCGTTTGTTTGCCAATGCTTCATGTCCAGCCTTGTTCAGCAGATTGGCACCGCCCATACCGATGAGCGTCATCTTCAGCAATGGATTTTTCACAAACATTCCTGCAAGAATGGCGGCTATTGGCATCATGTTGTCCTTCAAGCCTAATGATTGCGTCTTGCCAGTGAACAGTCCAACAAGGATGTTGGGCAACATGGCTATCACATAGCCGAGGTTATTGCCGATGTCGCTGAAACCATTCAGTCCGAAGTTCTTCAACAGTCCTTCCCATCCGTTGCTGTTGTCACGCTCTGGCTGTTCCTGCTGCGTATCTTCCGATTGTTGCTGTTCTGCATCTTCTTGTAGGGCCTCTGTCTCATTTCTTTCTTTGATGATACGCTCAGCTTCTGCAACCTTGGCTGCGTCGTGCTTGGCTTTCTCTTCCAGATAGGCATCTTCCTTGCCGGGTGCCACTATCAGCGGTACATTCTTGTATTTCGGATCGTTCCGTTTCTCTTGCTCTTTTTGGAAAGGAAACTTAAAACTGTTGTCTGTCCATGCCATAGGCGTAAATGCTTTTTGTGGAATATGTATCTTATTATGGAGTTTGCTGTTGAGCGTCTTGACATAGCCATTGTCGGTGGCATTCACTTTCTTGGCTTGTGAGCGAAAACCAGTGAAGGCATTGCCGTTCTGTCCGAATACGCCCTTGCTGATGCTCAATTCCATGGCTTGCTCTTTCCGCTGTTCTGCGTTTCCCTTCTTGGAATCGAGGATATAGCCCAATGCCATGTCGCTCCCCACCAAGGTTGCCAATGACTTCCAACTGCCGATACCGCCCATGGTCACGGCATCCACTACCGAGGCGGTAGCCCTTCCAGCAAACTTCTCCGTCTTGCTTGGCTTATAGGCTTTCTCGCCACGAGCCTCTATCTCTACCGTCAATGGTGACTTCATCAGTTCTTCTTGCAGTCCCCAGATGCTGTTTTGTGCTGCCTTTCGCACGATGTAGTCCATCGTTGACTTGGGTGTATTGTCCTTGACGAGCTTCCCAATCATCAGGTCTTCCATCCTTTGCGCAACGTATGCGTATGCCAAATCCTCGCCACAGGCTTTCGACAAAGCGTCATATTTGCTTCGTCCAATTTCCTTCACCACGGCATTGCGCCACTCGCCGGCAATGGTCGCCAAGTCCTTAACGATATTTTTGTCCTTCCATATCTTCTGGTTGCACATCTCCAAGTAGTCCTCTGTGGTTTTACTGTTCCATTTGCCTGTCTGTTTCAACACAAAGTCCGTGTTGCCTGCATACGGATTGGCAGAAGCAAGCACTCCTGTCAAACTGCTCTGGTATCTGCCTCTTTCCTCCAGTTGTTTGTGCGTCAAGTCATCTCGCACCTGTTTCATCACAGGTGCCAGCTTGCCGTCAAAATATCCTTGAAGGCAATACTCCAGTTCGGCAAAGCGTGTAGGGTTCTTGATTGTACTCATTATAGCGTTACGTTTAGTTGACCTAATATCTGTTCTCTTGTCTGCTCGATGGCTTGGTGATACACTTCCATCTGTTTTGGAAAGTATTCCTCCAGCCAAGAGTCCTTCTCTATTCTGTCATGGATGAAGAGGAGGGCTTGCTGCAGTTCTATCTCCACGGAGCATTCTCCTTCCTCTCGGTTATTGAACCATGCCTTTGTCCACCATCTCACTCCTGCACGGTCTGGATAGACGCTTACCAACCTTGGAATGTCAAAGCTCTGCACATCGATGTCCAGTTCAGCAAGTGGGTCGATGATGCCACTCGTCCTTATGGCTTCGTTATGGAGTTTTTTTTTAGAACTTCGCTCAATGTGGACAGATAGATGCCATGCCGCAATGCCAGATAGTTCAAAAAGTCCGCAATCAGCAGGTTCTGCACCTTGCAAGCCAAGGGCATGGCTCTCTGCCCGATGCCTAACGGATTGCTGATGGATGGCATAGCTTCATAGAAATAGTGTTTCGCCGCGGACAAGGTAAAGATGTTCCTTAGCGACTGCTCTGCATGTTGCGGTGTCACATACATACCTTTATACAGGTCTTCCATATACGATGGCATGAAGCGCAGCATCAATTCTTCTATCTCTTTCTGGTCTTTGTCATACTGTGTGGCTATATTCATGTCGTAGGTCTCAAACTCAGGAAAACCTGTCTTACCGGTCTGTTCCATTGCCTTCACATTGCCATATAGCATGGTCAGAAAATCAATCGGATTGATTTCCTTGCCGTCAAACTTCACCTCGAAATGCAGTCTGTCACCGCTCAATGCCACGATGTTTCCTGCCTTCACGGTTTGTCCGAAGTTCACGAACACGTTGGCAAGGTGGGCGTAGGTCACTTCATATTTGCCGTAGCGTATCACTTGGTAGATGCCGTGTGTCGCATCATTGCCAATGCCCGATACCGTTCCGCTTGCCAAGGCAGACAGCAGATAGTGATTTGCCTCAAAGTCCAGTCCGTGATGGAAGAACACGGTTCCTGTTACAGGATGCTGCTGTTTGCCATAGCCAAGTGTCAGTTCCACATCCTTGCCTCGCTCCTCAAAGGGCATGCAAAAGCCGCTTTTTGATTGCAGCATCATTTCTTCTGTATATCTCATGTTGTTGTCGTTTTTATGTTTATCGTTTCATGCCGCCACTGCGTGTGGTCGTTTCTGCTTCGTTCACATTTCTTCCTTGACCGCCATCACCACTGACAATGTTCTTGATATTGGAATTGTTGCCGATGAGCATCATGCCGAGCATGGCTCCTGCTATCTTGCCAAGCCATCCGAAACGTCCGAAGGTGAGAAACGCTGCTGTTACCAGTCCTGCAAGGCTCAGTCCCGACACGTTTCCTTTCCCTAAGTTCTTGAAAAAGTTGCCGAACATCTCCAGTCCGTTGCCTCCGAAGATGCCACGGAAGAAGTTGCTCATTCCGCTCCACTTACTGTTGATGTCGCCCATGGCACTATTCACAGCATCCACTGCTTCTCCAGCCTTGTTCTTCAGTCCTTTCACGTCTTCCACAGCTTCGGATATTTTCTCCGTGGTGTCTTTTCCTACCACTACATCACTGGCTATCTCCACCATGCTCTTGTCGTTGACAAGGTTCTGCCATGCCACATATCCTGCTGCGCTGCCCACAGCGGCTGTTTTCATCGCACTTCCTGCGCCTTTTAGTGCTTGGGTGGGATGCACAGCCGTATTGCTTGCAGATTTCAGTCCTTGCTTGGCGACACTACCTGCACCTTTCAAGGCACTGCCGCCATACTTTGCTATCTTTGCCCATATACTCATAGTCGTATCTTTTTATTGTTATTTGATCTTTCCGTTTCGCTTCCATCTGTTCATGCAGTCCTTCACGATGGTTTTCTTGTCTGCCTTGTCGTGACTACCTTCCTCTATCTCTGCCCAGATGTCCGCCATCGAGGTGTACTTCACCGCCTTGGTCAGCCGTTGCAGCTTTTTGTTCATTACCTTCAGCTTGGGGCGGATGCCGAAAACGATTTCCACTCGTTCTTTCTCGGTCATCTTGTTGCCTGACAAGCATACAAGTCTGATGTCATTTACTATCTCCACGCTGCCCATAATCAACTCCCGATAGATTTTGTTGCGCTTGGCTGACAGTGCCACAGCAAGGGCATTGCTCGGATGTTTATCCAGTTGTTTGGTGAATCCTCCCAAGTTATCCACCAGTCGGTCTATCTCGTGATAGAAGCCATATACCTGTGCAGCATACACCACGATGGAGCGGAACGAGTCCAAGTAGTTGTTGAACTCTCGTTGCAGATTGGTGGTTCCTTCCACTTCCTCTTTCAACCATATATGACCAGTGGTCTGCATCAGCATCACCTTCTCCTGGTTCTTCAACTCTTTTTCAGCCTTGTCTGTATATGCGTATATCATTCCTGCCAACACAGGGTCGTTCTGGGCTTGCATCTTGCAGACAGAAAGCAACATGATGCCAAAGCAAAATATCCATGTTCTCATACTCGAATGCTTTTATATAATTATGGTGTACTGACTTTGGCAGCTCTCCGCCACCGTCCCAATGCTTGCGTAGCAATCTCACCATTACTTCTGTCTATCATCCCTGCCGTGACATTGTTCCACACATCACTCATTGTATAGTAGCGGATGCTTAGATACAGTTTGTTGAGCTTCTTCTGAAATGCTGACAACTTATCATTCAATGCCCACAAAGTCTTCGAACGGTCTGCTCCTGTCAACATATTCTCCGTTCCTCCTTTTGCCACGGCATCATTCAACAGATTGAAAACCGATACCAGTTCCGTTGCCGTCTCGATATACAGGTTGTTCATGCTCATACTTGCTACGATGCCTTGCGGATTGTTCTTAATGGCTGTCTTCAACTTGGCGAGCGTGATGAAAATCTTCACGCCATCATCATACAGATGGGTACAGGCTTTCAGCGAAGAGGCATAGCCGTTCACTGATTTCAAGTAGCTGTTGTACTTCTTCTCCCATTTGTGTATCTGGTTGAACTCAGCAGCCATTGTATTCTGCAACAACGCCGTCTTGGTCTGTCCGTTGATTTGCTTTTCAATCTCACTGTTGATAAGTTCATTGCCTTCTGCCAATGCCATCCATTCCAAGGGATTGGATGACACCAATTGTGCCTTGGCTTCCGATGCCGTTGCTATGCCGATAATTGCTATCAACCATATCTTACCTATTTGCAATCTCATAGATGCTCCTCCTGCGTTTGTTGGTTTCTACTCGTTCTCTGATGGTTGTCACCAGTTCTTCCTTCATCGGTACTCCAATAATGTCAAGTCTTGGTGTCGTTCTGTCTCCAGAATATATGCTCACGGTTTTCAATCGGAATAGTTGCTGCATGAATGTCTGACTCTCATTGAAATCCACCACACGATACAGTTCCTGATAATCTACTTCCCGATGAAACACGCCATGCTCAAACACTAATTGTTCGTTACTGATGATGTACCGCATCCTGCATAGATAGACCATTCGATATGCCAAACATAGGGAAAGCAAGAGCGAGAGGACAAACACCAAAGTGGAGAGGACGGCATCATCAATACCTGCATATACAAAACCTACACTTATAAGCACAAGCAAGTGCAGCTCGTTGATGACGAACTGCATCCAATGGGGCTTGATGATGATGTTTCTATACCGATATGTCTGCTGCATAGTTCTCCTTTTTGATAATGACACCGTGCTTTATCTGCGGAAGCCCGATGTCTGTTCCTCTTTTTCCTTCTGTTTGGCTTGCTCTTGTTGCCTCTCAGCCTCTTGCGCCTTGGCGAACTCGAAATAGTCGAAGTCTATCTCTCCTTGGTCTATCAACCGTTGGTCTCGTTTGCCAAGCAAGGCATCGTTCCAGTCTTTATATTGTCCCAAAGGATGAAAGGCTTGCACCGTGAAGTCTGCAAATTCCATTTCCTTGGCGATTGCTTTGAAGTTCTTCACGAAGCCACGTCCTGCCTCGTCTTTGTCAAAGCCCAAATAATGGTTCGCTTGTCGGGTCTCTTCCAGCATTCCCTTTATTTGCCCCTTTGTCGGTGTACCTCCGGTCGAGACATACACGTTCTTCACTGGATTGATTTGGTACTCTGCCATAGCATCGTAGGCACTCTCGAACCATAGAATATTTGTGGCTTCTTTCAATGGCTTACCTGTCAGGTTGGCTATCCACAATCCTTCACTGCTGTTGCTTCCTTCCGCCTTGCCCTTGTATGCCTTGCCGTCCTCTCGTCTCGGTCTGCCTCGCTCTTCCAATCCAACGATGCAATCTGGCTTGGACGGCAAGGACAGTGGAAAGGCGAGATTGGCAAAGCTCAGTCCGTCATTTCGATGCTTGATCGCCAAGAAGAAGTGCTTGTGGAAGGCGAACTGGGTCCCCATGTTGATGCCTCTTTCCTTGAAATAAGGATAGTGTTTCCGTTGGGTGTCCTTTTCCCTTGGGTTGAAACGCAAGATGTCATAGTCTGACAGGTTGAAGGGCTTGGCATCTCGCTTGGGTTCTGCCACTCTGCTTTCACGCACGTCAATGGGATTATTCAACAGTCTGTTGCATACCACATTCACCAGTCTGTCCAATGACATCCCTGGCTTATAGTCGTCAAACAGCGTCGGATGCTCCTTGATGAAACCTATCACGTTGTAGTTCTTCTGCTCTGGTGGCTGAAAACAGCACTTGCCATTGCCAGTGACAATAAACTTGTCACCCCTCACTCGCTGTCCATGACTGTCCACCTTTACATACGACGGATAGCGCAAGCCATCTCGTTTGTTCAACTGATAGCCTGCGTCCACCAACAACTCTTGTATGTTCAGACGCTGCAAGAAATCATTATATGTCAGTTCGTTGTTTGCCATAAGCGTATTCCGTTATAGTCCTTTCCCCATGTGCTGATGCAATACCTCTTGGTTCATGGCTGCCTCAAAGTTTCTCGCCGCCACATCCATCGGTGTATCTACTCCTGGTTTGAAGTAGGGCCGAGGTGGTGCAGGGGCTGCACCATGATGGTGGTCAACTATCACTACAGGTGCGCCATGTGGTCTATGAAGTTCACTGCCGACTTCGGCTGCAACACCCAGTCCTGCCAACAAAGCTGCTCCTATCTTGGTTCCCAAACTGGTACGGTCTTTCATATCTACCTCACCGAATATCTTGGAAAAGAGTTTCATGCGATGGTAGTCATCCACTGCCATGAACTTGTCATACTGCTTCTGCGTTATCTCGTGGCTTACTCGCTCACCGTTGATGATGGCTGTCATGCGGTACTTGCCTTCTTGCTCCGCTGGCTCCACTTGTATCTCACCAACAGTTACTTCTCTGCCATGCTTGCCTTCACGGAACCACCCCTTGCTCTCGTCCAAGTCCTGCCCATCCACAATACCTACTTTATTGTTCATAGGTTCTTGCTGTACTTGCAATGGCTCAACGGTAGATTGCAACCGCATCTTGCCATCCAACTCCTGCTGCACCTCTGGGCGCAAACTGATTTGGATGCGCTCCTTACTGTTGAGCATGTCCATTGTTATCTTGTCTGCGAAATCATCCTTGATGACATTGTTCAGTATCTCCAGTCGTTTGGCTACAGATACTTGCTTGACTGAATTGTTGGTCAATGCTTTCAATTCTTCGTCGGTCAAGTCATACACCATATCACTTTTGGTGCTTTCTGATTGGATGGTGAGTGTCTTTGCCTTCTCATCGATGATGATACCGTGTGAAGACAGGCATTCCTGCCATTGATCGTTGGAGAAATATACAGGTGAGCTTATCAGTTCCTTGTAGGGTTTGGCTGGCTCTTGACTTCTTGGACGTGTTTCTACAGGTGTCATCACGGCTTGCAGGTTTTGTAATACATCTGCTTGTGATGCTACTTGTTGCTGTCCTTTATAGTAAAAGCCATAACCTCCAGAGGTTAACTCACCAGGTTTCAGCCTTCTGTCTGGTCTTTCCGCTACCATAGGTGCTCCTGCATAGAACATCTGTCCTCCGACTCTGCGTAGATGATAGCCGTCCTGCATTCTCGGTGTCCAACCTAAAAACTCTGGACTCCATCCTAACCGTCCGTATTCTCCAGTACCAATCCTATATCCATGCAGTCCCATAGCCACTCTTCCATTGGCATTTCTTGCATGGACAAGGTTTCTCGGCATATAGAAGTCTTTGCCGATGATGCTGGTAAAGACATTGTACGCCTTCTTGTTGGCAGAGTTGGTTCCCCAATCAGTCAATGCCAACATCTGTTTCTCGGTGAGGTTATAGGTCAGAAGTGGAGAGTCGTGTCCCTGTACCGCTAACTGATAACCGTCACCGTTGGCAATGATATGGGCTTGCATACCATTGCGCATCAAGATGTCACGCATCTCTGGCTGCAAGTCCATCTGTCTTGGATTCAAGTTCTTTCTTATCGCCATAGCATGATTTTATTAAGCGTTCTCTTTTTCCATTCCTTGCTCTAACAGTTCGTCTTTGTACTTCACAAACTGTTCTGCACTCTCGTTGCTGATGCACAGGGCATGTTCTTTGCAGTATTCCTCATACTCGTTCTGCCATTCCTCACTGAAATGGTTCACATAATCAAGCCAACCGTATTCACCATTCTGCATCTTCTCCACGAGAATGTCTTCTGTATAATAAGGTCCTTTTCTCATTTCTTCCCTAAATTTGATGTTTCACGTTACTTTCTTGCGACAGCCGATGCATGTCTTCCGGCAGCTTTCTTTTGCTCATTCCACAGTTCTTCGGTATATTCCTCCTCTGGAACATAGTCGAGGTTTCCGTCATCGTCCATCACCCAACAGCCATAGATGCCAAAAGTGTATTTGTCCCACTCTCGCTTGCCTTCCTTGCGCCACTGCTCACCATCACCGTTGGCGAAGCGGATGCCTGTGTCGCTCTTCAGGTCGATGCCTACGGTCACAGGTTCGTCTTCTACGGCAAATGTCAGTGCCTCGCCATTTTGGATGCTCTTTAGCTCCGTTCCTCCAAGACTGAGTTCGTCAGATAGCACCTGCAAGTTTCTACCAATCACAGGTGTCGGCACAGCCATCACTTGGTTGGTCTCTCTGTCTATCTGCACGAATGCCTTGATATGTGCACCATCTGGCATATCCACATCTGCCACCACTGCCTTGCCTTGTTTCAACAGTTCCTGCTGCTCCTTGGTGAAATTGTCCAATGGGGCATACTTCAAAACAGGATAGAACATCACGTCAACATTTCCGTCAGCCATTCTCACCAAGGCAAATCGGGTTTTGCTCATGATACTGTAACCCTCGTTTACTTCTATGCTCACTGGCAACACTGGCGATGGACGACCATTGCTGATGTCTTCCAATGCATGCATCGGAAGGTCTTCAATCATCTCATGGGTGAGTCCAAACTTAGCGAGTGTCTGATATGGCACTTCACGTTCTTCAAATGAGTTTCTTTTCATATTCTGATTATATTTTGAATGATACTTTGCATATAGCCATGCAAAGACAATGCAAACGAGCGCAATGAAAGTTTACTTTCTTATTGCCGAGTGCAGTTTGTCTTATGCAAAGATAGCCCAAGAGTAATGAATACAAGAAAGCCTACGTTCTTCAGCCCAATCTTTTCCGTTTTATTATGATTATATCATCACTTCATACTCTCAATCATACTTTAATCTTATTTTATGTTATACTTTTATAGCATCGTGTATCACTCTTGATTTCTTTCCCTAACTTTGCACCATGAAAAGGAAAATAGTGGCATTATGGGTAATAAGTTGTCTGGCGGTATCGAACGCAAAGGCGCAGTTCAATACCATCAGCGACAATGCGTGCCGTTATAAAGTCAAGAAAGTTGAGGAGAAGTTTTTGCCTCCTGCAAACAATCAGGTAGATTCCGTCACAGCAAATCTACCACTACAGGAAACAGAGTCTGTGGATAGCAAACAAAAACAGTGGATAAGCAGCTATTCAAACATCACTTATCCACTGAAATCAATCAAAATCACCAGCCCTTATGGCTATCGACGTGACCCTTTTACAGGTAAACTATCATGGCACAACGGTTTGGATCTTCGTGCGAAGAACGAACCTGCCTATGCCATGATGGATGGTATTGTCGAAAAGGTAGGGTATGACAATCGTTCTGGCAACTATGTTATATTGCGGCATGGCAATTACCATGTCAGCTATTGCCATTTATCCTCTATCATGGTTCGTAAAGGAGAATATGTTTATCCTGGTATCATAGTTGGTGTCACTGGCAATACTGGTCGTAGTACTGGCAGCCATCTCCATCTTACATGCAAAAAAGATGGCAAGAGTATTAATCCAATGAATCTAATCCTATCTATAAAATAAAGTTTAATGAAATATCCATGAGATAAAAAATCACGTCAAAGCGAATGTAAATTGGGAATAGTATGCTATCTTTGTTGCGTATAACCAACATTGATCAATTATAACTAACGTTACATTCCCTCAGTTGATCCAGCGAGGCTGCGGTATCGACGTCCATTTGAAAGTGGTGGCAACAATTGACTGTGTCGGAATCCAAAAGGAGACTCGCTCTTTTAACACCTTCACGAGTTGTTTGACAGAAAGAATGGCTGTTGGCTAATGGTATTACCCATGTTGCAATGGAGAGTACCGGTGTTTATTGGAAACCAGTAATGCGTGTCTTGGAGGCAGATATTCCAAATGTCTGGACAGTGAACACCCGACATATCAAGAATGTACCAGGACACAAGACAGACAAGATGGATAGCGAATGGATTTGCAAGTTACTTCTTGCAGGTCTGTTAAAACCAAGTTACATACCTCCAAAAGAACAGCGTCAGTTGCGCGACTTAACTCGCTATCGTAATAAGCTCATCCAGACAATGGAGACAGAAAAGAATCGCATGATGCGCGTCTTGGAAGACTGCAACATTAAGCTTTCAAGTGTTGTTGCCAATACCTCAGGTGTTACAGCAACGGCTTTGATAGTTATGCTTTGCGAAGGTCGTAAGTTAACAATGGCTGACATAGAAAGTGTTTATCACAAGAAACTGTCGGCTAGTCCGCAAGGATTGTTGGAGGCTTGCACAGGCTTTGTCGAGGAGCACCATATATATATGCTTCTATTGCTGTCCGGTAAAACACAAAAGAGCATAAAAATCCTCCCCGAAGCCCCGTAAAATAGGACTTCGGGGTTTATTTTTTCAAAAGTAAGCCCCCTTAATCGAAAAGACTTGGTTCTGGTGGTGCTTTTTGCATCTCCTTTGCAAGGAAATCATTCCAGGTTTTCTCGGGATTTTCCATGAATGCGATAAAATCGACGTAGTACATGAGCATAAGTCGTACCATGGTAACAACCTGCGAGAATGCACAGTGCCTCTTGATGCTTCTTGACAGAACTGTTATCAGCAGATTTGCAATCAAGACTACCCATGTCTGTATTTGTATGGCGTTGACGCTGTCCCCATAGAAGAAATGAAGCGGAAAATTTTGTTTTAGCTGTTTGTATAGCGACTCGATGGCCCATCTGAGGCGATAAATTTCAGAAATGTCCTCAAACGTGAACTCAAAGTTGTTGGTCAACAGCACAACCGGCTTCTTTGTCTCGTAAAATATCTCCACCCTACGTGCCTCATGGGTGAGTTCCCCTCTTGTAAAAAGCACTTTCTTGTCTATGTGCGTCACCAGTCCCTGCGGGTTGACGTAAGTAATGGATTCAAGTTCCTCGTACTTAAGGTTTTTCTTCATTTTGGTCACGTAGCACACGCCTTCTTCGGTAAGACGTTGGAATTGTGCGATGTCGACGTAACCACGATCCATCGCCAAAGTGGAGTCTTTTGGCAAATGCACCTCCTTCAGCAGGTAATGATCGTGTTTTGCGGCGGATGTGAGCTGCACCACCATCGGCACGCCGACATGATACTTCATTACCGTATGTACTTTCATGCCGCCTTTTTTCTTGCCTGATTTCGGATGCCGCCCGACACCTTTGAGTATGTTGTCAAAGAGCGTTATTGTGGTGGAATCCATCATGTAAAGCAACTTCTCCCAGTCTTTAGGCTCGTGAGTCTGCCCCTTATAGCACTTGGAGGGGCGGCTGTCCGCTAAAAATTTGGCATACTTCTCCAAAAGATACGCATAAACATTTGCAAAGAACTCCTGAGGACGGCGTATATTGGCCTCCGCAAGCGTGCTGCGACGAACCAGATAGTTCATTCCGAGGTGTCCGAGCTTGTGAGCCTCCGCCTTCATGCCTATCTCAAGTTCGCGAAGAGAATCAAAGTGTTTGAGTATGCCGAACAGCATTACCACAAGATGTTGGTAGCCGTCAAAACGCTTCACGTAAGCCTCGCTTCCTTTCGTTTCGCGACTTATTTGAAGAATCTTCTCTTTGTCGAGTAACTTTAACACTTGACTATAGACCGGCTGTCCGGTAAAATGACTATCTTTGCTCATGGTTATATATTTTTTCGCAAAACAAAGATAACCAAAAGGGCTGATACCTCGTGAGAAGTGTCAGCCCTAATTTATTTTGTTTGAAAAAGTTTTACCGGACAGCAATAATATGCTTCAGATGATTCGTAAGAGCATTGCTCAAACGCAAGATCTCGTTGATGAATTGTCCAAGCGTATCAAGGACATGCTTATTAAGTATGACAATGTGCTGGAATTACTGAAGGAGATACCTGGTTTTAACACCAAGATAGTCGAAGACCTTGTTTCTGAAATTGGTCTTGACATGTCAGCTTTCCCGTCCGAGAAGCATTTGGCATCTTGGGCAGGTATCTGCCCTGGCAATAATGAGAGTGTTGGTAAAAAAAGTGGAAGAATCACTCACGGTAACAAACAAGTAAAGGCTGTCCTGACAGAGGCAGCGTGGGCTGCGACCCGTACCAAGAACACATTCTTCAGTGAACGTTACCACCGTATCAGTGCCAGACGTGGAAAAAAGCGTGCCTTGATTGCTGTTGCACACTCTCAATTAACTGCTGCGTATCTTATTCTCAGAACAGGGGCAAGATACCATGAGTCGGGTGCTCAATATATGCAAGCCAAGATTGAGAAGAAGCGAAAAGTTTACCTGACAGCACAATTAAAAAGACTTGGGTACAAAGTTAGTCTTGAGAAAGAAATGAAGGCAACTAAATCTTGAGACAACACTCTATCTTAGGCCGATTCTTACTGGAACACCCATAGTCCGATAATGAAATTGGTCTCAACAGCTAAGCGGCAAAGACTGTGGCTTATGGACACGTGTATGAAACTTTTAAATCTTAGCTGTTACATAAAAATGCTGTATTTTACAGTTGCACTTATAGGTCTTATAAGTACTATTCTTTCTTGTGTCAAAAACTCACGTAAATATAAAATTAGTTTAAAACATATGTCCTACAGTAATGTTGGACGATAACAATTTACGTATGAAAAAATCAATGATAGAGACTTAGAAAGAAATTAGATTTTTCAACAATAGGAGAGTGCTTTTACAGAAATACTTGGTAATTTTGCACTTGCTTGTTTAATTTGCGCATGAAAAACTTACTAACAACCTTAAAAAAGCATTACCCCATATGAAAAATCCTACAGCGTTAGGAATATGCATTATAAAAAATCCGCGGCATAGATAAATACCACGGATCTTTTATAAAAATAAAAAACAAACTATAGGAAAATCAAATATATCAGATTGTTTTCAACTTTTAATTTTCCAATATAAAATTGTATTTCTCCAATAGTTTATGAGCGGAATCTGTGTGCTCAGACAAATAGACATGTTCTGGAATTTGAGGTTGTACAAATACTTTCCCAAAAACATTTTTTATCAAGAATCTCATTAGGCTTCCTTTTGCCCAAAATCCATAGTAAATGTTCTCGACGAGTGCACCGGACATTACTTTCGGATAATAACTTGTCTGTCCTAAATCTACATACGCTTTATTCTTTCTCTCCGCCTCTTTTACGGTACGGAATATCGTGTTAAGATATAATACTTTTGTATCATCTGCTTTATACTTTATTCCTAAATATAAAGGTATAAGTTTTTCTTCATCTTCAAAGACTAACTCCATAACCCTAATCTCATGTGTTGTTTTATCTTTTGCTGTCAATAAAAAGACGTGTTCTCCCATGAGTTCTTTCAATAATTCAAAGAATTTAGCATTTAAAAACTCAAATTTATTTTTTGCTTTGTTTAATACAGCTTTATAGAGATTGTAAAATTCTACAGCTTTCTCTCCTCCAAAATCATTTACCGTTGTCCAATAGAAGTTGTCGTCAAAGTCTTTCTTGAATTTTTTATATCGTTTTCTGTTCTTTTTACGCAAAGCCTGAGGATATGGCATGGCCAATATCGGAATAGCTGTTGTTGGGAATGAAATATAAAAATAAAAATCTGTTGAAAGAACATCTTTGACATGTTGTAAGTCATGCTCTCTCACATCTTTAACGAATATCAGTTTTGCTTTCGTTTCAAGACTTTTCTTTGTTATTTCGTTTTTTATTACAGACGATACATTTCTGATTTCATTTTCTTTTAATGAAGTACTGAACTCTATGAAATGTTCGCATGTTGCAGCGTAAGATCCTGTAACAAATGTAGACAGTTGGCAGAAAGAGGGCTTAATTTTGCGAATACGTCTAATGCTTTTTTTTACAAATAAGGATGTTGTTAGATTTACCAAATCAATATTGTAATTGAAGCAAGGAACAATGGCTGCGATTTTAGCATTCACAAACACTTGAAGATAATAAAATGTAACCCCTTCAAAGCCAGAATTTTCATTTGCTTTGAAAAAATTCTGGCTTTTTATAATATCTGTACCATATATGCTTATCCAGTCTTCTGGATTTATATCATCTACGGTAGTACTCCATTTGGTTGTAATGTTACTGAACATATCTAGGAATTTTGTATTTTTCAAACAATGAAATCATTAGCTTTACAAGTCCATCCATATCGTCCTTTGTATGGCTGGCCATGACGCTAATTCGGAATCTTGATAAATTTGCAGGAACTGCTGGAGAAAATATGGCATTTACAAAATACCCTCTATCAAAAGCGTCCTTTACCATATATGTTAGGGCCATGTCATCACCAACAATAAGGGGTATGATAGGTGTTTCTGTATTTAAAATATTAAATCCTGCTTCTGTAAATGCCCGTTTCATATAGATAGTATTTTCTTTCAGTTTCGCAACGACGTTTGAACTATCCATCTTTTTAAAAACTTCTATGGCACCTGCACATACAGAAGGTGGCAACGATGTTGAAAACATATTGCTACGTGCATATATGCGTAAATAATCTATAATATCCTGCGAAGCAGTAATATATCCTCCTACAGTTCCTATAGCCTTACTTAGAGTTCCTGTTACTATAATATTCTCACGTTCTTTTATGTTGTAATGAGATAATGTTCCTGCACCATTCTTACCTATCACACCTATGGCATGCGCATCGTCAATCAATAACAATGCATTATACTTTCTTATAATGGAAATAATCTCTGGAAGATTAGCTATGTCGCCATCCATACTAAAAACTCCATCAGTTACAACTAAAATACCATTGGGGTATTTATCAACATTAGCTGCCAATAGTCTTTCTAATCCCTTCATGTCCCCGTGGCGAAAGCGTGCCATCTTGGCACCAGATAAGACAGTTGCATCTAATAAACTTGCATGCGTTAATTTGTCGTGTATGATCAAATGATTTGGGCGCATTAGTCCTGATATGACTCCTAAATTTGCTGTATATCCAGATGAAAACAAAATTGTATCATCAAAACCAGTTTTCTTGGAAATAATATTTTCCAATTCATTTTGATAAATAGAAGTTCCTGTCAGCAATGGAACGCCACCAGAGCCAATTCCGAATTTTTTGGTAACCTCAATGGCTTTTTCGATGGCTTCAGGAAAGATTGTCGCTCCCAAATAACTATTCGTTCCAAACATAATGAGTTCTACATCTCTGTTGTTAAAACGATTGTGAACAATGGATTTTCTATCACACGCACTCATGTGAGGATGTTTCTTGTAATTATTCAACTCCTCTTTCTCATGTTGATTCATTTCTACTTTGAAATCTTCAACTTTACCAAGTATAGAACCGTCCATACTATTTCTGTTTCCAGTTAAATTTACTACGTATTTCATATGCAATTAAAATTATAATGACCGTTATAATTGCAAAGGTATGATAAAAATTTTAATGAAGCAAATTTGCCCCCCCCCCTAAATTAAAATCTTATAAAGATATTTAACTTTATTATATATAATTCGGATTATAGTTTTGTATCTTTATGCTAATGCCCACATTTGATTATAGAACATGCTATTCGATTAATTACAAATTTCTTCGAGTAATCAACTTACTTGAATTATGAATTTATATGAGTTGCATAACAAAATAAGTCTGGCAATTGACATAAAATAAAAGTTAAAAAATATGAGATTTTTGCAATGTTATCTAAAAAATAATATCCATTCAAAATAATGTTGTACTTTTGCATAATATATAATGATTGTAATATTTTATGGAAAAAGGAATAGCTACACGTAGTAAATTATTGAATGATGCTTTTAGATTGTTTTCTGAAAAATCATATGAAAAAGTTTCATTTTCGGAGTTGGAAAAAGCCTCGCATATAAGCAGGGGGTCAATGGTTTATTATTTTAAAAATAAGGAAGGTCTCTTTCTGGAAATGCTAAAGACTATGATTTTTAATAAATCATCAGTGAAAAGTGTTCCTACAGCTTATAGACAATCCTTACTTTCTTTTTACAATTATTTTATAGAAATGATAGAGCGAGATCGGCAGAGTTTAAATGATATGGGGATTATTAACATCAATAAAGCTATGTGCAATATAGAAATGTCCGCACTGTCAAATATCCCATCTTTTAAGGACGAAGCTTTAAAATGGTATGACATAGAAAATAATATATGGTGTGAAGTGATACGGCATGCCATAGAAATAAAAGAAATAAGTACAAGTGCTAATGCGTCTGTACTTGCACACCTTTTTGAGAAGATATACTTAGGGAACTCTTTTATTGGTGTGTTCTCATTAAGCGGTATTGATTTAAGAGAAATGAAGAAGGATTTCGATTATCTATATGAACTTATAAAATTATGATTTTTATTGAAATAGAACCTAAAAGATATGTTTGGGTTATAAGTCCAGCAAAGTAATAAAAATAACTTGGTACATTTTTTATATTTTTTGTGAAGTTGTCGTACCTAAGGGGAACAAGGTCATTAGAACCAAACTTATCAAATATTTGTACCAAGTTATTTTTTTTACTATCAGTCACTAAAACAAATCTGTTAACTTAATATATTTGTTTTGCTTTGAAAAAAGCACCAATTCTTCATGTGTGGGCCAAGAACGGTATGGGTACTTTTGCTCAATGGGAGAACACTTTGTTTTTATCCATTTGTTATTGTGTAGAATACCTAACATAGAGATACCATTATCTATAAAATCTTGCATTAAATTAAGATAACTTTTATTTTTTGCTGACACATATCTTCTCATAATGGCTTCTCCATTATCCAACTGTTCTGTCATATTATGTATCGTTATTCCCATCTGTTCTTCAGAAGATAACTTTAATTGAATTATTGGCTCAACTCCACCAAAATTAGGTATGTCCGATGGGTGTACATTGACGCATAATGTTCCTATTTTTTTGAAAAAAGAATTGTTTAACTTTTGATCTAAACACATAGAAATAAAGATATCTGGTTTTTCTATAAGTTTGATGTCTTCATTAAAGTTACTACTTTTTATCATCTGTATATTATTTTTCAGACATAGTTGCTTAAACGAGTATAAACGTTCACCATGTATAAAAGCTTTAACGGAATATACAATGGGTAATACTACACTACAGAATATTTGAAAAAATGTGTATCTTAAACCAAAACGCCTAAAAAGGAAACCGAGTCCAGACAATCCATGTATAGAATGTCCCTCTATACATATAACTTTAGTTGATAGCATCATATGTGTGATTGGAATGCCTCGTTTTACCAACCCATTTGCTATTTTCAATGAAAAAATAGATGGATAACAACCGTATATTATTTTCATAATAATTTTGATAAAAATGACTTACAAAACCTATTCACTACATTATTTTTGAATCGTGCAAACATATTTATATTTATTTTTTTTGCTCCGAGTCTTTTTTTTAGCTCAAAATTTGTTAAGCCAAGATCTATATTTGTTACTCTTGTCTCAATTGCATATCTTACACATTCTATAGTTAGATTATGCCATACATGAAGTTCTCTATATTTATAATCAATTCCCATCAAAAATGGAATTATAATATCTGTACCTTGTATAATAAGAACAAAGCCTATATCCTTATTTCCAACAGACATTATTATGCAGAAACAATTATGTCCAAATTTGCGCTCCAATCCAGTAAAAAAACTTGAAGGAATAGGCGGACTTTTGAATTCTTTAGCTCGTTTATTGACATTGATATACAATGGATACAATTTATGCAAATTTTTTCTAATGTCATATTCTTTTCTAAAAGAAATGTTTTGATCATTGCGAGATTTTATGATCTTTTTATACATATTTCTATGTTTCTTTGACATCTCGCAAAGGAAATCATCCAAATTCATACATGAATCATTAAGTTTTATCCATGATACGGAATATGGAATTATGTGTTCAAAAGAATGAAGCCCAAAAAACTTATTTATTTGGCACTCATTACATACGAAATCTCTTATGACAAATGCTAAAACATTTTGTTTGCGAATCAACTGCCAAAACATTTCAAAAAAATCACATTCGGATATATATGAAGTATTACACCACCAATGCTTTCCATAGGTTTCAAATGTCCCCGTCATAAGAACGCGGCCTATAGAAAGTTTCATTAATGTAGATGAAAGCGCATTGAAAATAGAGTAAAAAATAACTCCCACCACTTCTTTGTTGTCGTATAAAACAGCATAATTATATGAATCTTTTGGGTGTAGATTTTCAACTATTTCCATAAAATCTGCAGAGAGACAAGGGTTGTCTCCTGCAATTTTAGCCCAAATAGTTTCGGGGAGTTCTTTGATGCTGTGATATTCAATCCAATTCATAATTTGAGAAAGGGTTATATGTATAATATTTTTTTAATAAGAATTCAAATGGTGTGTCAGATATCGACATCCATAATGGTATCAACTCTTTTTTACACACAAGAATATCAGTATATCTGAAAATCCATTCAGAAAGACGTTGAATCACTTGTATATTTCCTGTATCATCATTGTAAATTGTTTTATAGGGTACTTTTATCATATTAAATTTTGATTCTTCATCAAGAGCTTCTATTATTCCAAATTTCTCTCGACTTTCAAACATTGGACTCCCTAACATTAATCCGAAAATGTTGAATGTTGTAAAAAATGGCTTCTTACATATGCTGTCCTTTGTCATTTTGTAGAAGTCTGCAACTTCTTGTCTTTGTTCATCTGTTTCTGACGGGAATCCTAAAATATGACAAAAATGTAAGCCTATGTTATTTGCTGTAGCATCGTCGAAAACCTTTTGGGCGATAGTTTTATACTCAAAATTAAAATCTGACTTATTCATTAATGAAAGTATTTTGGGATTTACGTGTTCTAATCCAATCCATAATTCTTTTAATCCAGCTTCCTTAAGTTTGGTCAAAACTTCAAACGTAAGTTTGTCGTCCAATCTGGTTCTTAAAGACCATGCAATATTCTCATGCTTTATTCCTTCTGCAAAGCCTAAAGCTAATTTCATAGGACATGCTTCATCCAAGAACCAAAAATTAGACACTTCATATTTTTCGTGAAGAGTCTTAACTTTAGATATTTGTTGTTTGACGCTTGACATTTGCTTTATTCTTTTATTTGAATTTATAGAACAAAAATTGCATTTTGCCCAAAAACATCTATATGACAATCTATCAATAACTATTCTTTCTGGAAAGAAGTATTTACTCCACTCTATATCGTCATAATTTGGGATAACCGTTTCATCAAACAGCTTATCCTGCTTTATGTGTCCGAAAGAATTAGGAGAGTATAAATTGTCGATTTCCCCAACTTTTTGTCCATTGGTTATATTCTTTACAAGTTGTACCAAGCCATTGTCGTTTCTGTACATAAAAATGCTATCAAAGCCAAAGAAGAAATTATGGTTATTCATCTTGTGCTGTATTCTGGAAAAACTAAACTCATCAAATCCTAATCCTGCATAATTAATATGACAATATGGTAAATATTTTTTTAATAATATATTCAAAGTCAAAGCAGGGATTATATCCCATGGAAACATAATGTCAACTAGTATGATTTTGGGCGATTCTTTTATTATGGCAGGTAACATTTTTTCTTCAAATATACAAATAAGAGGATTACTGGTCTTATCTGTAGCTATATCGTAAATCTGACTAATATCATTAAAATCAAACCCGACTTTAGCCCAATAAGGAATGTTTGTCATAAAGAATGTTCCATAGTGGCAATATATTAGATTCAACGCTCTAAAAATAACACGCTGAGCCCATAGGAGATTTCGAAATATAATAGAAGAGGATGAACGCAACAGAAACTTAGCCTTTGATATTCTACGTAAGACTTTTGCTTTGGTTAGTTCAAATTCCTTATTTGATGAGATAATAGAATAAGGAAATGAAGGATCCAATACTGCCTCGTTAAAAGATAGCTTGGCTAGAAATTCCTCTTCTAACAAAGAGTTCCATGTTATTTGGTTTACATCAATGTGAATATTATCAATACCTTCACGACATAGTAACCCTTTAATATAGGCAGGGTTAAACATAGGAAAGGTTGCGAAAGAAGAAAAAGTGTTTAATACTATTGTTTTCATTTTCTTTTAATTTTAGAGTTTAACATCTTATTTAAAATATACGATGCATTTTTGTTCCTACATATTCCTCGATTCATTTTATATGTATAATGAATAGGAGAGGTCAGTTCGATTTCAAAACAAAAATTGACATATTTATCTACACCATAAATGTTTTCTAATTTTGTAACACCTAAGTCGTGTGTGGCAATAATTGCCATTATTTGCTGACCAGAAAAATATTCTAATAATTCTATAGAACCTTTCAATTTGTCTTCCGAGTTCGTTCCTTTTAGAACTTCATCCAAAATCAACAAAGTATGAGGATTCTGCACACAATAGTCTATCGCGTTACTTAGCCTATCTATTTCAGCATTAAAATATGACTTGCCATTTGAAATGTCATCTTGCGTTCTCATACTTGTAAATAATTTCAAGTTTGGATTAAAACCAAACGAATCTGCACAAACTTTGCATCCTGCATTTCCCAATACAATATTTAAAGCAAGTGCTCTAAGAAACGTACTTTTCCCTGACATGTTGGCTCCTGTAATTATAGATATGACAGACTCTTCTTGGGTATAATCATTTCCTATAGCATTGTTGGATTTCATTAAAGGATGATATACATCTACTCCTTTTAAACCGCTTTTCATAATAGAAGGGACAGTTGCTCTAGGGTGATTGAAATTGAATGTTGCTAAACTAATAAAGGCATCTAATTGCCCTATGTTTTCTAATAAGATTTGTAAATCAGTAATTGCAGACCTTTCCCATTTTACAAATTTGTTCAATACTAATAAATCTATCATGACTGTAGCGTTTGACAAAAACCATAATATGAAATTATTTCTAAAGTTCAGCAGTTCATTCATATTTATTGCTTTTCGGATATGTCTTGAATGAAATATATTTTTTTCTTGTATATCACATAGAATCTGACTTTTAAATATTTCTTTTCTATTCAATGAGATAATTGGCGAATAACTTTCACAAAGAGATATTAAAAATTTCAATTTTTGTATGACACGGTTTCCTTTATGAAAATAAAAGAGACTTATTGAGCCGTTAAAGAAAATAATTCCAGCCATAACTAATACAGGTATGGTAATGGATAGGCTTGCTAAGCAACAAATTAAAAGGAAAATAATGTTTGCAACCGAAACTGACCATGAAAAAGCCAATAGTATTTTTAGAGGCAAAACATTGAGAGACGATGGCATTGTTTTTGTCAAGAGTTCTCTAAAAGGTGTCGATATATGTGAACACGAAATATGCTCTATCCGATAATCAGATAGTGCTTCTAATTCACGAACAGCGGCCTGTCGCATTAAAATTGTTTCTTTTCCTAAACCTGTATGCGATAGAACTTCTGATAGTTTGTTTGCTCCATCACAAGTTACAGTTCTATTAATACTTTGATACAATGAGTTCTTGCCAAATATGTCAATGTCATATGTAAAAGGATGTGTACTTGACATGTACTCTTTGCCGTCATGTCCAGTATATTGACCTCTAAGATTACATACTTCCCTCTCTATAACCTTATTAATGCGAACGAGTTTTTCTTTTTTGTTAATTTCGTTGTTATCTAGATACACCATAAAGAAGTATATCAGTAAGAAGCAGAAAGTACTGCCAATCATTATTACCGACTTCGTTTCAAACCACCAAATGCATAGGCACAATATAGCTATGGCAAAGAAAATTAATTTGCCACAAAAGAACATAGAACTTCTTTGTTCTGTTCGCTTTATATGTACTTTATTCCTGCAAAGTTTGCTCTTGTAATATTCTAAAGGCTCTTTCATTTTGTAAAGAATTTTAATATTTGAAAAGAATATCCTGATATTAGTTCTATCATGAAATATTCATTTTTTGTGCAAAGATAGCAATTAAATTATAACGGTCGTTATAAAATTAGATATATTTTATTTGTTTATAGTATTTTTACATTTGCAAGGTCAAAAACTAATGTAACATCCATAGACATCTCTCATTAGAAACATTTGAGTATATACTAATCCAATCAGTATGGCAAAGTATTCTATTATTCCTTAAAAACTTTTATGTGATCGACATTATGTACGAACGTATTAATGAGCAAAGAGGCCTTGCCAGACATGCAACATGGTGTATAATTTTGCAAAATCTGAACTTGCTATTTCTGCTTCCTTGTAGTAGAGTGTGCGGATGGAATATAGGTGTTAGGTACAAAACACCTATATTTCCATCATGCCAGTTATCATTTGGAGAAATCGAGGTCTTTTTGATTGTTGATTGCGGAACTCTATAAAGTGCTTGGTGACATTGGTATAAGTTTTTTATAGTGAATTGCGTTTATTCTTTCTTAGTTATCAGTTGGATATTCTCAAATTTTAGAACAAAGTCTTTCCCTTATCAATAATAAGCACCATTTGATAGGCTCCAGAACTCTATTTTACGTATAGTGATAAATATCTCCTCAGATTAATATACTTAAATGTACTAGAATTTAAGAAGATCCTTTTTCCTTTGGGAAAGATTTTGCAATTTTTCGTCCAACAAATGATGGTTATTTATGTTTCAATATAAAAAACATGAATTATTACCAGAAATGTCACTTTCTTGCAATATGTGTCTGATATAATAATAGCAGTTCTGTTTGCCTTCTCCTGCGTATAGAGGCCATCTTGCGCCTTTGGTATCTGCAAAAGTCCAGATATTCTTGTCTGATGTCTCTTCTCCCTTGCTCTATCATGTGTAAGAGACGGCTCTTCGGAAATCGTCTGTTCCCTAAAATCTTATAGGGTCCGACATTGTAGGCAAGTACGGCAAGGAGTAGTGAGTCCTTTCCATACTTGCGGAACATAGCACATAACTTGGTGAGGTCGGAGCGTAACAGGTAATCGGCTTGCTGATAAGTAAGATTCTTCTTGAACTTTTCATGTGGCAATATCCGATGTCCCCATCCGATATAGGGATAATTGCGCTTAATATCGTGCCATCCCTCGTAATACTTGATGCACCGCACAGCTCGCTCAAAGGGTGGCAAAGCAAAGATGCCCAAGTCGTTTTGGCTTGGGCTATCGTTTGTAGGTGTTTTGTTCTGTGCCACGATGCTTTGGCACAGAAACAAGAGCATTAGGGTAATATATGTTCTTATCTTTTTCGTCATGGATGTTGTTTTTGTTTTACTTTTGGAGTGTCATTGACTTGTCACTTGGCGTTCTTCTTATTGAATATCTCTGCTATCATGGCTTTCACATCCTCACCAACTTGCACGAAGTTCTTATAGAGGATGCGCTCACGCTCGTCACGGCTTTTGAAGGTGTAGAACTTGGGCAGAGACATATACTCGCTTTCTTCTTTCTTGATGTCTGCCATATTAAAGTCGGTCTTGCAATAGAACTTACTGGTCTTGAACTCATCGCTCTCCTGTATGTTCATACTACCATTCATGCCGGTCTTGGTTGCCACAAAGTCCCTTGCCGTCTGACCGCAGATCCATCCTGTCGGCATGTCCGAGATTTTACTGGCTGGTACAAGACTGTCCATATTCTCATTCAGGTTGATGCTCGTCTTGTCTCTATCGATGGTCACGCCTTTCTTCAGTTGCACCACCTTTCCGAAAATGTCGGAGGATAGCCATTCCAGGGTTTCCTTGCTTCGTGCCGAACCGCTCACCACATTGCCTACGGTGGTGATGATCTTTTGCATACCCACCTTTCCGTAGTCGGCTTCCAACTGCGGCAACTCCTGAAAGCCCAGGGCTACGCTCACCTTGTTGCTTCGGGCTGTGCCTATCAGTCGGTCTATCTTATGGAAGTAGAGGGTCGGCAACTCGTCCACGATGATGCTCACGGGGATGTTCTTGCCTTGTCCTGTGTTCACTCGTGTTACCAGTCGGTTGAGGATTAGGGCGTTTAATGCTCCGATGATGCTCTCCATTTCTGGGTCGTTGGCTATCAGCAGATAGCTTGGGTTCTTCGGGTCACTGACCTTCAGATCAAAGTCATCACCGTCCTTGTGGAATATCCAATAGCTTTCCTTGGTGGCAAGACGTGAAGTATAGACACGCAGTGTACCTATCATACCCTCCAACTGCTCCATAGCCTTGTTCTTCAAGGCAGTCTGGAATGGACCGAGCAATGGGGCTACCTCATTGTCGGTCTCCAATACATTGAAGATGGTCTGGTAACTCTCATTCAGGAAACTCAGAATATGGGGCATATCGCTGTACTTACCCAACCAATAGGCTGGTTCCACTTCTTCTCCTACATGGTTAAACACCTTTCCAGTCGGCTTCATCTGCATGGTCTTGGTGTCCAGCACTTTCTCTGCTATTAGCATCTTGCCATCCTTGTCGTATGGTTCCTTGCCATAGTTGATGAAGAAGTAGATACAGGCTGCGAGGAAGTTGACGGCTGAGGTCTGGAAGAACTGGTCGCTGCCGCCACCGCCTTCTTTCTTGCCTTTTTGCAGTGATTCCAGCAGTGTCTCTGCGGTCTCGCTCGCTGCCGCCAAGTTATTGATATACTTCTGCTGTATCGGGTTCACTCGCTTGGAGTATTCCACATCCACAAAGTTGATGATGTTGAACTTACAGCCTTCTGGCAGTTTGCCCAACTGTTGGTTCTTCTTATAGTGGTAGTACAGTTTGGTTGCCAAGGTAGGGAACTTGTAGTCGTAAACGACCATGGCAAAGCCTTTTGCACTGTGCTGACGGATGAATGGCTCGATGATGGAGAATGTCTTACCGCTACCTGGTGTGCCCACTACCCAGGTGCCACGGAAAGGGTTCACGATATTCACCCATCCCTTGCGGAACTTGCCCTTATAGTAGTAGCGCATGGGGATATTCACACTGTATTTGTTGTATTCCTCCTTCTGGCACTGCTCAAAACTCTCGTTTTCAAAATTGAAACGGTCTTTCATCAGTCCTTCCTTCAAGAACTTCGAGATGTTGTCCAAGGCGATATGCACCAATACCGTTCCGATGATGGTTGTCACCATATAGAGAATGGTGTTTAATCTTAGGGTATAGAGACGAGTGTCCATCGCATAGCCGAAGATCCACACGGACAACACCAACAGCAGCACGCCACTCACCAAGGGGTACAGCACCTGCCTTCGGGCATCAAATTCCAAGTGTTTCTTGTTTCTCGTGCCAACACAGGTGATGCACACCAACAAGAACGTCACCACCTTGCTATACACCAGGTTGCCGTCATGGTAGATGAACCACTGCTTGATGCGGTCGTGCAGGTCGCACACCACACCGCCAAAACCGTCTATCGCCCTTGGGTCTATGGCATACTCAAAGAACTCCATCAACACGGATATGTAGATGACCGCCCTGAATATCTTGTAAAATCCTTGTAGCTCCTTGCTTTCTTCCATTGGATATGATTGCTATTTTAGAAAAATCGGATTGAATGAGTCGGCTGACAACACATCGCTATAGTTCACTTTCAATGAGATGGTGCGACCGCTGATTTGGTTCTCCGTCATTTCGATGGTTAATTGCTTGTCATTCGGGAATGTCATTTTCCGAATGACTATCACATTGCGGTAGCCATAGCGGAAACGCTTGGTCTGCTCCAACGTGAAGACAGGATGCAACTCTACCATCTGTGAGTTGGTTGCCTTGGCGGTCTTTTTATCCGTCAGCTTCAATCGTATTTGGTCTATATCAAATGGCACGTCTGTCTTGTTCTCCACCGAGAAGTCCAAGAAGAAATAGTCGCCCGACGAATAGATGTTGTTCAGTCGCATCACCATTTTATGGGCTTTGGTCTTCACATTGTTCACATGGGCTTCCGAACTCCAAATCTGGCGAGCATATCGAGCCATATCCGTAGAGGACAATGTGACCGCAGGATTGTTATAGGCATTCTTTTCTATCTGTTGTATCTCCTTATCCGTCACTGCCTCTTGCAATCTTGTTGTATAGAGCAGCGCATACTGGGTACGGTAGCGTTCTGTCACAATGGTCACGATGGCAAGCACCTCACCATCTTCATGCATTCCCTCCTTGGGCTTCAAGCGCACGGTATTGTTGATGGGCTGGTCTCCTGCTATCTTGTCGGTGGATATATCCACAAAGCGGATGGGGTCACTTGCCGTAATGACGGTAGTCACTTGCTCGTTCACGGTCAGCTGCTCCAGCTCCTGGTAGGTGCAGGGCTGATAGCTCTCTGCACTGGTCTGTTGTGCCATCATTGGAGTGGCACTTATTGCACACATTATCAGTGCGCCAATGGTCTTCTTGATATTCATATGGGTGTAATGTTTACTTTGTAGTGTTTAACGTTTACTTGCTCTTGGTATCTTTGCTGTTTATCAGATACACAAAGGTGCCATATTTCAGTTTCACTTTATTCTTCTTGATAGCCTTGCCTATGGCATTGCTTGTTTTCTGATAGGCATTCTGCATGGTCTGCATGCCCCATTGTGAAAAACTGCTGCCAGTATTGGTGGTATTCATATTCATATCCACATTCCCGGTCACGGCTCCGCTTGCCACATCCTTGGTGGTCTCTCTAAACTGGCTGCTTGGCACATACAAGCCTTCCATGCCGTCTGTGTCATAGAGTGACAGGTTGATTTTCACAATCTCGTCATCCACCAGCACGCTTTTCACCGTTCCTTTCACTCGTTGCGAACTGAAACCGCTCATGGTGGCATACAGATATGCGCCTTTCTTCACCACCATTTCACCAATTTCCACATCATCTAACAGTCTCAAACGTACACGGCTTCCATCCACGGCTTTCACATTCTCGTCAATGATAGCCTTTATCATTGTCGGCTCTTTCTCGTTCACCGCCAAAGTGTTGAAATAGTCCGAGGATGTCTTCACCTTTTTTACCACCTCACTTGGCTTATCATTCTCGTCTGCTTCCTTTCGGACATTCTCATTCACCTTGATTTTGCCCTCAATGTTGATACCGCCCTTGGCTGTAGCTGTTGTTTCATCGGATGCAGTTGCTGAAGACGATGAGTTCTGTTGCGTGGCTTGCTGTCCCTTCAGCCTTGCTTCGGCAAGTGCCTTGTTCAGCTCTGCCAACGCCTCGTTCTCTCTTTGTCGCTCATGGGCTTCTTGCGCTTCTCTCGTTTTCTCCAGTTCAGCTTGCCTCTTGGCTTCAGCATCCAACTGTTGCAGTTCTGCATCCGAATACTTGCTTTGGTATTCTTCTTTTTCTTGTTCATTGTCTCGATCTATATTCTCCACGGCACTATGGTCTTCTATCTTGCCGTAGGCGTTCAACATATTCTCATACTTGCCTCCAATACCGTCACCGCCCTTGATATGGGCTTGTGGCAGATTCGGATTCAGATATTCCGTGGTCTGCATATTGGCATCCTGCTTCTCCGCCACCTTGGTATCAAAGAGGTCGAAGATAAAGTAGGATGCACCGAGCAGTGGGAGATAGACAATCGCAGGTAGCATGTACTTGGGTTGTCTGAAATTGATTCTTTCTGTCAGCTTCATCGTTATTTGTCTTTATGAGGATGGCGTGCATCCTCATTGGTTCTTACTATATTCTTTGCATTTCCCATATTCTGATGGCGAGCCTTTATCAGTGAGTCCTGCCGCTCCGTAGCGGTGCGTCGCTCTCCCTGATAATGATAAGCTCTTGCCATGCGATAGATGTTGAAACTGAAGCTCACACCAACAAATCCGAACACGATGACCAGGAACAGTGTCTTGTGCAAGTCGGCAAATTTCTGCACCTTGGCTGCAGCCTTGTCGATTCTGCACATCCTGGCAAACTTTCTTCCAGCTCTCACGTCTCGCTCATAGCGTTCCTTGTATTTTGGGTCGTCCTTGTCGGGCATCTTCTCCCCAATGAGCATCTGCTTAAATCCTTTTGTGTTCATCGTTATTTCTTTTTTACCTTTTTACTTCTTTACCCTTTTACCTTCAATAGTTGCTCTTCGTCTTCTGGTCAATATCCTTGTTGAGCAAGGTTCGCCAGTTCACTATCAGCAATCCATGTGGGTTGTTGTCAGTTCTCGGCACTCGTTTCAACTGTCCTGCCGTCACCAGTTCACGGGTCAGCACATTGGTTCTACGCTCGATGCGCTGTCTGCCGTAGTAGGTAAACTCCATCTTCTCCTTGTTGAACTTGATACTGTCACAGAAGATGCTGAACACGGCACTCGTTCCCATGATGTTGGAATAGAAGCCCTTCTCCTTCAGCGTATTGTACTGCGCCAATCCTGTCTCATCCACCAGATACATGGCTTTCTCCATCGTGTATTTGATGTACTTGTCATCTGGTGCCAATGTGAAGAAATAATGATGGAACATCTCGATATGGCTCTTTGCTTCCACATCCAATGTCTCATCCATCGTCGTACGCTGCACCAAAATTGGCACGTTGCCGTCCAACACATAGATTTTGTTCTGTGCATCCACCACCATATTCTTCGCCGTCCAGATGCTACTAATACTTATCAGCACGCACCCAACCAGAAACAGGCTACAGATGATAGTCACCAACTTCACCTTATTCTCTAAATTCTTGATTACCATTGCTATAATGTTTTTTACCTTTTTTACTCTTTTACTTTTTTACCTTTATCAGTGCATCACATGGGCAAGTGTCCCCTGTGCCGACATTTTGGCTTGCTGTGCCACACCCTCACCGAAGTTTCTGGTAGAGAAGGCGGTATCGCCCTCTGGTATCATCCATGCCGCAAGGTCTGGAACTAAGTTCAGACACTTCAACGCCACGATACTTGCTGCCATCAGATACCCTGCCGAGAAGAACGAGTTCTGCAGATATGCCGCCATCGTCTGCTCACTGGCGGTGATAGCCGTCAGGTTCTCCACCTGTATGCAGAGCACGATGTCGAAGAGCAATAGCACGTAGAAGCCCACGAAGTAGAGCATGGCTCCATAGAAATGCACGGTCAGATACCTTGTCAGCCACTTCGCCCAACTGCTTTCCCATTTCGGCAGTAGCGAGAACGCCCATTGTATCGGTCCAAATATCGTCAGCATTCCCAACAGTATCTGTTGACAATAGATGGTGCTCCACCAACCGATACGGAAGACGATCAATGCTATCAGCATCACAATCTTGTCGATGTTCACTACGGCTCCTGCAGTCAGTGAGGTAAACCACAGCTTGGCTGCGTCCTTTTCCATGTTGGTCACTTGATCCACACCTGTCTGCTCCATGGTCGACTCCACCAGATTCGGGTCTGTTGTTCCCTTATGGGCAATGTCTGCCTGGGCTTGTACGTTGGTGTACATCGTGTCTCTGGTGTAGATGAGCTGCTGAACTTCCGTAAACTTGTCCTCTATCTGTGTGGCTTCCGCCTCATATAGGTCATGGGTATAACTTCCAATGGAGTTTGGTATGTAACTCAGAAAGTCCAGTACGCACCAATTGCTGCCACTGTTCGTCATGCCTGTATCGGCAGGTGGGTACCACCAACAGAGGATGATGCTTATCACCAATGGCTTGAATAGTTTCATCACATCCAGTGGTTCATGCTTCACCATCATCTTGTAAGCCATGTTCGCTGCCACCACGATAGAGAAGAGGGCTGCGAGTGCCATACACATTTGAACGACCCACCAAAAAGGCCCATTCGAGCCTGTGAAAGTAGCGTCGCACAGGAACTCGTTGGTCTGGAAAATCACGTCATCAATCTCTTCTTCCAAGATGTTGATGCCGAAGTCGGATAATATGCTGCTGTTGTCTGCCATAACTCCTTATCTATTTATTTTCAAATCATTGTCATCCTCGTTCGAACCGTTATTACTGCCAGAAGATGTGTTGTTTCTCACTGCCATTCCTGCCTCTCGCCATTTGCTGGATGCACTGCTGATGATACTTCGTTTGTTGGCGGTCTGGTAGTTGCTGTTTGCTGTCAACAATTCCTTGGTCTTGCTGGCATTCGAAATCTGCACTAGTTGCTTCACAAGTGTCTCGTTCTGTTTTGCCACATCTGCATAAATCTGTAGGTACATCTTCTTACGCTTGGCATTGGGCATATAGGCATCCTTGGTGGCTTTGATGGCTGTCTCATAGACATGATAGTATTCTGTCCAGCGTTGCTTGTCACCGATGGATCCGCCTACAGGCAGGATGCGGTCGATGTTCTTCTTGAAGGCATCCATCTTGCTGTTTATCTTGCTTCCTTCCACCTTCCAGGCGAGGTCAATCTGACGGTCTGCCATATTCAACGCCTCAATCTCTGCTCTTTTGGTCAGGGCAGAGTCGATGGCTTCGGCATATTCCACTTGATTGTAAGCTCCGATTCCTGCCGTGGTACGAAAACCGAGTTTGTTCTTACTCGCAGCCGATTTCTTGTAACTGCTGTGCAGTAACTGATAGTACAATTCTGGTGACAGACTTCCGCTACCGATTTCCATTACCGTTATCTGGTTCTTTTTCGAACTGTCATGATTGTATGTCACATAACTCTGGGCATTGCCTGTCATGGCTATGCCCAACAACAGTAATATAGCTCCTGCCATTGTTTTCTTTCTATCCATGTCTATACATTATAATATATAAGGGTTACTAACTCTCACTGTTTGCTAACAAATGAATTCTTCATACTTCACTCTTCACTTAACTAATATCCAAGTTTACCTGCCACTCGCCACCGACCGAAGGCATCTTCCAGTATTTGCTGCTTGCTTTTGGTTCGGTAAACCTTTTCTTTCCAATAGCCAATGCGCACTTGGATATATCGCCACGACTCAAAGTAGCTTTTGTTCAGATGCTTCTCTATATTGTCAAGCGAGGTGTTGATGCTTTCCAATACCATAAGAAGGTCTGCCGTGGAACACGCTGCCGCTCCTGTGGCATACAGCACCAAGTCGCTCACGCTTTTGTAGAGGTATTCGCCTTCATTTGCGATATTCTCTATGGCTCGTCGGTTGATGCCTATCAGTATGGTATCGGCAAGAGAGATGTGCTTTCGTTTGATGACTTTTTTGTTGTAGTCATCCAACAGCTTCTTGTAGTCCGATATTCTGTCGCTCACACCCTCGTAGGTGGAGTACACGTTCAGACTGGTTCGTAAACTTTGATATAGCACATCTATCACATCAAATGCCCTGGTGTACTTGTCAAGGTCAACGTTCAGTTCCTTGTATGCCTTGGTCTCGTCCTTACTGTAGCTGTGCAACAGCTTGTTGCTGTATTCCAACGTGCTTCGTGCAAGCAACAGACTCCGCTGTTTCTTGTGGTCATTGATGTAGGCTTCTACGCTGGCAACATCAAATCCCCATTGGGCGAATGTTTTAGAGGGGAGGGCGAGGAGCAAGATTGCTACCAGCAATGTTCTCACGATATCCATTCGTCGCTTCTTGCTCACTGGCCCTGCAACCCTCTCCGCTGCATCAGCCTTGTATTCTTTTCTATTTCTCATTTTCATTGTCTTCATCATTAAACTTGCCGTGATAGTCATCTGAGTGTTTGGTGTCGGCAGCTTTCCTTAACCAACGTTTCTTACATTTCTCCACCAGTGTCAACCGTCGTCCTTCGTCAGCATTGATATGTGGAGCGATGTCCATCAGCACGTCGATGATGTTGCGCTTGTAGTGCATCATCTTCTCCAACGATACCAAGTCTGCGTATATCTTGGTGATTCTGCTGTCCACCTCTCTGGCTATCTCTAACCTATCGCTCGACCATAGCAGATGAAAGGTATCATCGGTGTTATTGTCATCGGCAGGTGCGCTCTTGGCATATTCGGTGGTTATCTTGCACGATGGATATTCCTGTGCGATTTCTGAGATGCGCTTGTTCACTTCGTCCGCCTTTTCCTGCTCGGTCTTGCTTGGGTCAAGCGTTATCACATCCACTACCGAGGTGTTGGTGTATTCCGATGTCAGCTCCCAACTGATCTGAAGGATGGCTCTGTGTATCTTGATGCCCAAGAAATATTTCGGCTTTCGGGCAATCTTCAATGTTGCCTTGAAGGTGATGATGCCGTTGATGTTGGGCATGGTGGCTTTTCGAATGTAAGTATAGCCGCTCCATGTTCCTTCCCCTTGCCAAGTCAGGTTGTAGGCACTCTTGCAGTCGTTCATAATGGCTGGTATGCGATAGTAGTCATCCGTCGCCACGTCATTGTCCTTTCCTGCCTCTGCCTTGGCTTCCTCTATTTTCCTTTGTTTCTGTTGCCATGTGGCAAGTTCTTTGTTCAGTTGTTCGATGGAAGCCATGTTCTTGTTGTATTGCTCCCGATACTTGGCTGCATCTTTCACACTTGCATTGGCGATTTGCTTGACAAGTGACTTGTTCTCGGCTTCCAACTGACTGATTTGAGACTGCAGAGAGGCTATCTTGGCATTGGCTTCCTGCTCTTGTTTATACAAGTCCGAGAGGTCAAGGGAGTTCTCTGTCACAGATGTTGTCATGGCGCATTTCTTGCTGTGGTCATTCAGCGAACCGCCACAACTCTTGCATTTGTATTGTGTGGTGCCTTGCCCCAACTGCACACCGTCGCTGCATGTCACACTAATGGTCACGCTCTCGCATCCCTTCAGTTTGGCGGCATCGGTTGCCTGATAGTAGTTGCGTGCATCACTGCCTATATAATAGGTATAGCCTTCCTCGTTGTCATTCCATTCGCTCAACCGGGCTTGCAGTTGTGCCTTGAAGGTGTTCAAGTCCATCGAATAGGAGTCAAAGACTGCCTCATATACTTCTTCTGTCCTGTTCCAACTCTTGTACACCTGTATCTCGTAGGCGTATGCCTTCTGTTTCTGTCCTTTTTTCTTGCTACTGATGATGTAGCTGTTCAACCAATAGCTGATACTGTAGGTAAAGCCATCATTCTGGTTGTTGAGCTGTTGCACCCTTGTTCTTGACCATCCTGCATGATTCTCCGAGTTTTGCAGGATGGATTCCTTTTGGCTATTGTTGGGATAGAAGTTGGCATCCTTGGTGTTGATTCTGTACCAGTGGTCGCCTTTCAAGATGCTGTTGTCATCGGTGGGCGGTACATAGTCGCACAATTTTTCTCGTCCTTGGTCTCGTCGGGCGATATACCATCTTTGCGTGTAGTAGTTTCCTGCCGTCTCATCCAGATAGTCCGTCATCCATGAGGTGAGGTTATAGTTGGCAAGAGAAAAAAGTCCTGCCACGTTGTCCTTGCCTCCAATCATGCCCAAGAGGGTGTTGCCTACGCTCTTGTCGAGACTTTTGAACAGCGAGGAATAGTTATCCACAATGCCGATGGCTGCACTGAGCTTGCCTTGGAAGAGATCGTTGAACTGGCTGCTCTGCAAAAGGGCATTGCCGATATTGTTCATTCCTGCTCCTGCAAGGTTGGCTCCTGCCTTATATAGGTTGTCGATGTCGGATTTCAGATTGTCCACTGTAAAATTGCCTGGCACCTTCGACAAATCGTCCAATATCTTCTTCCAATCCACGTTGCCAATCTCTGAAAGTTTCAAGATGGCTGCTATCTCCTGGTTGATTTGCAGAAAGGCAATGTCCGAGAATGTGAGGGTGCTGTTTGTTACCACACTCTCAAACTGCATACACAGGTTCTTGGTGTCATCACATATCTTCACGAGATAACTTCCCCAATAGAGGGCTGTCTGCGGACTTTTCAGCATCATGCCTGCTACCGTCCATATCTTCGGCATGATTTTATTGCTCACCATGTTGTAGATACGGCGGTAATAGTAGTTCTCTGTGCTACTGTTCCAGATGCCCAACTCCGTCATTGCCTTGCGCTCCAGAAACTTGGAGGCGTAGATACCGGCACTCGCCACTTCTGCAGCATTATAGTGTTTCAATATGTTCTGCACCTGCTCGTTATAGTATGCCTCTGCCACGGCTTCCGTTCCGTAGGCAGCAGCCATAGCAGCCACAGTCTGCTTGTCATAGTTCACGCTGTAGTACTGTGCGTCAGCCTTTGCCAACACACAGACTATCAGTGTTATGATGGATAGAAGTCGTTTCATCTTTGATTACTTTTTATTTTTGTTCCCTAAATTCAGTACTTTTCCTGCCTGATTTACCTTTTGAGCAAAAGCGAGGCTCTTGCTGATACCACTTGCATCCCAATCCCTGCAATAGGCTTCGATGGCTTGTTGGTGATTGCATTTCAACTCTCGCTTGTAGAGTTTTAATGCTTCCTTCTCCGCTCGTTCCGTGGTGTAGGTCATATAGCACTCATGAGGTTCTTCCACACCATACACATTGCTGGTCTGTCCTCGTCTGATGAACACTTCACGAAAGAAGCTGCGTCCTTCCTTATTCTCCAAACGGTTGATGGTGAATATCTTCTTGCAGTCCACATCGGTCAAACCGAGTATCGCCTTGATGGTGTCAAAGCGTTCCTTGAACTTGCTCTGGTCGAGCAGCATCACCACATCCGAGTTGTTGATGATGGCTTCCTTCACTATCTCGCTGCCGATGATGTCCTGTATCTCCTGTGTCACCACACCCACGCTTGCCCAGAATTTTCTGGCGGTCTTATACAGATATTTTATGTATTCCGCCATCATGGGCGAGGCGATGGCTTTCCATGCCTCCTCGATGATGAGCATCTTTCGGTTCTTTTTGATACGCATCTTCTGCAGGAAGACGTCCATGATGATGAGCGTCACCAGTGGAAAAAGCAGTGGATCATCCTTGATACTGTCGATTTCGAAGACGATGAAGGTCTCATCAAACAGACTGCTGTCCATGTTCTCATTCAGCGTTACATCATGGCTGCCTCCTTTATAGAAGTCCTTCAACAGATAGTTGTAGGATGACAGGTCTATGCCATGCAGACCGTTCTCCTCGCATATCTTCGGCAGTCGCTCAGTACTGAACTCATAGAAAGTGTTGAAACAGAGGTCGCTCACTCGCTTGGTGGTGAAATAGGCATCGTAATACTCGTTGATGACTTGTTCTATCAGTCTGTCTTCGGTCTTGCTCACTGTGCCTTGACTTCCTTTCCATATCAGCATCACCAGGTTCTTCAGGAATCCCAACTTCTCGATGTTCCATTCCTCTCGCTTGATTTTGAAAGGGTTCATCGTGATAGGATGTTCTTCTGTGTAGGATATGTATTTGCCTCCAAAGTATTCACATAGTCCCTCATACGAGTTTCCTGTATCTACCAACACGATGTCGGTGTCCTGCTCATGGGCTTGGCGCACCATGGAGTTTACATAAAAACTCTTGCCGCTTCCCGAAGGACCGAGGACAAAGAAGTTGCTGTTGTCGGTCAGCTTATTTCGTCCCTCTTTTCCTGATATGTCGATGGCTACTGGTACTCCTTGGCGGTCGGTATAATAGACCTTGAAGGGTGTGTCCTCGCTATGCACAATCTTTTCCTTGTACATCAGGCAGGTGGCAGCATCGCCCAAGGTCAAGAATCGGTCGTAGTCGGCATTCATCCCATAGCAGTTGCCAGGGAAAGAGTTGACAAACAGTTCCAACTGGTTGTAGGCTCGCTTCGAAATATGGATGCCCATCCTGCCAAAGGCATTCTCCAGATGGTTGGTACACTTTTGTATATCCGTGTTTGGCTTCACCGTCACGATCAGATTATAGTGGGTATATACCAGCTGCTTGTTTTCTCTCGCTATCACCTCCTGCACTCGCTTGATGTCCTCTACGGCTATCAGATTGCTTGGGTTCGGCATGCTGGCATGGCGGTTCTTCTTTTTGTCGAGCATGGCAAGCTCACGCTTCTGATTCGGCACAAAGATGATTTGGTTATACACCACACTCTCCACACCAGGAATGCTGTCCACCAATGCTACCAGATCCACTGGCATACTTGTGTTGTTCACCTCGATGTTGGTAAACGGACGGATTTGTGTCGGCAAGTTGGCGCAATCCACATCCACCAGACTATATACCTTACAGCGTCTGTCACCCATACCTATCATCTCGTCATCCACCTTGAATCCTGTCATGCTCACCATCTTGTCACGGAAGTTCATGGCAAAGAAGCGGTCAACATACACACTTGCTTCTTGCTTGTTCAAGAACTCCGACTTGATACCGGCATCCTTCAGCTGGTCTTGCACCTTTCTGATTTTCACCAGAAAATCTCGCCACTTCTTGCTGTCGAAAGACATCAGACGGCTTTTCTTGTTCTCCTGCGTAATGGTCAGATAGGTCATACTGTCCGTATATTCTCTTCCGTTGAAATAGCGGAAGTAGGATTCGGAAAGGAACTCGTGTCCCTTGCCACTCTCATCCTTGAACTGCTTTCTAGTAAAGATGTCCTGCTTGTGCAGGGCATAACCTTCACCCAGAGTCAGTGCGATGGCAGCAAACAGGTTGGTGAACTCATAATAGTTGTCTATATTGGCAGAATACTTCTGCACTGGATTCTCCATTCTCAGAATGGCAGAATACTCTCCAGTCTTGGTATAGAGCACACCGATACCATCCGTGTCTTCTACGGAAAAGTAGATGTCCTGAAAGATTTTCTTCCGCTTGCCACCAGTACCAAAGGCATAGACCGATATGGTCATGCCAATGCAGGTTGCCACGAAAAATAAGATTACATATAGTACCATATTCGTTTATTCTTCTGTTTCTTCGGATGATTGATGATTTTCTCCCATACTGGATGAATTGTTGTCATTCTCTTGATAAGAGGTATTGTAGCTTTCTTCGCTATAAAGGGTTGATACACTATCCTTTGCAGTGGAATCCATCCTGCTTGTTTGTGTTTCCACGGTCGCAGGATGTTCTTCTGCCTCTCTCGCCCAAGCAGCTCTTGCCTTGTCAGCACTCCTCATGGCATCCAATGTGGGTGGCTTGTAGGTCTTGTCCTTGCATGCGGTCAGCAATATGCCAGCCAATGCCATAATGATAATGTTCTTTGCTTTCATGCTCATAACCATTCTTTTATGTCAAAGATGCGATACTTTCGCTGAAACAAATAAAGGTAGACCCACACCCTTGGGGGAGAATGAGCCTACCAGTCGTTCACTTTCTACTTGTCATCCACATCTTGGTCATGTCGATACTTTTTTTGTTTCACATTTTTATATGCGCTTGCTGTAGGCATAGATAAACACTCCTTGGTCGTTCTTCTTGGTATGCAGTCCCTTCCGTTGCTTGAACATGATGAGACCTACACCCGTAGTGATTGCCACGACCAACACTATCAGTCCTGCAATAATACCCATCAGACAGTAGGCGGCAATGAAGCCGATGATGGCTCCTCCTGCCGTGGCTGCTGCCCAATAGATATACCGCCCTTGTATTCCCATGAATTCAAGGGGCTTCTGGAGTCCCTTGAACAGTGGGTAATCGGGGTAGCGGATTTCCTGCTCTTCTCTTGCCATTCTTCACGTCGTTTCTCACTTACTGAATATGCACGGAATAACTCTCACTCGTTAGTTGGTCACACCGAAGAACAATGGCAATGCCTGTGCTGCTGCCACGAGGAAGATACATGCTCCTACAATCATCATGATCTTTTTCTTGACATCCTGCTCCTCATTGTTCATAGCGATGTAAACGCTGATTGCGCCCACTACGGCAACAACACCTGCAATGGCATAACAGAGCTTGACCACAATAGGCACGTATTTGGCTATTTCCTCTGTTACAGTTGTCAAGGCAGTGGTTCCTGCTGTGTAGTCACCTGCCGAGTTTTGCGCCATGGCAATGCCACCGCCCACAAGGAGCATAAATGCCAATGTCTTCAAGCGTCCTGAAGAGAGAACGCTCTTGGCGGTCTTCTTCAAATAGTTCGTTGTTTTCTTAAACATTCTTTCTTGTTTTACTTGTTAATGATTCGTTTGGAAACACCTTATTATAATTATATAGAAAGGTGTTGTCGCTTTCACATGATATACTCTTCTGCAGTTGAGTCTTAAATCTGGTAGCCAAAGAATGCTGGGAACAGGATGGATGCGCCTATCATAAACAGACAGGCTCCTATCAGCGTCAGTATGGACTTGGTAACTCCATCTTCCCCTGTGTTCATCTTGATGTATATCTGCAAAGCGGATATAATCACCATCACAGCAGCGACAGCGTATGTCAGATACAGCACATACAGCATCATCGTCACCACATAGTCGTGCATCCCTGCCAGTGCGTCTGCTCCCCAGCTATAGTCCACATTACCGCATTTGGCTGATGCTGACAGGGGGAGCAGCGCAAAGACAAAGGAACTTACTACATTCTTTATGATATGGCTAAATTTCATCCTTGACTGGTATTGTTTTGATGTTTGGTTGTCCTGGCTTTGTTTCGCCTTGTTTCAATAGGCTCTCCGTGAAGTCGTCCTGCCATAGTCCGTCTATCCATATGGGAGAAGTGGACTCCATCTGCCCATCCATCTTTTCCTGCAACGACTCGGCTGCGTTCTTCGGCTTCTGTTGGTTGACATCATTTCCTTCGTCTTCATCAACATCATCTTCTCTGCCGGAAGAATCCGTTTCTGGAGAATAACCACTCATTCCGTTGTTCTCTGTTCCCATACCATAGCCCTCATCGTATGATGTGACGTCTTGGAAACTCGTGTCGTATTGCTTGTCGGCAACGCTAAAGCCACCATCGCTTTCGTTGACGGCTACTGCGGCTTCCTCTTCCGTTATGTTGCTGATGTCAAACATTTCCTCGTTGCTCTTGGCTTCCTCCTTCTTACCATACAGGTCTCTGGTTATCATCACCGCATAGTAGATAGCGTATGCAATGGTAAGGCTGATGGCGAATATCAAAAATGGACTCATATAATACTTTGTTTTATTGATGATTTATACTCTATGCAGTGGCAAAAGTGCCAGTTGCGAGTGCAAAGTAAAGAGTAAAATCCGACATAAAAGAATTTTGTAAAGTATGGCTATCAAAGTTTAAGATATATTCAAATTATAATTATATATCATACTCTCAATCATACTTTAATCAGCTTTTTCTGTTAGTTTTCGCATGTTTGGGAAAAGGGCATAAAAAAAGCCCTCCGAATGGGAGAGCTTATAAAAAGTAAACATATAGGCAGCCACAGCTACCACAATTATTACTTGTTCCAATATTTTTCAGCCATAGGCTTTAGCCTGTCTGTGATAACTTGCATTACCACATTAAAGCTGAGTTCTTCTTTCCATTGAATCTTTCGAAGAAACAGTTTCCATTGCATCTGCCGATTGGCGTCATTGACAAACTCGGCTGTGAAAAGTTTCAGCTTAGGGTTATATTCAAGTTCACGATTATCAAATGTCGCCTTGATTGCATCATATAGTGTTTCATCGTCCAACTGTCTTTTCGTCAATAGTTGGTAGCAATCGAAGAAATCTTTCATTCGACTGTTGTACTCGTCACGGTCCAACATAGTGTGGAACTTCTCGGCAATAACAGTCTCCAACGAATAGGCTTGGAGATTGACTGACGGAATGTTCGGCAACAACAAAGGAAAATCAATGGATGCAGGATAAGGTGTCACGACATCTCCAAAGCCTATGTCCACGGACATTTTATGGATAATGCTGTCCATGTGTGCCGTGAAGAAGAACCTTGTACCGGGATATTTCTTTTCCACAGTGATAGGCTCCATCGTTATGTTTTCCGTATCAAACGTAACGCCATCCTCATCACAGACTATGCCCAATATTTCCTGGAACACCTTTGTCAAGAACTCTCTGTCACGGCTTATTCTTTCTGCCATGAAGTCCACATCTATGGTTGGACGAGCGTTAAGGCCATCCATAGCATAGAGCAAAGAACCGCCTTTAAGCAGAAAGTTGTCCTTGTACTGACTTACTGACACCCTGTACAGCAATCTCTCGTTGAAGTATCTTGCAAGAAGATACATATATTTATAGCCTGTCTCGTTCATCAGATTGAGCAGACGAGTCTTGACAGACTTGCCATAGTTTTTCTTTCCCATTTTATTCTATTGCTATTTCAAGATAATTTTTCAAAATATTGGCAACCCTCAGCCGTTTTGCATATTCTGCCAATTGGCTTAGGTTGCGGTTCTGTTTCTTCAGATAATTTCGTATCACCTCGGAGCATACTTCCAATCCGATTTTGTTACGATACTTGACGGCATCACATACGCTACGTTCCATATCCGTCATACGAATGTTGTAGCCCGACATTTCCACATCTATAACACCAAACTCCAAGTTCTCCTTTTTCCAATAATAAAGTTCTATCGGTAGGGTTGGCGGCATTGCCACCTTTCGCTTGGCTTCTATAGCAACACAAAAGGAAGGTGGAACAACAGTAGAGAGCTGATGATATGCCCAAGCGTTGTACAGACATACAATTCCATTGGGAACGATTCGTTCAATATCTATCATCGTATTGAAAAGAGCGTCAGGAACAGCATAGACCCCATGGCGAACCCGAATAAGTTCTCCACGTTCCTTAGCCCTCACAATTTTCTGATAATCTGATTGGTTTGGGAACTCTGCGGTGGTTATGATTCCACCTTGCGAGGTTGCCTTATACATAATCTCATTCATACCTTTACCTTATTATGGTTATTTATCGGTGCAAAGATACAACTTTATCTTCAAAAACAATAGTTTTCTACGGAGAATGTTTATTTTGTCCGTTCAAAACTATCATATTTTACTATTCTACAGCTATATTTATGGATTTCCTGCCTATCAGATAATCATTGACATCCTTGTATTCTGCATATCTTGTGGATTCGTTGATTGCCCTGTTTCGATAACAGTCCATGATTGTATGGGCAGCCACCGTTCCTGCTTGGTCATTATCAAGATAACAATGGATAGCAGTGTAACACGCCAATCGTTCCATGCATTTCCCAAGGCTACTGATGGAGTTCAGCACGATATAATCACATGGCTCTTGTATGCAAATCACATTGTCGCCTCGCTTTTCCAAAGTCTTGTACGAAAGAAAGTCCATAAACCCCTCGAAGATGCAGCATCTGTCCTGCACTCCAACTTGCTGTGAATGTATCAAGGATATGTCTTTCTCGCCCAAACAACCTTTATAATATGGGTTACGCAGCTCATAACCATCCCGGTTATTTGGAAAGGCTATGCCAAAATACCGCTTGTCCTTAAACGTGTACCAGATCTCCTTGCAATAGCGTTTACCCATGTCCGCATCCACATGGCGTGAACGCAGATACGACATAAGCACAGGGTAGGACAAGTCTTGGATATGTACCTTGTCCATCTTGTTTGTCTCTACTTGTGTCAGTATGGGAGGTTTTGCCTTTGTGGACTTTGGGTTGTTCATGTCCGCTGCTATATGCTGCAATGCAGCACCCACATCATCCGTATTGTAGAGAAGTTGGGCAAGAGCAATGATGTTGCCACCCTTGCCAAGAGCAAAGTCATACCATTGGTTTCGGCTGAAGTTCACCTTGAACGATGGCTTTGTCTCCGCATGCAATGGCGACAGATAATAAGATGTGGACTTGCTGCATCGTTTGGGCTGATGTCCCAATGCGCTCAGATAGTCCGTGAGTTTGATTTCCTTTGCTTGTTGTATGTTCATCTTTCATTCATTTTTTGTTCATTCGTGCGCTTATTATATATACACCAGAGTGAATGAACGGTTTTGTGAAGTCATTTTGTCGTATGTCCATGTAGTTAAATATGATGCCACTTCACAAAATCCGTCCGTTCTACTATTATATATACACCGAGGTGAATGAAGTGGTTTTTGAAGTGATTTTCGCTTCATCCTCACTTCTTCACCTCCTGCTCTTCAAGCAGCGGAAACGAAGGATAATCCTTCATTCTGCAATACTCGTTATTGCCACACTTCACCACAAGTTTGCTCTTCAATAGGAAGGTCAGCAACTTTGACATCACTGTTCTACCTCTGGCAAAACCAATAGTTGTATATCCTTTCGTCAATGCGTTTATCACATTCTCATAACCTGACACCACTTTCTTGCCGAAAGCCATTCCAAGTGCCTTGTCATGCTGCTCATCGGTAATGTCGGCTATTGTCATCTTCGGCTGTCTGGCTGTGGTGGAGTCAACCACATAGTCCTTGGCAATCTCTGGAAGTCCCTCCTTGTTTATTTGGAACGCAAAGGGCGCAAAGTCCTTGTCTCGGATGTTGAGCGGTTTTACTTCACTCACATTCGCCATCGAATTGCTTTTGCTTATTACCAGTACCGTCTCCGCCTTGTTGCTGAGTTCCGTTCCTATGTGACCTCTCACATTGTCATCGCCCTTGTTCAAGTGTAGGACACAATGTATGTGCAGGTCATAGCGGCTTGACCACTGCATCAGTTTGTTGATGATATGGACGGACTCGCTCGGATTGTTGATGTCGAGCATCAAGTCCCTTATGCCGTCAATGATGACCAAGCCAAAGCCCTTTTGCGTCTGCAAGGCATATTCTATCAGTCGCAGTCTGAGGTTGGGACTGTACTCTCGCAGTCCGAAGAACACAAGGTTCTCACTGTTCATGTTGTCGGGCAATCCTGCAAGCCGGAGGATGCGCTGCATCACGCTGTGACAGTGGAAACGGCTCTGCTCCGTATCAACGTAGAGTATCTTACGCTTGTCATCGGGTAGTTTTGCCGTATATTGCAGCACCTTTCCGTTAGCAAGCGAGGCAGCAACCAAAGCGGACACGTTGAACGTCTTTCGGCTCTTCGCCTTGCCTGTGGAGGCACTGAAGTTGCCAAGCGTAGCTATGGTCGAGTTGTCCACCCATATTATCTGTGGCGGTGTCTGGTAGGTCTCGTCCGCATGGATAAGCGATGCCTTCAGCAACTTTTCCAACAAATCAGCATTGTCCGCTGCGCCTTCAAAGAGGCTCATGTCGTTAATTTCTTCCATCGTCATCTGCTCTTCAAGGGTTTGTTCATCACATAGCGTATGGCATCCTGCTCATACACCTCTTTTGTTTTCACAGGATGCTTCTTGACCCATTCCACCAGTTCTTCCTTGCTGAAATAGATAGTCTTGCCATTTGGCTTGTAATGGGGAATGGCAAAGGTACGTGTCAGTTTGTAAAGCTGACTCTTTGAAGCGTCAAGAAATACGCTTGCCTCGTCAAGGGTGAGCACGTCTTTTCCTGCAAAGAGCCATTTCTCCAAGCACTTGATGCGGTTCAGCACATCCTCCACTGGTCCAAGCAGCTTGAATGCTTCTTCCATCTGTTGAATGCGCTCGGCAAGTCTCATTGGTGTCATATCTGCCAGTTCTTGTTCTGTCAACTCGTGTTTATCCACGTCTATCGTTGGCGGTAGGATAGTGCCATCCTTTGGTGGATTGTTTGCCTGATTTGTTGTCTGTCCAATCATTGTTGTAATTATATTTATCGTTACACATAACGAGGTCGCCCTCCATAACCAGGTTTCTGATTACGGAGGGCAAAGGTAAGGGCATTTCTGCCCAATCGGATGGAAGTGCGCTTGACTGTCAACCGACTATCAAGCCAACTGTCAAGGTTTTCATCTGTCAGATGGTGTCCTTGCTGTCATTTTTACCGCAATCTGCTATTTCTTGCACTTTCTTGCGGATAGCCTCATAGATACTGGCGTTGGTACTTTTGGCATCACTGGTTGCTGAGGACAGCTTGGTTGTTGTAAGTGGCTTGTCTGTTGATGAAGACAGAATGAGTTTATGCTTGGCAATGACCGATTGCCATTGCTTGCAAATCAAGTTCTTGCTGCAGAGCATGTCAAAGAAGAATGCCACACGTCTGTTACTTCTCGCCTTTAGCTGCTTGCAGACTTGGCACGAGAAGAGTTTTCGCATATCCTCTTCCGACACATCGGCTGAGAACAAATGAACCTCATTGGCATGGCGCGCAATGAGGTTCAACTGAGTAGAATCAAAGTAACATTGAAAGTCCTGTTTCGGTTTGGTTTCTTGTGCTGTTTGTAATATTGACGGTGGTTTACCATGGAGATACTGACCGTTTGGAGGCGGCTCCGTGGTGTTGAACTTGTGATGAAGAGCCTTGTAGTCATGATACTCGAAATCCACTTTGGTAAAGAATATAACTACTAAGTCCTCACGTTCTTCAAGAAACTCCTCCATGATGTAGAAGTTCTTCTTGTGCTCGTTCTTTCCTGCCGCATACTGGCAGTCCGTATAGGAATGGCTGTTGAGAAAGTCCTTTTTGTAGCGGTGATACAGTTTACCGCATCCTATGACTTCCGTCTGATAGCACTCGTGGGCTTTCTTGAAGAACAGCCAAAGTTGGTTGATACCGCAAATGCCACCTACACCGTTAGCGAAGGTGCATTCATTGCATTCGGGTAAAAAGAGAGAACGAGGAGTCGTCTCGTCCTTGGTTGTTTGATGTATTGTTATGTTCCATTTTTATTCTTCGAACGCACTGTCCAACAGAGAAACAGCCTCGTCCTTTTTCTTGTTGATGATTTTTGCGTAAATTTGTGTCGTGCGCACCTCCGTATGACCGAGAAGTTTGCTTGTAGTGTATAGGTCTGCGCCCATGGTCAGCTCCATCGTGGCGAACGTGTGTCTTGAGACATGGTAGGTCACATGTTTGCTGATACCTGCCGCACGGCTCCATTCCGGGATGCAGTCGTAGTTCTTGCTTGGCAGTGTTGGAAACACATTGTCCTCGTCACTCGCAGATCCACGCTCAGGCATCCAACGAAGGGCTTGCTTGTTGAGAGGAAGATAGAGAGGCTGCTTGGTCTTGTACTGCAATATCTCAACTCGTGTCTTGTCACCCTCGGTGATGATGTTCTTCCACTTCAAACTCTTCACGTCACTGATACGGAGTCCGCAGAAGCATGAAAACAGGAACGCCGCCTTGATATCCTCACGCTTGCAAGGGGTGTCTATCAGTCTCTTCACCTCGTCAACGGTCAGATACTCTCGCTTGGTACCGCCACCTTTCAGAACATCCATGCGAAGACGCAATACGGGATTGTCGTCCATTATCTCTTCCTCAATAGCCATGTTGAAGGCTGCTTTGAGGCATTTGAGATAGTTCATCACCGTGGACTTGGACGGATGGGTGTGCTTGTAGGTGATATAGTCGTTCAACAAGAACACCATGAAACCATTGCAGTATTCCTTGGTCATCTCTGCGAGTGTCACGTTTGGCGAGTGTTCTCTCACTGCATTCAGCACGCTGTTCACCCAGTTTCGGGCAGATTGTCTTCCTCGCTCCACTTGTGCGTCACGGAATATCTCCAACCAATCCACAAGTCGCATTTTGATTCTTGACTTGTCTTTGAGCCCTGCGATACCGTTAGTGATGCTCATGATGCGTTGTGCCTTGATGGCATAGACTGCTTGCATCGTCTGCTTGTTCTGCTCCCTGGCAGCTGCGTCAACCTCTGGTATGAGATAAAGGCGCAGATAATCATAGGTACGGCGGCCGTTGACATTGATGGATAGATAGACCGACTTGTTGCCGTTGGCAAGTTCCTTGAAGCGGATTCTCACAGGCTCCTTGGTCTTGGAATTTCTCTTGCGCTCAGTCTCTGCAACGGCAATCTCTGTCTTCACCTTCTTAGTGGCAAGATACTCCTTGTATTTGTCCACGTTGGCATCTGGATCTTCTCCATGCGGCTTGTAGCCTCTTCTGCCGACACGCTTCTCAAAGGTTCCGTCCTTCAATGCCTTCATGCGTTCCTTGGCCTTTTTCTCAGCTTCTTTCCAGATTTCCTTGTGTTTCTCCTCGCTGTCATCCTTACGAAGGTAAAGACCAACTGACTCATAGGCACGTTGTCCCTTACCATAATATATATCAAGGAAGAGGGAACGGTCTCCATTGCGCATCTTGCGACTACGGACTATCACAGAACTGGTGTATTCCTCAACTTTCTCCACTTGGTTCAGCTCGTCAGAAGGATCCGTGAAAGTCTCTCCATTGACAACCTCTCGCATCTTGCGTTCTTTCAGACGCTCTGCCGTCTCCATGACCAAGGCATTATTCTGCTTGTCTGCTTCGGTAATCTCTGGATTGATATAGAGCTTCAGAAACTCGTACTTGCGCTCACCATTATAATATATGTCGAAGTAGAGCGACTTGCTGCCGTTGGCAAGATCCTTGAAACGAAGAGTGACAGCTTCACGCTTGTTGGGTCTGCCTCTATGTTTTTTGATTGTTCCGTCTATGGCTCTGTCCTCACCGTCATCGTCAATAAACTTCCATTGGTGTCCTTCTCTGCCCGAAACAACTCCGACGACTTCGTTTACCTCACTTTCCTTTCCCTTGACACTTTTGCCAGTTTTATCACTGCCGACTTTTTCCTTCTTACTTAAACGTGCGTTCTTCTTGCTTGAAGTTGTTGTAGAAGCAGGATGCTCCAAGGAAACCTTCACTGTTTCCAACTTTCCCGACAGGATTTCTTGCACTCGTTGGTTCTTGATAGCTTCTGCCTTCTGCAAGGTCTCGGCATTGACTGCCTTAGCCTTGTCATCGTCCTCAGGAAGCAGATAAAGCTTCAAGAACTCATACGACCTCTTTCCACTTTTGTAAGTGTCGAGATAAATCGATTTTGTGCCATTCGCCAAATCCTTGTAGCGTATGCGCACAGGTTCATTGTTACTTCTCATGTTACTTTGTTATTTATTCTACTTATTGTCATTTTGCGAGATTTGTTACTCACGGTGCAAAGATACGAAAAATAATCGGATTTGTTACCCAAAACAAGAACCAATTACGAACCATTAACTATGATAAATTATAAAATTAAATGGTAAAGTAACAGATAAATAACAAAATACACATCATGCCAAACACCTGCTATATGCTGTATATATTAGCATTTACGCGCAATTTCTTATCATTTTGAATGTTGCATGATTTTTGACGTTGTATTGTCGTTGCTCGTTTCGACAATCAGGGCAATGCGAAGGCCTTTCTACAGTGGAACGAGTGACAGGACTGGCTCCACGTTTTTTGTATATATGTAACATGTGTAATTATTGCTGCAAAGGTAGCCAACAGCACTAATAATCTTAAGCTCTATGGATAGATGGCCTATTTTTCAAACTCTGACGTTCAGAGAGTTTCCATTTCCTGTTGATCGATATGAGGAGTATGTCGACGGTAAACTCATCTCACAAGGTGAAGTGCATTTTGAAATTCGTTTCAAACAGCATAATGGTGGTATCTTTACGAAGGCAGGATTGATTACTGTTAATTTACAGAATAATCCTATTCCTGAGAAAATTCTATCAAAGTTTGAGTTTGATAATTGTATCACAAACAATGATCGACTCGTGTTTTACATCAATGCAGAGCAATCCAACATTAACGATGCAGGACTTTTGGCGATAGGCATGGTGATGGGGTATTCTCGAAAGAAAAAGAAATATGTTGAGAATGAACCTATTATCGGCAATGTTTTTACTATCGACCAAAAGGTTGCAAAAGTAGCGTTCCGTTTCGTGAATCCTGATAGATTAATTGAATTTTATTAAATAACAGTTGTTATGGATTTCTTGAAAGAATTGTTAGGTAGGTGTGTAGGAAAAACAGCGCCTGTTCATAAAAAAAACTTAGAAAAGGCAAGTGTTTCAAATTTTATGGATAAAATAGGAGTTGTTGATCTAGGACTTCCATCAGGTGTATTATGGGCTACAGAGAATTTGGGCATATCTTCAGTTTATCCTTTGGGAAAATATTTTGCATGGGGCGAGACTGAATGTAAGACATCGTATGGCTGGGACTCATATACATTGTGTAAAGGAACTTATAATACTCTCACAAAATACTGTTTAGATTCAAAATATGGAATCGTTGATAGATTATTTGGACTAGCTAGTGAAGATGATATAGCGACATTGACTCTAGGTAAAGAATGGCATATTCCGTCAAAGAAGAATATGGAAGAACTTTTGTCTTATTGTTCTTGGAAGGTTGAGGTGCAGGAAGGCATTTATGGTTGGAGAGTGACTGGACCTAATGGAAAATCGATTTATTTATCGGCAGCAGGTTCTGCTAGTGGAAATCGAGTTGCGGGAATTGGGGAGTTTGGTAGGTATTGGACATCAACCTTGTATGAGGAAGGAAGTTATTCTGCTTATAACTTACGCTTTAACCAATCTACTTATGAATTGGTTGGTGATACTCGTTTTTATGGTAGAATTATCCGACCTGTAAAGATTGTTGATTGACTGTAAATAATTTAGTGTGATATGAGTAATTTTATTTTTACCTCTCATTTTCAAAAAAGATTTGAAAATGGGAATTTAACAGCAGTGTCTGAAAAAGACTATTCTTTTCAGAATATACCAATTGGTTATGGGGATAAAACTTTGGCTAATACTGTAATTGACTTTTGTATTGATAGAGTGGTATCCTTTGAAATTGTAAATCAAGATAAACAAAGGGATAAGGAACCATATGTTTTTAAGGATCGTTCTAAGTGTATACAAATTATATACCATTTGTCGGAAGATGAAAAGTCCATTGTGTCAATAGAAATGATACGTTTGGATTTAGGGTTTCATATTTGTTTTTATGAAGATAAAAGCAGCGAGGCTATTCCTTCTGATTTGTTGAAAGAAGAAATTGCAACCGTGGATGAGTTTAGAAATGCTTATCCTGAACGATTGTTGTCTAATGATGAATTAGAAGAGGAGATAGAACGATGTGTAGATAGAATAGAAACAGCCCAGGATTATCTTTCCGATGAAGATGATTACAATGTGTGTGCCGTTTTGAGAAGTAAATTGGCTAATTATCGGCAAACATTGAGTGTGTTACGTGAAGAGAAAATACGTAGAACAAAATAAAATGAATATGAATGATTTGAATGGTTATTTAGAGTACAATGGATTGATTTATAAGATTCAGTCCATAGAACAACTTCGAGACTTTATGAATGGTCTTGGAGAAAAGTCTAAGGAGATGACTGAGCAAGAATTGGCTGTGTTGTGCCAAGTTGCATTTCGAGATTTTAATAAGGAGATTACCAATGATGATGATATAGTTTATTCATTGGATAATAGATTGATTAGTGGCGTGTCTGATGTAGTCTGTAATCTTCAAGCTGCAGTGACAGGCTCTGTTGTTGAATATAAGATAAAGGACGGAACTGTTGCAATTTGCGACAATGCCTTTAATAAGAAAGGGGTACAACGCCGTAGAAATATCTATATGCCCAATAGTATTGTGACTATTGGTAAGAGTGCTTTTTCGCAAGCGAATATACAGGATGTGGTTTGGTCGCAAAAATTAAAGTTTATTGGAGCTTCGGCTTTTTATGGATGCAAACTCCTTAAGACAAAGCAAGGATTGGATTTGCCAAAATCTTTAGCATATATTGAGGCAGAGGCTTTTGAGAATTGCTGCAATGTACTTAATGTTGTATTTCCTGACTCTATCAAAAAAATAGGCAGTTATGCTTTTAAGAGCTGCGACTCGTTAGAATGGGTCTATGTTCCTGATACGGTTATGGAGATGGGGTCTGGCGTGTTTGACGAGTGTGAAAATCTTAAGGAAATAAGAATACCAAAAGGTAGCCGTACAAAGTTCGAGAAGTTGTTACCTTTCTCTGTTGATAAGTTTGTTGAAGTGTAATTTAATAACTGTAAGATTATGTTTGGAATATTTGGTTCAAGAAAAAGTATGAACGAGTCTTGCAAGAGAGTTTTGATGCAACTTTGTGAGACGATGAAAAATGCGCCTATTTATGCGGGTGTTGAAACCACGATGGCTGCTTCTTGTGAAGGAATGATAAGAATTCATCAAGAACAGAATGGGCGATTAGTGAATAATTTCGATTTTTATCCAAATTCAGATGGTTGGATAGATTCTGTGGCCATATATGGCTGTTATTTGGATAGTCATTATCGTACAATAAGTAGTTCCATGGAGATTTTTGGATTAAAGGTTTCTGAGATTTCACATGAAGGTAATTATGTTGATTGTGAGTTGGACCAGAATCAATTTCCTCATTGATAATAAAGCTGCTATGCTGTGCCTTGAAAACACAGCATAGCATATCTTGAGATATTACCATAAAATATTTTATGAAAGTATTAGGGCATAGAATTAAGGACTATTATACAGCAATTCATACACCTTTATATTCTGAGGAAAAGAATGACTTTGAATTTTGGAAGAAAATTATAGGTGTGTACGACTTATGTATATTATTTTGAAGAGATACCAGAGAATATGAGTTCTGTAGAGTTATTATGGGGAGGTAATGCAGGTGCTTATATTTTTCATATGGATGTATGTCGTCCAGAATATCAGCATAGTAATATGTATCTGCGATTTGCTGGCAAATTGAATGCAAAAGTTAGTAATGATGCGGAGACAAGGTTTGAAATAGCCTTTTCGCTACAGGATACCCTTGTTGATGTAAAGATGATTCTTTCTATTTTTGTGTTTAATCTTCGTTAAGTCTGATTATAAAGTAATGGGTATGCGTAAATATTTAATAATTATAATTGTTCAGTCGTGTTTTCTGTTTGGAAGTTGTGGGGAAAGATGTGCAAAGCAAATAGTTCCCGTTCAAAGCAGGTGTAGTGTGAAATTTGAAAATAATGAAGATGGAAAGTATTCGCAAGCGATGATAGCACAAATCATCAAACATTTTCATCTGCCAAATAATACTGTTGTAACAGATGAGGATGTTGATGCAATCTTGTTGAGAAGCGTTTATGGGGGAGATGGCATTTATGGCGGTGACGTAGTTACCATTTGGAAGTATTATAAGAAGCAGAATGATATTCAAGAAATAGTTATGGCGCATCCTATGGCAGATTTGTTATGGTATAATCCTGATAAAAAACATGGTGTAATGCTAGGGCTAGATTCTGTTTTTGTGGCAAGTGAAGCTATGCTTGTCCCTCTAAATCCTGAAGTGGTAGTTGTAAATGGAACAATAGACAAGATGAATGCAATTTATACTTTTATAGTAGATAAGGATGCGGGAAAGGCGATATTGTTACCATCAAATCGTGGCTGCGTAGGCTTTACATCTGAAGATGGATTACCAATCTGCCAGTCTTGTCGTCATTATTCTGATACTAGGTTTGGTAGGTATTCTGTAGTGTCTGTTTATGATTTGGATGGAAAACTCGTCAAGGAAATGTCGTTTGAAGATTATAAAAAAGATGAGAAGTAATGACATATTCAATAGAAGAGAATCATCATTCGGGATTGGAGTTGTATTTCATGCCTCGTTTCTTTGTCTATAATCCTTGTCGCCGCCTGCAAGATGGCGAGGATGTTTTCTTCTCTGTTCCTTGGTGGTATCATCTTTATATCTTATAAGAAAGAGTATCCATGCAAGAAAGCCGCATATAAGCTGAGTGACATGTGCACATCAGTTGATATGTGACTGACGAACCTATATTCTCTGAAGACATATCCTAAATACTCCAACGATTTTTATTATATATCTAAAAGAGTAGTTTATAGTGTATTTCATATTGTTGCTTTATTTGAATTTTTGGCAAAGTTACGGAAAATATTGGTATATGCAAAAGAAAGCAGAATAAATTGTTTTCCTTTTCGGATAAAAATATTAACTTTGCAACTAAAAGAAATGAAAAGTATGGAAAAACTGAAGAATATCAAGGCGATAGCCTTCGATGCCGATGATACGCTCTGGGCATTACAAAACTATTTCGAGGACGTGGAGCATGAGTATTGCGAGCTGCTTGCGGAATATGGAAAGGAAAAGGATATTTCTGCTGCTCTCTTCGAGACGGAGAGTAAAAATATGGCTGATTTGGGTTATGGTTGCAAGGCTTTCACCATATCCCTGGTAGAGAATGCGGTGAAGGTGAGTCATGGTAAGGTGGAGGCGAATGTCATCGCCCAAATTGTGGACTTGGGTAAGAGTCTCCTGCATCTTGATGCCAAGCCTTTGGAAGGGGTAGAGAAAACCTTGGCTTGTTTCCGTGAGATGAAGAAATATAAGCTGGCAGTCTTCACCAAGGGTGAGTTGATGGATCAGGAGAATAAGTTGTGGCGTTCGGGTCTGCAGCGGTATTTTGATGTGGTGACTATCGTGAGCGACAAGACGCCCAAGGCTTATCATCGTCTCTGCAGGGAACTGGATGTAACTCCCGACGAGCTGGTGATGGTGGGTAACAGTTTCAAGAGTGATATTGCTCCGGCATTAAAAATCGGAGCTTCGGCTGTCCATATCCCTTTTCATACCACATGGGCGCATGAAAAGACAGAGGAATTTGAACATCCCAAGCTCCGTCGTATTTCAAGATTCGAGGAACTTCTCGATATCTTATAACTCGATATTTTATAAGGGTCTTATAAAACCCTTATAAAATACTCATATAATACTTTTATTCTTCTCCTTCTTTATCTTTCAGTGATACCAAAGTCTCAACGAATGGACTGTGGAAGGTGCTGAAGAGATGCAGAATCTCCTTGCGCTGCTCCTCTTCCTCATCCCAGAGGCTGATTTCACCCTTCTGATGAGCCTTGATGAGCTTGGCGCAAGCGCAACATCAAGGAGCTGACCCGCGAGTATCTGCTGAAGAATGTGAATGAGAAAAACTTGGGAAGGAGGTAAGGGAAGAGGAGCAGAAGGAGAAGAAGAATACGAACATGACGATTCTGCAGATAGCCTGTGAGCTCAGTTTTCCGAATGCCTCATCCTTCGGCACCTTCTTCAAGAAGCATACCGGATTATCGCCAAAGAATTACCGCATGGGGGCGGAGTAGCTTAATTTGTAAATGCTTTATACTTTTTTGCATGCGAAATTAAAATTTCTCCCCAAAAAATTGCAGGTTTCGAAGAATCTTCGTACCTTTGCAGCACCAGTATCCGCCAAGCCTCTCAACGATGCTCAAATGTGCGGGTCGTTTTATTTTTTATACATTTCCCTTGCTGAGATTCTCGTATTTTCAAACGATTCTTATTTCTTTGTGAATATTGAAAATATGGAAGAAAATGGTAATATGTTAATAATCAAGGAATTATGGATTTGTTGGTTAATAGCGCTAAAATAGGAATTCTATAGTTGTACAACTATAGGGTATTCGCTTAATTAGAAACAAAAAATAGAGAATTCGAGATGCCCAAAACTCCCTATTTTCGTTGCTAGATTCCAAGTTTACCAGTATGCAAAATTTGGTTATAAATATTGACAGAAATACCCTTGCTCTAAATGAAATAGGCTTCAATGGAGCGAAAGAGTTCGCTAATGACATGAAAGAGACTACCAAAGTAGTCAAACAAAGGAAAAAGTTCGTGAAGGCAAAAAGAGCAATCTATAAGATCATATTCCACCCCAAAGACGACAACTGTATAAGATTGATGAAGAGCGAACGTTTTTCTTGATAGACATACCATGTAATCCGGATTGTCTAGGAGGACCAATCCTGAAAGGTGACATGAAAGATGACATGAAAGATGATATGAAAAATGATATGAAAAACCTCTGAAACGTGTTGGAGGTCGTAAGGATGGTTACTGGGTAATAATATAGTTACTGAGCCCACTTGAAAAAGTCCCGAATCATATTTTTACCTTTGTAACTTATTGACAATCAATAGCACGTTTTCGTAAATATGACTTTTTTAAGTGGGCTCAATAGTTAATTATTAGATATTCCATTGAGATATCGTAAAAGAAGCTAATTATGTCGTAAAAGCAAAAGGGAATGTCATAAAGGAATTTGTCAGATGATGATCATGAAGGCTTCTTCAAAAGAATATAGATACGAAACTGCAGGTTTGTATTTTGTATCTCTATTTCAAAATGCTTTCACGTTTTTGATAAACTCTTTGAATCATAGTGGATTAAGTGTGAAAGGAGAATAATGAAGAGAAAAAATGATTGATAGGTGAAGGAGGGTGGAAGATAATGATGAGTGGGAGTAGCTGGCAGGTAAAGAAGAACGGGGAATACTCTTCTCGTATCGGTTGATACCAGTAATCTATATAGTTGACTAGAGTCATTCATATAGCTGACTCGGATCATCTATATGGATGACACGGGTCAGCCGATGCTAGATAATATCTGTTTCTCTTTAAAATATCGGGATAATGCGGTTGAAAGTTGCTTCGTATTAAGAATTGCGGCAGAAAATGGCTAGAGCCGACCTTTGGGATGTGGCAAATCTACATTACTTAATATAATAGGCTTGCTGAATAATCCTACAAGCGGCAGCTATCTGCTTGACGGCAAGGATGTAAGCACGCTGAAGGAGAGCGAGCATGGGATTTTATGATATGAAAATCGCCCGACAGCATCAAAGAATATGCTATCGGGCGATTATGTCTATATCTCTTCATCAATAAATCGGATGATTTCATTCTGCTGGTCGGGATGATACCAGTGAATTTCTGCATCTCGCTTAAACCAGGTGAGCTGCTTGCGCATGTATTCACGGCTATGCGACTGTATCTGGCGGATGGCTTCATCCTTATCTATCTCGCCACCGAAATAGGCAAACATTTCCTTGTAGCCCACGGTTCTCAAGGCGGTGAGACCCTTGTGTGGATATACGCTGCGTGCTTCTGCCTCCAGACCTTCGTCCATCATCATCAGTACACGCTGGTTGATGCGGTCGTAGAGTTCAGCTCTGTCGCGGTTCAGACCTATCTTGATGATGCGGAAAGGGCGCTGCTTCTTTTCGGCTGTGCGGAAAGAAGTATAAGTCTTGCCGGTCTGATGGCAGATTTCCAGGGCATGAACCACGCGGCGTGGATTCTTCCTGTCTACTATCGCCCAGTGCTCCGGATCCATCTTGTGGAGTTCTTCTACCAGCGCCTCCAGCCCTTCCTCTTCCAGACGCTGTTTCATCCAAGTGCGTATGTCGTTACGAACTGTAGGGATGTCGTCGATTCCCTTGCATACAGCATCGATATACATCATGCTGCCACCTGTAAGCAGAGCCACATCGTGATTCTTGAAGATATCTTCCTGCAGGAGATTCATCACACCAGCCTCATATTGGGCAGCGCTGTAATAATCTTCGATGTGGTGGTTTCCTACGAAATAATGCTTTACCCGCTGCTGCTGTTCGGCAGTAGGGGCTGCGGTTCCTATAGGGAGTTCGGCGAAGATCTGGCGGGAGTCGGCATTGATAATAGGTATAGCGAGATGCTCTGCCAGTGAAAGGCAAAGCTCCGTTTTACCTACACCGGTAGGACCTAAGACCACAATCAATGTTTTCATATATCATTCTTTATATTCAAGAAAAAAGCATCCTTGCTCGTTTCATAAACCTATGCAAGGATGCTCTTTTTACCTTTTTACTTTTTTACCCTTTTACTTTTATCGGATAATGCCTCGCTGAGAACTCTCTACGAAGTCGATAATGTACTGAATCTCCTTGGTAACCTCAAGATTCTTCTTGATTTCCTCGATACCTTCCTTCAGGATACCCTTGCTGTAGAGCAGGCGATAAGCCTCGTGGATGTTCTGGATGGTCTCGTTGCTGAAACCACGGCGACGCAAACCGATGAGGTTGATGCTGCAATAGCGGGTTGGCTCCTTGCCGGCAATGATATAAGGAGGAATATCCTGAGAGAAACGGCAACCGCCCTGGATCATTACGTAGCCTGCGATATGGCAGAACTGGTGAACGAGAACGTTGGCGCTGACGATGGCGTTGTCGTCTACTACCACCTCACCGGCAAACTTGGTAGAGTTGCCGATAATCAAGCCGCTGCCGAGCACGCAGTCGTGAGCCACGTGAACAGTCTCCATCAGGAGGTTGTTGCTGCCTACTACGGTCTTGCCCTTAGAGGCTGTACCACGAGAGATCGTAACGTTCTCACGGATGCTGTTGTTATCGCCCACCTCGCAGGTTGTCTGCTCGCCCTTGAACTTCAAGTCCTGAGGCTTGGTAGAGATGCTGGCGCCTGGGAAAAATTCATTATAGTTGCCGATGCGAGCGCCCACGTGGATGGTAACGCTGTTCTGCAATACGTTGTTATCGCCCAAAACGGTGTCCTTGTCGATATAGCAGAAAGGACCGATAATGTTGTTGTCACCGAGTTTTGCCTCTGGATGAACAAACGCTAATGGACTAATCTGATTCATTTCTATTAAGTTTAAAGTTTATAATTTATAGTTTATAGCCTGAACCACCTAAGCAATCTTGCTAAACGGCGCAGCCGCTATAAACTATAAACTATTAACTGATTTTTACTTGTTCTTAACAATCTGTGCAGTGAAAGTAGCTTCTGCCACCACCTGGTCGCCTACGAACATATAGCCCTTCATAGAACTGATGCCATGACGTACAGGTGCGAGGAGTTCTACACGGAAGAGGAGGGTATCGCCCGGAACCACCTTCTTGCGGAACTTCACATCATCGAGCTTCATGAAGTAAGTGCTCCAGCGCTCAGGCTCCTCCAACTGGTTGAGGATGAGCAGACCGCCACATTGTGCCATCGCCTCTACCTGGAGAACGCCTGGCATCACTGGCTCTTCAGGGAAGTGACCGGTGAAGAAAGGCTCGTTGCTGGTTACATTCTTTACGCCCACGATGCTGTTAGGACCCATAGCAATGACCTTATCGACCAGCTGCATAGGGTAGCGGTGAGGCAGGAGCTGACGGATGCGGATATTATCCATGATTGGCTCCTCGTTAGGATCGTAGATAGGAGCCTGAATCTCGTGCTTGCGAATCTCCTTGCGCATGAGGCGGGCGAACTTGTTGTTTACGGTATGGCCTGGACGCGTAGCGATGATGCGACCCTTGATAGGCTTGCCGATGAGTGCCATATCGCCGATGATATCGAGCAGTTTATGACGTGTACATTCGTTCTCCCACTGCAATGGGCGGTGCTGTATATAACCCAACTTGTTGGCATCCATGTGAGGCACCTTGAGATGGTCGGCGAGCTGGTCGAGCTGAGCCTGTTCTACCTGGCGCTCGTAGATAACGATGGCATTGTCCAGGTCACCACCCTTGATGAGGTTAGCCTGGAGCAGAGGCATGATATCGCGTACGAAAACGAAGGTACGGGCTGATGCAATCTCCTCTGCGTATGTCTCCATCTTTTCGAGGGTAGCAAACTGGCTGTTGATGAATTTGCTCTCGAAAGAACACATGGCTGTGATGCTGAAGTCCTCGTCAGGAAGGATAGTGATGACAGACCCATTATCATCTTTCACCTCAATCTTATGACGGATGATGTAGTAGTCTTTCTCAGCATTCTGCTCCTGGATGCCTATGCTCTGGATTTTCTCTACATACGGAGCAGCAGAACCGTCGAGGATAGGGAACTCAGGACCGTTTACCTGGATGAGACAGTTGTCGATGCCGAGGGCATAGAGTGCTGACATACCATGCTCGATGGTAGAAACGCGGATGTCGCCCTTACCGAGTACGGTACCGCGCTGTGTTTCAACAACGTTTTCAGCTACAGCCTGGATGACAGGCTCGCCTTCAAGGTCGATGCGCTGTATTTTATAACCGGTGTTCTCTGGTGCAGGATTGAAAGTTACGGTGAGGCTCAAGCCTGTATGCAAACCCTTTCCGCAAAGAGAGAAACTACCTTTCAGTGTCTTCTGTTTTGACATAACTATATTAATTTTTTAGGCACGGATTACACGGATTTTTTTCTCTGCGTTTTCTTCGGATTCTTTAGTGGCGTTAGCCTCCGCGTCATCCGCGTCATCCGTGCCTTATTATTTTTAATTGTTTTTCTTTAATTCTTCAATCTGCTTCTTCAGGTCGTTGAGTTCCTTGTACATGTCAGGCAAACGACGGAAGATGGCCTGTGACTTGAAGTAAGCGCGTTGCTCCATAGGAGGAGTTCCGATGAGCTGCTGACCGCTCTTGAGGCTGCCCGGAACACCGCTCTGGGCACCGAGGAACACCTTATCGCCGATAGTGATGTGGCCGGCAATACCCACCTGACCGCCAAACATACACCATTCGCCTACCTTTGTACTGCCTGCTACACCTACCTGAGAAGACATCACGGTATTGGCGCCGATGTCGGTATTGTGGGCAATCTGTACGAGGTTGTCGAGCTTTACGCCCTTGCGAACATAGGTAGAACCCATTGTAGAACGGTCTACACAAGTGTTGGCACCAATCTCTACATCGTCTTCGATGGTAACGATACCAATCTGAGGAATCTTGTCGTAACCTTCAGGACCTGGAGCGAATCCGAATCCGTCGGCACCGATTACACAACCGGCATGAAGCGTAACGTTATTGCCTAATTTACAGCCGTGATATACGGTAACGTTCGGATAGATGAGTGCATTCTTACCAATCTTCACACCCTCTCCGATGTAGGCATGAGGATAAATCTGGCTACCTTCGCCTACCTCTGCACCATCGCTGATATATGCGAAAGCACCTACATATACACCTTCAGCCACCTTAGCCTTTGGAGATACGAAAGCCAGCGGATCGATGCCGGTCTTCTTAGGCTTCATGGATTCGTACATCTGCAGGAGCTTAGCCACACACTCGTATGCATTCTTCACACGGATGAGGGTTGTGCTGACAGGGTGTTCCAATTCTACGTTCTCATCAATGAGTACGATGCTTGACTTGGTTTCGTAAACATAATGAGTGTATTTAGGGTTAGAAAGGAACGAGATAGCGCCTTCCTTACCTTCTTCGATTTTTGCAAAGGTGTTGACTGTTGCGTTCTCATCACCTTCCACACGGCCCTGAACGAACTGGGCTATTTGTTGAGCGGTAAATTCCATAATTTATCTGTCTTCTAGTTTGTTTATTTAGGTTCCCAAGGCATCATTACCTTTAGGTAACCGCAATTTGTTTGCAAAAATAGCAAAAAAGATTTAGATTCTCGACTTTATTTTGTAATATTTTGCTTTTTCGCCCCATAAAAGGGTATTTTTTAGGCGCAAAGCCTCTTTTTCAAGATACTTTGCGCCTAAATCGATTTTTTATAACTTAGCAAGTTCTGCTGCCATTTCTGCCTGCAATTCCTTAGCTTTCTGACCTGCTACCTCAGCAAAGTCATCGCCGTTGCTGGCATAGATGATGCCGCGGGAAGAGTTGACGAGCAAGCCGCAGTCCTTGATGATGCCATACTTGCAAACCTCCTGCAGGCTGCCACCCTGTGCACCTACGCCCGGTACGAGGAGGAAGTGGTTAGGAGCCACCTTGCGGATATCTTCGAACATCTTGCCCTGTGTAGCGCCTACTACATACATCATGTTCTCATCGTTGCCCCATTCCTGGCTCTTCTTGAGAACCTTCTCGAAGAGGCGCTCGCCCTCCTTATCCTCGGTGAGCTGGAAGTCGTGGCTACCCTTGTTGCTGGTAAGTGCCAGGAGGATAACCCACTTGCCGTCATACTCGAGGAATGGCTTGACTGAATCCTCACCCATATAAGGTGCTACGGTTACAGAGTCGATATTGTACTCCTCGAAGAATGTCTGGGCATACATCTTGCTGGTGTTGCCGATATCGCCGCGCTTGGCATCTGCGATGATGAAATGGTTTGGATAGTGGCTGTGGAGATACTTGATGGTGTTTTCGAAGGCAATCATGCCATCGATGCCGCGGCTCTCATAGAAAGCCAGGTTTGGCTTGTAAGCCACACAGTATGGGGCTGTTGCGTCGATGATAGCCTTGTTGAATCTGAATATCATTTCAGCTTCTGCGCCCTGGATGTCTTCACTCTCGGTGATGCACTTAGGCAACTTGTTGATATCTGTGTCAAGACCTACGCACAAGAAACTCTTCTTGGCGAAAATCTGCTCTACGAGTTCTTTTCTGTTCATAATGGATTGATATGATGATTCATCGCCCCGAAGTACGGAACGATGAATCGGGGTTTTATAATTCTGTTTCTTTCAGTTTCTCTGCGTTCTCGGCTACGGTCAGGGCATCAATCATGTCCTGAATATCACCTGCCAGGAAACCGTTGAGATCGTGAGTGGTGTAACCGATACGGTGGTCGGTAACACGGCCCTGAGGAAAGTTGTAGGTACGGATCTTCGCACTGCGGTCACCGGTAGAAACGAGGCTCTTGCGGCGGCTGGCGATATCGTCAACATACTTCTGGTGCTCACGGTCGTGGATGAATGTATAGAGGCGGCTCAAGGCACGCTCCTTGTTCTTTGGCTGGTCACGGGTTTCGGTACACTCGATGAGGATTTCCTCTACCTCGCCTGTATTAGGGTTTTTCCAAGGGTAGCGGAGACGTACACCAGACTCCACCTTGTTCACGTTCTGACCACCGGCACCTGAACTTCGGAAGGTATCCCACTTGATGTCTCCTTCGTTGATGTTCACCTCAAACTTGTCTGCCTCTGGCAATACAGCCACGGTAGCCGCTGAGGTGTGCATACGGCCCTGTGTTTCAGTAGCAGGCACACGCTGAACACGGTGAACACCTGATTCGTACTTCAATGTACCGTAAACGTCAGTACCGCTCACGGCGAAGTCGATTTCCTTGTATCCACCTACTGCACCTTCAGAAACAGAAGTCACGCTGACGGTCCATCCCTTCGATTCGCAGTATTTCTTATACATATTAAATAGGTCGCCTGCAAAGAGGGCAGCCTCGTCGCCTCCGGCACCACCTCGGATTTCCATCTGTACGTTCTTGGCGTCTTCTGGGTCCTTAGGTACCAGCGCAATCTTGATTTCTTCTTCGAGTTTAGGCTGCAGCGCCTCGTTCTCGTTGAGTTCTTCGCGAGCCATCTCCTTCATTTCCGGATCGCTCTCGTTGGCAAGGATATCCTTTGCCTCTTTGATGCTGTTCAGGCAGTTGATGTATCGCTTGCGTGCGTCCATGATATCACCCAGGTCTTTCCATTCCTTGGTGAGCTTCACGTAGCGTGGCTGGTCGGCGATGACATCTGGGTCGGTAATGAGGGTGCTTACTTCCTCGTATCGGCTCTCTAAGCCTTCTAGTTTCTGTAATATGTTGTTATTATCCATTAATTTTAATTCTATTTTTAGTATTCGAATGTTCCGAATTCGCTCTTGATGGTCAGGCTGCGCTTGCCTTCTTCGATGTGACCCACAATCTGGGCATCGATGTTGAAACTCTTGCTGATGGCGATAACTTTCTCGGCAATCTCAGGACGAACGTAGATCTCCATGCGGTGACCCATGTTGAATACCTGATACATTTCCTTCCAGTCGGTCTCTGAGCAGTCGTGAATCGCCTTGAAGAGTGGAGGCACAGGGAACATGTTGTCCTTCACTACCTTGCAGTTCTCGCCTACGAAGTGAAGAACCTTGGTCTGGGCACCACCGGTGCAGTGAACCATACCGTGAACCTCTGGGCGGAGCTCATCGAGAATCTTCTTGATGACAGGAGCGTAGGTACGGGTAGGAGAGAGTACCAGTTCTCCGGCGTTGACAGGTGAACCTTCTACTTCATCAGTCAACTTATACTTACCGCTGTAAACCAACTCGTCTGGCACGGCGTGGTCGTAGCTCTCAGGATAGTTTTCTGCGAGATACTTGGCGAATACATCGTGGCGGGCAGAAGTCAAACCGTTGCTGCCCATACCGCCGTTGTACTTCTTCTCGTAAGTAGCCTGACCTGTAGAAGAAAGACCTACGATGACATCGCCTGGACGGATGTTGGCATTGTTGATGACGTCGCTGCGCTTCATGCGGCAGGTAACGGTAGAGTCAACGATGATAGTACGAACCAGGTCGCCTACGTCAGCAGTTTCACCGCCGGTAGGATAGATGCCGATACCCATCTCACGCATCTCGTGGAGCAGGTCGTCAGTACCGTTGATGATAGCTGAGATTACCTCGCCTGGGATGAGCATCTTGTTGCGTCCGATGGTAGAGCTTACGAGGATGTTGTCTACGGCGCCTACGCAGAGCAGGTCGTCGGTATTCATCACGATAGCATCTTGAGCGATACCTTTCCATACAGAGAGGTCGCCCGTTTCCTTCCAGTACATGTAAGCCAAGCTAGACTTGGTACCTGCACCGTCGGCATGCATAATGTTACAATACTCTGGGTCGCCGCCCAAGATATCAGGTATGATCTTGCAGAAAGCCTGTGGGAAGATACCCTTGTCGATGTTCTTGATAGCGTTGTGAACATCTTCCTTTGCTGCGCTAACACCGCGCATCATATATCTATTGTTACTCATATTCTTACTTTGAATTTTGTTCTTTGAACTTTATGATATGCTTATTTTTCCTGGTGCCAGAAATCCCATGATGCAAAGGCTTGCAACAAGAGCATTTCCAAGCCATTCTTTACTGTGGCTCCATGTTCTTTGCCCTTCTTCATGAAGAGGGTTTCGTCGGGATTGTAGATGAGGTCGTAGAGCAGGGTGTGGCTGTCCATTGCCTCGTAAGGCAGCGCAGGACACTCGTCTACGTGTGGATACATGCCCACAGGGGTGCAGTTAACGATGACATTATACTCCTGGATGACCTCAGGGGTGATTTTTTCGTACTGGATTGTACCCGGACGCTCGTATCGACTCACGAAGATCGTCTCCAGTCCGAGCGATTTCAGACCGAAGTTGATAGCCTTTGAAGCTCCGCCTGTACCCAGGATGAGAGCCTTCTTGTGATAAGGCTCGATATAAGGTTCGATGCTCTTGGTAAAACCGATGACATCGCTGTTGTATCCTTTCAGATAAACATCTTCACCTCTGTGCTCCACCTTGATCACGTTGACGGCTCCGATAGCATTCGCCTCAGGGCTTACCACGTCGAGATAGCTGATCACTTTCTCCTTGTAAGGAATGGTGACGTTGAGACCCTTAAGCTCAGGATTTGAGTCGAGAATCTCGGTAAGATTTTCGATAGAAGGTATCTCGAAGTTGATGTATTGGGCATCGATGCCCTCGTTCTCAAACTTTTCGTTGAAATAGTTCTTTGAGAACGAATGTCCCAGAGGGTAACCTATGAGTCCATACTTGTCCATAATATTTTTGTTTTATTTGGTTGCGAAATAGAGTGTGCAGATGCCGAAGGTGAGTCGCTTGAACTCTGCCTTTGCGAATCCTGCCTTTTTGAACACCTCCATCATGACCTCGCCCTGGGGGAATGCCTCGATGGTCTTGTTGAGATATCTGTAGGCGCTCTGGTCTTTGCTGATGAGTTTGCCATAAATCGGCAAGACGGTGTTGCTGTAGATGCTGAACAGCTGCTTCATCGGGAAACTGACCGGTGTGGTGAGTTCTACGATGCAGAGATGTCCGCCTTTTTTCAGTACCCGGCACATTTCCTTCAGTCCCTGGTCCAGGTTCTGGAAGTTCCTGATACCGAAGGCTGCGGTTACTGCGTCGAAGCTCTCGTCCTGGAACGAGAGGTTGAGGCAGTCTTCCTTGGCAAAGGAGATGGTGTTTTCCAGTCCCAGCTGCTTTACCTTCTGTCTGCCTATCTCCATCATGCCTTCCGAGATGTCTGCTCCGATTAGCTGGTCGGGATGTAGCATCTGGGCGGCTAGGATGGCGAAATCGCCGGTACCGGTAGCGATGTCGAGCATTTTTTTAGGAGAGAAGGGCGCAAGACGCCTGATTGCCTTCTTGCGCCATCCCTTATCGATATCCCACGAGAGTCGGTGGTTCAGGGTATCGTAGGTAGGGGCGATGTTGTCGAACATCTCCTCTACCAGCTTGCCCTTGTCTCCTGTGCCCTCGTAGGGCTTTATCTGTTCTTGCTTATACATTAATATATAGTTTACTTGTGTGCAGCAAGCCACTCGCTTACGTTCTTTTCGATGCGGGCAGCGATGTCGCCTTCCTCAGCAGCCTTGTCAAACTTCTCGCCGGTGATGTGCTCGTACAGCTCGATGTAGCGGTCTGATACGCTCTCTGCATACTCGTCGGTAATCTCTGGCATGGTCTGGCCTGGCTCGTTCATGAAGTTGTGCTCGATGAGCCACTGGCGAACGAACTCCTTAGAGAGCTGGCGCTGTGGTTCACCCTTCTCAAACTTCTCCTCGTAACCGTCAGCATAGAAGTAGCGGCTAGAGTCTGGAGTGTGGATCTCATCGATGAGATAAACCTTGCCGTCTCGCTTGCCGAACTCGTACTTGGTATCTACGAGGATCAAGCCCTGCTTGGCAGCGATTTCCTGACCACGGGCGAAGATGCGGCGTGTGTAGTCCTCCATCACAGCGTAATCCTCTGCACTAACAATACCCTGGGCGATGATCTCTTCCTTAGAGATGTTCATGTCGTGACCCTCGTCAGCCTTTGTGGTAGGGGTGATGATTGGCTCAGGGAAACGTTCGTTCTCGCGCATACCGTCTGGCAACTTCACACCGCAGATCTCGCGGCAGCCCTTCTGATACTCGCGCCATGCACTACCGGTGAGGATAGAACGGATGATCATCTCCACGCGGAAACCTTCGCACTTCAAACCTACGGTAACCATTGGGTCTGGAGTAGCCAACTTCCAGTTTGGACAGATGTCTGTAGTCGTGTCCAGGAACTTAGCTGCAATCTGATTGAGCACCTGTCCTTTGAAAGGGATACCCTTAGGCAGAACAACGTCGAACGCTGAGATTCTGTCGGTAGCGACCATCACGAGGAGGTCGTCGTTAATGTCATACACATCACGTACTTTACCGTGGTAAACACTCTTCTGTCCATCAAAATGGAAATCTGTCTTTGTTAATGCTTTCATTTTACTTTGAACTTTGAATTTTGAACTTTGAACTTTATGATATGCTTTATTTATGATCTGCATTCTTGATGAAATCTATTTTTAAAGAATCATTCAGTTCATTCTTCATTCTGATTATTTTGAATTATCTTTTTCTGCTTTCTGAGCTTCCCGTGCTTCCGCTCTCTCCTTGTCATACTTGTCGTATGCGTTTACGATGCGGGTTACGAGTTTGTGGCGCACGATATCCTTCTGTCCCAGCTTCACCACTCCGATGCCTTCCACGCCGTCCAGAATCTTGAGCGCCTCCTTCAGTCCGCTTCGCTGTTCGCGTGGCAGGTCAATCTGTGTCAGGTCGCCGGTGATAATCATCTTGGTGTTCATGCCCATACGGGTTAGGAACATGCGAATCTGTTGGGAGGTAGTGTTCTGCGCCTCGTCGAGGATGACGACGGCATCGCTGAGTGTGCGTCCGCGCATAAAGGCGAGCGGAGCAATCTGGATAATGTGCTTTTCCATCATATCCTGCAGCTTTACGGCAGGTATCATGTCTTCCAGCGCATCGTAGAGCGGCTGGAGGTATGGGTCAATTTTGTCTTTCATATCGCCAGGCAGGAAACCGAGTTTTTCGCCGGCTTCTACGGCTGGTCGTGAGAGGATGATTTTCTTGATGGCTTTCTCCTTGAGGGCCTTTACGGCAAGGGCGATGCTGAGATAGGTCTTGCCGGTACCGGCTGGTCCCACGGCAAATACCATGTCGTTCTTCTCGTAAGCATCTATCAGCTGCTGCTGGTTTTCGCTGCGGCTCTTGATAGGTCGGCCGCTGATGCTGTATACCAGCACGCCTTTCACGCTGTCCGCCTTGGTCTGTTTTCCTTTCACGATGTCCAGGATGTCTTCATCATTGAGCATGTTGTATTTAAGCAAGTGCTTGCGCATCTGCTCAATATCCTCTTCCACCTTTGCCATTTCCTCTTCGTCGCCGAGCACACGAATCACGTTGTCGCGTGCCACGATACGCAACTTAGGATACAGCGATTTAATCATCTGCAGGTGGGCGTTGTTCACACCGTAGAACATCACTGGATCGATATCTTCGAGTACAATATGTTTCTCTATCAAAATGTCTTAATTCTATAAAGTTTAAACTATCCTATCTAATATTTTGTTATATAACGCTGCAAAATTACTACTTTTCCATGAAATGAGCAAATTTCGGCGAATAAAACATTCTTTAAATATTAAAAAAGCTATTTTTTCGAGAGATTTTGTTACCTTTGCAGCTAAATTTGGCGATGCGGTTCCCGTTTTGCCTGAAGAATATAGAATATTATTTCGTGAAAATAAGATAATTATGAAGATTAGTAAGAACAGATATTTACAGGGTTTTGGTATTGTGGTTTTGCTTCTGGCGCTGGTGAGAGTCATCTTTCCGGGAGTAGCAAAACCGAAGGTTGCGGCTGCTGGTGCGGCTGATTCTACGCTCGTGGCAGCGAAGGATTCGGCTGCTTCTGATGCTTCTTCTGCTGATATTTCTGATGCATCGGCTGATGCTGAAGGGAATGTGGCTGAGAACCTGAAGAAGGATGAACTCTCTGTTATGCCTGATACGGAACAGGGCGGCAAGCCTTCTATCTTCTTCGACAAGGATGGCAAGGAGGTGAAGCATCGTATCTTCTCGGTGCCTCATTTCGGCAATACTTTCCCCGACCAGCAGGATGTGCAGATTCTGGCGGCTACTAAGCATGGTGTGAAACCGGTACAGAACCGTCTGGAGGCGGAGAACAGCAAGGGCAAGCTGGTGTATGTGGGCAGCAATCCTTTCTTTTATGTCGACAAACTGAACAACAGTATTCCTTACCTGGTGCCTCGTGCCTCTGTGCTGCTCCAGGATATCGGCCGTGCCTATTTTGATTCGCTGCAGATTAAGGGCATTCCGCTGCATAAGATTATCGTGACGAGCATTCTGCGTACCAAGGATGATGTGGCGAAACTGCGTACCCGAAACGGTAATGCTACCGAGAATTCGTGCCATCTTTATGGTACTACCTTCGATATCTGCTACAACCGTTACAAGCAGATTCAGACCCGTGAGCAGCCTCGCCGCCAGGTGCAGAATGATACCCTGAAATGGGTGTTCTCCGAGGTGCTCCGCGATTTCCGCAACAAGAACCGCTGCTATATTAAATATGAGGTGAACCAGGGTTGCTTCCATATCACCGTGAAGTAGTGGTGTTTCATTTAATTTTTGATTCTCTTCAAATCTGCTTCTTCTCCCACTATCCAGATGATGTCTCCCTTCTTGAAGACTCGGGTAGGGGATACGTGCGTCAGATTCTCACGACCTTCTTCCAGTCCTACAACCATGCAGTTGTACCGGTCTCTGATACCGCTTTCGATGAGCGTCTTGCCCAGGAATTCACTGGAAGAAGAGATGATGAGCTGGCTGAGTTTCATCTCGCGCTTTTCTATTTCAGCCTCCTCAGGCAGCAGGTCGCTCTGCAGGGCGATATTGAATTTCTGCAGCTGGTCGTCGTTGCCGATTACCTGCAGTTTGTCGCCCGGGAAGATGATCATGTCGCCGTTCGGGATGTTCAGCCGGTGAGAGCCGCGGTGAATGCTGCTCATGTCAACACCGAAACGCTGGCGCAGATGCAGCTCTCTCAGCGATTTGCCAGTCCAACTGCTGTCCTCTGGCACTTCAAATTCGCTGATGTGGATATCCCGGTCTAGCAGTCTGCCCTCGTAGAGCGGCCGCTTTTCGCCATTCACCTGAGCCGCAATATCGCGCGAACGCAGGTTGTGGACGAAGACGCGCTCCATCACGATGCTACGCTTCTTGATGTGGCGGGAGGTTATCATCAGCATCACTACTGCTGCACCGATGCAGACAATCAGCGCATTGGTAAAGCGCGAGAGGAAATTGATGATATAGAAGATGAAAGCCAGTGCTATCATGAAGCGCACGAACACCGTAAAGAGCAGCGGCACGCGGTTGATGCTGCTCTCCACCCAGAGGCGTTTCCACTCGGCACTGTGGTTCTTCTTCATCACGATGGCGCGCAGGAACGGTGAGATGAACAGGACGGTGAGCAGACCGGTGATGGCGTTGGCATACCAGTGGAGATGCCAGCCGGGCAGCAGATTGCGCATCAGCGGCAGCACGAAGGTGAACATCAGGGCGATGACGGCTGCCGAGAGGATGGAGTAGGCGGTGGTGTTGACCAGCATCTGCCGGATCAGCGATTTCCACTTGCTCTGTTGCTGCGTCTGGGGATGACTCATCGCAAAATGGTTCAGAATATGGATGAGCTTGTCGGGCAGATGTTTCTCCATCACCTGATAGGTAGGTGTGGCAAGACGAATCATATAAGGTGTGAGGAAGGTGGTGATGACGCTCACTGCTACCACTACCGGATAGAGGAACTTGCTGATGACGCCGAGCGACAGACCCAGCGAGGCGATGATGAAAGAAAACTCACCAATCTGGGCCATCGAGAAACCGCAGCGCATCGCCGACTTCAGCGACTCGCCTCCGAGCATGAAGCCGAAGGTGCCGAATATCGCCTGACCTACCAGTATCGTGCCCACCAGGGCGAGAATAGGAACGGCATATTCTACCAGAATCTTCGGGTCTACCAGCATACCTACCGATACGAAGAAGATGGCTCCGAAGAGATTCTTTACCGGTTCTACAAGCTTGATAATCTTCTCTGCCTCAATGGTTTCTGCCAGTATGCTGCCCATGACGAAGGCTCCGAAGGCGCTGCTGAACCCCACCTTGGTGCTCAGTACCGCCATGCCGCAGCACAGACCCAGCGAAACGATGAGTAGGGTTTCGGCATTGATGAGTTTCCTTACCGAACGCAGGAACCACGGAATGGCGAAGATGCCCACGATAAACCACACGCCCAGGAAGAAGCCTATCTTCACGATAGAGGCAAGCATCTGCCCGCCGTCGGGACTGCTTCCGCTCGCTATCGCCGACAGCATCACCATCATCACGATAGCCAGGATATCTTCCAGTATCAGCACGCTCATCACCATCGAGGCAAACTTCTGGGTGCGCAGCCGCATATCATCGAATGCCTTATATATAATAGTGGTGGAGCTCATGGCGAGCATACCGCCCAGGAAGATGCAGTCCATCCTTCCCCAGCCGAAGCTGTGGCCTACGCTGATGCCCAGCATCATCATGCAGAACACGATGACCACGGTGGCGATGATGGGAGAAGCGCCCATCTTCACGATTTTCTTGAACGAGAAGTCGAGACCGAGCGAGAAGAGGGTGAAGATGACACCGATGTCGGCCCAGGTCTGGATATCCGTCTCGTCGACTACCGACATGGTGTAGGACATGTGTGGCGAAACCAGGAATCCCGCCATGATGTATCCCAGCACCAGCGGCTGCTTGAGCCTCTTGAAGATGAGGGTTACGATGCCTGCTACCATCAGGATGAGGGCGAGGTCTTTTACTAAAAATGGGATTTCAGCCATATTTTTCTGTTTATGAAAAAGGGGAATTTAGATGTGTCTAAATTCCCCATATCTGTATTAGTCATTAAATTCTTCTGTGATTTCCGCTATCTTCACGATGGTCTTCACTACCTTCTCCATTACCTGGATGCTCACAAACTCGTGAGGGCCGTGGAAGTTGACACCGCCGGCGAAGATGTTAGGACAAGGCAGACCCTTGAAGCTCAGCTGGGCTCCGTCGGTACCGCCGCGGATAGGTTCTACGCGAGGTGGAACGCCGCTCTCCTGCATCGCTCTGAGCACGATGTCGATGACGTGCATGTTAGGATCAATCTTCTCCTTCATGTTATAGTACTGGTCGTAGATAACCGCCTTTACGGTTCCGTCGCCATACTTCTCGTTCATCTTGTTCACGCAGTCCTCGATGAAATCCTTGCGGTTTTCAAACCTGTTGCGGTCGTGATCTCGGATGATGTAGCTGAGTTTTGCCTCCTCGCAGCGGCTCTCGATGCCGATGAGGTGGTAGAAACCCTGGTAGCCTTCAGTCTGCTCAGGAGTCTCGTTCTCAGGAATCATGTTCTGGAATTCCACAGCCAGTCGGCTTGCATTCACCATCTTTCCCTTGGCATAGCCTGTATGAACGCTCACGCCCTTGATGATGATTTTAGCTCCGGCAGCATTGAAGTTCTCGTATTCCAGGTCGCCCAGGTCGCCGCCATCTACGGTGTAAGCCCAGTCGCAGCCAAACTTCTCTACATCGAAATGATGCGCACCCATACCGATTTCCTCGTCAGGATTGAAACCTACGCGGATATCTCCGTGCTTGATTTCGTCGTGGTCGCGCAGATAGCACATAGCCTGTACGATTTCAGCGATGCCCGCCTTGTCGTCAGCACCCAGCAGGGTAGTACCGTCTGTCACTATGATATCCTCTCCCTTGTGAGCCTTCAGCTCTGGGAAAGTCTCAACGCTTGAGATGATGCCCGGGCTCAGCTCGATGTCGTTGCCGTCATAGTTCTTGATGACGCGCGCCTTTACATCCTTTCCGCTGGCATCAGGCGATGTATCCATGTGTGAAATAAATCCGATGGTAGGAGTCTTTTTCTTGGTATTGCTCTTCAGAGTGGCATAGATATAGCCCATGTCATCCATTTCGACATCGCTCAATCCTTCGTCCTCAAGTTCCTTCTTCAGGTACTTGGCAAATTCGAGCTGTTTTGCCGTACTAGGCACGCTGGTCGATTCTTCGCTCGACTGTGTGTCGAATTTCGTATAGTTTATAAATCGTTCTACTAAATCCATGTTTTCAATTATTAATCATTTCTGTTGTTTCGGGTGATCTCGGTGGGATTCAAACCCACGACCTTCAGAACCGGAATCTGACGCTCTATTCAGCTAAGCTACGAGACCCTCTTTTCTGCCGCCCGTTTCTCCGCCTGTATGACATCGAAACGGAAGTCGACTGCAAAATTACTGCTTTTATTTGAAATAACCAAATATTTGGGGCAGATTTTTTCATATATATAATGTGTATTTGTGAATTGTTCTACAAAATGCTACTAAAAAACTTAAAAATGCTATCATTTTGCGAAAAAATACGGAAAAATGCTTGCAGATTAATTATTATTTTGTACCTTTGCAGCGCAAATACTAAATATGAAATAAAAATGAGCAATTTGATAAAACCTGAAGGGTACAAGGCGCTGCTGGATATGCGCCAGACCGAAATGGGTATTAAAATGATAAAAGAATTCTTCCAGCAAAACCTGAGCACCGAGCTCCGTCTGCGTCGTGTTACCGCTCCACTCTTCGTATTGAAGGGGCTTGGTATCAATGATGACCTGAACGGCGTAGAGCGCCCTGTAAGTTTCCCTATCAAGGATTTGGGCGAAGCCCAGGCTGAGGTGGTTCATTCTCTTGCCAAGTGGAAGCGACTGACGCTTGCCGAGTATGAGATTGAGCCTGCTTATGGCGTATATACAGATATGAACGCCATCCGTGCTGACGAGGAGCTGGATAATCTTCATTCGCTCTATGTTGACCAGTGGGACTGGGAGGCTGTGATTACCAAGGAAGACCGTACCATCGCCTTCCTCGAGAATATCGTGCGCCGCATCTATGGTGCCATCTTGCGTACCGAGTTCCTGGCTTGCGAGCATTATCCTCAGCTGAAGCCTTTCCTGCCTAAGGATATTCATTTTATTCATGCGCAGGATTTGCTCGATATGTATCCAAACCTTTCTCCTAAGGAGCGTGAGGATGCTATCTGCAAGAAGTATGGCGCTGTATTTGTAGAGGGCATCGGAGGCAAGTTGAGCGATGGCAAGAAGCATGATGGCCGAGCTCCTGACTATGATGATTGGAGCACCGTGGCTGAGAACGGCAAGATGGGACTGAATGGTGATATCCTCATCTGGTATCCTGTTCTGGGTCGCAGTTTCGAGCTCAGTTCTATGGGTATCCGTGTTGACAAGGAGAGTCTGCTGCGTCAGCTTAAGCTGGAGGGCAAGGAAGATAGAGAGAAGCTTTACTTCCATCAGCAGCTCCTGAACGACAAGTTGCCTCTGAGCATTGGTGGCGGTATCGGCCAGAGCCGTCTGTGCATGGTATTGCTTCATAAGGCTCACATTGGTGAGATCCAGGCTAGCATCTGGCCTGAGGAGATGCGCAAGGAGGCTGAGGAAGCGGGCATGAACCTCATTTAAGCTTTTCTGCCGGTGTGTCATGGTGTATACTGTGATGTGCTGCATATTCAGTTGATCTTTTTAAGATAATAATAATTTGCTTACGAAGGCTCCCGGTGCTTTTCTGCATCGGGGGCTTTTTTTGTTTTACGACCTTGAGGCTGTGTTTTACAGCCTCAAGGTCTGCGCTTCATGGAAAAAAATGAATACGGTGCAAAAGTACATCAAAATCTCTGAACCGCCAAATTTCACCCTGCAGAGTTATGTTAAACCGATTTTAACATTCCGGCTTTCGTAGTTAAACAAAAAAAGTCGTAGAGTTGCGGGGGAGAAAACTATATTTTGTAAAATGTTTCTCTGTGTGTTTTGAGCAAGAAAACAATGAGATGCTATAAAAAAAGCCATTTCTTCTGACTACTTCCTTTTTACCCAGAAAGCGTTACAGTGTGACAGTTGTGACAGTTGTGACAGTTTTCAGCGCCTACCCCCTCCTTCCCTTTCTTTAGAGGTAAATTATTATATATAAATATATATATAATAATTTAAATATATATACTTATAATTTGATAGCTGCAAACTCGCAATATACCCCCTCCGCTGAAAACTGTCACAACTGTCACGCTGTAACGCCCCTTGGTCTTTTCCTCTTATGTATCTCTTATAACTCCAAGTTTCGATATTTGTAAAAACAATTTTCTCCACTCCGTATAGGTTGTCCTACATGGAGTGGAGAATTTCGTATCGTGTGGAGTATCTTCTATGTCATGACCAGATCCAGGTCCTTTGTGAGTTTTTTCATCGCAGGGTTCTTCTCCATAAGAAGTTCCAGAACTTCATTCTTGGTCAGAACCTTGCCTACCTCTTCCTGGTCGGCAAGGCGGTAGCTGATGCTCAGTTCGCTGTTGTGAAGGCCTAAGACGAAAGTCTTGAGAATGCGGTTCTTGATGTTCAAAACGTCGTCTAGTAAGAGCTGGTTGTTGATGATAACCTCTATCTGCGGATAGTTGGTTATCTTCGGTACAATACTCTTCATGCGGTTGGCTAAGCCTATGAAATCCAGCTTGTTCTGCATTCTCATGCACATACTGAACCATGTTGCTTCCACCTGCTCCTGGGTGAACTCGTTCTGGTCGCCCGTGATGGTCGCTTTTTCCTCATTGGTATCATCATACGGACTGTGCAGGCGGCGCTGGTTCTCCTCCCTCTTCTTCAGGTTAGAGAAAGTCATGCCTATGCCGCCCAGCTTGATATTCTTGAGTCGTGGCTTGTGAGGTGATGCAGCATCTATAGCAGCTCCGGCAGCGGCTGAGCCTTCTGGAGAGGCAGATGCGGCTGCGGTGGCAGATGCAGAATAAGATGCAGCATTAGAGGCTGCAGAAGCGGCTGTCGGTGCCCCTGACGAAGGCACAGCAGTAGCTGTAGCAGCAGACGCTCCCGGCTGTGATGACCGGTTTTCGCTGCTGCCAGAAGGCTCAGAACCTGCACCCTGAGAGGCAAGCTTAGACTGAGCCAGGAGTTTCTGAAACAGGGATTTTAATCTATTGGGCGTACGCCCCGCACTAGGCACATCCTGATCCTCGGGCTGCGTAATCTGGCCTATCTGTATCAGGGTGAGCTCTACCAGTAATCGCTTGTTGCTGCTGGCGCGGTAATGAATATCGCACTGGTTCATCAGTTCCAGCGCCTTATATAAGAAAGGTGTAGGTGCCTTCTGGGCCTGAGCCTGGAACTTGGCTTTCTGGTCGTCGCTGGTTTCGAGCAGAGGCAGGGTCTGAGGATCCTTCGCCATCATCACGTTGCGCACATGCTGGGCAAGCCCCTGAATCATGTTGCCGCCATCGAAACCGCGGCTCAGAATGCCGTCGAGCGTTACCATCATCTCGGGCACCTTATTCTCCAGAGCCAGGTCTACCAGACGGAAATAGTTGTCGCTGTCGAGCACGTTCAGGTCCTCGATCACCTTCTGGTAAGTGATGTTGCCCATGCAGAAGCTGGCAGCCTGGTCGAAGATAGAGAGGGCATCGCGCATACCTCCGTCAGCCTTTTCGGCTATCACGGCGAGCGCCTGCTCTTCATATTGTATGCCTTCCTTCTCAGCCACCATCTTCAGGTGGTTGATGGTATTGGCTACCGTCATTCGCTCGAAGTCGTAAATCTGGCATCGGCTCAGGATGGTAGGCAGAATCTTATGCTTCTCGGTTGTGGCGAGGATGAAGATGACATGCTGAGGCGGCTCCTCCAGCGTCTTGAGAAAAGCGTTGAAGGCGGCTGTAGAGAGCATGTGAACCTCGTCGATGATAAACACCTTATACTTGCCCACCTGGGGCGGGATGCGGGTCTGCTCCATCAGAACTTTAATCTGGTCAACACCGTTGTTGCTGGCAGCATCCAGCTCGAAGATGTTGTAGGAACGCTGCTCATTGAAGGCACGGCAGCTCTCACATTCGTTGCATGCCTCGCCGTCTTCGCGAGGGTGCTCGCAGTTGATTGCCTTCGCAAAAATGCGGGCACAAGTGGTCTTTCCCACACCTCTCGGACCGCAGAAAAGGTAGGCGTGCGCCAGCTTGCCGCTCTTCACTGCATTCTTCAAAGTGGTGGTCAATGCACTCTGTCCGACAACCGAATCGAAGGTCATCGGACGGTACTTTCTTGCAGAAACTATATACTCTTCCATTATTTTTTCTTAATTGATGATGCAAAGATAACAAAAAAATATTATCTTTGCAAACAAATTCGGAAGAAATGAGTAAAAAACTTGGTATTATATGGAATTATCTCGCTCATTATAAGTATCTTATAGTGATTGTAGCGGGTGTTCTGGTAGTTGGTGTAGTTGACGACAACAGTGTAAGACAGCACATTAAGTACCAGATAGAGATAGCTACGCTCCGTTCGGAGATAGAAAAATATCGTGAGCAGTATGAAAACGACAAGCATACCCTGCGTGATATGCAGCATGGTGTGCGGGCATTTGAGAAGATAGCCCGCCAGCGTTATTTCATGAAGGCTGATGATGAAGACATCTTTGTATTGAGTTCGGATATTCCGGAAAAAACTAACGAACAAGACGAAAATGAAACAATTGAGTAAACTGGAAAGTGCTATTTTCTTGCTGGGCGGCGTGCTGATGGTTGTCGGTGCGGCTTGCTTCGCATTTGGTTTTTCACATCCGCAGCTGGTGCAGGTAACGAGCTGGGGGTTCCTGCTGGGCACCATACTCTTCAGCGTGATGCAGGCGATGCAGTTCTATGAGGGACCTTCGCTGGTTATCCACCGCCTGAAGCGCATGCAGTATGTGGCAGACATCTTCTTCGTGCTCTCAGGCATCTCGATGGTAGATACGGTGTATGCTTTCCTGCGCCGCTGGTTTGAGAATTATGAGACCTATATCACCTATTTCTATAATAAGTGGGTAGTCTTCCTTCTCATCGCAGCCCTGCTGGAACTGTATACCACGCATCGCATCTCTCATGAACTGAAGAAGGAAAACAATCAGTAATATAGAAAGGACGAGAAAAAAGCTTTCGGTGGCCAATAGGAGTGCAAACAAAACATAAATCTTGTAAGAATGAATTAAATTGCTGCAATTTATTTCGTCAGTTCAAATTAAGATTGTACTTTTGTTCACCGAAAGTGATATAGATAGCTTATGAATAGAATATTTTACGCATTCATTGCCTTGATGGCACTTGCATCTTGTGCCAACAGTTACGATATCTCGGGTACTTCTAACGTAAGTACTCTGGACGGACGCATGCTGTACCTTAAGATACTGGAAAACAACGATTTCAAGAACGTGGATTCTTGCGATGTAGTGCACGGACAGTTCCATTTTCAGGGTTCTGTCGACTCTATGAAGATGGCGAATATCTTCATGGATGATGACCCTGTGCTGCCGTTGGTGCTGGAGAGTGGAAGCATTACGGTGAAGCTCGATGATACACAGCAGGTGGTAAGCGGTACTCCTATGAACGATAAACTCTTCGGATTCTTCAAGAAATACCAGCAGATTCAGAATCAGTTGCGCGAACTGGTACACAAGCACGACCAGGCTATCATGAACGGTAGCGATATGGTGGCTGTCAACAAGCATCTGAACGAGGAATCCATCCGCCTCTCTGAGCAGGAAGACAAGCTCATCACTTCGTTTGTTACCGACAACTTCAATAATGTGCTGGGACCGGGCGTCTTCTTCCTCGTTACGATGGGCAACCAGTATCCGATGCTCTCTCCTTGGATTGAGGATATCATGAGCAAGGCTACCGACTATTTCAAGAATGATCCTTATGTAAAGGACTATTATAAGAAAGCTCAAGAAAATCAGGAGATTATGAACGGTACCCGAGATGCGCAGGGCGGCATGCAGCCAGAGATGGAAGCGGCTCCACAGGTAAATCCTGATGCGGCTCCGGCACCTACAGCCAACGAACTGGCTGCGCCTACGATTCCTGAAAAACAGGAAGGTCAGGAGTAGAAACAGGGCTCTTTCAAGGTCTTGGGCATTAACATCTTGTAAAACTCTTCATTTTATAAGTTTAGTAATATGAAATTAATCAAGAATGGAACCATTATAAATGAGGGTCGCTCTTTTGTGGGCGACCTCTTGTTGGATGGTGAATTTATCAAGGAGATATATGAAGGCGAGGCACCCCGTGGCAATTACGATGAAGTCATCGATGCCTCGGGGTGTTTTGTTTTGCCGGGTGTGATTGATGATCATGTTCACTTCCGTGAGCCGGGACTTACGCAGAAGGCTGACATCGAGAGCGAAAGCCGCGCTGCTGCCTTTGGTGGTGTGACCAGTTATTTTGAGATGCCTAATACGGTGCCTCAGACTACCACTCTGGAGGCCTGGCAGGCAAAGCGGCAGCTGGGCGCTGAGAAGAGTCATGTGAACTACAGTTTCTTCTTTGGTGCTACCAATGATAATGTAAATGATTTTGAACAGCTCGATACGCATCGTGTACCGGGCATCAAGCTCTTTATGGGCTCCAGTACGGGTAATATGCTGGTGGATAAATATGAGGCACTGCAGGCTATCTTCAAGAAGGCGAAAGAGCTGGATTTGCCGGTGATGACCCACTGTGAGGATACCGAAATCATCAACCGCAACATGCAGCTGGCTAAGCAGAAATGGGGTGAGGACCCTGCCGTAGAACATCATCCGGAAATACGCAGCGAGGAGGCTTGCTATGAAAGCAGCCGTCTGGCAGTGCAGCTGGCTAAGGAAAGCGGGGCGCATCTCCATATCGCTCACGTTACTACGGCTAAGGAACTGGAGTTCTTCGGTAAGGATGAAAATATTACAGGAGAGGCTGTTGTGGCTCATCTCATGTTCTCGGATAAAGATTACGCTGTGAAGGGCGCACGCATCAAATGCAACCCTGCAGTAAAGACCGCTGCTGACCGCGAAGCTTTGCGTAAGGCACTGAGTAATGACAAGATAACTGTAGTAGGAACCGATCACGCTCCTCATCAGTTGAAGGATAAACAGGGCGGTTGTGCCAAGGCTGCATCAGGTATGCCAATGGTACAGTTCTCATTGGTAAGCATGCTGAAACTTGTTGACGAAAAGGTAATCAGTATCGAGCGCCTGGTTGAACTGATGTGCCATAATCCAGCCCGTCTGTTCCATATCAGTCAGCGCGGTTTCCTGCGTCCGGGTTATAAGGCAGATGTCGTTGTGGTGCGCAAGGGAGAGCCTTGGAAGGTGACCGAAGAGGTGATTCAGAGCAAGTGTAAATGGAGCCCTGTAGAGGGTGATGAGTTTGCATGGAAAGTGGAACAGACTTTCTGTAACGGTCGTCTGATCTACGACAAAGGCGTGTTTGATGCCGCCAGCAGAGGAGAGGAACTGGAGTTCAGAAACAATTCCTGAAAAAAGAGAAATCTTACGGGGATTGTAAAATAAAATATCGTATCGGATGCGAAGAATAGTATACAATATAAGCGAAATTGAGCCATATATCAACTGGCTATATTTCTATCATGCCTGGGGATTGAGCGGCAAACCTCGAGAGGAAAAGGAAAAAATGAAGGCTGAGGCGCTCGATATGCTCCATTCATGGGAAGGCGAATATCATACCTATGCCGTCTTCGGACTCTTCGAGGCGAACAGCGAGGGGGATGATATCTGGCTGGAAGGGCAGAAAGTACGCTTCCCGATGCTCCGTCAGCAGCATCCGGCGGCTCAGGGAGAACCCAATCTCTGTCTGGCTGATTTCATCCGTCCTCTGGGCAGCGGAATAACAGACCGGCTGGGTATCTTCTGCACGACGGTAGATGGCGGTCTGGAGAAGAAATATCGCTCGGACGACTACCTCAATATGATGGCACAGACACTCTGCGACCGGTTGGCTGAAGCCACGGCAGAGAAGTTGCACGAAGAGGTGAGACGCAGCATCTGGGGCTATGCTCCCGACGAGCAGCTGAGCATCGAAGACCAGCATCTGGAGCGCTATCAGGGCATCCGTCCGGCTATAGGATATCCTTCGCTGCCCGATACCAGTGCCAACTTCATCATCGACCAGCTTATTGATATGAGTCAGGTGGGCATCCGGCTCACCACAAGCGGAATGATGACGCCTCATGCCAGTGTCTCGGGGCTGATGTTTGCACATCCCAAGTCGCGGTATTTCGAACTGGGACGGATAGGAGACGACCAGCTTCGCGACTATGCACAGCGCAGAGGAGTGCCCGTGCAGGCAATGAAAACGTATCTTCAATCAAGTTTGATCAAGAAATGATAGCAAGAATATTGATACCCGTAGTGGTATTCACCCTGTTGCCGTATCTGTGGATATATAAAAGGTATGGCAAGTTACGGCTGAAGAGTCTCTGGCAGCGGGCGCTCTTCTGGTTGCCGGCTTTCGTGGTTATCGCCTACAGCGCGTATATCACGATGCAGCCCAACTTCCTGCCACGCAATCCGGTGCTCATCGACATCTGGTTTGTGATGATGGCAGTATGTGCGGTTCCGCAGTTTGTCTTCAGTCTGTTCAGTGTCTTCGGCTGGTGTTGTATGAGGCTTCTCCACGGCCATCGCAACTGGGGCAAGCTCCTCGGTCTGGTAGTAGGAGCGGTGGCGTTCTTCTGTTTTATCTACGGATTTACCGAAGGATTTCCTAAGATGCAGGTCAAGCGAATTACCATCTATGTACCCAATCTGCCGAAGTCTTTCGAGGGCTATCGCATCGTTCAGTTCAGCGATATCCATCTCGGGTCATACTATGGCTGGCGTGGTCATCTGCCTCAGCGCGATATCGACAGCATCAATGCCGAGAAGCCTGATCTGATTTGCTTTACGGGTGATTTACAGAATGTTACACCCGATGAACTGCCTAAGTATCAGGCGCTGCTCAGCAGTCTGAAAGCCAGAGATGGCGTGATGAGTGTGCTGGGCAATCACGATTACACCTATTATATGGATGTAGATGATGAGCAGGAGATAGCCGCATTAGAGAAGCGGATGCAGGACTTCCAGCGGAGTTGCGGATGGCACCTGCTGATGAATGAACATGTGGCGGTGCATAGAGGCGCTGATAGCATCTATGTAGCTGGTACAGAGAACTATGACAAGCCAAAGCGAACCAACGTAAGGAAGGCGCTGTATGGCATCAGACCGGGCTCTTTCGTGCTGATGCTGCAGCATATACCAAAGCAATGGCGCGAGACCTGGCCTTCTACTATTAATAAGGAGAAGGATGAGGATGGCGATGTGATAGGACCTGACAGGAAGGATTCGCTGGTCGTAGCACCGCAGCTTACATTGAGCGGTCATACGCATGCGGGTCAGGTCAGCGTACTGGGCTTGCGTCCGTCGATGTTCACTCCTTATGATTACGGCCTCTTCGAAGAGGAGGGTTGCCAGCTCTATACCACATCGGGGCTGGGCGGTACCGTTCCAATCCGCATAGGGGCTACGGCAGAAATCGTGGTCATCACACTGAAGAGAAAATAAGGAGTGTTGAATGTTAAATGTTGAGTGTTAAATTATTCATTCTTAATAAAAAATGAAGTACTTATATCGTCTGTATCAGCTTGTAATATGCTTGCCTATCCTGTTGGTAGCTAGCGTTTTAACCAGTTTAACTACTGTTTTGGGATGCATGCTGGGCAATGGCCATTTCTGGGGCTATTATCCTGGTAAGTATTGGTCCTGGCTTTGGGTCCGCATTCTCCTTCTGCCTGTAAAGGTGGAGGGACGTGAGCATCTCAAGAAGAACCAGAGTTATGTTTTCGTGGCCAATCATCAGGGTGCTTTCGATATCTTCCTGATTTACGGCTTCCTGGGCAGAAACTTCAAGTGGATGATGAAGAAGGGCTTGCGCAAAGTGCCTCTCATCGGTATTGCCTGTGAGTATGCGCATCACATCTTTGTAGACAAGAGCGGACCTTCGAAGATCCGTGCTTCTTATGACCGTGCTCGCGAGGTGCTCAAAGAGGGCATGTCGCTGGTGGTATTCCCAGAGGGTGCCCGTTCGTTTACGGGGCACATGGGCGTGTTCCGCCGCGGCGCTTTCATGCTTGCCGATGAACTGCAGTTGCCGGTATGTCCGCTTACCATTAATGGCAGTTTTGATGTGAAGCCTCGCATGAAGGACATCTACTGGGCTTTCTGGCATCCTCTGAAGCTCACCATTCATGAGCCTATCGAGCCGATTGGCAAGGGAGCTGACAATATCAAGAACCAGATGAACAAGAGCTATGAGGCGATCATGAACGGACTTGACAAGAAATATCAGGGTTTTGTAGAGAATCCGGACCAATAATTTCGGGTTTTCGCTTGTTATTTCAAAAATAAGTTGTAATTTTGCATCTGTATTACATTATTTAGTATCAGAATCATTAAAAATAGAAGAAGTTATGAGTGATAGCATAGTAATCATTCCTACATATAATGAGAAGGAAAACATTGAGAAAATCATCCGTGCTGTCTTCGGTCTCGAAAAGCAGTTTGATATCCTCGTTATCGATGACGGAAGTCCTGATGGTACTGCTGCCATTGTCAAGGGCTTGATGGCTAATGAGTTTGCCGGTCGTCTGCATATCCTGGAGCGTTCGGGTAAACTCGGTTTGGGTACTGCCTATATCATGGGCTTCAAATGGTCATTGAAGCAGGGCTATGACTTCATCTTCGAGATGGATGCCGACTTCAGTCATGATCCTAATGATTTGCCTCGTCTCTATGCGGCAACTCACGATGAGGGCTATGATGTGGCTGTAGGCTCAAGATATATTTCGGGTGTGAACGTGGTCAACTGGCCTATCGGGCGCGTATTGATGAGCTATTTCGCTTCTAAATACGTACGTATCGTAACCGGATTTAAGGTAAATGATACCACAGCCGGATTCGTCTGCTACCGACGTAAGGTATTGGAAACCATAGATTTGGATGCTATCCGCTTCAAGGGCTATGCTTTCCAGATAGAGATGAAATATACGGCTCATCGAATCGGTTTCAAGATCAAGGAGGTGCCTGTCATCTTTGTTAACCGTCGTGAAGGTGTGAGCAAGATGAGTGGTGGCATCTTTGGTGAGGCTTTCTTTGGCGTGATGCGACTGCGCCTGGATGGCTGGTTCAAGAAATATCCGAAGAAGGATTAATACTCTGTAATCACTACTCAGTAATCAGTAATCACTAATCAGTACTTGGATGGAAATCCAAAAGATAGAAAAAACATACGGGCGTTCGCCACAGGCGGATGCCCTCTTTGATTTGATGGGGAAAAAGTCGGTTCATTCCATTTTTCTCCAGGGGTTGCTGTGCTCTTCGGCTCCGATGTTCTTTGCTTCTCTGCAGGGGAAGATGAAGCGTTCGGTACTCTTCGTACTGGATGATGCCGATGAAGCAGGCTATTTTTATCACGATCTCACTCAGATGATGGGGCAGGAGAAGGTATTCTTCTTTCCTTCCAGCTATCGGCGTGCCGTGAAATACGGGCAGCGTGATGCAGCGAACGAAATCCTACGTACAGAGGTGCTGGCGCGCCTCTCTTCGGGAGGACATTTCCTGGTAGTCACTTATCCCGATGCACTGGCAGAACTCGTTGTGGCTAAGCAGAATCTGGATGAACGAATTCTGAAACTGACTGTAGGCCAGCAGATTGCCCAGACCGATGTGGTTCATACCCTGCGCGATTTCGAACTCAAAGAAACCGATTATGTTTATGAACCGGGCCAGTTTGCCGTGCGTGGAAGCATCCTCGATGTCTATTCCTACAGTTGCGAATATCCGTTCCGTATCGACTTCTTCGGCGATGAGATTGACACCATCCGTACCTTTGATGTAGAGACCCAGCTCTCGCAGGTGAAGCGCACAGAGATAGAAATCGTGCCCGAACTCGCTCATATCGAGAGCAACAAGCAGTGTTTCCTCAATTTCCTCTCCGAAAGTACGCCCGTCGTGGCGAAAGATCTTTCTTTCGTTTGCGACCGCATCGGTCAGATCTATACCGAAGGCTTCTCATCGCAGAGCCTTACCGAGCAGCTGGAGGGAGCTACTGAGGTGGAGGCAGAGCGCATCAGACATGAGATGAAGACCGAGCTCAACCTCGTTTCTCCGCTCGATTTCAAGAAGGCAGTAGCGGCTCATCTCCGTATCGAGTTCGGCAAGGTCGCTCCGCCAGAGAGTTCGGCTGTGATACCTTTCAATATCGCTCCACAGCCTCTTTTCCATAAGAATTTCGATTTGCTTTGCCAGACTCTGGAGGATTTCCTGCTCCAGGGTTACACCTTATATATATTGGCAGATAGCCAGAAGCAGCAACAGCGCCTGAAGGATATCTTTGAAAGCGAAGAGCTGAAGCGCTACGCCATCCGTTTTACACCGGTAGACAAGACGCTTCATGAAGGCTTTACTGACCATGACAAGAAGTGCTGTTTCTTTACCGATCATCAGATTTTTGACCGTTTTCATAAATATAACCTGCGCTCAGATAAAGCGAGAGCCGGCAAGATGGCACTCACCATGAAGGAACTGCAGGAGATGGAAGTGGGAGATTTTATCGTGCATGTAGACTTCGGTATCGGCAAGTTCGGCGGTCTGGTTAGGGTTCCTACGGGCAACAGCTATCAGGAAATGATCCGCATCGTCTATACGAACAATGACAAGGTGGATGTTTCTATCCACTCGCTTTATAAAATCAGCAAATATCGCCGCAGCGATACCGGTACTCCGCCTCGCCTGTCTACACTGGGTACAGGTGCCTGGGATAAACTCAAGGACAAGGCTAAGAAGCGAATCAAGGACATTGCGCGCGACCTGATCAAACTCTATGCCCAGCGCCGACGGGAGAAGGGATTCGCCTTCAGTGCCGACAATTATCTGCAGCATACGCTGGAGGCTTCCTTCCTGTATGAAGATACGCCAGACCAGAATAAGGCTACTCAGGAGGTAAAGAAGGATATGGAGAGCGGCAGACCGATGGACCGTCTGGTTTGTGGCGATGTGGGCTTCGGCAAGACAGAGGTTGCCATCCGTGCAGCCTTCAAGGCTGCGTGCGACAGCAAGCAGGTTGCGGTGCTGGTGCCTACTACCGTTCTGGCTTTCCAGCACTATCAGACTTTCAAAAAGCGTCTGGAAGGCATGCCTGTAAGGGTAGACTATCTCAGTAGAGCCCGTACAACGAAGGAAACCAGAGAGGTGCTTGACGCCCTGAAAGAGGGTAAGATTGATATCCTCATAGGTACACATAAGCTGATATCAAAGACCGTGAAATGGCATGACCTGGGACTGCTCGTCATCGATGAAGAGCAGAAGTTCGGTGTGTCTACCAAAGAGAAACTCCGTCAGCTCAAGGTAAATGTCGATACACTCACGATGAGTGCCACTCCGATTCCGCGAACCCTCCAGTTCTCTCTGATGGGCGCCCGGGATATGAGTATCATGCGCACTCCGCCACCTAACCGTTATCCGATTCATACCGAACTGGTAACGTTTAGTAGTGAAGTTATCTGCGATGCCATCAATTTCGAGATGAGCCGAAACGGACAGGTTTATTTCGTATGCGACAGAATATCCAAGCTTCCGGAGCTCAAGATGCTCATCGAGAAGCATATCCCAGACTGTAGGGTAGCAATCGGTCACGGACAGATGAAGCCTGAGGATTTGGAGAAAATCATCATGGGCTTTATCAATTACGATTATGATGTACTGCTTTCTACCACTATTGTAGAGAACGGTATCGACATTTCCAATGCCAATACGATTATCGTGAGCGATGCTCATCACTTCGGATTGAGTGACCTGCATCAGATGCGTGGACGCGTAGGAAGAAGCAACAAGAAGGCTTTCTGCTATCTGATGGCGCCACCTAAGAGTGCACTTACTCCTGAGGCGCGTCGCCGGCTGGAGGCGCTGGAGACGTTCAGCGAACTGGGTAGCGGCTTCAATCTCGCCATGCAGGACCTGGATATCCGCGGTGCGGGTAATCTGCTGGGCTCTGAGCAGAGCGGTTTTATGGAAGATCTGGGTTATGAAACCTACCAGAAGATTCTCTCTCAGGCTGTCACAGAGTTGAAGAACGAGGAGTTCTGTGATCTTTATCAGGAGAAGATGGATGAAGGTGCCCAGCTTACGGGTGATGATTTCGTTGACGATTGTGGCATAGAGAGCGATCTGGAGATGTATTTCCCTCAGACTTATGTGCCTGGTGACAGTGAGCGCATGCTCCTTTATCGTGAACTGGACCGTCTGGAGGGCGATGAGGAAGTAGAGGCTTACCGCAAGCGTATGATAGACCGTTTTGGTCCTGTGCCTCATGAAGCAGACGAACTGATGCATGTGGTAGGTCTGCGTAGGGTAGGCAAGAAGCTAGGTTGTGAGAAGATTATTCTCAAGCAGGGCTATATGCAGATGCAGTTTGTGAGCAATGTAAACAGTCCGTTCTACAGAAGTCAGATGTTTAACCGCATACTCGCTTACGTTACCAGTCATATTCAAGATTGTGTTCTGAAGGAAAAATTCAACAAGCGAATGCTTCGCATCAATGATGTGAAGACAGTAGGGCAGGCTGTAAATCTGTTGAATCAGATATCGCAGATAGATTTAGGTAATGAAAAGTAATCAGTTTATTGCATAAAAAAACATTGGAATCCCAATATCCCTATTGAGTTCCAATGTTTTATTTTTTGTATAAGTAAAAGATGATGATAAGCGTTTCACAACGCATGTTGAATTTTTCTGTTGCAAAGATACTATTTTTCATTATAATATTGGGTGTAATATTTGGTATTTTGTGGGGTAATATTTGATTAAATTTATAAAAATGACACTGAAAATACACTTATGTAACAAATAATACCTGTAGAATGAACTATTTTATTGGATAAAAATAAAAAATAGTGGAAAAACACATAAAAAAATTCTTTATTTCATTTTTTATTTGTACCTTTGTTCAGGCATACAACAATTTTAAACATATATATAAACATGAGACAGAAAAAGTACATCTTAAGCGAGCAGGAACTTCCTACTCAGTGGTACAACATTCAGGCAGATATGCCTAACAAGCCATTGCCACCATTGAACCCTCAGACACACCAGCCAATGAATGCTGATGATTTGTCACACGTATTTAATAAGGAGTGCTCAAAGCAGGAACTTGATACAGAGCACGCTTGGATTGATATTCCGGAAGATGTGCTGGAGAAGTACACCTTCTACCGTTCAACCCCTCTTGTACGTGCTTATGCCCTTGAGGAGGCACTCGGTACTCCGGCGCATATCTATTTCAAGAATGAGAGTACCAATCCGTTAGGCTCTCATAAAATCAATTCAGCCATTCCTCAGTGCTACTACTGTAAGCAGGAGGGTGATACCAATGTCACTACAGAGACTGGTGCAGGACAGTGGGGTGCAGCCCTCTCTTATGCAGCAAAACTCTACGGCCTGGAGGCAGCAGTTTATCAGGTAAAGATTACCATGCAGCAGAAACCATACCGTTCCAGCATCATGCGTACGTTTGGAGCCACTGTAGAGGGTTCTCCTTCCATGAGTACACGTGCCGGTAAGAATATCATCACACGTGATCCTCATCATCCTGGTTCGCTCGGTACAGCTATCAGTGAGGCTGTTGAGCTGGCTACCACAACACCAGGCTGTAAGTATACACTGGGTTCCGTGCTCAATCATGTGGCACTTCACCAGACCATCATCGGTCTAGAGGCAGAGAAGCAGATGGCGATGGCTGGCGAGTATCCTGATCAGGTGATTGCTTGTTTCGGTGGTGGTAGTAACTTTGGTGGTATTGCCTTCCCATTCCTCCGTCACAACTTCACAGGCGAGCGCCATACTGAGTTTATTGCTGCAGAGCCGGAGAGCTGTCCTAAGCTGACTCGCGGTAAGTTTGAGTATGATTTCGGTGATGAGGCAGGTTATACTCCATTGCTGCCAATGTTTACTTTGGGTCATGATTTCAAGCCAGCCAACATTCATGCCGGTGGTCTCCGTTATCATGGTGCGGGCATGATTATCTCCCAGCTTCTGAAGGATGGTTATCTGCATGGTGTAGATATCCCTCAGCTGGAGTCATTCAAGGCGGGTATGCTCTTTGCACAGACCGAGGGTATCATTCCTGCTCCAGAGAGCTGCCATGCGATTGCAGCCACAATACGTGAGGCTCTGAAGGCTAAGGAAGAGGGCAAGGAGAAGGTTATCCTGTTCTGTCTCTCAGGCCATGGTCTTATCGATATGCCGTCTTACGATAGCTATATTAATGGCGATTTGCACAATTATTCAGTAAGTGATGAAGAAATCCAGCAGTTCCTCAAGGATGTGCCAAAGGTTGACTAATTTTCAGTTAACAGTTAATAGTTTATAGTTTATAGCAAACAGTTGACAATTATTCTTTGAGATATATTGAAATAACAATATCACATTATAAAAGAAGCCAGGCTGCGAAAAGCAACCTGGCTTTTTATTTAGAGATTCTATTCTCTTTTTTTAGAAATTCTATTCTCAGTTCGAGACTTCTATCTTTCATTAGAAGTTCAACCACTCTTCGATAGCCTTAGCGATGACATCGAAGCTTGTGGTAGGCTCGAAGCGGGCTACAACCTGACCCTTCTTGTTAACGAGGAACTTGGTGAAGTTCCACTTGATATCGGCACTCTCCTTGTAGTTAGGATCAGCCTCGCTCAACATCTTGTCGAGAACAGGGTAGAGAGGGTGGCTCTCGTCCCAACCAGCAAAGCCCTTACATTCTTTCAGAAATTTGAAGAGAGGGGCAGCATCGTCTCCGTTTACCTTGATCTTCTTGTAGCGCTGGAACTCTGTGCCGTATGTAAGCTTGCAGAACTGATGAATGCTTTCATCTGTACCAGGGGCTTGCTGACCAAACTGGTTGCAAGGAAAATCAAGTATTTCGAAACCTTGAGAATGATAGGTCTCATAAAGTTTCTCCAGTTCCTCATACTGAGGGGTGAAACCACACTTTGTGGCGGTGTTAACGATGAGCAGCACTTCGTTGGCATACTCCTTGAGGGAAACATCCTTTCCCTTTCTGTCTTTAACAGAAAATTCGTAAACAGTTCTCATTTTTTTTTATCTTTATGTATGTGTTATCTATATTTCCGATCTCAACTTATATGATCTAGAGTGCAAAGATACTACTTTTCTCTTAGAATACTTCAAGAGTTTTTTTAAAAATTCTAAAAATCGAACAAAATCATAGATGAAGGAATAAGCGTAATATATATAATGTAGATAGTATCGCAGTTAAGAGTATATAGATTCCGTAGATAATTGGGTTTGTGAATAGAAAGGTGTGTAGATTATAAGACTACATAACGGCCTGCATGAAAGTTGAAAAAATAAAAAATGCAGGATTTTCACAAACCCTGCATTCCTTTTTCTTTACCTCTTTTTCCTCAAAAAAACAAAGAAAAAGAGGTTTACGATTAATCTATCATTTAACTTTTCTAAGAACTTGTTGCAAAGGTACTACATTTTCTTGTAACACCAAACTTTTTCTCAGCTTTTTTTCAGTAAAAAGGGAAAATTAATCAAATACCCCCCCCATTTTTATACTTTTTTGCAATATTCGGTCAAAAAACAAAGCAAAACGGCTCAATTTTATGACTATTCTGCTTTTTTCCTTGCTTGAACGTTTTGCTGTGTACGATAACGAAGAAGGCTGTGCCCGACAACAACTGAAGATATGTTCTGTATATGTATTACTTTTTTGTCAATACAGATAAAAGCAGCCATCAGTAATGATGACTGCTTTCATCTGTAATTATGCGGGCTATCCCTGCGTTCTGTTTCGGTATTCAGTAGGCACGATACCCGTTTCTTTCTTGAATACCTTCGAGAAATACTTAGGGTCGGTGAAACCTACTGCGAAGGAGATACTGGTCAGAGTATTGTCTGTATTGCGCAACATCTCGCATGCCTTCTTGATACGTATATGGCGAACGAAGTCTATCGGTGTCATTCCAGTTGTTGCTTTCACCTTATTATATAGTACGCTTCGGCTCATACCGATTTCGTTCGAGATGTCATCAATCTTGAGTCCCGGGTTGCCTGCATTGGCAACAACAAACCAGAAGACACGCATCATGGTTCTGTCTTGAATCTGTGCCGCTATAAATGCCAGCTCGCTGTTTGGATCAACCGCTTCGTTCTCAGCACTAGTTTCAGCCTGGTTAAGAGCAGGCAGAGGAGCTGCTGCAGGCAGTATTCGCAGGGCTGCTATGGCATCTTTATCGCCAGTTTCCTTCAGTTTTCTGATGACATCCAACTGAATGTTGCGGCGCTGGGTGAGGATAGCCTCTATTCGGCCGAGCAGATAAGGGGTAGAGAATGGCTTGGTGATATAGGCATCAACACCTTCATCAAAGCCTCGCTGCTGATTTTCTACGCTTGCCTTGGCCGAGAGAATCATCACTGGGATATTGTTGAGGGTGGTATCCTGCTTGATCTCGTGAATCATCGACAAACCATCCATCACAGGCATGGTAACGTCTGTAAGGATAAAGTCGGGCGTCTCCTTGCGCGCCATCACTAAGCCAGTCTTTCCGTTCTCGGCGAGCAGCACGTTATAGGTAGGCGAGAGGATACTGTAGAGGAATTTGCGCAGGTCGGCATTGTCTTCAACTACCAGTACAGTCTGGTCTTTCAGTTCCGTTTCTTCCTGTGCTTCTTTCTGTTCCTTGCCCATTTCTTCCAGTCGTTTAGCCTCTTCATCCTTTTTCTGTTTATTTACTTCTTCCAGATAGTCGGATGCATTGCGGTCGTCAATCTGTCCGTTCTCTTTCTCCCCTTCTGCCAGGTCATAATCTTCCTCGCTCAGACCGCTGTTCGTACGGAAGTCTGTCTTGTTGCCATATCTCTGAACCTTGTCCAGCATTACCAGCATCTCGTTGGCATTGTCTGCCACCATTTTCAGCAGTTCCTTGCCCTTTCGGGTGATACCCGGTTCGGTATCCAAAACGGTTTTTACCGGGGCTCCGATGAGTGTTAGAGGGGTTCTCAGACGGTTGGCAGCATCGTTGTAGAACTCGTTCTTCATCACGCTCATCTCGTGGGATACGTTCTCGCGCTGGCGCTGGTTATAGGTATAGAAGATTGCGCCTACGATACCGAAGAACAGAATCAGCATCAGAAATTTGCCCCAGATGCTTTCCCAGAAGGTAGGGCGCACTTCGATAGGCAGTTCTGCCACATACTTGCTCCATACACCGTGAGAGTTGGTGGCTTTCACCTTGAGTACATAATCGCCATGATTGATACGGTTGAAGCCGATGACATTGCTGCTTCCGTTCGATATCCACTCGCCTGGAGCTGTATAACCATCTATGCGATAGAGGTATCTGGTCTGATACTTACGCTGATAGTCGAGAGATGCGAAGGTGATGGTCAGATTTCGCTTGTTGGCAGGTATCACCACTTTATCCTTGTGCAGGATAGGTTCCGACTCTTTCTCTCCGCTATAGTGGAGGGAACAGAAGATGACTTTAGGCTGGTAGTTACTCTTCTTCAGCGTAGCCGGATTAAAGGTGATCAGTCCCATCGGGGTACCTACCGAGATGTTGTTGCTTGCCGGATCGTGGTAAGGACGGCTTTGCGAGAACGACATGTTGAAGTCGAAATCGTTAGGTCCGAACACGTTGCACTGGCCCGTTTTCGGGTTTACGCAGTCGATACTCGATTCTCTGATTACCCAGATTCTTCCCTGGTTGTCTTCTACCATGCCCTGTACGATGCCTTCGTTAACATCGATGGCACGGAAGTATTGCATCTTCAGGTTGTCTTGCAGGAGCGATTTGCTCACAATCTCTTCCATAAAGCCGCCCTGTTGCGAGATATACATCTTGCCGCTGGTGTGCTCTATGATATTGTTTATATCGTTTGCAGCCAGACTTGTTGTATCGTTCGGTATGTAGTAGGTCTTGTGGTAATTGATTTTTCTTGCGTTTGTAAAGGCATCACTGAAGGTGATGAGACCATCTGTAGTTCCTACGAGAATGGTTCCCGTAGTGGTGCAGCAGATGCAGCGTATGCGATTGTAGTTCTGCTTCTCCCAAGGCAGTCCGTTCCGTTTACTGATGAAGCTGATACTGCCGTCTGCCGCCTCTTTTACCAGGGCGATACCGCCACCATAGGTACCTATCCAGATGCGTCCGGTGCGGTCGGCTACAATGTCTTGTATCTTGTCAAACGGCAGCGATGACGGGTTGTTGGCATCATAAACAAAGTGTCTTACCTGCATTTTATCTATCAGATAGACACCATTTCCGTTGGTTCCTATCCATGCTCTTCCCTTGATATCAAAGTGGATAGACATGATGCCCTTCTCGGCGAAGTTTACCTGCTGTGGCACAATCTGTCCGCTTGGCGACAGGTATCCGATACTTTGGTAGGATGCGTTGAGCACCTGGATTATACCATTGTAATAACCAGCCCAGATATGTCCGTCTGGCGATGCATTTACCGAATGCACTTCGTCTTCGCCCACATCCAGCTTGTTGATGATGTAAGGATGGTTTTTGAAGATAATCTGTGTCAGGTCGTGAGAGCCTGTTACCCAGAGTATTCCCTGGTCAGAGAGTTCATATTTCGTAATCTTCGGTATGCGATAGTTGCCCGATGAATTGCTTCTCAGCAGGTAAGGCACCAGTTTTCCTGCCTTGCGGTCAAAATAACTGAAGGTTCCTCCCCTTGGTACTATCCAGAGGGTCTTGTTTTCGTCTTGTGTTATGAAATTGCTTTCGCAGGTTGTGCGGTCCATCGGGTCGTCTTGGTCGGCAAAGAGCCACTGCTTCTGTCCGGTCTTCGTGTTGACGAGGGTTACTCCTATACCGTCTGTAAATGCCCATGCCATACCGAAATCATCGGTATAAATCTTCTTTACTTCTGATAGAGGCTGACTCGGGCTCTGTACGTTGATGATATTAAACTTAAAGGTGCGCGGGTTGTAGATTACTATACCCAGGTTGGTTGCCATCAGAAGCTGGTAACCTGTATTCTTCAGTTCGTTGATACGGGTTACTCCTTCCGGCATCGGTATCATGGTGAGTCGGTTCTGCAGGTCATATTTTGCCAGTTTGCCGTCTTCTGTTGCCAGAAATACGTCTTCTCCCACCCATCTGATCCATTTGAAAGGCAGTTTGCTTGGAAATTTCGAATGATATATGCATGCGCCTTTGTCGGTAAGCACCCATTCTCTTCCATGTGTATCCTGATGGATGTACCATACATTTTTGCTTCTGAGTCCCTTTTCTCCTACTTTGATGAGTTCTATGTTAAGTTTGTCATAAGAATCTCCTGTTGTTCTAACAGTTATTCCATTTTCAGCTGTAATCCATGTAGTCCCGTTTTTCAATGAATATACTTGGTTCACGCGCATGTCTATATTGAACATTTCGTTTATTCTTTTTCCCAATGGTCTAAACTGGCATAAATGGGTATTGTATACGTAGAGCTGGTGGTCGTATGTGATACACCACACGTTGTTGGTATAGGATGGTTCTATTTTCAGTATACGGTTGGTTGGCAGAATGTCAATATCATCGGGGTTGTCTCTGAAAGTATGAAACTTGTAGCCGTCATAGAACGACAGTCCGTTCCATGTACTGAACCACATGAGATTGTCTTTACCTTGTTTGAGGTCTGAGATGGTATTGGCAGCGAGTCCGTCTGTGATAGAGAATTTTCTCACATCGCAGTAGGGTACAGCTGCTGTCATGATGGTAGAGAGCAGTCCTAATAGGGTGATATATAATTTTCTTTTCATCATTTTTTATTCGTATACGTTTATTAATCGCAACAAAGGTAGTGAAAATAAATGAGATATCGTAGTTTTAGGTGTATTTTTTTATGTTATTGCATTAAATTATTCCACTTTTCATGTTATAGGGGGTAATATTTGGTTGATTTGCTGGTGGTTCCTTCTTATGTTATGCCTAACAAAAAACTCCCCCGATAAATGAATATCGGGGGAGTAGTAGGGATATGTTGTTTTGAATTTGATTACTTCTGAATCATCTTCTTTCCGTTCTTGATGACTACACCCTTGTAAGCCTTGGTTACCTTCTGACCTGCGAGGTTGTAAACAGGAGCGTTCTTTGCAGCTTCATCTGTTGTTATGTTAGTGATGCCGGTAGTTGTTGCTGTAGGAGCTACAGTAGGAGCGAGTTCTATCTTGGTATTGAATGGAATGATGATACCTGTATAGTCCATTGCAGTCTCCGTATTAGGTTTGTAACCAAGTTTGAACTTGTCGAAAATCTGCATTGTCTTTTCGGCATCTGTGTAATAGTTTGTGTATTCGCCTTCTACTGCCTTTACGAGAGTAACATCTTTGATAGTAACAAGTTTGCATGCATTTTCCTGTTTTGCAGCCTCTTCTACCGTCATTTCGATAGGCTTGACAATACCATCTGTAACTTTGATGTCTGAAGCAGCAATGTTAACTAACTCTGGAAGTTTTTTAAATTCAGCATAAGAAGCCTCAATTGTTCCATTGAGAATTTGACCTGCTTTATAAGACAGAGAACTCTGGAAGATGTCTATACCACCAGTCTCATCAACGATATAGATGTCGCCAGTGCCTACATATTGTACCTGTGCATTCTTTAAAGTCAAAATAGCTTTATTGCCGACACCAATAGCTTTAAATGCAGCAATGTTATCTACCTTCTTTGTTTCTATAGGTTTGGCAGAACCCTTTTTCCAGATCAGAATTTTTTGGATTTGGTCATTGTTGGCATTTGTAACTTTGATGGTATATACCGTATTGGCAGCCTGGTTGTCTGCAGCAATTTCGTACTGGTGTGTACCTTTAGCACCTGTTGTTTGTGTACTGACAGCTTTATTACCAACAAAAATGTTTCTGGTAGTTTTACCAGATCCTCCATCAGGGCTGATAATATCAATTCTTTCTACATCAAAGTCAAACTTAGGAAGGTTGATATATGCGTCCTTTTTTCCATAGATGATGGCATTGTTTGATGCAAGATAGTATGCTTTTTCCGGTGCACTGACCGTAATGGTATACGTGCCATTGGTGAAATCTGTTGCATTGGTAATGCCTTGATCTTTAGAGGCTGGCAGTTTCCATTTGTTTCCTGCAAAGTCAAAAGTTACTTCCTGTGCAAACGTAACGCTAGCTACGAATGCCAGAACCAATGATAATGAATAGCGTAAAAATTTGTTCATAACTTAATAATTTTAAAGGTTTAACGTATAATTAATAAACTGTTGAAACTCATTTTGTGAGCGCATTCTTAGAATTTGCTTTGTGCTAAAAGCATGTTCTTTGAATAATTACTTATTTATGATGCAAAGATACGAAAAATATCGATACAATGTGTTAAGAAGGTGTTAAAACTTTGATACAGAGAAAGAAATATCATCAAAAAAGGCGGTTGTTTTTGAAAGAATAGGGATTTCCCCCTCAGTTTGTATCCTTTTCCCCTTTGATGCAGACGAAAAATCCACTACCTTTGCATCGAGTTCAAGAAAGAATGCTGTTCTTCGAGAACTCAATAATTAGAAGATATAAGAATATAAATAACTTAACTGATAAATTGATATGAAAAAATATAATCGGATATGGATGTGGATGGCGATAGCTGCAGCATCTTTCTCATTTACCTCATGTGATGATGATTATTGGCATGATGATTATTACTGGTATGATGACTATAATCATGGTGGCTGGGGATGGAATCAGGGCGACTGGAACAACGGTTCTAACGGCTCTCAGAATGATTACCTGCTGTCGGAAGCTCAGACTCTTACAGGCGACTGGAGAGGCTCTGTGATGCTCTCTGAACTTGCTGAGGACGGCCAGTCTCGCAATAACTACAGTTTCAATGCCGAGATGACGTTCTATCAGGCGGGTGATAAGGTTAACTCGCTCAGTGGTAATGGTGTAGAAGTGGATTATGCCGATGATGGAAGCAATGAAACCCAGACCCTGAAGTTTATCTGGTATATCGATAAGAATGGTGATATTTATATCCGTTATAATGATACGGGTGCTACCTATGTGATGGATGCAGGTGCTAAGCAGTATGGTTTCTATCTGGGTGATGAAAAGGGCCGTGATGTGTTCTATGGTTATGTGATAGGAACAGGTAAGGCTAAGGGTGATGTGATGCAAATCGATTTAGTGCGCTACGATCCGAGTGGAGCCCGTAAGAAGACCCGTTCTGCTTCAACCGATTCCGTAGCTCCTAGCTTCGGTAAGGCTACCGGTAGGGTATTCATGCCACATGCTATCAAGAAGTTGCCGAGAAGATGATGATATAAACCAAGAAATCCGCTCACTCATTGATTTGAGAGAGCGGATTCTTTGTTTGTATATAGCCTGATTTATTTAAAGCCCCAGAGTTTCTTGATGACTTTTGCCTCTACGTTTTCCACTTCCTTCTCGGTTTCATCAGGGAGATTACAGAAGAAGTCGATGCCGGTTCTGTCTTCCAGCGTCTTGATGTTTACGACATAGTTGCCGAGCTTATCGCCCTTTTCAAATGCCTTATTCTCGTGAGGGAACCAGTAGCCGAAGGCATTATAGGTATACTGTTTTTGGCTCTTATTAAACTCCTTTTTCAGTACAGCTACAAAGAAATACTTTGGTATTGGGATATAGCCTGGCTTCTTTGTTTCGCTAGAAGCACCATTCTTCTTCCAGCCCAGGAGATTACTCTCGCTGCCAACCGGGTCGATGGTACCGCCCTTCACAATAAACAGGGTATCAGAATCAATCTTCGGAGCCTTGGTACGAAGATCTTCCTCCATTTTAACCCAAGTTCCACGCTGGTTAAAGTTGCTGTACTGTGGCTGCATGTTGGTCATGAAGAAAGTCTGCTTCTGCTGTGTCAGATTAAGCTTGCGGTCAGCAGAAGGGCAGATATGACCATGGTCAAAGCCTTGAGTTGTAGGAGTAGGGTCTTCTGTGAAATCTGTGATTCCCCATTGTTCTTTCAGATCCGTATCCCATGGATACTGGCGTTCTACTCTTGTATCGGCTTCCCATCTACGTACATTTTGTGCTGTGTTTCCTGTATGGAAAGTGTAGCAGCTCCATCTCTGGCTCTTCATGTTGTCATCCCATTCTGTAGAATAGTTCAACATACCTGTTGTATTATCCATGTGAACGATGGCATAGCTGGTACCATTGTTCTTGAGCTTTGGGAACTCCAGACCGCCGATAGCGTTTCTTACCACTTGTGGCATGTTGGCAGTAGCCACATTCTTGTTTGTATTGTTCTTATCGGTTGATTCACCACCGGTATTGCCACCTGTGCTTCCACCACCTGTATTACCGCCACCGGTTGTACCACCATTTTCAGGATAATAGAACTGAAGGGTATCATCAGTGCCACAGGCAGAGAACGTCATCGCAGCAACGAGCGCGAAGATAAAAAACTTAGTATGCTTCATAAAATTCTCGATAATGTTTTGAAGTTAAAGATTAAGTACTTTCTATATAATAATGTATGTAGAAATCGATTGCATGAGGATAGAATAGCGAAAAAAAGTGCATTCCTACGTATATGCAACTACGCTGGAATGCACTCAGTATCTTTGCGATAATAAATATATCCTTATAAAAAAGGTATATTATTACTTCTTCAATTTGCCGTAACGGTTCATGAAGCGGTCTACGCGACCCGCTGTATCAACGAGCTTGCTCTTACCTGTGTAGAATGGGTGAGATGTGCTAGAGATTTCAATCTTAACAACTGGATAAGTCTCGCCTTCGAACTCAACAGTGTCGTTAGTCTTGCATGTAGACTGAGAGAGGAACATATCGCCGTTAGACATATCCTTGAATACTACAGGACGATAATTCTCTGGATGAATACCTTTTTTCATTTTTCTTTTTTATTTTTATTGGGTTATTAAAATTAGACGTCATGGGGATGCTTGCTGCATCATTTCGTGTCCCTTATCGGGGCATGCCCATTATAGCCTGTTATCAATTTCAGGCTGCAAAGTTACGCTTTTTTCCTGAAACCACCAAATTTTTCCTCTTCTTTTTAAGAAATATTTGAGAATTAGCGCTTTACTCCGCATAAACTATCTTGATGGTCTTCACGCGAAGCTGTACACCACCGCCTGTTGTCTCTGTAAAGAGGTTGGTGTAGGTGGCTGTGGTGCCTGAGAACTCGATGGTGGCTGTGGCATTGCCCACGTTGTTGATGCCGTTGTAGCTGTCGCAAGTCATCACAATCTGCTTAATCTTCTTGATGCCCTTGAAGATGAGCTTGTTGTTGGCATATACGCGAACGCCCTTGGTTTTGGTGTAGAACTTAGGACCAATCTTCTGACCGTTGGCATCGAAGTTTACGGTGGAACCATCTGAGAACTTCACGGTTTCTACGGCTGCCTCGTTCACCAAACCTGCTGCGTTGAGATCCAGCTCTACGCTGGCACCCGTGGTTGTGGCTGCCGCATTGCTCAATGTAACGGTGGTGCCATCGATGGTCAAGCCCTCGCCTGTGGCTGGAGTATCAGGCTTTGATGGAGTGTCTGGAGTTCCTCCTGTAGCCTCTTTCACTGAGAGATTCTTTACTTCCCATGTTCCAGATGAAGCTGCGCAGGCATAGTGGAGAGCGATAACAACGTTCTTCTTACCTTTGAAGTCTGACAGGTCGTGCTTGTATGTTTCCCAGGTTACCCAGTCTGTGCCTTCTTTCATTGTGCCTGTAATGTCTGTCCACTTGGTTGTAGCTGGGTCGCCAGTGTAATTATCTGTGATGAGAACCTGATTCTTTACTCCCTCAACGGCTGTACCATTTTTTGTAACATAGCGGAGAATGTAAGAGAACTCCAATGTCGCGCTTTTAGATGCAGAGAGGTCGATAGCCTTAGAAACAATGTAGCTTTCTGAAGGAGTTGTTGTCTTAGAGTTAAAATCGTAACCTGTAGCCTTTGCATAGCCGTAAGAGTCGATAACCCATGCTGTACCCTTAATGGTCTTGGCTGTGAATGAACCGAAGCTCTTGCTGAATGTCTCATTGATGTAACCGTCGGTTGGAGTATCAGGGGTTGTAGACCCACTTGTTGGTTTACCATTGAGAGATACAAGATAGTTGCCTGTATCATATTCGTTGGTTCCGTTGTAGTTCTTTGCCTTACCGCAGATAACAACCTCATCGCCTGGCTTCAGAGCATCTTCGCCTGAAAACTTTGTGCGATTTGGACCAGCATAGCCATTGTAAACATAGAACTGGTTAGCCGTAGTACCATCATCAGAAATATAATACTTCAAACTACCAAAACTGGCATCAAAGCTGCCTGCCTTAACTGATACCACCTTACCCTTGGTGTAAACTTCCTGATCTGCGCTACCGCCATTTTCGATATACTTAATGATACCGGCAATGTTGAATGGGTCTGCAGCAGTACCTGTACCCTTAGGCTCGCCAGCACTTGGAGCTTCAGGCTTGGTAGGCAATGTGTAAGGTTCTGGCACATCCTCACAGCTAATGAATGTGAAGGCAGCCATTGCCGCCATCAAAACTGAAAATATATACTTTTTCATATTATTGTCTTTTTAAATATTGTTACTATTTATATCTATAGAAGTGAACCCGGTTATTTCACTGCAAAATTCTTAACCTCCCAGGTTGGAGCACCCGTTGGAGAACTGCTGTAGAGGAAACCGATGTAGATGGTTTTGCCACAATACTTCGTCAAATCTGCAGTAGATGAAACAAAGGTCCAGCTGTTTTCTGTAGGATAACCCTGTACGTCCAAGTCGGGCCATGTCTTTCCATCTGTAGAAATCTGAACCTTGCATTCCTGCTTCATGTCAGAAGCAAAATTGATAGCCTGATCGAACATGAGTTTTGCGCTCTTGGCTGATTTCAGGTCGATGGCAGGCGATTTGAGACGTGACTGGAGTTCTTGTTTTGAACCGTTCACATAGCCAGAAGCCTTCATTCCGTAAGCTGCAGATGCCCATTTCCAGACAAATTCTACACCATCAGCCAACTTGATGTTGTCGATGGTGAAATTGCCCTGGCTGGCATCAAACGGCTCGCTGATATAGGCTAGAACTACCGATTTCAGGTCATCCGTGTTGCGAAGTACAATCTGCCAGGTGTTATTGTAACGGGTGAAGATACCGGTGATATCGAATACGCCCTGTGGAACCACCTCGTTGGCAAACTTAGAATAACCTGAGTTGCGCACTACCAGATTGTTTTTGTTGATCTTCTTGCCCGTTTCGGCATCAATCAGTTCCAGACTCGTATTGGTATCATCTGGCGCCCATACGTTTGTACCGTTAGCTGAAGCAAACTTCACCTTCTTCAGGGTCATCAGCTTGCCCACGTTAGCATCCATATAGGCTGCGTCAGTAAGCTTTGTCAGGTCAAACTCCTCTGGCACTACCGTGCTTGCATCAGCCTCGCCAGGGTTCAGAATCTTGAAGTGCTCGTTCCAGATGGCACGCTCTATCTTTCCTATACCCAGACTTCCATCTGAGAGCTTGGTATTCACACCGCCAATCTGAGGCAACTTCTTGTAACTTCCGATATAGAGACCCTTCAGGTTTACGAGAATCTCCTGACCAACAGGAAGATAACCCGACAGACCACTTCCGTTGATGGCAATGATGATAGCGCCGGATGCATCCTGTACGCTCACCTGGTTGTAGATATTGCCACTGACATCATTGCCCGTCACTACCGCCTTGATCATCATGTCCTTTTCAATCTGCTTGTAGCCATTGTCGCTGTTGATAACCGTAGCAAACTGGGTCTTCAAATCTGCTATGCTGATCACATTCTTCTCCCTCAGGCTGTTGTTGCCCCATGGAGCTGCAGGCACCTTCTCGGTCAGGTCTGGGTCAGCATAACCGTCGCCCATACACGACCCCAGAGTCAGTGCCAGGAATGCCAATGCTATGAATTTTATCTTTTTCATTGTTCTTTCTTTTTATTGTTATAGAGAAACGGGATTGCTCCCTGTTCTTTATGTTAAAGAGAAACTACTCTTTAGAATCTGTAAGATACCTGGAACATGCCGTTGGTACCCCAGGTGTAATACTTCTTAGGATTCTTAGAGAACTGGTAGAGGCGTGGATTCTTCACGTTGCCGTTAGCAGCCAGTGTATAGCTTGAACGTGAGTTCTGCTCATATCCGCCTGTTACGATGGTCTGGTTGTTCAGCAGGTTGGTAATCATGAGGTTGAAGTTGAGAGAACCCTTCTTCAGTCTCACGCTCTTGCCTATGCTCAGGTCAACCATCCATCCTCCGTGACCCTTCTCCTGGGCTACAGCATCCTCTGTCCAGCTCATACCGTCGAGTGTAGTAGGAGCAAAGATTTCAGGGAATGCCTTGTTGGCAGCCTGGCGGTTGGTCAGCACCTTCTCATATCTGTAGCTTGGAGAATAAGAGAGGTAGATGCGGTCGTAGTAGTTGGCATTGAGGTTGACGAACCATCCGTTTACGTGGGCATCGAGACCGATGCTTCCCACTGTGAGCGGTGTACCACTCTCGCGCATATTCATCACGTAAGCCTTGTCCTGGTAAACCTCAGCACTCTTTGAGAGCATATATACGGCGTTTACATTGTTGATGTTCTTCGCCTCGCTCATAGCGCCCAGAGTCTTCAGGTCGAGCCATGAAGTGAGCTTAATCTTAGCGCCCACCTCTACACCATAGTATTCTTTCTTCAGGCCGGTCATGCTCACGTAGGTGAATGAATTCTCATCATCGTTGTAGAAGTTCTGCCATTCCGTAACGTTCTCCAGTCGGCTGTAGTATCCGCTCACGTTGGCACTCAGCCATGCGTTGCGATACAGGTAGCTGAATTCAGAGCTGAAGATGCGCTCGTTCTTGAGGTTGGTCACGAAGTCGTTGCTGATTTCCGGTGCGATGAAGGCTGTGTTTGCCATCGGCGCACGCAGCTCGTATCCGGCTCCTATGCTGAAGGCATGGCCTCTGCCCATATCCACGTTCAGGCTTCCCTTTACGCCACCGTCCAGGAAGTTGGCTGTGCCGCTCTTGCCCTGGCTGTTGTTCGGTGCCATACCGTTGCGCATGTAGCCGCGGCGGTTCATTCCGGTATATCCGATACGTCCGCTCAGCATCGCCTTCATATTGTAGAATTCGGCTGTATAGGTACTCCATGCGTTTGCCTTGTTCACGTCGATGCGATAGTCGTAACCGAACTTGTCGCCCTCGTAAACCAGCTTGCCTGTGTTGTTAGGACCGGCTGTGTTCAGGTCGTACTGCACACGTGGGTCGGTCTTAGGATAATCGCCCAGGGCATAGGTGTTGATGTTGTGGAAGATGGCACCGCCCAGCATGTCTTCCAGTGTCTGATAGTGCTGGTTGGTACTCTTTCCGAGCATGATACCCGTAGCCAGGTTCGATTTCTTGGTCAGCTTGGTGTTCAGCACGGACGAGAGGCTCAGGGTCAGGTTGTCGTTGTGCTTAGCCTGAACATAATAGAGCAAATCCTGTCCGTTCTTGGCTGCCTGCTGGTTGGCATAGTACAGGCGGTCCCAGTTAATCTGTCGGTTCTGCTTGCTTGCCTGCCAGTAATTAACGGCGTTGTTCCAGTTTTCCCAGGTATACATGTTGTTGCCGTTCTTGTAGTCGCCCCATACATAGTAGTTGGCTGATGGCATGTTCTTCCAGTAGTCTGGCTGTGGATTCTCTGCGTTGTTGTAGTTGAGCTTGGTGCTCTTGTACATAGAGTATTTTCCGAACACCGATGTGGTGAGCTTCATCTGATCGTTGATGTCCCAGTCCCATGTAGCGATGGCAGAAGGGGCAAAGTCGTTCACTACGCGTGAGTTTCTCTTGTGTCCGTTCTGGTATCCCCAGTATGGGTTATACTGGTAGTCGTTTGCCAGCCAGTAAGCCTCGTCGGTAGATGCTCCCTGGGTGCTTCTTTCTGTCGGGTTACCCCATGTGGAGAAGCTCAGCGAGTGGCCGTTCATCCACTTCTTCTGTACACCGAAGAAATAGGAGAGGGCGTTGTAGAAGGTTCCCTCTACGTATCCCCGGTTAGCCCAGCGGTAGGTGAGACCGGCTGTGATGGCCCATCCCTTCTCGTTGAAACCGCTGGAATAGGAGTAGAGTCCGCGCAAGGTATAGTTGCGGTTGGCAACACCTACGCTGGCATACTGTCCTTCCTGCATGCTTCCGGCACGGAAATCATAGTTGTTGGAGCCTGCCATGCCGGTCATCGAATAGCCGTTGGCTTCGAAAGGCAGGGCGAAGTCTACGTTTCTGGAGAATCGGTTCAAACCGCCGATGTTGGAGAACCGGAACTGTCCAGTCTCCATATCGTTCATGGAAGCACCGTTGATATAGACATCATTGTACTTCTGGTTGAAGGCACGGTAGCGGAAACGTGCTGGCGAGAACAGGTAACCTGCCTGGCTCGCGTATACGTTGCTGGTAGAATTGAGGATGGTGACATTGGATGACATGTCATCGTCCTCGCCCAACTGTGCCTCGGAGAAGGTGAAAGCATTCTCGTCGAGTCCCTGTGCTACGTTCTGGTCAGTCTTTTCGTTCTGAGCCATAGCCAATGAACACGAGAAGAGCGCTAACATTGCTAAGTTTACTTTCTTCTGCATAGTTTATATGTATTAAGTATTAATAAACCGGCAACAGCAGTCTCTTTGAGCAGTGATGATATATGTCCCGCTAGGTCTTGTTTAGGCGATAAGGGGACTTACCATGGTCCCTGGTCTTGTGTCTTCTGTTCCGATTCAATGTGTTTAATGCTGCAAAGTAACAAAAAGTTTTTTGAAAAATGAATTTATTTATGTTAAAAATGTATGAAATCTGAAAATATATTCGTTTTTATGGAGATATTTCCGGTTTTTTAGGTATCTTTGCTGCCTGTTACCTCACCGCGTTAAGGTGAACATATATAATATATAGGTATACTTGAATAATTAATATTAGTATGAGAAAACATTTGCTCTTGCTGGCTGCCCTCCTCATGATTGGACTGGGCGCTACGGCACAGAAAAAGAAGTCGCAGACTTCCGGTAACAAGCAGTATCAGGTGTATGCTGTGGGTTTCTATAATCAGGAAAACCTCTTCGATACCTGCCATGATGCCGGTAAGAATGATTACGAGTATCTCCCTGCTAAGGGATGGAATGGTATGAAATATACCAATAAACTCAAGAATATGTCGCGTGCACTTGCCGACATGGGTACCGATGTGCTGCCTAACGTGGGCTGTGCCTTCATCGGTCTGGCTGAGGTTGAGAATGCCAACGTGCTGAAAGATCTCACCGCGCAGCCGCCTCTCAAGGCACGTAACATGCAGTTCTGCCATATCGAGGGTCCCGATAAGCGAGGCATCGATTGTGCGCTGCTCTATAATCCGGCACTCTTCACGGTGAAGAATACCCGATTGGTGCCTTACGTACAGGAACTTGCCAAGGATTCTGCCTACAAGACCCGTGGTTTCCTTACCGTACGTGGTGAGCTGGCGGGCGAGGATGTGGCGGTTATCGTATGCCACTGGCCAAGCCGTTTCTCTGGTTCGTTCTATCGCGAGAGCGGAGCGCGCCAGACTAAGGTGGTAAAAGACAGTTTGCTCCGTCTGAACCCGGCGATGAAAGTGTTCGTGATGGGTGATATGAACGATGATCCTACCAACGCCAGCATGCACAAGGTGCTGAAGGCGAAGGCTGAAATCAGCGAGGTGGGTGCCGATGATATGTACAACCCATGGTACAACATTCTGGCTAAGGAGGGCAAGGGAACCCTGTTCTACAGCGGTTCATGGAATCTCTTCGACCAGATAGTCATCACGCCTAATCTCCTGAACAAGGATAGTAAGCACAAGGACTACAGCTCTTTGAAATTCTGGAAGAACCATATCTTCCGCCGCGATTACCTCATCCAGCAGGAGGGGCAGTACAAGGGTGCTCCTTTGCGTACCAAGGCAGGCGGCAGATGGCTCAATGGCTACAGCGATCACCTGCCGGTAGTGATGTACCTGGTGAAGGAAAAAAAGTAGAAAATGGTTGAGAATCATCCTTTTGAGCCGTGGCTGCCCGAGAATGCGCGGCTGCTGATGCTCGGCACGTTTCCTCCTGCAGAAAAGCGGTGGTGCATGCCCTGGTATTATCCCAACTTCCAGAATGATATGTGGAGGATATTCGGGATTATCTACTTTCAGGATAAGTTCCATTTCGTGGATGTAGAGAAGAAGACCTACCGCCTCGATGCTATTAAGGAATTTCTCAGGGAGAAGGGCGTCGCCATTTATGATACCGCACAGCAGGTGATACGCACCAAGAATACGGCATCCGACAAGGACCTGCAGATCGTGCAGCCCGCTGATCTCGACGGCATGCTCCGCCAGCTGCCCCATTGCAGGGCGGTGCTCACAGCCGGCCAGCTTGCCACGAAGGTATTTTCAGAACACTTCGGCATCAGGGAAAAACCTGAGATGGGAGGCTATGCAGAATTCCAGTTCGAGGGTCGCAGACTCCGTCTGTACCGCATGCCCTCCAGTTCCCGTGCCTATCCTATGGCAGTGGAGAAGAAGGCTGAATTCTACCGCAAGATGTTTGATGAAATCTTATAGAAAGAAGAAAGAATATGAAAGATAAAGTGACCGTTATTGGCATTGCGGGAGGTACAGGCTCCGGCAAGACCACTGTGGTGAAGAAACTCGTAGAAGTGCTGCCGCCTCATTATGTGGCTGTGGTGCCCCTCGATTCATATTATAACGATACCTCGCAGATGACCGAGGAAGAACGTCATCAGATTAACTTCGACCACCCGTCGGCATTCGATTGGAAACTTTTGCACCAGCAGCTCGCTGATCTGCGTGCTGGCAAGGCGATAGAGCAACCCACCTATAGTTATATCAAATGCAACCGTGAACCGGAAACGATTCACGTTGACCCCAAGCCGGTTGTGATTATCGAAGGCATCATGACGCTGGTGGACAAGAAGTTGAGAGACCTGATGGACCTGAAGGTGTTCGTGGATACCGATGCTGATGAGCGCCTGATACGCAACATCCAGCGTGATACCATCGATAGGGGGCGCACCGTATCGATGGTGGTAGACCGATACCTGAAGGTTCTGAAGCCGATGCACGAGCAGTTTATCGAACCTACCAAGCGCTATGCTGACATCATCATTCCGCAGGGTGGCGAAAACCTCAAGGGCATCGGTATCCTGTGCAAGTATGTAGAGGGACTGATAGAGAAATAAAAATATTTTTGCTCAAGCATTGCATTTCTTTAATGCAAAACAAAGTTTAATTAGGAAACAGGGCGGCCTTCTTCGTGAGAAGAGGGCCGCCCGAGTGTTTTATGGGGCCGTTATTTCTTAGCACTAAAAAACGTGCACACCATAAAGAATGGCATGCACGTTCCGGATTACATATCTAATAAAAAATTATTCCTCTTCCTCCTTCTCAAAGGCCTCTACGAAAGGCTGGTGGAAACTCTGGAAAATGTTGAGATACTCGGCTCGCACCTCATCACTCTCCTCAAAAAGATTCAACTCGCCACGCTTGTGAGCCTTCAGCATACTGCTGTAACGGCGAATCTTACGCTTGTAGTTCCTTGCCATCAACGCATCTGCCTGAACAGGATTCTGACTGATATACGAAAAGGCACAAAGCTGCTTCATGAACATGTCGAACACCGGATTGTCATGACTCCAGTCGTCCTCACTCAGCCAGAACCACTGGAAATGATACTTCTGCTCCAGTGCCATCAGATGCTGCCCCAGCTCGTCAATCTCCATGCCCTTCTGCATCTGCTCCTCAGCAAAAGCTACCAGAGATGCCGCATCTACATTCAACTCAACCTCGTGAGACAGCGTGGTGCCCTCAATCTGAATGCGCCAACGGTGATTCCTGTTCTTGATGAACGCAGAATTCGTGTTCATCAGCAACTCAGAAAGTTTGCCCTCGGTAGGAATCTGATCTACTACCGAAAGACGGTCGCGCTGGTTGCGAACCACCAGCTGATGGTCCTCATGGCGCAATACACACATGTAAACCAGCCTGTTGCTGTCGAGCTGAAGGGTGAAACGGTCGTTGCTGTCATCGCCCACAAATTCGTAGGTGTAGTCATCTACCTTATCCTGCGGAATGCTCAGTTCGCCATGCACCTTGTTGCCCTCGGCATCGTAGAGCGAGAAACCGATGTACGGAATCTGAAGACGGAGGACCACCGGATTGCCCCCATCCTCTGGAATCAGGGTAACAGCCAGTCCGTCATCACCGAAATCATCCTTGCGGCATACGAATCCGTCATCCGTCTTCTCAGCCTTCTCCACCTTCACCTCGCCGTGGTGCCACCAGAAATCGAAGGTGATGGTCTGGTCGTCCTCAGCGGCTACACGGATGAAATCCTCGATGTCCTGACCCAGATAAATCACCTTGGCAGGCTCAATCTCCTCATCGTCATCGCCCAGCGCGCGCACCCACATCTCGCCCGGAACAGGATCATCTTCCCATTCGGCATCAGCAGGGGCTGCAGTAGATTTGAAAACGAGGAAAACCATTCTTTCTTCTTCCCTCGTGCCATCTTCGCGGCACGTGAAGCACTTCGCTTCCTTAGGGATGAAGAATGGGGTTAACAGGTACGGGTTTTTGCATAATGCGGTATACTCTACCTCGGTCCATGCCGGGAGAGCGTGTGTATTTGTCTTGTCTGTCATATTCTCTTGTTGCATATAATTCTTGAGTTGGTCCTATTTCTTTTCATCATCCGGCGTGTGTGGCAGGACGAGGGGGATGTTGATCCCAAAAAACGGTTGCAAAGGTAATGCAAAATCGAGACACTACAAAATATATCACCTATTTTTTTAATTATTTTACGATTCAATATTTGGTGCTTCCAAAAAATAGTTGTAGTTTTGCATCTGAAATAATGAATAGAAAGATGAAAGTCAAGACAATACTCATACTGGCGCTAGCCGCCACAACCCTCGCAGCATGTCACAGGGGAAAGAAACCACCACGTATGGACAATTCGAAACTCGCCATCAGCCTCTCGAAACCGGCTAAGGGCGACAGGGCTATCTACGGACTTGCCTGCCTGGGCTGCTCGGATACCGCGCTGGTGCTGCTGCCCAACGGAGGTGGCGACCCCGTAAGATACAACATTCTGGAGGCCACACGCAACCATCAGGTGTTCGGAGATATAGAGGTGGGCGACTGGGTTTGCGTGATGCCATGCGAGGAGAAGGATGAGAAGAACCGCGCCGACATGGTGATAGATCTGGACCAGCTGAAGGCCACCTGGACCTATCCGGTGATGCCGAAGCTGCGCGACGTATCGCATCTGAGCAAGCGCCAGCAGGCGAGAATCCTTGCCAACATGCCCGACAGCATCGTAGATACCTATATGGTGCCGCGCCAGTATGGCTTCACCCTGAAGCGCATGAGCGAGGCGATGGCCGTGGGCAGGGTGATGATAAACAAGGATGTGGATGACGACAGCCCGGTAGAATATCCTGATGTGCCTCATTATACGGAATGGCATGCCTATAACGGCAAACTGATTCTGGTGCAGGGCCGCCGCGAGTTGGATGGCGTGGTAATCAACGAGAAGACGAAGCGCGATACCTTCACCTTTGTATATATGAAGGGCGACAGTCTGGCTCTCTCAGACCGTGAGGGCCGTATTCAGGGCTTCCACCGCTCGCTCGATGCGATGAAAGCCAACGCCAAGGCCCATGCCGCAGCCGAGAAGCTGAACAGCAAGATGAAGAAGGAAATATTGAAGTAAATTACATAATAAATATAAAAAAAGAGGCGAATAGGACGTTTTTTCGATTTTTTTGTCTAATTTTGCACCTTGGAATTTAATTCATACATCGAATATAAAGAAAAAGAACAAAAATAATGAAGAAGAAAATTCAGTTCAGTCTCGTTTATCGAGACATGTGGCAGAGCTCTGGTAAGTTCCAGCCACGCAAGGATCAGTTGGCTAAAATTGCCCCAGTTATCATCGAAATGGGATGCTTTAGCCGTGTAGAGACTAACGGCGGTGCCTTCGAACAGGTTAACCTGCTGGCAGGTGAAAACCCTAACGATGCCGTACGCGCATTCTGCAAACCTTTCAACGAGGTGGGTATCAAGACTCACATGCTCGACCGCGGATTGAACGCTCTTCGTATGTATCCTGTGCCTGACGACGTGCGCGCCCTTATGTATAAGGTAAAGGCTAAGCAGGGTACCAACATCACACGTATCTTCGACGGACTGAACGATGTGCGCAACATCATTCCTTCTATCAAGTGGGCTAAGGAGGGTGGCATGACTCCACAGTGTGCACTCTGTATCACCAACTCTCCTGTTCATACCCTGGAATATTACATGAACATCGCCGACCAGCTCATCGCTGCCGATGCAGAGGAAATCTGCTTGAAGGATATGGCAGGTATCGGCCAGCCAGCATTCCTCGGCAAGCTCACCAAGATGATCAAGGACAAGTATCCACAGATCATCATCCAGTATCATGGACATTCTGGTCCTGGTCTCTCTATGGCTTCTATCCTCGAGGTATGCAACAATGGTGCCGACATCATCGATACAGCCATCGAGCCATTGTCATGGGGTAAGGTTCATCCAGACGTAATCTCAGTTATCAGCATGCTGAAGAACGAGGGCTTCGAGGTGCCTGAAATCAACATGAGCGCTTATATGAAGGCTCGTGCTATGACTCAGGAGTTCATCGACGAGTGGCTCGGTTACTTCATCAACCCAGGTAACAAGATCATGTCTTCACTCCTGCTCGGTTGCGGTCTCCCAGGCGGTATGATGGGTTCTATGATGGCAGACCTCGGCGGTATGCGTCAGACCATCAACAACATCCGCAAGAAGAAGGGTGAGGAAGAGTTGTCTATGGACGACCTGCTCATCAAGCTCTTCGACGAGGTAGAGTATGTATGGCCACGCGTAGGTTATCCTCCATTGGTAACCCCATTCAGCCAGTATGTAAAGAACATCTCACTGATGAACCTCCTCACCATGGAGCAGGGCAAGGGTCGCTTCGTCATGATGGACGACTCAATGTGGGGTATGATTCTCGGCAAGAGCGGTAAGATTCCTGGAACTATTGACCCAGAACTCGTAGAGCTCGCCAAGAAGCAGGGCCGCGAGTTTACCGACGTAGATGCACACACATTGCTCACCAACGCCCTCGACGACTTCAAGAAGGAAATGGACGAGAACGGCTGGGATTACGGTCAGGACGACGAGGAACTCTTCGAGCTCGCCATGCACCCAGAGCAGTATCGCAACTACAAGAGCGGACAGGCAAAGAAGAACTTCCTGGCCGACCTTCAGAAGGCAAAGGATGCCAAGCTCGGTACAACCCTTACACCTGCACAGCTTGCAGAGTTCAAGCATGCCAAGGCAGATGCCATCGTGGCACCAGTAGCCGGTCAGATCTTCTGGGAATTCCAGGGCGAGGGCGAGTGCCAGCCAGCTGTAGAGCCATACATCGGCAAGGAATATAAGGAAGGTGATGCCTTCTGCTATATCCAGGCTCCTTGGGGCGAGTTTGAAACTATCCCGGCAGCATTGGGCGGCAAGCTCGTAGAAATCAATGCCAAGCAGGGCAGCAAGGTGCGCAAGGGCGATGTTATTGCTTACATCGAGCGCAACGCTGAGTAAATATAATAGAAATGAATTATCAAGCAATTATTGATAAGTATTATCCTGAGGATAATGAGCTTCGGCATATCCTCATTACACATAGCCAATCTGTAGCGCGAAAAGCGCTACAGATTGTTTCGTATCATCCCGAATTGCAACTCGATGCCCAGTTTATCGAAGAAGCAGCTATGCTCCACGACCTCGGCATCTTCATGACCGATGCCCCAGGCATACAGTGTTTCGGCTCGCAGCCCTACATCTGCCATGGACGACTGGGAGCAGAAATCCTGCGCAAGGAAGGATATGAGCGACATGCCCGCGTATGTGAGCGCCATACCGGTGCAGGCATCACAGAGGCACAGATCATAGCACAGAACCTGCCCCTGCCACATCAGGATTTCCTGCCGGAAACCATGGAGGAGAAGGTGATTTGCTACGCTGATAAATTCTTCAGCAAAACTCACCTCGACCAGGAAAAAACGATTGAGAAAGCAGAAAAAAGTCTCATGAAGTTCGGCGAGGAAGGAGTAAAACGCTTCCAGCAATGGGAACGCATGTTTGAATAGAATTCTAATTTATTGAATGAGAAAACAATCGACGATAGCTATGCTGCTGCTCGCTACCATCTCCTGTATGATGGTGGCTAATCCGGGTATGCCCGATTCGAAAAAGAAAAAGAAGAAGGAGAAGACGGAAACCGTGGACAGCGTGGGAGACAGTGTGTTCGTAGACTCGCTGGGCAACGAAATAAAACCCAAGCTGAAACAGGCTGACGACACTACGCAGATGGACTCGCTGCAGAAAGCTATATGGAAACATAATAAAGTGGTGGATGACAGTATCCGCCTCGACAGTATCGCCAGAAAGAAACAGGGTGGAGTAGACGCACCGGTTAACTATCAGGCGGACGACTCTCTCGTATACGATGCCAAGAACAAGGTGGCATATCTCTACGGAAACTCCAATGTGAAGTATACCAACATGGACCTCAGTTCCGACCGCATCTCCATGGATATGGACAAGAGCAACGTGAAGGCGATGGGTACACCCGACAGTACGGCGGAGGGAGGCATCAAGGGCAAACCTGTCTTCAAGATGGGTAGCGATACCTATGATACCGACACCATCAAATTCAACTTCAAGAGCAAGAAGGCCCTTATTAATAATGTATATACAGAACAGCAAGACGGATTCCTGACCGGTATGAAGTCGAAACGCGACTCATCGGGAGTCATCTATCTGCAGCACGGAAGGTATACCACCTGCGATGATCCGCATCCCGACTTCTACATTTCGCTCTCCCGAGCCAAGGTAAGACCGGGCAAGGATGTGGTATTCGGACCAGCCTATCTCGTGGTGTGCGATGTGCCTATGCCGCTTGCTATCCCTTACGGCTTCTTCCCGTTCACCAAGAGCTACAGCAGCGGTTTCATCATGCCAACCTACGGCGATGAAACGGCACGAGGCTTCTACCTGAGAGATGGTGGATATTATTTCGCCATGAACGATAAATGGGACCTGAAGCTGCTGGGCGAGATTTATACCAAGGGATCGTGGGGACTCTCGGCAGCCAGCAACTACCGAAAGAGATACAAATACTCGGGTTCCTTCTTCTTCAGTTACCAGGATACGAAGAACGGCGACAAGGGAATGCCAGACTTTACCGAGCAGGAGAGCTTCAAACTGCAATGGAGCCACCGTCAGGACAGCAAGGCAAACCCATACAGTTCGCTTTCGGCAAGTGTGAACTTCGCCACATCGAGCTACGAACGCAACAACCTCAATTCGCTCTACAATCCGCAGACGATGACGCAGAGTACGCGAACCTCATCTGTCAACTGGAGCACCTCGTTCTCAAGCATCGGTATGACGCTCAGTTCCACCGCCAACCTCTCGCAGAACATGCGCAATTCATCCATCGCCATGACGCTGCCCGACCTCAACATCAGCATCTCCCGCTTCTATCCGTTCAGAAGAAAGAAGATGGTGGGCGATGAGAAATGGTACGAGAAGATAGCCATGAGCTATACGGGACACATCTCTAACAGCATCAATACCAAAGAGGATAAGCTGATGCACAGTTCACTCATCAAGGACTGGAGAAACGGATGGCAGCACCAGATACCGGTGAGCGCTACATTCACGCTCTTCAAATATCTCAACGTGAACCCATCGTTCAATTTCACCGACCGTATGTATACCAACAAGGTGGAGAGATCATGGGATGAAGCCAGCCAGACGGAGAAATGTGATACCATCTACGGTTTCAACAACGTGTATAACTGGAACATGAGCGTAGGTCTTTCTACCAAGCTCTATGGTTTCTACATACCAAGCCGCAAGCTCTTCGGAGATAAGATACAGGCTGTGCGCCACGTGTTTACGCCTACGGTGAGCTTCAGTTATGCCCCAGACTTCGGAGCTTCACGCTACGGCTACTGGGACACCTACCAGAAGACCGATGCCGACGGAAACGTATCGCTGGTGAGCTATTCTAAGTATGCCAACGCCCTCTACGGTGCGCCGGGCAAGGGTAAGAGCGGTAATATCTCGTTTACCCTGGGCAACAACATCGAGATGAAGGTGAAGAGCGACAAGGACTCTACCGGATACAAGAAAATCAGTATCATCGATGCGTTCGACATCAACATGAGTTACAATACCGCAGCCAAGGTTCGCCCTTGGAGCGATATGAACATCAAACTCAGACTGAAGTGGTGGAAGAACTATACCTTCAACATGAACGCCGTGTTTGCCACCTATGCCTACGAGCTGGACGACCAGAACAATGTTTATGTGGGTACCCATACGGAGTGGGGCAAGGGCAGGTTCGGACGATTCCAGGGTATGTCGCAGAACTTCTCGTTCACACTGAACCCGGAGAAGCTGAAGAAACTCTTTGGCGGGGGCGATGATGAGGACGACAAGAAGAACAGCCAGCGCAATAATGATGACGATGAAGGTCTGGATACCGACATCGAGAGCAACGTAGACGACAGCATGGAGAAGGGTAAGACGGCAGCCAAGAAGGGCGGCAAGGCTGAAACGGATTCTGATGGTTATATGGCGTTCAAGATGCCATGGTCGCTGACCTTCGGTTATGGTGTAACAATGCGCGAGGATACGCGAAGAGAAAAGTTCAATGAGAAGACGATGCGCTATGCATATAAGTTTACCCAGACTCTAAACATGAGTGGTAACGTAAGAATCAGTGATGGCTGGAACATCAGTTTCTCATCCGGTTATGATTTTGACAACCACAAGATCAGTATGACCACCGCCAGTCTGGCTCGTGATCTTCACTGTTTTAACATGAGTTGTTCTGTGGTTCTCGCTCCATATACGAGCTACAACTTCACCTTCCGTTGTAACGCAGCCACCTTGACAGATGCGCTGAAATACGACAAGAGAAGTGGTTATTCCAACGCGGTACAATGGTACTAAGAGTCATCCGAAGCGATGTGAAAAATAAAACCGAGGATAGCAAATATTGAAAGAATATTGGCTATCCTCGTTTTTTTTAACCCTATATTTGGATATGTCGAATTAAATTCATATCTTTGTGGCGATTATCTGAGAATAAGTAATCTGACAAAAAATATATATTATGAACAAAAAAACCGTATCTATTTTAACCTTGGTGTGGTTTTGTGCTTTCTCTGCCACTGCACAGCAGAAGACGCGATTGTCTTACTGGTTTGATACGCCAGTAACATTAAAGGGACAGCAAATCTGGTATGGCGGACATCCTGAGCAATGGACGCACAAGAAACCTATATCGGCAGGTGATACAGCCTGCAATCCAGATTCAGATTGGGAATCAAAGTCATTGCCTATCGGTAATGGCAGTATTGGAGCCAATATCATGGGATCGGTAGAAGCAGAGCGTTTCACACTGAACGAGAAGACTCTCTGGCGTGGCGGTCCGAACACCAAGAAGGGTGCTGCCTATTATTGGAATGTGAACAAGAATTCAGCCCATTTGATGAAGAAAATCAGAGATGCCTTTGCTGCCAACGATTGGGAAAAAGCATCTCAGCTCACCCGCAAGAACTTCAACAGTACCGTGCCTTACGAGTCTTATGCCGAGGAAGCATTTCGTTTTGGTAGCTTTACTACGATGGGCGAGGCGTATATAGAGACAGGATTGAGCACCGTGGGTATGTCGCAATATCGCCGTGCCTTGTCGCTCGATTCAGCATTGGCTACGGTTTCATTTGTTAAGGATGGCGTAAAATATCAGCGTGAATACTTCATCTCTTATCCTGCAAATGTGATGGCTATCCGCTATACGGCTTCCCGTCCGGGAAAGCAGAATCTCGTGTTCTCCTATGCGCCTAACCCGGTTTCTACGGGCAGAATGGTGGCAGACTGTAGAAATGGGTTGCTTTGGGATGCCCGTCTAGACAATAACGATATGCAGTATGCCATCCGCATCCGTGCCATCAACAAGGGAGGTAGTCTCTTGAATGAAGGTGGAAAGTTGACTGTGAAGGGTGCCGACGAGGTAGTATTCCTTATTTCTGCCGATACCGATTACAAGGCAAACAATAATCCTGATTATAATGATCCTAAGACCTATGTGGGTGTGGATCCGCTGGCTACCACCCTAGATTGGGTGAGTAAGACAGAAGAAAAGGGCTATGAGCTGCTGCTGGATGAGCATTACAGGGATTACAGCAATCTGTTCAGTCGTGTAAGCCTGATACTGAACAATGTGAATAATGATAACGACATACCTATCGACCAACGGCTTGCGAATTATCGTAAAGGGGCAAAGGATTTCTATCTGGAACAGCTCTACTATCAGTTTGGACGTTATTTGCTCATCGCCTCTTCCCGTCCTGGAAATTTGCCTGCCAACTTGCAAGGTATATGGCATAATAACGTGGATGGGCCTTGGCGTGTTGATTATCATAACAACATCAATCTCCAGATGAACTATTGGCCAGCTTGCAGCACCAATCTAGGCGAGTGCGCGCTTCCGCTTTTCGATTTCATTCAGATGCAGGTAAAACCGGGCGAGAAGACCGCCAAGTCTTATTATGGAACCCGTGGTTGGACTACATCTATATCCAGTAACATCTTCGGCTTTACCTCTCCATTGTTGAGTGAGGACATGTCCTGGAACTTCTCTCCGTTTGCCGGTCCATGGCTTGCTACCCATCTTTGGGAATATTACGATTATACACGTGATAAAAAGTTCTTGAGCGAGATGGCTTACAACATCATTAAGGGAAGTGCCAACTTTGCTGCGGATTATCTGTGGCATCGTAAGGATGGTGTCTATACAGCGGCTCCTTCAACATCTCCAGAGCACGGACCGATAGACGAGGGGGCTACCTTTGCCCATGCTGTGATTCGTGAGATTCTGCTCGATGCGGTAGAGGCTAGCAAGATATTGGGCAAGGATGCCAAGGATCGCAAGCGGTGGAAAGATGCCCTAAAGCACATTGCGCCTTATCAGGTTGGCCGTTACGGTCAGTTGATGGAGTGGTCTAAGGATATCGATGATCCTAAGGATGAGCATCGCCATGTAAATCATCTTTTCGGTCTGCATCCGGGTCACACCATTTCGCCTATCACTACTCCTGTGCTGGCGAAGGCCTCAAGAGTGGTATTGGAACATCGTGGCGATGGTTCCACGGGGTGGTCTATGGGGTGGAAACTGAACCTGTGGGCCCGTCTGCACGATGGTAATCATGCTTACAGACTTTTTGGCAATCTCCTGAAGAATGGTACATTGGATAATCTTTGGGATACGCATGCGCCATTTCAGATAGATGGTAACTTTGGCGGTATTGCGGGTTTAACCGAAATGTTGATGCAGAGTCACATGGGCTTTATCCATCTGTTGCCAGCGCTGCCTGATGCATGGCAGAAGGGATCTGTAAAGGGACTGCGTGCCAGTGGGAATTTCACAGTGGATATCTATTGGGATAACGGACGCCTTACCAAAGCTGTCATTCTCTCAGGATCCGGTGAACCTTGTATGGTAAGATATGGAGATAAAATGAAGAAGATGAAAACGCAGAGAGGCAAAACTTATGAGGTTAAGTTCTAGTTTTATAATAATTAAATGTGGTTGGAAAAGCGCTTTATTTTGCTTTTTCAACCACATTTGCTTATTATACATTATTCTTTGAGATGCTTCAGCCTTCTCTTAGCTTCCGGGTGCTCAGGATAAAGGGTGAGGGCCTTGCGATAATTCAGGCTGGCAGCCTCTTTCATGCCCTCTTTTTCGCACTCCTTGCCCATGATCACATACTCCGTAGCAAGGCGCTTGAGGAACTTATGCTGCTTCTCCTTCTCTTCATCCTTCTTTCTTATTTCTTCGCGCAACCGCTCGTTCTCTGCCTGAAGCTCGTTCACCCTGTTCAGCTTTTTGCGGATGAAACGCTTGGCAAGCGGCTGCTCGATGTCATAACGACTGTGGATGGCAAGGAAGAAGTTATCGAGAGCCGACTGCATATCGCCCCTGTCAAAGGCCTTGACGGCATCATGATACTGCTTGTCGGCCTTACTCTGGGTAAGCGCTGTCTTGATGGTGCTCTGGTCGTTGTAATGACGGGCAAACTGCTTGACATCATTGCGCACGAAAACGTCACTCTGACGCAACGGCTCCTGAAGACTGATGCCCTCGAGACTAGTGCAGCGGGACAAGGCAACATACGTTTGTCCGCCCGCAAAGACACCACCCGTGAAATCAATCTTCACCTGGTTGAAGGTGAGGCCCTGGCTCTTATGAACCGTTATCGCCCAAGCCAGACGGATGGGGTACTGCTCGTATCTGCCAATCTCTTCCTCCTCAATCTTTTTCTCAACCTCATTGAAATGGTATCTCATATTGCTCCATGCCGCAGGCTCTACCATCACATCCTTGCCTTCCTCGGTGCGCACATAAATCTTGGCATCCTCATCCTCATCAAAACCGATGATGGTGCCCAGCGTGCCATTCACCCACTGATGCTCGATATCATTCTTGATGAAGATAACCTGAGCCCCCGTCTTGAGGTAAAGCTCGATAGGGGTAGGGAGACTGCTCTCCGGAAACTCGCCCTGTATGTGGCCACGGAAGAGGCAAGGCTCTCCCGGAAGACACTGGAGCTGGCTGTCGTTGATGTAATCTACCGTATCGCGGCGTGTAGAGAGGGTGATGGCAAGTTTGGAATCGCTCTCATCGAGCTGGGCTCCCACGCGCTGGTTGAGGCGCTGTAGATCCTGCATGGGCACCTGAGACGTGCGGATATGATCGAGGATGCTGATGAAAACGGGATCGCTCTGACGGTATACCTTCTTGAGTTCGATGCTCACGAGCTTGAAGTATTCGAACACCTTGGCATCGAAGAAGAAACTGCTGCGGTAGAAGGGACTGAGCAGACGGCGGTCGTCCTCTCTTACCACAGGCTCCAGCTGGAAGATATCGCCCACCAGAAGCAGCTGCTTGCCCCCGAAAGGCTCTCGCATGTTGCGGCAATATATCCGCAATATCTTGTCCAGGAAATCGATGATATCGGCACGAACCATACTGATCTCATCGATGATGATGAGCTCTACCTCGCGGATAATCTTTATCTTCTCTGAATTATACTTCAGGGTGTTGCGGATGTTGCGGACGGAATACATGCTGTCGTTGGGCAGCAGCGGGTGGAAAGGAAGCTTGAAAAAGCTGTGGAGCGTGCTTCCTCCGGCGTTGATGGCCGCAATGCCTGTTGGGGCAAGAATGATATGTTTCTTCTTGGTATTGGCGGCTATATAACGTAAAAAAGTAGATTTACCCGTCCCCGCCTTTCCGGTAAGGAAAAGCGAACGACGGGTAAACTGTATGATTTGGAGTGCATTCTGCAACTCCGGGTTGTCGAGATCAATCATTGTATTTAATTTATAGTTTATAATTTATAGTTTATAGCATAAGCCACATTAAATTGCCTTCTTGCTAAACGGCGTAGCCGCTATAAACTATAAACTATAAACTAAATTTAAAGATCATCGAAGTTGACAGGCTGTTCCGTTGGCTTAGCCTTCTTCTTCTCTTTCTTTTCTTCTGTGGTGGCTGTACCGGTGGCAGATTCGCTTTCAGCCTTTTTGGCAGGAACCTCGCGGATAACAGGATTGCCTTCGTCATCGAGAACAATCTCTTCCTGAAAGGCGGTACTGTCTACCTTGGTGGTATCTACCTTTGGCTTTGGTGCATAGCTTGCACAGATGTACATATCGCGGGTGATATCGCTGTCCTGTGGCTTGTCAAACTTGCCGTGATACTGCTGGAAAGCTGGGTCGCCAAAGACACTCTGGAGGAAGTAACCGCACACAGGAAGAGCGGTTCTCGAACCTTGACCCAAGGCTCCGGTGCGGAAGTGGAGACAGCGGTATTCGCCTCCTACCCAGGCACCAACTACGAGCTTAGGGCTCACACACATGAACCAGGCATCGGAGTGGTTATTGGTGGTACCTGTCTTTCCACCGAACTCAGTATCACGGTAGTTGCCTACATAGCCCCAGAGACTCTGGGATGTACCTCCCGGCTCCTTCATACCGCCCTGTAAGAGCTGCTGCATGAGGAAGGCACTCTTGTAAGGTATCACCTGCTCGGAATCGGTAGGACCCTCGTAAACCACCTTACCGTCGTGGTCTACAATCTTGGTAACCAATACCGGGTCGTGGTGCTTGCCATTGTTGGCAATGGTGCTGTAGGCGCATGCCATCTCCAGGAGGTTGACATCGCTGGAACCGAGGGCGAGAGAAGGGGTGTCATCCAGCGGACTGTTGATACCCATCTTCTTGGCTGTCTCGATGATGCGCTTGATGCCCATCTCCTGTCCTAATCTTACAGCCACAGAGTTTATACTCTTGGCAAAGGCACTCTTCAATGGGATGCTGTCGCCCGAGAACGAACCGTTGGCATTGGATGGACGCCAGATGGTCATTTCGTGTTTCTTCTTATCGTATACCTCCATAGAGATATATTCGTCGCGACGCTTGTCACAAGGGGTTAAACCCTGATTCATCGCCTCGGTATAAACAAAGAGCTTGAAGGTAGAACCAGGCTGGCGCTCGGCTGTTACCTTGTCATACTTCCAGTGGTCGAAGTCGATATCGCCCACCCATGCCTTTACTGCTCCGGTCTGTGGCTCCATGGCTACAAAGGCGCAGTGCATGAAGGTGGTCATATACTTGATGGAGTCTTCTGATGTCATGTTCATCGTGATGCTGCCCTTGTCATAATCGAATACCTTAACCGGGTGAACCCACTCCTTATAGTAATAGTTTACTGAGTCGGGATTGTTAGGGAAGCGGGCTATCAATGCCTTGTAGAATGGCTGGCGCTCGGCGATGCCCTGAATGAAGTTTGGTATCACGTTGTGGTTCTCATCCTGCCAAGGATCCTGACCCATCCAGTTGCCTTTGCCTGCCTGGGTACGGCGGATGTTCCAGTGGTTGTTGAAGTTCTGCTGTACCTGTTTCATCTGCTTGCGGGCTGCATCTTCTGCATACTTCTGCATGCGGGTATCGATGGTGGTATAAATCTTCAAACCGCTGGTATAGAGGTCGTAACCTTCGTCTTTACACCAGTCTTTCAGGTAGTTAGCTACTGCCTCACGGAAGTATTTAGCCTGTCCGTCGTAGTTTTCTTCTACCTTGAAATCGAGCTTAATAGGCTCATCTTTCAGTTCATTGTATCTGTCTTTTGAAAGATCACCATGTGTCACCATATTATATAATACGGTGTTGCGGCGTGCAAGACTGTTCTCCGGGTTGGTGCGTGGGTTGTAGTAGGTGGTAGCCTTGAGCATGCCTACGAGCACAGCAGCCTGGTCGGTGGTCAACTCCTTAGGGGTGGTGTTGAAGTAGGTCTTCGCAGCGGTTTTGATACCATAGGAATTGCTACCGAAATCAACCGTGTTGGCATACATGGTGATGATTTCCTTCTTGCTGAACACCGTTTCGAGTTTTACTGCGATGATCCACTCCTTGCTCTTGATGATGAGCAGGCGGAGTACAGGAATCTTACCCAGCAAACCGGTAGAATATTGCGAACGTACACGGAACATGTTCTTCGCCAGCTGCTGTGTGATGGTAGAAGCACCGCGCCCGTTATGATGGAAGAGTGCATCCTTGGCAGCAGCAAACACACCGATAGGGTCGATACCGATATGCTTGTAGAATCGTTCATCCTCGGTATCTACCAGTGCCTTGAAGAAATCAGGTGTTACCTCATCATATTCTACCGGAGTACGATTTTCGTTGAAATACTTGCCGATGAGTTTTCCATCAGCCGAATAGATTTCAGAGGCCTCAGAGGTCTGGGGATCCAGAATGCCTGAGAAATAGCCAGGCGACTTGCCGAAGAGCCATAAGAAGTTGATATCTACTGCGCCCAGATACAAGATGAAGGCGACTATACAGCTAGCCAAGGCAACGAGGGTCTTGGTATACCACGCCTTGCCCTGATACAATCCCTTGTACCAAGGCCAGAATGTGCGAATTTTTTGCCATAACCAGGCAAAGAGAGACTTAATTTTATTCATATATGATGATATAATGATTTCGTTGTTTTACTCTTCGTTCTTCACTTCCTCTACATCCACATAAATCTCCTTTGAATCCTGTTTCTGCTGTTGGTTATTCAGCCAGATTCTCTTGTTGTTGGAGACTTTAAAGGCGTTGAGAAGCTCTACTACTCCATAGATGAGCATACCCCAACCGATGATGAAAAGAGGAGCAGAGGCGATGGCTGAAGGTTTGATGATGGCGAGTAGACCCAGCAGAAAAAGGGCTGAAGGGAAGAGCCAGAAGAGAATGCCTACGCGTCCCATCTTAGCTGCTGAAGCCAGGTTGACAAACTGGGTCAGAGCACCCAGAATCAGAATGAATGCCAGGATGAACATCAGCCAGGCGATAAACACCTGAGGCATCAGGGCAAGCAGCAATCCCAGGATAAGACTGCCTACGCTCACAAGCGGGAATTTAGGCATCATGCCCATGATAGGCTTACCATTGGAATCAGACAGAATCTGGCCCTGCATCTTCTCTGCATTGCGCTTGGCTGCCCAATAACTGGCAAGGGAGATGACACCTGAAAGGAAAAACAAAACACCGATGGCGATGGTTATCCAGGTGACAGTCTGCTCACGATATTGGATGAGCAGGACTCCTACGATGATGGCGCATACTGCGCGGAATATTGAACTGTGTATTACCTTCATACTAAAACTGATTTTGTTATTTCGGGGCAAAGTTACGAAAGAAATCCGAAACTAGCAAGAAGTTTTTTATATAAACTTAAATTATTGCTATATTTAACGCAAATTATTGCTATATTTAACGCAAATTATTTGTTGGTCTCGATAGAAAGCCGTAATTTTGTAAGCAAAATCAGAATCATGATGTCTTGGAAAGAGACTTAGTGAAAGTAAAAACTAGGTCTGGAGTATAGACTTAGGAAAAGTAAAAACTCATTTTTGATATAGACGGAAAAAGTAAAGACAATGACAAAATTATATTTGGTGCGCCATGGTGAAACGGTGGATAACAAGGCGCAAATTATGCAGGGACAAACACCGGGAAAACTCAATATGAAAGGTATTGAGCAGGCTGAGGAAGTGGCCAGGAAAATGGTCGGTACGCCTATCGATGTCTTCGTAGCGAGCGATCTCTATCGCAGTATACAGACCTGTGAAATTATCGCCGGCTCGCATCCCGTTGTCACCACTCCCTTGCTCAGAGAGCGCGATTGGGGCGATTTTACGGGTAAATTCATCCCTGACCTGCCGAAGGACCCAAAGGATTGGCCGGACAACATAGAGACGCTCGAAAAGATGAAATCAAGAGCCCAGAATTTCCTTACCTGGCTCAAGGTTACTTATCCTGATCAGACTGTTCTTGCTGTGGGGCATGGCATCATCAACAAGGCTATCCAGAGTGTTTATTATAAACGTCCGATGAACCAGATAGAGAAAATGGCGAATGCTGAGGTCAGAGTCCTTATTCTTTAAGTGAAGAGTGAAGAATTCAATTGCTTAGCTAATCATAAAGTTCAAAGTATCAAAAATTCTAAGTATAATTCAAAGTATCAAAGAATATGAATAAAATTGCTCTTATTACAGGCGCAACAAGCGGTATTGGCGAAGGTTGTGCACGTCGTTTTGCCCGTGGCGGCTATAACCTGATTCTTACAGGTAGAAACACGGGAAAGTTGGAAATCCTGAAGAAAGAACTCGAGGCTGAGGGCGTTGAGGTGCTTGCCTTGGCTTTCGATGTGCGTAACCGTGAAGCTGCTAAAAAAGCGGTGGATTACCTCCCTGAGGAGTGGCGCAATGTGGATGTGCTTATCAATAATGCGGGACTCGCACGTGGACTGGAACCTGAATATGAGGGCGATTTTGAGGATTGGGATCAGATGATTGATACCAATATCAAGGGACTCTTAACCATGACTCGCCTGATTGTACCTGGTATGGTGAAGCGTAATCATGGTCATGTAATCAATATAGGTAGTGTGGCGGGTGATGCTGCTTATGCGGGAGGTAATGTATATTGTGCTACCAAAGCGGCTGTAAAGGCTATTACAGACGGCTTGCGCATTGATGTGGCACATACAAAAGTGCGTGTTACCAATGTGAAACCGGGTTTGGTTGAAACAAACTTCTCTAACATCCGTTTCCATGGTGACCAGAACCGCGCAGACAACGTTTACCGCGGCATAGAGCCTCTGAACGGCGATGACGTGGCAGATGTTGCCTTCTATGCTGCAAGTGCCCCAGAACACGTGCAAATAGCTGAGGTGCTGGTTCTTGCTACGCATCAGGCTAACGGAACCGTGATTCACAGAAGCTAGATAATAGTTTACTGTTAATAGTTTATAGAGGCTGCGCCGTTGAGCAAGATTGTCAAAGCGGTTTATGCTATAAACTATTAATTATTGACTATTAATGATGTGGCAAAGCTGATTGATATCAGATTCGAATGAATCGCGATTGATTGCTTTTGCCCGCATTCCAGACTTGTAGTTATAGATGGTCTGGGTGGAGTAATGCAGCAGGGTGGCAATCTCCTTGCTGTCGGTTACACCCAGTCGCATCAGGGCAAAGATGCGAATTTCCGTGGTCAGGTCGTGCGTAGTAGGAACTTCCAGTTGGCATTCTGGCAGCAGGAGCTTGTTCAACTCAGTAACGAAACCCGGATACAATTCCATGAATGCCTTGTCGAACCGGTTGTAGAACATCTGCGATTCCTCTTCTTCCAATTTATGGGTGTTGAGACTCTTCAGCAAATCGGCAGTCTGGTTTGCCTTGATTTTTCGGCTTACCAGTTTGCGATAATCTGATAACTTGCTGATATAAGCCGCACTGATGTCCATAAAGAGGCGCATGTAGGTCTCTCGCTTGATATTGGTTTCAATCAGCTGCTGGTTCAGTTCGGTGAGCTGTGCATTCATCTCTTTCTGCTTCTCGTTCTGTTCTTCAATCTCAGCCTTGTTTTTCTTCAGCCTGTTCTTCTGTCGGTTATTGACGAATGAGAGGATGAGGATGATGACCAGCGCTATGCTTACACCAATGAACCCCCAAAGAAAACGGGTACGAGAGCGCTCGGCAGCTTGCTGGTTGGCTGAAGTGATGACTGAAAGGCTGTTGGAAATCTCCATCATGTGCAGTTGGTTGTTGAAGAACTGTGCATCTTCCATCGTGTGCTGGATATATTTGGCAGCTCTCTTACTGTTGCTCGCATCCTTTTTAAAGATGTAATAGGCTAGCTTTTGAAGCGCAATAGTTTCTTTGAGCTGACACAATTCATCGCTCACGGATGCCTCTACAAGATATTCCTCGTAAAGGTCGAGTTTGCCTATATGTTTGTAATATCTGGCTATACCATAAGCCGACATGGCATGTATGCGGGATTTGGCTGGCGTCATCTTCAGTGCCTTCAGATAATAGTTGAGCGACTCCTTGCTGGTAGGGTTGTCGAGATAGGCGTATTCGCCCATGAGATACTGATAGAAGACGTTATGCTTATTGTTTTCGTTGAAACTCTGTATCAGAAGGGTCATATAATGTTTCTTCTGGGCACGGAATTCTTCGGCGTAATCTGAGTTCTTGGCGTATGATTCCCAATAGTTGTAGAGCCAGGCGTATGTGAAGTAATAGTATTGCTTCAGCTGATATGGCATCTCATCAGGATTGAGCGATTGGAGTAAGCTTTCTGCTTTGCCATAAAATCCCCTTACCGAGAGTATGGACGCCCAGTTTATCTGGTTACGTAATATATAATAGGTGTTATGACATTTTTCTGCCAATTCAAGCCCCTGTTTCATATATGCGTATGCTGAGTCGTAGCGATAAGCACTATAGGCATGATATATGCTGTCCAGAAACTGTAGCCGGGTTTGGTCGTCTTCAGCTTCATAAGCTTGCTGCTTCAGATGTTTCAATTCCTTTTCCTTGATTCCCTGATAATATTGGTCGTTTTCAATCATCTTGTCAATACGATCCAATAAAGTCTTCTCGTCCGTTTTGCCTTGAGCAGCCAATGGCATAGTAAGCAAAAGAAGTAAATATATAAGTAGTTTCATCTTTAATGTTTCTTTATAATTATAACAAAATCGTCTTTTAAATGTTATTTTCGTCCTTTTGTCCGTTTTGTGGTGCAAAGATACAAATTTCCTTTCATATAATACCATTTACTTTAGACAAAAATAGTTAATGTGTTAAAACGTCTGATTATTAATGAGTTATCTATTTCTTTGGCAGACTTATTTTTTACTAAAATACTACTTAGGCATACAACTTTGAAAAAAATGATATAATTTTGCAACCGAAATCAGAAAACAGTAGTTTTTATGGTTTAATTACCACTTCAAGTCTTCTAAAAGTATTTAATGATAAAGAAAATTCCTTTTGTTGATTTAGTATGTTGATTTAAATAGGAAAACAGGTTTAGTTTATATTAGGGAAAAAGGATTGGTAATAGACTAGGCTACTTGATGATTCAAGTTTGCCCTTAAAGGCAAAGCTTATCTATTATGTTTTAGGGAAAACCGCCATGCTTTTGTGAAAAAGTGTGGCGGTCTTTGTTTAATATATGTTAGTTTCTTCTCTTTTCTTTTTCTTTTCTTTGGTCAACTCAAATTATTTTTTTACCTTTGCCACATATTTATATATAGATGAATAGATTTATATATAGGTAGTAGGAAATAGATTTCGAGAGAAAAATCAGTTTTCTTCATGTGTAGAGGAAAATAGTAAGTAGACTTTAAAATATTATATTGAATAAAATATTAAAACAATGAATATATTAGTAACAGGCGCTAATGGTCAATTGGGACATGAAATGCAAATCTGTGCCCAAAAAAGCAATCACAAGTTTGTCTTCACCGATGTGGCTGAAGGCTATGAAAAACTGGATATCACCAATCTTGACGCTATCCGAGAAAAGGTGAGGGAGAATGATATTCAGGTAATTGTTAACTGCGCTGCTTATACCAACGTAGATAAGGCTGAAACAGATTACGATCTGGTTAATCTGCTCAACAATACTGCTGCGGGAAATTTGGCACAGGCTATGAAGGAGGTAGATGGTACTTTGATTCATGTATCTACCGACTATGTTTTTCAGGGCGACAAGAATATACCTTGCCGTGAAGATTGGGAAACGAATCCTTTGGGGGTATATGGTAAAACGAAACTTGCAGGCGAAAAGAGTATTGAAGCTACTGGATGCAAGCATATCATCATCCGTACAGCATGGCTCTACTCGCAGTGGGGTAAGAACTTCGTGAAGACCATGCAGAGTCTCACGGCAAGCCACGACACCCTGAAGGTGGTCTTCGACCAGGTGGGTACTCCAACTTACGCTGGCGACCTGGCTGCTGTCATCTCACATATCATCGAAACTGACCAGTTGGATAAGACGGGCATCTACCACTTCTCTAATGAGGGTGTCTGCTCTTGGTTTGATTTCGCTAAGATTATCTGCGAACTGAGCGGAAATACTTGCGATATTCAGCCTTGCTACAGCGAGGAGTTCCCAAGCCCAGTGAAGCGTCCTCACTTCTCTGTACTTGACAAGAGTAAGTTGAAGCAGACTTTCGGATTCAAGGTGCCATACTGGACTGACAGTTTGAAGAAGTGCATCGCTGAATTGGCGGCAGCAAAATAATTATTAATTATAAGTTATTAATTGAAATGAAGAATATCATTATCACGGGCGGTGCAGGGTTCATCGGCTCACACGTAGTAAGACTTTTCGTGAACAAATATCCTGAGTATCACATCATCAACCTCGACAAGTTGACATACGCTGGTAATTTGGCAAACCTCAAGGACATTGAGGACAAGCCTAACTATACTTTCGTTAAGGGCGACATCTGCGATTTCGACCTGATGTTGAAGCTGATGCAGGACTACAAGGTGGATGGCATCATTCATCTCGCTGCCGAGAGCCACGTAGATAGAAGTATCAAGGATCCATTCACTTTCGCTCAAACCAACGTGATGGGAACCCTGTCTCTGCTCCAGGCGGCAAAGGTTTACTGGGAGAGTCTTCCTGAGGGATACGAGGGTAAGCGCTTCTACCATATCTCTACTGATGAGGTTTACGGTGCCTTGCAGATGACTCATCCTGAGGGCATTCCTGCTCCTTTCACCACCAAGGCATCCAGCGGTAAGAACCACGAGGCTTATGGCGAGGAGTTCTTCGTAGAGACAACCAAGTACAATCCTCACTCTCCATACTCAGCATCCAAGGCAAGCTCAGACCACTTCGTCCGTGCTTTCCACGATACATACGGTATGCCTACCATCGTGACCAACTGCTCTAACAACTACGGTCCATACCAGTTCCCAGAGAAGTTGATTCCGCTGTTCATCAACAACATCCGTCATCGCAAGCCATTGCCAGTATATGGTAAGGGTGAGAACGTGCGCGACTGGTTGTATGTAGTGGATCATGCCCGTGCCATCGATATGATTTTCCACAAGGGTAAGATTGCCGAGACCTACAACATCGGCGGTTTCAATGAGTGGAAGAACATCGACATCATCAAGGTGGTCATCAAGACCGTTGATAGACTGCTCGGCAGAAAGGAAGACGAGGATATGGACCTCATCACCTACGTAACCGATAGAAAGGGTCACGATATGCGTTATGCCATCGACTCTCGCAAGCTTCAGAAGGAACTCGGTTGGGAGCCATCACTCCAGTTTGAGGAGGGAATCGAGGAGACCGTAAAATGGTATCTCGATAATCAGGAATGGATGGACAATGTAACCTCTGGCGATTACCAGAAGTACTACGACAACATGTATTCTAACCGTTAATAGACGTCCTGTAAGGGCAAAAGCTTTAACTATCCCAAGCTTTTGCTCTTGCAGGGCTTTTTTGTTTTTCTTCGATTAAAATCCCCTAAATATATTATTATTTCTTAATAATTCTCTCTTTAGTACCCTGAAAACCTGAAAGTACGAAAAATTTTTCTATCTTTGCAGTATCTAGAAATATTAAAGCAATAGATATGAAAAAACAGGTAATTTTCGGCATTGCATTAGCGCTTGCTATTTTGTCATGTCTTCCTATGCAGGGACAGAAAAAAGTGGTTCCTCTGAAATATGGAAATATGGACTACTGGGTAATCAGAAATATCAAAGAGTCGGCTATCATTGGTGGTAATCAGAAAACCATTTATGCCGTAGGACCTAATATGACTATCCAGGGTAATACTCCTTATACCAATAAGGGTGGGTCTCCTTGGGGCTCATCCAATGTCTTGGCGCATGTTTCCGGCATTTACAAGACCAATAATTCGGTTTTTCGTGACAGGCACGGCAGTGGGCATTGCGCCAAACTGGAGACTCATATAGAAAAGGTAAAGGTGTTGGGACTTATCAATATCAAGGTACTTGCAGCCGGTTCCCTTTTCCTGGGAGATGTTCGTGAACCGATTACTAGTACCAAGGATGGTCCGAAGGCCATCAACTGGGGCATTCCGTTTACGGCACGTCCTAAGGCTCTGCGTTTCGATTACAAGACCTACCTTCCTAATGTTGCCAACCGAATCAAGCAGAATGGATTCAGTGGTGCCTCTACAGTGGCAGGAAGAGACCATGCCATCGTGGTGCTCTATCTTCAGAAGCGTCACGAGGATGCCAAGGGTAACATCACTGCCAAGCGAGTGGGTACGATGGTGGTAAGATACGGCAAGAGTACGAATGGATGGGTGGAAGATGCAACCTATACTATCCACTATGGTGATATCCGTCAAATGGCTGGCTATCATGCCGCAACGATGGGACTCCGTTCTACCGATTATGCCCGCAACAGTAAGGGTAAGAGTGTGCTTGTAAGAGAAGTGGGATGGGCTGCTGCCGATGAAACGCCTACTCATCTCGTTCTCCAGTTCTCTTCTTCGGATGGCGGTGCTTATATCGGAACACCAGGTAACACCTTGTGGATAGATAATGTATCACTGGTATATTAATAATGTGTCACTGGTATATTAATGAAGTGTCACTGGTTTATTAGTAAATGACGAAAATAGAATCAACAGGAAAATATTGACTTTATGAAGCATATTCTAACCATACTTTTTGCGATGATGACATTGAGCAGCTATGCCTCGGAGCCAATTTCTTCAGATTCCCTCTCTTCTGAGAAGGTGGATACTGCCCAGCAGGTCAAGAAATCGTGGATGACACGATTCCTTGACTACTTCAATGATGCTAACAAGAACAAGCATCATAAGCGGTTCGACTTCAGTGTAATCGGAGGTCCTCATTATGCTTCCGATACCAAGTTTGGTCTGGGAATGGTGGCGGCAGGACTTTACCGCACCGATCCTAACGATAGCATCTTGCCACCTTCCAATGTATCGCTTTTCGGTGATGTCAGTTCGGTGGGCTTCTATATGTTGGGTGTTCGGGGCAATCATATAGCTCCTGCCGGTCGTTACCGCATCGATTATCATCTCTATTTCTATTCCTTCCCTTCCGATTTCTGGGGAATCGGTTACGAGATGGGCGATAACGATGACAACAAGAGTGATATGAAGCGTTGGCAGGCTCAGGCAGAGGCCAGCTTCCTGTTCAGGGTAGCCGATAACTTCTATGTGGGACCTATGGCAGCTTACGACTATGTGATAGGCAAGCAGATAGAGCGACCGGAATTGCTGCAGGGGATGGATAAGCATATCTGGAATGTAGGAGCGGGCGTATCTCTGGTTTATGATAACCGGGATAATCTCACCAATCCGCACCGGGGTATCTATCTGAATCTGAAGCAGATGTTCAGACCAAAATTTATGGGTAATGATTATGCCTTCAGTACGACTCACTTCCGTTTTGATGCCTATCAGCGACTGGGCAAGGGAACGATTCTTGCCGAGGATTTCGGAGCCAATCTCAATTTCGGCAATCCTTCTTGGGGAATGATGGCAGAACTGGGAGGTACCTGTTCGATGCGCGGCTACTACGAGGGCCGTTATCGCGACAAGCATTCCCTGGAGGCTACCGTGGAGTTGCGACAGCATGTCTGGAAGCGAAATGGTATTGTGGTCTGGGCTGGAGCAGGTACCGTTTTCCCTAAATTCTCTGCGTTGCGAAGCAGACAGATTCTGCCGAATGCAGGAGTAGGCTATCGCTGGGAGTTCAAGAAGAATGTGAATGTACGATTGGATTATGGATTTGGAAAGTCTGGACAGTCTGGCTTCCTCTTTAATATCAACGAGGCATTTTAATGATGTCTTTTCACGAAATACTTATGATGCATTTCCGTGATATGCTATATATATTTAATAAGGTGTAGTCTATGAATCATTCTATATGTAATGCTATATATAATAAGGTGTCTTCGGGCACCTTCCTTTACTGGTATGCGGTGGTGGCATTGCTGCTGCCCAATATCGCCCTGTGCTTTACCGAAAGACTTTCTTTCTGGGCGGGCGCAGCCAATGTGCTGTTGCCTCTGGCACTGTATATGTGGTTCTTTTCTGTAGCCCGATGTCCGGGCAAGATGGTATGGTGGGCATTTCTCTTTGTCTTTTTCGCCGCTTTTCAGCTGGTATTGCTCTATCTCTTCGGAACGGGAGTGATAGCGGTGGATATGTTCCTGAATCTCGTGACCACCAATCCGGGAGAAGTGATGGAACTGCTGGACAATCTGTTGCCTGCCGTGGTAGGTGTTTTTGTGATTTATCTTCCCTTGCTCATCCTGGCTGTCATCCATATCAGGAAGAAGCATCTGATATCCGTCTCTTTCCAGCATCATATCCGCAAATGGGTCATGGAGGCTGGATCCATCGGCCTCTTCTGTCTCCTTGCCTGTTATGTAGTGGTGGATGGTTACCGGATGCGCAATCAGCTTTATCCCGTCAATATCTGCTATAACCTCTATCTGGCTTTCGAGCGCAATGCGGCGTCCGAGAATTACCAGGAGGCAAGCCGTAACTTCCGGTTTGATGCCCGGAGTGGGCACGATGCGGAAGCTCCCGAAGTGTATGTGATGGTGGTGGGAGAGACGGCACGAGCCCATAATTTCAGTCTCTATGGCTATCCTCGGAATACCAATCCGCTGCTTTCCAAAACGCCGGGTATCATGGCTTTCCCTGATGCAACCACGCAGAGCAATACCACCCACAAGAGTGTACCGATGCTTCTGTCGGCAGCTTCGGCAGAGGATTTTCCACGCCTCTTTTATGAGAAAGGCATCCTGGCAGCCTTCAGGGAAGCCGGATTTCATACCGTGTTCATCAGCAACCAGTTGCCCAACCATTCGTTTATCGATTTCCTGGGAGAGCAGGCTGATGAGCATTACTTTCTGAAGAAGGAAGAATCTGTCCAGGGCAGTCATTACGATGAGGATCTGTTGCGGAAACTGGATAAGATCTTGCCGGAGGCTGATGCTTCATCCTCAGCCCATTACCGTTATCGCAAGCTCTTCGTGGTACTTCATACCTATGGTTCCCACTTCAATTATAAGGAACGTTATCCCCGCAGCTTTGCTTACTTCAAGCCTGATGGCAGGAGTGAGGCAATGCCGGAGAACCGGCGTGACCTGCTGAATGCCTACGATAATACCATCCGATATACCGATTATATCCTGCATGGGATTGTGGAGCGACTGCAGAAATGGGAGCTGGTTCAGACTAAGGCTAGGAATAAGCCGGATGGCATATATTGTCAGCCTACCTCGGCGATGCTCTATACCAGTGACCATGGCGAGAATATCTTTGATGACAATCGGAATCTCTTCCTCCATGCAGCACCGAAGGCATCTGATTACGAGCTTCATGTGCCTTTCATCATCTGGACTTCGCAGGGCTTTGATAAGAAATATCCGAAGGTAGTGAAAGCGCTGGCGGATAACCATACCAAGCAGGTTCAGACAAGTCTTTCGGTATTCCATACCCTGTTGGGCATCGGTGGCATCCAGACCCGATACCGCCAGGATGAACACTCGGTGGCAAGTGAACTGTATCACCCGGGCAGGTTGCTATATCTGGATGACCATAATGAGGCAATTCCGCAGGATGAGGCTAAATATTAGCACAAATCTTTCATCTCAGGGGGGATTTTCTTCCAATATATGAAAAGAGTTTTCGTAAATATCAATTATTTGCGAAAACTCTTTGTCGTATCTATATTTTGCTGTATCTTTGCACCCGGATTTAGATAATAATAAAAATACAGTTGTTATGGAACCAACTCGAAAAATCGAAAAAGTGGGTATGCGTAACCTCCACATGGAGGATTATGACCAGCTCGCCAAGTCGTTTAAGCGTATTTACGCAGACTCAGATGTTTTCTGGACAAGAGAACAGATCAAGAAACTCATCACTATCTTCCCTGAGGGACAGGTGGTTATTATCGTTGATGATAAGATTGTGGGCTGTGCGCTCTCTATCATCGTCAATTATAATATGGTGAAGGGTGATCATACCTATGCTCAGGTTACGGGTAATGAAACCTTCAACACCCACGATCCTAATGGAAACATTCTTTACGGTATCGAGGTATTTATCCACCCTGATTATCGTGGTTTGCGCCTGGCTCGCCGTATGTATGAGTATCGTAAGGAACTCTGCGAGAAGCTCAACTTAAAGGCTATCATGTTTGGCGGTCGTATACCAAACTATCACAAGTATGCTGATAAGATGCGCCCTAAGGAGTATATTGAGCATGTAAGAAACCGTGAAATCTATGACCCGGTTCTTACCTTCCAGCTTTCCAATGATTTCCACGTGCGCCGCGTAATCCGCAACTATCTTCCTAGCGATGAGGAGAGCGAACACTGCGCCACCCTCTTGCAGTGGGATAACATCTATTATCAGCCACCTACGGATTCTTATGTAGACCGCAAGCCAACCGTAAGAATCGGATTGGTACAGTGGCAGATGCGCCCATACGCTTCGGTGGATGACCTCTTCGAACAGGTTGAGTTCTTCGTTGATTCTGTGAGCGATTACAAGAGCGATTTCATTCTCTTCCCTGAGTATTTCAATGCACCTTTGATGGCTCGTTTCAATGATTTGGGTGAGGCGCAGAGCATCCGAAAGATGGCGCAGTATACCGAAGAAATCCGTGACCGTTTCCGCGAGTTGGCCATCAGTTACAACATCAATATCATCACGGGTAGTATGCCTTATCTCAAGGACGATTCCCTCTATAATGTGGGCTTCCTCTGCCGCAGAGATGGTAGCGTAGACATGTACGAGAAGATTCATGTTACACCAGATGAGCAGAAGTGCTGGGGATTGAGTGGTGGTAGCCATATCCAGACCTTCGATACCGATTGCGGTAAGATTGGTATCGTCATCTGCTATGATGTGGAGTTCCCTGAGTTGTCTAGATTAATGGCTGAGGATGGCATGCAGATTCTCTTCGTTCCATTCATGACCGATACCCAGAATGCTTACTCCCGAGTAAGAGTCTGTGCCCAGGCGCGTGCCATCGAGAACGAGTGCTATGTAGCCATTGCGGGTAGTGTGGGCAACTTGCCTCGTGTTCATAACATGGATATCCAGTATGCCCAGAGCGCCGTGTTCACTCCTTGCGACTTTGCTTTCCCTAACGATGGCAAGCGTTCAGAGGCAACACCTAATACCGAGATGATTCTCGTATCAGATGTTGACCTGAATCTCTTGAATGAGCTTCATACCTATGGTGCTGTAAGAAATCTTCGCGACCGCCGCAAGGATCTGTATGAATTGAAACAGAAGAAGTAAGTGAGGAAGGATAATTCAACACTCAACATTCAACATTCAACATTTAACATTTAAATAAAGTGTATAAGATAGAAATCTCGGAGCGCACGCTCCACTTCAAGCAGCCGGCAGGCACGTCTCGTGGCGTATATACCACGAGACACAGTTATTATCTCACCCTTACATCGGATGAATTGCCGGGAGTAGAGGGAGTGGGAGAGTGTGCTACGCTCCCAGATCTCAGTTGCGATGCCAAACCGGAATATGCTGTCACCCTTCGACAGGTATGTCAGATGGTGGAGCAGATGGGACGCATTCCATACGATATGATTCGTGCTTACCCTAGCATTACCTTCGGTTTGGAAACAGCCTTCGCTTCGTTCTTCGATGCAGCGAAGAAGTTTTTGGAGATTGTTCCTGCTGAAGGAGCATCTTCTTCTTCTGAAATGTTGAAGCAGAAAGGGGTTTCTGTTCCAGCCGGAATGGAGAACCTGACAGATCTCTTCGACTCTCCTTTCGGTAGGGGCGAAGAGGGCATCACCATCAACGGATTGGTGTGGATGGGAACCTATGAGGAGATGCTGGCCCGGTTGGAGGAGAAACTCCAGACGGGTTTCCATTGCGTGAAACTGAAAATCGGTGCCATCGATTTCTTCAAGGAACTCGATCTCATCAAGCGCATCCGTGATGTGTATACCAAGGAGCAGGTTGAGTTGCGTGTAGATGCCAATGGTGGCTTTTTGCCGGAGAATGCAATGAGCCAGCTGGAGGCTTTGGCTAAATATGACATTCATTCGATAGAGCAGCCTATCAAGCAGCATCAGTGGCCTAAGATGGCTCAGCTCTGTCGCGAAACACCGCTTCCTATCGCCCTAGACGAGGAGTTGATTGGTGTGAATGTCCAGAGTATGAAGCAGGCTTTGCTCGATACCGTCCGTCCTCAGTATATCATCCTCAAGCCTTCACTTCATGGTGGCATCTATGGATGTAACGAGTGGATAGAACTGGCTAACCAGTGTGGTATCGGCAGTTGGATTACTTCTGCTCTTGAGAGTAATATCGGCCTGAACGCTATTGCTCATTATGCAGCTAAAGTATATGGTCCTAATGTCAAGATGCCGCAAGGCTTGGGTACCGGTCAGCTCTTTACTGATAATATACCGATGCCTTTGGAGATTCGTGGTGACAAACTGTTTGTAGTAAAATGACTTTAGAAGATTTCCTTTCAGAATGGAATAACGGTAGCGACCGAGTGCTGGTGCATACCAGTGGCTCCACGGGAAAGCCCAAGCCGATGAGGGTAGAGAAGAAGCGAATGCTCAACTCAGCCCGCATCACTTGCGATTTCCTGGGATTGAAACCTGGCGACAGTGCCCTGCTCTGTATGTCGCTCGATTATATTGCAGGTAAGATGGTGGTGGTGCGGAGTATAGAGCGCCATCTCCATCTTATTTCTGTATCCCCAAGTGGGCATCCTTTGAAAGATGTAAATGAAGAGATTACCTTCGCTGCGATGGTCCCGATGCAGGTTTATAACACCCTGCAGGTTCCTGAAGAGCGGGCTCGACTCTGCCGCATCAGGCATCTTATTATAGGTGGCGGAGCTATAGATGAGGCTCTCGAACAGAAACTGAAGGCTCTTCCCGGCAATATTGCCATCTGGAGTACCTATGGAATGACTGAAACGCTCTCGCATATTGCCCTGAGAAGAATTAACGGTACTGAGGCTAGCGAATGGTACCAGCCTTTCGATAGTGTGAAAATCAGTCAGACCGATGAAGGATGTCTGGTGATAGATGCTCCGCAAGTCTGTGCTGAGCCCCTGGTAACGAACGATATAGTGGAAATAGAATCCTATATATATAATAAGGTGAAAAAACTCCGTTTTCGCATCAAAGGCAGAAAAGACAATGTGATTTGCAGCGGAGGTATCAAGATTCAGATAGAAGAGGTTGAAACCCTGTTGAAGCCTTATCTTGAAAAACCTTTCATGATAGCCAAGAAGAAAGACGGGAAGTTTGGAGAAATTGCTGTCCTCCTGACGGAAGATGAGGAGATAGAAAAAATAGAGGCGACTGTTCGCCGCCTCTTATCTGATCATAAATATTGGATTCCAAGGGAATTCCTTCATGTAGAGCATCTTCCGCTTACCGAAACCGGAAAACCGAAGCGTGCTATCCTTCTTTAAAGAGATTCTCTGAAGAAAGATTCTTTAGCTGAATTATCCTTCTCTGAAGAAGTCTAGTGCTTCCTTGATCTCTTCTGTCGTAGCTGTCTGGTTGATACGGATATCGCCTATGCCACCCAGCATCGTGAAGTTGATGATGCCATTCTGGTTCTTCTTGTCATGATGCATCAGCTCGATGAGCTCATCATAGTCATCGCAGGTAATATCCAGTGTACCATAGAATTCCTTGATGAAGTTTACGGTCTGGCGCATCTTCTCTGTAGGGAATCCGGTTTTGGCAACACTCAGATATAGTTCAGGGATGAGACCGAATGCCACAGCGTAACCATGCAGGATAGGCTTGCGCTTCAATGCCCAGCTCTCAAACGCATGACCGAAAGTATGTCCCAGGTTCAGCGCCTTGCGGATGCCCTGCTCGTGAGGATCCTGCTCTACAATGCGCTCCTTTACCTTCACGCTGTCGCCTACCATGCGCTGCAACTGCTTCAAATCAGGCTTGTCGAGGTCGAAACTGACCAGTTCTTCCCACATTGCTTCTGTAGAAATCAGACCGTGTTTCAGCATTTCTGCATAGCCCGAACAGATGTTTTCTGCATCGAGCGTCTTTAAGAATTCTGTATCGAGAATAACAAATTTAGAATCATTGAACACACCTACTTCGTTTTTCAGTCCGCCGAAGTTGATGCCTGTCTTTCCACCTACCGATGCATCTACCATAGCCAGCAGGGTGGTAGGGATATTGATAAAGTTGATACCTCTCTTAAAAGTGCTGGCAGCAAAGCCACCCAGGTCGGTTACCATACCCCCGCCCAGATTAATCATACAGGAGTGGCGTGAAGCTCCTCCCTCCTGCAGTCCTTTCCATACCATCATCAGACTTTCGATGTCTTTATGGCTGTCGGTAGCCGGAATAGTGATGATATGGGTTTCCTTCATGCAGTAAAAATTCTGCAATATAGGCATGCATAGTTCCAATGTCGTAGTATCAGTAAGCACAAAAAGCTTGTCGTGCTCACACTCAGAAAGTGCACTTACCAGTTCGCTTTCCAGTTGGGTTGATATGATTACTCTTTGTTCCATAACATTCTAACGTATTAATTTTTGTGCAAAGATACACTAAAATGGAGATAATACAAAAAAAAAGTTGCTAAATTTGCGTTTTTTATCTCAGAATGCATTAAACCTTGGTGTATTTAACGCGTCAAAACTACCAGATTAACAAAAATGGTCATTAAAATATCATAACGGTTAAGTGAAAATAATGGTCAGGCGGAAATAACGAACAAGTGAATATAATAACAAATAAAAATAAGAATGAAAAAATCGATTCTGACGATGCTGCTGCTGTTGATGGCAATAGCATCCTTTGCTCAGCAGCGACTGATATCCGGTCAGATTACCGACCGCGATACCAAGGAGGCCATTGAGCAGGTAACTATTCAATTGCTTAAGAGCGACAGCACGTATGTGGCTGGTGCCATCAGTAATGAGAACGGACTCTTTCATGTCACCGCTCCGGCTAATGGCAAGTATCTGCTCAAGATTTCGAGCGTAGGATACAAGTCTACCGTGAAGCGTATCCAAATTTCTGATAACAAGGATCTGGCTATGGGTAAGATTGTGCTGAATGCTGAGACTATCATGCTGAAAGGCGCAGTGGTAACAGCCATGGCTCAGAAGGTAACTCTGAAGGAGGATACTTTCGTGTACAATTCTTCTGCCTATCGCACACCGGAAGGCTCGGTAGTTGAGGAACTCGTAAAGCGTCTGCCGGGTGCAGAGGTGAGCGATGACGGTACTATCAAGATTAATGGTAAGGAGGTAAAGAAGATTCTCATAGATGGCAAGGAGTTTATGACCGGTGATACCAAGACTGCTCTGAAGAACCTGCCTACCAGCATCATCGATAAGATCAAGGCATACGATGAGAAGAGTGATCTCTCTAAGGTGACCGGTATTGATGATGGCGAGGAGCAGACCGTGCTCGACTTCGGTGTGAAGAAGGGTATGAACAAGGGTTTGATTTCCAACATCGACCTGGGTGTGGGCAACAAGAGCCGCTATAACATGCGTGGCATGGGCGGTTATTTCAATGATAACAACCGATTCATGCTCTTTGCCAATGCCAATAACACCAGCGACCGTGGTTTCGGAGGCGGTGGACCGGGTAGAGGTTTCGGAGGTGCTAACGGTTTGAATGCCAGCAAGATGATAGCCGCCAACTACAATTACGAACTGAAGGATAAATTCAAGTTCAATACTTCACTTCGTTGGAATCACGGCGATGGCGATATTTGGAGCCGTCGTTCCAGCGAGAACTTCATGGGTAGCAGCTCTTCGTTCAGCAACAGCTTGACTCAGAATTTCTCCCGCAGCAACAGCTGGAACGGCAACATCCGCTTGGAGTGGATGCCTGATTCCATGACCAATATCCTCTTCCGTCCTTCCATCTCCTGGAGTACCAGCGATGGATTGAGTGGCAGCCAGTCGGCTTCTTACAACAAGGATCCTTATACCATTACCACCAAAGACCCTCTTTCTGAGGAAGGTATTGATGAGTTGGACAAGGCTGAGGCTATGGTGAACAGTCAGTTGACTAACGGAATCACCTATTCTGATAATAACAATATCAAGGGTATGCTGCAGGTGAACCGCAAGTTGGGCAACAAGGGACGTAACATCACCTTCCGTGTGGATGCCAAATATACGGATAATGACAGCAAGAGCATCTCGCTCAACAATGCCAAGCTCTATCTCGTGCAGACAGCGGAGGGTAAGGATTCTACTTATCAGACCAACCGCTATAACTTGACTCCTTCGAAGAATTACAGTTATGCGGGCCAGTTGACCTATAGTGAACCACTCTGGAAGGCTACCTTCCTGCAGTTCAGCTATAAGTTTACTTACAGCTACTCCAAGAGCGACCGCAGCACCTACGATTTCAGCAAGTATGCCATGAATGGCAATCATGAATATCGTGGTTGGGATAGCTACCTGAATCCGTTTGCCGGTCAGCTTGGTAATTACAGAAATGATGAATTGAGCCGTTTCTCTGAGTATCGCAACTACAATCACGATATCCAGGTGATGATGCGATTCGTCCGTCAGAAGTATAACTTGAACTTCGGTGTGATGATTCAGCCACAACAGTCGAAGTATATCCAGGAATATCAGGGAGTGCATGTAGATACCGTCCGCACGGTTACCAATATCAGTCCAACCCTCGATTTCCGTTATCGCTTCTCCAAGATGAGTAACCTGCGCGTGAACTACCGTGGTACCACCTCTCAGCCAAGCATCTCTCAGTTGCTTGATATCACAGATAACAGCGACCCGCTGAACATCTCGAAGGGTAACCCTGGCTTGAAGCCATCGTTCACCCAGAACTTCCGATTGTTCTACAACAACTTCGTGCAGAACCACAACAAGGGTGTCATGACCTTCATCAACTTCTCAACCACCAACAATAGCATCAGCAATAAGGTGACTTACGATGAGAAGACTGGTGGTAGAATCACCCGACCTGAGAATATCAATGGCAACTGGAATGTAATGGGAGCCTTTATGTTTAACTGCTCTATCGATAGTGCCGGTGTATGGAACTTGAATACCGACACCTACTTGGGTTACGACAACTACGTGAGTTATCTGAGTCTCGACAAGCAGTCTGATTCCCAGAAGAATACCACCCGCAGTACCACTTGGAGAGAACGCCTCTCTTTCTGCTATCGCAACAACTGGCTGGAGCTTTCGCTTGATGGAACATTGAATTATAACCATGCTACAAACAAGTTGCAGCCTAACAGCAACCTCAATACCTGGCAGTTCTCTTATGGACCAAGCATGACGCTTACAGCGCCTTGGGGTACCAGTCTGAACTCAAGCCTCTCTATCAGCAGCCGCCGCGGTTATAGCGACAGTAGCATGAATACGGATGAGTTTGTATGGAATGCGCAGCTCTCTCAGGGGTTCCTGAAGGGCAAGCCTCTTACCATCATGCTGCAGTTCTACGATATTCTCCGCCAGCAGAGCACCTTCTCTCGTGCCATTTCTGCTACATCCCGTACGGATACGGAGTATAATGCCATCAACAGCTATGCGATGCTGCACGTGATTTACCGCCTGAATCTCTTCGGAGGCAAGGATGCCCGTAGGGGTGGACCTGAAGGTCCTGGTGGTCCTGGTGGTCGTCCAAACTTCCATGGTCGTCCATTCAATGGCGGTTTTGGCGGTGGTCGTCCAGGCGGCAGAATGTTCTAGAAAGGCTTCATTTAAAACGATAGTAAGCCTCACTCCATGTTTACGTGAGGCTTATTTCAAACAGGTATGACGAGAAAAAAAGAAATCCCCGCTCTTCGTAATGAAGAACGGGGATTGTTATTTTGTCTTGTCAAGAAGTCTTGATTAGAGAGCGAACTTGTAACCCAATGTAACCTGGAATACAGAGTTCTTGCTATCAGCGCCGTCCATAACCTTTGTTACACCGATGTTGTAGCGAGCATCCAGACAAACATTCATGTACTCGTAAGAGATACCTACAGGAACTGAGAGGTCGAATGACTTGAATGCATCATCGAGGTTTTCAGTAACAGAAAAACCACCAGCCTTGGCTGTAACCTTGCTGCTTACCTTGAAACCTGGCTGAAGACCAGCCTTGAGAGCCAAACCCGGAGCTACGTAAACATTAGCGAGGATTGGAATGTTGAGATAATCGTTCTTGATAGTTGCTGAAGCTTTAACACCCTTTTCTTCTGCATCGCCCTTAGCTCCCTGCATAGAGTAGAGCAAACCAGCACTAAGACCGAACATAGGAGAAACGTGATACTCCAACTCTGCACCTGCCACTACACCTGCGCGAGTCTTTGAATTATCGAGGTCAGTCATGTCTGCGATGCTCAAACCTACCTTAGGCTGAATGGTGATGTCACCTGCATTGTACTGTGCGAAAGCACCTACTGAAGACAGCACCATAGCTGCCATAACGAATAATTTTTTCATAATCTCTAATATTTTAAATTAATAGTATATAATGCTCATATAGAGTATGATTGGTTATCAGTGTGTATGCTGATTCCATCATTTTTACTAGGTGCAAAGGTATGTTTTTTCTCTATTCACTCCAAATATTTTAAGCATTATTTTTAAATAAGCAGCAAAATATCACATATAAGTTTCTATTTCGTATATTTTTAGCAATAATTATCCCAATTTTCTTGCATCGTATCTTAAAATGTTGTATCTTTGCAAAGTAAGAAAGAAAGGAAAATAATTATGACTACACAATAAAACTCCCCCTATACTCTTTGAAGTGTAGGGGGAGTTTTATTTTATTCTTCATCTGCGTCCCAGTCTTCTTCGTCAAATCCAAACATGGCGGGATCTACGAAGGCGTCCAGGGCTCGGCGTTCCTTCTTGGTTGGGCGACCAGTGCCTCGGGCCCTGTCTACGAATCCGCTGATGCGGCTCATCTCCAGGAGCTCGTATTGCTTAGGGTCGGTTACGTTTTTATAGACACCATACAGCATCTTGGCGCCTACGCGCTGCTCTATGCAGTCGAGAACCTCGAAAGAGTAGGTGATAGGGGCTTTCTTTACGCTCACCACATCGCCACGCTTGATGATGAAGGAAGGCTTTCTCGTTACGCCTCCTACCATGACGCGGCCATTCTTACAGGCATCGGCAGCAATGCTGCGGGTCTTGTAAATGCGGGCAGCCCAGAGCCACTTGTCTATTCTTGCTGATTCTTTCATGATTATTTCTTTCCTAGCTTATTGTATTGGTTCATGGTGATGTCGATACCAGCCAATACGAAGCTCTTGATAATCTCTACACCCAGGTCGATGGCTGGCTGCAGCTGCTTCATGTCTTCCTCAGTATATTTGCCCAGCACCCAGTCTATCTGGCCGCCACGCGGATAATCGTTGCCGATGCCCATGCGCAGGCGGGCATAGTTCTGACCGATAAGCTGCTGGATATGTCCCAATCCGTTATGGCCGCCGTTGCTGCCGTTTGCCTTCAGTCGGAAAGCACCCAGAGGCAGGGCTAGCTCATCGCTGATAACGAGCAGTCGGCTCTGGTCAATCTTTTCCTGATTCAGCCAATATCTTACCGCATTACCGCTGAGGTTCATGAATGTGGTAGGTTTGAGCAGGAAAATCTTTCTTCCCTTGAGCGTAGTCTCGGCTACGAAGCCATATCGCTTATCCTCAAAATGAATATTGGACGCTTTAGCAAAAGCGTCCAATACCATAAATCCTGTGTTGTGCCTGGTGCCGGCGTATTCATCGCCAGGGTTACCAAGCCCACAAATCAAATATTTATCCAATGTTTGATAATGCTTTACTCAGGTTCGTAAAATCTCTAGATGACTCAGCGATTAAGCCTCTGCATCATCAGCAGCCTGAGCTGCGAGCTGAGCGTTACGTGTCATCTTGATAGAGCAAACTACAACAGCCTTGCTTGTAGCCAACTCGAGACCCTCGAATGAGAGGTCACCTACCTTGATGCTCTTACCGATCTTCAACTCAGTAACGTCGATATCGAGGTGCTCAGGAATAACCTGGTAAGGAGCTGTAACGTTGATCTTACGGATAGAGAGGTTCATACGACCACCATCACGTACACCCTGTGCAAGACCTGTCAACTTAACTGGAATACCGATAGTGATAGGCTTCTGGTCGTTAACCTCGTAGAAGTCAACGTGCAGAGGAGCGTCTGTTGTTGGGTGGAACTGGATCTCCTTCATGATAGCTGTGTGGCTCTCACCGTCGATGATGAGGTTGATAACGTATACATGAGGAGTGTAGATAACTTTACGTAACTCAGCGAATGGAACTGCGAATGACAAAGCCTCAGGAGCACCGTTCTCGCCCTTCTTCTCACCGTAAAGGTTACATGGGATAAAACCTTCCTTACGCAATGTCTTAGAAGCTTTCTTGCCAAGGTCTGTACGCTTCTGACCTGTTACATTAATCTCTTTCATTTTGTGTTACTCTAAATTAAGTTATTAATAAAAAATGTGCCTTAACTCGCCATCACACGGATTAGCTTTGCTTAAAGCGGGTGCAAAATTACGAAAATTATTTGGAATGAGCAAACTTTTTGCTAAAAAACATGTTCTACATGCAGAAAAAATATTGAAAATACAATTTTTTGCTTAAATAAACTGAAATTTTTGCCCGTTTTCTTGTCTATTACCTATTTAATGTGTATTTTTGCAAGCGTATTAGGTAATTTAATAAATGAATCTTTTAAAAACATTAGAGAATGATTAATAGGGATTTGATAAGACGTAAGATTGTGCAGTTAACCTACGCATACTATCAAAACAGCGATCATAACATGGAGAACGCTGAGAAGGAGCTGATGTTTAGTCTCTCCAAGTCATACGATTTGTACAACTACATGTTGCAGCTCATCGTTGCCATCACCCAGGAGGCACGCAAGCGCTACGATGTAGATGTAGCTCGTGCCAAGAGAGAGGGTGAGCAGGAACCTTCACCACGTTTTGCATTCAATAAGTTCGCTCTGCAGCTCGAAGAGAACAAGATGCTGCTCGAATGGATAGATGTTAAGCATTCCAACTGGGATGAGGATATCGAAATGGTGCGCAAACTGTATACTACGATTACGTCTAGCGATCTCTATGCTGATTATGTCAGCGGTGCTATTGATGAGGAACTCGCCGATCTCGACGAGTACAGCCGCGACCGCGAGGTATGGCGCCGCATCTACAAGCAGTTCATTCAGAATAATGAAGATCTTGATGCATTCCTCGAGGAGAAGAGCCTCTACTGGAACGATGACAAGGATATCATAGATACTTTCGTATTGAAGACTATCAAGCGTTTCGACCCGGAAGCTAAGGCCAAGCAGGAATTGCTGCCAGAATACAAGGATGCTGAAGACAGAGAGTTTGCACGCAAGCTCTTCCGTGCTACCATCCTCAACTGCGATACCTACCAGCGCTATATGAGCGAGGCTTTGCGCAACTGGGATTTCTCACGTCTTGCCTATATGGATGTGATTATCATGCAGATTGCCATCGCTGAGATTGTGAACTTCCCTGGCATCCCGGCTACCGTCTCTATCAACGAGTATGTAGAACTTGCCAAGGCATACAGCACTCCTCGCAGCGGCGGTTATGTTAACGGTATGCTCGACAGCATCTGCCGCGAGCTCATCAGCCGCAACCTCATCCAGAAGGAGATGCCTGAGCGCAAGCAGCATCAGCATGCACAGCACGGCGAACATGCCGGCAAACAGCGCCCAGACAACCAGCACCCAGCCGGCCGTCGTCCGCGCATTCACCGCGCTCCGGGCGAGGGTGAGTAAATAACGGAGGCCTTTCTTGCTGGTCACACCTTATTTATATATAGAACATAAATAATAATAGATAATACTTTAACGACATGACAAATTTAGTATTGCAAGCAGCTGCCGGTGGTAGCAGCATGAGTTTTCTTATCATGATGGTAGCTATCTTCGCTATCATGTGGTTCTTTATGATCCGTCCTCAGCAGAAGAAGCAGAAGGAAATCCGCAAGTTTCAGAATGCTTTGGCAGAGGGTACCAAGGTGGTTACAGGCGGCGGTGTTTATGGCACTGTTAAGCGTGTTGATCTCGAGGCTAATACCGTTGATGTTGAGATAGCTCGTGGCGTGGTAATCACTGTAGCTAAGGGCTACGTGTTTGCTGATGCAGCTAGTAAGACATCTAATGCATAGTATCAAGAGCATATTAAAAGCTGTCAGAAACTTCCTGTTCAGTGGTCTGAATAAGGAGTTTCTGATTTTTTTGTTCTTTCTCGCTCTCAGCGGCATCTTCTGGCTGATGATGACGCTTAATGAGACTACCGAGAGAGAATTCAATATTCCTGTGCAGTTAACGGGCGTGCCCCGCAATGCGGTGATAACCGGTGAACTCCCTGATACCGTGCATATTACGGTGCGCGATAAGGGATTCACACTCGTTACCTATGCTTACGGAGGCAAGATTCATCCGCTCACATTCCGGTTTGCCAATTATGCCGACGAGGAAACGGGAACGGGACAGATTCCGATGGCTGATGTGCAGAAACAGGTGGCATCCCAGCTCTATGGCTCTACCAAACTGCTCTCCATCAAGCCGGCAAAATTCGATTTCTTCTTCACCTACGGCTCTTCCAAGCGAGTGCCTGTGGTGTTCAGAGGTAAGATTACAACCAGCAAGAGCTATTATCTGGCACATACCGAATTCCTGCCGTCTACGGTTACGGTTTATGCCAACAAGAAGCTGCTCGATGAGTTGGAATCGGTAGAAATCGAGCCGTTCAACCTGCGCAACCTGCAGGATACCATTCATCGCAGCGTACCTGTCAAGAAGATACGTGGCATGAAGATTGTGCCTCAGATGGTGCGACTGGCGGTATATCCTGATGTGCTTACCGAAGAGTCGGTCGATGTGCCTGTTACGGCCATCAACATGCCAGATAACATGGTGCTCCGTACCTTCCCTTCTAAAGTGGCGGTAAGATTCACCATCGGCGCCAGCCTCTTCAGAACCATCAAGCCGAGCCAGTTTAAGGTGGTAGTAGATTATAACGATCTGGCTAACAACCCTTCTGACAAGTGCCAACTCCAGTTGCGCAGTGTGCCGCGCTCGGTGAGCAAGGCGCATCTCGAACTGGAAACGGTAGATTATCTGCTGGAACAGCAATGATGATTAATAATTTATAATTTACAGTTAATAATTCATCGTGATGAAGATAGCGATAACGGGTGGTATAGGTAGCGGAAAGAGCTATGTGTGCCGGATATTGGAGAAACAGGGCATCTGGGTTTACGACTGCGATGCTGAGGCTAAGCGGCTCATGCGCACCGATGCCCGCTTGCAGGCTGGTTTGAAGAAGCTGGTGGGCGAGCAGGTTTACAGTGCAGAGGGCGTTTTGCAGAAGCCTGTGCTGGCTCAGTTTCTGCTGGCTGGCGAGGCTAACAAGCAGGCTGTCAACGATGTGGTTCATCCGGCTGTGGCGCGCGATTTCGAGCAGAGCAGCTATGAGTGGATGGAGAGTGCCATCCTCTTCGATAGCGGTTTCTACCGCCGTATCCACCTCGATTTCGTGGTCTGCGTAACGGCTCCCGTCCCGGTCCGCATCCAGCGCATCATGCAGCGCGACCATATCCCGGCAGAGAAGGCGCAGCAGTGGATAGATGCCGTCATGCCGCAGGAAGAACTTGCAGCCCGCTCCGATTTCGAAATCGTGAACGATGGCGAGCAGGATATCGATGCACAGGTAAGGAAATTATTGGATATCATTAATAATAAAGAATAATAGAAAAGACAATGGAAACAATCCTTTCAATTGCAGGCAAACCAGGCCTTTATAAATTGGTATCAAGAGGTAACAGAAACCTCATCGTAGAAACACTCGATGAGACTCACAAGCGTATCCCAGCTTTCGCTACCGACCGCGTAACAAGCCTTGGTGACATCGCTATGTATACAGACGCTGATGAGGTGCCACTCTGGGAAGTTCTCGACAGCGTAAGCAAGAAGGAAGAGGGCAAGCCTAGCACTTTCAACTACAAGAAGGCGCCTGTTGCTGAGCTCCACGCTTATTTTGCTGAGGTTCTTCCTAACTACGATCGCGACCGTGTTCACGACAGCGATATTAAGAAGCTCCTCCAGTGGTACAACATTCTCGCTAAGTACGGCATCACCGATTTCAAGGCTACTCTCGCTCCTACAGAGGGTGAGAACGTAGATGATCGTGCTGAGCAGGTTGCTGAGTAAAAAATAAATTGCAGTTGTATTATACTTAAGGGTGTTCATACTTCTAGAAATAGAATATGATACACCCTTTTTTTATTCCTTTTCAATCTTTTTCAATTCCTTCTCAAATCTTCTTCGATACATTTCTCCCGCTATGGTCAGACCGAACGGGAAGGCTAACCAGATGCCCAGAATGCCTAGGCCGCAAGGGAAACCTAGGGTGTAGCCCAGCGGCAAGGAAATGACGAAATAGGCGATGAAGGCATAGAGCACCATCGGCTTCACACAGGCGATGCCACGCAGCGCATTGGCAAAGGTATACTGCAGTCCGTCGCCAAACTGATATACCATCAACAGGATAATCAGCGTAGCCACATACGCCTGCACCTCCACATTATCATTAAACCAGCCACCTATCTGATGGCGAAGCAGGAGCACCGGCAAACCCATACACAGCGAGAACAGCAGGTTCAGCCGGAAACCGTCGTAGGCGTTGCGGCGAACTGCCCCGTAGTCCTTCTGTCCCATAAAATGGCTCACGCGGATAGCCAGCGCAGCCGCCATGCCCGAAAGCACGAGATAGAAGAGCTGCGAGAGGGTAATCATCACCTGATGAGCCGCCAGCGGAATGGTTCCCAGCCAGCCCACCATCACACAACTCAGCGTGAAGGCAGCCGATTCCATGCCCAGCTGCAGCGCCACAGGCCAGCCCAACCGGTTCATCTCCCTGAAGTCAGCCTTGGTCAGAGAACTGTGCAGAATATCGCGTCTGTATTCCCCGAAATTCTTGCCCGTCATCAGCATGCCCACCATCGCCAGCGCCATCAGAATACGGCTCACCAGCGTCGAAATACCGGCTCCCAGCAAACCCAGTTCCGGGAAGCCCGCCACACCATAAATCAGTACCCAGTTGCCCAGAATATTGATTACGTTGCCGCCAATCATCGCCCACATCGCCACCTTGGTCTGTCCGAGTCCGTCAAGAAATTGCTTCATCGTGAAGAAGATGCCCATGAAGAGCACCGAGGCGAGATTTACCAGAAAGTAAGGGCGGATGAGCGAGAGCAGCTCTTCAGGCTGTCCGATGCGCCCCAGATTCAGGTAGAGCACAATGAGGGCGAGGGTGAAGATGATGCCCGTCAGCATGTTGGCACAGAAGGCATTGCGCACTTTCTGTCCGATGCAGTCGGTCCGTTCCTCGCCGTAGAGTCGTCCGATGATAGGAGTGAGTCCGTAGGTGAATCCCATATAGGATACGAAAACGAGACCGAAGATATTGTTCACCAGTCCGGCAGCCGCCAGTTCGGGTGTACTGTGATGGCCAATCATCAGCGTATCAGCAAATCCCAGGATGATGGTACCCAGCTGTCCTATGATGATAGGAATGCCGATAGCTAGCAGTTCCCGGTAGTGATGTTTCCTGTTTGTCGTTATTGATGTCGTATGATTATTCATATTTGCTTTTAATTACTAATCTATTTCCTTTATTCTGCTTAAGAGCATGCAAAGTTACGGCTTTATTCACTAACTACCAAATTTTTCTCCTTTTTTTTAGGGAACGGGGGCGTAAAAGGGCAGGAAGAGGCTTTCCCCCTTCCTGCCCCCGTCCCCAGCCTTTTTATCGAATAAGGCCCTTCTTTACCTTTAAATGTATGAACTTTCTTCCTCTTTCTGTCCATACGAGGTAGGTGTGGGTGTAGGCGGTGCCCAGTTTCTCCTGTGCCCCATCGCAGTGAGGGGCGGGGTGGGTAGAGTAGCGGGTGCGGCTCTTCGCCAGGCCCATGTGGGCATAATCGGCATAGAGCAGATACTGGCCGCTCTGGTAGTACTGGATATGAAGGGCACAGAGCTGGCGGTTCAACTCCTGTGCCGTGATACCCAGCTCCTTCGCTATCTGCGTGGTGGTATAGCAGGAAACTGAGTTGAGCACATTGTCGGTGTAGAGCGCCTTCGGCAGAAGATGATCCACCTGATTCTCCAACTGGATGATGTTCTCACCGTTCTTGGCGATGCAAGCCACCTGTTCGTCCACCACACCATTCAGCCGACGAATCTCCGTATCCTGTTCTCCGATGAGTTTCTTCTGCTGTTCAATCTGCACTCGCTGGTTTTTCAGCAGATTCTCCTTCTCCTTGAGTGTGGCTCTGAGAATCTCTTCAGCATGCCGAATCGTCTCCTCATCACTCTCGCCCTGCTGTACCGGAATATAACCGCCCGTCTTGCGAATCTGCGGCAGCACCTCGGAAGTAACCCAGTTTTTGAACTTCACCGCCGTTGGAAGCTTGGAGCCGAGAACCAAAGCATAGAATCCGCTCTCGTTGACGAAAAGCATCTGCTGAGTTCGTACTGTTCGGCTTCCATCCTTACGAAGGCTGCCCGATACCTTGACGCCCTGTTTTAGGGCGTCAAGGTGGTTAACCAACTGGTTTACAGCGTTTCTTGATTTTTTATACCCCAGTATATCACAGACATCCTTTGCACAGAACAAGGGTTCTCCATCTTCATCGGTCAAGGTGCGAATCTTACCGAATTCAGGGTTTTCAAACACGACAGCATTACCTGCTGTCTTTTCATTCTTCATTTCTTCTTTTTTTGTTTTATAATTTTTTTCCATGATATAAAAATGTTAAATTGAATGTTGAGTGTTGAATGTTGAATTATTAGTGTTGAGTGTTGAATGTTGAATGTTGATTTTTTGCCTAACGGACTCAAGGGCGCTAGCCTAATTCAACATTCAACACTCAACATTCAACATTACAAAATCGTTCCCCAAATGCTCTCATCCCTGTCTCTCGCAGCGGTAATAGCATTGATGAGGCGGTGGAGCCAGATACGGGAGTTCACAACCATGCCTTTTACACGGTTCTCACCCACCAGGATGCAGCCCTGCGTATCATCGGGATAATTGCCGGCATGGATGCGGATGCCCTTAAAATTGGGGACACCCAGCAGCAGCGGCAACCACATTTTAAACCTCGGCGACTTGCTGATTACCAGCGGATAAGTGCCCTCTGGTATCGCCGTCTTACCCTTCATCTTCTGCGCCTTCTTGCCCGATACACGCCCCAACCGCACATTCTCCTCGGCAGGACTCAGCTCCACGCCCAGAAGGTTGCGCCAGCACGGCTCCATCGTATCACAGAAATACGAGTCCGCATTCAGCTTCTCCGGGGGCACCTCGCACACCGTCTTCAGCCCCCTGCACTTGTTCACACTCTCAATCGTGCGCTTCTTCACATCCTCATCCTTCAGGATGTAAAGGCGACCTATCGTGTAGGTCTTCTTCTTCGCTATACGTTTTAAAACTATCTGCATAAGTAAAAATAAATTTAAGATTCAATAACCATACCGTCATGACGGTACTTAAGCTTCTCAAAACTGTCACAACTGTCACAACTGTCACGCTTGCCCGTATACTGATACGCCCGCCTGATGTAATTCCGGTGCAGCCACTGCCTGATCATCATGTCAGTGCCCTTCGCATCCAAACCATGCTCCAGCCGGATGGCAAGCAACTGCGCAGCCGTAAAGCTATCGGGCAGAATCTGTAAAAGATTCTGAGGCCCACGCTTCGAACTCCTCTCCGCCGTATAGTTCTCCTTCGCAATCATATCGCCGAAGAACCGCATCTTGCAGTACAGGTCATACTGCTCACTCCAGCGGATAAACTCATCAATCTCCGGCTCCCACTTGCAACCATTGGCTACATACAGCACACACGCCTTCAGGTAAGCGATGACGTTGGCACGGAACGAGAGATTCTCAAACGTCCTGTCCTGCGACAGTCGGGCAAACTCAGCATTCTCATCCTTCAGTTTAAGGGCAAGCTGAAACGCCTCCTTACACTCAATCAGACCCGTTACTTTGTTCAGATTTTCGATGTAAGGCCGTAGCGCCTCACGGTACGATTCATCATAAGTTCCGTAAACAGGCATATCTTCGCCGATTTCCCTTTCGGGAATGGTACAGAAGTTGATACGGCTGATAGGACCATCGGTAAGAACCCTAGAGAAGTAACGCTGACCCTTCTGGATGGTGGTAGATGCATTCCAGTTGAACCGGATGGTAACACGCTCCGTTACACTCATCGTTCCTACGCGGGTTTGTCCATATTTATTGCCTGGGTCTGCGGCAAGACACATGATACGGAACTGCTGGCTTCCGCTACCCTTGAGCGCATCAAACTGGTCTAGCTCATTGAGCGAAGTATAGAGGAAATGTTCCTGCGCTTCAGCCGTTCTCATCACGAAAGCCGGGTTCGTCATATCCGCATCAATCTCCTGGATAATCAGGTTTTCTGGTCTCTTGCGCTTATCCTTGTTGGCACCCTTGCGCAGCATCTCATCTTTCCACGCCTTTTCGCGCTTCAGGTTTTCAGCATCCCTCAGCCTGATATCCTCCATAATGAAATCGATGGGCCTGTTCACGCTGCTCTTACCCGCTCCGGTACCCGCAAGCAGCAGCGTCATCAGTCTCGCCTCGTGCTCCACGTTGTCAATATACCGGAACCTCGTCTTCCAGAGATGCGTAGCCAGCGGCGGGAAGATAGCGTGCGCCACAGCCGGCTTATAAAGTTCCGGCGTCCTCGATATCAGCAGCTCCACCAGCTTCGGCAGTTTCTTCGGCATCTCCGGCGGGTCAGGATAATCCTGCTCGGTACTTTGAACTTTGAGATTTGAACTTTGAACTTGGAGATTTGAACTTTGAACTGTATGATTAGCAGCAGCCATTGAATTCTTCACTCTTCGTTCTTCACTCTTCACTTCATTCGCCTTCTGCTCCGCCAGCGCATTCACCCTCATCACTTCCTTCGACATCGGCTTCGTATTGTCAGCATATTTCGCATAGAAGTCGTGAATCAGCTGATGGCAGTCGTTCTCCTGATAGTAGCTCGGCATTTTCACCCTCACCACCTTCATCAGTTCCTCTTCCTCCATCACCCTCGAAGCACCGGCGCTCATGATAGCCAGCAGCGAAGAGTGTCTCGACCCCACGGTATCAATCTCCATACCCCCGAGTCCGGCAGCCTGCGTAAAGAGGTCAAACGCAATTAGGTTCTTCTCCCTGGCTCCCAGTCTGCCAGCATCCTGATTGCCTCCAGAATCCCCGATATGAGGAGCATCAGCACCATGGCTATTACCAGATTGGGCAGGCTGAACAGCAGAGCCAGCAGAAACAGCAGGATTGCCGTCGTTGCCCGATAGTCTATTATTTTCATTATTCTTACCATTGCTATTAATTTTTAACTGTAAACTATTAACTTTCCCTCTTCCGTCCACGGTCAGTCCGCGGTCCAGATACGCCTGCCTTCGCATCAGAATCTCCTTCTCGCTCAGCACGGCGCACCACATCTTCGACCTGTAGATTTCCGAGTCCTTATCCGTGAGATAAATCATTCTCTCGGGTGTGATGCAGCTCTCGTCATACGGCACCCCCAGCGCCTCGCAATACGCCTTCTGCGTCTCCTCGATGGTCATTCCCACCGGCAGTCTGATACCGATGTGCAGCTTCTTCCGGGCACTGTAGCAGAGGTGCAGCAGCGAGCCGTTCCAGATGCTGTCAGAGCAGTTCAGCTCCCTTGCCTTCTCGATAGCCTTGTCTACATACTCCCTGTCATCCACGTCGATGATAGTCTGGAACATGAAGCTCTCGGGCTGGGCATTCTCCTGTCTGCGCACATTGTTCTTGAAAATGCCGTAGTGGGGACAGAAGAAAGGCAGTTCGCTCTTCAGCCTGTCCTGCGCCTTCTTCACCGCCTTCTCGTCGTTGGCATCCACCTTCGGGATAGGCAGTTCGCCCCTAATCTGCTGAATCATCTTCCTGATTTCCGGCGATGCAATCACCTTGTCATACATCTCCAGACTATTGGAAAACACCTTCCCCCTATTGCCCTTGCGATAAGGGTTCAGTGCAATTACATGTTGTGTTTCTGTCATGTTATTTCGTTAATAAAAGATTGGTTTGTGGGGTAATCCCCTCTTCCGTTTTCACCACTCTCAGCCGTCTGTAAGGAGGAGGACTGAACACATACGCTTTCACTTCCATCATTTTAAATAATTTAGAAGATTGGGGGCTCCCACCACGGTTGATGTGCAGATACACAAAAGCCCCCGAAACTCAGACCGCATTGGTTCTGAATTCCGGGGGCAAAGGTAAGGCAAATTTCTCGCTTCTACCTAGTACGTACTATGTACGCGTACTAGTACTACCTGCCAGATTAACCTCTGATAGCAGGCATCACTTTTTCGAGGAAGGAACCCGTTTTCTTCTGATCCATTCCTCGGTTGTAGGCGGCTCTCATCGAGTTCGGATTAGGACCCCAATAATTGCCGAATACGCTCCATATATTATCGATTTTCAACTCTGTACCTATCTGGTTGGCAAGGATGGCAGCTTCGGATGAAGACAGTCCTGATGGCATGAAATTTTCGGTTACCATGCCTATCTCTATCAGGTTGTTCTTTATCCTCTGAGCCTTTTCCGTTTTCAGCTCAGCCGGCATCACAGCATTTCTGCATGAGTTTTGCTCACAGGCATTGCTGCCATAATAGTTCTCCACATGCTCGAAGTACGAGCTACCAGCGTTCATGATGATCATTCTTTGTCCAGACATTTCTCATCCTCCTTTCCCTGATAGTTGATCATGTGTTCGATATACTGTCCACCATTCATCTGTATGGTATTGTTGATAACGATGGTGAAGTGCTTTATTACAAAGCGAATAAATTTGCCAATAAAATATATTTTCATCTTTTACAGATTTAGTTTATTGTTAACTGTCTCCTCTCCTCATTTTAGTAGAGGACGTGTGTTTGCGCTAACGTTTTTAGCGTAAGCCGCTGGAGAACTGCCGAGCGCCTACTATCGTTAGGTGTGGGGGCGGGTAGGATTGTGTGTACTTTCTGGGTGTTGGTATGGTGTTAAGTTTATACTTGGCTTCAGATGCTAGCATCTTGACCGTTACCTGCTAGTTGTTTATAGTCGTTATGACTTGAATTTATCTTCTTCTCTGACCCTTTTAAAACAATATTCTGCTTTTGAACCGAAAATCTTTTTAAATTTTTCTATGGATTCTGAGCATTTCACTTTCTTGTCTTTCAGGTCCTCAATCTTCTTTGTTTTTAGGGTTTTATCCATCTCAGCATCTTTTTCAAGAGCTTCCAGATTATCTTCATAATTCTCTTCAAATTTATTGAGATAATAAGCAATGTACAACCCCAATTTATCCTTCGTATCAGCAGTTATGGACGTTTCTTTGTCGCATAACCGATTAAATGTATTATGCCCCATTCCGAACTTCTTTTCAATGTGGGTAGAGCTAATCAATTTGGAACGCTTCAGCTCGCTTAAGAAATCTCCTAAGCTTACTGTCTCCCCTGTCCTTATATAGGCAAGGTCTTCTGTAGTGATGTATATTTTACCTTCCATCTGAAACGAATTTCCTACAAAGGTAAAATGAATAAATCATACCACCAAATGGCTATGGAAGTGCTTAAGACTTCCGGTTTTTAACTAAAAACTGGGAATTATTTGTAATCTTTAACAGACTAAAGGCTAAATAATGCGAATAAAACGCATAATAGTCCATTTTATGCTATTCTGACCCCTTCCTTTTCTACGTTTCTGACGAAGGGTGTATTCCTATACTTTTCCCATTCCTGGGTGGTATACATCACGGGGTTGATTTCCTCGCCCAGTTTCCATCCGAGTTCGGTCAGTGGGTAGGTGATGTTGTCATAATCGTCAGCCATGAGTTTCTCCTTATCCAATATGATAAGGATATCCCAGTCACTATTCTCCCTGGCGGTACCTCTGGCTTGCGAGCCGAAAAGTATCGCCTTCCCGCTAGCCGGCAAGTTTTTCGCCAGGCATTCACGGATAGCCGCCAATATATGTTCCTTTACATTCATAACTTATAAATGTATCCTCCGTTATTTGAATAATTTTCGGGCATCAGGAAGTTCGGCTCCTGAAGCTTCTGCCGCACGGAGTTCTTTAAAAGCCTGTGTCAGACTTTCCTTCACCACCAATCTCTGTCTCATTGCTTCTGCATCTACATCTGTTAATGTTGCCATAATCTTCTCCTTTAATTAAATATCTCCCACAAAATTACACTTTTTCTCTGAAAGCGCCAAATTATATCTGATAAATATACGCAAAAAGAGCTTTTTAAAAGGGTAAGGCAATTCCCCTCACACATCCCTGCTATTCCCCTCACGCCCTGTTTTACTCTAATTGAGCAAGCTTTGAGCGTATTTTTTAACGTTAAT